>Ga0302046_10000040_pt1 | contig 127311 bp, 112 predicted proteins | sample RVTome_11_FD_200261 | JGI IMG/M metagenome (GOLD analysis project Ga0302046, IMG submission 200261) | Soil microbial communities from uranium-contaminated site in the Upper Colorado River Basin, Wyoming, United States - RVT147D111 (version 2) ... | reverse complement strand
TTGCGGCGCGCACCGAGACTGATCCTTCCCGGGGCCTAGCGGGCCCCGGTCCTCATTTTCTACTCCGGCCGAGCGCGCAGCAGGTACGCCGCCCACCCGAAGCAGTCCCGGCCCCAGCGTTCGTAGGCCTCGCGTTCGCGGCCCACCCTCGCCAGGAGTTCGGGCACATCCGGGTCGCGCGGGCGCCTCCTCGCGTAGTCTTCGGCAGCAGACCATTGGAGGCCCTCGTAGAGGTCGAAATCGTCGGGCGAGCTCACCACGGAGTGGAGTAGTTCCCACCCCGCCGAGGTCGCCGCACGCTGATTGCCCGCGTGGGTTAGGTACGTCGAACGGCGCTCGCCGACCGCGCGAAGGTAAGCAGCCGGCGCCCGCGAGCGCCAGAAGGGCTCGCCGATGAGGGCGAAGCCCCCCGGCTTGACGATCGCCCGCAACCCGGCGAGCGTCGGGCGGTAGCGCCCGAACATCCAGGTGGCGCCCACGCAGGCGGCGAGGTCGTACCTCTTCCCCGGCGGCGGCCGGTGCGTGGCCCCGTCACCGAGAAGTATCCGCACACGCACGCGGGGCACCTGCGCTCGGATCCGGCGGCGGGCTTCCCTTGCGACGAGGGGCGAGAGGTCGATGCCCACCCCCGAGCATCGGTGGCGGTGGGCCATGCGGATGAGGAACTCCCCTTTGCCGCACCCGAGGTCCGCAACGACCGCGCCAGGCGGCAGGTCCACGGCGCCCACGAGGAGGTCCAGCTGCTCCGAGGCGAGCGGGTTCATGATCGTGTGGCGCGCGTGCGTGATGTCGTAGAACTTCCAGGAGTCCATCTTCCACGTCGGGGATTCGCCCGGCGGCGCCGCCATGCTCAAGTGAAGCCCTCCTGCCCGAGGAGTGGCACGAACACGCACCCGCCGAGCCGCTGCTCCCGCCGCGCGTCGCCCGTGCGCGTGACGGCCACGAGCTCCTGGTACGTGCGCGAGCCCACGGGGACGAGCAGCCGCCCCCCGGCGGGCGAGAGCTGCTCCACGAGCGGCGGCGGGACGCGCGGGGCGGCGGCCGCCACCGAGATCCGGTCGAAGGGCGCTTCCCCGGGGAATCCGACGGAGCCGTCCGCCACCACGACCCGCACGCGGTCCGCGAACCCCGCGCGCGCGAGGTTGGCCCGCGCCGCCTCCGCCAGCGCCGCGATGCGCTCCAAGCTCACCACGCGGCCCCGCCGGCCGACCAATCCCGCGATGACCGCCGCGTGCCACCCCGAGCCGCCACCGACCTCGAGGACCTTCATCCCGGGCCGGGCCTCGAGCGCCTCGACCATGATGGCCACCATGTGGGGAGCCGAGATCGTCTGCTCGTGCCCGATCGAGAGGGGCGCGTCCACGTAGGCGTCGCCCGCCGCCTCCGCGGGGAGGAAGCCCGCCCGGTCGGCGCCCGCAAGCGCGCGCGCCACCTCGGGGGTCTTCACGTACCCGTCGGCCCTGAGTTGTCCAATGAGGGCCGCCATGCCGCCCCCGGCCGCGGCTCCGCGCCTGCGGCCGCGGCCGAGCATGGGGGCCGCGAGCCGCCCCGCGCGCGATAGCGTTTGCCCTCGGCCCCAGGCGCGAGGGCCGCATGGCCAGTCTGCCCGTGCCGCCATCGAATATCACAACGTATATAACGAGAAAACCGGTTGCCCGCGAGTCCAACGCGCGATCTTTGCGGGGTTTTGCTTTGCGCGTCCAGCATGCGTTCCTCCTCAGCCTTCTGGGGCTCTCCGCCGTCGCGCTCCTTGCGCTTGCGGCCTCCCCCGCGCAGGCCGCTGTCAGCAACCAGACACGAATCGACGTGGGGCCCGCGCTCGAGAAGCGGGTCAACGAGGCGTTCCCCGTCACGCCGGACGTGTTCGAGGACCCCGGGAACAACGTGGAGATCCGCGAGGTCTGGTGGGACACGAACCACCGCGAGGACACAAACCCCGACGGCAACGCGAGGAACGACAAGGACGTGTTCACCCAGGCGTTCCAACACCCGGGCGTCCCGGCGATCGGGACGGAGTTCCTCACGATCTGGGTCAACTACTCGGACGGCAAGCTGCTGAACGCGACCCTCGAGGTCAACATCGTCGCGAACCGGCCTCCCGTGATAACCGTGGGCTCGAGCCCCGCCGGGACGGTCGGCGACCCCATCTCCTTCACGGTGGTCGTGACCGACCCCGACTCCCCCGAGACTTCGCTCATTTTCGCCTGGGACTTCGACGTGCAGGCGGACGCCGACAGCGACGGGCGGGCGGACAACGACATCCAGTCCACTGCCAAGTCGGGTGTCCAGTTCACGTACGGGACGGAGGGGACCTACACCGCTTCGCTGAAGGTGACCGACGAGTACGGCGACTCGGACACCGAGTTCATCATCGTCACGGTGCAGAAGCCCCCGGGCACGACGCGGCGCACGGTGGAGGTGGAGAGCGGCTACAAGCTGGACAACGTCTCCATCCAGCGGGGCGGTTGGGTGACGTACCACTTCGTCGCGCAGCCCGGGCGCACCTACGAGTACAGTGTGCAGGTGAGCAACGGCCAGGACGTCTACGTCATGGTCCAGATGGGCAAGGAGCAGTTCCAGCAGTACGAGAACGGCGTGGACACGGCGTACGAGGCCGAGTGGTCCGAGGTGAACAACCCATCGACGAGCATCAAGGTCCGCTTCAGGCCCGACCGGGTGGAGGACATCTACGTGACCGTGGACAATGGGTACCTGTTCGGCCTGCCGGGGGCGCGCGCCGCCGATGCGCAGGTCGTCGTGCAGGACGTGGACCGGGACAACATCCTAGCGCAGGTCCCGTTCGTCGCTTGGGTCGCGCTGGCGCTCGTGGCCGTCGTGGTCGTGTCGCTCTTCCTCATCCGCTTCTACTTCGAATCGTCGGAGGCGCGCAAGGCGCGGCAGGCCAAGGAGCAGCTGGCGGTCCAGGAGAAGATGTCGGCCCGCGGGGAGCTCGCGGCGATCCTTCAGAACCCGGACGAGGTCGTGCGCAAGAAGTACGCGCCTCCGCCGGCGGCGCCGCAGGCGGCGCCTCCGCTCGCCCCCCGCCCGGCCGCCGCCGGCCCGGCCCCCGGGCCGCGCCCGGCGCCCGGCCCACGGCCCGCTCCCGCGCCCGGCCCGCAGCCAGGCCCCGCGCCTCCGGCGGCTGCGGTGTGCCGGCAGTGCGGGAGCCCCACCGAGCCGGGGTGGCAGATCTGCCCGAGCTGCGGCGCGGCGCTCTAGGCCCCGCGGGGCGCGGACGGGCGCGTGCCTTCCCGCACCTGGACCGCCACACCGGTCCCGAAGTCCCGCATCTCCCGCGCGTTGAGCAGCGCGCGGCCAACGCCGAGGAGCGTGTCGGCCCCGTCCACGACCATCACCTCGTCGCCCGGGCGGACCGCCGGGTCGCACCCCACCGTGAACTTGGCGAAGGCGCTCTTCCCGTCGGCGACGAACGGGGCCGCGTCGTCGTCCACCGTGACGCGGTAGGCCGGGGGGGGCAGCGCGCGCTTCAGGAGGCGGCCCCCGTGGACGGAGAGCGTGAACAGCCCGTCGTGCGCGCGCATCCCGAAGGCGTGCGCGCCCTCCACGGTGACGGCGCGCAGCCGCCCTGTCCGCCGCGAGCGCGTGACCTCCGCCGGGCTCGCCCCGAGGGCCGCGCGCGCTCCCTTCCCGAACTGGAAGTCGAGCACGGCCGCCGCGCGCTCCCGGGCCACCTGGTCGGGCGAGGGCGGGGGCGACGTGAACAGCTCACCCAGCCGCGGCAGCTGCGCGTCCGTGTAGCGGACGAGCTCGACCCCCGCGTTGCGACGGCGCCATGCCTCCACCGCCCGCGAGACGCGCGAGGCGCTCTCGGCGTCCAGCGCCGTGGGGACGACCGCCTGGGCGAACGGGTAGGCCTCGTCGAGCTCCTCCGGGACGGGCCCCCACACGGTCTCGAACACGAGGGGGATGCGCGCCGCGCGGCGGGCCTTCGCCAGCCGGTCGGGAAGCCGCTTGGAGTACGGGGTCCCGCGGGGGGCGAGCAGGACGGCCGCCGGCCCCGCCGGCGCCGCGACCCGGTCGAGCACGCGCTCGCGGGCGCGCTCCACGAGCGGCCGGACGGCGCTCGTGGCATCGAAGTAGCGCACGGCGCGCGTGCGCGAGGGGGGCTCGGACTCCTCCAGGAGGTCCGCGTGCAGCGCGAGGCGCCGCAGCGCCTCGAGCAGCTTGGGGTTGGTGCGCGCGCGCTCCTCCGCGAGCTCGAACAGCGAGCCCTCATGGATCGCCTGCCGCACGCGGCGGACCTCTCCGGCCAGCACCCAGAGGTTGTGGCGCGCCAGCTCCACCGTCCGCTCCTCCGGCCCCATGGCGCGCAGCTCCTCCGGCGGGTGGCGGCTGCACACGGGGCAGGCGCACGGGTGCTCTGCGAGGTCTGCGAGCGACCGCGTCCCGTCGGGGTAGAGCAACCGCCCGTCGTGCGCGTACTTCGCGTAGGACGCGCTGTCGAAGAGGTCGCAGCCGAGCAGGGCGGCCATGGGCAGGACGGCCGGGTGCCCCGCCCCGAAGAGGTGCACGGGCCGCGAGGTGTCGAGGGCCGCCTTCGCGGTGGCCACCGTGTCCGCCAAGAGGGCGTAGCGCTCGCCCTCCATCAAGGGGACGACCCCGCCGATCGGGTGGATGCAGGGGGGCAGGCCGCGCAGCGCCTCCGCGGCGGCGCGGCGCACCGCGAGGTGCGACCCGCCTTGCACGGCGCACGCCAGAACCGCGCCCCGCGGGTTCTCGATCGCGAAGGCTTCCTTGTATCGCCGGAGCGTCTCCGCCCAGTCCGCCCTCGCCTTCCCCTCCGGCTCCTCCGGCTCTGTGAAGAGGTCGAGCGGCGTGGCGATGTCCGAGCCGATGTCGAACTGGAACGTCACGATCTCCGCGTTGGACACCTCGACCTCGCCGTACATGTGCTGCTGGAACGTCCCCGAGTCCGTCATCACCGGGCCGTCGAACCCGAGCAGGCGGTGCACGCCCTCCTGGAGGGCGCGCTCCCGCAGGTCCACGGACCGCCGCAGGATGTACGCGTTGGTGATGACGCCCTCGAACCCGAACTCCTCCTTTAGCGCGGAGGGCGTGATCCGCCGCAGGTTCGGGTGGACCACCGGCAGGAGCGCCGGCGTCCGCAGCTTGCCGTGGGCGGTCTCGAGCACGCCGAGCCGGCCGGCGCCGTCGCGCGCCTTCACCTCGAACCGCGTGGGCGGGGCCCCCCTCCGTCCGGCCCACCGGCGCCGGCCATCCAGGCCATGGCCTCCGGGTGCTTTGCGAAGTGGTCGCGCACCGGCGCCGTGATCGCTGCGAGGCGGGCGGCGGCCTCGGCCTTCAGGTCGCCCGGGTGCACGCCGCCCCCCACGTACGCCTCCTCGAGCGCCGCGTAGGCGGCAAACTCCGCGTCCCCGCCGAACTTCGCGGGCCGGTGGAGCGTGAGCGGCTCGCCGGCGAGCGTCTCGAAGACGAGGTACCGGAAGACCTCCAGCACGGGGTTCCCCTTCGCCTCCTTCGGGCAGAAGGCCTTGTCCACCTTCCGCCGGATCTCCTCGGGGTCGTCGTTCAGCGTGACGGCGGCCCCCGGGTCGCTCTTCGACATCTTCCCGTCGGCCGGGTCCATCCGCTCGCCCCCCTTGAGCGAGCCGATGAGCGGGGTGTGCACGGCCACCGGCTTCGGCCACCCGGTCTTCTCGCAGACGTCGCGCGCGAGCATGTGCGCCCTCCGCTGGTCCATCCCGCCCACGGCGATTTGCGCGCCCAGGTGGAAGATGTCGGCCACCTGCATCGAGGGGTACATGAGCTTCGACGCGTCCACGTCGGCCTCGTCCTCCTTGCGCCCCATGATCGTGAGCGCGCGGCGGACCCGCGACAGCGTGGACGCCTTCGCGGCGCGGACGACGCGCTCCCAGTAGTTCGGGTCGGCGGCAAGGTCGGACGCCCACCGGAACCGCGTCCGCGCGGGGTCGATGCCAAGCGCGAGGAACGCCTGCTGCTGGTACTCCCCGCAGGCCCGGATCAGGGCCATGTCCCCCCCGAACTTGTCGTTGATCATCGCGTGCCAGTCGGCAAGGTAGATGGTCACCTCGCAGCCAGCCCGCTGCAGGCGCTTCACCATGTTCGCGGTGACGACATTGCCCACATGGAGCCGGCCCGAGGGCTCGAACCCGATGTAGGCGGTGGGCCTGTCGAAGGCCTCGAAGACCGCGCGGAGCTCCTCGGCGGTGACGACTTCCTGGGCGTAGGAGGACACTAGGTCCACGCGGCCTCCGGTGTCCACCCGCAGCGCCCCCGAGGTCGCAGGAGAAGGCAGGCCGACCTTTCAACCTTGCCGCGCGCGTGAGCGTGTGCGTGCTCCGCCGCGCTGCCGCGAACGTTCTTAACGCCGTTTCGGGTTCCCGTGGGGGGGTTGCCCTGGCCACCACGATCCGGACAGCCACGATCCGCCGCATCCTCGACTCGCGGGGCAACGCGACCGTCGAGGTGGAGGTCACCTCGAAGGCGGCCGCCGCGCGTGCGGCGGCCCCCTCGGGGGCCTCGACCGGGGCCACGGAGGTCCGGGCCTTCCCGGACGGAGGCGCTGAGGCCTCGGTCCGCGCCTTCCGCCGGAGGGTCGCCCCCAAGCTCGTCGGGATGGACGCGCGCGACCAGGAGGCCGTCGACGCGATGCTCCACGAGGCCGACGGCACGGGCGACTTCTCGGCCCTCGGCGGCAACGCGGCCGTGGCCGCGTCGCTGGCGGCCGCGCGGCTCGCGGCCGCCGACGGGGGGCTGCCCCTCTGGGCGTACATCGCCGGCGGCGGCCGCGCGAAACCCGCGTTCCCGGGCCCCATGGGCAATGTGATCGGAGGGGGCGCGCACGCGGTCGGCGGGACCGACATCCAGGAGTACTTGGCCTTCACGCGCAAGGCGCCCCCCTCGAAGTCCATCTTCGCCAACGCGCTCGTCCACCGGCTCGTGAAGGAGGCCCTCAAGGAGCGCTTCCCGGGCAAGGTCATCGGGAAGGGCGACGAGGGCGCTTGGATCGCGCCCACCACGAACGACAAGGCGATGCAGCTCCTCGCACGGTGCTGCGAGCGCGCCGCCGAGACCACGGGACTCACGGTCGTCCCGGCGCTCGACTTCGCGGCCACCGAGTTCTTCCGGGGCGGCCGGTACCGGTACCGCCAGGGGGCGCTCACGACGGACGAGCAGGTCGAGTACGTCGAGATGCTCGTCGACGCCCACGGCATCGCGAGCGTCGAGGACCCTTTGGCGCAGGACGAGTTCGGGGCGTTCGCCGACCTCACCAAGCGCATCGGGAGCAAGTGCCTGGTCGTGGGCGACGACATCTTTACGACGAATGTGGATCGCATCCGGCGCGGGATCAAGGAGGGCTCGGCCAACGCCGTGCTCATCAAGCCCAACCAGATCGGGACGCTCACCGACACGCTCGCGGCCGTCAACCTCGCGAAGTCCGCCGGATGGGAGACCGTGACGAGCCACCGGTCCGGCGAGACGACGGACGACACGATCGCGCACCTTGCCGTCGCCTTCGGGAGCATCGGCATCAAGACGGGGGCGGTGGGGGGCGAGCGCACCGCCAAGCTGAACGAGCTTGTCCGGATCGAGGAGGCCGCGGCCGCCCGCGCGCCCCGGGCGTGAGGCCCCCAAACCTTTTCTTGGCCGGCCGGGCATCACGGCCGCGGCATGAGCGACGCAGCCCCGGCGCCCCCTGGCGCCACCCAGGCGGCCGCGGCGGAGCCGGCCCCCGCCTCGTCGGAGCGCGAGTTCAAGCGCCGGCTCACGGCGGCCCTGCGAAGGGGCGACATCCGCGAGATGCGGGCCCTATGGCACGACCCCCGGCTCGAGCCGCACATGACGCTCTTCGTCCTGCTTGCCGTCGCGTTCACCGTGGGCGTATTCATCTGGGTCGTCGAGCCCCTGCTCATCTAGCGTGCCAAGCCGCGCGGGCCCCGCTACTGGCGGGCGCGCACGGCCTGCACGACATTGCGCACGATCTGCTCGGCGGACCCCGTGTAGTTGGCCGGGTCGAGCAGCGCCTGGATCTCGGGCGCCCCCAGCCTCGAGGAGACCTCCGGCTCGGCCACGAGCGCGGCCGCGAACGCCGCCGCCCCCGCGCCGGCCGCCATCGAGCACCGCCGGACGAGCTCGTGGGCCTCCTGGCGGCCCATCCCGCGGTCCACGAGCGCGAGCATCACCGGCTCGGCGGCGACCTGGCCGCGCGCCGCATCGAGGTTCCGGGCCATCGCGTCCGGCCGGACCTCGAGGCCCCGGAACACCTCCGAGCCCGAGCGGACCACCTCGTCCGCGAGGATGAGCATGTGCGGGACGATGAACCGCTCCGCCGACGAGTTCGTGAGGTCCCGCTCGTGCCAGAGGACGGCCGACTCGAACATCGGCACGACGAAGCCACGCGCCACGCGCGCGAGGCCGCAGATCTTCTCGGCCACGATCGGGTTGCGCTTGTGCGCCATCGTCGAGGAGCCCACCTGCTTCTCCTCGTCGAAGGCCTCCGCGACCTCCCCGATCTCCGGCCGCTGGAGGTTGCGGACCTCCGTCGCGAACTTCTCCATCGACGTGACGATGTTCCCGAGCGCGCACGCGAGTTCGACGAGGCGGTCGCGCTGCACGACCTGCGTCGTGGCCATCGGCGCGGCGAGCCCGAGGTCCATCATGACGTACGCCTGCACCTGGAGGGCCTTGGGGCCGAGCCCCGCGCCCGTCCCCACCGCGCCCATCATCTTCCCGACGCACACGCGCTCGCGCAGCGCGTCCAGGCGCTCGAGGTGGCGCAGCACCTCGGCCGCGAACACGGCGGCCTTCAGCCCGAAGGTCGTGGGCACCGCCCACTGCCCGTGCGTGCGCCCGACCATCGGCGTGGCCGCGTGCCGCTCCGCGAGGTCCGCGAGCACGTCGGCCAGCTCCTCGAGCGCCCCCGTGAGGACGGTGAGCGCCTCCTTCACCTGGAGCGCGCCCGCCGTGTCGATGATGTCGTTCGACGTCGCGCCGAGGTGCACGAACCTCCCCGCGGGTCCGCACTGCTCGGTCAGCGCGCGGACGACGGCCATGACGTCGTGCCGGATCTCCGCCTCGATGGCCGCCACGCGCTCCACGGTGACCGCGCCGCTGGAAGCCACCTTCGAGATGGCCTCCGCGTCCGCCTTGTCGATGTTCCCCGCGCGGGCGTGGGCCCGCGCCAGGGCCGCCTCGACCTCGAGCAGCTTCCGCAGGCGCGCATCCTCGGTGAAGATGTCGCGCATGGGGGCGCGCCCATACCGGAAATCCAGGGGGCAGACGGACATGGCGGAAGGAGGATCAGACGCGCCGCCTCGCGCATAAAGGCTTCCCATGCGCCGGCACGCAAGCGTCAGCCGACGCGGCTCGACGCGCCTTCGGGGCGCGCCCGTCCCCCCGCGCCGCGTAACTTCGGAAGGTTTTTATGAGGACTGCCTGGATCGGAAGCCGCGTGGCCAGACATTCCCATCTCCAGGCTATCGCCTTGGCTATCGCCCTCTCCGTAGGGGTGCCGCTCCTCCCCGCGACGGTGGGGGAGGGGGCCACCCCCGCGGCCTCCGCGTCGTCGCCCGCGCCGGCGGTGGCGCCCCCCTTCGCGGTCCCTTTCCTCGAGGCGGCCCAAGTGAAGGTCGAGATCGGCTCGGAGGCACCGCTCGGCCCCGCGATGTCGTTTGTCGGCGCGCAGAACGCGTGGGTCAACTTCTCCGTGTGGTGGTGGGACACGGGGCCCGCCACCTCCGCGAACGTCTTCGTGGACGGCGTCCAGTACGCGATGTCCGAGGTCCCGGGCCAAGACGGGGTCTACGAGAACGGGACGCTCTACCGCGCGATCGTGAACGCGACCGACCTCGGTCCGGGCGTGCACTCCTGGTCCTACTCCTTCACGGGGCCGAGCGGGCCCTTGCAACTCCCGACATCCGGGGCCATGGGCGAGCTCGTGCTCGACCGCGCCGAGATGTTCCTCGACCAGGCGCTCGTCGTCGCCGCGACCCAGACCCTCGCGTCGGCCTACGCCAGCGGGACGCTCGCGGACCTGCGCGAGGTGGTCGTCCAGGCGGCCTCGCTGCTCGACGCCCAGATGTCCAGCCACTGGAACGGCTCGGACGTCCCCTACGACTACGTGGACATGAACCACAACATCACGGGGCCCATCGCGCTTGCCGTCTCCGGGCAGGAGGTCTTCGTCGCGCATAACGGCCTCCAGCGCACCGGTTTCGGCGACTCGGGGCTCGTCCCGGGAAACAGCCAGCCCGCCCACAAGCAGGCCCTCGCGCTGCGGGGGCTGCTCCTCGCCTGCGGGCTCTTCAACGAGAGCGACCTCGTGATCATGTCGGACGTCATCGACGTGAACGGCACGCCCCACTACCACCCCTACCTGCGGGTCGCGCTGAACGACGGCTCCGAGCAGGCGGGCGACGGCACGGCAGACAACGATTCGCTCATCGATGTCGACCTCTGGGGCGGCGGCCTCCCGTCCCCCGTGGACCTCGGGGCCCACTTCGGGGACGAGGACAACGACACCTCGGACGACGTCCCGTGGCCGCACCCGACGGGGTGGCCCCCCACGAACGACTCCCAGGCACGCCTCGTCCTCTGGCCGCGCGCGAGCACGCTGGCGGTGACGACGCCCGCAGGCGCATCCCTCACATTCCACGTGGTCCTGTCGACCATCGACGCGCAGGCCACGGTGCCCTACGCGCTCCAGGCCTACTGGAAGGACGAGCCCATCGTCTTCGACGCGCTCGCCTCGACGCAAACGATGTTCCTCGACATGCGCTTCACTTGGTCGGTCACCGGGCAGGGCATCAACGGGGCCGGGCCCGTCTGGGCCTGGTATGCGCCGCCACAGATCCTCGGGTTGTACACGGTCGTCCTGACCGCCGTGGACGTCTACGGGGACCAGGACTCCATCACCATCAGCTTCCTCGTGCGCGCGAAGACCGAGCTGCGCCAGCCCGTGCCCAACGGGTCGTTCCTCGAGGACAGCAGGCTCCCCTTTGACCTGCGGGGCTACTTCGGGGACGAAGACGGCTTCTCGACGATCACGTTCGACATCCGGACCACGCCGGACGAGATCATGGTCGAGCGTAGCCCCCCGACGGCCCCGAACCTGTCGTTTGTCGCCGCGCCGGACTGGTGCGGCCCGGGCAGCGTCACGATCAACGCCACCGACGGCGCCTCGCCGGTGGTCAGCGCCACCTTCGCGCTCACCGTGGCGTGCGTCAACGACCCGCCGGTCCTGGCCGGCCTGCCGGACCTCATCACCTTCCCGGAGGGGGGGGAGTTTGTGCTCGGCAACCTCTCGCTGCTCGCGCGGGACGTCGACGGCGACGTGATCGCGTGGTCGCTCCTGTCGTCGAACATCCTCATGTGGGAGGACACGCTCAACGACAGCCTCGTCTTCCGCCCGAGGGACCCCGAGTGGTCCGGCTCCGACGGGACGACGCTCTCCGCGAGCGACGCGACGGTCTCCGCCTACTGGTCGATCACGTTCATCGTCACCCCGGTCAACGACGCGCCCCGGGCCACCACGCCGATCCCGGGCTTCACGGTGGACGAGGACATCGAGAACGTCACCATCGCCCTCACGGACCACTTCACGGACCCGGACGGCGACGTGCTCTCCGCCGAGGTGACGGCAGAGCCGGGCCTGGTGGCAGGGTACTTCGCGCCCCAGGGCGTGGTCTGGTTCCACCCGACAGCCAACTACTCGGGCCCCACCGGGTTCACGATCCGCGTGCGGGACGCCGCCAACGCCTCCGTGAGCGTCCGTGTCGACGTCCAGGTGACGCCGGTGAACGACGCCCCACGGGTCATCGACTTCGAGCCGAAGGGCTACGTGACGGGGACCGAGGGCGACCTGATCATCTTCGTGGTGCAGGTCGTCGATTCGGACAGCCCCATCCTCACGTACACGTACCACATCGACGGCGACCCGTTCAGCTCCGGGACGACCCCCACCTTCGAGTGGCAGACGGGGTTCGCGTCGTCCGGGCGCCACGAGGTGGAGGTGGTCGTCACGGACTCCGCGGGGGGCGAGGCCCGACACGCATGGCAGGTGCAGCTGGAGAACGACAACCGCGCGCCGATGGTGGAGATCCGCCTGCCCGGCGGGAGCTCGTACGACGCGGGCGAGAACATCCAGCTCGTCGCCGACGGGAGCGACCCCGACGGGGAGCCCCTGGTCTACAGCTGGACATTCGGGGGGGTCATCCAGCCGATGTCGGGCCAAGTCATCAACATCAGCTTCAGCTCGGCCGGCAACCACACGGTGCGCGTCACCGTGACCGACGGGGAAGCCACGGCCTCCGCGAGCGTTGTGATCAACGTGGTGTACACGCCCCCTCTGTCCCCTCCGCCGCCCCCGCCACCCAACGGGACCGACGAGCCGACGCCCTTCCTCCCCGCCCCGGTGGCGGCCTTGGCGGTCGTCGCCGTGGGGGTGGCCATGGCGCTCATCGCGCGCCGCCGGCGGGAGGGTTGACCTGAAGGCTGGCAGCGCCGCCCGCCCCCTCGAGGTGGAGGCGAAGGCCCGCGCGCAGGACTTTCAGGCGCTCGAGGGGAAGCTCGCCGAGATGGGCGCCGTGCTCGAGACCCAGAAGTTGGAGCGGGACGAGTACTTCGCCCACCCCGCGCGCGACTTCGGGAAGACCGACGAGGCGCTGCGCCTGCGCGTGACGACGGCCGACGACGGCGGCGGCTGGTCGCGGGCGGAGCTCACCTACAAGGGGCCCAAGGTGGACGACACGACGAAGACCCGGCCCGAGGAGACCGTCGAGATCCCCGTGGACCACGCAGAGGGCGCCCGCTTCATCCTCGAGCGGCTCGGCTTCACGCCGGTCGCGCGCCTTGAGAAGCGGCGGAGGGAGTTCGTCGTCGAGGGGCTCACGGTCTGCCTCGACGAGGTCGAGGGCCTGGGCCGCTTCGTCGAGGTCGAGACCATCTCGGCCGACCTGGAGGTGGCGCGCGGGAAGGTGCTCGCGCTCTTCCACCGGCTGGGGCTTGCGCCCGACGTCCGCGAGTCCTACTTGGAGATGCACCTCGCGGGCCAGAAGGGCCTTTAATCCGTTCGCCGTTTGTGGCGCGAGGGGTCCGATGTCCAGCACCGCCGCGCCGGAAGCCCAGGGGGCGCCGCTCTACGCGGGGAAGGCGAAGAGCCTCTACCCGCACGACGCGGGGCACCTGCGGATGGTCTTCCGGGACGACCTGACGGCGTTCGACGCCGTGAAGAAGGCGACGATGCGGGGGAAGGGGTTCTACAACTGCCAGATCGCCGCGACCCTGCTGCCGGTGGCCGAGCGGGCGGGCGTGCCGACGCACTTCGTGCGGCTGCTGTCGGACACGGAGCACCTGGTCAAGCGGGTCAAGATCATCCAGCTCGAGGTGCTCGTGCGCAACATCGCGGCGGGGTCGATCGTGAAGAACTACGGGTTCGTCGAGGGCACCGAGTTCAAGAAGCCGATCGTGATGTTCGACCTGAAGGAGGACCGGTTCCACGACCCCCTGCTGAACGAGGAGATCGCGGAGGCCCTCGGCGTGTCCAACGCGGCCGAGATGCGGGAGCTCCACGGGATGGCGCTCAAGGTGAACGCGGCGCTGCGCGCGTACCTCGAGCCGCGCGGCCTGCTGCTCCCCGACTTCAAGCTGGAGTTCGGCCACGACCTGGAGGGCCGCCTGATCCTCGCCGATGAGATCTCCGCCGACACATGCCGGTTCTGGGACAGCAAGACGAAGCGCTCGCTCGACAAGGACGTCTTCCGGTTCGACAAGGGCGACGTGCTCGCGACCTACAAGGAAGCCTACGAGCGCATCACGGGCAAGCAGGCGGCCTGAGGCGCGCGCGAGAGGGCGGAAAGCGGGCTCCCCCGCGCTCGACGCCGGTGGGGCCTGCATGCGGTGGGGGGTTCCGGCGACGCGAGGGCCGCGGCAGGTCTTTGAGCGGCTCCGGTCGGAGGCGGGCCTCGCGTATGTGCGCAAGTGGGGCCTCGTCGGAATCCTGATCGGGTTGGGCGCCGCCGCTGGCGCGCTCTTCTTCCTGGCGCTCTCCGAGGCCGTCGGGGCCGTGGCGCTCGGGTGGGCGGCGGGCTACGAGGTGCCCCTCCCGGCGGGGGAGGGCGGCCCGCGGACGCCGGTGGAGCCGATCGCGCGCCTGTGGATGGTGCCCGTCGTCGCGGCGGCCGGAGGGCTCGTGGGCGGCCTCCTCGTGTGGAGGTTTGCGCCGGAGGCGCGCGGGATCGGGACGGACGCGGCCATCGACGCCTTCCACAAGAACACGGGGGTCTCGCTCCGCGCGGTCATCGTCAAGGCCCTCTCGGCGGCGGTGTCGCTCGGCACCGGGCTCACGACGGGGCGCGAGGGGCCCGTGGCCCAGATCGGGGCGGGGGCGGGCTCGACGATCAGCGCGTCGCTCGGCCTCACGCAGCGGGAGCGCAACATCGCGCTGGCGGCGGGGCTCGGGGCGGGGATCGCCGCGATCTTCAGGGCGCCGCTCGCGGGGGCGGTCCTGGCGGCCGAGGTCTTCTACCGGGAGGACCTCGAGGTGGAGGCGCTCTTCCCGGCGCTCATCGCCTCCGTGACCGGCTACGCGGTCGTGGGGTACGCGGTCGGATTCACGCCGATCTTCTCCACGGGCCTAGGGTCGCTCGCGTTCTCGAGCCCGCTCGCGCTGGCCCTCTACGCCGTCCTGGGGGTCGGGTGCGCGATGGCCGCCCGCCTGATGATCGCCACGATGCGGCGCTCCCAGTCGTTCTTCCGCCGCTACCGGCTCTACGTGGCCACGACCGTGGGGGCGCTGGCCACCGGCCTCATCGCGATGGTGTTCCCCACGGTGACGGGCACCGGCTACGGGTGGGTGCAGTTCGCGCTGCTCAACGATTTCTCGAGCTTCCCGCTGTTCGGGTTCGTGGGCTCGCAGGCGTTGCTCATCCCGCTCATCCTGCTCGCGGCCGCCCTCGCCGAGATCCTCGCCAGCGCCCTCACGCTGGGCTCCGGGAACTCCGGGGGGATCTTCGGACCCTCGATCGTGACCGGCGGCCTTCTCGGCGCCGCCTTCGGGTTCACGGTGAACTACTTCCTCCCAGGGCTCGCGGAGAACCCGTCGCACTTCGCGGTCGTGGGGATGGTGGCGTTCTTCGCGGGCGCGGCCAAGGCCCCGATCTCCACGATCGTCATGATCGCCGAGATGACGGGCGGCTACGTGCTGCTCGGGCCCTCGATGGTGGCTGTGTTCACGTCGTTCGTGCTGTCGGGCAAGGGCAGCGTCTTCCCGGCGCAGGTGCGGTCGCGACTGGACTCCCTCTCGCACGCGGACGAGTTCGCGCCGATCATCCTGCGCAAGACGAAGGTGCAGGACGTCCTCCGGACGCCCGAATTCGCCGTCGACCCGCACTGGCCCGTGGACCAGGTGCTCCAGGCCATCTCCAAGAAGCGAACGCGCAGCGTGCCGGTCCTCGAGGGCGGGAAGCTGGCGGGGATGGTATCCCGCCAGGACCTGCTCGGCGTGCGCCCGGACGAGCGCGCGGGCCGGACGGTGGCGGATGTGATGTCGGCCAAGCTCGTGACGGCCAAGCCGCAGGACGACCTCTACGCCGTGCTCGAGCGGCTCCTCACGAACGACGTGGCGATCCTCCCGGTGGTCGACCCCAAGGCGCCGGAGCGGCTCGTGGGGGTCGTGGGGCGGCGGGAGATCGCGGCCGCGATCGCCAAGGAGCGCCAGCGGGTGGCCGCCGGCCTCCGCCCGGCGGCGCCGCCGCAGGCGGACACCCTGAAGAAGCTCTCGTTCTTCACGCGGGCGCGGCGCCCGCCGGGGGGCGGATGACCGGCATGGGCCGGCGGGCGGCTCGGCCGGAGGTGACGGCGGGCGACATCTACACGCTCGCCAAGTCGGAGTTCACGCTCTGGGCCGAGCACCACGCGCCGCGCCAGGCGCGCGACCCGGTCGACCCGCTCACCGAGTTGCTGCTCGGGCGCGGGCGCGAGCACGAGGACGAGGTGTCGGACGCCCGGTGGCCCGGCCTCAAGATCGTCCCCTTCCCGACACCGCGTGAGAGTTTCACATGGGCCCGGAGCCGGATGGCGGAGGGCGTGCCCGCGCTCCGGCGCGTGCACCTGCTCGTCCCCAGCGAGCGGCTGCGTGGCCAGCCCGACCTGCTCGAGCGCGATGACTCGCACCGCTCCTCGTTCGGGCGGCACCACTACGTGGTCCGGGAGGTAAAGCTCGCGCGCCACATCCGTAACCACCACATCGCGCAGGCTCTGTTCTACAACCACCTGGTCGGGGTGGTGCAGGGGTACACCCCGCCCCATGTGTACATGATCAACGGGGACGGGCAGGAGGAGGCGTTCCCCCACGACCCCGAGCGCCTTCGCGACCTCGTCCGGCGCGCCCGCGCGGTCATCGCGGACGAGGAGTGCCCTCGCCCGTTCTGGAACGGCTCCGAGTGGCCGTGGCGGAACTACACGAACCGGCGGGCGGCGGCCGCGCGGGACGTGTCGCAGGTGACCGACGTCGGCGGCAAGCGCGCGCAGCTCCTCGCGACCCTGGGCGTGCGCACCGTGCGCGAGCTGGCGGAGGCGCCGGTCGCCGACCTGGTGCGGCTGCCGGGCGTGGGGGATGCGAGCGCGAGGAAGTGGCGCGACGCGGCGCGGGCGCTTGACAGCGGCGAGCCCGTGCGGCGGGGGACGCTCGCGCTCCCGGCGGCCCCGACGATCGTCTTCTTCGACCTCGAAGGGACGGCGGAGTCGGTGGCGCACGCTGACGAGCTGCCCAAGACGACCTACCTCTTCGGTTGCCTCCTCCGGGCGCCGGGCTCGGCCCGAGACCAGTACGTCCGGTTCCTCGCGCGCGCCCCGGCCGAGGAGGGGGAGGCGTTCCTCGACTTCTGCCGCTGGTTCGACGGGCTCGGCGGCGCGCTCCTCGTCCACTGGGCCCCTTACGAGAAGACCGAGCTCACCCGCCTCTTCGAGCGCGTCCCCCCGGCGCAGCGGCACCGGGAGCGCGTGATGGGGGCCCTGCGCGACCTCCACCGAGTGCTGACGGACGCATGGACGCTGCCCACCCGCGGCCACGGACTCAAGGAGGTCGCGCGGTGGCTGCGGTTTGCGTGGAGGCACAAGGACGTGGACGCCGGGACATCGATCGTGTACTACCTCCGTTACGTGGAAGACCCGCAAGCCAACGGGGGGCTCCTCGACCGCGTGGTCGACTACAACGAGGACGACGTGCGCGCGACCGCCGTGGCGTATGACTGGCTAGCCGCGGACACCGGGAGGCGCCCCCCTCCCAAGCGGAGGCCTTCCCCCGCCAGCCGGCGCAGGAAGCGGCGCTGAACGCGCCGGCGGCTACTTCGGCACCTCGTCCTTCGACTTCCCGCGCTCCTTGTACGTCGTGACGACCATGAGGGTCACGGTGTCCTTGATCCCCTCGAGGTTCGCGAGGTCGTTGACGACGAAGTCCTTCAGGTTCCGGTAGTCGCGGAACTGCGCCTTCACGACGATGTCCGTCTCCCCCGTCACGAGGAACACGTCCTCCACGCAGGCGAAGTCCGAGACCTGCGTGGCGAGGCGGTCGACCTCCTTCGTGTCGACCTTCAGGTTGATGATCGCGGTGACCGGGTCCTCGCCGTAGTACGTCGAGATCACGCGCTCGTAGTCCGCACCAATGGTCTCCTCCGACTTCTCCCGCCCCGGTTGGCCTGCCACGTGATTCCCCCGACCTTCGCCCCGCGACCTGGCGCGGGTCAAGCGGGCGAACGTCGGCGGCTCGCCTCATAAGGGTTTGGCCCGGCCTCTGGCGCCGCAGCGCAGGAGCCGTCACCGGCGGCGCGGCGTGCCCTCCGGCGGACCCTTGCGACTCGCCTCCGCGACCTCCTCCACCCGCTGGAGGACGGTGTCGCGCCCGGAAAGGCGGCTGGCGCCCTCGCCCTCCCGGTCCGCCACGGCCCGGGCCGTCAGGGTCGCCAACGACTCGAGGACGCGGAGCCCCGTTTCATCGCGGCGCATGGCCTCCCACCAGGGCACCCACCCCAAGCCGAGGGCGAGCCCCGACACGACGAGCGCCCAGTGCCCGCCCGCGTGGGCATCCACATTCGTGAGCACGACCCGCCCTTCGAACGGCCCCCCCGTGTACAGCGGCGAAGACACCGTGACGTCGAACCTGTGCCTGCCGCCAGGCGTGCGGAACGACCCCAGGTCCACGTTGGGCGGGTCGCGGCAGGTTTCGGTCCCGCTGTCGTCCGTGCTGCACCGGGTCCGTGCCGTCCAACCGTGTGCGCTTGCGAAGACCGTCCGGCCGCTCGTGTCCCTGACCTCCACGAGCACGTTCCATGCGTGGCTCGTGTGCCGGTCGGGCAGCGCCGTCGACCACACCACGTGGTACCCCCCCGCGGCCAGGTCGAGGTCGTGCGAGCCGGTCACCGTGGCGGTGAACGACTCCACCGCGTTGAGCTGCGATGCAGGGCTGAGCAGGCCCACGGCCCCGATCAGGGCCGCCGCGAACCCCGCCAAGCAGAGGGCGATCGCAGCGGCCGTCCGGAAGCTCGCGAGGCTGCCGCGCAAACGCCGGGAGGCCATCGACGGCCCGGTGTTCCTCGCCGGTAATGGTTCCTCGCCCGCCCCCTGACGGGCCGGCCCGGGGGCGCATCTCGCCCATTCGCCGACCCCCCCCTCACGCTCTTATGCCCGAGCTCTTCATGGGCGGTTGCGGGTGGGGTCTAGTAGTATAGGCGCCGCCCCGGGCGAGCGCGTCCGCTCGCGGGAAGTACGCAAGAACAGTTGACAGCGAGCCGGCCTTCCCACGGGCGCGAGCACCGCAGTACAGACCGGCACGCGGGTGGTCTTAACTTCCGGGTTCGGAAAGAGACCGGGTGAACACCACCGCTATGACCGTCAGACCGTTCTTGCAACCTCGCGCATTCGAGGTCGTCCATTAAAGGCTTTCGGCACGCCCCCCAGCGCCCCCCCCGCGAGCGGGGCGCCCCGCACTCCAGTTACGGCCGCGTCCAGCGGACCCGCAGGAAACGGACGCGTCCCCCGGCGTCCACGAGCCCGTACGCGAGCTGCTTCCGCACGCCGTGCGAGAGGCGCACCGCCCGCGAGAGCTCCGGCCACGCGACGACCTTCCGCCCTTCGATCGCGTGGACGAGGAAACGGGCGTGGGCCCGCCCCTCGCCCGAGGCGTACACGCGGAAGTGGACGCCGTACTTGAATCCGGTCTTGGGGACGAGCCGGCGGTCGCGAAGCGCCGCGTACGCCGCCAACCGCAGGTCGAAGTCGGGTTGCTGCGCGGCGGACGCCCCGCGCAGCGCGTCGGCACCCGCCGGCGGGCCGTCGGCCGTACCCCCCCGGACCGTGAGGGCCCCGCGCTGGAAGAGCCAGGTCGCTTCGAGCAAGGAGAGGCGCAGCAGGAGCTTTAGGGGCTTGCCGAAGTGCCACGGCGGTCCGTGCAGGGCCTGCGCGCGCGGGCCGTCGACGAGGACGTGGTCCCCCACGAGCACCGCGTCGATGGGCTCCACCGCGCCGGGCGCCTCCGGGACAGGCCCCTCGAGCCCCGCGCCGAACTCGTAGTACGTGAGGTCCCCCTCCTCGTCGACCACGGCCACGAGCGGCACCTTGCCAAGCCCGGCCGCGCGGTCCGCCCAGTCGTGGACCTCCGCGGGGCGCATCTCGCCTCGCTCGGATGCGGCGAGCACCCAGTACTTCGAGGGCGCCTTCGCCGTGCCGCCGCGCTCGCGCACGGTGAAGTCGACCCCCGCGGTGGGCGGTTCCTCGCGCACGACGAACCCTCGTTCGCGCAGGTCGCGGTAGACGAGGTACCGTGTCTCGAAGCGGTCGTCCTGCGCCTGGCCCCGCTCCAGGATCTGGCCGAGGGAAAGCGCGGCGCCCCGCTCCATCACCGCGAGCCGGCCCACCTCCACGAGGTAGGCCGCCTCGGCCCAGGAGAGATCGAGCGCGCCTCCCGGTTGGGGGGTCCCGTGGAACCCGCGCGAGTGGAGCTGCGAGGCCTCCCGCCCGGCCTCGACACGCGCACCCCCTCGCGTTACCGCTCCGGCCGCGCCCTGCATGGGCCCCGCGCAGGGCCGTCGCCGCAATGAGGCTTTTCCCCGCGCGGCCTCCCGCTGTGGCCTTTATATAGCGCCCCCAAAATGGAACGGGCGGAACCCATGCGGCGGGAAGAGCTCGTCCAGGAGCTGCGCAAGGTACTCGGCCGGACCGGCTTCTTCATGACCGAGCCGAAGCTCGTCGCCAACCAGGTCTTCGACCTCGTCGCACGCCGGGACGCGACGCTCATCGTCGCCAAGTGCACGGTCAACGGGTACTCGCTTTCGCGCGAGGCCGCTGAGCAACTCCTGCAGGTGGCGCAGCTCCTGCGGGCCTCGCCGGTCGTCGTGTCGCTCCACTCGCCCCGCGGCGCCCTCGAGCCGGGCGTCATCTACCTTCGGTACCACGTCCCCCTCGTCTCGCTCGAGACCCTCAAGGACTACCTGATCGAGGGCGTCCCCCCGGTCGCGTTCGCGGGGCCCGGCGGGTACTTCGTGTCCGTGGACAGCCTCGCGCTGCGCCGCGCGCGGCAGCAGCGCAAGCTGTCGCTCGACGCGCTCGCGCGCGAGGTGGGGCTGTCGCGGCGGGCGATCCAGCTCTACGAGGAGGGGATGAGCGCCGCCGTGGAGGCGGCCGAGCGCCTCGAGCGGTTCTTCGGCGAGACGATCACCGTCCCGATCGACCCGTTCACGTACCGGGCCGAGCCCGGGGCCGGCTTCGGGCCGGAGGGGGACGTGACCGCGTTCGAGGCGTACGTGTTCCGGACGCTCGAGGGGATGGGGTGGCGCGTCACGCAGGCCGTCCGATGCCCGTTCGACGCGCTCGCGGAGGCCCCGAGCGCACGGCTGCTGTCGGCCATCGAGCCGCAGAAGGCCCGCGCCGCCGCGCGCGGCCGCTCCATCGCGGGCATCGCCCGCGTCGCCGAGACCGAGGCGGTCGTCTTCGTGGGTGAGGAGATGAGCAAGGGGGCCGTCGACGGGACGCCGGTCGTGACGCGGCGCGACCTCGAGCGAAGCGGCGGCAGCGAGGAGATCTGGGACCTCATCCGCCGGCGGAAGGGGTCCTCGTAGCGCGGCCGGGCCGCGGGGGGGCAGCGCGCGTGAAGCGGGAGGAGCGGGCCGCGGGCCCCTCGCGCGTCCTCTTCCTCGGCTCCGTGCGCGGGCTCGTCCGCGAGGGGGCGGAGGTGGACACGGCTGCGGAGCCGTTCCGCCCCTCGTGCGTCGTGCTCTCGCTCGGGTCGCGCGAGCTCCAGGAGGTCCAGGAGGTCCTCAAGGAGCGCGGCGAGATGCCGGGTGCGGAGGGGAACCGCCCCGCCGGGGCGGGCGCACGGCACGGCCCGTCGGGGCTGCCGGTCGATACCCGCGGGGGCGAGGACCCGTCGGAGGAATCGGACTACTCGGACTTCGGCCTCTTCCTTTCCACGAGCGACCTCGTGTTCTCGCGGCACCTCTCCCGGTGGGGCGAGGTCGAGGCGCCGGCCCCGTCCTACCAGGCGGCCGTCCGCCTCGCGCACCGCGGCGGCCTGGAGGTCGTGGCAGCGGACTTCGACGACGAGGAGTACACGGACGTCTTCCTGAATTCCGTCTCCGCATTCTCGCTCGTGCGGCAGGGGCGCCGGCTCCGCAGGCTCGCCAAGCGCCGCTTCAGGGCGCGCACCGCCGAGGAGTTCGCGCTCGAGTGGGACGGGGCCGTGACGCGCATCCGCGGGTACGGCAAGGTGGAGCGGGCACGGGAGGCGAGGGTGGGGCGGTCGGTCGCCGCCGCCGCGCGGCGCCACGAGCGCGTGCTTGCGGTCGTCGAGTTCGAGCGGCTGCAGGGGGTGCTCGAGGCCTTCGAGATGGAGGCGCGGGGGACATCGCGCGGGACGGCGCGGGGGCCCGCGGGGGGGCCCGCGTGACCTCGGCCTCCGCGCGCGCCCGGCAGGCTCTCTTGGAGATCAAGCGGCAGGGCAGCCGGGCCAACCGGGAGGGCATGGCACGCTACGGGATCCGGGCCCGTGAGGCCTACGGCGTCTCCGCGCCCGTGCTGCGTTCCATCGCCAAGCGCCTTGGGCGCGACCACGAGCTAACGCTCGCGCTCCGGCGCACCGGGGTCTTCGAGGCGCGGGTCCTCGCGGCGCTCGTGGCGGACCCGGCGGCGCTCACCCCAGCCGAGATGGACCGGTGGGCGCTCGAATTCGAGAATTGGGCCGACTGCGACGCGGCCTGCGCGAACACCTTCGACCGGACGCCCCACGCCTACGCGGTGGCGGCCGCGTGGAGCCGCCGGCCGGAGGAGCTCGTCCGCCGGTCCGCGTTCTCGCTCATGGCCGCGCTCGCGGTCCACGACAAGCGCGCGCCCGACCGCGCGTTCGCCGCCTTCCTGCCGCTCATCGAGGGGGCGGCCGGCGACGGCCGCAACAACGTGAAGAAGGGCGTGAACTGGGCGCTGCGCCAGATCGGCAAGCGCAACCGCGCGCTGAACCGGCGGGCGGTGGCCTGCGCGCGCCGGATCGCGAGGCAGGGGTCGCCGAGCGCCCGCTGGATCGCGTCGGATGCGCTGAGGGAGCTCACCGGCCCGAAGGTGCGCGCGCGCCTTGCCCGCGCCCGCTGAGGGCTAGCCACGCTCGGCTTTAAGTCCGCGCCGCGCGGTCGCGCCGCAGGCCCGGCCCATGACGCTCGAGGCGACGCTCTTGGGCGCGCTATGGGTCATGCTCCCCGCGTACCTGGCCAACCCCGCCGCGCAAGTCACGGGCGGGGGCCTGCCCATGGACTTCGGCCGCAGCGGCCGCGACGGCCGCCGGCTGCTCGGGCCCGGCAAGACGTGGCGGGGGCTCGCCGGCGGTTGCCTCGGCGGCCTCGCGGTGGGGGCGCTGCAGGTGGCCGCGGCCGCCGCGGTGGGCGACCCCGCGGCCCTGCCGACGTTCGACCCCGGGGGAGGGGCCGCGGGCCCCGCGTCCTTCCTCGTCGTCGGCGCCCTCGCCGTCGGCGCGCTCCTTGGCGACGCCACCAAGTCGTGGGCCAAGCGCCGCATCGGGTTGGAGCGCGGTGCCCGGATGCCGCTTGCCGACCAGTACGACTTCGTCCTCGGGGCGTGGCTCCTCTCGTTCGCGATCTTCCCCGCCTGGTTCGCGGCGTCGTTCCCGGTGGAGGCCGTCGCCTTCATCCTGCTCATCACCTTCGCGCTCCACCGAGGGGTGAGCCGCCTCGGCTACCGCATGGGTCTAAAGGCTGAACCGTGGTAACGTCCGACCCGAGACCGAGGTGCGCCTGCGTGTCGGAGACCTTCCGCTTCACGCCCGAGGAGCGGGCCCAGCTCGCGCGGCTCATCGTCGACTCGGGCGCCTTCCAGACCGGCAACTTCACGCTCGCATCGGGAAAGCGAAGTTCGTACTACATCGACGCGAAGCGGGCGATCGTCCGGCCCGACATCCTCGCACTTGCGGCAAGCGCCATGGCCCCCCACATCGACTCCGACCGGGTGGCCGCCGTCGAGCTTGCCGGCATCCCGCTTGCCGCGGCCGTTTCGCTCGCCGTGGACAAGCCCTTCATCATGGTGCGCAAGGCCTCCAAGGACCACGGGACGAAGAAGCGGTTCGAAGGCGAGCTCCGCCCGGGCGAGACCGTCACCTTCGTCGAGGACGTGACGACCACGGGAGGCTCCGTGCTCGACGGGATTTCCGTCCTCGAGGAGGCCGGCGCGCGCGTCCTCACCGTCGTGGCGCTCGTGGACCGCGGGGAGGGCGCGGAGGACGCCCTATTCGCCCGGGGAATCGAGCTCGCCCCGATCCTCGACCTTGCCGCCCTCAAGCGAGCGCAAGAGGAGCTCGTCGCGATCAGCCGCGGCGTCCGGCGGCCGTGAGGGGCGTGGGTGCCTGCGGGTGATGCTCGTCGGCGGCGGCGGCCGCGAGCACGCCATGGCCGAGGCGCTCTGCCGTTGGGGCGCGGAGCTCGCGGCGCTGATGCCCAACCGCAACCCCGGGATCGAGCGGCTGGCGGCGGTGGTGCGGCGCGCGGCGGTGACCGATGTCGACGCGGCGAGGTCACTGGCCGAATCCTGGGGCGCCGAGCTCCTGGTTGTCGGCCCGGAAGCCGCGCTCGCCGCAGGCGTCACCGACGAGGTCGCCGCCCTCGGCGTGAGGGTGGCCTCGCCTTCCCAGATGGCGGCGCGCGTCGAGACGAGCAAGGCGTTCATGCGCGACCTGATGCGCCGCCACGGCGTCGGCGGCCCCGTCGAGTGGGCGGCGTTCTCGGACCCTTCCGAGGCGCGCGACCACCTGCTCGCCGTGGACTACCCGGTGGCGGTGAAGCCGGCCGGCCTCACGGGCGGGAAGGGCGTGAAGGTGGAGGGCAAGGACTTCCGCGCCGGCGACCGCGAGGCCGCCGCGCGCCTGGCGGCCGAGGCCATCGCGAGCGGCGCGGGCAACAGCGCGCGCGTGGTCATCGAGCGCGCCCTCGAGGGCGAGGAGTTCACGCTCATGGCATTCTGCGACGGGCAGGCGGTCGCGCCCATGCCGCTCGTCCAGGACCACAAGCGCGCGTTCGAGGGGGACAAGGGGCCGAACACGGGCGGGATGGGCTCCTACTCGCTCGCGGACCACTCGCTCCCGTTCCTGTCGCCCGAGGAGCGCGCGTCGGCCGAGGAGATCCTGCGCGAGACCGTCGCCGGGCTGCGCGCGGACGGGTGCCCGTTCGTCGGTGTGCTCTACGGGCAGTTCATGGCCACGGTCGACGGGCCGCGCGTCATCGAGTTCAACGCGCGCTTCGGCGACCCCGAGGCGATGAACGTCCTCCCGCTGCTCGAGACGAACTACGTGGACGTCTGCGCGGCCATGGCCGATGGCGCCCTGAAGGACCTGGACGTCCGCTTCCAGGCGAAGGCGACCGTCTGCAAGTATGTGGTCCCCCGGGGCTATGGGTCGCCCGGTGTGGCCGCCGGCGCTGCGCTGCGCGTCGACGAGCCCGCGGTCACGCGCGCGGGAGCCCGGCTCTACTACGCGGCCGTCGACGCCGAAGCGGAGGGGGGGGTCCTGCGGACCACGAGCTCGCGCGCGCTCGCGGTCGTGGGGGTCGCCGACCGGCTCGGCGAGGCCGAGCGAGCCGCCGAGGCCGCGCTTGCCGCCGTGGAGGGCGAGTACGACGTGCGCCACGACATCGGCACGCCGCTGCTCGTCGCCCGCCGGGTCGAGCGGATGAAGGGGCTCCGGATCAAGCAGGCCAGACGCGGCGGGGCCTAATGGGGCCCCCCGCCCCAAACTATTTCCGTGGGGCGGGGATGGGCGCCGCGTGGAGGCCCCCCCCGTGGCGCACTCGCGCGTAGTCATCCCCGGCGAAGAGGTCGGGACCGTCGAGATGTTCGAGGCCGGGGAAGGGACGTACGTCGGCACGGACGGCCGGATCCGCTCCGCCCTCTATGGCAAGCTCCTCACCGACCCCCAGCAGCTCAAGGCGTTCGTCCTGCCGCTCCACCGGCCGAACAAGCTGCGGCCGGGGGACGTCGTCTACGGCTCCATCTACGACAACAAGACCGGCCTCAGCCTCGTCTTCGTGGAGAAGGTGGAGGGGGTCGACCGGGCGCTGGCCCAAGACAACTTTGCGGCAATTCACGTAGCCGACGTGGCGGAGCACTACGTCGAGGAGCTCTCCCGCGAGTTCCACCCCTCCGACCTCGTGCGGGCGAAAGTCGTCCAGGTGGACCCCACCCTGCGCCTCTCGACCAAGGCGCCTGAGTTCGGGGTCGTCAAGGCGTGGTGCGGGCAGTGCCGCCGGACGCTCGAGCTCTCCCGGCGGCTGCGCGGGACGCTCTACTGCGACAACTGCCACCGCGGCGAACCACGTAAGATTTCGACGTGGTACGGCAAGGCTAAGGTATAACTACCAATCCCGGGATTCGCCGGGCTGGGATGGCTGCACTCTTACCGTCGTCCCAACGTGTAGGCGGTAGAACCATGGCACCAATGGGTGAAGCGGGGGGAGCTGCGGAGCTCGACGCGCTCCGCACAGAAGTGGCGCAACTCAGGGAGATCGTGGCGGCCCTTGTGAACTTGGTCGTCGAGAACCAGGGGGCCTCGGACGGGGACGCGGAGTGGGAGGACGACTCGTTCCTCCCCGAGGTAGGGACTGGCACGAAGTTCGGATGGGGGATGTGAGGGGCTCGCGACCCAGCGGGCGTGACGCCCCGGAGGGGGAAGGACCACGGCGCGGACGCGCGCGGGGCGAGACGCAGGGCCGCCGATCCCGAAGGGGCGCGGCGGCGGCCGCCTGCGGCGCATACGAATGGCGATCCAGGCCCACGAGCAGTTCCGGAGCCGCACGCTGAACCTGCAGGCCAGCGAGAACCTGATGTCGCCCGCCGCGCGCGCGGCGCTCGCCTCCGACATGGCCTCCCGCTACTCGCTGCGGCTCGACCGCGAGTGGGACGGCGTCTACTACCACAACGCGTACGGGGGCACGCTGTGGATGGAGGAGGTCGAGGAGGAGGCGCGCTCGCTCGCGCAGGAGGTCTTCGGGGCGCGCCACGCGCTCGTCGAGCCGGTGGGCGGCCACGCGGCCGCCATGGTCGCCCTGCTCGCGGCGACCCCCAGGGGCGGGCTGGTGGCCTCGACGCCGCAGTCGGGCGGCGGGTACACGGGCTACGACAAGGAATACCTCCCGGCGATGTTCGGCATGCGGGCCGCCGAGTTCCCGTTCGACAAGCGGCGGTGGACGGTCGACCTCGGGAAGCTGCCCGCCTTCCTCCGGAAGGCGAAGCCCGACACGCTGCTGCTCGGGGCCTCCTACCTCCTATTCCCGTACGACCTCCCGGCGGTACACGACGCCTGCGACGACGCGGACCAGCACCCGGTCCTGCTCTACGACGGGTCGCACGTCATGGGGCTCATCGCCGGCGGCACGTTCCAGCGCCCGCTCGCGGAGGGCGTGCTCGCGCTCCACGGCTCGACGCACAAGTCGTTCTTCGGCCCCCAGGGGGGGCTTTTCCTCACGAACGACGACGAGGTGGCGGCCAAGGCGAAGGAGAACCTCACATGGCGGACGATGGACAATGCCCATGAGAGCCGGATCGCGGCGCTTGCGGTGGCGCTCGCGGAGATGGCGCACTTCGGGCGCAGCTACGCGCACCGCGTGGTGGACCTTGCTCGCGCGCTTGCCGAGGCGCTCGACAAGGCCGGGATGCCCGTCCGATTCCGCTCGCTTGGATACACGGAGTCGCACCAAATCCTGCTCGACGACGTGAAGGTCAAATCGAAATTCGGGTTCGACACCGCGGAGCTCTCGGCGACCCTCGAGCGCAGCTCGATCATCGTCGACGCGGTGGGGCGGATCGGGACGGCGGAGCTCGCGCGGACGGGCGCGATGCCAGACGAGATGGAGGAGCTTGCGGCGCTCATCGTGAAGGCCGCCAAGGGGAAGCGCGTGAAGGCGGAGGTCGAGGAGTACCGCTCGATGCTGCCGGCCCCGGCGTTCACCTTCGACTGAGGGTGGCTAACCGCCGACATGGCTTTATCGGGCCGCCGTCCAGGGGGCGGCTGTGGCTGGCGCGGAGCCGGTCGAAGCCGTCCCGTCCACCCCGACGAGGCGGCGCGCGGCCGATGTGGCGGCGAGCGCCGCCTCCCTGCTCGTCGCCGCTGCGTTCCTCGCGCGCCTCGCGTCGGGTCCGATCGTTGAGATCTGTCTCTTCCTATCCGTGGCGCCAGCCTCGTACTACGCGCAGAACGTCGCGCTTGCCGCCGGGCTCGGGCTGTGGGGCGCGCTTGCGATCGCGTGGTTTGTGAACGGGCGGTTCGGCCGGACCGGCACCGGCCCGCGTCCAAGCGCGCTGTGGCTACCCGCTGCAGCGTTGCTCATGGTCGACGGCGTCGCGTACTACCTCTCGATCCCCTTCGGGTCCGCCTGCAAGATGTGGCCGTTCCATCCCCTGTAGGTGGGCGCGCTTCAGACCGGCCCGCGCGCGCCGACGAGGACGGCCTCGTCGACGACCATCCGGGAACTCGTCGGGGACATCTCCACGTGGTACGCGTCGAGGCGGATCCTGCGCGAGAAGAGCGGCCCGTCGGTCACGAGCGTCTCGTATTCGCCGCCCTCGCCCGCCGGGTGGAAGCGGCGGGCCCGCGCGGTCGCCAGCAGCTGCTCGAGCAGGCGCGCGTCGACGGTGTGGCCGAGCCACTCGGGGGTGAGGCCCTCCGTCTGGGCGGCGACAATCATGAAGCGCAGGCCCGAGGCGACCTCGTCCCGCAGGACGGCCTCCGGGCGGACGCGCCAGAGCGGCGTGAGGCAGGCGAGCCCGAGCCGGTGGCCCACGGCGTTGAGCCGCGACCACTGGTAGTCGCTCGCGATGGCGCCTGCCACGAGCCCGTCCACCGTGCCGGCGTCAACCAGCGGCCGCAGACCCGCTTCGAGCTCGGCGACCTCCACCTCGGGGTCACCCGACACCGGGACCTCGAGGTGCGGGAGCCCCATCGCCTCTGCCGCGAGCCGCGCGAGGTCGAGGTTCGGCGTGTGGAACATGTAGGAGTCCTCGCGCCGCGGCCGCGCCGTCACGAGCGTCGCCACCTCGAGCCCGGCCTGGAGGGCGAGGTGGATCGCATGGGTCGAGTCCTTGCCGCCCGAGAAGAGCGCGGCGAGCCGGCGCACGACGTTCGCCCCGGGGGGCCGACCGCGCGCGGCAAGAAGTACGCTTGGGCCCCGGGCGATCCCTTCTTGAGGCGGCGGCGCGATGGCCGCGCGATGCCGTGGCGCGGCCGCCGGAAGGCGCGGGCGCCCGCGGCCGGACCGGCGCTGCCCGCGCGCTCGCCTGCGAGGGTGGCCAAGGCGCTCACCCTCGCCTTCGCCGTCACATGGCTCGCGGCCCTCGTCCGCCTTTTGCCCCTCACGGGCTTCACCGTCTGGGGCTCCGACCAGGGGGAGTACGCCGCCCTCCTCGAGGGGTTCCTCCGCACCGGCGGCTCGACCCCCGCGGCGTACGCGGGGTGGGGCGTGGCGTACCCGGACTTCCCGGGGACCTATGCCTTGGCCGGGTCGGTGGCCGCCATCTCGGGGGTCGACGCGTTCCTCGTGCTGTCCGTCGCCATCCCGGCGGCTGCCGCCCTGACGGCACTGGTCGCCTTCGCGCTCACCTTGCGCCTCACGGGCTCCCTGCGGGCCTCGACGGTCGCCGGCGCCCTCGTCGCGGTCGCCATGCCGGAGGCATTCGCGGGCTCCCACGCCATGCCGGGGGCGCTCGGAGGCCTGCTCGCGTTTTCGGCGGTCGCAGCCGCCGTGTTCGCGGCCAAGAGCCCGGCCGCGCGGTGGGCGGTGGTTGCCTTCGCGCTTGCGCTCGTCCCGACCCACCACCTGAGCGCCTTCATCGCGGGGGCGGCGCTCCTCACCGTGGCCGCCGTGGAGGCGCGCCGGGGGCCCGCCGACCGCGCGCAGGGGCGCCTCGTCGACTCGGCGCTCGCGGGCGCGGCGGTCCTTCTCGTCACCTCAGCGCTCTTTTGGGTCTACGCGGCCCCCCGCTTCCGGGCGGGCGTGCTCGACCCGGTCTCGCCCACCGTCGCCCTCCTGCTGCCAAGCGCTGCGATCCTCGGGGTCGTCGGCGCGTGGGCGTCCGCGTACTGGTTCGAGACACGCGCGCGGCCTGCGCCCGCCGCCTTCCACCTCTTCCACGAGCGCAGGACGATGGCGCGCCTGGTGGGCGCGTGCGCAGCCGCCGCGGCCGCGGCCGCGGTGGTGGCCACCGTCGGCGTGCCCGGGACGAGCGCGGTGATCCCGCCGGAGGGCGCCCTGCTGTTCCTGCCGCTCGCCCTCGTCCTCGCCATGGCGTCTGCCGGCCCCGGACGCCTCGCTCCCGTGCGCGGCGGCCTCGCGCCCACCGCGGCGGTCGTCGCCGTCCTCGGGTCGATGGCCGTGGGCCTCGTCCTCCTGCCGACCGTCCTCATCCCCTACCGCCACCTGCAGTACTTCGTCGACTTCGCGGCCCCGCTGGTGGCGGTCGCCCTCACGTTCGCCGCGCGGGCCGGGGCCGTGACGCTCCTCCCCGGCCGGCCTCGCTCGCACCGGTGGGTCGCCACGCTCCTCGTCGCGGCCGCGCTCGCGGCCGCCTCCGCCACCGCCTACCCCTCCAAGAGCGCGCTCGCCGGGTACGAGGAGGGGACGACGGTGCACGAGGCCGCGGCGGTCACGTGGATGGCTTGGGACTTGCCCCACACCGTCGTCGTCACCGACCACCGCCTCTCCTCGCTCGCCTTCGGTTTCGCCAACCAGCGCGCGACGTGGGACGAGGGCGGCCCCGTGCTCCACGGCGACGCCGAGCAGGCGCGCGCCGGGCTCGACACCGTGCCCGACCCCCGGGGGACGACCGGAGTCACCGCGGTCCTCCTCACGCAGGACATCGTCGGGGGGGCCGCGCTCTCGCAGTGGGCGCCCGCGCGCGCCATCGAGGGGGCCGCGCTCGAGAAGTTCTCGGGCCCCGGGTTCGTCAAGGTGTTCGACAACGGCGACGCCGTGGCCTACTGGGCGCTGCGCTAGCCCCCGTCAGTACAGCTTCCCCCAGGTCTGCTCGCAGTTGGCCGCCACGAAGCCGAGCTCCTGCCGCGTGACCTTCCGGCCGGTCGTCAGGTCCTCGAACTCGAACGCCGTGAGCACCGCCGGGTACTCGTTGTAGAAGAGGCGGGAAGTGAGAAGGCCCCCGAGGTGCTTCTGCGCGAAGCTCCAGTAGGCGCGCGAGTAGGTGGAGAGCTCCATGCGCGCGCGGGCCGTCGGGCCCGTGCCCTCGACGGTGAACACGGGGTGGTCGCTCCCCCGCAGGTAGCGGTGCCGCAGCCGGAACCGCCTGATCGTGTGGTTGACCCCGGTGGTGGGGTCGTAGATGTCGAGCGAGCTGCGCAGCTTGAGCTCGCCCCACCACCACCGGTCCACGGGCGACCGCTGGCGCGCCGTCCGCCGCCACATCTGCGGCCCCACGTTGGGCTGGAAGTAGTCGATGTACATCCCGTTCTCGGCGTGGAGCACGCCCCAGTACCATGGGACGGAGGGGGCGTTGACCCGCACCTTCTGGAAGTACGCCGTCCCCTCGATGGGCTCCGGGGCGGCCCCCTTTCGCTCGAGGGTGCCCTCCATCTGCATCGCGTGGATCTTGAGGATGTCGTAACCCCACGCGCGCGTGAACTGCGACCGGGCGAACCGGTGCTCGGAGAGCCAAGGCGACCAGGGGCGCATCCGGAACTCCAGCCTCGTGTCGCCCGTGTCGTCCGCCACACCCACGGCGTACCGCTCGCCGTCGCCCGCCATCTCGAGGTCGGGCCGCCCGTGCGCGCGCAGGTAGCCGGAGCCGTCCGGCCGCTCGGCGACCTCGTACTCGAGGTCCTGCAGCAGGAACGGGTCGCGCATCGTGTCGCCGTCGAAGTACCAGGCGGCGCTCATGCCGTGGAACTCGAGCACGCGGTCCGTGCCGGCGCCCGCCGGGCGCTCGGCACGCCGGAGGCGGAAGCGGCGCCGCCATGTGCGGTCCAACACGCGGACCGTGTCGGAGTTCTTGGTGGAGTGGAGGATCATCGCCTGCCGCGTGCGCCCGGGGTGTGCTGGGTCGTTGAAGAAGAATATCCACCACCACCACCACCACGTGCGCCCCTCGTGGATGTCGTCGGTGTCGACGTCCCACATGAGCCGGGGGTCGTAGCCGGTGCGTTTCACCTTCCGCGGCGGCGCGGCCCCCCTCGTCACGCGGGTCCCCCGGGGGCCGGAACCGCGTTGCCTTATATTGGATTCGCGGGCACGCGCGCGGCTGGCCGGCGCGTTCACCCCCGGGTCAACGGGAGGGCCGCCTTGATCGCCGGCTCGAGGGACTGAGGCAGGCCTCCGGGGAGCGCGTGACAGGCCCTGCGAGCCCGGTCCGTTCCGGATCCAGAGCGCTCCCCGCAGGACCTTCCTTGCTTGAGCCCCCCGTCCTCCCGACGCCGGCCGCACCCCGGCCGTGCGCGGCCCCCCGTCACGTGGCGTCCGGCGCCACGGCCGTCCCCTTGAACGGCCGCCCTTCCGCCGCGGCGCGCAGCGCGTCGAAGTCGCGCCCGTGGAGGACGCACGCGGGGATGCGCGCCCGCTGGATGATCCGGCACGCCATGGCGTCGACGACGCCCGTCGAGCCGGCCTTGTGGCTGCCTCCCGCCGTGACCGCCACCAGCTCGGCGGCCGTCATCGCGTCGATGCGCCGGGCCTTCGGGTCGAGGCGCGGGTCCCGCGTGTAGACGCCGTCCACATTCGTGAGGATGATCAGCCGCACCGCGCGGGCCCGCTCGCCGAGCATGGCCGTCACCGCGTCGGTCGTGTGGCCGGGGTGCGTGCCGCCCATCACCACTACCGGGAACGCGCGCGACGCCTCGATCGCCTCGTCGAAGTGGTGCGGCGGGCGGGCGAGCGCGTGCTCGCCGAGCGCCGCGATGAGCACGCGCGCGTTCAGGCGCGTCACGTCGATCCCGAGGACGTCGAGCGTCGACTCGTCGGCCCCGAGCTGGCGGCCGGCGTGGATGTAGTTGCGCGCGACCTTGCCGCCCCCCGCGACGACGAGCACCCGGTACCGCTCGGTGAGCGACCGCAGCTCCTGGGCCAGCTGCTTGACGTACGCGACGTCGGGCGCGTCGGGCACCATGATCGAGCCCCCGGCGGAGATGGCTAGCGCGGGCTTGACGGGCGTCACCGGGCGCGGGGATGCTGGCTTCGCATTAAAGGCTTTGAGAGGCGCGGCCCTTGCGCCGCGGCCGGCGAGAGGTTTAATACGCAGGCCGTCGCACGGGCCCACCGGACTCCCATGCGCGCACTCGATGCCCCCGGGGCAGGCCCGCTGTCGGGCCGCGGCCGAGCGCACGCGCGGGCGACCGCCTAGCTTTTCCCTCCGCGGGGGCCGGGGGGCCCGACAGGCGTCGGCCCCGGCCCTGCGGAGGGGCGGACCACCCCCAACAAGGAGCGACGACCCGGCATGGGCGAGGAGGCACCGAAGGCGCAGCAGCAACTGCGCGCCTACGAGTTCCGCCGGACGCTCGAGGAGCTGGAGGCCGTCAAGGGGCGGGGCACGGAGCTCATCTCCGTCTACGTGCCGCCCGGCCGGCCGGTGTCCGACATCATGGCGCGCCTGCGAAACGAGTACGCGGAGTCCACGAACATCAAGAGCCGCGTCACGCGCAGCCACGTCCTCTGGGCCATCGAGTCGGCGATGAACCGGCTGCGCCAATACCGCGAGGTCCCCGAGAACGGGCTCGTCATCTTCACCGGCATGCGGTCGGCGGGTTCCGACAAGTATGACGCGGTGTCGCACGTGATCGAGCCGCCGGCGAGGATCACCCTGGACACCTACCGGTGCGACTCGACGTTCTTCCTGGACCCGCTGCGCGACCTGCTCGTCGAGCGCGACCTCTACGGGGTGCTCGTCATGGACCGCAAGGAGGCGACCGCGGCGCTGATCCAGGGGCGGCGCGTGGAGGTCCTCTGGGGCCCGGAGGATAGCGGCGTCCAGTCGAAGCACGGGCGGGGCGGGCAGTCGCAGCGGCGGTTCGAGCGGATCATCGAGGACCAGGCCCACCAATGGTTCGTGAAGGTGGCCGAGAAGATGGCGGAACTCTTCCTGAACCGGCCGATCACCGCCCTGCTCGTGGGCGGGCCCGGGCCGTCGAAGGAGTACTTCGTGAGCGAGGGGTACCTCCACCACGAGCTGGCGAAGAAGGTCTACAAGCAGCTCTTCGACGCCGGGTACACCGACGAGCAGGGGATCAAGGAGATGCTCGAGAAGGCAGAGAGCGAGCTGTCGGACCTCGCGCTCGTCCGCGAGCGGCGCGTGATGCGCCAGTTCATGAAGGAGGTGGCCAAGACGGGCGCGGGGCTGGCGACCTACGGGGAGTCGCATGTGCGCAGGGCGCTCGAGATGGGCGCGGTCGACACGCTCCTGATCTCGGAGTCCGCCCGCAAGGTGCGCGTCGTGTGGAAGTGTCCCTCCTGCGGCCACGAGGCCGCCGCCACGGTGGCGGCCGGCCGCGAGGCGGACCCCGCCCCCTGCCCGAAGTGCGGCACGGCGATGGAGGCGCAGGCGAAGACCGACCTCATCCGGGAGCTCACGGAGGGGGCGGCTCGCTACGGGACGCAGGTGGCCCTCATCTCGGGGGAGAGCGACGAGGGCACAGTGCTCATGACGGCGTTCGGGGGGCTCGGCGCCATCCTGCGCTTCGCGGTCGGCTGATCCGGGAAACAGCCGCGCGCCGCGAGAGCACGGCGCCTTCGAGCGGGGCATTCCGCAAATTATAAATCGGCATCCTCAGGTTTTTGCCCACTTCCGCGAGCGGAGGATTCCTTCTGGCTAGGCGAAAAACGGCACTAATGCTAACAGCAGCCGTCGCCCTGCAGGCGCTCGTCCCGCTGCTCCTCGCGGGCCCCGCGGCCGCGGTCCCCCTGTGCGGCATCGCGGGCCAGGAGCAGCCGGTGCCCGGGACGGGCCCGTGGAGCATCGTCCAGACGGTCCGGATCCCGAGCACGTGCCAGGTCTCGTGGACCGGCGGCGACATTCAGGTCCTCGGCCACAGCGCGGGGGCGCTGCTCATCGAGGGCGGGGTGCTCACGACGAGCGGCTGGATCAACATCACGCAGGGGGGTGTGCTCGACATCACGCAGGGGGGCCAGCTCCATGTGGAGGAGGGCAACCCGGCGGCGCGGCTTCGCGTTTCGAATGGCGCGAGTTTCCACGCCAACACGGCCACGGTGGAGCTCGAGGGGCTCGACGCGCCGGGCACTTCCAACCAGGGGAGCATCTCGCTGACCAACGTGAGCCTGACCGCGCGCGGGGTCTTCAGTGCGACCACGAACTCCCTGCTCATCGAGCGCTCGCGGGTCAACGTGACGGTCCCGTCGGCGGCGGGCGGCGTGGCGGGCGGTGCGGGCGTCCTGAACCTCGGGGGGCGCATCGTGGGCTCGATCTCCGAGTCGAATATCACGCTGCAGGCGGCGGGCGGCGGGGTGGGCACGCAGGGGTCGGACGGCGGGCCGGGCGGCTCCGCCACCTCCGTTGTCCAGACGCGTTCCCTGAACTACCTGACGCTGCGCATTGCTGCCGGCTCCGGGGGCCCCGGCGGGAGCGGGCCGCCGGGCGGCGTGTCGGGCGGCCGCGGCGGCGCCGGGGGCGGCGCCACGCTCACGATGAGCACGGATTCGGTCTCCAACTCCAACATCGATGTCATCGCCGGGAGCGGGGGCGTCGGCGGCAACGGCGGGGAATCGACCAACGGGTCGGGAGGAAACGGCGGCGCCGGCCGGCCCGGCGGCGGCGCCTCGCTGAGCGTCATGGGGTACGGCGACCTGGAGGTCATGGGCAGCTCGATCCGCGTCGTCGCGGGGGCCGGCGGGACGGGCGGTTCCGGAGGCGCCTATCGGGGCAACCTGCTGGGCGACCGCGGCGGGGACGCTGCCAGCGGCGCGGCGGGGGGCGCCGCCAGCGGGGCGATTGACGCGCAGGGGGCGACGGCCATCCGGCTCTCCGACCTGTACGCATGCGGCGGGCCGGGCGGCCTCGGCGGCGCCTACGGGCCGAGCGACGTGTCCACGGCCCTCTCCTCAGGCCGTGCCGGCAACGGCGGCGGGGGCGGCACGGGCACGTTCCGGATCGATGCGTCCGCGAACTCGCTCCTCGTGGTCGACACGCAGGTCACCTCATGCGGGGGCGCGGGAGGCACCGGGGGCGAGGGCAAGCTCGAGGGCGGCAGCGGCGGGGACGGGGCGAACTCGCTCGCGGCCTCCTACGGCCGGGACTCGGTGGACCTCGTGCGCTCGTGCTACACGTCCACAGGCGGCCCCGGCGGCCCCGCGCGCGCAGGCGAACTGGCGAGCGGCTACGGGGGCCGCGGCGGCAAGGGGAACGTTACGGTTACGTCCGAAGGGGTGCTCACCATGTACGGCGGATGCCTGGGCGCGCGGTCCGGGCTCGGCGGCACGGCAGACCCCTCGCGGGTCGGCCTGGATGGCTTGGAGGCCGACTTGTGGGTCGACAGCAATCTGCTGCAGATCACCGACGCAACGATCCGCAACCCGCTGAACGACTACAACGGGACGCAGCCCGGCCACATCTACAACGTGACCTTCGACCTGGCGAATCAGGGGCAGTCGCCGGTCATCCCCCGCGGCGTGGCGCCAATCTTCAGCTACTGGAACCTCACGGTGTCCGTGACCGACGGTCAGAACCCCATCCCGCTGGTGTCCATCGCCGTCGACACGTGCCCGACGATCCCGGGTGTCCCCGTGTTCGACTTCAAGCAGACGGGCGTCGACGGCACCGTGGTGTTCACGCTCGTCTCCCACAAGTACACGAGCGCCACCAACGTCTCGTCGTTCGTCGGGTGCTACGACGTGGAGAGCTCGTACGAGGGACGCTCCGCCGACCCGGAGCATGTCGTGCTCGAGCAGAACCACCTGGTCCGCTTCCTCTACCCGACGAACAACTTCGCGCCTGCGATCACGTACCTCCACCCGACGCCCTCCATCTACCGGATCGACGCCGACCACCCCAACATCCCCCTCGAGATCATTGTCTCCGACCCGGACGACCCGATCACCGGCGTGGAGAGCGTCTTCACTGTGGAGGCCTGCATCTCGCGCGAGACGACCTGTTTCGACCGCACGGACATCACGGACAGCGGGGTCAAGGACCCGAACACGGGCGAACAGCGGTTCTTCGCGCAGTTCAACGTGACCAACGTGAACGAGTGGCCAAGCGCCCAGTACTACGTGTGCGCCAAGGCCTCCGACGGGCTCATCGAGAGCGTCTGGTACTGCACGACGGCGGACATCGTCCAGCTGATCCGGCCGATCCCGGTGCCGGAGCTGTCCTCCGGAGGCAACGTGCGCAACCAGGCTACCGAGCTCATCTCGTTCAACGGGCGCGTCAACAACATGGACACGCTGCAGCTGAACGCCCCCCCGATCAGCATCATGATCTACCGGTGGGACTTCGACGGGGACGGCCGGTGGGACTACTACTCCTCGACCTCGGGGCAGACGACCCACCTCTACCCCAATAGCGACCGGACGATCACGTACCGCGCGAACTTTTCGGTGGTGGACTCGCTCGGCCGCGAGTCCGTGAACGTGACGCGCGAGGTGACGGTCGACCCGTATGTCGTGACCCCGCCTGGGATCCTCTGGGAGTATGCCTATGTGATCGTCTACTCGATCCTTGGGGCCATCCTCCTCACGGGCTCGGCGTACACGCTCCAGCGGCGGCGCCAGCACCTCGAGGAGGAGGAGGCCAAGCGCCGGGAGGCGGAGATCCTGGCGAACATCCACGAGTGCCAGCGCTGCGGCGACCTGCTCCCCGCGAAGTTCGCCGTTTGCGTGCGGTGCGCGACGGAGGACTCGATCGCGAGCGCGAAGAAGACCGTGGCCGAGCTCAAGCACGTCGGCGTCATCGTGCTCGAGGAGGAGGACCTGATCGACAAGGCCTTTGTGTCCTTCGAAGGGCGGGACTTCGAGACGGCCAACGCATTCCTAGACAAGGTCAAGTCGCGCGTCGAGGTCAACAAGAAGCGCCACAAGCAGACGACGGACAACATCCGCCGCGGGCGCCTGCACATCCGCATGCTCCAGGAGCGGGGGAAGGACCTGGCCGCCCTCGAGCCCGAGCTCTACCACGCGGAGCTCGCCCTCGGTCGGTCGGACTTCGACGGGGCCGACCGGATGGTCGAGGACATCCGCACGCGCCTGCAGGCCGTGGCGTACGAGGACAAGCGGCGGGACATCCTCGAGCGCTTCACGAAGCTGGAGCGCCGCCTCAAGGCCACGCCGCCCCCCGCGGGAGACGCCGAGGCGAAGGGGAAGGCAGACCGGGCCGCGGAGCTCCTGCAACGCGCGAAGCTGGCGCTCGGGAAGAAGAGCTACGTGGAGTCCGTGGGGTACTACAGCGAGGCGTTCACGCTCGTCGAGGGCGCGCCGCCCGAGAGGATCCTCACCGAGCCGACGGACGAGGAGCTTGACCTCTTCGAGACGCGGATGAGGATGGTCGAGGAGGGCGTGTACATGGGGCCAGCGCAGGCGGCCGGGGCCGAGGTCGAGAAGATCTGGCGGCCGGGCGAGCGCGAATTCGAGGTGAGCGCGGGCGACGCCTATCGGCCAGGCGAGGGCGCGGGGACGATGAAGGAGGACCGCGCCCACGGGCGCGCTTTCGGAGAGGGCGGAGAGGGGCAGCCGCTGCCCGAGCCGGAGAGCGAGCCCGCGGCATTGCCGGCGGCCGCCGCGCCGATGGAGGCCGTCCCGGAGGCCCCGCCCCAAGCGGCCGAGGTGGCCGCGCCGGAGCCGGAGCTAGAGGCGCCGCGGGCCGCCGAGGTGCCGCTCGAGCCGGCGGCGCCGGCAGCGGCCGCCGCGCTCGCGTGCTCGGTGTGCGGCACGAAGCTCCAGCCCACGTGGAAGCGCTGCCCCAAGTGCGCGACGCCCGTCCCCGGCGCGAGCCTGGGGCCGGCGGCCGCGCTGCCAACGCCGGCCGCCCCGCCGGCCGCCCCGCCGGCCGCAGCGCCGCCCGCGGCGCCCCCAAAGGCAGCGCCCTCGAACTGCCCGAGCTGCCGGAAGCCCGTGAAGTCGAACTGGAAGAAGTGCCCCTACTGCGCGACACCGCTCACGTGAGGCGGCCTTCAGCCCACCGCGCGCACGCGGCGCCAGATGATGTCCGCCCGCGCGGGGCCCACGCCCACCATCGTCACCGGGCACCCCGCGATCTCCTCCACGAGCCGCACATACGCGACCGCAGGCTTGGGCAGCTCGCGGATCGTCGCCCCGCGGGCGGCGAGCGCCTTCCAGTCCGTCACGGGGATGGGGTCGACCTCCTTGTACTGCGGCTGGCACCGCTCCGGGCCGAGCGACGACGCGCGCGCGGGGAAGGCACTGACCACCTTCCCGTCCAGCTTGTAGGCCACGCAGACCTTGAGCGGGGACATCCCTTGCAGGACGTCCAGCTTGGTGAGCGCGATCTCGGTGATCCCCGACAGGCGCGCAGCGTACCGGAGGACCACGAGGTCGAGCCAGCCGCAGCGGCGCGGCCGCCCGGTGGTGGTGCCGAACTCGCCGCCCGCCTGGCGCAGCGCCTCCGCCTCCGCCTCGTTGATGAGCTCCGTGGGGAACGGGCCGCTCCCCACCCGCGTGGTGTACGCCTTCGTGACGCCGACGACCCGTTCGATGGCCCGCGGCGGCAGCGCCGAGAGCGCGGCGGCCGCTCCCGCCGTGGTGTTCGAGGAGGTCACGTAGGGGTACGTGCCGAAGTCGAGGTCGAGCATCGTCCCCTGGGCGCCCTCGAGGACGATGTGCTGCCCCGCGTCGCTCGCGGCCCACAGGGCCTCCTCCGTGTCGCCCACGTACGGGCGGATCGCTTCGGCGAGCGGCGCCATGGCGGCGAGCACGGCCTGTGGGTCGACCTGGCCGCGCCGCTCGGGGGGCAGGTACGCCGCGGCGCGGCGGGCGGCTTCCTCCACCGCCGCCGGCAGCACGTCGGGGTCGACAAAGTCGGACATCCGCACGCCGTGGCGCGCGGCCTTGTCGCGGTAGGCGGGGCCCACCCCGCGGAGCGTCGTCCCCACGCCGCCGCCCGGGCCGCGGGCCTCCTCCTCGTAGGCGTCCAAGATCTTGTGGAACGGCATGACGACGTGCGCCCGCGCCGAGACGAGGATCGCCACCTTGCCCGCGAACTCCTCCGCGCCGCGGATCTCCTTCACGAGGACTTCCGGGTCAACGACCACGCCCGGTGCAATGAGGTTCTGCGTCCCCTTGCGCACGACCCCCGCGGGCACCAGGTTGAACGCGAACCGCTTGCCTTCGGCGATGATCGTGTGGCCGGCGTTGGCGCCGCCGTTGAAGCGGACGACCACGTCGGCGTCCGCGGCGATCGTGTCCGTGATCTTCCCCTTGCCCTCGTCGCCCCACTGCGTGCCGAGCACCACGGTGACGCCCACGGACGGCCCGCCTCGCGGCCGTCACCCACCTGATGGCATTTGATTGTTGATGGGGCAGCGGTCGCAAGCCACCGTCCGGACTCCCTCCGCCTCAAATCCGAACGATTATATCGGAACCGCCAAATGAACGGACGCCTGGCCAGGTCGCCAGAATGCGCCGCGGAGGCGAAGGTTGCGAGGGTTGCGGATGCAGCGAGCGGGCGGGCGGGACACCGAGCCGGCGCGGGGGTCCCGCGGGCCCCAGGCGCGGTCCGCTGCCTTTGCCGCCGGGCTGCTCGCGGCGCTGGCGCTCGCGCTGCTCGCCGCCGCCGGGGGCGCGCAGGGCCACCACACGAACGCGACCTGCGTGGCCGGGGGGTACACGCAAGTTTGGAACGCGCCGGTGACCGTCGTCTCGCCCCAGCCCGCGATCGTCGGCGAGTGCATCCTGGTCCAGGCCGACGTGAGCGTGGAGGGCAGCGGCGAGCTGCGTTTCCGGGACTCGAAGGTCGTCTTTGACAACGAGCTTGGGAATTTCTCCTTCTTCGTGAACTCGTCGGCGCTCCTCGAGTTCCGGGACGATGACGGGAGCACCGCGACGAACGACCGCAGCTGGCTCGGCCTCGTCAACATCTCCATCAGCTGGACCGGGTACTTCTTCGGCAACGCCCCGGGGGCGACGGTCCATTTCAACGACACCGACATCGAGGGCGGCGGGCTCCCGGGGGCGGGCCTCTCGTCGGCGACGGCGTTCTTCGTGGACACGCCCGCCGGCTTCTCCTGGAGCCGCGTCACCCACTACACGGTCTCGAGCGGGCTCGTGATCACGAACTACACGAAGGGCCTCACGATCCCGGCGTACGGGGTGAGCGGCGACCCTCTCGTGCCGTTCGCCTACGGGCTCGTGCTGTACCGGTGCGAGAACGTGCTCATCACGGGGTTCTCCAACCCGCTGTCGCCGGGGGCGACGGGAGTGTTCGTGGAGGAGGGGCAGAACATCACCGTCCGCAACTCGACCGCCACGACCGCGGGGACTGGTTTCCGGTTCTACCTGTCGAGCGGCATCCTGGTGGAGGACACGCAGAGCCTCGGGCACGGGGACACGGGCTTCCAGCTCGAGCTCGTCGACGGCGCCGTCCTGAACCGGGTCGGGGCCGCGCACCCCGTCGGCGGCCGCTACGGGCTCTCGCTCATCTCGTCCACGCGCGTTGATGTGTTCGCGCCCACGCTCCGGCGCCACGACACGGCCGACCTGCTGATAACGGGCACGAGCCGATGGGTCAACGTGACGGATCCGCTCTTGTCGCTCAACCGGGCCGGGTCGGGCCTGCGCGTGGTGGGGACGGGCGCGGCGGACGCAGCGGCCGACCTGGTTTTCCGAAACTTGGTCGTCTCGAGCAAGGGCCCCGCGGGCGGGTACGCCGTCGTCATCGAGCGCGCGAACCGCGTCCTCGTCCAGGGGTTCAACATCAGCGGCGCCGCGGGCTCGGGCGTGTTCGTCGGGAACTCCACCGACGTGCGGTTTGCCGGCGGCTCGATCACTTCGAACACGCAGGGCGTGGGATTCACATCGAGCGGGAACGTGAGTTACCTGGACTCTACGCTCTCGAACAACGCGGGGGGCGGACTTACCGTCGGCGGAGGGTCGTTCCTCCTGGAGAACGTGACCATGCGCGGCAACGGCGGCTGGTCGATCCGCAGCGCCGCTGTCACGCAGCTGACGGGCGACAGCGCGATCCGCAACTCGACGCTAGAGGGCGTGACGGGGTCGGTCGTCGAGATTACGCTCACGGGTGGGAGCGCCACGCTCGCGGTGGCGAACACCCAGTTCGTGCGCCTGACGAACGCGCCGCAGCTCTTCTGGGCGCTCGACCTCGACGGCTTCTCGCGCGTCTCTGTCGAGGGGTCTTCCATGGCCAGCTACGGCGTGCGCGTGGCGCGCGGGGGCGAGGCGACCCTGAACGGCACGTCGATGGACGTGGTCATCCTGCCCGCGAACACGACGCTCCTCCGGTTCGACCAGGTGGCCACCGTCCGCGTCGAGGGCGTCCGGTTCGGGGCGGACCCGCTCGCGGGCAAGCTCGGGACGGTGGCCAATGTCACGGGGCTCGCGGCTGACGCCACGTTCTCGGGGATGCGGCTGCCTCGCGCTGACTATGGCATCTTTGTGGAGGGCCGTGGGGCGACGTTCTCAGCGGGGGTGTACATCACGAACCTCACGATGACGGCGCTCGTCGACGCCGTCACCGCGCGCACGGTCCACGAGGTGGACATCCGGGGCCTCACCGTGTTCCGGTCCGTCTCCGCGGTCGTCCTCGTAGGGGCGGGCACGGCGAACCGGTTCTCGGTCGCTGACGCGACGCTGCAGGCTAGCGGCGTGGGGATCCGCACGTCCTCGGACGTCCAGGCGGTCGTCGCGGCCTCGAACATCACGTTCGACCGGACGAACTCCACGCCCGCGGTCGGCCTCGCGGTCGCCTACGCGGGCGACCTCGTGCTCCGGGGCGTCCGCGTGGACGGCCTGCCCACGGGTGTCGACGTGCTCGACGCCCGGTGGGTATGGGTGAGCGACATGGACTTTGTGGACAACGCCTGGGGGCTCCGGCTCCTAACCAACCCGGGCTCGCGCACCGACATCAACTGGACCGTCGACCGGGACACCCGCGTTTCGAATTCGAGGCTCCTGATCCGGGGGGAGGTGTGGGTCGCGGGGGCCGCCCTCAACGTGACTCGGAATGGCACCATCGAGCTCTTCGCGACGTTCGTCTCGCAGAGCCCCACCCGCTTCCACTTCCAGGGTGCGTCCAGCCTCCTGATGAACGGGAGCTCCCGGGTCGTGGGGCGGGAGGGCCTGGCGGCCGCGGGCACGGTGGACGCGCGTTTCACCCTCGAGCTGTCCGCACTTGCGACCGTCTCGTTGCGGGACGCGACCCTCGACCGGATGGGGCTCGCCGGCCCTGCGCCCCCCGAGCAGAAGGGGATCTACGTGCGGGCGCGGGCGACCACCGTGACGAATGTGAGTTTCCTGAACTGCACAGCCGCCCTCCGATCCGACGGCGTCGACGTGACGGTCGTCGGATCCCTGTTCAGCGGCGTGGACGGGCAGGACCTCGCGGTCGACGTGCGGGGGGCGCGGCTGACGATCCAGTCGGGCACTCTCTTCCACGAGTATGTCGACGGTGTGCGCGTGACCAATGGCACCGGCAACATCTCGAACGCGAGGTTCAACGGGGTGGGGGCGGCCCTCACGGCCATCTCGTCGTCCGCCCAGTTCGTGGACTCCACGGTCGAGGAGTCCAGCGAGGCGGTGCACGCCTCCATGTCGAGCAACGTCGCGGTGTGCCGGCTCAACCTGGTATCGCTGGGGCAGAGCTTCGTCGTGGAAAGCGGGTCGACGGTGGTCACCTATTGCGGCAGCGTGTCCTTCAACACGCCGAAGGACGGCGAAGTGCGGGGCGGGGCGCTCGTCGAGTACGAGAACGTGTTCATCGACCGGTTCGACGGGAGCGGCCGGATGACCTACATCGTGGAGACCCCGGGCTCCACCTTCCGAGCCTACTGGGTGCTGAACGTCTTCGTCTCGTCCTGCCCCACCAACTACTCCCTGCCGATCGAGGGCGCTATTGTCCTAGTGCGTGACCGCGCCGGGACGATTGCCTTCAACGGGAGCACGGGCGCGGGGGGCCTCGTGGGCCCCATCCGGCTGCTCCACTACGAGTCGACCAACAACGTCGAGACGTACCACGCCCCCTTCACCTTCTCCGCCTCCCGCGGCGCCCTGTCGACGAGCTCCACGCACCAGGCCAACCAGACCTCCAACATCGAGCTGTGCCTGGACGACCAGCCGCCCGAGATCAACCTCCTGCTGCCCACCAGCCCGGACCCGCCGCCGACGAGGAACTCGACGATCGACATCCGGGGCCGGGCCTGGGACAATGTGTCGGGCCTGGCGAGCGGGTACCCGTGCATCATCGCCGCGCGCGACAGCAGCGCCTGCGTCCCGGTCCCTTCGAGCTTCGATACCCAGCGGCCCCTGCGGGAGGGGCTCAACACCTTCGTGATCGTCGCGCGCGACACCTTCGGAAACGAACGCAACGTGACCATCACGGTCGTGCGGGACACAACCGCGCCGGAATTCTCGATGTGCGAGCCACCGTTCGCCTACAAGTCCGCCGTCGGCGAGTTGGACCTCGTCTGCCGTCTCATCGGGAACCCGGTGAACCCGCCAACGATCTCGGGCGTCGTGAGCACAGGGGCGGCCGTCGACGCGGCCGGGTGGCTCCGCGCGCGGATCACCCTCTCCCCCGGGCCGAACACGTTCCGCGTGATCGTCGAGGACGCCCTCGAGAACCGGAACGAGACATCGTTCTCGTGGACTTTCGACACCACGGCGCCCGCCCCGACGCTCGTCAGCGGGTACAACCGGACCGTGACGCGCTTGTTCGGGGTCTTCCTCGTCGGGACCGTCCCCACCGACACGGCGCTCGTCGAGTGGGGCGGTGAGCCCGCGCCCTTCCCCGGGTTCGGGGTCAACGTCGAGTGGACGAACCTCACCGAGGGGCGGAACGAACGCGTCCTGCGCATCACGGACGATGTCGGGAACGTTTGGCTGGCGACCCTCTGGATCGAGGTGGACACCACACACAACTGCACGCTCTTCGCGCCCGGAGACGGCGAGATTGTCACGCGCGACACGGTGGCGGTGGGCGGCTCGTGCGACCTGGACGTCGTCATCCAGGTCACCGGTGTCGAGGGGACGGTCCGCCCGCAGGAGGACGGCCGGTGGTCAACGCAGGTCCGCCTGACCCCGGGGTCGAACCTGATCGAGGTCCGCGGCGTCGACAGCAACGACCTCGTGTGGAACGAGTCCGTGCGCGTCACCTACGACCCCACGACGGGTTCCGACGGGCTCCCTTTCGCGTTCATCGTGCTGCTCATCCTCGCGGCCGGCGTCTTCGTCGTGGCCATCGTCGTGCTGCGCCGGCCGCGGCCGCCGCCGCCGCCCGAGGCACCGCGCCCGTTGACGGGCGCGCAGAAGGCGCCGCCGCGGCCGAAGCCCCCGACGATGCGGCTCCCCGAGATCCCGGAGGACCAGAGGTACCGCGCCCCGCCGCCGCCGCCGCCACCGTTCCCGCCACCGCCACCGCTTCCGCCCCCGCCGCCGCGGCGGTAGCGCGCGCCGCGGGGTTGGTACGTTCGCGCGGTAGGGCGCCGCGCGCGCACAGCGAACGGTTCCCCGCCGAGCCTGCGCAACGCTCTTATGGGGGCAGCCTGTTGCGAGCGCCGCCTGGCTTCAGCCAGTGGAGCGTCAGACTAGTGTCCAGTCCGCCGCGCATGGCGCTTCCGGCCGCAACAGTCTGCCTCGCGCTCGTCGTGGCCGGCTGCCTCGGCGGGCCGGACACCCCGGACCCCGTGACCATCGGGTTCCTCGCCAACGCCTCGATCGCCGCGCAACCGGGTTGGACGGTCGGTTGGCCCGTGAACGTCGGGCAGTCGATCGGCGAGAACCAGACCGCCGCGCTCACCGTCGCCGCGCCGCCCGGCTGGAGCGCCCGCTACCTCAAGCCGTCGCTCAACCTCTCCACCTCAGGGTCGAACCTCACCTCCTTCCTCCTCGTCGACATCCCCTCCGACACCGCGGACGGCCGGTACGATGTGGCCGTGAGCGCGGGCGTGGCCGGCCAGTCGGCGTCGGCCACCGCGACGGTGGAGGTTTCCCGCCCCACGACGAACCTCCTGCAGAACGGCAGCGCCGTCAGCATGGACTACGTCGGCTTCCTCGAATCCAACGAGGTGTTCGACACCTCCATGTGGTCCGTCGCGCGGGCGGGCCTGGACAAGTGGCCCGACTTCGCCAACAGCTCGGCCACCCGCGTCGAGCTCGACTTCAACCCGCTCCAGCTCACGCTCGGCACGGGCCAGGTCATCAAGGGGTGGGAGCTCGGGCTACAGAACATGAGCCTCGGGCAGGCGAAGGCGCTCATCATCCCCCCCGAGCTCGCGTACGGGCGGTTCTTCGACCAGGTGCTCAACCTGACGGAGGAGCAGGCGATCTACAACGAGACGACGGTCTCCGCGTTCACGGCGGCGTACGGTGAGCCGCCCACGCTGGACGCGGAGTACAAGCACCCGTTCTTCGGGTGGACGGTGCGCGTGGCGGACATCGACAATGTCTCGCAGGAGGTCGTCGTGCAGAACCTGCCGCAGGCGTCGGAGACCTACAAGCCCCTCGGCGTCAACGCCACGGTCTCCAACCTCTCGTCGGCCACCGGCTCCTTCGAGCTCAGGTACGCCCCCGAGGTGGGGCAGGGCACCACCAGCTTCCTGGACACGGGGGAGGTGGTGGAGCTGAACGCGACGAACTTCACCGTCCGGTGGCAGACCGAGCACCGCCAGACGCTCGCGCCGTACACGCTCTACTTCCTGGTGTACGTCCGCACCGCCTCATGAGCGCGCGGGGGGCGCGACGGCTGCCGCGGGCCGCAGGATCCCCATGGACCGGTCCGTCTTCTCGATCGAGGCCGCGCCGTCGGCGGCGGCCCCCGTCATGGCGCGGATGCAGTCGACGTTCTCCGGCACGACATCGGACTCCTGGTGGATCGCCTGGTAGTAGTACAGCGTCCGCCCGTCCACCTTCATCCCCTCGGCCCAGAGGACGGTCTCCCAGAGGTCGCCGCGCGAGCGCCCCTGGTCTCGCGCCCACTCCATAAGCTGCGCCGTGGAGGGGAGCCCCTCGGAGGCCTTGACGAGCACCACGCGCGGCTGGGCGCGCCACATGGACGCCACATCCTCCGTCGAGAGCGCCGAGGACAGGCGGACGACGACGGCGTGCAGGTGCATGATCGTCGTGGGAACCTTCACGGCCATCGTATGGATCGGGAGCCCCGTGAGCACACTGGCCACGTCGGGGCCGTGGTGCGACGGGATCTTGAGCGAGGGCTCGATGGAGTTGATCGGCCCCTTCTTCGAGTCGTTGGGGTCCGTCGCGCGCCGAACCATCACGGCGTAGATGCTCTCCACGGCCCCCGCGCGCTGGAGCGGCAGGAGCGTGCGGATGAGGCCCGTCGTGTTGCACGAGACGACGCGGACGTAGGGCTTGCCGGCCGTCTCGGCGAAATTCGCGCTCGAGTTGAACGACCAACCGATCGCCTCGTGCTCCTCGCCCCCCTGGAAGACCGCCTTCACGCCGCGCTTCCGGTAGGTGGCTAGGTTCTGCGCGCCGATGTCCCCGGGGGCGCAGTCCACCACGATGTCGCAGCCGCCGAGGAGGTCGTCGAGCCCGCCCTTGACCGGCAGGCCCGCCGCGCGCAGCGCCTCGGTGCCCTTGGGCGTGGCGCCATAGAGGGGGAACCCGCGCTCGACGGCGCGCCGGGCCTCGAACGACGGCCGGTTCTTGGTGACGCCGGCCACCTCCATGTCGTCCTGGAGCGCCACGGCGTCGGCCACGCGCTTCCCGATCGTCCCGTACCCGTTGATCGCGACGCGGACAGTCAAGGGCCGGCCCCAGGGGGCCGCACACGGATGACCGGATAAAACCCTGACGTGGCCCCGGGGCGGCGGGCCGGCCGTGGGCCTAGAGGTACTTGATGAAGACCTCGGAGCTGCGCGCGACCTGGAACCCCACGGACCGGTACAGCGCGTACGCCGGTCGGTTTTGCTCCGTGGCGGTGAGGCCCGCGCGCTTGGCGCCCGCGGCCGCGTAGGCCGAGAGCGCCCGCAGCAGCAGCGCCCGCCCGAGGCCCCGGCGCCGGTGGGCGGGGTGCACCGAGAGGTCGCCGACGTACGGGTCGGGCCCCACGAAGACCGTGTGGAGGACGGCCGCGGGCCCCGCGCCCCCCTCCGGCACGGCCGCGAAGGACATCCCGCGCGCGTAGGGGCCAAACTCGCCGCCGAGGAAGCGGGCGTAGAGGCGGCGGTAGGCGGCCTCCGATTCCTCGAGCGTGATGACGGCGAAGTCGGTCGTCCCGCGGTAGGCCTCCAACGCGAAGCGCGACCACTCGTCCGACCGGGACGGGTCGGGGGGGACGACCGTATACCCTGCGGGGACGGGGGGGGGCGCGGGCAGCCCCTTGGTGAGGTCCCGCAGCATGAGCGCACGCGCTAGCGGCAGGAAGCCCTGGGCCGCGAGCAGCGCGCGCCCGCGGGCGGGCGGGAGGTGGAGCCACCGGCCGGCCGAGGTGACCTGGGCACGCACCTTCGTGGTGCCGGCGGGCAGCGCCGCGAGCGCAGCGTCGAGGAGCGCGGCCGTGGCAGCGTCGGAGGCGTGCCGGGGCATGACGTGGAGGAAGGCGATGTCGCTCGCATGGGCCTCGGACGTGAGGACGGCGGCGCCCTCGACGGCGCCGGAGGGCGAGCGGCTCACCACCTTGGCGTGCGCCGGCGATTCGAAGAGCGCGCGCAGGTCGCCGCGCACGTCGAGCGCCCCGTTGCGGGCCAGCCGCGCCTGGTAGTCCTCGATGAGGGGCGCGGCCTCGGGGGCCGGCAGGCTCGCCTCCAGCGAGACCTCGAGGCCACGGGCAGAGGCGGCGGGGCGGAGCATGCGCCCGAGCCCCATCGGCCGACCCCCCCCTCCCCGCCCCTTTAGTCCGACCAGTAGGGCGCGCCCGGCCCGTAGAAGCGCTCGATGATCGAGGGGTCGAGCAGCCCGCCGGCGGTCGCGCCGCCCGGAGCCTCCGGGACGGCCCGCCGCCCGAGGCCGTCGACCCAGCCCGGGAACGTGCTGCCGACCGCCTGCGCGAGGAACTGCGAGGCCAGCCGGAAGTCGCTCCCGGCGTGGACGAGCACACGCCGCTGCCGCCGCGCCATCCCGTCGACGGCCGCCGCCGCTCGCTGGGCCCACTCCTCGTCGCCGAGGGATAGCTCGAGACGGAAGGGGGCGGTGGCAGCGGCTGGGCGGGGGGGAGCGGCGCGCGCCGCGCGCTCAGCGACCTCCTCGAGGGCCGCCCGCGCCGCCTGCGGGTTGTGGTGCCGGACGGTCGAGCGGTCGAACCCTGTCTTGGTCGGGGCCACGGGCAAGTCGGGCATCGACCAATGGAGTTCCTCGCAGGCGACCCAGTCCCCGCTCGCGCCGACGAGCGGGGCCCCGTAGCTCCCCGCGAGCAGCGCGACGACCTGCGCGTCGCTGACCACGTCGCCGTCCACCCGGGCGGCTAGGAAGGGCGCGATCGTGTGCGACGAGAACGAGTTCGGCGCGCCCGTCTTGCCGTGGAGCCCCGTGAGGAAGACCCCGGCGACCGGACCCCGCTCGAGCTCGTCGAGCAGCGTCCCCTTCCCGAGCTGGGCCGGGGCCTCGACCTGCGCCGAGATGAGGTTCTGGCCGAGCAGGTGGCCGTCGACGAGCGTCACCGCGTCGGCCCCCCCCGCGAAGAGTCCGCGCGCGGCGGCATTGGCGTCCGCGGCCATGTTCGGCACGCCGAATTCGGCGTACTCGGAGAAGTTGGGGTAGCACTCGTGCGGGTTGCGCACACCCGCGGCGCCATCGAGGTCGGCGAGGACGACGTAGTGGCCAGGCATGGGGAGGGATCCGGGGGCCGCGGCTTCCTCTTCGCAATATAAGTAACCTGCGCGGCGCGCGAGCCGCGCGCGATCGTTTAAGTAAACGCCCGCGGGTCGGACTCCCGCGTGGCCGACCTCCCGCCCTACTTCGAATCGCTCATGCGCTTCTATACGCACCAACCGCGCCACCACCGCCACGGGCGCGCCTTCTCCCCCGGCGCGGTCGTCGTCTACCCGAACCTCGAGGGGCGCTGGCACGGCTCCTTCTCCGCGTACCCGGGGGACGAGCGCGACCCGCCCATGCGGCCGATGACGCTCGAGCGGTTCAAGGAGGCCGTGGACGCGACCCCACGGCGCTCGCTGCTGCAGGTCTCGGGGGGCGTGCCCCTCTCCGCGCGCTGGTCGCGGCGCGCGCTTGCGTACGCGACCAAGCGCCGCCGCGTCTCGCTGCTCACGAGCGGGCTCGGCATCCTGCCGGACGACGCGTCGCTCGTGGCGGCCCGCGCTGCGGAGGGCATCGCCCACCCCGGGATGTTCGAGGTCGCGCCCACCTTCTTCGGCGACGAGCTGGGGCACGACGAGGTGACGGGCGTCCCGGGCACCTACGCGGCCCTCGTGGAGGAGGTCGCCGAGATCCGGAGGCAGCGGCAGGAGCGGGGCGCCGCGTTCCCGAAGGTCAACCTGCGCTACCTTCTCTCGCCGGAGAGCGCGTCCGGGCTGATTCCCGCGTGGCAGGTGGCCCGCGACCTGCGGCTCGACCACTTCACCGTCGTGCTGGAGGACCGGGGCCCGTGGTTCGAGCCGAGCTCCGAGCGGGGCCTGGCCGTGATGGAGGACAAGCCGGCGAAATTCCCGCGCGGGTTCGCGCGGTCGGCGGCTTCCCAGGTGCGGGCCGTGATGGAGGACGCGAAGGGGCACCGCTCGCCCCGCGTCCGGGTCACGCAGGGGGTCGACACGCCGGACGAGGTGCAGAAGTACTTCGCAAACACGCGCGACGCGTCCAAGTACGAGTGCCCGCTGCCCTGGTTCTGGATGATGGTGGACCCCGCGGGCGACGCGTACCTCTGCCCCCGGTACAAGCTGGGGAACCTGGCGTCGGAGGGGCTGGAGGAGGTCTGGAACGGCGGGCGGGCGCGCGCGTTCCGGAGGGCGCTGGCGGCGCGGGGGTCGTTCCCCGCCTGCGCGGGGTGCCCTGGCCTGCGCCTGAAGAGGGGCAAGCGCGGGACCCAGCGGGCAGCGGCCCGCGGCGCTACCGGATGAAGGGGTTCGTCGCCAGCGTCGACGCGCCCGGGGTCATCTCGATCCCCGGCCGGTCGAACCGCACCCGCGCGTCGACGCGCGCAGCGCTTCCTCGGGCGCGGACGCGCCCGCCCGAGCGGGTCACCGCCGCAAGCAGGCCCATGAGGAGTGTGGTTGGCCGCATCGCTTCAACTTCCAGACCCGGTGTGCACCCGGGGGGACTTGAAGCGCCGCGGGAACCTTCCACCACGTTTCCCGAGCGAACGACGGCGCCTTTCCGGACGGGCCAATCTTTAATTCGGGCACCCCGGCTGGAGGGGCGATGGCCGACCCCGGGCGGGCACTTACCCTCACCATCCAGGAGCGGATCATGCTCCACCTGGAGTCCCACACGAAGGGGCGGGACGACTACGCCGTCCCGCGCGCGGTGACCCAGTCGGGGATCGCCGACGCCCTGGCGATCCGCGTGGCGCACGCGTCGCGGGAGGTGCGCAAGCTCGTGGAGGGCGAGCTTGCCGACGAGCGGGACGCCGCCGTCGAGGGGTCGAAGCGCCACCAGAAGGCCTACTTCCTCACGCCTGCTGGCGCCCAGGCGGCCGCCAAGCTCCGGGCGGAGATCGGGCCGGAGGCCGCCGCCGCGATCGCAGCGGCCGCACGGCAGCCCGGCCGCGCGCGGGCCGAGGGGGGCCCCGTCCACGTCCTGCGCGACCTGCCGCAGCTCCGGTACTTCTTCGGCCGGTCGCAGGAGCTTGCGGCCGCCAGAAAGCTCCTCGAGGCGCGGGGCGTCCTCGTCGTCCTCGGGATCGCCGGGATCGGGAAGTCCACCTTCGGCGCGAAGCTGCAGGCCGAGCTCGCGCCGTCGCGCTCCACCGTGTGGTACCAGATCCACGAGTACGACACGCCCGCCTCCGTGCTCGCCCCCGTCGCGCGGGTGCTCGCGCTCCTCGGCCGTCCGAAGCTCGAGCTGCTCATCAAGCGGGACGCGGGGCTCGACCTCCCGCAGGCGAGGGACGTGCTCCTCGCGGACGCCGAGGAGCAGGAGCTCGCGGTCTTCATCGACGACCCGCACCTCGCGCCCCCCGAGGCCCTGCAGGCGCTGCGCGTCCTCCGGGAGGTCGCGGCCGCGCAGCCGGAGGCCCTGAAGGTGATCTTCCTGGCCCGCACGCGGCCCCCCATCTACGACGGGCGGGACGTCACGCTGCGCCGGGCCGTGGGCGAGCTCGAGCTCTACGGGCTGCCGCCGGAGGACGTCGGCCTGCTGCTCGGCACAAGCGGGCGGGCGCACGACGTGGACGTGGTCTACGACACGACGGGCGGCCACCCGCTCTTCATCGAGCTCGTGCGCGACGCGGCCGGCGGGGCCGCCGGCGACGGCGGGCCCGACCGCCGCCAGATCGACCGCTTCCTCCAGGAGCAGATCTACTCGAAGCTGGACAAGGGGGAGCGCGAGGCGCTGCGGCGCGTCGTCTTCGTCCGCCGCCCCGTGGACCCGCGCGTGCTGCTCGCGCCCCCCGCGACGTTCGAGAGCCTGCTCACGCTCGAGGCCCGGTCGCTCGTCCGCCGTGACGCCGACGGGCGCGTGACCGCCCACGAGTCCATCCGCGACTTCGTCCGGCGCACGCTCTCCGAGGAGGAGGAGCAGGAGCTCTCGGCGGCCGCGTACCGCGCGCTGCTCGGAGAGGTCGAGGTGGCGAACCGGCGGGACGACCCCGCCTACGCGATCGCGCTGCTCGAGGACGCCCTGGCGCTCGCCCCCGAGCCGGAGGAGGCCCCGCTGCTCGTCCGCCTCGGCGGGTTCCACCTAGCCGTCGCGCAGTACAACCAGGCGGCCGCGCGGCTCGAGGAGGCCGTCGCGCTGCTCGCGGGGCGGCCGGATGCCCCGGTGACGGGCCTAGCGCGCATGCTCCTTGGGGCCGTGCACTCGGAGGCCGGCCGGCCGGAGGCAGCGCGGCGGTGGCTCGAGGAGGCCCGCGCGTCCATGGAGGGGCCGCTCGCGCCCGTCGGCCCCGAGCGGGGGCGCGTGTACCTGGAGCTCGCCAAGTGGGAAGTCCGCTACGGGACCGCAGCGGCTGCGCGGCAATGGACCGGCCGCGCCATGGAGGTCGGGCAGGCGCTGCAGCACGCGTTCATCCTCGCTGAGGGGGAGATGCTGCTCTCGCACGTGACACCGGCCCGCGAGGGCCTCGCGCACCTCGAGCGCGCCGTCGAGGTCGCCGCCGCCAACGAGTTCTCGCCGCTGCTCTCGCTCGCCCACACGACGCTCTCGTGGCACCTCGTGGACCTCTTCGGGGAAACGGAGCGGGCGGTCAGCCACGCGAACGAGGGCCTGGCGATCGCCACCACGCTCGGCAACCGCGTGCTCATCGGCGGTGCCCACGCGGCGCTCGCCAAGGCGCACTGGCGCTCGGGCGACCTGAAGTCCGCCCAGGAGCACGCGCGCCGCGGGATGGAGACGGCCGAGAAGAACTTCACGGAGCGCATCGTCCCGATGGCGCTCGTCTCGACCCTCCTCTCGGAGGCGGGCGCCGCGGAGGCGGGCGAGCACATGGCGCGCGAGCTCCTCGACGCGGCGCAGAAGTACGGGTCGCCGATGGAGGTCCTCTCGGCGCGCCGGTCGCTCGCCCGCGCGCTCGACGTCCAGGGCCGCTACGACGAGGCCGTCCCCCTGCTCGCGCAGTGCCACGAGACCTACGGGCAGATGGGGCTCTCCTGCGACGCCCCCAACCACATCGCGATCCTCGACCGCCTCATCCGGATGGAGGTGATCCGCGGGAACAAGGAGCGCGCCCGCGGGTGGTTCGATGCGGCCAAGGCGCGCCTGCCGGAGGTCGACAGCCCGATCGGCGGCGCGCTCCAGGCGATGGCGTTCGCGCACCTTCGCCAGCTCGAGGACCCCGCGCTCGCGGCGGCCTACTACTGGCGCGCCGCAGAGACGTGGCGCACCGTCGGGTGGCGCCTGCTCGAGCTCAAGATGCTCGTGGACTGCGCGAACGTGGTGGAGCGCACGCGGCAGGTGGGCGCGCCGGCCGCGCAGGGGCTGCCTGCTGCCGAGGCCATCGAGGCGCGCATCGCTACCCTCACCCGGGAGCTCGACGTCCCCCGGCCCCACCCGCTCTCGGGCTCCCCGCTCGCGTGACGCGAACGCGGGGGCGGCGCACCTTTAAGTCGGCGCCGCCCGGATGCGTGGGGGAGAGTGCGCGCCCCTTGAGCACTGACCCCTATGCGTACCCATGGGCCCCCGCGGGCGCGCCACCTCCCGCGTACGGGCCGCCTCCCTCCTACCCGCCCCCGGGCGCACCGTACCCGCCGGGCGCCTACTACCCCCCGCCCGCGTACGCGATGCCGCCGGGCTACTACCCGGGCCAGCCCATAGGCTACCCCTACGGGGGGAAACCGGCCGGATCGGCGGCCGCCATCGCCGCCGGGATCTGCTGGATCCTGCTCATCGTCCGCGACATCGCCGTCGCGTTGGTCGCGTCCCTCGCCGGCGGCTTCCCCTTCTTCCCGTTCTTCATGGGGGCCGACATGGCGTGGCTCTTCCTCCTGCCGCTCGTAAGCGCGGCCGCTGCGGGCGTGGCCACCTACACCGACTTCACCCGGAGGCACTTCGAGGTCGGGACGGCCGCGGGGATCGTCGCGGTGGTCGGCGGGGCGTTCCCGGGGATCCTCGTCATCGGCCCGTTCGGCGCCGCTTTCGGGATCGCCGCGATGGCCATGCACGTCGTGGCGCGCAAGTCCTTCGGGGGCCGGGAGCCCTACGCGCCCCACTACGGCTGACCCGCGCGGGGCGCCCGGAGTGAGGCGGCGAGCTGGCCGGGGGGCGCACCCACCTTCTTCCCGGGGTTGAGGACCCCCTCCGGGTCGAAGAGCTCCTTGATGGCGCGAAACGCCTCGTACGCGAGGCCGAAGAACCCCGGCAGGAACTCCGACCGCAGCAGCCCGTCGCCGTGCTCCCCGCTCATCGTCCCGCCGAGCCGGCGCGTGTGCTCGAACACCTCGCGCGCGACCTCCGGCAGGAGCGCGCGGTCGGCCGGGTCGTCGAGGTCGAGGTACGGGCGCACGTGCAGGTGCCCCGCGCTCGCGTGTCCGTAGGCGGCGGCCTGGAGGCCCCGGGCGTCGAAGATGCGGTACATCCCCCGCAGGTGCTCCGCGAGCCGCTCGACGGGGACCGCCGTGTCCTCGACGAAGCCAACGGGGACGCGCGCGCCCCGCACCTCGGAGAGCATGGGCTCCACCGCGCGGCGGATCGCCCAGAGCTGGTCCATCGTGCCCGGGTCGGTCGTCGCCTGGTCGGCGAACGCCAGGCGGCTCTCCTGGCGCAGCAGCTGCCACGTGCGCAGCATCTTCTGCTCGACCTCTCCCAGGTCCGCCCCGACGTGCTCGACGAAGGCGGCGGCTGCGGCCTGCGGGGGGAAGAGCGGCGCGCGCCCCGGGTGGCGCTCGTGCACGAGCCGCACGACGCGATCGTCGACCAGCTCGACCGCCGAGGGCGACGTCTTGAGCGCGAGCGCGACGCCCCGCGCAGCGTCCTCGACGGAGTGGAAGAGGAAGAGGGTCAGGCCGCGCGCCTTGGGGATGTCCACGAGCCGCAGCGTCGCGCGGGTGACGATGGCGAGCGTCCCCTCGGAGCCGCAGACGAGCTTCCCGGGGTCGAAGACGCCCGCCTCCAGCGCCTTGTCGAGGCGGTAGCCGCTGCTCGACTTTTCGCAGACGGGGAAGTGGCGGCCGATCGCGTCCTGCGCTCGCGCGATGACCTCCGGCGCCTCCCGCCAGATCCGTGCCGCGCGCGTCGAGCCCGCCGAGAGCGCCTCGTGCTCGGGGCTGCCGACCCGTACGGGGCGCGTCTCCATCGTCTCGCCGTTCGAGAGCAGCAGGTCGAGCGAGACGATGTTGTCGACGGTCGCGCCCCAAAGGAGGTGGTGCAGCCCGCTCGCGTTGTTCCCGACGACCCCGCCGACCCGCGCGGACTCGAACGACGAGGGGTCGGGGCCGAAGCGCAGCCCGTGGACGGCCGCCGCGTCGTTGAGGCGCGCGAGGACGACCCCCGGCTCGACCGTCGCCACGCCCCGCGCCGGGTCGACCTCGAGGATGCGATCGAAGCGGTCGGAGACGTCCACCACGAGGCCCGCCCCGACGCACTGGCCTGCGAGCGAGCTGCCGCCCGCGCGCAGCGTGACGCCGATGCCCCGCTTCGCGCAGAACGCGAGCGCCGCGCGAAGGCCACCGACGCTGTGGGGCCGCGCGACCGCCGCGGGGAGCACCTCGCACGGCGACTCGTCGCGCGCGTAGCGCTCGCGCGATGCGCGGTCGAGCAGGAGCTCCCCGTCCATCGCGCGCGCGAGGGCGCCCCAGTCGGCGGCGGCGGGAGGAGGCAACGGCGCCGCCATCGGCGTCTTCGTACAAGTCCCTCGCGCGCCTGCGCCCGCGCGCGCCCCTCGCAAGCCCTATATGCCCGACCTCGATCCCCCGGACGCCCGCCTGGGGCGGGCGCGGGGGGATAGCCAGGGTCGAGGGAGCGGCCAGGCTGCGGGCGCGCGTCCCGCTTGGATGGGTGTGGACGGCCCTCGGCGTCGCCCTGCTCGTCGCGGTACCCTACTTCCTGCTCCCCCACCTCGACCCAGGCCTCACGTTCCTCCTCGCGGCCGTCGTCGGCCTCCCCTTCCTGGTGCAGGGCCCCGTGTCGGTCGCGCTCCTTCGGCAGCGCGAGGTGCTCATCGAGTTCCTCGACCGGCTGGGCCCGACGACGCGCATCGAGTCGAGCTCGCCGTTCACGCTCTATTCGTATTTCCTGTGGGTGCGCGCCACGACCGACGGGGTCGAGCACCGGTTCGCCTACGGCTACTGGCCGTTCGCGTTCCGCAAGCGCCCGCACGTGAAGATGGTGTGGCCGACCACGCGCAAGGGCATCTCGCTGCAGAACCGCAACCGGTTCAACCAGTTCAGCGCCCGCTTCAACACGATGGAGTACACCTACCTGAAGAACTGGCACGTGCAGCTCTTCGCCTACCCGACCATCGACGAGACCTGGTGGTTCAAGCTGTACCTCTACAAGGGCGCTTCCGCGAAGCCGGAGCACATCAAGGAGTGCTTCCAGATCTGCGTGGAGACAAAGGAAAAGCTGACGCGCGAGAACCCCGCGTTCTAGGCGCCGGGGGCACGTTCAAGAGGCCGCAGGCACCCTCCCGGAGCGGATGCGCCTGCTGCGCGACAAGTCGCTCTCGAGCCGCGTGCTCATCCTCCTGGAGCTGCGGCGCAGGCCGCGCGGGACGCTCCAACCGCTCGCCCGGTCGGTGGGCCTGACGGCGCAGGCGGTCTCCGGGTACGTCAAGAAGCTCGAGTCGGAGGGGCTCGTCGAGCGCCGCGAGGGGCTGTGGAACCTGACGGCGGCCGGCGAGGAGTTCCTCGAGGAGCAGGTGGGTGACCTCAAGCGATTCGCCGACGCCGCGGTCCGCGACCTCGTCCGGGTCGAGTCCTGCACGGCGATCGCGGGGAAGCGCATCGCGAGGGGCACGCGTGTCGGCCTCTTCATGGAGGGCGGGCGGCTCGTTGCGCACCCGGGACGGCCCTCGCCCTCGCAGGGCGTGGCGGCCGGCGCCGCGGAGGCCGGACAGGACGTCCTCGTCGAAGGGCTCACGGGGATCGTCCGAATCCCCAAGGCGTCGCTCGTGGCGCTCGAGGCGCCGCCGAGCGCGGACGGTGGCTCCCGGGCGGTCGATGCGGCGGCCCTGCGCAGGCTCACGCGGCGGTTCGCCGCCGCGCGGTGGGGCGCCCTCGACGAGGTGGGGGAAGGGGTGCTCCGGACGACGGGCGTGGAGTGGCACCACGAGGTGGCGCCGCTCGAATCGGCGCGCGCGTCCGTCGAGCGCGGCGTGACCGCCGTCCTCGTGGGGGGGCCCGACGCGGTGGCGCGCCTCATCGCGGCTGTGGAGGCCGCGCGCGCCGAGGGGCGGCTCCCGTCCTTCGCGTACGAGGTGCTGCGCCTGCAGCGCGCGGGAGCCCCACGCGCCTAGCGCCCCCCGGCGGGCGCCCAGGGACACGCGACCTCCAGCACCTCGCGCGTCCCCTTCTTCCAGTCCTTCCTGGTGTAGCGGAGCTTGCCCTTCCGCGCGCCGTACTCGAAGACCTCGCGGGTCAGCTCGACGTCCGACCGGAGGTACGAACGCACACGCTCGCGCTCGCCCCGGCGCCAGAGCGTGGGCACCATCCGCGGGTCGTCCGTCTTCCCCTTGCCGAGGTTGAGCTGCGCGAGGTCGTCGAGCCCGATCCGGACGCCCGTCGGTTCCCGGAGCGCCGCGAGCATGTCAATGGTCTTCTCTTTGAGGCGCGCCACCCGAGGTTCGCCCACGTAGGGCTCCATCACCAGGTAGTCGAACGCCAGCACGTTGTGGCCGACGACCCGGTCGGCCGCCAGCAGCGTCCCCACGAGGAGCTCGGCCTCGTCCTCTTCGAAGAACTCGACGTCCGGCCCGACCCCGACCCCGGCGACCGCGATCCCGAGCTTGCGGCACAGGCGCGCCTGGTTGGCGTTGCGCATCTCCCAGTCCATCGCGGGCCACTGGGGCTCGACGTCCTCGAAGAGGTTGAGGGTCTCCAAGTCGAAGAAGACCGTGGACATCGGGGCCGCGCAGCGGGAGGCTGGTACATCACCCTTTCCGATGCGGGGGCGGCGGTGTGGGCGACACCGGCGCGGTCCGGCCCGAGGGGTGCATGGCGGCGCCGATCAGCATCAGGGGCACCGCTAGCGCGATGGGAATCCACCACGTTGGCCCCAGACACTAAAAGGTGTCGCGGCATGGGGTCTGCGTTGGCACCGCCATCTGCATGAGCCCGACGGCCAAGAGTGCCACTCCCGCGGCGGAGGGCAGGATCCAAGCTCGGCCCGAGGCGAACCCCCGAAAAACCGTGGACGCAAGCGGAGATAAGGGCATCGACGAGGAGCGGAGGGCCCGGAGCGCGGTGTCGGGGCGAATCAATATACGAGGCGTTCCCGGTTTGCAGCCGGTGTCGGCGACACGCGGCCAGGACGGGGGGGGCGACAAGGTCGCCATCCAGCTCCGCGGCCTCACGAAGCGCTTCGACAAGCTCGTCGCGGTCGACCACATCGACCTCGAGGTCAAGCGCGGCGAGATCTTCGGGCTGCTCGGCCCCAACGGGGCGGGCAAGACGACGACCATCTCGATGCTGGTCACCATCCGCCCCATCACCGAGGGGTCGGCCACCGTCAACGGGTTCGACGTCCAGCGGGAACCCGCGAAGGTCCGCGCCTCATGCGGGATCGTCTTCCAGGAGCCCTCCATCGACACGATCCTCACGGCGCGCGAGAACCTCGAGCTCCACGCGCGCCTCTACAGCGTCCCGAAGGCCATCCGCGCCGCCCGGATCCGGGAGATGCTCGAGCTCGTGGACCTGAGGGACCGCCAGGACTCGATCGTGAAGACCTTCTCCGGGGGGATGAAGCGCCGCCTCGAGATCGCGCGCGGGCTGCTCCACCGGCCGGCTGTGATCTTCCTCGACGAGCCGACGCTGGGCCTCGACCCGCAGACCCGCCAGCACATCTGGGAGTACATCGAGCGCCTGCGGCGCGAGATGGGGACCACCTTCGTGCTGACGACGCACTACATGGACGAGGCCGACCGCCTCTGCGACCGCGTCGGCATCATCGACCACGGCCGTATCCAGGCGCTCGGGACGCCCCAGGAGCTCAAGGACCGGCTGGGGGGCGACACGGTCGTGCTCGCGATGGCCGACCCGCCGCTCGACGCGTTCCGCGCGCTGCCTTTCGTGAAGAGCGTCGAGGTGCGCGACGGGGCCGCGTGGCTCGCCGTCGAGCACGCCGCCTCCCACCTCCAGCGCATCCTGGCCGCCGCCGGCGACCGGGAGGTCACCGCCGTCGAGCTCCGCCGGCCCACGCTCGAGGACGTCTTCATCCGCCTGACGGGGCGGGCCATCCGTGACACCGAGGAGTCCGAGGGCGGCTGGACGGAGCAGGTCATGCAGTTCCAGGCGACGGGCAACCGGTGAGGGGGGGAGAGGCGGTGGGCGAACTCGAGGGCCTCTACGCGATCTGGCTGCGCGAGTTCAAGGTGTTCCAGCGCGAGCGGTCGCGCGTCGTCTCCGCCATCGCCCAACCCATCATCTGGCTCTTCCTCCTCGGGTACGGCCTCGGCGCCACCGTCGACGAGTCCGCGATCAGCGGGCTCAGCTACCAGGAGTTCCTGTTCCCGGGGATCGTGTCCATGTCGGTCATGTTCGGGACCGTCTTCTATGGCCTCTACATCGTCTGGGACCGCAAGGTCGACGTCCTCAAGGAGGTGCTCGTCGCCCCCGTCTCGCGGGTGACCGTCTTCTTCGGCAAGGTCCTCGGCGGCGCCACGGACGCGATGATCACGGCGTCGATCCTGCTTGTCCTTGGCGTCGGCCTCATCGGCCTCTCGCCCGCCGGCGTCGTCGCCGGGATAGGCATCGGGGCGCTGCTCGCCGTCGGGATGGTCTCGATCGGGCTCACGCTCGGCTCGTTCTTCGAGTCCTTCGAGGGCTTCCAGGTCGTGGTCACCTTCATGGTGTTCCCCCTCTTCTTCCTCTCGGGGGCGCTCTTCCCCATCGAGGGGCTCGACCCCGCGTTCGCGGCGGCCGTGCAACTCGACCCCGTCACCTACGCGGTCGACGCGATGCGCGGCGTTCTCGTGGGCGTCCAGTACTTCCCGATGTGGCTGGACATCGCCGTCCTCACTGCGTTCGACCTCGGGATGATCGCGGTCGGCACGTGGGCGTTCCGAAGAATGAAGTTATGACGGCGAGTGCCGCGCCGAGCGCCAGGGCATGAGCCCCCTGCGGGATCGTCCGTTGAGGCCTTGGTGCCGGACGGCCCCGCGCCCCATCCCCCAAGCGGGCACCTCGATGGACGCAGCGAAGGTTTTTTTCGGCTGCCGCATTCCCATGACCATTGCGGCGAGTGTGATCCTTGGGCCTTTTCAGGAGCGGAGGCAGGGGTACGCGCGCGGTCCCCACAACCACGTGTGAATGGTGCGGCGCCATGACCCCGGAGAACATCGAGAGCTGCGTCCACTGCCTTCGGAAACGGGGCGTATCCTTCGGCCCAGGCCCTTCCCAGCGCGCGCGCCAGGCCGGGCCACCGCCCGAGAGCTACGGTTCGCCGCCTGTTGTGCCCGGCGGCGCGGACTATGACCCTTCCCCCAAACCCCTTGCGCAACAGCCGCCATTGGCCGTGCCGGCCGACCAACCCGGTTTTCAGGGCGAGTCCCTGATCGGCGTAATCCAGGCGGCGTCCATGGGGGGATCATCCTTTGATCTCGTGGTGACCACCCACCGGGTCATCGGTTTCTACGTGGGTTTTTCCGGCGGCGGGAGCAGTCTCACGGGAGCCGCCTTGGGGGCCGTCATGAGTTCGGGCGAGTCGGGCCGGCGGGCAAGCTACGCAGGGCTAACGTTTGACGCCGTTGCACAGGCCCACACGAAGAACTTCTGGATTCCCAGCGTGTCGATCACCAGTGCGTCTCTCGACGGGGGGATTTCCGCCCTCACACTTCCCACGCTGAAAGTCGTCGCCGGAGGCAGGCGGTTTCACTTCTCCTTCGAGAAGCAAAACTGGAGCCGAAACGAAGCCGCCCTAGCCCAGGCGAAGGCAATCCTATGGAGCGCCTTGGGCCCAAGAGCGGTCTTTGTGCGGGTCTGAGAGATCTTTCCTCGAGGGGCATTTCGCGATGCCGGGTGGCAGCCGCACTCGAGCGCAAGCAACCCTCGGCACTCAAGGAACGGTGGGTGCCTGGCTAACCCGCCGAGGCGCCGGTAATGGCTTCCTCCCGCCGCAGGTGGAAGAGCGCCTCCTTCGCTGCCTCGATGTGGGGCCCTGGCGCCGCGCTCTGGTGGACCTTGACGATCCGCCCGCCCTTGGCGATGACGAACGTGACGCGGCGGGGCGCCGCGCCGAGCAGCCCGAGAGCGCCGTAGGTTCGGCACACCTGCTTGTCGGTGTCGGCGAGCAGGCGGAAATTGAGGCCGAAGCGCGCCTTGAACGAGGCCTTCGACCGCACGCTGCCGGTGGAGACGCCCACGACGACTGCCTCCAGCCCCACGAACTGCTGCGCCTCGTCGCGGAACGTCTGGGCCTCGGCCACGCAGCCCGGCGTGAAGTCCTTCGGGTAGAAGTAGAGGATCACGTTCGATTCCCCGAACGCCTGGGAGAGCTGGAACGGGTTGCCCTCGTCGTCGGGCAGCGTGAAGTCCGGCGCCGTGTCGCCTTCCCGGGGTTCCGGCGTGCCGTCTCCCTCCGCGGTGCGCGAGATGGCCGGGGGCAATAGGCGTTGCGGATGCGTCCCCCCGGGGGCGGCCGGAGGCTGTCATGCGACGCGCGAAAAGCCAAATGCGCCCGGGTGGCTGGAGGGGGCCGATGACGAGGCCGCCGCCCACCTCCGAGAAGGTGCTGTGCCTGCAGTGCCTCGAGCCGGTGGCCGGCGCGGACCTTGCGGCCCACATCGCGCGCGCGCACGGCGCGCCCCCCGCGCCGGGCCCGGCGGGCCGCGCACCGGAGCGGCCGCGCACCACGCCGGAGCTGCTGCAGGCGGCAGCGATGCTCGCGGCCGGCAAGGACGAAGAGGCGCTCGCGGCCCTGGAGGCCGCCGTCGAGCGCGACCCGGCCGTCGCGCACGGGTGGTTCCAGAAGGGGATGCTGCACCTCGCGCGCCACGAGTGGCCGGACGCGCTGCTCTGCCTCGAGCGGGCGGTGCAGCTCGACGAGATGGACCCGCGCGCGTGGGTGGCGAAGTTCTACGCGCTCGAGCGCGCGGGGGGGAGGAGCGCGGAGGCCGCGCGCTGCCTGATCCGCGCGGCCGACCTCGACCCGCTGTTCACCCAGCAGTGGATCGCCAAGCGGTTCACGGAAGACGAGCTCCGGATGCTCCAGCGGCGGTACGGCGACGCGGGCCCGAGCTAAAGGGCGCGGACGCCCGCGGCCCACGGGAGCCGCGCCTCCACCCATCCCTCGAGCCCCTCGCGCTCCGCTTCGACGGCCCGAGCGCGCGCGGCGTCCCACAGGCCGATCGGGTGGACGTCGATGGCGGCACCTGCCGGCCAGTCCCACGTGCCGACGGGCGAGCCCCCCACGAGCGCCACCCGCGGCCCGGCCGTGAGCGCTCCCCCCCGGCGGCGCGCAGGCGGAGCGACGCGCGCGGCCACCCGCGGGCCCGCGAGGGCGCCGAACCCCGCGCGACCTGCGAACCGGACGGGGTCGAGGGACGGGAGGAGCGCCGCGTGGTCGGAGGGGCCCGCCGCGAAGCGCCGCAGCCGCGCGGCGTCCTCCTCTATCATGAAGTGCGCCTGGCGCCCGCCCTCCAGGTCGACCTCCTCGACCGAGCCCGCCATCTCCTCGATCGTGCGGCGCGCGGCGGCGCCGCTTGCGCCCGACCACCACGCGAAGTCGTCGCGGGTGGCGGGGCCGGCCACCGTGAGGAAGTGGAGCCCGAGGTCCTCCAGGAACGACCACCCGGCGGCATGCGACTCCGCCTCGGCTTCCACCGCGGGGCTTAGCGCGTAGCTCCACTGGCCGTCCAGCGCGCCCGCCTCCGGGTACTTCGCCACCCGCCCGCGGCTGCAGAGTTGGTCAAGCGCATCGCGCGCCTGCGAGCCGACCTCGTTGAGCGGCGTCAGCCGCTCGGAGAGTGTGGGGAGAAGATCCGCCGCCGCCTTTTCCAGCGCAAGCTCCTCCCCACGGACACGCCGGGAGCGGCGCGCATCGCGGCGGACCCGGTAGAGCCGGACCGCGGCGAACGGGGCAACGAGGGGCGGGGGTACCAGGACATCGCCAAGCCCGTGGACGAAGTGCGGCACGAGCTCCTCGCGCTTTGCGACAAGCGCCTCCACCTCGCGGGCGGTTGGCCGCGGCCGGACCCGTGCCCAGAGCGAGAGGTACGCCGACGGGCCGGCGGCGAGTGGGGGGAGTGCCTCAAGAGCGCCTCGCAGCGTCGACGCCGGCTCCAAGAGGTGCTGGCGCGCCGCGCGCCACTGCCGCACCGTCGACCACGGGACGCCGCGCACGGGCCCACGGTACGGGGGGCCGCACGAAAAGGCCGCGCACGCCTCAGCCGGGCCCTTGGACGCCGCACGAGCGGGCGAGGCGCGCGAGCTCCTCCTCCGTCACCCACTCGATCCGGAGGTAGTCGAGGACCTCCTCGTCGGTCATCCCCAGGCGCCGGGCCTCCTCGACCGCGACCTGGTAGGCCTCGATTTCCGTGGGCCGGTCCACATACGCGAAGCGGCGGTCGTAGAGGTCCTTCCCCTCGCGGAACTGGCGGACGTGGGTGAGCTCGTGGATGACGTCGAGGTAGAGGCTCACCTTGTCTCCCGTCTGCAGGTAGTCCTGGCTGAGCACGAGCGTCCCGTCGGTGTCGTCGACGTACGCGTAGCCGGGGCCGACGGCCACCTCCACCTTCAGGCGCCCGACCTGCCCGCGCTCCTCCTGCGAGGGGAACACGCGCGCGAGGGCGGGCGACGCCTCCAGCCCGCGCGCCACCTCGTCCAGGCGGTGCGTCCCCTCCCCGGCGGCGCGGTCCAGGGAAAACCAGGCGATCCCGTCGGCAGGCATCGTCCGCGCGGCCTCGCACGCGGGGGCGGGTAGATGAGAATTGGGGCGGGTCAGGCCGCCTTGGGGGCGCGCGCGTGGAGCGCGGCCGCCCGTGCCAGGCGGTCGCGCACGCCCGTCCCCCGCTCCCCCGCGACGAGGTGCTTGGCCACCCCCATCAGGAACGCGCTGCGGTCGGGCGCCTGCGTCGCGCGGTCCTCCGCCAGGGCGGCCTCCGCGTGCTTGATGTTGATCCCGACGGAGAGGATGAGGTCGTCGGCCGACGCGGCGGCCACCACCGCGCGCACGTACTCCGGGTCGGCGGACCTCCCCGCGGCCGACACGGCGCGCGCCGCCTCCACCGCGTCCGCGAGGGGGCCGCCACGCAGCAGGCGCTCGAACGCGGCCGGCTCCGGCAGGGCCGCCGTCGACGGGCCCGCGCGCGCGCCCTCCGCCCGGCGGTCGTAGACCTCCACCTGCGAGCCGAGGAAGGACGCGGCCACGGCGACCGCGCCCACCGTGCACCCGTCCCGCTGGATGGCCACCGCCCGCCGAACCGCGTGGGCGAACGTGAGCGCGTGGGCCGCGCTCATCCCGTAGGACGTCCGCATCATCTTGTCCGCGCCAGCGAGCGCGAGGCCGTCGAGGAGCACCTCGGGCGCGACCCCCCGCTCCAGCGCGCCGCCCACCGTGGCGGCGGCCTCCTCGATCGAGGGACGGCGCAGGGCCTTCCGGAGCTTCTCGAGCTCGTCCTCACCCGACCGGGAGGGCGGTGCGGCCGCCATCCGCGTGAAGTCGAGGTGCCCCTTCTCGAACACCGTCCACGCCGCCTCGTGGGCGGCCTCGTCGCTGTCGCTCGGCAAGACGTGTTCGACGCACGCGGCGAAGAGGGGCGCCGCCACATGCCACCCGAGATCCGCGCCCGCGTCGTACGTCATCGTCGCGAAGATGAGCGCGTGGCCCCAGTTGCCGCCGAAGTGGCTCGCCTGGTGCACGATCGCGCGCACGGCCTCCTCCACGAGCGCCGGGTCGTCGCGCGCGGCCGCCAGCGCGATCGCCGAGGGCAGGTCGAGCTCGTCGCGCGGGGGGCCCTCCGCCATGCGCACGACCCACCGGGGCGGGCGCTCCCACTTGGGCTGGCCCGCCAGGTAGTAGATGGACTGCCCCACGGGCAGGTACCCGGCCTCGGGGGGGACCTGCCGCGCCAGGCGCGCGGCGGCGATGAGCGAGAGGACCCCGTGGAGGTTGCGCCCCCCCGAGAAGTCGACCGTCTGGGCCGCCGCCTGAAGGACGGCCCCCGCGACCTCGTCCCACGGCTCCCCCGTCCGCAGCGCGCCCCCCATGAGCAGGGGGACGTCGTCGGCCCGCGAGTCGCGCACCGCACGCGCGAGCGCCTCCGCAAAGGGGCCGGGCATCGGACGGAGAGGGGGCGGGGGGCTACAATAGCCCTTTGACGCCCGTACCGCTCATTGCACGACCTTGAGGCCCGGACCCGACTGGGCCGGTGTGAGGGGCACGACCGTCCCCTCGTAGGCCGCTGCGACCGACTCGAGCGTCTCCCCAGGCTTCCAGTAGGGCTCGCGCATGGCAAGCGCCTTCCCGAACGCCTCGCGCACGCTGTCCTCCGTGACGACCATCCTCCGGACCGAGTCCGTGGGCCCGTGGCACTCCTCGATGCCGATCAGGTCGTCCCGGCGCAGGAGGCACGTCTTCAGCTTCCCGTCCGACGTGAGGCGCACGCGCGTGCAGCCCGCGCAGAACGCGGGGTTGAACTGGGGGCGCACGACTTCCACCTCCACGGGGCGCTCCGCGCCCTCCGGCTCCACCCGGAACACGGGGCGGTTGTGCATCGGCCGCCGGGAGGCCGCGGTCGCCATCGCGCGCAGCTCGGCCTCGATCCCCCCGATGGGGACGAAGAACTGCCGGAAGTAGGGGCTGACCACCTCGTGGCGCGGCGCGTGGATCTCGATGAGGCGCAGGTCGACGCCGAGCGCCGCGCAGTAGTCCAGCATCGACCGCCAGTGGGTGTCGTTCACCCCCTTCATCAGCGTCATGTTCAGGCGCACGCCGAGGCCGGCCTCCTTGGCGGCCGCGATCCCCTGCCGCACGCGGTCCATCACCCGCGCGCCGAGGATCCTCGAGTGGGTCTCGTCGTCGGGGGAGTGCACGGAGATGTTCACGCGGTCGAGCCCTGCGTCCTTGAGCGCCCCCGCCTGGTGCGCGAGGCTCGTGCCTGTGGTCACCATCGAGACCTCGTCGGCCCACCGCTTGGAGCGCTCGACGATCTCCGCGAGCTCGCGGCGGAGCATCGGCTCGCCCCCGGAGAGCTTCACCTGGCGGATCCCGAACTCCCGGCCGACCCGGACGGCCGTCTCGATCTGCTCGGGGGAGACCACGTCTTCCGCCGAGAATTGGCCCTCGGCGTGGCAGAACGCGCAGGACATCCCGCAGCGCTGCGTGATGGAGATCCGCAGGTTCTCCATCGGCCGGTTGAACCGGTCGCGGGGGGCGTCGGGGGCCATGGCAGCCGTCTCCTTGCCGGCCCCCGCGCCGCGCGGCTGGGCCAGCGCCCTTCCTACGGGGGCGGCCGTATTAAACGCTAGGGCCGCCCGCCGGCGGCGCGGGAGACGGCCGTCGGGCGAGGTTTACGCGCGGCGCAACCGTCCTATAACCTGCCCCTTCAACGGTGCGACTCGCGCCGCGCGCGGTGCGCGCGGCTGCGATGGCGGCGCATGGAAACGCCGATGCGGCGCGCGGTCTGCACGCGAAAGCGGGGGCCTGGGGCCCAAAGGACAAACTCTTAATCCCAAGGAAGGCCAGATACTCCACTCGATGTCCCGTCAAGCCATTCCGGCCGGCAAGATCCTGTGCCCGTGGTGCTTGGATGCGGTCGTCGGGGGCGACCTGCCTGAACACTTCGAGGCTGCGCACAACTATACGAACGACGCCACGCGCGCGTCCGCGACGCGCGTCATCGCGCATGACCTCGTCTACCGCGCGGAAGCGCTCTTCCGGGACGGGATGCCCGACGACGCGCTCGGCCTCTTCGAGGCCGCGGTCGAGGTCGACCCGTCGGACGCGAACCTGTGGCTTCGCAAGTCGGAGTTCCACCTCGCGTGCGAAGACCTGTCGGCCGCGCTGATCACCATCGAGCGGGGGCTCGCGCTGCGCGATGACGTTGCGCAGCTGTGGGCCGCCAAGTTCTTTGTGTTGGAGCAGTTCCAGGGCTTCAGCCAGGAAGCGGGGGAGTGCCTGAACCGTGCGCTACGGCTATCGGCAAGCGCGACCCGGGAGTGGCTCAAGAAGCGCTTCCCGGCCGACTCCGTCCGCGACCTCGAGCAGAAGTTCCAGGACCTCGCGTGGGACGAGTGAAGGGCCCGCGGGGCAGACGACGCTCTTCGGGGGGAGCGCGAGCGCCGCGCCACCGGGCCGCGCGCGGCCGCCGGCGGTGCCCGACGACGACCAGCGCGCGGCGATCGAGCACGCGGCCGGCCCGCTCGTCGTGCTCGCCGGCCCGGGCACGGGCAAGACGTTCGTGATCCAGCAGCGCGTCCTCCACCTCGTCGCCGCGCAGGGCGTGCGGCCTGAGGAGGTGCTCTGCCTGACGTTCACGGAGCGCGCGGCCGAGGAGATGGGCTCGCGTGTGCGCGCAGCGCTCGCGGGCGCGGGCGTCTCCGGGAGCCCGACGGTCGCGACCTTCCACTCGTTCTGCCAAGACCTGCTCCGCCGCCACGCGGTGGAGGCCGATGTCCCGCGCAACTTCCGTGTCACCTCGGGCGCGCGGCTGCTCCGGTTCATCATGCGCCACATCGACGGCTTCAACCTGCAGCGGTTCCGCGTGCGCCGCAGCGCCATCGAGTTCGCGCAGGAACTCGAGAAGTTCGCGTCGCGCTGCCACGACGAGCTGAAGACCCCGGAGGAGGCGCTTGCCCGCGCGCGGGCCCTCGCGCAGGCCGCGGGGACGGCCGCCGCGCGCGAGCAGGCGCTCGTGTGGGAGGAGCTCGCGGAGGCGTGGCGGGCGCTTGCCGAGGAGCTCGAGGACGCGCGCTTCCTCACCTTCGGCGACCTCGTCTCGCGCGCCGTGCGGCTGCTGCGCGAGCGCCCCGAGGTGCTCGCAAGAGTGCGCGGCCGCTACCGCTACCTGCTCGTCGACGAGTTCCAGGACGACAACTTCGCCCAGGGCGAGCTCGTGAGCCTGCTCGCCGAGCCCGACGGGCGGGTGACGGTGGTGGGCGACGACGACCAATCGATCTACCGCTTCCGCGGCGCGCACCCGCGGATCCTGCGGGAGTTCGAGGAGCGGTGGCGGCCCCGCGGGCTCGTGAAGGTCGTCCTGCGGCAGAGCTACCGGTCAACCCCGCAGGTGCTCGCGGCCGCCTCCTGCATCATCGGGGGGAGCCCCGGCCACGACCCCGAGAAGGTGATCCGGCCGGCGGAGGGCCCCGAGGGGCCGCCCGTGAAGGTCGTGCGGGCGCCGGACGAGCAGCGGCAGGCAGAGTACCTCATGGCGCGCGTCCGGCGCGCGCTCCGCGAGGGCGTGCCCCCCCAGAAGGTCGCCGTCCTCTTCCGCTCGATGGGCCACGCGGGGCCGCTGGCGCGCGCGCTCCACGCGAGCGAGGTCCCGGCGGAGGTCGTGGGCGCGGGGGGGCTGCTCGACCGGCCGGAGGTGCGCGACCTGCTCGCGTGGGCGTCGTTTGCGGCCAACCCGCTGTCCGACGACCTCGCGGCGTTTGCCGTCCTCTGGTCGCCCGAGGCGCGCCTCGACCCGACCGACGTCGCGCGGGTCACGCGCGCTGCGGGGGCCGCGAGGAAGCCCGTGTTCGAGTTCGTGAAGGACCCGGCGCGGGTCGAGGACCTCTCGGCCGCCGGGAAGGCACGGCTCGAGGAGCTTGCGGAACGCGCGGAGGGCGTGCAGGCCGAGGCGCGGCAGCTGCCGGCGGGGGAGGCGCTCGCGCGGGTGCTCGAGGTCTCCGGCCTGCGGGCGCGGCTTGACCCGGACCGGCTGGAGGGCCGGCGGGCGCTGCGCAACATCGACCAGGTCCTCGCGCTGGCCCACGAGGTCGCAAGCGACACGGACCACCCCGGACTCGAGACGTTTGTGGAACTCATGGACCTCATCGGCCGCAACGGGCTAGACCTCTCCGAGGCCGAGCCGGACCTCGCCGAGGCGTCGGTCAAGGTGATGACGGTCCACCAGGCGAAGGGCAAGGAGTTCGACCTCGTGCTCGTGCCGGACCTCGTCGAGCGCCGGTTCCCGCCCCAGGGCGCGGTGGGCCTCTCGGAGGGGTTCTTCGTCGGGTGGCACCACGGCGAGACGGTGGAGGCCTCGCAGGCGGACGAGGAGCGCCGCCTGCTGTACGTGGCCATGACGCGCGCGGCCCGGGCGCTCGAGCTCGTGACGTTCCAGCACCATGGGGGCCGGCGGCCTGCGTACCCGAGCCCGTTCCTGGAGGAGCTCGGGGTCGAGGACGAGGGGCCCCCCGGCCCTACGGCCGCGGGCGTCGTCGTCGAGGACTTTGCCCCCCTCGCGGAGCCACCGGCCCCGCCGGGGCCCGCCCGCGGCGGGCAGGCGCGGCTGGAGGAGGCCGTCCGGGGGGCGCTCGCGGTGCTCGCCGGGCGCCCCCCCGAGGGCCGCGAGGCCGCGCGGGCCCGCGTGCGCGAGCTGCTCGGGCACCTGGCGGCCGCGCACGGCTCGGCCGGCGCCACCCTCGAGGTCGTGCGGGAGCTCGAGGGGACGCTCGGCGCCGTCCCCGTCCCCGCCCCCCGGGAGGACGCCCCCGTCCACCACACGCGGCCCGGCGTGCGGGAGGGGCCGCTCGACCTCTCCTACTCGCAGCTGAAGACGTACGAGAGCTGCCCGCGCCAGTACCTGTACGGCAGCGTGCTGAACCTCCGGGGGCGCCCGTCGCGCCACGCGTTGGCCGGCAGCGTCATCCACTCCGTACTCGAGGAGTTCCTCACGTCCTTCAAGCACACGCGGGACGCGACGCTCGACGACCTCCTCGGCATCTTCGAGGCGCAGTTCGCGCGCGCGGACTTCGAGACGGAGCTTGAGCGGCGCCAGCACTACGAGGACGGCCTGGAGATGATGAAGCGGTTCTACGAGGACGACCGCGCGCGGACGACCGAGCCGAAGGAGCTCGAGAAGTGGTTCGAGTTCGAGCTGAGGGACGTGAGGGTGCGGGGGAAGATCGACCGGATCGACCGTCACCCGGACGGCCGCTTCGAGGTGATCGACTACAAGACGGGCCGCGTCGACTCGAGGCGCGCGTACGCGGAGAAGGACCTGCAGCTGCCGATCTACACGATGGCGATGCAGGAGGGGCTGCACCTCGACATGAAGTGCGCCACGATCTACGCGCTGAAAGACGGCAAGCGGATCACCCTGAACCTGGGGAAGGACCTCACGGAGGGCGCGATCGCGGCCGCGCGCACCCGGATACTGGACATCGCCGAGGCGGTGCGCGCGGGGCGGTTCGACCCCGACCCGGAGGAGCGGAAGTGCTCGTGGTGCGAGTTCCGGATGCTCTGCCCCGCGAGCCAGTCACCGGGGTGACACGCGGGGCGCGCCCGCGCGCGGCCGGGCAACGTTCTTGGCATGGGGCGGCGCATGGGCGCCCTGCGCATGGGGCTCTTCAAGCGCCTGTTCGGTGAGCAGCCCGCGGCCCCGCCGGGTGGCGGACCTGGCCGCGCCGCCAACGTCGGCCTCGTGCGCGACACGAGCGATTCGTTGGTCGATGAGCAGGGCCTCGCCGCGGGCCCGTTCCCCCGCACGATGCGCCTCCGCCCGGTGCTGCTCGACTACGGCCTGCGCGGCCGGTGGAAGGTGGTGTCGCTCGAGGACGAGCGGAGTTGGGCGGCGGCCCGCGAGGAGCTGATCCGGGAGTACTACGACCGCTTCGGCCTCATCACCTTCCGGAACGGCCAGAAGACCATCCGGTGGAACGAGTTCACATGGCGAGGGATCCGCGAAGCCTTGGAGTTCGAGCACGACCCCGCGTACGCGGGCGACCGGCCTGCGGGCCCGTAGCCGCGCTCAAGGCGCGGCGCCTGGCGCGCCGCGTCGAAGGCGAGCGGCGGCGCATCGCGGCCTACTACCGCGCGGCCGCGCCCGCCTCGGTCACGCTGCCGCCCGACTCGACGAAGCGCCAGTACCGGCTCGCCATGCGCAGGCGGGACGGGAAGCTCGTGTTCCACAAGCTGGAGGACCGCGTGCGCGACCCCGCGCGGCTCCTCGGCGAGCTTGCGCGGCGCCGGCCGCACCACGTCTACTTCACGACGTCCACATGGCTCGACCCCCAGCGGCTCGGGCCCCGCGACTTCGCGCGGGCGAAGCGGCCCGGCTACCCGGTCGCGCACAACGTGTTCCTCGACCAGGGGCTCTACTTCGACATCGACGTGGAGGGCGACCTCGCGACGGCCGCGCACCACCTCGTGGTGCTGCGCGACCTGCTCGCGTCGCGGTGGGGGTTCCAGCGGTTCACCGCCGTCTACTCGGGCTCCAAGGGCTTCCACCTGCACGTAGTCGACTTCCGGATCCGGGACTTCGTGGACGAGGTGCCGGCCGACCCGCGGGCGCGTGAGGACCTCCACCCCGTGGTCAAGGCGCGCTTCACGCAGGCGGCGCTCGAGGAGGGGATCGCGGTCGACGCGGGCGTCACGCTCGACCCGCGGCGCATCCTCCGCCTGCCGGGAAGCGTCCATGGCAAGACGCTAAATCTCTGCGAGGCGGTCGATCTCCAGCGGGTCGAGTCGTTCGTCCCGCGGACCATCCCCAGTGAGGGGCGCCTGCGGGCGGCCCGATGAAACCGCGTGGCGGCTTCGCCGCCACGTCGATAGCAGAACCCACGCGGGGAGGGAGGCGCTGGGGAGCCCTCCCCTCCCTGCGACCCTCGGCGAGGGCAGGGAGCCGGCAAAACGCTAAATCCGCGCGCGGGGATTTCTGCCAAGCGGGCCGGGCAACCGGACCGCGACCATCCCCAGTGAGGGGCGCCCCCGGGCGCCCCGATGAAGCCCCTGGCGGGGCTGCGCCCCGCCAGCGTCCGCAGAACCCACGTGGGGAGGGGGGCCTGGGGACCTGGACCCTCTCCACAACCCGTTGGTTGAGCGCGGGCGCCGCAAACCCTCAAAGCGGCGGTGCCGCCTGTCGGCTCCACCCATGGAACCGCCCGACACGCCCTTCTGGAGGAACGTCGAGCGCTTCCGCGCGATGGGGCTCGACCCGCTGCGTTGGATCGCCGGCTGCTCGGTCGCCGTCGACGACGAGCTGGTGCTCTACCCGGGCCTCTCGGCCGCGCGCCCTGCGCTCGAGGGGATGGGCGTCACCGTGGACTCGCCCGCGGGCCCGGCTTCGGTCGACTACCGCGGGGAGCCGCTTGCGGTGGAGCGCGTCATCGTCGACCCCGACGTGGAGGCGGCGCCGTACGCCGCACACCGAGGGAACCCCCGATGGGCGAGCGTCCTGGCGCGGGTCGACCGCCCCGCCGGCGACGACCCGCGCGGGTTTGCGGAAGCGATCCTGCGCGCAATGGCAGGCGTCCCGCGCGAGGCCGCGCGCGCCGGCCTCCAGGGGCGCTTCGACCGGCCGACGGTCGTGGGGTCGTTGGAGGCGCACGCCACCGCGCGGTCGGGCGCCTCGTTCTTCGCGTTCGACTTCTGCGACCCCGGGTCCGGCCCCACACGCGGGCGGTCCCTCGTCAAGGGCCAGGGGCTGGAGGTGACGGACGCGGCGCTCGACCCCTTCGACCCCCTCCACGTCCGCGGCGCGCTCGCGGCAGCGCTCGCGCCCCTCACCGCGCTCGGCTGCTGGCAGGGCCTCCGGGCCTGGCCCGTGCTCGACGCCCCCACGCAGCGCGAGCGGTCGGCGCTGCGCGGCTCCTTCGACGCAGCCGCCCGGGCGGTCGGCGTGCACGTGGAGGACGCGCCTGGCCCCGGGACCGGCGCCCTCTTCATCGGCGCGACGGTCGCGGGGGTCGCGGAGCACGACCTCCCGAACCGGCACCAAGACGTGGCAGAGGGGATGGAGGTCCTCATCACGCGCCCCTTCGGCGACCTGGCGCCGCTGCTCGTCCGCCTGATGGCCATGTCGGAGGAGGAGCTCATGGGACGGGCGGAGCAGGCGGGGTTCGGGTCCTCGGAGCTCGAACGCCTGGCAAGCGAAACGCACCGGGCGCTGACCACCCCGGACCTCGCCGTGGCGCGCGCCATAGCCGACCACCGGCCGCCCCAGGGCGAGCCCATCGACCCCGCCCGCCATATCGCGGCCACCGTCGACCTCTCGCTCGAGGGGGTCGTGGGGCTCATCCGGTTCGCGCGGCGGTGGGGGGTGGCGATACGCCTGGACGAGCTGCCGCTCGCGCACGCCGCCCTCTCGCGGTTCGCGACCGCCGAGTTCCTCACGGATAATGCGACCGCGAACGCGCCGGGGGCGGTCGCGGTGGTCGGGTACCCGACGGCCATGGAACAGGTGGAGGGCGACCTCGAGGCCGCCGGGACGAGTCCGCTCCGCGTCGGTGAGGTGACGGATACGGGGGGCGCCGTCCTCGCCGCACCGCAGGCCCTGCGGGAGTTCGTGGGGGCGCGCCGCCTGCTCGAGGGCGTTGCCTTCATGCGAGCGCCCTAAAGTCCGGGGGCGAGTGCGACGACTCTCCCGCTCGCAAGGCGCATGCTCCACCCTGCGCACGTCGATGATCGGCAAGGTGACTGCCTACCGGTTCGGCGAGCCACGCGCGCCCAATTCACTCTCCGATGGCGGGGGGGCGACGCTCCGTCGAGGTTGTCGAGCACGCCTGCCTGACGGGGCCACCGCCGGCGCTCCCCGGGGCCGCGCTCCAGAAATCGGACCACGAGACAACGCCCTGCACACCAATGGCTGCGTGTCACCGCGCCGGCGGCTAGCTCTCCCGACGGGACGCAAGCCCCGCAGCCGCGGTCACGGCGAGGGCAATCGCAATGGCCAAGACCACGAGTTCCACGGAAACCTTTGATGTTCGGAAGGACGGCGAGTGACGGACCGTCACCTGCGTGTTCGCCTCGCCCTCGAGCCCCGTCTCATCCTGCACGGTTACGGTTGCATTGTGGAGCCCCGGGTCCGAGAACGTATGGACCACCACGGGACCGGCCGCGGAGGCGCCGTCACTGAAGCTCCAGCGGACTTCCACTATGGCGCTTTCGTAACCGGTCGAATTCGAGGCGTCAAAGATGACTGGGTTCCCCACGATCGCCTCGGCGCTTGACACCGTTACCCGCGCCTCCGGCGGGAGGCGTTCGTCCAACCCACGAATCCGAATGAGCACGGCAGAAACGTTGAAATTGGTCCCGTTTTCCTTGACAAAGAGGTGCACGAGGTAGTCGCCTGAGGAGCTCCACGAGTGGTTTACCTCCTCCCCCTGCGCGCGCGCCCCGTCCCCGAAGTCCCATTGGAATTCCAGGGGACCTCCGAGCTCCGACGATGCCGAACCTGTGGCGTTGAAGCCCACGAGGAAGGTCTCCCATTGGGACGTGCGGTTGTAGGCGAGGCGGGAACGTGGCAGGTCCGACTCCTCCTTGCAGAGGTTGTACGAGAGGATGGAGTGGTGGACCGCGACGATCAGCTGGCACGTCGACCTCATGGTAAGGGCCGTGATCCCCACGCGGGGGGCAGCGAGGACGTCCTCCGCCACGACCGCATCATAGTTCGGCGCCGCCAGCACGAGCCGGCGAAGCGTTCCCGTGTTCCAATCGCCGAAAATGAGGTCGACGAGACCGCCGGCGGGGTAGCGCGCAGTCGAAAAGACGAGGCCCGTAGGCGCGATCGTGGTTGTTGAGTTCCAGATCGGGTCCGCAAACGGCGGGGTCTTGGCCAGCCCCGTCACATTCGGCCATCCGTAGTTTGCGCCGGCCATCAGGAGGTTTACCTCATCGTGGGTTGTGTTCCCGTTCTCCGTGATGTATGGCTGGCCCGTGTGCGGGTTGAAGGCGACCCCATACATGTTCCTGTGCCCCCATGTGAAGACGGGTGAGCCGGGGAACGGGTTGTCGGCCGGGATAGACCCGTCCCGCTCCAGGCGCAGGACCTTCCCGTGGGGAGAGGAGAGGTTCTGCGCGAGGTCCTCCATCCAGGTCTCCCCTACAACCACGTAGAGCTTCCCGTCGGGACCGAAGGCCATCGCGCCGCCGTTGTGGAGGATGCCGCCGCCCAACCCCGCCAGGATCGTCTCGTTCATCGTCGTGCGGTTGCCGTCTACCCAGTACCGCGTGATGTGGTTCCGAGTGCCATTGGGTGTATCGGCGGTGTAGTAGACATACAGCCATGGTGTTTGTCCCCACCCCGGGTCTACGACGATCCCAAGGAGGCCTCCCTCCCCGGAGCCGTTCACGTTGGGGACCGTCGCAAGCGGGGCGGGTAGCAATACTGGACCTCCTTCCGTGAACTCGATGATGCGAATGTTGCCCGTCGCTTTCTCCGTGTAGAAGAGTCGGCCGTCCGGAGCCGCCGCGAGCCCCACCGGGAAGGCGACCGCGCCGGCAACAAGGTCAGGGGGATCGCTGATCTCTCCGGAGGTGACCGTTGAGGCGAGGAGGGCCGAGCCGACGAGGAGGAGGATCACGGTCCCGGGGGCGCGGTGCTGGCCCACGATTCGTGTATCCCCGGCCCGGGAATCCAAGGACTTCCTGATAAGGCCTGCGCGAGGGTGCTCCCGAGCGCCCTGCGTCACGGCAGGGGAGGGAATCCGCATGCTGAGGAGCGCAGCGTCGTGATGTAATGCAAAGGGGGGGGGGGCACCGCGCGCGGAAACGGAGGATCTTCCGCGCGCGGCTTTGAGAGGGAGGGAAAGGGGAAAAGCGCGCGGGGCGGACCCCGCAGCGCAAGGGCCGTCGCGCGGCCGCGGAGGTTCCCCGCGCCCGCGTCGCCCTGGGGCTCACGCCGACATGATCTTCATGAACCCGCCAGACTCGTAGACGCCGAGGCTGCGCTTGGCGAGGAGCGACTCGAACTCCTCCCAGGCGACGGGCTCGACGTTCGCGTTCCGGCCCTTCGTGAACTGCACCTTTTCGGTGCCCTTCACTCGGGCGGGCTTGAGGCCCTTCCTGGTCGCAATCTGGCGCGCCTTGTCGACGCTGATGGCCTGTAGTCCTGTCATGTTTGCATCCCTGCCGTCACCGCCTTGCGGCGGAGACTGATTCAACTACCCGGCGCGACGTATTTCAACGTTTTTCGGCGGACGGCGCGTTATGCGTCAGCGTGCGTCGTGCCGCGGGGGGAACGCTAAACCATGATCGCGCATGCGTCGCGCGCGTGCGCACGCGCGCGCATGGGATAGTAGGGCCCCCGCGCGATCCCCGGGCGCCCGGGCGGCCCAAACCTTCATCCAAGGTGCGGGCGCTCCCGGGCCGGTCACCATGGTCGACGTGGAGATCGAGTACGAGGTCAACGACGAGTACAACGCCCACTGCGCAAAGATGACCGAGGCCGTCCTCTCCCGGTTCGGCAAGAGCCTGTCGTTCCTCAAGATCATCCCGAGCCACGAGGGGAAGTTCGACGTCTCGATCGACGGGGAGATCACGTACACCCTGATGATGGAGAACCGGCTGCCCAGCGTGGACGAAATCTGCGGCCAGATCCACGAGCGGCTGCGGACGACAGGGCGGATCTGAGGGCCTCGGCGACGTGCCGTTCTTTCCGATTCCGTTCGGGCATGACGATCAATGAAACGAATGTTTATGTAAGAACGCCAGGCGTCCCCTGGAAGGCGTCCCATGGCGGTTTCTGTTTCATTGCCGCGGGGCCTCGCGGGGGCCGAGGCGCGGGACGTGGACATGGGGGCCCGGGCCCTGGGCGCCCGGATCCTCGAGACGGCGGTGCTCGCCGACCGGCGCGGGTACGGCATCCCCCTCGCCGATTTCGCACGGATGCTCTACGGCGGCCCCGCGACCCCGGAGGCCGTGCTGCGCGCCCTCTCCCACCTCACGGAGGTCTCGCTTGTGGAGGGCGTGGTTGTCCGGCGCGACCGGCTGCACCTGGCGCGAGCGGCCTGGCGGCGGCGCACCACCCATGCGTCGCACGGCCACATGGCCGACGGGATCGCCGCGGACTTCGCGGCGCGGCTTGCGGCCACCTGCCCCCTCGTGCGGTGCGTTGCCGTGGCGGGCTCCGTCTCGTCCGGCGGGTTCGACCCGCGCGACGACGTGGACTTCAACCTCTTCGTCCGCGACGGCTCGAAGTACACGGTCTACCTGTGGAGCCTCGCGCTCTCCGCACTGAGCTCCCTGCGGAACCGCGACAAGGAGACCGACGAGATGGGCGAGCTGCCGTTCCTGCCGAAGGTGGTGTGCATCAACGTCGTCTGGGAAGACCGGCAGGTGCGCCCGTTCGTCCGGGACGACAAGTGGCTGGCCTACGAGGTCCTCATGACGCGGCCCCTCACGGGGCACGGGTACTTCGCCGGCGTCGTCGAGGAAAACCCGTGGCTCTACGGCCACTTCCCCCAGATCCGGGACAAGCTCCCGGGCGGCCACCTGCCGGGGCCGGACAACCTTGAGCGCGCCGGGGCGGGGTTCTTCCGCTTCCTCGACCGGAACCCGTGGGCCCTGGCGGCCGTGGAGGGGTTCTCCCGGGTCGCGACGATCGGGATTCACCGCCTCGTGTCCCTCGTGCGGAAGGGGAACCCCGAGGCACGCGAGCGCGAGGCCTTCGTGAACACCGTTAAGCGGCCGTACTCCGTGTACGACGTCCCCGGCCGCGAGGGCCCCGTCCCCGCGGCGGCGTTCCGGGAGAGGTGACGCCTTGCCCATCGACCTGCTCCTCGTGGACCCGTACATCCTGGACGTCGACACGACCGGCCGCAAGCATCTGGAGCTCTACCCGGCGCTAGGGCCCATGTACCTAACCTCCTACCTGCGGGCGCGCGGGTTCACGGTCGAGATCTTCGACTGCACGTTCCGCGGGACCCCCGAGCGGGCTCTCGAGGACCTGGAGCGGGCGGTGCGCGACCGCTCGCCCCGCCTCGTCGGGATCCACACCAAGGTCATCACGGTCGGCACGACGGAGCGGCTGATCCGGGCCCTGCGCGCGCTCGGCGTGCCCGTCGTCATCGGGGGGCCCGACGGGACCATCCGGCCCGAACGGTACCTAGAGGCCGGGGCGGACGCGGTCGTACTCGGCGAGGGCGAGGCGACCCTTCTCGAAGTACTCGAACGGGCCCAGGCCGACGGCGCGGCGCCACGCGACATGCTCGGCCTCGCGTGGCTCGACGGTAGCCAGGTCCGGCGCACCCGGGAGCGGCCGCTCCTCGCGCACCTGGACGACGTCCCCTTCCCGGCGTGGGACGCGGTCGACATGCGGGCCTACGCCGCGGCGTGGAAGGAGCAGATGGGCTTTGCCTCCGCGTGCCTCATCACCTCCCGGGGGTGCCCCTTCAACTGCTCCTGGTGCTGCAAGCCGGTCTTCGGCCGGACGTTCCGCCAGCGCTCGGTCGAGAATGTGATGCTCGAGCTGCGGGAGCTCAAGGAGCGCTACGGGGTCAAGCATGTGCGCTTCGCGGACGACATCTTGCCGATGAACGCCAAGTGGCTGCGCAACCTGTGCCTCGCCATGGAGGGCTCCGGCCTCGGCATCCGCTTCGACTGCCTGTCGAGGACGGACGTCGTGGAGGCCGACCTGCTCGAGCGCCTCAAGGCGGCGGGGGGGGTGAAGGTGTACTACGGGGTCGAGTCCGGGAGCCAGAAGGTGCTCGACCTGATGATCAAGGGGACGACCCTCGGCGGGATCCGGGAAGCGAGCCGCGAGGCCCGGCGCGTCGGGCTGCGGCAGCACTGGTTCCTGATGGTGGGGTACCCCGGCGAGGAGGCGCGCGACCTCCAGGAGACCGTCGAGCTCGTCCGCGAGCTCCGGCCCGACGAGTACTCCTGCACGATCGCGTACCCGCTCAAGGGGACGCCGTTCTACGAGGCGGTCAAGGACAGACTCCTGCCGGTGGACTGGACGTCGTCGAACAACAACCGCCTCGTGTGGGCGAGCCCCTACCCCCAGCGGTACTACCGGTTCCAGCTGCTGCGGGTTCACCTGACATGGCTCCTGTCGCACCCGCGGCTGGGGGCGATTGCGCGCCTCGCGCGGCCGCTGCACTGGGCGCTCGACCGGCTCGCGCGGGCCGTCGACCCGCGCGTGGCGAACCCCGCCTACCCCATCTCCAGGGAGGCGCAGCGCCAGACGATGAACCGAAGCGCGCCGACGCTCTCGTCGCTCGTGGCGGCGCGCGAGAGCCTGGTCGTGCTGCCGCCATCGGCGAAGTGAGCCCCTGGAGCGGGGATCAAGAACCCGCGGCGCGATGGGCCACGGGGTGTCGCGTTGGGCCGCTCGCGTCGCGTGCGCCGGGGGCACGCGGTTTCCTCGTCGATCCAAGTCGCCGACGTGGACGGCGACGGCAGGGCCGAGCTGCTCGTGGCGGGCTGGGGGCTAGAGGCCTTCGACCCCGACCTCCGGCGCAAGCGTTTTGCGTTCCCAGCCGGGCGGCGTCCGTTCGCCTCGACGCCGGCGGTGTTCAGCCGGCGCGGCGGGACCCAGGTCCTGGTCGGTTGCGACGACGGGTCGCTCTATGCGACCCCGGGCCTCGCGCCAAGCGGCGGCGTGTTTGCGCGCACCGGGCTCGACGTGTATTCGTCCCCCGTGGCGGCCTCTTCCACCGGCGAGGGGGAGCCGGACTTTGTCGCGTTCGGCTCGGACGACGGGAAGGTATGGTGCCTCTCGATGGAGGCAGAACCGCTTCCCGGGTTCCCGGTGGACTGCGGCTCGTTCGTCAGCGCGACCCCATGTGTGGCTGACCTGGACGGCGACGGGCGGCCGGAGGTGATGGTGGGGGATTGGAACGGGGCCTTCCACGCGCTCACGCTGGAGGGGCGTGAGTTGCCGGGGTTCCCCCACGTCGCGGGGTCGGCCATCTGGTCATCTGCCACCGCCGCCGACATCGACGGCGATGGGGCCCAGGAGCTGGTCTTCGCGACGCGCCGCCTCCACGCCTTGCGCGGCGACGGGAGCGTTGCGGCCGGATTCCCGCGCCTGCTCGGCTCCTACGCGGTCGGCTCGCCGGTCGTCGTCGACCTCGACGGTGCGGGCCGCGCGACGATCCTCCTTGGAGCCGACCGCCTGTACGCGTTCGATGGGGCCGGGAACACGCGGACGGGGTTCCCCGTAACGCTTGACGGCTTCATTTGGGCCTCGCCCGTGACCGCCGAGTCTGGGCAGTCGGGCGAGCAGGCCGCGTTCGTCGGGACGTGGGGCGGGGGCGTGCACCGGATCAGCCGCGATGGCGGCTCAGAGCGGCTCCGCGCCTGCAAGGCCCCCATCTTCTCGACTCCGGCCATCATCCCTGGGGGGCAGGGCCCCTGCGTGCTGGGGGCGGCGTCCTGGGACGGACGGGTACACGCCGATGTGCTCGAGGGATGGGTCGTCTCCGAACGCTGCTGGCCCTCGTTCCACCGGACGATGGGCAACGTCCGTGCAAACCCGGCACGCTTCGTCCCGCCGGCACTCCCCCCCGCGGAACCGGAAGCGCCACCGGCGGGGCCACGGCCAGCCGTCCACTCGGCCCACACGAAGCCCGGCGCGCCGCGGCACCGCCGGGCGGTCTTCCTGCGGTTCGAGGGCGAGGGGCTCGACCAGCTGGAGCGGGCGCGCGTGGTGTACCGCGTGGCCGGCGAGGACCGCGAGCACCCCACGCCCCTGCTCCTCGATGGCGCGGGCGCGGTGGCGCTCGTCCAGCCGCTCGGCGTCGGCCGGCGCGTCATGTATCACCTGGAGGGGCGGACATTTTCGGGCGACAGCCTTCGATATCCTGAGAACGAATCCAATTCCTATGCGGTCGAGCGCCTCGGCCCGCTTCCCGTGGGGAAACTGGTCGCCCGATTGGACAGGTGGAATTGATGCCCGGTTCCGAATACTACGAGCGGGTTGGCCAATACTTCTCGCACGAGGTGGACGCGCTCGACGAGCGGGACCTCTCCAACCCCATCCATGCCTACATCAGGCGCGAGTCGTTGGCGACGTTGAAGTCGGTCTTCACGCGCCCCGCCCGCCTCCTTGAGTTCGGCTATGGGACGGGGACGGAGGCGATTTCCCTAGCGCGGGAAGGGTTCGAGATCGTGGGGGTGGACCCCTCCCCTGCCATGCGCGAACGGGCGCGTGAGAAAGCGCGCACCACCGGCGTCCTCGAACGGTGCGACTTTCGCCTTGGCTCAACGGCGGATGCCCACGCCCTCGCGGAGGAGTTCGGGGAGGCGTCGTTCGATGGAGCCTTCTCCACGCTCGGACCTCTGAACTGCGAGCCCGATCTACCCCAATTCGCCCGCAGCCTTCAGCGCGCACTTCGGCCGCGGAGCGCCCTGGTAGCGCTCGTCGTGAACCGCTTCTGCGCGTGGGAGACCCTCCTGTACCTTGGGGCGGGTAGGTTCCGGAAGGCCTTCCGGAGGCAGGCGGCCGGGTGGTCCGTGTTCCCGATGGATTCAACAGGGCGGGCGCTCCCCGTTTTCACCTACACGCCGGCGTCATTCGAGCGGGCCTTTGGGGGGCGCTTCCTCCTCGAGCGGTGCTTTGCGCTACCGGTGATCCTCCCGCCGCCTTACGCGGCCGCCCGCCTCGAGACCCTGGGCGGCCTGCTGGGGATCCTAGAAAGAGCGGACGAGCGCCTCCGGGGCGCGTGGCCAGCCGCCTGGCTGTCGGACCACTTCGAGGCGGTCCTGCGCCGCCACCCGCCGTAGCCCGCGCGCCTGCGTCCGGGATGGGAACCCTTTGGGAGGGCGCCACTTGGCGGAAGGTCCTACGGCCTTCGCCACCAGACGGCGATGGGGAGGGCGAGGGTCACGGTTGTGGAGACGAGCAGCCAAGCCGCAACCCACGCTCCCGCCGGGTCGGTCTGCTCAGGCCAGTCGATCTGAAACCGGTGCAGTAGAATGGACCCGCCGCCCCCCGGAACCCGCTCGACCATCCCCAGGTGGATGTTGCGCACGAACCCGCCCGACGAGCCGATCGCAAAGGCGCCCGCGTAGCGAACGAGCACGTGCTCTGCGTCGAGGTTGGCCTCCAGTGAAAAGGGGATCCCCAGGGTAACCGTGCCAAGCGTGTGGAGCTCACCGGTGCCGTCGTCCACGTATACGACAACGAGGTCTGTGGACCCGCCTGAAAGCACACGCTCCATCACGCCGAGCCACCCCTGGGCGACGCGAACGATCTGCACGAATCCGGGACTTCCGTAGAGCGACTCAACCGTCACCTCCACCGCGATATGGAGCGGTCTTGGCGGGACGAATCGGCTGAGATGGAAATTCCCCCCGGAACGCGACGTATCCAGGCGCAGATCCCCGCCGTCGCCTGACAGGACGTCGAAGTGCCCGTTGCCCGCTACAGTCCATGTGAACCCCACGAGGAGTGAGCGGAAGTCGTCCACGGCGGTGGTCCTTGCCGGCTTGACCTCGTACTCGCCGAACTCATCTTGCGTCACAGGAGCGTGGTAGGCGGACAGGAATGCCGAGGACAGGACGAAGACCACGACTGCGATCGCCACTGCGGCACGGACCGCAGCGGCGCCGAGCGGCCTCGCGACGCGTGGGATTGGCCATAAAGGCGCCAACTCTTCCGCCTCACCCCGCCTTCGCGTTGCCCGCCATAGCGTGAGGATCGTGATCGCTAGGAACAGATAGAACGCCTGCTGAAAGGCTAGTAGAGCGTCCGGGGGGAGCAGCCTGAACGGTTGGTAGATGAGGCCCGTGGAAACCAGAAGCCAATACGAGGCGCCCGTGACGCCGGAGGCGCCATTATAGAAGACGGCGCTCAACGCGAGGGGCAGCCAACTCCATTCACCGATCCTCCGGCCGACGCGGTCCCAGTTTTCCAGTGCTGCCGAGGCAGCGATGAGCCACACCGCCCACAAGTAGTAGTTCTGGTTGAAGCGCGGCGCAACGAGGAAGAGGGCGATAACCGCAAGCGTTGAGGCTAACACCAGGCTGATTCGTCCGCGGGCGACCCCCCAGGCGAGGACGATCAGTGCGATGCCGTAGGCCGCGAAGCTGGCCCCCACCATCCATGCGTCGATGCCCCCCCAAGCTCGTTGGATCACCCACCACAGGCTCAGATGGAAATCCACCCCCCCCTCGCCCACGCCCGTCGTGAAGGCCCCGAGGGTGGCGAGGAACGCATGGGGCGAGAAGAGGAGGAGCGGAAGGGACGGCAATGCCGCCGGGACCGCCGCTGCGCCGACAAGGCGAAGCCGCTGCGACCACGTGGGGAGCGCGGCGGCCGCCAGGGGAATGATGACCACCGGATACACCTTGAAGCTCGCGCCGAGGCCGAGGAGGATGGCCGCGAGGTAGACCCTCTTGGGCTCGCGCACGAGGAAGTAGAGCGCACCGGCAACGCAAAGCACAGCGTAGGGGTCGTTGGTCCCCCACACCATGCTGACGAAGAGGACAAACGGGTTGAACAGGTACCCCAAACAGAGGGTCCGGGACGCTCGCAGCGAGAGCCCCTTCGCAAGGCCGATTCGAAAGAGAAAGACGCCCGCCAGCAGATCGCACGCGACCAGAGGCAGGCGGATCCAGATGCCGAACGCGTAGCCATCCCCGAAGGATGCCGAGGATGCCACGAGCGTTGGCAGCAGGAAGGCCGGGGGGTAGCCCCATGGGTTGAGATTTGCTAGGGCAGGATCCGCGGCTATCTGGGCCCAGGGGTTCAGGCCCGCCGCGACGAAGGAGCCCGTCAGTTCGAAGCCGTAGAAATTCAGCGGGTCGCTAAACCAGGGGATCAACACCAGGCGGACCAATGCTGCAAGGACGAGCCCCCAGATGAGGGCCGGGTCTCGCTGGACTGCCGCCCCGGCGCGCGCGCGCAGCTCGGAGAGAATCACGCGGGCCGCGCCTCCTCGGAGAACATGGCGTTCGCGCGCCGCGCCTGGAAGTGCGGGAGGGATGCCCATTTCCGCCAGGCCGTGGCGTCGAAAGGCCTGGAACGCGCTTGCAACGGGTCCGCGAGAACTCCCGGGCTGGAGGAGGCCGCCAGGCCGAGAGGCCGGAGGCCGCGGCGGCTCTCGATTGCATGCCGTGAGCCCCGCGCCACCGGCAGCGACCCCGCGGAGCGGGAAGGCCCGCTCGCGCTGAGCGCGGAGGTAGGAGCGCAGCTCGGCATGGCGGGGAGGCAGTTCCGCAGTGTCAGGTAAACCCTCCGTGGCGATGCCGCGCCTCAAGCCCGAGGGAGAACGCGCGAGGGCCGACGGCCCAGGCGCCCGCCAAGGCCGTCACCGATGGACTACCCGCCCTTCCGCAGTTCCCTGCGCAACCGGAAGGTCTCTCGCAGGAAGTAGGGGATGTCACGCCGGAAGCTCACGGTGGTGCCCTCCGAGTTCTCCTCCCACACGACCGGGAGCTCCTCGACGCGGTACCCTCGGTGCTGGGCACGGACGAGGACTTCCGTGTCCCAAAACCAGTGGTTCGAACGCACGTCCGCAAGAAGAGCCTCGAGCGCGTGGCTCTTGAACGCCTTGAAGCCGCACTGGTGGTCCTTCACCCGGGAAGAGAGCGCTGCCCGCACCAGGCCGTTGTACACCTTCGAGGCCATGAGGCGCGGGACGGTGCGGCGCACGCGGCTTTCGGGGTGGTACCGCGAGCCCGTCACGAGGTCCGAGCCGTTGGAGACGGCCTCCACAACATCGTCGAGGTTCGTGAGGTGGGTCGCCATGTCCACGTCGAGGTACAGTACAATCTCGCCGCGGGCCTCGCCCGCCGCGCGGCGGAGCGCTCCCCCGCGCCCGAGACGTGAATCGGATTGGATGAAGCGGATGTCGTCGTACTGGCCCTTCAGCCGCTCGATGAGCTGCTTGGTCCCGTCGGTGCTCCCGTCTTCGCATACGACGATTTCCGAGGAGTAGGGGCGCTCGCCGAGGGTGTCATGCAACTGCGATAGACAGGTCTCCAGGAACCGGGCCCCGTTGTAGACGGGCACCAGTACCGACAAGAACAACGACGTGCAACCCCTGGTTTCGACTTCGGCACTTGTCCTTGGGTGGCCGAAAAGCCATGAAACCCTATTAATAGCTTTCGCGGTCGCTGCGTCAATTCACGAACCCGAATCTGAAAATCGTTGAATCATGGACACGGTCAGCGGGGACCGACTCCGTTCGCGGCGGCCACTGGTGCGTGAGGCGGCGTGGAGCGCCCTTCCCCGTGGGACGCGTCCGAGACGACCGCGTGGAAAACGAACTGGTATGCCATCAGGCCGGGCACGAGGGAGAAGAAACGGTAGAGCGCACGTCCGGCTCGTGGCCGCTCCATCAGCACGCGCCACAACGCCGCCAGTCTCGGGAAGGCGGACGACGGGACGGGGAGCGTTATCGCCTCGGTCAGGATGCGGAATCCCGCGTGCTCGAGGAGGCGGCGGGCTGAGGAGCGCGTGAAGAAGCGAAGGTGCGTCTTGTCGAGGAGCCCCTCCTGGGTGTAGTCGAACCGTCCCATCAGCAGGGAGAGGCGGATGCTCGCGTGAGCCACGTTGGGGAGTGACACGAGGAGCTGCCCCCCGGGGCGAAGCAGGCCCCGCAGTCGCGCCAGCGCATCGGCGGGTTGCGCCAGGTGCTCGAGGACGTCTGCGCAGATGACGGTGTCGAATGCCCCGAGGCCGGAGAGGTCGTCCGTTGCCACGTCGATCTCGTGGACATTGAGCCCCCGCCTCCGGGCGGCCGCCGCCAGCACCGGATCGAGTTCGACACCCACGACCTCGTGCCCCTGCGCCTGGAAGTGGAGCGCCAGGGCACCCTCACCCATCCCCACGTCCAAGACGCGGCCTCCCGGCACGGCCATCCCCGCTAAGAGGAGGTGTGGCCCGTAGCGGAAGGTGATCAGGTCGCGCGCGTAGGCGGTTCGCCCCCGCCTGGGGGTTCTTGGCGATGAGGGATCCGAGCCGTCCATCCGGTGGGGCGGCCAGGGGCGGGTGGAGTAGATTGTCATTTGCCCCGGACGACGAGCAGGCGCCCCATCGGTCCCAGGCCGGAGGGTGGCGCGGGGGGCAAGGGCCGCTGGAAGGCCCCGCCCGTCGCCCGGCCCTCGGCTGAACCGCCGGGCCGGGGGTTGCAGCGCGAGCCGGAGGTGCCTTGCGGAACCTCCCCTCCCGCCGTTGAATCCAACCTCGGCACGCCGCGCCTCGGGCGGGATACCGGAGAGCAGGGCGCGTCGGAACGGTCATCGCGGGGGCCGCGCGATCGGGCCGGGCCGCCAAGGTCCCCAGTAGCTGGCGTTCGTTCCCCCCGTGGGGTCGGGTCGGATCCTAGCGGCGCGCGCGACCTCCGTGGGGGCCTCACCGCCCGCCAGCAGCCTGCGAATCCGGCCCGCGCCGCCAGCGTAGGACGAGCGCGGCAAGAACCTGGCCGCCCAGGAAGGCCCAGCCCGCCCCGGTGAGGCCGACGGCGGGCACGGTCACCACCGCTCCCGCTAGGGCGATCCCGCTGGAGAGGGCGGAGGCGGCGACGGGGCGCCGGAACTTGGCCGCGAGCCGGTAGCGGCTAGCGAGGATCGTGGCGGGAACGCTTGCGATGGACGCCAGCGCAAGCACCTGGAGCAGCGCGTAGCCCTGCTCCGCATAGACCGGTCCAAAGAGCGAGAGGATGGCTGGCGCGAAGGCTGCGGCGGCGATCGCGCCCGGGACGACGACGACAAGGCCGAGCCCGATCGCACGATGCTCATCGGCCCGCCAGTCCGCGCCCGGGCGGGCTCCCTCCGCGAATTGCACGAGGGCGAGGGCGACAGATACGGTGAGCAGGAGAGCGGCGACCTGGTAGGCGATGTAGAAGGTGGCCGCAGCAGACGCCCCCTGCGGGCCCGCGAGGACGACAAAGAGCGCTGCGGGCAACAACGATGGCCCTGCGAGGGCAAGGAGCGTGACCGCGTGGTTGGCCCCGGCGTAGGAGAGCAGCAAGCGGACGGGCTTTCCCCCGGCGCCTGCCGGCGGCACGATCGTAGCGAGTGCGCGCGGCAGAAAGGCAAGGAGCGAGATCACGACGGCCACTCCCATGGAGGCCGCCCAGGCGAGCAGGAGCTCGCGCGCGCTAGCCCCGGGGGCGAGCAAGGGGCCAGCGAGCCGCAGGAGCCCGAAGGCGAGCAGCATGACCGTGGTGAGTTCGCTCCGGCGCCCGGCGACCAGGGCCTGCTCGAGGACAACCTCGACGGTGAAGACCGCGACAAACGCGGCGAAGAGGAAGAAGTCGACCGGATCCAAGACGAGGAAAGCGAAGTCGGGGGAGAGCGCGGCCAGCAAGACCGCCCCGGCCGCCCCGAAGGCGGAGCCCACCCCGGCAGTCAGCGCAAGGACACGGGTTGCGAGCTGCCGCGGGTGCGAAGCGCTGGGTAGGTGCCGCACGAGGGCATAGGGCAGCCCGAGCGTTGAGAGGATGGCAAGAAACACGCCGACCGCGACGAGCGAGGTGGCCTGGCCGACGGCCTGGGGATGGTATGTCCGTGCGGCCAGGATCCAGAAGACGAAACCGAGGCCGGAGACGACGGCCTGGTTGAGGGAGAGGTAGAAGGCCCCCCGGCCGAGCGGCCCCCGCGCGTGTTGAACAAGGCCCGCGATCGAAGGCCGGGAAGAGGCATCCAGCCCGTCCGGCCTTCCGGCTGCGCTCACGATGGCTCCCCCTCACGACCTGCGGGTGACGGCGTACGTGACGGCCCCCGCGAGCAGCGAAACGGTGTAAATGAGGTCGTCGACGGGCGATATGGCGGCGGCCAGGAAGATCGCCTTTCTCCGGCGTGCGAAGCTGGGCGGGAACCGCCTTCCCCGCGCGGACACCCACCCTGCTCGCAGCGCGGCCGGCGCAAGGAGCAACCCCACCCACGGGGTCGGACCCGCCGCCATCAGCGCAAGCGGGAGCATGGCGAAGGCGACCCCCGATGCGAGGCTGGTCCCGCGGTTGGAGATCCTGCGCGAGCCCTCCCGGTGCGTCGCGGAGTCGCGCAGCGAGCCGAACGCCGTGCGAAGGAGCAGCGCCGCCTGCGTGCGCGCGTATGTCGCCTCCCGGCGCAAGTTGCTCCACAGGCTCTGCATCCCCACGGAACGCAGCACATAGGCGAGCGCGGAGACGCTCCGGATCTGGAACCCCGCCTGCCGCAGGCGGTAGCCAAGCATCTGATCCTCCCCCGAAAAGCGAAAGGACTCGTCGAAGCCGCCGACCTTCTCGAGCGCCGCTCGCGGGATCAGGTCGCACTTGAGTTCCGAAAAGGGCAACGCGAAAAGATCGGCGGTCGCGTCCGCCGGGAGGTGGTCGCGCACGAGGATGAATGCGGCCTCCGCCGCGCTTAGCTCGTCGTACGCGAGTTCGCGGGCGCCCGTGAGGCAGAGGGTCGGGTCGGCTTCAAGCAGGGGGAGGCAGCGGCTGAGCGCGTCGGGGCGCAGGAGCTCGCAGTCCTGCTCCACGACGAGGATGAACGACCCCGTGGCGCGCGACAAACCGCTGTTGAGCGCCCCGGAAAGTCCCCGGTTCGTTGGGTGGAAGATGGGTCTCACACGCGGGTCATCTCGAGCGATGGCCTCGAGGGCCCCCCTCACGGGTTCCGGGCCCGCGTCGTCCACCGGCACGATCTCTAGGTCGGGGTAGTCCAGGCGGCGGAGCGAATCCAGGCATGTGGGAAGGAGGGCGCCTGGGTTGTAGACGGGGACGACGACTGACACGCGCGGGGGCATCGGTCGGGTCCCTGCCCTTCGGGTGGAGAGACAGAGGCCATCCCGCTTCTTACGTGTTTCGCTGTTTCCTCATTTCCCGGCGCAGCGCGACAATCTCGCGCACGAAGTAGGGGACGTCCTTCCGCATGTTCATCGTCGAGTGGTCGGGGTTCTCCTCCCAGTCGACGGGAATCTCGGAAACCCGCAGCCCCATGGCCTGCGCGTGCACGAGGACCTCGGTGTCCCAAAACCAGTGTCTCGAGTGGACGCGTGGCAAGACGGCCTCAAGCGCCTCGCGCTTGAACGCCTTGAAGCCGCATTGGTGGTCCCGGATCCGCGAGCGGAAGAGCGACCTGATGAGCGCGTTGTACACGAGAGAGTACGCACGGCGCCCAAAGCTGCGGCGCGACTTGCTGCCCGGCGCGTAGCGGGACCCAATGACGACGTCGGAGCCGTTACCGGCATGGCGCACGAGGTCGTCGAGGTGCCGCGCGTCCGTTGCCATGTCCACGTCGACGTAGGCGACGATGTCGCCTTTCGCGTCCTCCATCGCGCGGTTGAGCGCGCCCCCGCGGCCGAGGCGCTTGTCCGAGTTGATGAACCGCACCTGGGGGTACCGTGTCCGCAAGGTGGCGCACAGCTGCTTCGTGCCGTCGGTACTGCCGTCTTCGCAGACGATAACCTCCCACGCGTAGGACTTCGGGTTCAGCGTGTTCACGAGTTCGCCGAGGCAACGCTCGAGGTAGGGCGCCCCGTTGTAAACCGGTACGAGTACCGAGAGGAGCATGGCGAAACCCCGAACGTCATGAAAGGCCGGCCTTTGCCGAAGTATTTCCAGACTTGGGGAGTCGCGCGCCCTATAAGATGGTTTTGGTCTTTCTTATGCCGTTTAACCGTGAGGGGACGAAGGCCCCTGGCGTAATCCAGGCGGACTTTTCATCGGCTTTTGGCGAACACCGGGGGCCGCTTTGCCGATCCGCCCTGGGCTGACGTGGACGTGAGGGCACCGGAGAGGTCGCCGCCGGGGAGGTCCAGCCTTCGCCGGAAGCGCCCTGCGCCCCGGTAGCCGCCCGTGGGCCGCTTGGTAGGGCTCGCTCGGCGCGAGGCGGCCTCATGACGGGCGCTTTCGCCACCATACGGCAGGAATGGCAAGCGTGGCGACCCCAAGGGCCAAAAGTGCTGCATAGAGCCCCGGAGCTCGGGCGTCCGGAGGAGCCTCCCAAGAGATCACGATCGCGTCAAGGGAGGCGCGCCCACCGAGGTTCGCCCCCACATCGCGCTGCCCGAACACGAGGTGCGTCGGAACCCCCCCGGCCGTCCGGTGCGAGGCGTTCCCAAAGCGGACGTCCGTATGGTTGGCCGAGAGCGTGAAGCCCAACGAGAACCATTCGCCGAGGTCAACAGAACCCAGGCGGTTGCTGGTGTTCGTGCGCTCGTCGAAGAAAACGAGGCGGTGCGAGGGGGTGGCCGGCGCGGCCGCGATATTCTGGACGCCGATCCACCCGGGAGGGATCCGCGCGAGGAGAATTAGGCCAGGGGAACCATCCACCCGGTCGACGCGGACCGCCATGGCCACGTCCAGCGTCGTGTTGGGGACAAGCCGCGTAATGTACGCGTTGCCGCGGGGGACGCGCGTGTCGAGGGCAAGGATTCCTCGCCCTGCAGGCTCGAGGACAAAGGCGCCCGCGCCTCCGAACGTCCAAGTCTGATCTAGGATAGCGCTTTGAAACTCCTCCGTGTACCTGACCTGCCCTTCGGGGTAGCCGTAGTTGCCGAAGTCCTCGGGGCGCAGAGGCTGTTCGAACGTCTCCACAAGAGGAGCGGAGAGCAGGAGCGCGAGGACCCCCGCGGCCATCGTGGCTTTGGCACCGGGGAGCGAACCCCCCAGTCGCGACAGGAACGGGCGCAAATCCGTCGGGGGCGCCGGACGCGCGGCGACCGACGCCGCTCGCAGCAGTCCGGCAACCGCCACCGTCAACATGGCCACGACCATCGCCGTAAGGAGGAGGCGCGTTTCGGGAGGCACAAGAGCGTAGAGCTTCCACGAGGGGGCCCCCGAGGTTAGGCCCCAGTACGAGAACCCGGTGATGCCCCCGGCGCCGTTGTAGATGAGCGCCGAGGCCATGGGCGGAAGCCACAGCAAGGTCCCCGCAGCCTGCGAGAGCCGCTGCCAGGGGAGCAGTGCGGCGCAAAGGGTGGTTGCGTGCACGGGCCACAGGAAGTAATTCTCCCCCAGGCGCGGCGCGGCGAGGAAGACGAGCAGAAGGCTGACGGCCCACACGCCCAAGGGCGTGCCACGCCCGCGCGCGTGAAGGAACGCGACCGCGAGGACGGCAACGAGGAACGACGCGACGAGGGCGGGCGTTATCGCCCCCGCCGTCCCCGTCGGGCCGACGAGGAGGTAGGCGACGGTGAGCGGTTGGGGCGCATTGCTCCCGCTCACCACGAAGACGCCGAGGATTTCAAGGAGCTGGCTGGGCGACGCTAGCAGTAGCGGGCCTGCCGAGAGGGCACCCGGGAGCGTGGCGAGCGCGAGGAAACGCGCGCGGGCGCGCCACGACGGAAGCGCGCCGAGCGCGACGGGCAGGAGCACGATGGGATAGAGCTTGAAGGCGACGCCCACGCCGAGCGCCAAGGCCGCGAGGTCTCGCCGGGGAGGGTTGCGGACGGAGAAGTACAGCGCCGCGGCCACGCAGGCGACAGGGAGCGGGTCGTTGGCGCCCCACACGGTGTCGACGAGCAGGACGAAGGGGTTGAGCGCGTAGAGGGCGGCGGCCGCGCGCGCGCGGCGCTCGCCGAGGCCCAGTGCGAGTCCCGTGCGCTGGACGAGTACCGCGGTGAGGAGAGAAGCGGCTATGAGCGGCAGCCTGATCAAGACTCCAAAGGCCAAGCCGTTCCCGAGCGAGAGCGCCGAGGCCGCGAGCACGGGTGTGAGGTAAAGCGGTGGGTAGCCCCACGGGTTCACGGCGGAAAGCGCCGGGTCCGAGGCGATCAGCACCCAGGGGTTGTGGTCGGCCTCGACCATGGACGCCGTGAGCCAGAAAACCCGGAAGTTGTACGGGTCGCTAAACCAAGGGAGCAGGACCAGGCGGAGCGAGAGCGCCACCACGAGGAGACGAAGGAGCTGCCGGTCGCCAACCACGAACGAAGGGAAGGCGGCGGAGGCGCGCGCGAGGGCCCCATGCACGTTCACGGACCGCCCCCCGGTGAGCGGCGGTGGGCGATGCGACGACGCCTCTGGAGGCTTTCCAGCGGCTCGAAGCCCCGGGGTCCCATGCGGCGCAGGATCTCGCGGTCGTCCACAGTCCGGGATGACTGCACCGCCTTGCGGGCGGCAAGGGTGTCGCGCAGGTTGAGCAAGTTCCACCCCACCGCCCGCCAGGGGGCCGCCGCCAGCCTTGGGGAGCGTTCGGCAGCCATAGCGCCCGCCGACTTCGCAAGCGTCCAAGCCGCGAACGCCGGGAGCGCGCGAAGCAGCGTGCGCGCCGAATAGTTTTTCAGCATTGCCCGCAGGAAATTCCGGTGCGTGAGGTACATCCTCGTAAAGGAGATTGCGCCGGTCGTGGACGCGAACGCGTGCAGCAGCTCCGCGCCCGGCGCATAGGCGACCTCCCACCCGATGAGCCGGAGCCGCCACCCAAGGTCCACGTCCTCCACGAAGGCGAACATGGCCTCGTCGAAACCCCCGACCTCGCGGAACGCGGAGGTCCGCACGAGGGCCGCGCCACCGGACGGGGAGAAGGGGCCCATCGCGCGTGCGCTCGAGCCTTCGTCGGGCTCGCCGAAGCCGAGGTCGACCGGTCCCGTCCACCAGTATGCCATCCCGCCGGCGGAGTTCAGCGTGGAGGGGTCGTGGGCGAAAAGCAACTTGCAGGCAACCGCGGCCCGCCGGGGGTCAGCAACAGCCTCCCCCACCAGCTCCGAGAACCACGAGGGTCGCTTCGCCACGATGTCAGGGTTGAGCAGCACGACAAATTCCTCGCGCGCGTCAAGGATCTGGCGGTTGTAGGCGCCCGCGAATCCGAGGTTTTCGCCATTGCGCACGACTTCGACGCCGGCGATGCCTTCAATGGTCGCGAGCGAGCCGTCGCGGCTCGCGTTGTCGATTACGACGACGCGAACTTCTGCAGGCACGGTTGCGCGTACGCTCTCGACGCACCGCCGCAGATGCTCTCCCGCGTTCCAATTCAGGATCATGACGGCGACTCGGCCCGCGGGAAGGGCGGCTCCCCCGGCGGCGCGCTCCTGGCGGGACGCGGGCTCTCCGTCTCGCACGGCGTTCCCTCCGTCGGTCGATGGGCGCCGCGGCACGCCGCGGACCACCCACGGAGAGCCTTCCACACGCCATATGAAGGCGACGATGCGCGAGGCGCCGCCTCGTTCGGGAGGGCGCCGCGTCACGCTCGAAGCGCCCGCAGGGTCCTCCAGAAGTTCACGATCTCGCCGGCACTCAACTTGGAGCGCCCGTGGACGCGCTGCGAGAACTCGTAGGGAACCTCCACGGCCTGCAGGTTCGGGTTATCCACCAGGACGTTGAGGAGGAGCTTGAAACCCTCGGCGCGGAATCGCGTGCGCTCGAAAGCCTGGCGGGGCGCGAAAAAGAAGCCGCTCATGCAATCGCGCACCGCCAGGTCGAGGAGGCCCCGTGCCGCCGCCGCGCCCACGTGGGACATGAGTCGGCGGCGCAGGGGCCAATTGGAGATTTGTCCCCCGGCCACATAGCGGCTTGCCACCGTGATGCGTCCGCCCTCCGCTAGCGCGGCGAGCGTCGGAATCAGTTCGGGCGGGTGGGAGAGATCCGCGTCCATGACCCCCACGACATCTCCCGCGGAAAGGGCAAAGCCGTCGAGAACCGCGCTCGCTAGCCCCATCCTCCGCTCGCGGCGCAACACGAGGGCGCCCAGACGTTCCGCGGCGTCGGCGGTACCGTCGGCGGAGCCGTCATCGACGACGATCACCTCGCTGTCGGGGACCGCCCGCCGGATGCGGAAAAGGAGTTCCCGCACGCTGGCGGCCTCCTCGAGCGTCGGCACAATGATGCTGGTCGAGGGCGACGAGACGGGGATCGTCGGCACCCGCACGCGTGTCCATGGCGGGCCCGGCTCGTCGGCCCGTTCGAGCGGCGCAACGAGCGCGGCGGCACGCGCTTCGGAACCGCGCAAGGCGCTTGCTGGCAGCCCATCATCCTTCGCGGGGGCCGGGAACAAAGCCATGTGCTCGTGTCCCCCGAGACGTCCGCCTGAAGGGCGTCCGTCGGGCACCCGGCCGCACCAGGCCGGGGTGCTTATATAAGCAATTTGAAACCGTCGAGCGCCGTCGCACCGTCGGAACCCTTCGCGCGTTCACCCGCGAGAGCCGGTATCAGGAAAGAGAGGAAGTTCCGGGCGCAGCTACTCATCACCCTTGAGGTACTTCCCGCGACCCGTGAGCCGGCTCTCGTACGGCAAGGCCGCCGACCAGGCGAGACGCGCGGAGGCTAGGGTCGAGGAGGTGCTCGCGGACCGCCGATTCGGCGCCGCCTTCGTCATCGCCGCCACCGCGTGGGTGTTTGCCCTCCGCTACGCGTCGGCCGCGGCTCACATGTCCGCGGGCCCCGATTACGGGCACTACCTGATCGCTGCGAACTGGTATTCCCTCATTGACCGATCGGGCGAGGGCCCTTTCGATCCCCCCGTCGTCCCCCTTGCGCTCCTCGCGCTATCCGTCCCGCTAGGCCGCCTCGGCGCCCTCCAAGCCGCCGGACCGCTCGCGGCCGCCCTCCTGGTGCCCTGCGCGTTCTACCTCTTCAGCCGGTTCGTCCCTCGGTGGGCGGCGCTCCTGGGCGCCACCACGTTCGCCCTGTGGCAGCAGTTCACGGAGTTCATCACGTTTGGCGGCGTCACGAACCTCGTCGGGATCGCGCTCAGCCTCGTCCTGTTTCGCGCGTTCTTCGACACGATGGAAGGCCCGCGTCCGGGCATTCGCCCTTCCCCCTCCGACCTGCGGTGCGCCCTGCTCCTCTTCGCGGTTCTCTCGACGCACCACCTGACCGCCTTCATCACCGGTGCGACTTTGCTGGCGTGGACGGCCGCGTGTCTCCTCCTCGACCAACAGGCCCGCCGCGCGGTCGCCTGGGCGGCTGCCCGCGTGTTTGGGATCGCTGCTGTATTGGGTGCCGTCTACGTCCCTTACCTCCTCAGCCTTCTTGGAGGCGAGGTCGAATCGGGCTTCGGCCGCCCCAATGACCCCGCGCAGTCCCTCTCTGTCGCATTCTTCGTGTTTAGGGACACGACCTGGGTTTGGCAGACGTTTCTCATCCTAGCCGTCGCCGCGCTTTTCAGGATTCGACGAGGCGCGACCATCCTACCCATGGCATCCGCCCTACTGTTCACGCCTCCGCTGCTCATCTTCACGGTGCTGTCGACCCACCCCGTGCGCGGGATGTTTTTCGAGACCGCCGCGCTTGTCGGAGTCGCTTTGTTATGGTCCGCCCGTGACAGCGAGTGGCTGCGTCCCCTGAGGAGGCCGCCCGGGATCGAAGGGGCGGCCCGGGCGTTATTCCTCGCGTTCGCCCTCGTTTCGACAGCGACGCTTTCCATCGAAACTCCCGCGCGGCAGGAGGATGCCCTGTCACAATTCCACCAGTTTTTCACGCCGGGAACGCTCGAGGCCATGGACTTTGTGGCCCACAACACGCTGCCCACGTCGGTCATCGCCATTGACCGGGGCATCGCCCCCGACTTCAACGACATGTGGAAGGGGGCGGCGACCGGTTGGTGGCTCGAAGGGTGGGCGAACCGCCGGGCAATCTACGAGGCGAGCGTCCAGCTCCTGCCCTTCAGCTCGAAGTGGGGCGACGCCCGCGACGCGAACCGATTGTTCGCCGGCGAGAACATTCTCGAGAACGGGCAGCTCCGGGTGGCGGACAATTTCCCCCGGGACGATGCGGCCTTGCCCCGGATCCTCACTGGGTACCTCCAAGACTACCACGAGTTCGTGGGTTTTTCGTCGCCGCGCCTGCTCTCCGTCGCCAGCGGCCTCAACCACACACTTCAGGAGTCCGCCCAGCCCGACCTCGCCACGCTTGTGGCCCCTAGCACGGGTTCTCTCGGCGGCTCCTACCTGGGCCCGGGGTTTCGGGGCTACCGCTCTGTCGACTTCGACGCGGTCAACAACGTGGTGGCGCTCTCGATGGAGTTCGCCTTCGAGCCAGGCGCCCCCTGGGACACTCTCGAGGTGAGTATGACCCTGCCGCCGTGGGTGGAAGCGGATTTCGCCACCCTGGGCGGAGGCCGTGTCGCGCTGGTCGTGCCGGAACGCTTCGGCTACGCCGGTGAGAGCGGACATCTCGCGTTTTCCCTCGAGAACCTCTCGACGCCAGCCCTTGCCCCCTCGTACCTTTCGGTCGGCGAGGGAGGCGTGGGCCTCCGATTCACGGTCGAGTCGTCTACGGCGCGAATGATCGCTGCCGTCACCGTCGAGCGCCTCGCGGCTCCGGCGCCCGAGGCGCTTCCTTTGGCTTTCCGGGCCGCGGGCGACATCCTCGCGGAACAGGGCGTGACGCATCTTTACGTCGGCACAGACTCCGCCGCAAACCTTCAGCGCTTCGATCGCCAAGCCCCACGTTTCGCTCGGCTATTCTCTAACGCCGCGGCGGTCGTGTTCGAGGTTCGGCCCGTATAAGCCCCGCCCTTTGCCGTCGACGAGGCCGCCCTCGGAGTCGCGCGGCGCGTTGCCTTCCCGTGCGCGCCATCCCCTCGAAGTTCTTTTGAGCACCAAGGGCGCCCCGAGAAGGTATTTATGGCCCGCGCGGCGATCCACGGGCTCGCGCGTTGCGGGGGGCACTGTGCCTTGGAATTCCGTTTCTACAACGAGAAGCTCGCGAAGAAGCCCAAGCTCTCGGTCGACGGCCTCGTCCCCACCAGCATCCACTTCTCCCACTTCAAGGGGAACAAGACCCCCCCGAAGTACAAGGGGGACACGGGCACCGAGATCTGCCTGAAGGTCGCGGCGGACGCCTCCTTCGACCGGGAGCGCGTCCCGATCTGCACGAACGACCACTACGACACGGACGGGGTCCTCTCGGTGTGGGCCATGTGCATCCCCGAGGACGCGCTCCTCGAGAAGGACATGGCGGTGCGCGCCGCGGAGGCCGGGGACTTCCACCACTACTCGAACGACGACGCCTTCTGCGTGGACGCGGCCATCGAGGGGTACCGGCACGGGGCCGAGTCGCCGTACCGCTCGACGATCGCCACGCTCGACGCTGCGGCCGCCGACGGCTATGTCTACCAGAAGCTGTCGCACATGCTCCCCGACCTGTGGCAGGACCTCGAGAAGCACAAGTTCCTGTGGGAGAAGCCGCTCGAGGAGGTGCACCGCAACTTCGACGCCTTCAAGGCGAAGCAGTTCAGCGTGAAGGAGCACTGGGACGACTGGGTCTCCGTCGTGGAGGGGCCCTACCGCCCGCACCCGATGGCGGTCGACCGGTTCTGCCAGGGGCGCGTCTTCCTGCTGGCAAGCCCTGCGCCCGGCGGGAAGGGGACGTCGTACGCGGTGGACTACGCCTACTACAGCTGGGCGGACACGCCCGGCCGCGATAAGGTGGAGTGGGTGGACTTCGCGCCGCTCGCGGCGGCGCTGAACGCCAAGGACCAGGGCGAGGGGTCGTGGCACACGCAGTGGGCGGGGCAGGGCGACACCTCCGTGCTGCAGTACGCGGGCGCGACGGGCGCGTCGGCGGGCTCCACCCTCTCGGCCGCCGAGGTCACGGCGGCGCTGCGCGACCACCTGAAGTCGGGGGCCAAGCTCGCGGCCCCGCCGGCGCCTTGAGCGGCCGTGGGCGTGCGTTATCTAGCGGGCCCCCCATTCTAGCGGGCGTGCGGCCGGCGACGCGCAAGTTCCGGCGGGAGCTCGACCTGAAGGTCGAGCGGCTCGAGGAGCGGCTGTCCCGGTTCGGGGGGGCCGGGCTTCCGGCCGGCCAGAACCCCGGCTTCGACCGGATGGCCGAGGCGCTCTTCCTGCGGGGCGACTGGGAGGAGGCCCGCGCCTACGGCCGGAGGGCCGCGGACCACTGGGCGGGCGCCGTCCGCGGGGCCGCCGAGGGGCAGGCCCGCGCGGAGCCGACCTTCCACCTTGGCTCCGCGCTCCTCTTTGCGGACGCGTTGGACGCGGCGCGCGACGCCTTCGCGCGGGGCGTCGCGCTCTACGTGGACGCGGGGCTCGCGGCCTCGGACGACACGGGGTACATGGCCACGGTCGCCGGCGACCTGCGCCGCGCGGAGGTCGTGTTCCAGGCCGCGACGGTCGCGGACATGGGCGCGCAGGGGATGAACGACCTCCAGCTCTTCTCGGAGCGCTTCCCCGACACGCCGCGGCTCCTCAAGCTCCAGTTCGCGCGGGGGCTCGCAAGGAAGGACCGCGCGCTGATCGCCGCCATGCGCCGGATGGAGCGGTGGCTCACGCCCGAGCCCGAGGGGGTCACGAGCTTCCGCACGGAGGAGTGGTTCTACGCGGCGCACCAGGCCGCGTTGGCGCAAATGGGCCGCGGGGAACCGCCGTCCTTCCGGCTCTACGACGATGACGTGGCGCGCGGGCTCGCCGTGCGCTAGCGGGCGCGCCCCCCCCTGCGTCCCGCACGGGCTGTCGCCCCCCTCTCCGCGTCGTCGGCAAGGGCTCGCTCCGCCCGCTGCAGGTAGGGGTCGAGCGCGGGCGACACATGCCGCTTCGTCCCCCGCACGTAGAGCGACCCGACCTCCGTCCGGAACTCCAAGAGCTCCTCCCGCGTCTCAAACCCGCCCCACGGGAATGGCATCCCCTCGGGCACCGGCCGCTCGTCGAGCACCCGCTCGGCCACGACGTCCACGAACCCCGCGCGCTGGAAGAGCTCGACCCACTCGGCCTCGCCGAGGAGGTGCATCGGTGTGGCGATGTCCGCCTGCCACCGCGCGGACGGCGGGTTCTCCTGGTAGAAGTCGATGACCATGTGGAACGTCCCCCCCGCGCGCAGTACGCGCCACACGCCGGCGAGCGCGACGAGCGGGTCCTCGGCGTAGTAGAGCGCCTCCATGGAGAACGCGTGGTCGAACGAGGCCTCGGGGAACGGGACATCCTCGATCGTCGCCTGCAGGAACTTGATCGGGTACTTGCCGGCCGAGAGCCGGCGCGCCTCCTCGACGAACTCCGCCGACGCGTCGACGCCGACGCAGAGGCCGATCGTGGGCACGCGCCCGGCGATGTGGCGCGCCGCCCAGCCGTTGCCGGTCCCCAGGTCGATGAACGACTCGTCGTAGCGCACGGGGATCCGGTCGAGCACCTTCTTGCCGGCGTGGGCGTGGGCGTCCTCCATCTTGGCGCCCGCGCCCTTGCGCGCCCAGGCGTCGAACTCGGCGGAGAGCTCCGAGGGCATGAGGGCTCCCTCACGCGGGCGGCGGCGGCGGCGCCGCCGCCTCGGGGGCGGCGGCAAGCTGGCGCGCGACTTCCGCGGGGTCCGAGGTCGGCAGGTTGCACGTCTCCCCCCGGCACACGCACGCGGCCGGCCGCCTGTCGGCCGGGTAGCCCTCGACGAAGTCGCGGGCCGACGGCGGCGTGCCGCCGGGCAGCCCATCGGCCGCGTCGACCCAGAACACCGGCTTGCCCGGCGGGTAGGCCCTGGCGGCCGCCTCGAAGAGCGCGCGGGCACGCGGGTCGTCCCTGCCGCCGGCGACCGTCACCGTGGGCAGCGGCTCGAGGTGCTGGCGGGCCGCGAGCGCCAGCGTGGCCGTGAAGAGGCCGTAGCGGGGCGCGGACGCCGCAAACGCCGACAGGATCCGTGCGGAGGCCTCCTGGTACTCCCCGTCGCCGAGGGTCGCGTGCAGCCGGTCGAAGGCGATGGCGGCCACCGCGTTCCCCGAGGGGGTCGGCGTGTCCTGGATCGGCCGCACCTTGGAGCCGAGCGGCTTGGCGACCGCCCCCGCCGCCTCGGGCCGCGACAGGTCGAGCAGCCCGCCGTCCTCGTCACGGAAGTCGCGCAGCAGGATGTCCGCGAGCGACCGGGCGGCCTCGAGGTAGCGCGGCTCCTGCGTCGCGACGTGGAGGTCGAGCAGCGCGAGCGCGAAGAAAGCCTGGTCGTCGAGCAGCCCCCACACGCGCGGGCCGGTCGACGCGAGCCACTGGTGCGCCATCCCGCGCTCCCGGTCGTGGCACGCCTCGAGCAGGAAGTCCGCCGTCTTGCGCGCGAACGCGAGGCACGCGTCCGAACCGAGGGCGCACCACGCGTCGACGTACGCGGAGATCGCGAGGCCGTTCCACGAGGTGTAGACCGTCTTGTCCACGAACGGGGCCGCGCGCCGCTCCCGGGCCTCGAGCATCCGGCGCTTCCCTTCCGCGACCCGCGCCTCCGCCTCCTTCGGCGAAATCCGCGCGCGCCGCGCGAGGTCATCGACCGTCTCCGCGACAAAGAGGACGTTTTTGGCCGCGTTGTGGTGCATCTCGCCGTGGGGCGTGATGTCGTAGTGCGCTGCCATCAGCGCGTAGAGTTCCTTGTCGGGCGCGAGGGCCGCCTCGAGCTCCGCGTTCGTCCAGGTCCAAAAGTCGCCGTCGTCACCGACCCCCACGTCCGCGTCCTGCGACCCGTAGAACCCGCCCCCCTCGCGGTCCGAGAGCACGCGGTCCATGTACGCGACCGTCCCCTGCGCGACTTCCTTGAAGTACTCGATCCCTAGAACCTGGTACGCCTGGCAGTAGTTGCGAAGCAGCTGCGCGTTGTCGTAGAGCATCTTCTCGAAGTGCGGGACGACCCACCGCTCGTCCGTCGAGTACCGGTGGAACCCGCCGCCGAGCTGGTCCGCGACCCCGCCCTGCGCCATCTTCGTCAGCGTGACCTCCACGACCGTGGTGAGCGGCTCGTCCCCCGCCTGCGCGACCTCCGTGAGCGCGAGCTCCACCGCGCTGGCGTGCGGGAACTTCGGGGCCTCGCCGAACCCGCCGTGCCGGAAGTCGAAGTTCATCAGGATCGCGTCGAAGGCGCGCTTCACGAGGCCCCATGAAACCGCCCCCTTGGCGGAAGGCGCGTCGCGCGAGCGCTCGATCGCCGCCTGGATCTCGCGCGCCTGCTCGCGCAGCTTCGTCGGCGTGCGCCGGTACGCGTCGGCCACCGTCTGGAGGACGCGCGGGAACCCCGGGCGGCCGTAGAGGTCCTTGGGCGGGAAGTACGTCCCCCCCGAGAAGACCTCGCCGTCGGGCGTGAGGAACGCCGTGAGCGGCCACCCGCCGCCCCCCGTGAGCGCCGCGACCGCGGGCTGGTAGCGCGCGTCCACGTCCGGCCGCTCGTCGCGGTCGACCTTCACGGGGACGAAGTGCTCGTTGATCAGCCGCGCGGTGTCCGCGTCCTCGTAGGACTCGCCGTCCATCACGTGGCACCAGTGGCACCAGACCGCGCCGATGTCGAGCAGGATCGGCTTGCCCTCGCTCCTCGCCTTCTCGAACGCCTCCGGCCCCCACGGGTGCCAGTCCACCGGCTGGTGGGCGGCGGAGCGCAGGTACGATGAGGCCTCGGTGGCGAGGCGGTTGGCCGGTGGCGTCTCGGGCGCAGGGGTGGGCTTGGTCACGCGGACGCCTCGGGGGCCGCCAAGCACTGCGGCCGGCTGTCAAAAGCGTTGGCTTGAAGCGCCCGACCGCCGGGCCCGTTTACCCAGGGCCTAGGATCAAGTGCCCCCGCGCGTGTCGGCGCGCGATCCCGTGCCCGACGAGGCGACCCCGCCGGCCGCGCCCCCGCCCCAGGGTGCGCTTGACCTCGCGGCCGTCCACGTCGAGGCGTTCGTCGCGGCCACCGGAGAGGCCGTCGAGAGGGGCGCCCGCGTGTCGATGGAGATGACGCGCACCGCGGCCGACGCCGGGGTCGAGCAGCTCACGCGGTTCGGGCGGATGGTCCTCGCGGCCTGGCGGTTCTTCGAGCGACTCTCCAACCCGCCTTGGACCCCGCTCAAGGTCCTTGCGTGGGTAGGGATCTTCCTGCTCGTGGCTATCGTCACCATGCTCGCCTACCAGGTACGGTACGGTCTCCTCACGCTCCCCATGGTCGAGGCGGCCGGGACGCAGTTCGTCGCGTGGCTGGCGTCGCTTGGCGCGCCCGGCCTCTTTGGGTTCACCGTGGTGGGCACCCTCTTCTTCATGATCATCCCCACCGAGCCTTTCTTCTTCATCGTCCTGGGGGGCTCCACATCCGCCGCCGCGGCCATCCTCGCCGCCGCCCTCGGGAGCACGGTCGGCTCATGCTGCAACTATTGGGTTGGCAACCGGCTGCGGGTCACCGCGGGCAAGAAGCGGCCTGGGGAGGAGCGCAAGCTCGGGCGGTGGGGGCAGCGTGCCCACTCGAAGGGGGGTACGGCCTTCCTCTTCCTGGCGTCCGCCCTGCCGCTTCCCGAGCTGGTCGGCGTCGCCTACGGGCTCGCCGACTACCCGTTCCAGAAGTTCGTCCTCGTGGCGGGCGCCGCCCGCCTCGTGAAGTGGACGTGGATCGCGGGCGCGTTCTTGGCGTTCAGTTTCACGATCTGAGGACCCGTGGGCGCCCCGCTGGCGGGTGCCTACCGCGGCGGGCTCACGCGGCGGGCCTCACGCGGCCTCGTCGCGCTCCAAGGTGGCGCGGACCGGGTCCGGTATGGGCTTCTTCTCGCGCTTCCCGTAGTCGTACATCACGATCACGGTCTCCCCGTCCGCGACGAGTCCCCCGTCGCGCGTGTCGCGGATCTCGTACGACAGCGTGAAGCTCGTGGACCCGACCTTCGACGGCCGCACGCGGACCTCGATCGGGTCACCGTAGGCGACGGGCCGCTTGAACGCGAGCGAGGCGGTGGCGACGATCCAGTCCACCTCGTCCATGGCCTTGGCGCCCATCACCCGCATGAGGTACTCCGTGCGCGCGGCCTCGATGTACGTGAAGTAGACCGCGTTGTTCACATGGCCCATCCCGTCGATGTCGCGGAAGCGCACCTGCACGGGCATGGAAAAGGGGAACCCGGGCACGCGCCGGCCAAGGCCCGCGCCCGACTTGAGCGTTTGGGGGCGAGAAGAGTTATCGCCCGGGCGGCGGCTGCCGACCCCGTATGCTCCCCCGCGCCGTCGAGCTCAAGGGCGGGGGGGCCGTCACCCTGCGGAAGGGGCGCGTGGCCGATGCGGTCGGCCTCCTCGGGTTCGTGAACGCCGTGATGGCGGAGGAGCGGTACTTCCTCTCCGACGGCCTCCATCCGCCGATGTCCGAGGAGCACCAGTGGATCCGCACGCACGACGGCGGCCCCCGCGGGCTGCTCATCGTCGTGGAGGACAGGGGGGGCCGCGTCGTCGGCAACCTCTCGGCCACGCGCGTCAAGTACTCCAAGGGCGCGCACCGCGCGTCCGTCGGCCTCGGGCTGCTCCCCCCGTACCGGGGGCATGGGGTCGGGCGCGCGCTCCTCGAGGAGGCCCGCGGATGGGCCCGGCGGCAACGGGTCCGCAAGCTCACCCTCGAGGTGTTCGCCTCCAACACGCGCGCGGTCGCGCTCTACCGGTCGTTCGGGTTCGTGGAGGACGGCGTCAACCGGCGGCACCACAAGATCAAGGGCCGCTACGTGGACAATATCCACATGGCGCTGTGGCTGTAGGGCGCGCTACTGGATGTACGAAGTCGCGTCCCGGTCGAGCCCCTTGACGATCTCGAAGGGCGCCTCCTGGGGCTGCCACACTACGTGGGGCCACGCCAGGTTGCCGAGGTAGTCCATGGGGCGGGCCGCCATCTTGGCCGCCGGGTGCTCCCGGCCGACCGCCTCCTCCGCGACGTGGTTCGTCACCCTCCGCACCTCGCCCTCGTCGAGCACGCCGAGCGCGTGGAGGTACTCGTGGAGCAGGAGCCCGTAGAGCCACGGGACATAGAGCTCGGGCTCCGTCTCCTCGATCCGCCGCAGCGGCGTGGCGTTGACGACGATGGCATTCGACGCCACCACGAAGTACCCGCCGAGGAAGCCGTTCGGCATGTTGCCGATCTCCGCGGTGGCCACCATGAGCCCCGCGCGCTCGCGGCCGAGGACGCGGCGCACCGAGTCCTTCACGACGCCGAAGACGTCGGGGATGGCGCGTGCCTTGGCCAGGCGGTCGACGAGGTCGGCGTGGGCCACGCCCCAAGAGGCGCGGCGGGGGGATATGACGACTCGCTTGAGCCCCCGGGGCGCCGCGCCACCCACGAGGGATTAAGAGCCGGCCCACCCCTGCCCGCGGCGGTGGTAGGCCGTGGCGTTTGCCAACATCTACGCCGGGATGAAGTTCGACAAGGCGAAGATCGTGAAGCTCAAGCTCTTCGAGACGGACCACCTTGAGTTCGCGGGCCTTCTCCTCGAGCCCGGCCAGTCGCAGGCGGCGCACACGCACGACGCCTCCGACAAGGTGCTCTTCGTCATCGAGGGGGTGGCCACCGTGTCCGTCGGCGGCGAGTCGATGGAGCTCGGGCCCGGGGCCTGCGCGCTCGCCAAGGCGGGCGAGCCCCACGACCTCGCGAACCGCGGGCGCGACCGCGTGGTCATGCTGGTGGTCAGCGCCCCTCCGAAGGGGAAGGCGTAAGCGCGCGCTCGAAGACCCGCGCGTGCCGCCCCCAGTCGGAGTAGGCGAACCCCGCGCGGATGTAGGGCTCCGTGGCGGAGCCGGTGTCCGGCAGCGCGAGCATCGCCCAGTCCGCCTTGCGCTCGCGCATGAACTCGAGCACGCGGGCGGCGCCCGCGGTGGTCGCCGCGAACGGCTGGGCCACCATGCCGAGGCCCTCCCGGCCCGGCCGCTCGCGCGCGAAGAGTGGGCCGGCCATGGGGTTCGCGTAGAGCCAGCCCTCGCGCTCGGCGAGCGCGAGGTACTCGTCCGTCGCGTGCCCCCAGTCCGGCGTGATGTAGAGGAGGCCGCGCTGGGCGGCGAAGATCGGCGAAAGGCGGATGCTGAGGCGGACGTCCTTCGCGCGCGCGGGGGCGAACCCCGAGCGGGCCCGCGCGCGGCGCTCCGCGGGGGACTTGGGCTCCCACTCGAGGAGCGAGACCTCGGCCGCCACGCGGAAGCCGTTCTTCTCCGCCGCGCGCATGGACGCGGTGTTGTCGGTGGAGACGAGCAAGCGCGCGAAGGGCGCGTCGCGGTACTCCGGCAGCTGGAGGGCGTGCTCGTTGAGGAAGCCGATGAGCCCCCGGCCCCGGTAGTCCGGGTGGATGCGCGCGGCCGCGAGCCACGCGGCGCCGTCGTGGAGGCGCGAGATCCGGTCGATCCCGACCAGCCGGTCGCCGTCGTAGAGGAGGAGGAACGTGCCGGACTCCATCATCCGGTCCAGGTGGCGCGGCACGTAGTCGTCCGGGTCGATGAGGTGGCACAGCGCCACGATCGCGTCCGTGTCGGCGGCCGTGGCGCGGCGGACGTCCATCCGCCCCGCGCAGGCGTCTTGCCCATATGCCGATGACGGAGCGCCGCCTGCCGCGGCGGCGTCTTAACCCTTAAGTACGGGGGTTGGCGATGGCCGCGCGTCCCGGGAGCGCGCTCGCGTTTCTCGCCCCGGCCGCCGACCCCGCTAGGTGACCTCACGTGATGAAAGTCAAGCTCATCAGCCACACGCCGAACCCCGAGGCGGTGTGCGCGCGGGCGGCCAAGGGCGACACGGACATCCGGCCCTCGCACCGGATCACGGAGTACGACGAGGGCGGCTGGGAGGGCATCCTCAAGTTCTGCATCCAGCACGGCCACCACGGCGTGCTCGAGCACGCGAGCTTCACCTTCTCGATCGAGGGGGTCTCGCGCGCGTGCTCGCACCAGCTCGTGCGCCACCGCATCGCCACCTTCGACCAGCAGAGCCAGCGGTACGTGGACTTCACGTCGCTGCTCGACCCCGGGAGCACGTCGTACGACGCGGCTCTGGCGGGCCTGATGCAGGCCTTCCGCGAGACGGGCGACCTGCCGGCGGACCCCGACCCCGTGCGGACGGTCGAGGCGTACTTCGTCTTCCCGCCCACGATCCGCCGGAAGCCCGACACGGCGCGGTCGCTCGCTCGGACCTACGCGAAGGCGGTGGACGAGTACGCCGCTCTCGTGAAGTCGGGCGTCCCGCCGGAGGACGCGCGGTTCGTGTTCCCGGGCGGCATGAAGACGAACCTCACGGCGACGCTCAACTACCGCGCCATCTACGACATCGCCGCGGAGCGGCTGTGCACGCGGGCGCAGTGGGAGATCCGGGTGCTCTTCTCGCTCATGAAGCGGGAGATCCGGCAGGCCTCGCCGTTCCTCGGGGAGCGCCTCCAGCCGAAGTGCATCCACCTCGGCTACTGCAACGAGGCGAAGCGGGCGTGGGCCACGTGCCAGCTCATGCCGCACATGTCGACCGTCCTCGGGGGAGGCGCGGCGGGCGGCTCGCCGCCCGCGGCCCCCGCGGCGGCGCCGGCCGCGCCCGCGCCGGTCGCGCGGTGACCCGCGCGCGCCGGGCGGAGTGCGCGGCCGGGAGGGCTCCGCCAAGGGGTTTTGTAGCAGGGGCCGCGATCGCCGTGCGTGGCCGCAGACCCCGTCGCCCGGCGCGAGGCGCTCCGGTCGCTGCCGCACCCCGTGTTCCTCGTGGGGTGCGCGCTCGACGGGGCGCAGCACATGTTCCTCGCCACCTGGCTCACCCAGGTCTCCTTCAAGCCGCCGCTCGTCGCCTTCGGCTGCCGGAAGGAGTCCGGCGCCCACGAGATGATCCGCAAGAGCGGCACGTTCGCCCTGAGCCTCCTGGACCGCGGCCAGAAGGAGGTCGCGGCGTCGTTCATGCGGGGCGCCACCTTCGAGGGGGACCGGGTCAACGGCCACCCGTACCACACGAACGGCTCGGGCGCGCCGACCCTCGACGGCGCTGCGGCGGTGCTCACGTGCCGGGTCGTCCAGGAGGCGGAGGGCGGCGACCACCGTGTGTTCGTCGCGGAGGTCACGGCCGCCGAGGTGCGCCGCCCGGGCCCCTCGCTCACGCTCGAGGACACGGGGCTCAACTACGGCGGGTGAGCCCAAGCTCGGGCCGCCACGGGAAACCTTCCCGGCTTTCTCTACCTACTCATTAAATACGCTCCCTCACTAGTTCGAGACAGGACGAGGTGTTTTTCTGGTCGCTGCCCACGAATCCTATCCGATGATGTCTGTCGACGAGCGTGACCGCGAGATCCTGCGCGCGTTTTCGGACGACGCGGACGCCACCCTCGCGTTCCAAGGGATCCGGCGCTCGCTGAACCTCCACCCCGAGAAGCTCTCGCGGGGCCTTCGCCGCCTCGAGGGAGCGGGCGTCGTCCAGCGGACGAAGGACGGCTACCGCCTCACGGAGGCGGGCGTCGCGGCCGTGCCCCCCGCCCAAGGCGCGGCGGGCGAGCGGCTCACTGTCATGGACACGATGGTCGGGCCGACGGCGTCGGCCGAGGGGGTCGTCGGGCAGCTCAAGATGAAGTGGTTCTCGAACCTCCGGTGGGTCGGGTTCACGCAGGCGGAGGGCGCCGTGGCGCTCCGCTGGATGACCGAGGACGGTAGCAAGCGGCTCACGGCCACGCTGAACGACGGCCGGCTGCTCATCGATGTCGAGGGCGACCTGTCGGCGGGCCTCTCGGACGCGCTCGCGGGCGCGCAGTCGATCTACTCGCACATCCTCCGCGCGGCCTCGCGCGTGCAGGTCGCGGAGAGCGAGCCGGCGTGGGCGCCCACCGCCCAGTCGCAGACGTGAGCGCGCCTCACGCGCGCCAGCGGTACGCCCGTGCGGCGGCCTCGCGGTAGGCCGCCACCTCTTCCTCGAGGTCGTCGTCGCCCCACCCCATGGCCACCTGGACGAGGCGCGCGATGTCCGGCGCGGCTCCGGCCGCGCCGTCGGGCAGCTGCCTCGAGAGCGGGACGCGGCGCGCAAGCAGGTCCTCGAGGCGCACCACGTGCTCGTGCTCGGCCGCCCACGCGAGCGACGCGCGCAGGTAGGGCAACCCGGGGACGACGCGGCGCTTGCCCGAGGCGGCCGCGGACGCGAGGACGGCCCCCGCGCCGGAGCCGTGGAGCCAGTAGAGCGCGTCGGCCTCCTCTTCGTCCACCGACGACGCGCGTGCGATCGCGCGCGCTGCGAGCGTCGGCTGCCCGGGGTTCGCGCTCCCCCCCGGGAGCGGCCGGCGCCTGCCCGCCGGCGGGCCGGCGCGCAGCCCGCCGTGGCGCACGGCCTCCGAGACCACGTCGCGGGCCATCCGCCGGTACGTCGTCAGTTTCCCGCCCACGACCGTCACGAGCCCCTGCGTCCCCGTGAAGAGCGTGTGCTCCCGCGAGACGCGGCCGGGCTCGACGCCCTCGCGGAGGACGAGGGGACGGACACCCGCGAAGGCGCTGACCACGTCGGAGGGGGCAAGCGCCGCCCCCGGGAAGTAGGCGTTGACCGCGTCGAGCAGGTAGCGCACGTCCGCCGCGTCGGCCGAAGCCCCCTCGGGCGCGCCGGCGTAGTCGGTGTCCGTCGTGCCCACGAGCGAGAGCTCGCCCCAGGGGACGACGAAGAACACGCGGTGGTCGCGGGGGACGCGCAGCACGAGCGCGCGGACGTGGCCGATCCGCGCGCGCGGGACGACGATGTGCACGCCCTTCGTGAGGCGCAGGCGAGGGGGGGCCCCGGGGTCCGCCAGGCGGGAGACGTCGTCCGACCACGGGCCGGCGGCGTTGATGACGACCCCCGCGCGCACGTCGACCTCACCGCCCGTGACCTCGTCGCGCACCCGCGCGCCCTCGACCGCGCCGCCCTTGCCCGTCAGGGCCGTCACCCGCGCGTAGTTGAGCGGCACGGCGCCAAGCGCCTCCGCATCGAGGAGCGTGAGCAGCGTGAGCCGGGCGTCGTCCGTCACGCAGTCGAAGAAGAGGCCGCCGCCCGCCAGCCCCTCCCGCCGCAGGGCGGGCTCGAGCGCCGCCATCCGCCGGGCGCTCACGGGCCGGTGGGCGCGCGTGTTGCGGAAGAGCGCGACGGCGTCGTACACCCACATCCCGAGCTCGACCTCCAGCCGGGACGGCCGCTCTCCCCGGTACGCCGGCAGGAGGAACGACCGCGGGCGCACAACGTGGGGCGCCACGCGTTGGAGCGCGCGCCGCTCCGCGCAGGCCTCCCCGACGAGCCGGAACTCCCGGTTCTCGAGGTACCGCAGGCCCCCGTGCACCATCTTGGAGGTCCGCGACGAGGTCCCGTGCGCGAAGTCCCCCCTATCGACTAGGGCCACCTTCAGCCCGCGCAGGACGGCGTCCCGTGCGCACCCGGCCCCGACGATGCCCCCGCCCACGACCAGGAGGTCGAAGGGGCCCTTGGCGAGGCGCCCGAACGCCTTCCGGCGGCGGGCGGCGGCGCCCCCGTCACGCGGCGGACCGGCGCCCAGGGCGCTCACCTACTCGTAGCGCGGCACGCTCGGGTCGACCTCGACGGACCACAGGTCGATCCCACCTGCCAGGTTCCTCACGTGGTGGTACCCGAGGCGCCGCAGGAAGAAGGCCGCCATCATCGACCGGGAGCCGGTGTGGCAGAAGAGGATGGTCTCCTTCGTCTTGGGGATCTCCGACGTCCGGTTCGGGAGCTCGTACGTGGGGATCAGCACGGCGCCCGGGAGCGACGCGAGCTCGGCCTCCCAGGGCTCGCGGACATCGACGAGGACAAAGTCGTCCCCGCGGTCCATCTTCTGCTTCACTTCGGCGGGCCGGATCTGCGTGATGTCGTACGGGGACGCCACGGTGGGCGGGAAGCGCGGTGCCGCATTAAGGTTGCGCCGGGGCGGTCACTTGAGCGCCCGCGCCAAGCAACCGCACGGCCTCCCGGGCGTCCGCCGCGGGGAGGGCCCCCTCCGCCAGCAGGCTCCCGAGGGCCCCGGTGGCGCGGCCGCCCGTGTGGTCCCGCCCAGCGACGGGGGGCTCCGTGATGATGACCACGCGCCGGCCGGCCGCGAGCGCCGCGCGCGCGGCGCCGAGGGTCTCTAGGTTCGCGGGGCCGATGGGCATGGGGGCGACCACGACGGCCTGCGACGCCGCCGCCAGGCCGCGCGCCTCCTCAAGGGCCCCCTCCGTCGCCGGGGAGAACGGCGCCTCCGCCACGACCCGCAGCCCGAGCCCTTCCGCCACGTCGAAGTCCGTGTCGAGCACGTTCACGACGCCCACGGAGACCTCGAAGCCCGCCCGCACGAGCGCGGGCAGGAGCTCCTCTCCCGACCCGCCCCCGCAGACCACGTGCACCTTGTGCCCCCGCGGCGGCCCCTCGCCGGCCGTCCCGGCCACCGCGAGCGGCACCACGTAGGTCGCCCCCGTCGTCGGGTGGCGGCGCACCATCACCTCGACCCCGAACGCCGACTGGATGGCCGCGCGGGTGAGCACCTCCTCCGGGGGGCCGAAGCCGCGCGCCCGCCCGCGGGCGAGCACGAGGACGCGCCCGCAGTAGCGCGCCGCCAGGTTGAGGTCGTGCAGGACGGCGACCGCCGTGAGCCGCCGCTCCCGCACGAGCGCGCGCACCGTCTCCATGACCTCGAGCTGGTGCGTCACGTCGAGGTGCGCCGTGGGCTCGTCGAGGAGCAGCAGCCGCGGGCCCTGCGCGAGCGCCCGCGCGAGCACCACGAGCTGCGCCTGGCCGGAGGAGAGCGTCGTGCTGTCGAGGTCCGCGAGCGCCCCGATCCCCGTGCGCTCCATCGCCTCGTCCACGGCCCGGCGGTCCGCCGGCGTCGCGCGCCCCACCCCGCCCATGTACGGTGTGCGCCCCATCTCGACCATCTCGCGCACGGTGAAGGCCCACTCGGAGGGCTGGGCCTGCGGGACGAGGGCGACGACCCGCGCGCGCTCGCGCGGGGGGAGGTCCACGACGGCGCCTCCGTCCAGCGAGACCGACCCGCCGCGCGGGCGCAGCGTGCCTGCAAGCCCCCGCATGAGCGTCGTCTTGCCGGAGGCGTTGGGGCCCACCACCCCCACGACCTCGCCGGCGGCCGCCTCAAACGAGACGCCCCGCACGACGGGCTCGTGCCCGTAGGCCAGGTCGAGGCCGCGGACGGTCAGCCCCATGTCCTCAGCCTCCGGTAGCGCCTGAGCAGGTAGATGAAAAACGGAGCGCCGAGGAACGCCGTGAGGATCCCCACGGGGATCTCGGTGTCCGGGACCGACGAGCGGGCGATGAGGTCGCACCCCGCGAGCAGGATCCCGCCGAAGAGCGCGGAGCCGGGCAGGAGGAACCGGTGGTCGGGGCCGATGAGCAGGCGCACGGTGTGCGGGACGATGATCCCCACGAACCCGATGATCCCGGCGAAGGCGACGGCCGCGGCGGTGGCGAGCGCCACGAGGAAGAGGACGGCAGCCGTCGTCCGCCGGGGGTCGACCCCGAGCCCCTCGGCCACCTCGTCGCCGAAGAGCTTGGCGTTGAGCGCGCGCGAGTAGAACATGAGGGCGACCGCCACGGCGGCCACGGTGGGGGCCACCACGAGCACCTGCGTCCACCCGGCCGCCTGGAAGCTGCCCAGCAGCCAGAAGATCACGTTCACGCGCCGCACGGGGTCGAAGAACACGATCGCCGAGGCCACCGCCGCGAAGAGCGAGCCCACCGCCACGCCGGCGAGCAGGACGCCCTCGACGGGCAGGCGGCCGCCGACCTGCGCCACCTGGTAGACGACGGCGGTGGCGAGCATGGCCCCGAGGAGCGCCACCGCGGGGCCGGTCATCGCCCCGAGGAAGAACGCGCCGGTGACGGCCACCGCGGCCGAGCCGACGGCCGCGCCGGACGACACGCCGAAGAGGTAGGGGTCGGCCAGCGGGTTGCGCAGGAGCCCCTGCATCGCGGCCCCCGCGACCCCGAGGGCGGCCCCGACGAAGACGGCCAGGAGCACGCGCGGGAGGCGCAGGTCAACGACGATCGTCCGGACGGCGGTGCCCTGCGACGCGCTGGAGCCGGTCGCTGCGTCAAAGAGGGCCCCGAGCGCGGCGCCGGCGTCCAGGGGCACGTTGCCGACGAGCACGCCCGCGACGATGAGCGCGAGGAGGAGCCCGGCGAGCCCCGGGAAGACGACGCGGCGTCGGAAGCGCACGCGGACCCCCCGGCCTAGAACGCCTCGGGGTGGATGGCCTCCGCGAGCCACGCGGCGCCAAGGGCCAGGCGCGGGCCCGGGCGGTCCACGAGGTCGGCGTCGGGGACGCGGTGGACGCGCCCGTCCTCCACGGCGGTCATGTTCGACCAGGGGGCCGCCGTTTCCATGGACTCCTCCGCCAGGCCCACGTAGAGCCCGAGGATGATGACTTCGGGGTCGGCGGCGACCACGGCTTCGAGCGAGACCGAGGTCCAGCCGGTGGCGCCGCCGAAGATGTTGTCGCCCCCCGCAAGCGTGATGAGGTCGTCGCCGCGCGTCCCCTCGCCCGAGGTCCAGTACGCGCCGAAGTCGTCGAGGAGGTAGAACACGCGCGGCGTGGTCGTCGTGTTGGCGATGGCCGCCTGGGTGGCCGCAAGGTCCGCGCGGAGCGCCTCGGCCACCGCCGTCGCGTTGGCCTCCTCCTGGACCGCCCGGCCGATGAGCTCGATCATCGGCGGGACGTCGAAGACGGCGTACGCGTCGGCGAAGAACACCGTCAGGTTGAGCTCCCGCAGGTGCTCGACGTCCGCGACGGCGTTCAGGCTCGACACGAGCACGATGTCGGGGTCGAGCGTGACGAGCCGCTCGAAGTTGACCTGGAGGTTCGTGAGGACGTCGGGGACGGCCGCCGCCTCGGGCGGGTACGTGTCGAAGTCCGTGCCCCCCACGACGCGCGGCCCGGCCCCGATGGCGAAGAGGACCTCGGTGTGGCTCGGCGTGAGCGACACGATCCGCTCGACCGGCGTGGAGATCGTCACGTTGCGGCCCTCGCCGTCCGTGACCATGATGGACGTCCCGCCCGGGGGCGCCGGGGGGCCGAAGCACCCGGCGGCCGCGGCGGTGAGGAGCAGGCAGGCAACGAGGACGGGTCGGACGGAGGGGGAGGGGCGGGACATGCCCTGCGCAAATGGACTTTCAATAGATAAAGTGTACTTTAGGCCCCGCGCGCCGGGCGCGTGGCGGTGACGTAGACGAGGTCCGCCGTGGCGATGAACTCCTCGAGGTCCATGTGGGGGAGGAGCACCTCCTGCCCCGCGGTGACGAAGAGCTCCTTGGCGTCGGCCGCGAGCTCCGCGTGCTCCGCATGGGGGAGCGGATACGACAGGCACACGTCGAGGAAGTTCGTGATCCCCCACAGCCGCTGGCGCACCCGCGCGCGGCCGACACGCACGGCACCGAAACCGGCCAGCCGCGCCGCGCCCTCGAGCGCGTCAGCGTGGCGCTGCACCCCCCGCACGGAGTCGACGGCACCTGCCGCATGGCGCAGCCCCCGGAGGCCCGCGCTCGGTTGCTCGGTCGCGAAACGCCGCAGGAGTCCCTCGACGGCCGCCATCGGGGCGATGCGGCCCCCCTCCATGTGCACGAGGGAGAGGGCCCCCCCCGGGCGGAGCACGCGGAAGGCCTCCGCAAACTCGCGCTGCGCGTCCCACGCGGGCAACCCGAACGCCGAGACGACGGCGTCGACGGAGGCCTCGGCCAGCGGGAGCCCCTCCGGGGCGCCCCGCACGAACCGGGGCCTCGGGCCCCCCCCGTTGCGCGCCGCGCCCCTGCGCGCGGCCTCGACGAATCCTTGCGATTCGTCCGCGCCGACCACGAGCCCGCGCGGCCCGGCGCGCAGCGCGCATGCGGCCGTGACGATGCCCGACGCGCACCCGACGTCGAGCACGCGCGCGCCGGCGCGCACGGCGGCGCGCTCCACCGCCCCCTCCCCGAAGACCGCGAGCATGGGCGCCACATTGTCGCAGAACGCGCGCGCGCTGCGCTCGACGCCGGCGTTCCACGCCTCGCGGTCGGCCGCCGTAGGCACGGGTTCCGCCAACAGCCGCGCATGGAATCGCGGCTAATCAAGGCGGCCGCCCCTCCGGCTTTAATACGCGGCAGGAAATGACGGGGCGGCTCGCAGGCTCGCGCGCGGGGGGGCGCCTCGCGGCGCCGAGGGGCCGGGCGGAGGTCGTGGCTGTGGCAGAGGGCAACATGCAGGCGGACGCGCGCAAGTGGGTCGCGGAGCTCATCGGGACGTTCTTCCTCACGTTCGCGGGCGTCAGCGCGATCATCGGGACCCAGGGCTCGAACCTCCTCGTCATCGCCTTCGCCCACGGCGGCGCCCTCGCGCTCGCCGTCTACGCGCTCGGGCCGGTCTCCGGCGGGCACGTCAACCCCGCGATCTCCCTGTCGGTGTTCGTCGCCGGCAAGATGAGCGCCCGCGACCTCGTCGCGTACATCGTCTTTCAGCTCATCGGGGCCACGCTCGGCGCGGTCCTGGCGGCCGCCATCTTCCCGGGCGGCCTCGTGAACACCGTGAGCGACGGGGCCACGCTCGGCGCGTTCACGCAGAACGCCGCCTCGTCCACGTACAACCTGGGGTCGGCGTTCGCGCTCGAGCTCGTCATGACGTTCTTCCTGGCCACGGCGGTCGCGTCCGTCGTGCGCGGCGGAGACAAGATGACCGCCGCCTCGGGGCTGGTGATCGGCGGCACGCTCTTCACGTGCATCATGTTCGGCGGCGCCTGGACGGGCGCCTCGCTGAACCCCGCGCGCACGATGGGCCCAGCCATCGCCCACCCGACGGCCGCGATTTGGGGGACGCTCTGGCTCTACTGGGCCGCGCCGCTCATCGGCGGCGCCGTGGCGGGAATCGTCAACGCGTGGGTGCGCGACGACATGCCGAAGTCGCCTCCGGCGGGTGCGGCGGAGACGCCCAAGGCCCCCGAGTGAGGCCGCCGTCACTCCTCTTCCGCGAGCATCGTGCCGCACTTCGGGCAGAACGCGTCGAGCACGCTCGTCTCCTCCGCGCAGTTCGGGCAGGAGGCCGTCGGGGCCACCGCGGGGTCGGGGGGCGCCGCAGGCGGCCGCTTGCGCCGGCCCTTGCCCGTCCGGCCCACCGCCCCACCGCCCGCTCCCCTCGCGCCGCTTACCCGAACACGCGCCGGTGCTCGATACGCAGGCACCGGTCCTCGACGTACTGGACGCCCGCGGCCTGCGCGAGCTCCCGCGCGCGCGCGTTCGTGATCCCGAGCTGCAGCCAGACGGCCTTCGGGCGGATCTTCAGCGCCTGCTCGACGACCTCCGCGCATTCCGGGCCCGGGCGGAAGACGTCCACGATGTCCACGGGCTCCTTGATCTCGGTGACCGCCTTGTACACCTTCTCGCCGAAGATCTCATCGGCGGTGGGGTTCACCGGCAGCACGCGGTACCCTTTCTGCCTCATGAAGAGGGGCACCGTGTGCGCCTCCTTCTCGGGGTTCTTGCTGCAACCGACGACGGCAATCGTCTTCGCGCTCCTCAGGAGGTCCGCGATGGCGTCTCCCATGTCCGCACCGCGCGCTTGAGCGGTGCGGGGGCTGAAAAGGCTATGCCACTGCGCCGCGGGCGGCCTCTTCGATCGCGCGCCGGATGAGCGCCTCGGGCGGGATGTCCTCGCGCCGCCCGCTCCACGCGTACTCGCGGGAGTAGAGTCCGGGCTCCGGGAGGCGCGCGGCGCCCTGGGGGTCGATGTCGGCGCCGTTCACGCGGACGGTCGGCGACCCGTGGAAGCCCAACCGCCGCGCCTCGCGCTCGCTGCGGACGCGCGTCATGCGGATGTCGGGCGGCAGCGCCATCGACCGGAGCACGGCCACCGTCCGCTCGCGGGCGCGGCGGTACGCGGGGCAGCCGATGAAGTACAGGAGTTCGACCTGGGGCGGGCGGTCGGCGACCGTCAGTGCGACCCCTCCCCGGCCATCGGCAGCCCGCCGCCGAGGGCCTCGATGGCCAGGCGGTCGCCCCGCGCGGGGTCGAGCCGCGCGACGAAGGGGGTGGGGCGCGCGAGGCGCGCGCGCAGCGTGGCCTCCGCCTCCGGCGACGAGGGGACACTGGCGACGAGCGGCCGCGCGCCTCCGGGGAAGATGGCGAGCGCGAGCGCCCCGCGGGCGCCCGCGCGCCGCGGCGCCCGCAGCGGCGTGAACTCGGCCCCCGAGCCGTCGTCCGGCCGCAGGGTCACCGCCCAGTAGGGGACCAAGTGGGCCCCCTCGGACTCGAAGGCGCGGGAGGCCGCCTCCACCGACCCGGGCTCCAGGACCCGGACGGGCATGGGGTCCCCCTCCGGTGGCCGGCGCGCGGCGGCCGCCGCATCGAGGATCGCGCGCTCCCGGCCCAGGAACCGCCCGAACGGCCCCTGGGCCACCGCCGGCACGGACGCGCCGAGCAGCGACTCGAGCGAGCCCGCGGCGGCGGCCACCGCCCGCGCCCCGTCTGCGAGGGGCACCACGGCCACGCCCGCGTAGTGCTCGAGCGGGAGCGAGAAGGCAAGCGCGTCCTCCCCCTCGCGCGCGATGCCGAGCGCGCCCACACCGCCCGTGAGCGGGATCATCGGCGCAGTTTCGCCGAAGGCGGCGATCACCGTGGCGGCCGCCACCTGGCCAACCACGTAGGCGACCGGCTGGTCCAGGGAGACCGCGTGGGGCACCCCGGCGGCGAGGCCCCGCTTCCCGCGCAGGAAATCGAGCACGGGGTCCGGCTCGAAGGGCACGCCCACCTCGATGCGCACGCGACCCCGCAGGTGCTCGCGGTCGAAGTCCTTGAGCGCGCCCGGCGCGCGCTCGGCCGCCTCCTGCGCGCGCTCGACCTCGCTTCGCGGCACCTCGAACCGAATGCGGATGGGGGGCGCCAAACCGCCCGCGCGCGATGGCCCCGGTGTGGCATCGTCCGTCGTCTCACCCCTTCACGTCTTCGGCGGCAGCGGGTTGAAGAACCGGATCCCGATGGGCGCGCCGATGAGGAGCGCGACAACGAGCGAGACGATCAGGGCGGCTTGCAGCCGCTCGGCGGTCGCGGGCGCCTGCCGGACGCCGAACTCCCAGGTCACGAGCACCCCGAACGCGACGAGGAAGAACCAGAGGGGCACGAGCCGGTAGTTCAGCATCCGCGCCCGCGCGCCGCGGTCCCCGGGGGCGCGGGCGGCACCCTCCGCGGGCGCCTCCGCGGGCGCCTCGGCGGGCGCTCCGGCCGGCGGTCCCACGGGCGCGTCCTCCTCGGGCATGCCATCACTCCTGCAGGACCTCGACGCGCCGCGCCCGCGAGACGCGCATGACCTCCTCCAGGAAGGCCATCGCGTCGCGCCGGTTCAGCCGGGGGATCTGGCTCGCCTCGAGGCGGATCCATTCGGAGTCCACCATGATGTCGAAGGTCTCGAAATTCGACGCCGACCCGGAGCGCGCCGGCCGGATCCGCAGCTTCCCGATACGGTCCCACGCGAACTCCCGCACCTGCGCGCCCACGCGCAGCCCGAGCCGCGCCGAGGAAACCGACGCGATCGGGCGCCGGCCGTCGGGGAGGACCGTGCGCAGCTCCACGCGGTCGGGGACCGAGTTGCCAAGCGACTCCCTGACGGCGTCGAAGAACGCCTTGACCTGCTCCTTCGAAGGCTCCCGCCCGAGGATCGAGGGCTCGAGCACGAGCCGCGCGCCGTCCTCATAGTGGAACGTGAACCGGAAGAACATCTCCTCCGCAAGCTCCTTGCGCTCGAGGTCGTTCTGCTCCACCTCGACGCGGGCGAAGTCCGTGTAGGGGACCTTGAAGTCCATCGCGCGCGAGACCGTCGCGTGGGGCTTCACCGGCGGGGCGATCCCCTTCTCGTAGAGCGCCATCAGGTTGACGCGGCAGTACTGGAGGTACCCGCGGAGCGCAAGCAGAAAGGCGCCCCCCCCAAAGATGGCGGTGAGGGCGAGCCGACTGGCGGGCGTGATCTCGAGCGCCCACACGAGGGGGACGAAGGCCCCGCTCACGGCGGCGAGCAGCGCCCAGAAGCGGAGCAGGGCGACCCGGCGGCCCCGGATCTCCGCCACCGTCCCCGGCGAGGGCTCCATCACCGGCGCGCCGAGCCCCGTCCCGTCGTGGTCGTGCGCGGGGCCGAGTTGCGGCTCGCCGCCGCCGGCACGACCGCCGCGGCCGGGGCCGCGCGCCAGCGGTAGGTCGGAGCGGATCAAGGGAGGGGTCGCCCGCCGCGCCCATGAAAGGTGCAGGATAAAACCGGATCGTAAGGCGCGGGCCCGGCCCTCACGCGGGAGGCCCGGCCGGCGGCGCCGCGCCCTTCCCCGAGCGCGTGAGGCGCGTGAGGTTTGCCGCAGCCGCGCGCGAGCGCGGGTTGAGGGCGAGTGCGCGCTCATAGGCCGCGACCGCCTCGTCCTTCGCGCCGAGCTTCTCGAGCGCCCGTCCTAGGTTGTTCTGCGCCTGGTCGAACTCGGGGTCGATCTCGATGGCCCGCTGGAAGGACGCGCGCGCGCCTTCGAAGTCGCCAAGCTCGTAGAGCGTCGTCCCGCGGTTGTTGTGCGAGACCTTGTCGTGCGGGTCGACCTGGACCGCGCGGTCGAACGCCCGGATGGCATCCGGCAGGCGCCCGAGCTCGTGGTAGGTCGACCCGAGGTTGTGCCAGAGGTGCCGGTCCTGCGGGTCCACGCGCGTCCCCGCCTCGAGCGCCTCCGCGGCGTCCGCGAAGCGGCCGAGGAGGTGGAGCAGGACGCCGAGGTTGTTCCACGCCTCCTTGAGTTGCGGGTCGTACTTGACGGCGTTCCGGTAGCACGCGAGGGCGTCCTCCTCGGCCGCCCCCCGCTCGCGCAGGTCGCCGCGCAGGTTCCACGCCGCGGCGTCGTCCGGGTAGCTCGCCAGATACTCGTCGACGAGCCGAAGCGCCACCTCGTCGTCGCCGGCCGCCGCGCGCTCGCGCGCCCGGGGCAGTTGCCCGTCCATGGGGGGCGCCGTTGGCCGCGGCGCCTCCCGCGCGGGCTCGGGCGCGGGCGGCGCGGCCCGGGGCCGGGTGGCCTCGCGCTCGGCCTGCTCCCGCAGCAGGAGGGGGATCGGGGGCGGGACCGCACCCTCCGCGTAGGGCGCGAAGCTGTGCGCGGGCGCGAGCGCTCGATCGTCCGCGGCCGGCGCCTCGGCCGGGCCCGCCGCGGCCCCGACCGCCATGCCCGGCAGCCCCTCGATGGGGGGCGCGGAGACGTACGGCGTGGTCGGCGGCTCCTCGCGGGGCGCGCCAGCGGCCGCTTCCCGCCGCCGGGCCTCGAGCATCCCGTCGTAGAGGTGGTCGAACGTCGGGGCGGCCTTCGCCTCGAGGTCCGCCATGAACTCGTCGACGTCGAACGCCGGCCGCCGGAACGCCTCGCCCGCGGCGGCCGCGTCCTCGCCTTCGGCGAGCGCGCCCGTGAGCGCGTCGAGCTCGCGCGCCAGGTCGTCGCTGGGCTCGTCGTCCGGCTCGGGGGCATCCTCCCGGGGCCGTGGCGGCGCGCTCACCACGGGCACGATCTTGACGGGAGGCGCGGGGGGCGTCGGCGGCTCCCCGTGCACGCCGGCCCCCCGCCCCTGCGGATCCTCCTGCGGCCGCTCGAGGGCTTCGTCAGTGTCGGCCCACCCCGCGGACGCCGCCTCGAGCGCGCGCGCCAGCTCCTCGGAATCGTCGGCGGCCACCGGGCCCCCCGGCTCCTCGGGCGCGGGCGGCTCCTCGATGGCGAGGCCCTCGAGCGGTTCGACCTCGGTGGACGCGGGGCGCGGGGGCTGCTCGGGAGGGGCCAGCTCGGCGGGGGCCGGCTCCACGGGGGCCGCCTCCGCGGGGGGCGTCGCGTCCGCGGGCGACTCTGCAACCGGGGGGCCCGCCGCGGGCTCCTCGGCCGGCGGCCCCGCCGCGCCCCGCCCCTCGCGCGGCCCGACCGTCGTGAACCCCTCGACCGGCACCTCCTCCTGCACCATCCCGGCCATCTCGAAGTCCCCAATGACCTTCGGCTCGAACGCGTCGCTAGAGAGGTCGAGGTCGCCCTCTCGCAGTCCCGCAGCGTGCTCCCCGCCTTCCGCGGCCGCAGGCAGGCCCGGCATCTCCTCCTCGTCCGGCAGCGGTCCCTCCGGCATCCGCACCGGCGGCGGGCCCTCCATCGGGACATCCCCGATCCCCCGGCGCTCCTTGAACTCGTCCAGCGCCTCGCGGACGACCTCCCGCTCCGCATCGTCCGCGTGCTCAAGCGCGAGCTCGTACGCCTGGACCGCGTCCCCCACCCGGTCGAGCTGGTCGTAGATCAGGCCGAGGGCGAGGAGGTAGTCGGGCGAGGGGCCGTCCACCTCCGTCAGGCGCTCGTACACGCGCGCGGCCGACGCGTAGTCCGCGGCCGTGAGGTAGGCGCCCGCCAGGTGCCGGTTCCCCTCGACCGACCGGGGGTCGAGCGCCACGAACTCCTCGAAATACCTGGCCGCCGCCGAGGCGTCCCCCTCCTTGAGCGACAGGCTGCCGAGGAGCAGGAGGTCGCCCGCCGTCGCGCCGCCCGCCGCGTGCAGCCGCGCCGCCGCCTCGAGCACGGCCGGGTTCGGCCGGCGCGTGGAGGTTCGCGCGTCGAGCTGCGCGCGCAGCGCCCCCGCGTTCTTCGGGTCGATGCGGAGGATTTCCTCGCACGCGCTCTCGAGCCGCGCGGTGTCGCCCTGCCGCCGGAAGAGCTCGAGCTCGTTCACGCGGGGGGCAATGAACGCGGGGGCCAGGCGCCGGGCCGCGTCGAAGTCCGCCTGCGCCCGGTGCGCGTCGCCGGCCGCCATCCGCGCGACCCCGCGGTTGTTGAGGACGCTCGGCACGGCCCCGAAGTTGGCCGCCAGCAGGTCCAGGAACTCGAGGACGCCGGGCGCCACCTTCCCGCCGGCCGCGCGCTCCCCGCGCCCCGCCGCGAGGAGGATGGCCGTGGCCCGCACGAGCGGCTCGATCTTGAGGGACGGGAGGCGCCCGCGGACATCGGCGTCGGTCATGACGTGCGCGACCACCGCGCGCGCCGCCTCGACCTCCTCGTGCGTCGGGCGCGACTCCACGTCCGTCCGGATGCTGAGCGGCAGGCGCGACCGGCCGAGCAACTCGACCATGTCGTGGAAGGTGGCTTGACCAGGAGCGATCCGAGATTCCCCCGCGGCCACCCGCGCGCCGCCTCGGTGGAGGGCAGCGCGGGCCTGGACGAGCGCCGTTCGATCCCGCATGGGGCGGTTTAATCTTTCCCCGCCCCCGCCGGGCCACCGCGACGGCCCCCTGGCTGCCGGAAGGGCTTATGACCCGAGGGGCCCCTCGAGCCGCGCGGATGCGGCTCTACCTCCTGCGGCACGGGGCGGCCGAGGACAAGCTCGGCAAGCCGGACGCCGCCCGCGCGCTCACCAAGGAGGGGCGCGAGGAGGTCGCTGCCATCGCGGTGGCCGTCGCCCCCTTGGTCAAGCGGCCGTTCCGGGTGCTCTCCAGCCCCTACCTGCGCGCCGAGCAGACGGCCGAGGTGTTCCGGGAGGCGGCCCGCGCGGAGGAGAAGCTCCTGCTCACGGACGCGCTGCTACCCGAGGGGTCGTGGGCGGCGCTGAAGGGGGAGCTCGAGAAACTCGCGGCGGAGGGCGTGGAAGCCGTCGTGGCCATCGGCCACAACCCCTCGATCTCCGAGATGTGCGGGACGATCGTAGGGGGGTCCCCCGAGGTCCGCGTCCAGATGAAGAAGGGGGCCATCGCCTGCTTTGAAGTCGACGACCTCGATGGCCGGCCGGCCGGCGAGCTCCAGTGGCTGCTCACGCCGCGCACCGTGCGCTCGACGGCGCGGTGAGCGCGCGGGCTTCACTTGGGCGGGGGGCCGGCGGGCGCCTCGCGGACCTCTTCGGCCTTGCGGTAGCCGTCGCTGAAGTTCCGGATGATCTGCGGCCAGCGGTTGTTCCGCTTGATGTTGATCCAGAGGAGCTCCTTGTAGGCGCCCACGAGGTCGGGGTCGTTGCCCTCCACGCGCCCGTCCTCGAAGATGACGACGCCCGTGTCGCGCCACTCCTGGGTCGCGCGGTCTTTCTCGTAGATCTTCGCGCTCCGCACCACGTGGCTCCCCGCCGGGACTTACGCGGCCTTGGGTTTTCAACCTTCGCGTCGCGCGCGGTGCGCAGGGCCCGACGCGCGCGCCGCCGTGTTCGCGATCTTCGCGGCTAGCACGCCCGCTCCGTAGCCGTTGTCGATGTTCACCACGCCGACGCCAGGCGCGCACGACTGCAGGATGGAAAAGAGGGCCGCCTCGCCGCGGCCGCCCACGCCGTACCCCGACGAGATGGGCAGGCCGATCGTGGGGGCGCTCGTCAGCCCGCCGACGACCGACGGGAGCGCGCCGTCCATGCCGGCGGCCACGATGACGGCGTGCACGCCCTCCTGCTCGATCCGGCGGATCGCGGGGAAGAGGCGGTGGATGCCGGCGACCCCGACGTCCGTGAACATGATCACGCGGCAGCCCTGCTCCTCCGCCGCCAGGCGCGCCTCGCCTGCGGCGCGCAGGTCGGAGGAACCCGCGGTCACGATCGCGACCTTCCCCCCCGTGCGCCGCGGGCGCGTGCGGCCGTTCGAGACCACCGCCGCGTGCGCGGTCGTGTCGACGGACGTCGTGAGGCCGCGCAGCGCGCGCTTCAGCTTCCGCGCGCGGCCGGGCGGCAGCCGCGTGACGAGGCACCGGCCGGACGCGCGCACGGCCTCCCGGACGACCTTCGCGAGCAGCGCGTCGTCCTTGCCGTCGGCGAGGACCGCCTCGCTCGCGCCCGTCCGCGCGTGGCGCCCGGTGTCGAGCTTGGCGACGCCGGCGACCTCGTGGACGGCGTACGGCGCGACGCGCTCCATGAAGGCCGCGGGCGTCAGCTCGCCGCGGCGCAGCCGCTCGACGGCGTCCGCGAGGCCGTCGCCCTCGGGCGGGCGGCGGGGACGTTTGGGCATGGGTGCGCAGCCCCATGGGGGCGCGCCAGATAAGGAACGCGACCGGGGGCTGCCCCGAGCCGCAGGAGCGAGCCCGTGGGCGTGACCCTTATGCGTGGGCCCCCGCCTGCCCCGCCCCATGGAGCGCCGCACCCTCGGCTCGAGCGGCATCGCCGTGGGCGCCGTGGGCCTCGGCACCTGGAAGGCCTTCAACGTCACCCAGACGGCGCACAAGGCGGCGTGCCGCAAGGTCGTGGACGCGGCCGTCGCGGCCGGCGCGAACCTCTACGACAGCTCGCCGATGTACGGGCACGCGGAGCACGTCCTCGCCGAATGCCTGCTCGGCCGGCGCGAGGGAGCCGTCGTCGCCACCAAGGTCTGGGCAAGCAGCGTCGAGGAGGCGCGCCGGCAGGTGCGGGACGCCCTCACGTACTACGGCGGGCGCGTGGACCTCTACCAGGTGCACAACCTGTCGCTCACGCGCGAGGTGCTCGACATGTTCGCGGCCGCCCGCGACGCTGGGCAGGTCCGCGCCGTGGGGGTCACCCACTACCAGCCTTCGGCGCTGCCGGACGTCCTCGGGTGGATGGAGACCGGGGAGCTCGACGCCGTGCAGGTCCCCTACTCGCTCCGCGAGCGGACGGTGGAGCGCGAGGTCCTGCCGGCGGCCGAGCGCCTCGGCCTCGGAGTCATCGTGATGATGCCCCTCGAGCAGGGGCGGCTCGCCGCCCGGCCGCCGCCGGCCCCGGAGCTCGCTCCTTTCGCCCCCTTCGGGTGCGCGACGTGGGCGCAGGTGGCGCTCAAGTGGGTGCTCAGCGACCCGCGGGTCACCGCCGTGATCCCCGCGACGCGCAACCCCGACCACATGCGCGAGAACGCCGCCGCCGGCAGCCCACCGTGGTTCGACGAAGCGACGCGCCAGAAGGCGCTGAAACTCGCGGGCGCGTGAAAGGGGTTAAACCCTGGCTCGCGGCTTGCGCGCACGTGTCCAGCCGCACGGGGGGCGAGAGCCGCTTCCTCTACTTCGACCCGAGCGGCGCGGGCCTGTCGGGCAACATGGTCCTCGGCGCGCTGCTCGACGCGATGGACCCCAAGGAGCGCGACGTGGCGATTGCCGCGCTCAAGCGAGCGTTCCACCGGCCGGGTTTCCGCGTCGCGGCCGAGGTGGTATCCCGCGGCAGCTTCCGGGGGTTCCACATCGACACGGCCGGGCCGGAGGTGCCCGCGCAGAAGCTCGCCGCAGAGGTGGCGCGGGCGGGGAAGGCGCTCGGCCTTGGCGCCGGGGCGGCCGCCTTCGCGCGCGGCGTGGTGGGCGAGCTCATCCGCGCGGAGTCCCACGTCCACGGGCGCCCCGCCTCGCGCGTGCACCTCCACGAGCTCGCGGGCCTGGACACCGCGTTCGACGCGGTGGCCGTCGCCTACGCGCTCGAGCGGTGGGGCCACTTCCGCGCGCCCGCGGCGGCCGTCTACTCGCGGCCGGTGGAGGTCGGCTCGGGCACCGTCACCTTCTCGCACGGGACAACGCCCGTGCCGCCGCCCGTGAGCGCCCGCCTGCTCCACGAGCACCGCATCCCGTTCACGCAGGAGGCCGAGGGGGAGGTGGCCACGCCGACCGGGATCGCGGTCCTCGCGCTGCTCGCTCCGCGTTTCCACCCGCCCCCGCCCTCGGTCGTCGTGGCCCACGGGGTGGGCGCCGGCACGCGGGAGCTTGCCGACCGGCCGAACCTCTTCACGTTCCAGGTCCGCGCGCCCGTGGGGCCGCGCGCCCGGCCCGTCCACGACCCCGTCGCGCAGATCGAGGTGAGCCTCGACGACGCGCCGGGGGAGGCGGTGGCCCACGCGCTCTCCCGCGCGCTCGACGAGGGCGCGCTGGACGCGCACATCGTGCAGACCGTGACGAAGAAGGGCCGGCCCGGCCAGCTCCTGCTCGTCCTGGCGCGGGAAGCCGACGCCGACCGGCTCGCGGACGTGGTCGCGCACGAGACGGGGTCGTGGGGCGTGCGCATCGCCCACCGGGTGGCGCGGTTCAAGGCCGTGCCGCGGGAGGAGCGCGTGCGGGTGGTTCTCGGGGGGAAGCGCCACGAGGTGCGCGTAAAGGTCTTGGTGGAGGGCGGGCATGTCCGGCGCGTGAAGGCCGAGCACGACGATGCGGCGCGCGCCGCGGAGGCGTCCGGCGCGCCGCTCTCGGAGGTCATGCGGGCCGCGGAGGAAGCCGCGGCCCGGAAGGCGCGCCGGCGGACAGGAGGGCGGGCGCGGTGATGGCTGTGGACCCAATGGCGGGTTCGGTGGAGGCCAAGGCGGCCCGCGTGCGCGAGCAGCTCGCCGGCGCCGGCCGCGTGCTCGTCGCCTACTCGGGCGGCGTCGACTCGACGGTGCTCGCCGCGCTCGCCTTCGACGCGCTCGGCGACCGCATGCTCGCGGTGACCGCGGACTCCGAGACGCTCTACCCGGGGGAGGCCGACGAGGCGCGCGCGATCGCCCGCAAGCGCGGTTGGCGCCACCTCACGATCCGGCGGTCGGAGCTCTCCGACCCCGCCTTCGCGCAGAACCCAGGCGACCGGTGCTTCTTCTGCAAGGACGACCTGTACCGGACGCTCCGCGAGGTGGCTCAGGCGCGCGGCCTGGACGCCGTGGCGGACGGGACGAACGCGTCGGACCTCCGCGGGCACCGGCCGGGGTTTGCTGCCGTCCGGCGAAACGGCGTCCTCTCGCCGCTCGTGGACGCGGCGATGACGAAGGAGGACGTGCGGCAAGTCGCGCGGGAACTCGGGCTGCCCAACGCCGAGAAGCCCGCGCTGGCCTGCCTGTCGTCGCGGTTCCCGACGGGGCAGCTCATCACCGTCGAGGGCCTCGACCGCGTCGCGCGGGCCGAGGCGCATGTTCGCAGGGCGCTCGGCGTCGAACAGGTTCGCGTTCGCGACGTGGCGGGTGTTGCGCGGATCGAGGTGCCCCGGGAGACGGTCGTAGCGGTCAGCGTGCGCAGAGCGGAATTGGCCCGGGAGTTGCTTGGGCTCGGTTTCTCGGACGTCCAAGTTGACCCCGCCGGGTACCGAACCGGGTCGATGACGAACCCAGCGAGGGGAAACTAGCATCGCTGCGGCCGGCATCGCGGCTCGGAACCTGGCCACGGGCAGAACCGCATGGCGAGCCGCATTTCATCGCCCGTTCCGCGGCTGACACGTTGGTGGGCTTCGAATCGGATCCACCCGGAGAACGTGATCATTCCATGCTACCCAAGTGAAGTTGGTCGGTATGTTGGGTTCCGATTCCGAAGGGCTGCCCGGCGGGCGACCTGGGTCTTCGGTCCGTGGGTAGTCAGGCCGGAGGGAACGCAATGATCGCGCCCTCGTATCAGCGGGGAACGGGACGGAGACGGCGGCGCGGAAGATCCTGCCGTACTCGAGCGACTCGGACGGCGACGGGCTCGCCGACGGCCTGGAGATCGGGCTGACGACGCCGGGCGTGGGGACGGACCCGGCGAACTTCGTGGGGGACGCGGACCCGTCGTCGACGACGGACCCCAAGGTGGCGGACACGGACCTTGACGGGATCGCGGACGGGACGGAGGACCTGGACCGGGACGGGAAGGTGGACTCGGGGGAGGCCGACCCGCAGAAGTGGGACACGGATAATGACGGGCTGCCGGACGGGAATGTGACGATCGCCTCGGTCGTTGTAGGCGAAGACCTGAACCGCAACGGGGTCCGCGACCAGGACGCGGACGGGAACTGGACGGAGACGGACTTCCTGGCCAACGATTCTGACGTTGACGGCGTCCTCGACGGGGACGAGGTAAACGGGACGTACTGCTTCGCGACCGAGACCGGGTGCACGGCGGGCGCAGTGAACAACGCGACCCGCATCCTCGACCCGCTGAACCCCGACCACGAAGGCGACGGACTCCGGGACGGCCAGGAGGTCGCGGGCTGGAAGGTCGCGACGTGACGGGAGCACACGATGGAGGCGATCGCAAACTGGAGTGTCGTCAGTTACCCCTGGGACGCCGACAGCGAAAACGACGGGAACACCGACTTCGTGGAGTTACAGAACGGGAGCGACACGATCGCAATGGAACGGCAAGCGAATCCCTCACCGCGCCTTCATGGACATTGTGAACTCGCGGCGCCGGGGTCTTGCTGGATGGAACGCCCCCGTCGGGTGACCTGAGGCCTCTTTATGGGCGGCCAGCGCAATTATAAGGGCGGGGCCTCCATCGAGAGGTGATCGGATGGTCTCCCGCACAAAGAGCTCCGCAGGAAGGCGCCATCGTTCCAAACCTCCTCCGGCGACTGAGCCACTTGTACTCGATGCAGACCGTTATGGTGGGAAATGGATCGCAACGGTGCGAGGCCATGTGGTGGCGCAGTCCGAGGACCTGAAGGAAGTGGACGCGCTGGTCCGGGAAATGGGCTTGGCAGATCAAGCCATCTTGACGCTGGTTCCAAAGACGGGGGACCTGGTCGTGTGACGGTTCCCCATGACCGTGTTGCCCACGGGGTTCACTCATTCCCATTCCGGGGCTTGCACGCTGGGGGGACGGACCGGCCGCCCCTGCCCCTCTTGCCCGTGAGGCTCCGCTCTGGCCGGGGCGAGTAGACAATTCCGTTGAACGCGATCCTTGACACGGGATCGACCAGGACGGTGTTTCCCCGCTCCGTAGCTTCGCTCCTCGGGATC
>Ga0302046_10000039_pt1 | contig 127315 bp, 71 predicted proteins | sample RVTome_11_FD_200261 | JGI IMG/M metagenome (GOLD analysis project Ga0302046, IMG submission 200261) | Soil microbial communities from uranium-contaminated site in the Upper Colorado River Basin, Wyoming, United States - RVT147D111 (version 2) ... | reverse complement strand
GAAGATCAAGCAAATCCCGGCAAAGGCCTGATTCCAAAATCTCGTGTAGTGCAGACCTTGGAAACGCTCTCGTTGCATTCCAATGGCTTACGCGGACTGCACCCTTCCAGTCCGCTAAGTTGGGCTAATGGTGAATCGTTCCTAATACCACAACCCTTAGTCGTGCCCATGAAAATCAAAACTGCAGCCCTCGCGGCTTTCGTCGCACTAAGCACAAGCCTCAGTGCCCACGCGCTCTCCATTACGCCAGGAATGGCGGATTATTCCGGAAACGAGAATGATCAGAATGACATCGACACAGCCATCGCAGGCTACCTCGGGTCCGCTACCGAGCTCTACAAGGCGGAAGTTGGCGATGGTGAGGAAGGTTCGCTGAGTGGAAGTTATGCAACTGAGTTCGACAACACTCCCTCAGATCCCGCGGAAGCGACCATCACCTACACAGGTGGTCCCACCGTGGACCCGACCGCCTGGCTCCTGGTCAAGGACGGCGCACAGATACCAGCTTGGTATCTGTTCAACCTGACGGACTTGGGTTGGGACGGCACCGAGACCCTAGAACTCACAGGCTTCTGGCCCGATCAAGGCGCCATCTCCCACGTGACCCTTTACGGCACGCCGGGCGAGTCCGTTCCCGACGCGGGTTCGGCCCTGGCGCTCATGGGCATCGCCCTGATGGGCTTAGCCGGCCTGCGCCACAACCTGCGCCGCTAAGCTAATCTCATAGGCTTCATAAGAACGGCGGGTCTTGCGACCCGCCGTTCTCTTTTGTACAGACATGAGTGGTATCCGCGATCTTTAGATCGCGTTTCCATGCAGACACGTGTTCGGAGCGCGAACTGAAGTTCGCGGCTACAGGCATCGGCCTGGGTTCCTGGCCCATGGGCACCACCAGTCCCTTTTGGTGGGTGGAGGCTCCCCATGAACCAGCGCTACGGCGCGCGGCTCTCCAGAGCCGCAGCGGGCTGGCTAATCCTCTGCGGCTCTGGAGAGCCCCGCGCCTTCCCAGGCTCGCCAACGCCGAGGCGAATGGCTACTTCTTGGGCCACGACATGTACCAACGCGCAACTTACCTGATGCTGGCCGGATGCCTCCTTCTCCTGGCGCCGGACTCCCGGGCCACGGCGGCGGAACCGCTGGTCCGCCTGCCCACCCAAACCGCCACCTTCATCATCAATGGGCTGGGCCGGCTGGATTCCATCCGCGCGGAGGACGCAGGCCGGAACTACGTGGTCCCGGACCAGCCGGCTCCCCTGTTGAGCCTGCGACTGAAAGGACAATGGCACACCCCAACCCAGGCCACCTGGAATGAGACAAATCACACCCTCCACCTCGCCTACGAATCCGCCCAGGCCTCCGCCACCCTCTCCGCGCTGGTCCGGACCAGCCACGTCGCATTCGCCGTGACGGACGTTCAGCCGGCCGACGCCGTGGACCTGGTCCTGTGGGGCCCCTACCCCATCGCCATCACCAACATCGTCGGGGAGATTGTCGGAGTCGTGCGTGATCCGGAATTCGCGGTGGGCATCCAGGCGCTCAACGCCAGGACGCTCGGAGGCTATCCCGCGCGCGAAAGCGACATCGTCCAGGAATTCGGAGCCAAAGACCTCGGCATCTATGCCGACTTTCCGCCGGAGCTGACCGAAGTGCAGGGCTTCCGCGGCGACACCGCGCGTGCCACGGACTTCGGCAGCGTGTTGCAGGCCTACACACGCGATCGCAGCCGGGAACGGGCCATCGAAAACTGGGGCCACGACGCCTATGTGGTGCCGGCCTTCGAGGACGGTGGGGTGGTGGGCAGCCGCATCGCGTTGTTTGCCTGTCCCGCCCCTCAAGCCCTGGACACGATCGGCGCCATCGAGGTGGCCGAAGGCCTGCCCCACCCCATGCTGGATGGCGTCTGGGCCAAGCAATCCCCGCATGCCACCGCCTCCTACCTGATCGTGGACTTCAGCGAGGACACCATCGACCGCGCCATCGCCATGACGCGGCAGGCGGGATTGAAATGGCTCTATCACAGCTCGCCGTTCTCCACCTGGGGCCATTTCCAGCTCAAGCCGGATCTGTTTCCTTCCGGCCCGGAAGGGTTGCGTCGCTGCGTCGAGAAGGCCGGGGCCGCCGGGGTGCATGTGGGCGTGCACACCCTGTCCAACTTCATCACGCCCCAGGACGCCTACGTCGCGCCGAAACCGGACCCCCGCCTGGCCGTCGTTGGATCCACTCCGCTGACCCAAGAGGTGGATGCAGTTGCCACCGAGCTGCCTGTAGCCCAACCGGACTGGTTTGCCAAGGGATCCACGCTCAACACGGTGCGCGTGGGTGAGGAACTGATCCGCTTCAAGCACCTGTCCGCCGCGGAACCGTGGCGGCTGCTGGAGTGTCAGCGCGGCGCCTGGGGCACGAAGGCCGCTCCGCATGAGAAGGGAGACAAGGTCGCCCGCCTGCTCGACCACCCCTACGAGGTGTTTTTCGGCAACGCGGATCTGTCCCGGGAAATCGCCCGTCATCTCGCCGCCCTCTTCAATGTCACCGGAGTGCGTCAGATCTCCTTCGATGGCCTGGAGGGAAACTGGGCCACGGGCCACGGCCAGTACGGCCGGATCCTCTTCACACAGAGCTGGCACGACGCCCTCAAGCCCGGCCTGCAGGGAACCGTCATCAATGACGCCAGCAACCCTGGCCATTTCAATTGGCACATCAACACGCGCATGAACTGGGGGGAGCCGTGGTACGCCGGGTTCCGGGAAAGCCAGACCCTTTACCGCTTCAAGAACCAGGTCCTCTTCGAGCGCAATTTCATGCCGCCCATGTTGGGCTGGTTTGCGCTGCGGCCTGACACTTCCGTGGAGGACGCCGGGCTCCACATCGAGTTTCGGACGCTGGGGGCAGCCATCCGCTTGTGACGTTCGCCCCAACCGGGTCATGAACCGATCTTCCCATTGAACCGATCCGATGGATTCGACCGATCGGTCTGATCAGCCCATGGTTCATGGCCAGGATCGATGCCCCTCCAGGCCGACACCCCGCTCTGGCCGGTCTTCCCGCAACTTTTCCAAACCGATGTCGCACCAAAGGCAGCGTTGAGCATGCCCTATGCTATCCAGGTCGCCTGACGGTTCGCCGCACGCGCCCAACCACCGAAACCCGGACGCGTCGAGAAACCGGGTCCCGCGCCGTGCGGTGCATCAAGTGCCTGATGCATAGCATGTTGCGCCTCCAACATATGCAGCACCTATGAAAGATCAACCCGCGGACTCCAACGGCTCCTCCTCCACGCCCAAGACTTCCAACCGGAAAGAACGGCCACTCAACCACGCCCAGGAGACAGAGACCAACCCGAATTTGGACAGGATGCTGGCTGCGCCTCAGGTGGGCGTGCTCCTGATTGACGACAAGAAAAAGATCGTCACGGCCAACGACGCCGCAGTCACCCTCTTTGGCACAAGCGAACTGGTGGGGAAGGACGCCAGCGCCGTCTTCAAGGACGGTCTGCAGAATGAGTTCGGCCGCCTGCTCCAGCGCAAGGTCCAACCGGACAAGCCGATGATGCGGTTCTCCTGCAACGTCACCGCCCTGTGCAAAGGCGGGCCGGAAGTCCCGGTGTCGGCGATCCTCACCCGGAACTCCGCGGACGGGAAGGTGTGGTGGACCGCCCTCTTCCGCAAGCTGGACAAAGGGGAACAAGGCAACCCCCAGCGCGACATCTTCCAGGGCGCCACCGACGAGCTGCAGAAGCATTGCTTTTCGATGGTTCGGGAAACGACCTCCTTCCGGGAACAACTTGATTCACTTCAGAAGGAACGCGACGACCTGTCCGGCAAGCTCAACAGCTCCGAGGCCACCGTGTCCGAACTGGAACTTCAGCTCGCCGAGACCCGCCGCCAGCTCGACCTGGCGCAGAACGGCACCGCCATCGTCGTGCGGGACATGGAGAACGGCCTGGCCCAGAACGACCGCCTTAAGGAGGAACTCGTCGCCCTGCGCCAGATGTGCGATGACCTGACCGAGAAGCTTTCCTCCGAACAACTCGCCTCCGCCGACAGTGCCAAGTACGTCGCCAACCTGGAAAAGCAGGTCAAGGAAACCTCCCGCTCCGAAACCAAGCTGCAGTCCCAGCTCCAGACATTGAACCATCAGCTGGAGGAACTGACATCCCAACGCGCCGAGGAGGAACAGCGGACCCGCCAGCTCGCCGGCGAATCCGAGGAACTCCGGCACACCCTCCAGACGCTGGAAGCCACGCGGGCGGAGGAGAGGGAGACCTTGACCAAGGCCACCTCCCGCCAGGAGGAACTTGAGGCGCAACTCAAGGCCAAGACCGAAGAATTCGAAGCCGGGTTGAAAGCCAAGGACGAGGAAATCGAGCAGGCCCGCCAGGAAGCCGCCACCCTCAACCTCCCGGAAGGCCAGGGCGACTGGGTCCAGGAACTCGGCCGCCTGCGCGAGGCGGAATCCAGCTTCCAGGTCGAGCGTTCCAACCTTGAACATCGCGTCCGCGAAGGCGTGGCCGCCCTGGCCCGGGTCACGGCGGAACGCGACCGGGAACGCCAGGAACGCCGCCGCATCGAACAGCGCTCCTCCTCCCTCGGCACCCAGCTGCAGGAAATGCACGAGGAACTCAAGCGCCAGCTCGAATCCGAACGGCAGGCCCAGGACCGCATCGCCGAACTGGAAGGCCAGATGCGCGGGCATGAGGAATCCGTCTCCCGCCTGCGCGAGGAACTGCGCGAGGAGGAGGCCGGACGCCAGCTGGCCGAGGAACAGCTGAACCTGGCCGGGGACATGAAGGGGCAGGTGGACAACTACCGCAACCTCTTCGAAACCTCCAAGGAAACGTTCAACCGTTCACGCGAGGAACTGGAATCCAAGCTGCAGGCAACGGTGAACAGCCTCAACGAGACGGAAGGCAAACTCCGCCACGAGGCGGAGGAACGTCAGCGTCTCCAGGAGGCGCTGGCCATGCTCCAGAAACACCACGACCGCGGCGCCCTCGAATTCTCCAAGCTCCAGTCGGAGCTGGATGTCGAGCGCCTCGAACGCAAGCGCCTGGAAGGCGACGCCACCCTCTCCCGCTATGTCTCGCTCGACTCGGCGCGCGTCAACCGCGCCCAGACCAGCACCCTCAAGCGCCAGCTTCGCCAGCCCGTGGATGTGCTCCTGCACTCGGCCCGCAGCCTGCTCGAGGTCGAGCTGGCCGAGGAACCCCGCAAGCTCGTGGAAGCCCTCCTCGAGAACTCGCTACTCGTCCAAACCTGCCTCCAGGAAGGCAGTCCCGAGGGCGGCGAATCCCAGGAAGCCAGCGGCGAAGTCCACCAGGCCGCGTAACCACGGTTCGTAGTCCCGGCTTTAGCCGGCCCGGTCTTACTCCATCCAACTTTGATTCGCACCCGCCCGGGCGCCTGCGCTACCTTCGGCGCACGGATGAACTTCCAGGAGCGAGACCTGTTGGCGGCGACCGGCTGCGAGGTGCGTTTCGACAATGCCACCCGGCAGCTCTACGCCACCGACGCCTCTCTCTACCAGGTGGAGCCCAGGGCCGTGGCCTTTCCACGCAACCTCGATGAGACCGCAGCCGTGCTGCGCGCCGCCGCCGAGTTGGACCTGCCCGTCACACCGCGAGGCGCCGGCACGGGCCTGGCCGGCGGCGCCATTGGCGACGGGCTCATCCTTGAACTCGCCGATCGCCACCGCCACATCCATGACTTCAATCTGGAGGCCGGATCGGTCCGCGTGGAGCCCGGCGTGGTCCTGGACCAGCTCAATGCGTTCCTCCGACCGCACGGATTCCATTTCGGCCCCGATGTCGCCACCAGTTCGCGCGCGACGCTGGGCGGCATGATCGCCAACAACTCTTCCGGCGCCCACGTCCCGGTCTATGGCACCACCGCGGACCATCTGCTGGCCCTCGATGTCCTGCTGGCCGATGGCACGGCCCACCATGTCACCTCCGAGACTTCGAGCCTGCCGCCGGGATTGGCACACCTGCCGGAGATGATCCAATCCCACGAACCTGAAATCCGCGGCCGCCTCCCGCAGCGCCTCGCCAAACGATGTCCCGGCTACGGCCTCGACCGGTGGCTGCGTCATCCCGGCGACTGGAAGTACCTCCTCTCCGGCAGTGAAGGCACCCTCGCCGTCCTGACCGGAGCCACGCTTCGCATCAGCCCGCTTCCCAGCCGCAAGGGGCTGGGCCTGATCTTCTTTGCCTCCATCCCGGAGGCCATGCAGGCCACCGTCGAACTGCTCGACCTGAAACCCGCCGCCATCGAGCACATCGATCGCATCCTGTTCGACCAGACGCGCGGACAACTCCCCTTCCGGGCCGCGCGCGACCTGCTCGAGCTGGACGACAAACCATGCGAATCCATCCTCATGGCGGAGTTTTATGACGAGGTGGAGGGGCCGCTGGCCGAACTGCAACGCAAGCGGCTGGGACTCCGCACCACCCTGCTCACCAGGCCCGCCGACATGAACCTCGTCTGGGCCCTGCGCAAAGCGGGTCTCAGCCTGTTGACCGGTTGTCCCGGCCCGGCCAAGCCCACGACCGGCATCGAAGACGTGGCCGTCCCCCCTTCTGATCTGCCCGAGTATGTGCGCGGTCTCCGTTCCATCCTGGATCGGCTCGGCCTGGAAGCCTGCTTCTACGGCCACGCCGCCACGGGGCTCCTGCATGTGCGTCCCGTGCTGGACCTGCATCGCCCCGGGGATGTCCGGCGCCTGCGACAGGCCGCCGCCGACGTGGCCGACCTGGTCCGGCATTTCAAGGGATCGCTGACGGGCGAGCATGGCGTGGGCATCGCACGCACCGAGTTCGTCGAGGCCCAACTCGGCAGGCCCCTCATGGATCTGCATGTGGCGATCAAGGAGGCGTTCGACCCGGCCTGGCTCCTCAATCCCGGCAAGATCATCGATCACGAGCACTACCGTTACCGCATCGACACGCGGCTGCGCACCGATGCCGATGCGCCGTTGGAACTTCCCTTTGAACCGGTGCTGGCCTTCGCCGCCAAGGACCACTCCTTCGTCGGCAACCTCGAGCAATGCAACGGGTGCGGCGGATGCCGCAAGGACGCCCCCACCATGTGCCCGACCTTCGCCGCGACGGGCCAGGAAGTCATGTCCACGCGGGGAAGGGCCAACCTCATCCGCGCCGCGCTCGAACAACGCGGCCTGGAGGACGACGCCGATCCCCTGGTGTCCGATGAGCTGCGCGTGGCTCTTTCCAATTGCCTGTCCTGCAAAGCCTGCACCACCGAGTGCCCGTCCAACGTCAACCTCGCCCTGCTCAAGGCCGAGTTGCTCCACGCCCGTCATCGCCGGCACGGGTTGCCCCTGCGCGAACGCCTGGTCAGCGCCGCCGATCCGCTGGGTCGCCTGGGGTGCCTCGCGCCGGAACTGGCCAATGCGGCGCTCGCCTTCGGACCGGTCCGCTGGCTGGCGGCCCGGCTGCTCGGGTTCGATCCCCAGCGGCCCTTTCCCGCCTACGCCACGGAACGGTTTGATCATTGGTTCGAACGACGACACGCCGAAGGGAAAGGGTCGCGAGGCAGGGTGCTGCTCTGGGACGACACCTTCACCCGTTACCATGAACCGCACATTGGCCGCGCCGCCGTTCGCTTGCTGGAGACGGCGGGGTATCAGGTCGAGTTGGTCCGACAGCGGAGCTGCTGCGGCCGGCCGGCCTTCAGCCAGGGACATCTCACGGCGGCCGCCCAATCAGGCTCCGCGAATTTGGAGATTCTATCCCGATCCGACCCGGGCTTGCCGATCCTCTTTCTGGAACCGTCCTGCTGGTCGATGTTCGTTGAGGACTATCGCGAACTGAAACTGCCCGGCGCCGCCGCGGTCACCACACGCTGCTTTCTGCTGGAGGAATTCCTGGCCGTCCTCTTGAGGCAGGATCCGAACGCCCTGCCGTTTCGCGCGGGAAAGGGCCACATCGCCCTGCATGTCCATTGCCATGTCAAGTCGCTTCGCCACACCTCCTTCCTCGTGGAGTTGCTGCGCTGCCTGCCCGGACGCACCGTGCACGCGCTGGACACCGGCTGCTGCGGGATGGCGGGGGCGTTCGGCATGCTGGCCGAGAAGGCCCCCCTCTCGCGCCAGGTGGCCGGACTGCTGCTGGACCAATTGAACCGGCACCCGACCGACACCGTCGTGGCGGCCTCCGGCACCAGTTGCCGCCACCAGATCGCGCATTTCGACCGGCGCCCCGCCCGTCACATCGCCGAGATCCTCGCCGACGCTTTGTAGGTTCGCGTAAGAAGCTCCTTATGCAACGTGTTGGGGTGAAGCGCGCACATTCTTGCACGAAGAGTTCAGAGGCCCCTCACCCCGACCCTCTCCCGGCGGGAGAGGGAGCCGCAAGCCCCGTGGCGGGTACGGGTTCAGATCGGAAGCCTCTCTCCGCGCGGAAGACGATTCTCCGCTCGACTGAGCTCGTCGCAGGCCTCTCCCCCCGGGAGAGGGCTGGGGGGGAGGGGCCTCTGCACCGCCGTGGTCATTGGTGTTTCATTCTTATCTAGCCCGTCGTGACGGGTCCTGGCTTTAGGCGGTCCGGATCCTCGGTTCAGCAGTGAGGAAGAATCGGGTTCCCGTGTCGCCTGTTTAACGGGGCCCATTCACCTCACCTTGACCTTGACCGCACCAGAATTGTTCCTTTGTCACTTCCCCAAGGCCTCTCCCCCTGTCGTTCCCTGTCCGAGCGGGCGCGCGGCTCTCCAGAGCCGCTGCGGGATGTCTCAACCCCAACTCGCCAGACGGAAGCTTACGACGGCGCTCCCCTGTCACTGTCCCCCGGGAATCCATCCGCCCACTCCCAATCATCCCACCCGCTGCGGCTCTGGAGAGCCGCGCGCCGGCCGGCCCCCTATTCCTCCAGAGCCATTTCCTCGCCGTTCACGTAGAGGGTGGACACCATCTCCACCCCGGCGGCCGGCACATCGGCGCTGGTGATCTCGAGGTAATACTGCTGGTCCGTCCCGGCGACGAAGGCCGCCTGCACACCGTCCTTGCCGGGCATCCCCTGGGCAATGATGTCCCCGGTCTGGTTGACCACCTGCAGCACCGTGTCGGGCGGGGCGCCTTCCAGGATGTAGATGATCTGGTTGTCCAGGACGTTCTCCGGGCAAAGCGGGCAGATCGGGAGCGGGATCTTGCAATGAAACCGAGAGGTGAAACGAAGCCACTTGTGCAGGTCGAAGAACATGCACTCCGGATGGAAGGGGGTCTCGTCGCAGTCGGCGCAGTGGGAAAACAACCGCTCCCGCATGCGCCGCTCGCACACGCCGCAGAAGCCCGACTCCACCTCCCGCATGTGGCATGCGAACGCGGGGCGGTAGATGTCGTAGGCGAAATACCCGCCCCCCTCCCACAACCCGATGACCCCCCATGGCTGGTTCACGGTGGTGGGGATCGGCGTGCCTGTCTGGATCAGGTCATTCCATTTGATGAGGCTGGGATTGGTCTGGGTGGTGAGGTTGACGGAGGAGGGCTCCCCGCCCGAATACGGCAGGTTTCCATCCACATCCGGCCCCAGCTTGTAGCTGTATTCGTCCGCCAACGTCCCGATGCGATGGCCCAGCTCGTGGGTGATGATGCCGGCAAAGCCGCCCGGGTGCTTGTCGTCGCCGGGATGGATCGAGCTGGTCACGAACGCGCCGGCTCCACCGCCCCACTGCTCGTCATTGACGAGGATGAAGATCGCGTCCGCGGCGGGGGCATGGGAGGCCGCCTCATAACAACGCGCCGGCTGCTTGCTGTAGATGAGGCGTTCCGGCTTGTTGTAGGAGTCATCGCCGTAGGTGCAGTCCAGCTCGGTGGCCTTGTAGCTGCTCTGGAGGGGATGATCCACGCCGGACTGCTGGGAAACCACGTTGACGCGCCAGATGTTCGCCCAGCACATCTTCCGTTCGTTGTAGGGCTTCAACAACTGCAGCGCCAACACCGCCTTGTTGACCCGGTCGTTGAACTTGGCCTGCTCGTTGAAGGTGAACCCGTCGCCCAGGAATACGACGTCGTACTTCACGTCCACCGGCCCCTTGTATTGCACCGCCGAGTAGGTCTTGCCGTCGGCATTCACCTGCACGTTGACCGCCGCCCGCGCCGGGAGGGTTCCCGCCACGCAGAGGCCCAGCATGATTTGGATCCAGTATTTCATCTACATTCCTTTTCTCAGGGGTTCACGACGATCTCGTTCAACAACTCGCGCTTGGCCCGGCCGGCGGCCGTGGTCAGATCCAGTCCGGGTGCCGCCTCATACACTCGAACCCGGAAGGCTCCCGGTATGTTGGGCACCTGCACCGCAAAGGCGTCTCCATCCGGCGCCGTGCCGTGGTGCATGGCTCCAACACCTTTCTCGTCCTCGCCAAACACCTCGAACCGCGACCGCATCGGATGCGGCACCGAGGTGGTGGCCACATAGCCCCCGGCGTCATTGAACAAATCGAGGGAGAGCCGTACCACGTCGGGCGGGGCGGGCAGGTTGCGGTTTCCGGCATAGGGTCCGTGGCGCATCAGGGCCACGCCATCGGCGTTGAGGGAGAAGATCAGGTGCTGGTGGCGCGTCCGCAGGATGCGGAAGGCCGCGGGTGGTCCGGGCAGCTTGCCCGGCTCATGCAACTGCACCTGCACGTCGCCGGCCGGGCGCAGGGGAGTGACGAACTCGATCTCGGTCGCACTGCCCAACCAACGCACGTCGGCGAACACGCCATCCACCTCGACTCGCGCCCGGAGTTCCTCTTCGAAGAGGGACTCGCGCACGCTGAGCCGCACGGGCATCCCCGGGCTGGCGGAGCCGGGCCAGAGCAGGCTGATCGCGGCCGACTCCTCGGTGACCGGGCCGACCACGCGGTAGAACAGCCGCTCGTGGTTGGCCGCCATCGGCGCCCGCACCTCCTGGCCCGATTCGGCGAGCAGGAACTGACTGAGCGTGGCCCAGTGCTCGGAATCGCTCGATACCTGGAGCTCATAGATCATCCCCGCTTTCCCCGTGACCCGGCAGGAAAACCCGCGTTCGGGTGACCAGGAAGGATCGCTCAGCACGGGGGCGGGATCGTCCCCGGGCGAGGGGTCCTGGGCGGAAAGCGGGCGCACCGGTACCGCAAGCATGAGTAGCATCAATGCCAGGCAGGCCAACGCGCCGTCCCGCCCGGGTTCCGCAAGTGAGAGTGTTGTGTTCATCACCCATCAAAGAAGAACGCGCACCGGACCCTTACAGAAAATGTGCTGGAAGTGCCAACGTCAGGTAGCCGCCGACGTCAGGAGGTGGTCCGAAAACAACCGATCCGACCAATCAGTCGGATCGGTCGGATCGGTCTGAGCCACCCGCGGCGGCGCCCGGTCATTCCCGGCGCAATCGGTAGAACCGCGCGGGCTGATCCTCCTGGATCGGATCTTCCACCGTGATCTGACCTCCCGTACCCTCCACCCGGGTCAGCAGCTCCCACTCCTTGCCGGCCAGCGCGGAGTTGAACTCGACGGCATAGGTCTCGTTGGACTCCGACTCGAAGATCAGTTCAATCACCTTCATGGCCAGTTTCGGGTTGAGCAGCTTGAGGGTGGTGCCCGGTTCGCAGCAGGACCCGACAAAGGCCATGGCCCCTTTGATGTTGTTCTGCACCACCGCGTTCTTCTTGCTCGATGTCACGGGATAAAACGTCGGCCCGTTGAATTCCCGCTCGGCATTGGAATAGGACTCCACGGTGATGGCGAAGATGCCCCGCTCCTTGTAGAGCCAGTCATCCGAATCGCCATAGACATCGTAGTGATAGGCGGGCCAGGTGTCCTTGTAGTTCTGGTAGCCGGTCGCGGCGGCCACGGCATCGGTGATCATGTCGAACTTGGGACGATCCGCCTCGTTCAGGCCGTTGGCTGTCTCGTGGCCCATGGGATGCATGACTTCGCCGCCGTAGCTGTGCCATGAGAGGGAGCAGTTGATGTGCGACACCTCCCACCCGGTCAGGAACTGGCTGTCCACCAGGCCGCGCACCGCACGGGTCTCGACCTCGGAAAAGGGGCCGTAATGCGGGAACTGATCCGAATACTTGTTGTAGGTTCCGTTGGAATAGAGCCCGTTGCTGTCCTGGTAAGGCATGGAGGCGCGCTCCGCCAGGGTGAGGCTGGAGACATGCTCGAAGCCGTAGTTCCGGTTCAGGTCCACGCCAAGCGGATACTCGAACTCGTCGATCTTGCGCAGGTTCTTTCGCCACATCGCATTGGCCCCGGAATGATGCTCGCTGACCGCGCGCGAGTAGCCGTCCGGATTCAGCAGCGGAATGATCCAGATCTCCGAGCTGTTGACCAAATCCACGATGTCCGCGTCTCCGTTGTCGTAGCCGTCCGTGAGGCGCCGGATCCAGCCCAGCGTGATGCTGCCGGTGATGAGTTCACGCGCGTGGTGCACCCCCATGAACAGGACCTCCCGCTCCGGCTCGTTGAGATGGGGATTGTCCGAGATCTTCATGGCATAGACATGACGCAGCTTGGCCGTCGGCTCGGTCCAGCGGAACAGCCGCACAATCTTCGCATGCGGCGCGCCGTCGTGGTTGTCCGCGATGGACTGGAGTTGCGCGACGAATTCGTCGTAGGTCAGGTAGGGGTTGAACAGGTTTTGATACACACCGCTCTGCAGAAGGGCGGCGGACACCGTCAGGTCCAGGGTCAGGGTTGGATTGCCGTTGGCGGTGGCGGGGTTGGAGATGAAGCGGCCGGTGATTTGGGAAAAAGGCAGTTCACCGGCCAGGTCGGGGGGAAAGGGCAGTCCCTTGCGCATGCTGGCCAGGGCCGAGGCCATCTCGTCGCTGTAGGTTCTTCCGATCAACTCCCCGAATCCCCCCTCCTGTGGACGTAAAGGATCCAAACCCGCGGTCACCTCCTCGAAATCGCTCGCCCCGTCATGGTCGGTGTCCGGATCCGACGGAGACGTCCCGATCTCCTCCTCATAGGCGTCGGCCAACCCGTCGAAATCGGCATCCTCGGTAATCTCGGCGGGGCGATAGCCGTAGCGCATGTTCATGATCTCGTCGAAGTCGGAAAGCCGGTCCCCGTCGGTGTCCGGCGTGTCGGGCGACGTGCCCAACTCACGTTCGTAGGCGTCCGTCACCCCGTCGCGGTCGGCGTCCATGTCAAAGACCAGGGGATGGAAGCCGAAGTCCTCATACTGATCCTCGAAGAGATCGCTGAACCCGTCGCCGTCGGTGTCGTTGGATTCCGGGTTGGTGCCCAGCAACGTCTCGCGCACATCCATGATGCCGTCCAGGTCCACATCGATGATGGCGGACCACATGGTGTCGGTGGACATCTCCTCGAAGGCCGGTTCGACCTGGGCCCATACGGCGCGCAGGCCTCCCAGCAGAAGGAGAAACACGAGGAGGGAGTGACGTCCGGCGGAAGCCAGGCCGGCCCCCGCCCCAATGCATGTGGTTTGTATGTTCATCATGCACTACAGAAGAAACCGATCCGGGGTCTTACAGGAAAAGTGGGGCGGGCGATGGAATCGGCACGGCAATCTCCACCGGACCGATCCGACCGATCCGGTAGCGGTTCATGGAGATAAGTGATGCGCCGAAGGGCGCACGCACTTGGGCCCTGCACGCTCCCTCCGCCGGATGTGATTAAAAGTGGGTGACCCAATAGAGCAAGAGCAAGAGCAAGAGCAAGATGGGCGGTTCTTGCTCTTGCTCTTGCTCTTGCTCTTGCTCTTGCTTTTACCCTTTACCCGAAAAGAACGACCTACATGTTGTTGTTTTGCTGGGGCCCCTCACCCTGACCCTCTCCCGAGGGGAGAGGGAACAGCGAGCCGGGATGAGCGCAGGGGCCTTTCTCCGCGGAGTGGACGGGCCGCCCTCTCCCGCCGGGAGAGGGATGGGGTGAGGGGCCTTTGATATGGGTGCGATGTAGGGTGCTCTGGTCGCCCATGGTTCACCTTGTGTCGTAACCCGCTGCGCAGCCTTCATTCCCCAGCAGCGTCTGGGGAATGACGTATTCTTCCCAGAATCCTTGCACCTGTATGCCATGGAAATACCACCCACTTCCAATCGGGTTCTCCTCCTCCACCCGCTCTAAAGCCTTGAAGCCATACCCACTTGAATCCAGAATCCCCCCTGCCCTATGAACCCAGCTCACGGAACCGATGCCATGTCCACTTGTCGCCTGATCCCGATCCTGTCCGCCTTGATCCTGCTTCCATTGCTGCTCCCGGCCGCCACGGACAACTTCAGCATTCCCGCGCTGCACCCGCGCCAGGGATTGCCGCCCTTCGAATACATGGATGCGCCGGCCGAACTGCCCAACTACACCCCCAACGCCAGGTGGGGCACCCAGGGCGAACCGATCACCACCATGCAGAAGCCGCTCCCGCCCGAGCTGTCCGCCCAGCACATGGTGACCACGTCCGAGTTCGACATCCGCCTCTTCGCCGCCGAGCCCGACATCATCAATCCGCTCTGGCTCACCTGGGACGATCGCGGCCGCCTCTGGATCGCCGAGACGGTCGATTACCCCAACGACATGCAACCCATCGGGCACGGCAACGACCGGCTCAAGATATGCGAGGACACCGACGGCGACGGGCGCGCGGACAAGTTCACCATCTTTGTCGAGCAGCTCAGCATCCCGACCAGCTTCGTCTTCGCGCGGGGCGGTGTCATCGTCATCCACTCCGGCAAGACCGAGTTCATCATGGACACCGACGGCGACGACAAGGCGGACGTTCGCCGAGACCTCTTCACCGGCTGGGGTACGGAGGACACGCATGCGGCGGCCAGCAATTTGCGCTACGGATTCGATGACTGGATCTGGGGCACCGTCGGGTATTCCGGGTTCCGAGGCGAGGTGGGCGGGGAGGAGATTCGCTTTGGCCAGGGTATCTTCCGCTTCAAACCGGACGGGTCGAAGCTGGAGTTTGTGCGCTCCAGCAACAACAACACCTGGGGCCTGGGCTTGACCGAGGACAACCATGTCATCGGCTCCACGGCCAACGGCAACGCCAGCATGTACATGCCGATCCCCAATCGCTACTACGAGGCCGTCCGGGGTTGGTCGGCCAGCCGGCTCGAATCCATCACCACCAACCAGCACATCTATCCGATCACCGACAAGGTCCGCCAAGTGGACTGGCACGGCCAGTACACGGCCGGCTCCGGCAGCGCCATCTACACGGCCCGCCAGTTCCCCAAAAAGTTCTGGAACCGCGCCCAGTTCGTCGCCGAGCCGACAGGCCACCTGCTCGGCCTCTTCTTCCTGGAGCCGAGCGGCGCGGACTTCGTGGCCCGCAACGCCCAAAGCTTCGTCGCCAGCGACGATGAGTGGACGTCGCCCGTCTATGCCGAGGTCGGACCCGATGGCGCCCTCTGGATCGTGGACTGGTACAATTACATCATCCAGCACAACCCCACCCCGCGCGGCTTCCAGACCGGACGCGGCAACGCCTACGACACGCCGCTGCGCGACAAGACCCATGGCCGCATCTACCGCCTCGCCTGGAAGGATGCCAAGCCGGTCGAAACGCCCAACCTTGCTGGAGCCTCGCCCGCCCAGCTGGTCGCCACGCTCAGGAACGACAACCTCCTCTGGCGCCTCCACGCGCAGCAACGACTCGTTGCGCGAGGCCAGTTCGATGTGCTGGGCTCCCTGGTGGCGTTGACCACGGACAAGGAAGTCGATGACATCGGCCTGAACCCCGGGGCCATCCACGCCCTCTGGACCCTGCACGACCTCGGCCTCCTCGACGGCTCCAACCAGCAGGCCTACCAGGCAGCCGTCCGCTGCCTCTCCCACGCCTCCGCCGCGGTGCGTCGCGCCTCCGTCATGGTCCTGCCCCGCAACAGGGCCAGCCAAACCGCCATGATCGAGGCCAACATCCTCAACGACGCCGATGCCCAGGTACGCAAGGAAGCCCTGCTCGCCCTCTCGGAAATGCCACCCCACGGCATGGCCGGCGCCGTCGTCCTGTCCGTCCTCAGCCAGGAACGCAACATCAACGATCGCTGGATCACCGACGCCGCCACCGCGGCCGCCGCCCAAAACGACTCGGGCTTTCTCCTCGCCGGCCTCCAGAACTCCAGGCGCCTCGATGAAGCCAACAGCGAGATTGCCGCGGGCATGTATCGTGTCATGCAGCGCATCGCGCGGAATTACGCCGCCCGCGGCTCCGGAGAAGGACTGGTCATGCTCCTCAATGGCCTGCGCCGCGCCACACCGGACGCCTCCGACGCGCTCCTCGAAGGTCTCATCTCCGGCTGGCCGCAGGATCAGCCCCCCACGTTCGAAGCCTCGGAACGCGCCCAGTTGACGCAGGTCATGAACGAACTGCCAGAGGAGGTGCGCGACCGGCTCCTGGCCCTGTCCCAACGTTGGAACATGCCCGACCTTTTCGGAGCCAGTGTCGCCGCCATTCTGGAAGGCCTCTCCCGACAGGTCGCCGACACGTCCCTCCCCGACGCCGACCGCGCCAAGGCCGCCGGGCGCCTGATCGGCATCGACGACCGTCCGGAAACCGCCACTTACATCGCGGACCAGGTCTCGCTGCTCACCCCGCCGGACCTTGCCAACGGACTGGTCAACGCCCTGAGCCGTTCCCGCAACGACGCCACCGGCGAGGCTCTGCTCGGTCGTTGGTCGCAACTCACACCGGCGGTGCGGCGCACCGCCATCCTGGTCCTGATGCGGCGTCCGGCCTGGACGATGGCCATGTTGGAAGCGGTGGACAAAGGCAACATCGGCAAGACCGACCTCGCGCCCGAACATTGGTCGCAGCTCACGCAATACCCCGACCGACGCATCTCCTGGCGCGCCGGCCAGCTTGCCGTCAGCACCGCCAGCATCTCCTCCGACCGCGAAGCCATCGTCACCAAGCTGCTGCCGCTGGCAAAGGAGAAGGGCGACGCCGCCCGCGGCAAGGAGGTCTATGAAGCCAACTGCGCGCTGTGCCACGCCTTCAATGGCCAGGGCGGCCATGTCGGGCCGGAGCTGACCGGCATCGCCGCGCGGCCGCGCGCGGATATCCTCCTTGAAATTCTTGATCCCAACCGCTCCGTGGAGGCGAACTACCGTCTCTGGACCGTGGCGACCAAGGACGACGAGACCTTCTCCGGCCGCCTGGAGGCCGAGACGGCGACCACCGTGGAAATCCTCGACGTGGCGGCGCAGAAACACGTCATCCAACGCAGCGAGATCGCGTCGCTTTCCGAGTCTCCCCTCTCCATCATGCCGGCCGGCTTCGAGGCGCTGCCGCCCGAGGATCTGAAGAGCCTCCTCGAATACCTCGCCCAACCTCACTGACCGCAGCCAAAGACTCGGACTGGCTAAAGCCAGAACTACGAACGGGGCCGCCGCCGTTTGTAGTCCTGCCTTTAGGCAGCTCATTCGATACATGGTCCAACTTCTGTGCGGTATTTCATGGAGCTGAAACGGCGCGTTTTCCGGATGCATCAAGTCCCATCATCCCCCTCAGCCCCTCCCCGGCCTACAGTCCGCACATCCCAGGACCGATAACGAGGTGGGCCGGGACGTTTGCCGTTTCCGGCCTTTTTATGCGGAATCCTCGACTCTACTATCGGCTGTCCGGCAAGTTCAGCCCGCTTGCCCCGGCGTTGATGCTGGTGGCCACAGGCGCCGCGGCAGTAATCGGATGCCTCTACTCGGTCATCTCCTACTTCATCCCGTTCGTCTATCTGAACTTCCTGCTTGCCCTGGGCTGCGGCCTGGCTGTGGGAGGTGCCGGCTACTGGACGGTGCGGGCCGGCAAGGTGCGCAACAGCCTGCTGGCCATTGTCGCGGGGGTGGTCCTTGGCCTGATCGGCCTTTATGCCAGTTGGTCCGCGTGGGTTCTTGCGCTGTCCGGCTGGGAGGTGCTGATCCTCTCGCCGACCACCATGATCGAAGTCCTCAAGATCATGGCCGCCGACGGTGTCTGGTCCGCGTTTGGAGGCACACCCACGGGCTGGGTGCTCTATGTCATCTGGACGGTCGAAGCCCTCATGATCGTGGGCGGTTCGACATTGTTGAGCCTGGGCGGGTGCCTCGCATCACCTTTCTGCGAGAAATGCGATCAGTGGATCACCCAGATCCTTCCCGCACCGCAGTTCGAGAACAACATCCACAAGGAAGACTGCATTGCCCAGTTGGAAGCCGGTAACTTTGATTACCTGAACAGCTTCAAGTCCACCCCCTCAGGCGAGCTGGAAGGGCATGTGAAAGTGGAACTCCTGCAGTGCCCCACCTGCCAGTCCAATCACTTCCTCAACGTCAAGATCGTGGACATCAGCTTCGACCAGAAAAACCAGAAGCAGACCAAGAACACGGAGGTGGTGCAGCACCTCGTCCTGGACACAGCCAGCTTCGAAAAAGTGCGCCAAATCCTCGATGCGCACGCCCGCGCCGCCAGCACTGCCCTGCCTTCTGCCATCCCCCCCGAAGCCCGCGCCGCCTAACCCAGGTACAGACCCTGTAGCCGCGAACTTCAGTTCGCGCTTCACTTGCTTGTTCGAAACTCACCACTCGAAACTCGCCCGGGTGTGATGGGAAATGGGTGATGGCAAGATGTCGTTCCACTGCTGGTTCAGGAACGGAGTAAGAGCAAGAGCAAGAGCAAGAGCAAGATAAGGATGCTTACTCCTATTCTTTACCCGAAAAGAACGACCCGCATGTTGTCGTTTTGCCGGGCCCCCCACCCTGACCCTCTCCCGAGGGGAGAGGGAACAGCAAGCCGGGATAGGTGAGAGGGATGAGCGCAGGGGACTTTCTCTGCGGAGAGGACGGGTCTCCCTCTCCCGCCGGGAGAGGGCCGGGGTGAGGGGCCTTTGATAGGGTGCGATGAATGGTGCTCTCGTCGCCCATGGTTCAACTTGGTTCGCAACCCGCTGCACAGCCTTCATTCCCCAGTCGTGTCTGGGGAATGACCTATTCTTGCTCTTACTCCTATTCGATTGGGTCACCCACTTTTAATCACGCCCAACTCGCCCCCCCACCGCATTCGGCATTGCCCACCGCGCCCGCGCCCGACAGACTGTGGCATGCCCGCGCGCCTCTTCCTGTTTGGCCTTCTGGTTCCCCTGCTGCTTCTCGTGCCCCTGTGTCCGCCAGGCGCCGCGGCCGAGTTTGACCTGGTCCTTCGCCATGGCCGCATCGTGGACGGCACGGGCAATCCCTGGTTTGTGGGGGATCTGGCCATCCAGGGGGACCGCATCGTGCAGGTGGGCCGCTTCGCCGGGACCGGCCGGCGCGAGCTGGATGTCACCGGCCTGGTCATCGCGCCGGGCTTCATCGACATGCATTCGCATTCGGACTGGCTGCTCCTGGAGGATGGCAACGCCCAAGGCAAGATTCGGCAAGGCGTCACCACGGAGGTGCTGGGTGAAAGCACGTCCGCCGGCCCCTTCACCGGCAAGCTGGTGCCACGCCCCGTCTCGGTCAACAACCAGCCCGCCCGCATACGTTCCATCGCCGAGTATTTCACCGCGCTCGAACAGCAGGGCGCCTCGGTCAACGTGGCCTCCTACGTCGGGCACGCCAACGTCTGGCAATGCGTGATGGGCCACTCGTTTGACCGGCCGGCCAAGGAGGATCTGGAGGCGATGAAAGCGCTGGTGGACGAGGCGATGCGGCAGGGGGCGTTTGGTCTTTCCACCGCCCTTCTCATGCCGCCCTGTTCCCTCGCCACCACCGACGACCTGGTCGAACTGGCGCGCGTCGCGGCCCGGCATGGCGGCATCTATTCCACCCACATCCGCGACGAGGGCACCGGCGTGTTTGATTCCGTCCGGGAAGCCATCACCGTCGGCGAACAGGCCGGCCTGCCGGTGGACATCATCCATCTGAAGATCGCCGACGAGACCTACTGGGGCCGTATGAACGAGGTCATCGGCCTCATCGAGGAGGCGCGCCAACGCGGGCTCAACGTCCAGGCCAATGTCTATCCCTACACCCGCGGCAACAACAACCTCTCCAGCATCATCCCGCCCTGGGCCCACGAAGGCGGCGCACCGGCCCTGCTCGATCGCCTCCGCGATCCCGCCCAGCGCACGCGCATCAAGCAGGACATCGAACAGGGCGTGCCCGGATGGTACAACCATTACACCGCCGTCGGACGCGATTGGTCACGTATGCTCATCAGCGCCGACAACGCCTACCAGGGCCAGACCATGGACCGCGTGATTGCCATGAAAAGCGAAGGACTCAACCCGAAGCCGGATCCGCTCGATGTCATGCTGGATCTCCTGATCGAACAAAACGGCTCCGTGCCCACGGTCTTCGCACACCACACCGAGGAGGACATGACCCTCGCCCTGCGGCAGTCGTGGTGCTCGGTGGGATCGGACGGGTCGGCCTACGCGGTGGAGGGACCGCTGCGCCGCGGGCATCCGCACCCGCGCAACTTCGGCACGTTTCCGCGTGTGCTGGGACGCTACGCGCGGGAGGAAGGTTTGCTGCGACTGGAGGATGCCGTGCGCAAGATGACCTCCCTGAACGCGGCGAAGCTCGGTCTCATGGACCGCGGCCTGTTGCGGCCGGGGATGTTCGCCGACGTGACGGTGTTTGATCCGGACAAGGTGATCGACAAGGCGACGTTTGTGGAGCCGTTCCACTACCCCGAAGGCATCGTCCACGTGATCGTCAACGGCCAGCCCGTCCTCCTCGATGGCACGCACACCGGCAAGCGCCCCGGCAAACCCTTGCGGCATGAGGCGGTGGGCGGTGGGCGGTAGGGGGCAGACTTGACTATGTGACTATGAAGCGGATCGACGTGTGAGTATGCTGTCCCGCTCGATCCGCTTCATAGTCACATAGTCAAGTCTGCCCCCGCCCTCAATGATGATGCGGCATCGCCATGCCCGGCTTGAAGGGGTGCGCCTTCAGCATCACTTCCTCCGGCGTGGCTTCCCCCTGCCGCAGGAGGTAGAACCTATCCATCTCCACTTTCGAAAACGTCTGCGCCCCTCCTTGGCCGGGCCATGCAATCTCCACATCGCGAATCCCCGTCGCGTCGCCCAGTCCGATCTCCTGCCGCAACGGCGATCCGCCGAAGCTGGCGCCGGTGGTGACCCACTTGTAGATGGCGCGCGTTCCCTGCCCGGTTTCCACCGTCACCTTGATGCGCGCCCCGATGGCGGAACGGTTGGAGGTCTTGCCCTCCAGAGTCAACGTCAGCCAGCGATGGCCATGGCCCGGGTTGGCGAAGAGCACGTTGCGGTAGGTATCCCCTTCATAGGCCCCGCCCATGACCTCGTACACGTCCTGGTCACCGTCGTTGTCCAGGTCGCCGAAGGCAATGCCGTGGCCCTTCTGAAGATGGCCGAACCCGCCGGAGGTGGTGACATCCTGGAAGCGCTGGCCAGCGTCGTTCCGGAACATGCGGTTGGGAATGATGGTCCCGAGATCGGGGTCGCCGGTGCCGAGATAAAAGTCGAGAAACCCATCGTTGTCCAGGTCGCCGAAGTTGCCCGGCATGGCCAGCAGCACCTTGTCCAAGCCCGCCTCCTGGGTCACATCGGCAAAGGTGCCGTCGCGGTTGTTGCGGAAGAGACGCGATTTCTCGCCCGGGTTCGGCCGGCCCATCACGTCCAGCGCGACATCGCCGACGTTGCGTACGGCGTAGCCCGCGGCAAATACGTCGAGCCACCCGTCGTTGTTGAAATCGAAGAACCAGGCGGGAAACGTGTGCTGCGGCTCGGCCACGCCGGCGGCCTGGGTTTGATCCGAAAACGTCCATCCCGCATCAGTTCCCGCGGTCGCGGGACCGTCGTTGCGAAGGAGATAATTCCGCCCGCCCCGGCAGCCCAGGTAAAGATCGGGGCGGCCGTCGTTGTTGTAGTCGCCGCTGGCCGCCGTCTTGACGAATGCCTCCAGCGCCAGACCGGCCGTCCCCGCGCACTCTGTAAAGGTGCCGTCCCGGTTATTGCGGAACAGCTCGCAGGCATGGTTGTCGTTGGGGGTGGATTCGTTGCCGATGAACAGGTCCAGCCAGCCGTCCCCGTCGTAGTCGAACCAGGTGGCCGCCTGGGTGGGATGAAAACTCAACAATCCCGCCGCGTCCGTCACGTCCTCGAAACTCCCGTCGCCATTGTTGCGGATGAGCGAGTTGGGATGGTGCCCTTCCACGCCAAGCCACGCCCCCCTCAACATCAGGAAATCCAGGTCCCCGTCATTGTCGTAGTCGGCCTGGACCAGGTTCAATCCGCCATACACTCCTCTCAAACCCGCCTCCGCCGTCTTCTCCTCGAACCCGCCATTCCCCGTGTTCTCAAAATACTGGAGCTGATCGGTGATTCCCCACTTGGACATCATCAGGTCGAGGGAACCATCCCCATTGAAGTCGTCCATGATCACCCCGCCCGCCGGACCGTCGATGTCCAGGCCGTGTGCGCCGGAGACATCGGGAAAGCGCCGGATATCATGGGACGACGCAAAGATGTGCGGCGGCAGGAGGAAACGCGGCGGCACCTGGTCGGGGTATTCGCCCAGGGTCATGTGGGCGATGTTGAGCAGCCAGATGGCGCGAACCTCCCGCGAGTTGGAGGCGAGCAGCGCATTGAAGTGTTCGATGGCGCCGCGTGACCCCTCGGTGAGACGATGCGCACCCTCCCCCCGGATGGGCAGAAGGCATGACTCAACCGTATGCCGGTCAAGGCAGTTCTGTTGTTCGCCCAGACGAAGGAAGGCCAGGCCCTTGTTGTAATGCAGCCACTCCTGCTGCGCCGGTCCCAGGCTGCCGAGACGTTTCAGATACGCCTCGATGCCGTCCAGCTCAGCCAGGGCGTTGGTGGTGTCACCGGCATTCAGGTATTCCCGAGCGAGCTGGGTCTGCACCTGGTAGATCGCCCGCAACGTTTCGGTGGAAGGCGGGCTGGCCTGGAGCTTCTCCAGATCTGACTTGTAGAGCCGAACCCGTTCGCGGTTGGCAAAGGCGTTGCGACGCGCGTCGCCCGAAGCCCTGAGTGCCTCCAGTCGCTTGGCCATGGCGCGCGTGCCGGGGCCCGGCTCGGCGCCACCAGCCAAGCCGACACCCAACGCCACCACCAACCACAGCAGGGCGAAGCGGGGAGGAGCAGGGAACATCATGACCTAGGAAAGCGCATCGAGTGCCAAAGGAGCAAGCATATCACGGCTCGGCACCCTGGGGGCAAGACCGGTGAGCATCAAACCTCCTGAATGCGGAATGACGAACCTGACCGCCTCGGTTTGTCGTTCCGCCTCTTAAGAAACTCGATGTGGAACGTGTTGGAGTGAAGGGCTCGCGAACTTGCACGAAACATGAACAGGCCCCTCACCCCCGCCCTCTCCCGACGGGAGAGGGAGCCGCCAACCCCGTGGAGGGTACGGGTTCAGATCGGAAGCCTCTCTCCGCGCGGAGGACGGGTCTCCCTCTCCCCCCGGGAGAGGGCTGGGGTGAGGGGCCTTTGCATAGCCGTGGTACCGAACGTTTCATTCCCATCCAGCCCCCTTCGGGGTCCGTGCTTTAGGCGGTCCGGTCATGGGAAAGACAAGCAAGACGGCGCGCGGCTCTCCAGAGCCGCAGCGGACGGGACGGTGGAGCTGGAGCTAGAGGGAAGTCGCAGATGGGTGCCAGACATTCTTTTGTCAGGGGCCATGCTACCCAATAGGAGTGTTGGCTTACCCGCGGCGGCTCGGGAGAGCCGCACGCCGGCGCGGAATCCATCCCCCAATCCGGTCCATGGTTGCTGAAACAAGGAGAATTTCGTTGCGCATGAGTGCGATTAATTCAACATTCGTGCTCACCCTGCTGCATCGTGAGGACGCCTTACCTCATCCGTGTTGCCACCCGGTTCCGGCAAGATCATCGTGTGCCGGGCTGGATTGTGTGGTGTCTTTTTGGGGCATGGATATGCCCCGTGCTCCCCTGCCTCGACGCCGCTCCCCTCGCCTGGCAATCGCACCCGGGCTATCGCGTCGCGCCGCTCGCACAACCTCCACCCGGAATGCCGGGCTTCACCCGCATCAATCCTGCACAGAGCGGGGTCACCTTCACCAACGCGCTTGCCGAAGCGCGTCACCTACGCAGCAACACCCTCCTCGGCGGGTCAGGTGTGGCCGCTGGGGATGTCGATGGGGACGGACTCTGCGACCTCTTCTTCAGTAGCCTGGACCTTCCCTGCCGTCTCTACCGCAACCTGGGCAACTGGCACTTCGAGGACATCACCGAGCAAGCCGGTGTCGGTCTGGATGGACTGGATGCCACCGGCGCGGTGCTCGCCGACTTCGACGGGGACAGCGACCTGGATCTCATCGTCAACAACGTCGGCAGCGGCACGCATCTTTTTCTCAACGATGGAAAGGCCCGCTTCCGGCGCGCCACTCCGCCCCGCGGACTCAACTTCGGCCGGGCCGGCACGTCGCTGGCCATGGCCGACGTGGACGGGGACGGATACCTCGATCTCTACGTCGCCAACTACCAGGTTCGCATGCTGATGGACATGCCCAACACCTACTTCGAGTTCGCCGTGGTCGATGGCAAACAAACCATCGCCAAGGTCAATGGCAAGCCCGTTTCCCATCCCCTGCTCCAGGACCGCTTCGTCATCTCCGAGTCGGGACGCATCCTCGACACCGGCGAACCCGACATCCTCTATCGCAACCTCGGCGGCACCAACGTCTCCTCGCTGCGTGTCGAGGACGGCCATTTCCTCGACGAGACCGGCCGGACCCTCACGAACGTCTTCCGCGACTTCGGGCTTTCCGTCGCGTTCCGCGACCTGAACCAGGATGGGCGGCCCGACCTTTACGTCTGCAACGACTTCCATTCGCCCGACCGCATCTGGCTCAACCAGGGCGGCCTGAAGTTCAAGCTCATCGACCCCATGGCCCTGCGCCACACCAGCATGTTCTCCATGGGCATTGACTTCGCCGACCTCAACCGCGACGGGCTCGACGACTTCCTCGTCCTGGACATGCAGAGCCGGGACCATGAGCACCGCATGGACACTGCCCAGCCCGAGACGGCCACACCTGCGGAAACGCGCGATCCCGGGTCCCGTCCGCAATACATGTTCAACACGCTCTTCCTCAACCGCGGCGACGGCACCTACTCGGAGATCGCCCACCTGGCGGGCCTTGCCGCCACGGAATGGTCCTGGACTCCCGTGTTCCTCGACGTGGACCTCGATGGTTGGGAGGATGTGCTTGTCTCCAACGGTTACGTCCGCGAGGCGCGCAGCGAGGACACGCAGAAGAAGCTCCAGGCCATGCGCGGCGACAGGGAAGCGTCCGCGGAGGAAGTGTTCGCAAGCCGCCGACTCTACCCGCCCTACGCCTCGCCCAATCTTGCCTTCCGCAACGAGCACAACCTTCACTTCGCAGACCACAGCGAAGCTTGGGGGTTTCATGAGGACGGTGTGTCCCATGGCATGGCATTGGCCGACCTGGACAACGACGGCGACCTCGACCTCGCCGTCAACAACCTCAACGCCCCGGCGAGTCTCTACCGCAACAACGCCACCGCCCCGCGCCTGGCCGTGCAGTTGGTCGGTGACAATGCCAACACCCACGGCATCGGCGCCCGGATCGAGGTCTTCGGCGGCCCCGTCCGCCAATCGCAGGAAATCACCTGCGGCGGTCGTTACCTTTCCTCAGATCAACCGTTGCGCGCCTTTGCCGCGGGCTCCGAGACGAACACGCTGACCCTGGAGGTGCGCTGGCCGGACGGGCGCCTCAGCCGCGTGGAGAAGGCCCACGCCCATCACCTCTACGAGATCCACCAGTCCGCTGCCCAGCCCGCACCCGAGACGCCGACCCCGGGCAACACACCGCCGCTGTTCGAGGATGTCAGCAGGCAGCTCGCTCACACGCACACGGAGGACACCTTCGACGAGTTTGCCCGCCAACGCCTGTTGCCGCGCCAACTCGGGCACATCGGTCCACCCGTCGCCTGGGCTGATCTGGATGGGGACGGACACGAGGATCTGGTCATCGGCGCGGCGCACCGCGGTGCCATGGCCGTGTTTCATAATGAGGCCGGACGACGCCTCAGGCCCTGGACCGGATCGTCCTTGGGTTCCAACCCACGCGGCGACCAGACCGCGCTTCTGCCTGTTCCTTCGCCTCAGGGTGCTGTCACGCTCCTGGCCGCCCATTCGCCCTGGGCCGATGGCGCAGGCTCGCACGGGTCCGTGCAGGGCTTCCACCTGGATGCGCAATCCGCCGCGCCCGAACTTCGATTGCCTTTGCCCGACACCGTCCCCGGTCCCATGGCCATCGCGGACATCGACCTCGACGGAGACCTCGACCTGTTCGTCGGCGGCGCCTTCGTACCCGGACGCTATCCCCTGCCCGCCTCCTCCTTTCTCTTCCTGAATGACAACGGGAGGTTCCTCACTGATACCCAACACAATGAGCGCCTTCGCGAATTCGGGCTGGTTCGCGGCGCCGTATTCAGCGACCTCGACCTGGACGACGATCCCGACCTCGTCGTGGCCTGTGAATGGGGACCGGTCCGCGTCCTCCACAACGACCACGGCACGTTCACCGAGCAGACAGGGCCGCTTGGCCTGGCGGGATGCGCGGGTTGGTGGACCGGGGTGACCACAGGCGATTTCAACGAGGACGGACGCCCGGACATCGTGGCCGCCAACTGGGGACGCAATTCCACTTACGCATTGCATGACCGGAACGGCCTGGACCTTTACTACGACGATCTCGATCAGAACGGGATGATCGACGTGATCGAGGCCTTCAAGGATGAGAAACTCGGCCGGATCGTCCCGCAACATCGCCTTCCCTACCTGGCCCAGGGCCTGCCCCCGCTTGGGTTCCGCTTCACATCCAACCAGGACTTCGGACGCGCCTCGATCGAGGAAATCATGGGCAAGCCATTGTCGTCGGTCGGACATCTCCACGCCAACTGGCTGGAATCCACGCTCTTCCTCAGTTCCCCCACCGGCTATGTGGCCCGGCCGCTGCCGGTGGAAGCGCAACTCGCCCCCGCCTTCGGTATCAGCGTCGCGGATGCCAACGGCGACGGGCACGAAGACCTTTTCCTGGCACAGAACTTTTTCTCCACCCGCGACGGCGTCGCTCGCGATGACAGCGGGCTGGGCCGGTGGATGCTGGGCGATGGCCAAGGCAACCTGCGTCCGCTGTCACCGTCAGAGAGCGGGGTCCGCATCGAAGGCGAACAACGCGGGTGCGCCCTGGGCGATTTCGATGAGGATGGCCGGATCGACCTGGCGGTGGGCCAGAACGGGGGAGCCACACGTCTGTTCCGCAATGCGACCGCGCGACCCGGCCTGCGCGTGCGGGTGCAGGGGCCCCCAACGAATCCCTTTGGTGTGGGGACGATTCTGCGCGTGGGCGACGGGAAGCAGTGGGGTCCGGCGCGAGAGATCCATGCCGGTTCGGGATGGGGGTCGCATGACTCACCGGTGATGATCCTCGGCCACTCCGGTCAACCCACGCAGCTCCAGGTCCGCTTTCCCGGCCAGCCGGTCCGGACCATTCCCATCCCTCCCGAGGCCCTCAAGGACCCGGCCCACCATCCGATTCGCATCCAGGCATCCCGCTAACCCATTCCCCCGGCCCTCTGGGCTCCTCTGTGCGCTCTGTGTTGGAGGAGAAGCGCCCGCATGTCGCCTGATGTCATCCAGTCCACGCCCTGCGCCAAACATGCGCCAAATCCTTAAGCACAAAGCGCACAGAGGAGCACAGAGGGCCGCAGAGGGAGGGGAAAAGACGTGTGAACAACTTATTCTCAAACTCGCTTGACTCATTTACTACCACTGTAGTATTACCTCGGTCGTTGGAAGAAACCGTCCTGCCCTTGTAACCATGCCCAAGCCCAGCACCCATCGCCTCGGCGATCTCCAACTCAAGATCCTCAAGGTCCTCTGGGATCGCCCCGACGCGGCCGTGGCCGATGTGCTCCAGCACATCCAGCACCCCACACGCCTCGCCTATACCACCGTCGCCACCATGCTCCGCAAGATGGAGTCGCGCGGCCTGGTCGGACATCGGACGGTTGGTCGCACCTTCCTCTACCGCGCCAAGGTCACCGCCGACGAAGTCTCCCATAGCATCAGCACCCACTGGGTCGAACGCCTCTTCGGCGGCAGCCTCACCCAGGCCGTCAATCACCTGCTCGAAACCCGCAAGCTCACCCGCAAGGAACTCGACCAACTCGAACGGCTCATCGCGGAACGAAAGAAAAAGTCATGAACCCCTCCCTCCTGACCACGTTGCCCTGGACGTTCCTGCTCGGCACCTTCCTGCTCACCGGCCTGGCCTGGATCGGCTGTCGCTGCCTCACAACCCCCATCTGGCAGCGCCTGCTCTGGCGCCTGGCCCTGGCCGGTTACCTGGTGCTGGCCGGGCTTGAGTTGTCCGGGTCGGCCCACTGGATGGTGTCGAAGCTGCGGGGGATCGTCCGCACCGCGTCAACTCATGGACCGGCCGGGTTTGACATCGTGACGGACATGACGCCCGACGCCCGGTTTTTCGATGAGGCACAGCCAGCGGAGCGAACGGTCCAACTCACGCGTCCCGCCACGGTGATTCCCCAGGCAGGCACAACGCTCACCTGGTTGTTCCTGGCTTGGTTCATGGGAGCGGCGGGTATGGTGGGGTTGTTGGTGTGGCGTCGGTTGGCTGTGCAGTGGCTCTCGCACCGCACTTTGGAACCGGGCGACCCGGCTCTGCTCGCACACTTCGACTCACTACGGCGCAAGCTCGGCATCCGCAGGCCCGTGTGGCTTCGCCTCTCGCACCTCGTGCGCACGCCGGTGGCGTGGGGTGTCCTGCGTCCCACGGTGTGTCTTCCGCAACACCCAACCCAACCCTGCACCGACCTGCAGCGCGACGTCATGCTCAGCCATGAACTGGCTCATTTGTCCGCGCACGATCCGTTGTGGTACGGCGTGGCCGACTTGGTGAGCGCCCTGTTCTGGTGGCACCCGCTGGCCTGGTGGATGCGCCAACGCCTTCGTGCCGTGAGCGAGGAAGCGGCCGACGAAGCGTCGCTCCTCATCGACAACGGACCCGGCACCCTCGCGGAATACTTGGTCCTCCTCGGCCGCCACTTCGCCCCCAACGCTCAACCCGCTTGCCTGGGTATGGCCGGCGACGGATACCGCTCCGCCCTGACCCGCCGCGTCGAGCGGTTGCTCACGATCGAGGCTTCGGCCCGGCGACCGGTTTCGCGCGCTTACAAATGGTCCACCTCATTCTTGAGCGGCCTGATCATTCTGGCGGTGGGCTTGACCGGGTCATGCTTGGGAAGCCAATCATCATCCAGCGGCAACTCGCTCCTCTCATCCTGGAGGACTTCCTCGCTCGGCCTTGCCTTCCATGCGCTGTGGCCGGAATCGCTTCCGGGCACTCCGGATGTTGATCGCGCTGCACCCGCCGAGAGACCCCCGAGCGATGAGGAGGCCTCAGAAGCGCGGATCCAGGTTGGCAAGGTGCTGCTGGAGTTGGGACGTTACTATGATGCCAGGATGGAGCTTCGGGAGGCGCTCCGACTCAATCCGGACAATGCCACGGCATCCAATCTGTTCGAATTGGTCCAGCACAAGATTGTGAACGGAGTGAACTCGGGAACGAATCGTCTCTTTACCCGCTGGTTCAAGCTGGCTCCCCAGAAGGTGGACGAGTGGCCCGGAAACGAAGCCATGACCCCTTTGGAACAAATTCGCGATCATGTCAGCCAAGCGGGCGTGGATCTGCAGCAACCCAACAAGGCCATCTTCTACAACGACAGGCTGGGTATGCTGATGGCACGTGGTACGCTGGCTGATTTGGACCAAGTTGAGGCAACGATCCAGAAGCTTAACCAGACGCCCGCGCTGATCACGTTGGAGATCCAACTCTGCGAAATCAACCAAGGCCCGGATGCCACCAACGCCTTGCCGGGCACTCGGACCGGTGTGCTCACCATCCCGCAAGGCCGTGTCACACGCGCCAGGTTGCAACAACAGGAGGGCGTGGATGTGCTCACGGCTCCGAAGATCACCACGCTCAGCGCCCGCCAGGCCCAGGTCAAGGTGAGTGAGATTCGTCCCGTGGTTGATGCAGCCGATCCCAACGCCAGGGAGGCGACCATCGAAACCGGTCCCACCATCGATGTGGTGCCCGAAGTTTTGGCGGACGGCCAAACCATCAGCCTTAAGGTCATTGCCTGGATCAATGAAATTATGGTGACCGATCCGGATACGCCGCAGGCGCGGCAACTCGTCCGCCGCCGGTACGCCATGGGACATGCCCTGGTCTTTGATCGCCAGACCATGGTCCTGGGCGACTTCGCCGACCTGGTCATGCCCGCCCCCTATGCGGTGGATCATCCCGGCATTCCTGCCGATCCACCGGCCAGCCTGGCCCCGCCCAAGCCGGGGCGCGTGGTGCTCTACATCACTCCAACCCTCATCGATCCCGCCGGCAACGCCCTCCACGACGACGCCGACCCCGGCCTCAACCCGGATCGCATCCCGCCCCAACCCGAGCCACCCGAGCTCCCCCGTCCTAAAAACTAACGCCCCCATGGCGGATTCAGCCACCACCTTGACTTCGCCAAGACGCCTGAAGGGAGCCCTGCGCATGTTGATCTGGATCGTTCTCGCCTATGCACTGCTGGTGCTGGGCGGCTGCGCCTTCCAACGCAAGCTGCTTTACTTCCCCCAAACGCTGCCCCTGGACACCGCGCGTCAGGCGGCCCTAAAGAGCGGGTTTGAAACGTGGTTGAGTCCCGCTCGGGCTCACATGCCGCTTCTTCTGCCTTCCCTCACCCTCCAGGACCGCTACGATCCCGCCGCCTGGCTGAAGGATTACCGGGGCCCCATTCAGTTTGTCATCGCCGGCGAGGACGAGATCATCCCGCCGAAGTTCGGCCACAAACTCCACGAGGATTACCAGGGTCCCAAGCGCCTTCTGGTGGTGCCGGATGCCGGTCACAATGAGGTGGCCGGCCAACCCGCAGAATGGTGGAACGATGTCTATGAGTTCTGGAAGGAACAACGATCCCAGCCATAAACAGCTCTCAGGTGGAGGGGAAGGGACTCAGCCCGTGATGAACCTTGAACCTCGACCGACGGCGCGCGGCTCTCCAGAGCCGCAGCGGGTCGAAATGATCCCAGCCCGGATGACATGCTCAAACAAAGCAGGCTGGCTCTGGCTGTGGGAGGTTTTTACGCTGGACGCAGGCCGACCCGCTGCGGCTCTGGAGAGCCGCGCGCCGTAGGTGCATCATGCCCACAAACCCTGTAACGCCCCATCCCATCCGCTTCATGGACACTTGATGGGTTGTTTACCCCCCATCGAGACGTCCTCATGAAAACTTACTCATTGCTCACCGCCGGTCTGGCATCGCTGTTAACCCTGGGCGTCAGCCTCGGGGAAGCCGCTGCCGAGGCCTTTCACATCAAGCACCTCACCACCGGCCCCGGAGACCAGGTCACCATCGGGTATGAATCCGACCCGGACGCCTATTTCATCCTGATGACAGGCGATCAACCCGATGCCATCAACGAGCGGATCGGGTTGGCCACCGGCGTGAAGGGAGAGGCGAGCTTTGTGGTGCAGCAACCGGCCTCGCGGCAGTTTTACCAAATCCTCCGTGCGCCGCTCGCCGACCCATTGGACTCGGATGCCGACGGCATCGACGACCTGTTCGAGCACCGTTATGAGGACTTCCTCGACCCCTTCTACCAAGGCGACGCCGGGGAGGATTTCGATCTCGATTTCCGGACCAACCTCGAGGAATACCTCGACGGCGGGGATCCGTTCGTGTCGAGCCGGGACATCCCGATCGAAGGCCTCGAGATCGTTCACGTCACCTTCGATCGACCCGTCCGCGTGGGATACGGCACCAACGCGATGAGCTACACGGAGGCCCTGGAGTTCCGCGTCAGCGTGACTCCGGAAGGCTGGGGAGACCAGGAACGCCACCTCTTCGTCGGAAACCAGGCCCTGCACGGGCACAAAACCATCCCCGCCGGGGACCACAACGTCCTGGCCTTCTACGCCTATCAACCCGCCTCCCTAGTCGAGAACGCCTGCATCGTGCTGACGACGGATCGAAAGGTTCCCCGACGCCCCGCCAATGCGCCGTGCTTCCTCCGTTACACCACCAACGCCGTGCAGCGCGGCGTGCCGCTGGACGATTCGGTGCCGCTTGATCCCGCTTTTCTCGTCGAAGGCCCGGTCAAGCCCTGGGAAGGTCCCGAACTTTATCAGGCCCCGCAGGTCATCGGCGGAGCCGAGGATTACAGCGATGTGCAGTTCCAGTTTCACAATCCCTCCGGCGATCCCGTGGACCAGATCGAACCGGGGGACTCGGTCTCCATCAGCTTCACCGGCCTGCCACAGCAGCGCCAGATCCAGCTCTACATCGAGGATGATCAGGGCAATGAGTGGGCCTATGCACGGCTCTCGGGCGACCGTGCCGGCCGGGTGCCGCGCACCATCGTCTGGTTCAATACCGGCGTCATCGGCACGACCACGCGCAACGTCCGGTTTCGGCCCGACCTGAGCTTCACCGACTTCGCCGAAGCCTACACATATTGGGCTCAGCACCCCTTGCGCGTGCGCCTGGTCACCGAGGAGGGACGCCCGTTGACCGCCGTTCCACTACCCATGGCGCCGACACGCCAAAACCCGCTGCTCTATCCCTCAAACCGGGACGGCGTCCTCATGAATGCGGTGGAACGCGGACGCGATCCGCTCTTCGTCACAGGGACCCATTTCCCGCCCGGATCGAGAATCATGCTCTTCCTGGTCCCGAACCGTTTCGGCTGGAATCGCGGCGACACCTTTCGCGATGTGAGCGGGCCGGGAGGCGACTCGGCCATCGAACAGATCGCCCTGGGACCCAACGACACCAGCTTCACCGTGTCGATCTGGGAAGCGGAACGCATGATTCCGGGCGCCTACGATCTCGTGGCGCGAATCGTGCCGGAGTTTCCAGGCGCGGATGACCTGGCTTTTGAACTCGGCGATGACGACATCAACCCATTCGGCGACGACACCGGGGTGATCGTTTATGACCTGGTCGATGGCCACATCGAGATGGACATCTCGGGGCGCGCGGTGCCGCAGACTGCCTACTTCGAATTCGGCGACGTCCTCGAGCGACACGAGGCCGTGTCAGGCGCGGTGGATCCCACGGATTTCCCGAGCGACCACCCGGGCGGGCGTTATGCGGCCTACTACGTGGTGAACCAGAAGTCCTCCGCCTACTGGAGCGGAATGAATCCCGCCCTGGTCGATGTGTCCGGTCCGGGAGGCAGTTCCCAGATCGAGGTGGCCCAGGTGAAATACTTCTGCATCAACCAGAGCGTCCGCGTCATCTGGCCCGACCCGGACCCGGTCCAGGACATTGGAGAATACGACGTGGTGGTGGACTTCGGATGGATCGCCGCCGAGCAGTCCTCCGATTACCTGACTGACGCCGCCTACGATGTCGGGGTGGATTTCATCGACGGCTACAACCGGGTCGGCTTCACCGTGGTCAACGATCCCGCCACGCCCGGACCTTATCCCGTCGGCAAGGCCGACTACTACGACGCCCTGGTGAACGGCGGGGCCAACGACCCGTTCAGCTTCCCGGAGCTTGGCTTCCCCTTTGTCCGAAACTGGCTGACCATCCGCTACCCCGCCCAGGCCAATGGCGTCGAGCAGCCCCTGCCGGCCGGTAATGACGCCTACCCGGTGGCGTTGTTCCTCCACGGCCGCCACCGCATCTGTTCGCCCGATGATTGCTGCAATGACTTCGCCTGCCAGTACAACGTCAATTGCCCGCCCTCGGACCGAGTGGCCAGCCATCGAGGATTCAATTACGTCCTCGACACGCTGGCGAGCCAGGGGTTCATCGCGATCTCGATCGATGCCTTCGACATCCAGCCGGCCAACGGTTACGAAAGCTATGAGTCCCGCGCGCGCCTCATCCTCGAGCACCTCAATCGCATGCGGAACTGGAATGACTTCGGCACCGATCCCTGGGGCGCCTTGAACTTCCAGGGACGCATCGACATGAGCCGGATCGCCATCATCGGCCATTCCCGGGGTGGCGAAGCCGTCCTGGTGGCCTCGCACATCAACGCGGCCGAGGCCGGCAACTACGGCCACGACATCGGCGCCGTCATCGCCCTGGCGCCCTCCTACTATGATGCTGGATACTACTGGCAAATGACCACCGCCCCTTACCTCGCCCTGCAGGGCGCGCGGGACGGCGATCTCCAGGACTTCCCCGGCGTGGCCACCTATGACGACGCGTATCCGGCCGACGGTCTCACCCAACATGTCAAGGCGCTGGGCTTCATCCACGGCGCCAACCACGCGCACTTCAACACCGTCTGGACCATCGGCCATCCCGACGCCGAACCCTGTGCCTGGAACGACATGTTGAACAAGCCCGGGTCCCTCCTGACCCCCGGGGAACAGCGCCAGATCGCGCTCTCCTCCATCATTGGTTTCATCCAGTGGCACCTCAACGGGGTCAAGGAATACCGGGAGATCTTCACCGGCCGACTCGAACTTCAATCCATGAACAACGACGTCATCCGGTGGTCCTACCAGGATCCCAACCGCATGACGGTGGAGGACTTCGAAACCGGTCCTCCCGGGAACAACAAGAACTCGCTCAACGGCCAATACACCTTCGACCCCCAGTTCCTGACCACGATCGAGGACGACTTCGACACGGACTCACGACACATCACCGTCAAGCTGGAGCTCTCCTGGGATCAGACCGCGTTGGAGTATGAGAACGAACTCCCGGTGGCGCATCGCGACGTCACGCCCTGGACGCACCTGGCGGTTCGGGTGATGCAATTCATCGACCCCTTGAACCCCGTCGGCACCGCCGAGACACTCCGGGTGAAGCTTGTGGACGGGAACGACATCTACCGCGTGGTCTGGACGGATGACTTCGAGTCGATCCCCTATCCCGACAACAACATCAGCCAGATGAAGACCGTCCGGTTGCCCCTCAAATCCTTTGCCCAGAACAATTCCGGCGTGGACCTCACGGACATCCGCAAGATCATCATCAAGGTCCAGGGCACCGGCAGCATCGCCCTGGACGACCTCCAGATCACCCGCTGAATCCCGGGCACCACGGACCACACGAATTGGGGGGGAAGGCTGGAACCACGAAACACACGAAACACACGAAACCGGGCCTTGCTTCCTTTCGTGTATTTCGTGGTTCCCTCTGCCTACTGGGGAAACATCGTTACTTGGAGCCTTCATTTCCACCAGGAGTCGCTCGGCTTTCGTGTGTTTCGTGTATTTCGTGGTCCCCATTTTCGAGGTTTTCCTGCTTCCAAGTCCGTGGTGAACTTCTGCGATGAAATCGTTGACCAAGCATCTTTGGTTCGAGGTCCCGGCTCGACGCGCCTTTGTGAACATCACCGCCACCGTGGCCGACCTGGTCGAGGAGAGCGGCATCCAGGAAGGCCTCTGCCTGGTCAACGCGATGCATATCACCGCGTCGGTTTTCATAAATGATAATGAGTCCGGCCTGCACCACGACTACGAAATCTGGTTGGAGAAATTGGCTCCGCATGAGCCGGTCGACTATTACCACCACAACCGGACCGGTGAGGATAATGCTGATGCCCACCTTAAGAGGCAGGTCATGGGTCGTGAAGTCGTCGTCGCCATCTCCAAGGGTCAACTCGATTTCGGCCCGTGGGAGCAGATTTTTTATGGAGAATTCGACGGCCAACGCCGCAAACGCGTCCTGGTAAAGATCATTGGCGAGTGAGAACGAGATGGCGTCATCTCGTGAAGCATTATTCAATGTTATTTCGAGGGCAGACCCCGCTGGCTTGACAAGGCTTTGACCGCCGCCAATCCCGCTTCGTTCCATTGATGGGGAGAAATCCGCGCTAGCAGCCTCTCCAAAACCTGTCGCCGGCAAGTCCGGGCTACCAGCACTTGTCGATGATTCGGGAGAAGACAGTACTGGTCCCCGTGGGATTTGGAGTGCAGAGCAAGCACGTGAGTCACATTGACCAAGGCGGACCGGCTGACGCGAACAAATCGATCTCTGGGCAGGCGGACTTCGATGGAGCTGAGGCTTTGGGTGACTTTCATGGAACCATTGGCGGCAACCACCTCACGAACCGTGTTGGCGGCTGCCACATAATGGATGTCGTCCACCTTGAACACGATGCTGCGCTTGCCGCACTTCAGGGCCAGACGCTCGCCTTTGAAGCCTTGGCCGTCGAGGGCGTGCGTCTGAGCCCGTGTCGCATGGAACTCCGCACAGCGCGCGCGGGCACGTCCGAGAGCCTGGTGGAAACGTTCCGCCGAGAAGGGTTTGAGTAGGTAATCGATGGGCTGGACTTCAAACGCGCGAGACGCATATTCGCCGTGCGCAGTCACAAAGATAACCGCCGGCGGTGCCTCCTGACCCAACGCTGCCAATACCTCAAACCCGTTCAGGCCGGGCAGCCGTATGTCCAGCAGCGCGATGTGGGGGCGGTGCTGGCGGATCAGGACGACCGCTTCCGGTCCATCCCCGGCTGCGCCAACCATTTCGAATCCTTTCTGCCCACGCAGTAGCCGTCGCACACGCTCCCGGGCCAGAACTTCATCGTCGACAACGACGAGGCGCAGCCTGGAGTCACTCATAGGCCGCCCTGCAAACCCGGGTGGCTGGCCTGCCGGGTGGCCACGCGCGGTTCGAACCGGGTCGCCGGCAAATCCATCGCCACCGCCTGGCTCTCGCTCTCGCGGATGTGGTAGGCGCGGTTGAGTTCCAGGCCCGTCAGGTGTTGAGTCTCCCCCGACGCCGGCCAGAAGATTTCCACGGCCTGGATAGCCGTCGCATCCCCCATCCCGAGCTCCTGGCGCAACGGATTGGAGCCAAAACTCCCACCGCTATTGACCGTCTTGTAGATGTGACGCAGTCCGGATGGAGTCGTGACCGTTGCCTTGATGCGGGCACCGATGGCGGCACGGTTGGACTTGGTCCCTTCGAGTTTGAGTTTCAACCAACCGCCACTGTGACCCGGGTTAAGAAAGAGGGCGTTGCGATAGTTGTCTCCCGTGTAGGCGCCGCCCATCACAACATACACGTCCTGATCACCGTCATGATCCAAGTCGGCAAAACCGACGCCGTGGCCTTTCTGCAGGTGACCAAAGCCTCCCGCCGTCGTCACCTCCTGAAAGAACCGCCCCTCCCCGTTGCGGAACATGCGGTTGGGAATCAGCATGGTGAAGTCCGGCTCCCCGGTCCCCAGATAAAGGTCGAGCCAGCCGTCGTTGTCCAGGTCTCCAAAGTTGCAGCCCATCGTCAGACAAACCTTGTCCAGCCGGGCCGAAACGGTGACGTCGCGGAATGTGCCATCCCCGTTGTTCCGATACAACTTGGGCAAGGCGGCACGGTGGGGTAGCCCCAGATAATCCGCGCAAATCTCCCCCACATTTTTGGCGGCGTAGCCGGAAGCGAACAGATCCTCCCATCCATCGTTGTCGTAATCGAAGAACCAGGTGGGGAAGCTGACCAACTGGGTGTCGAGGAGCCCGGCCTCCCGCGTGACGTTCCGGAATGTCCAACCCGCTTGTTTCCCATCCGGTTCGCTTGGGCCTTGGTTGCGGAAGAGCAGATTCGCTCCTTTATTGCGGCACGAGAGATACAGGTCCGGCCGCCCATCCTGGTCATAATCAGCGCACGCGACGCCTTTGACAAAGCTCCGCACCGCCAATCCCACCTGAACCGCGCACTCCGTAAATGTCCCGTCTCCATTGTTGCGAAAGAGTTCGCACGGATCAGGATCGGTTGAATCGGTGGTTTCGTTGCCGATAAACACATCCAGCCAGCCGTCTCCATCGTAGTCGAACCAGACCGACGTCTGAGTTGGATGAGAGCTCAGCAAACCCGCCGCCTCCGTGACGTCTTCGAAAGTGCCGTTCCCATTGTTGCGCAGGAGCGAATTGGGGATGCGGCCCGCCCGGCCGAGCCACGCCCCGCGCAGCACCCAGATGTCCAGCCAACCATCGTTGTTGTAGTCGGTCTGCTGTATGTTGAGCCCACTGACCAGACCTGCCAAACCCGCTTCCCCTGTCCGTTCGATGAACTGACCGCGGCCGTTGTTGCGAAAGAACCGCAGCTGGCTCTGCAGCCCCCAACCCGAGGCCACCACGTCGATAAAGCCATCGTTGTCGAAGTCATCCAGAATGCAGCCGCCGGCCAAATCATCCACGTCCAAGCCGAGGTCTCCAGCCACCTCCGGGAAACGGGGCAGTTCATACGCGGAGGCAAATCGCTCTTCCGGTATCCGCCACGCCGATGGCACCTGCGCAGGGTACTCGCCCAGTGTCATGTAGGCCAGGTTGAGCAGCCACCGAGCCGAAAGATCGTCCGGGAATTCCCCCAGCTGTTCGGTCAAGAGCGCGATAGCTCCACGCGAGCCTCGCTCCAGTTGATGGTAAGCAGCGGGCCGAAGCGGAAATAGACACGACTCGGAGTTATGGTTGATCTGACAATTCTCCTGTTCACCCAAACGAAGCATCCCCACCGCCCGGCGCATCCGCAGCTCGCTTCGGCTCCGCCTGTCGATCCTTCCTCCCGCCAGGTCCACCTTCTGCTCCACCCCCTGGAAATGATCCAACGCCCCCAGGGTGCGTCCAGATTGCAATAGTTGGACCCCCAACTGGAACCGGAGCGGAATCTGTTCCTGCAAGTTGGTGGACTGCCCCAGACGCTTCAGGAGAAGCTCCGCCATCCGATCGCTGAGGAAGGCCATCTCACGCGGGTCGGCCTGGGCGCGAATCTGCTCCAACCGCTCGACCATTCGCTGCGTGGGCGACGGTTGCTTCACGCCGTTCTTGATCACCGCCCAGCGTCTGGGCACTCCGCACCACCGCTCATCAATCGGCGCGTCCCGCTCCAGCCATGTGGGGGCAATGATTGACTCCATGCGCGCCGCCGGCCGCGACGCAGCAAGAGATCTCCCTTGAACGCCAGGATGAGCCTCGCCCAGCCAGGATGGAAGGGCCAACACGGCGATGGTGATCAAGACCGCGCTCCCCGCCCCCCCCAACACCCAAGACCTCCGCAAGGGCTGACCGAGGCCCCCTGTGGGTAACGGGACCTTGCCTGGGCCACTTCTGGGGGTTCGCCTTTGGGACCGTTTCATCAACAAACAACGGGTCGATAATGCACGTTATGCAAGTTACCCATGGTGTCTCCATCCAGCTACCGCGCAGGGACAAAACCTCCGCAAAACCTTGTGAATTGGTTCCCATTAGGGGTGAACCGCCAGAACCACGCATTCCCTCCCCCTAGCCGCGTCGAACAATCGCTTCACCCGTTCGCAGCTTTCCTCGCAGTCTCATAGAACGCCCATCATCCTGAGTTTCGCCGACGGCCAACAACCGGACTTTCAGGATGGCGGCTTGGTGGATTGGGGGCAGCCTTCGAATGAACATTTAGTGGTCTGATGTGTCGGGTGCAGGCGCCTTCCATTCCGCGGCGGCCTCCCCCGTTGTTCCTCCAGGCAGCGCTCGATCTGCCGAACCTTTCGGCTCAGCCGGGGATCCTCTTCCACAAGCCCTGGCAGACGCGCGACCTGCGCGCTGATCGCCCCTCCCGTGCTCGTCCCCAGCAGCCGGCTGGAGACGTGAGAGATGGCCCAAGGGTACTCCATGCGCATTGACCGGGCCATATCCCCACGCTGCCCAACCGCACTCCCGCCGTTAAGTGTTATTTCGAGGGCCCCATTGATACCCATCAACGGCCCTCACCCCGGCTCCTCCGGGGGGAGAGGGAGACCCGTCCTCCGCTCGAAGAGAGTTTGCCGGGGAAAGAAGGCTGTAGCCGCCGAGGGAACGAGGCGGTTTCAGGCAGCCATCAAACCCCCAGTTCCGCCTCGTTCCCTCGGCGGGCTACTTGTCTGCCTTGCGTTCTTGAACGGCAAAACGACAACATGTTGGTCGTTCTTTTCGGGTAAAGGGCAGGAGCAACATAGCAATTGTCGAGGTAGGGACGCCGATTGCCCGGCGCCCCCCTCACAGATCCCGGCGGGCGGTTTTCCCGCACCGGGCTCTTCAAGTCAACTCGCTCTCGCATGCGCCAGAGGGTTGGCTTGCGGCAGCGGGGACTGCGAACTTCGGTGTGTTCAGGAACCTTGGCCTGGAATGCTCCCTTCAAACTTTGGTAGCCCTCATGGTGCCGACATTTGCCCGCGTTCGAGCTGGGCAAGCGCCATTCGTTGCTCTGGTGTGGCCATACCATACGGCGCGCGACGGGAAGCATCTTGTCATGACCGTAGTGGTAGTGGTGTGAAAGCACGGCCGTAATCCACCCGGCGAACACCTCCGGTTCAGCGGTGGCCGAAAGAACTTTGAACCAAGCTCGCAATGGCCCGGAAAGCTCAGGCAAAGTTGATGTTGCCGGCAAGACCGGTCTCCCCCGCCTGCCTGATCAGCCGAAGGATGGCGGCACACTCGGCAAGTCGGCTTCGACGACGAATGAGTATCAGTAGGCCCGGCCCCGGTTGCCCCTTGGCGAGATCCAAGAAGTCATCCCGATTGCATGTGACTAACGTCGCTTTGTTGGCGTGGACCCACTCCCAAACAGTGGCGTCCTCAGCGTCAACAGGCAATACCTCCCGGAGGTGATGCACGTCGTGTCCCTCTTGGCGAAGGACGTCCCCAATTCGGTCTGGCACATCGTGATCAAGCAGGAACTTCACTGGTGGGAGTCTGCCATTTGGCTGGCGATGAGATGGTCAATCTCAGCGCGATGGTCCTCGTAGTAGGCCAGGCATTCATATACCTGGGCACGCGTGATGCCCTCCAAACATTGTGGCATAGAGTCAACGGTCTCCCCGTTCTGCAGCAATCCAATGACATCGTGGACTCCGACACGGGTGTTTTCTATACGGGCGTGACCTCCACGAACACCGGGAGTCTTCGTGATGTAACGATACTTTTCGGAAACTTCTGCCATGAACGCATTTTAGCGGGCTTCTCAAAGGGCTGCAATGATCCATCTGCCGCCGCTTTAGATCCCTCCAGCAACGCACGCAGCCATCCAAATCCAGCGATGACGCCGAGCTTCGCATGGTCGCAGGAGTGGGGGCTTCCAGCGTCGCCAGGGCGCTCCATGGCTCGAACGACTCGACCAAGCGGCCCCGGCTGGATTCTGCGAGGAACTGGACCTATTCAGGATGTTCGACTTCGGCCAAGCTGAGCATGCAAGTCTGGGCCCCAAATCTTGCCCCGCTTTGCCAAAGCGACGAGGTGGCTCCAGACCTCGCGATATCCCCGATCTGGGGCTGAGGTATTCCGCTCATAGCGCCAGAGATGGACAGCATCTATTCCGGTCTCCCAGGCGACCTGGCGCCGCGTCAATCCGACACATTCCCGGAGAAAGGCTAGTCTCCCGCCGGGAGTGCCATCGTGCCCGAATGGGACGTAGCCGAGGAAGCGGATGATGGCTGGAAAATGACGCACGGAGGGGGTGCATGCGTTCCGTTCCCAGTTCTTGAGGGTCTCGATGTGGATGATCCCGCAGCCGCGGGACCACGCACGTGCTTTTGTTGCGTTTTTAGTTCCAGGCGGCGTTTGCGGATGTGGTCGCCGATCGTTTGTGGTTGTTTTGGCCGTTCGACTCCGCGCTCGCGCGCTCCGCTCAGGCCACCCTGAGCTAAGCCGAAGGGTGGAGCGACTTGAGTGGTGATCCAATAATAGGGGGGACGAGGGGGTCTGGGGACTATTATTCGGAGGTGACAAAAAGGCCATGCATCCCACGGCCCCTGTGATGTCAACAAGGCAGCGAGCGTCCTGCGAGGGGCATTCGATGTCGCTGTCTGTCCATGTCTCCGTCACAGCCGCTTCCTCCATTCGCGGTCGCGTCGAGCGGCATGGACCACCGCGAAAATGTGGACGCATTGGTCCTCAATGTAGTAGCAGATGCGATAGGGGAACCGATGGGGATATGTCCAGCGAGTATTGCGGCGCCGGTAGCGGACTCGAAACGCCAAAGCTTGGTCCTTAAGCGCATCAATCTCCTTGTTTACCGCAAGCGCAAACTCCGCTCCCAGTCCTTCGCGTTGCTGCTCATACCATGCAGCCGCTGCGAAAATATCGGTGAGAGCCTCGGGAAGGATGTCGAGGGTGAACCTCATTTCTTGAGGCTCGCAAGAATCTTGGATTTGGCTTCGTCCCAGGGAATGAAGGATCCGGGATTGTGCTCACACTCGTCCAGGCGCCTATCAATCAGTCTTCTTTCCTCGTCAGTAAGTTCCCCATCGTCGAGCCATTGTTCGCCGTCAATCTCGGCAAGGCGCAGGCGAACCTCGTTCCGCTCCTCTCGAGTGAGTTTGGTCAGTTCTTCCAAAATCTCTGATTTGCTCATGGCTTCAGTTTACGGTGGGCGGGAAGAGCCAGCAAGCTGTTCGTCAACACCTTCAGGCCGATGTTCGCGTTCGATTGCCTTTTCAATCTGCTGCCAAAGATGGGCCCTTCGCGCGAGTCCGACGAGCTGCTCCAAGAGTTCCCGAAACCGTGCATCCAGGGACATGTGGTTTTTCTCGTATCTCCAGAAGCTGACAGCATCAACGCCGGTCCTCCAAGCAGCTTGATGCTGTGTCAATCCGACGCACTTTCGAAGAAAGACCAACCGGCCTCCAGGGGTGCCATCGTGGCCGAAAGGGACGTAGCCCAGGAACCGGATGATGGCTGAACAATGACGCACGGAGGGGGTGCATGCGTTGCGTTCCCAGTTCTTGAGGGTCTCGATGTGGATGATCCCGCAGCCGCGGGACCACGCACGTTTTTTTGTTGCATTTTGAGCTCCAGGCGCCTTTTCCGGATATGGTCGCCGATCGTTTGTGGTTGTTTTGGCCGTTCGACTCCGCGCTCGCGCGCTCCGCTCAGGCCACCCTGAGCAAAGCCGAAGAGTGGAGCGACTTGGGTGCTGATCCAGTAGGGGGGAATAGGGGATCTGGAGACCTGGATTTCCAGGTGACAAAAAGGCAACGCACCCCACGGGGACTGTGATGTCAACGAGGCATAATGTGGCCTCAAGCTAAGGTAGCGCTCATCGTTTCGACTTATGTTCGCGTTCGATCAGGCCGAGCGCCTTCCGTTGCTCCGGCGTGGCCGTTCGGCGAGCAATGGGAAGCATCTTGTCACGGCCATAGTGGTAGTGGCGCGAAAGCAATTCCGTTACCCCCTTGGCGAACTCCTCCGGTTCGGCAGTTGCTGAAAGAACTTTGAACCAAGCTGGCAACACTCTCTCCCAGTCCACACCCACCTGCCACGAGCCAGCCTCGTCCGCGAAGAAGATGACGTCGTCCCGGCATTCATTGATGTGGTCCAGCAAGCCGAAGAGGATGTCCATTGCCTGTCGCACTTCTGTGGGATTGCCCTTCCTTGCATCGGTCACGCAACAGTCGAGAAACCGATGGCACTCGGCAATCCATGCGCATGTCCCTCCCGATTTCTCCCGGTAATTCTTGGAATTGAGGTCGAACGACTCGTAGTACTCGCCGGCCAAACTGGACTTCTCGAAACGCCTCACACCCGAGAGCAAGCTCCGTTTCGTCCGCGTCCCTGCATCCGGGCGCAGCCTTCTCAGGTCGAGATACTTCTTCGCAATCTTGTGGAGCTTGGTCAGCGGCAGCAGCTCTATGGCATCGTCCAACATGTAAAACACGTATTCGGTTCCAAGCCTCCGAATTGCTGTCCGCACCTTGTCTCGGTCGATCTCGATCATCTCGTCGGAACGCTTTGTCATAGTTCCTTGATTCTGCGCATCATGGCCGGCCGACGCGCGTGGCGCTCCCGAAATGCTCTCAGCCTCTCCTGGAACCGGGAGTTTCCGCCGGCCTGCTCGTGGGCGTCGCGCAGTTCTTTCAGTTGGGCGGCTGCCTGGTCGTATGCTGAAGCGACCTTTTGATCCATGATTGAGTCCAGACCCGCCCAGATTGTGTCGGCGCGCTCCATGACGGAGGCGAGGTGCCGTCTTCTCTCCTGCTCCTCGCGTTTCCGCTTTGCCACAGCCGCTTCGGCTTCCCGCTTGCGCCGCCCCTTGCGAACCACGAAGGTCTTGGCCGCAAAGTCCGAACAGGTCATGACTTGGCTTGCCGACGTTTCCGCGACCGGATACGTCCGCCGGACCAGTTCGGACGTGACCTTCGACCCTTCTCCCTGGGCCACGCGTTGGAGCAAAGCCCTCATCTCAGACTCGGAGAGCTTCTCAATGACGTTGGCGATGGGAAGTCGATCCTGTGCGGCAGTATGAGACAGCCCGGCAGCAACCGCAAGTGCATCGGAATCGACGGGAAAATGCTCGATGAGTGCCGACAGGGGAGGGCTGAGGCGATCGAGGTCCGCTGGAATCGGCGGCAGACCAACTGAGCGCTCTTTGGAATCCCGCCACTCGTCCGGGTCGAAATCGGCCAACCACCCGAGAAAGAGCGCCCGGTGGTCACCGCGCATCAGTTCTTCGCGGATACCCATGAGTTGGTCGATGATGCCTGCGCCCTCCGTCCACCCCCATCCCCCTTCCTCGTTCCGCTCCCACCACACGATCCATCGGTTGCCGACCTGCCGCGCAGTCAAGGTATCCTCGTATCGCTTGCCTTTCCGAAGATACGGCCGAAGCGCCTCCGGGGAGAGGCAACCTTCGGGAAAAGCCAAACCCAATCGAACAGTGCCCCAATTCGCGATGTAGAAGTGTGCGTCGTAGTACTTCAGCAGGGTCTCCTCACTCCCGTGGAAATCGCCAAAGTGGTATGAGTTCTGCCAGCGATGGCGGGACACTTGTGCGCGGCTGGAACAGCCCTCGGCATAACGCATGCCCTCGTCGGAGATAGGGCCATCAACCGCTACGAACTCATAGTACTGGTATTCACTCATGGATCACGCCTGGCTTTCCCGCATGGTCGTGGCCTCGAGTCGGTCAGGATCCCAAGGCTTCTCGGCTCTTACTTCTTCGATAAGGAAACGTCCGCCATGACCGCATGTTAGCTGGCTTCTCAAAGGGCTGCAATGATCCATCTGCTGCCCTTTTGACCTCGCCGCCAACGCACGCAGCCATGGGAGGATAGTTGGAATTGCTGACGCGACGCCCGGGCACGGCCGGCGGGACGCCCGCGCTCCCCTGCAACACCCTTGCGGACGGCCCACGCCCCTTCCTGCTGGTAAATCGCCTCCGATCTGTCATCTTGAGAACTCACCCGAGACATCGTGGCGCTTGCGTGCGCCCCTCGATACCGTGAGGCCAGGCTTGAATTTCAGAAATGCGACGAACACGAACCGGCACGGCAGCAGCCTTCGCACTCCTGGTCAGCCTGTGCGCAAGCGTGAACGGCCTTGAGCCGCGGCTCACCATCGAATCGGGCGTAAGCGTGAGCTGGCCGACGCGCACCGGGCACACGTATCGCGTGCAATGGTCGCCCCACGCCACCGGCCCCTGGACCAACTGGGGCGACCCAATCGTCGGTGGCGGAACGACGAACTCGCTTTATGACCCGGCGCCACCGGGTGTTCGTCATTATCAGGTACTGGAAATCGTTCCGGGCTCCGCTCCGGCTTCAGCGATTCCCGTGAACGGAGGATTCGAGTCGGGGGACGGATTCGTCGCGACCGACTGGAGTGCCGGGGCCGGCCAGCCGCCGGTTCGCACCGCCCTCCTCGCACACAGCGGTTCCTTCAGCATGAGAAGCGCATTGACCAACACGACCGCCGCTCCCGCCGAAGGCACGCTCAGTCAACGGGTCGCGGCTCAAGGCGGCACCGTGGCGGGGGGGCAGACCTACACGTTTTCATTCTGGGCCCACCAGGTGACGGCCGGGCCGTCCTACCTTCAGCAGTATCAGGTGCAATGGCTCGATGAGGCCGGCGGCGTGGTGGGAGGTTCCGGGCTGGTGAATTTCAGCGGCGTGATCGGTTCGTGGACGAAACTGTCTGCGACAGGCCTTGCCACTCCAACCACCGCCATCGAGGGGCGGATCTTTTTCCGCTTTGTCACGGGCGCCGTGGCCGGCGGGCATGGAGAAGTGTTCATCGATGACGTCACGCTGGATTCAGGCGGCGGCACGGCGGGTCCCGGTCAAACCAATATTCTCGAGGCAGTCGTCCAGCCGGTCGCGCGGGTCAGTTGGCCCACCACCGCGGGCTCGGAGTACTTGCCGGAATCAACGACGGCTCTTGGTTCGGAAACCTGGTCCGGCATCTGGCCCATGATGGTGGGCGATGGCGGAATGTTGTCGCTTCTGGTCCCGATGACGCGGCAGCAGGAATTCATCCGGGTGGAAAGCCCGTCCGTCGCGGTGCAGCCGCCGACCGGTCTTCGGGTCATTGGGGCGGGTGTCACGAACGCCATCGGCCTGGCATGGAACGCCAGTCCAACGGCCGGCGTCATTGGCAACCGAATCCTCTATGGCGTGGCGAACGGCGGCCTGACGAACTCGCTGGAAGTCGGGAACGCCACCATGGCCACAATCCGGGATCTCACCCCCGGACAGACGTATGACCTCGCCGTGCTTGCATTCACCGCCGACATGGAGAGTCAGCCGACCCCGATCATTTCCGCCCGGCCGCAAGTGAACACTGGCATCGTGCCGCTCTTTGACGCGAACACGTTGCTGGAGCCCCCGACGACGATCGACACCGCCAGTGCGCTCATCACTCACGTCGCCGATCGGGCCCGTGACCGGCACGCGCGCGAGGGCATGTTCAGCGCCTACGACCATTACTTGAGCTGGTACTGGGAGGAACGCACCATCGCCATCGAGATTGTGGATCGGGTGGCGAAAGGCGGCACAGGCCTCACCTTCAACTACGCCACGCTCACGCCGCTGGGCACTCCGGAGTTTCGCGCTTTCTTCCGCGGCATCAACACCGTCGCGGAGTATCATCTCAACCTCATGGCGCCTCTGGTCGGGTCGAATCTCTATTCCGCCACCCTCGACTCGAAGCTGCCCGAAAATCGCCCGTTGCAGATCGGGGATCGCGTCGAGATCGAAATCAGCCAGTTTATCGAGGCGCCGGCGCATGGACGCAACAATTACTACGGCACCGCCATCCTTTACGTGGTGGGGCGGGGCATTGTGCCGTGGGAGGGCGCGGGGCCGTTGCTGGATTCCTTCCCGCTGCCGGAATCGGCCTGGCCCGGCGGCCAGACCACGTTGCCGTATCAATATTCCAACGAGCCGGAGCATCGCTTCAAACAGACGGCGGGGAACCTCTCCCCCACGAACGCCCAGCCGTTCATGCTCGGGCGGCGGCTGCATCACACCGACTTTGGCTCCGGCGCGCATTCGGAGGCCGGCAACCCCGTCTTCACCGATCAGGCGGGCAAACTCGGACCCAAGTTCATCGCGCGCAGTTGTGTGGATTGCCATGTGAACAATGGCCGCGCGTTGCCACCGGCGATCGGCGAGCCGATGACCCGGACGGTCGTGAAGGTGGGTGGCGATGCCAGTGGCGCGCCCCACCCCACTCTGGGCAGCGTGCTGCAACCGCAATCCACCGGCGGCCCGGCGGAGGGCGAGGCGACGATCGCCGGCTACACGAACATCGAAGGCCAGCATGGCGATGGCACGCCCTACTCGTTGCGGAAACCGATCTACGCCTTTCAAGGGACCCAGCCATCGCATTTCTCCGCGCGGCTGGCCCCGCCGCTGGTGGGCCTGGGACTCCTTGAAGCGGTGGGCGATGACACGATCATCGCCCTCGCGGACCCGGATGACGCCGATGCCGATGGCATTTCCGGACGCATCCAGACCGTGCTTGATCCGGAAACGGGCGACGCGCGGCTCGGGCGATTTACCAGCAAGGCGGGCAGGGCCCGGCTCAGTCACCAGATTGCGGCCGCGCTCAACACCGACATGGGCGTGGCGACGGCGATCTTTCCCATGCTCGATGGGGAGGCCACCCACGAAGCAACCGAACTCTCGGCGTCCGATCTTGATCGAATGACACGTTATGTCGCGCTGCTCGGTGTCAGCGCCCGTCGCGACCTGACCGACGCCCAGGCGGTTCAAGGCGAGACACTGTTCGTCAGCGCCCACTGCGCGAAGTGTCACACGCCGACGCTCGTGACGAGCCCCCATCATCCCATGACCGAACTTCGCGCCCAGACGATTCATCCTTACACGGACCTGCTCCTGCACGACATGGGCCCGGGCCTCGCTGACAACATGGGCGAGTTCGACGCCGCGGGTTCCGAGTGGCGCACGCCGCCCCTCTGGAGCATTGGCCTCACGGCGGGCGTCAGTGGGGGTGAAGCGTATCTGCACGATGGCCGGGCCCGCACTCTCGAAGAGGCCATTCTGTGGCATGGGGGTGAAGCCGATGGAGCCAGGGAGGCTTTCCGGACCCTGTCCGCCCCGGATCGCGCCGCGCTCATCCGCTTTCTGGAATCCCTGTAGCCCTCGCGGCGCGCCACGGCTTTTCCGATCAATGGCACCGATTCCAGCGGAAGTTTCTCGATGACTGAGATTGAACAGCTCCTGGAACGTCAGGCGCGCTGGCAACAATCGCGAGCCGGCCTGACCTGGGACGAAAAACTGCGCTTGGCGGAAGTCCTGCGTGAAGCCGCCCTGGTCCTGCATTCCAGCCGAGGGCAGAAACCCCATCCCCACCGCGCACCGCATGCCGAGGGGTCAGACGTGACTATTTGACTATGAACCGGCTTGCCGAGGAGTTCTGCTGTTTCAGGGTCCATCGGGTTTTGAGAGGGTGGGTGCCTGTTTGATAGTTAGCCTGAGTCGGCGCTCGTTCGCAAAATGCTTTGCCTGATCGGAAAGCGGGACTGGCCGCTTGGACGGCAGATTTCCTAAGGGGCGCATATGCCAACCACGTGGCGCAGCGGCATCAACAAAGGACGCCGACGATCACCGCCGGCGTCCGGTTTGACATGGATTTGGTTTCAGGGAGCGGCGGCTCCGGCTTTCTAGTCATCCCTCGCCGCGGTCGGGCTTAGTTGGCGTGGGGCGCGACCAAGGTCGGCAGCACCGCGTCGAACATCGGATAAAAGATGCTTAGGACACAGAGCTCGTACTGCACATGGTGGGCGAACTCATGGGCGTGAGCGTCGGAGAAAGTCTGCGCTGAGGGCGTTGGCAAGCCGCGTTCTCATCCGATACGCGGGCCAGACGCCACGGGAGGTGGCGGCGCTGTTGGGAACAAGCACGGGAGGGGCGATCAGCGCGCAAATGGCGCGTCTGCCGGGGCTGCTCGAAGGGGATCCTCGGCGGGCCCGAAAGGTTAGGCAGATTGAACGCCGGTTGGAAGCCCGACGTGCGTTGGCTCCAGGCGAAGTAGATTGCCAAACGTTAATTCGATGGCTGACCCCTAAAAACCACTGCATAGAGAATGTTGTCCACACCGCCTGGGAGGCTTGGCAGGGCGAGGGTTTTGAACCCAATGGTCTCCCCCATGATCCTGCTGTGCTCGGTGCCCTCGGTGGTGGGCCGGGGGCGTATCGGCTGTCCGCCGCGTCCCCTGCGCGGGATCTTGGGCGCCCCGTGACAGAAGCCCTGCGCGGCATGGGGACACAGGATGCATTTGGCGCCTGGATCCCGCAGGGGGCGGCTTACGATATCGGTCGCGCAGCGTCAGGTTCGGAAGCAGGAAGGGCATGTGGGCCTGGGCCACTGAGGTGAGGCTGTCAAAGGGAACCAGCATGGCCATGCCGGCAATGCGGTCGGGATAGGTCTTGGCCGCATGGGCGGCGGCCCCGGCACCGATGGATTCGCTGACAACGTAGATCGGACGGTTGGTGGGAAGGAGGCGCACGGCCTCCTCCATGGCGCTGAGCCAGGACCTGAGCGATGAGGATCCGCCACGCGGGCCGTAGCCCGGATTTTCCAGGACATAGACATCCAAGCCTCCCAGGCCGCGGATGGGTTGGGCGATGTAGTCGCGGCGTTGCGCGGCCCAGCCGGCGTTGCCGTGTGCGATGAGAACGCTTGCTTGAGGGGGCGGGGAGGATGGGATGGACTTCTTTGATTCAAGGGGAGCCTGACTCCTTCTACAGTGGCTTGATGCGGACATTGCGGTAGGCGACCTGTGGGCGCCGTGATCCTGGAAACCGATGTGGCCATCGCGTTTGAAATCCTTGAGGGCCGTCTATCGCGTCAGAACGCTGAACGAGGCGGACCTCCTACTGACCGAGGCGATCCAAGGTTTGAACGACAATCGCCACCATCGGGGCCAGGCACTGGCCTTTCGCGCGATGACTCGCGCCCAACTCGGGAACATCAAGGAAGCCTCCGCCGATGTCGCTACGGGTGTCATGGCCGTGCAACATGTTCACGTGGCAAAGACTTGCGTGAGTTCCGTTTATTTTTTCTTGAAAATTGCAACTTATTCGCTCATTCTTCGATAATAATATGGGAAAAATCGATCGCGTTCATCTTCTTCATCGGGTTTCCCAATCACTCAGCCAATTCCGTATCACCGCCCTCCTCGGACCCCGCCAGTGCGGAAAAACCACCTTGGCCCGGGAATTCACCACTCCCCGGCAGAATTATTTCGACCTCGAAAATCCTCGCGACGCCGCTCGTCTGGCCAATCCACTGGATGTTCTTGGCTCACTTGAGGGACTGATTGTGATCGATGAATTCCAACGTCAAGCGGAGCTTTTTCCTGTTCTGCGTGTGCTTGTGGACCGAGTCCCCAATCCTGCCAAGTTTCTCATTTTGGGAAGCGCCTCACCAACCCTGATGCGGGGAGCCTCCGAAACCTTGGCCGGTCGAGTTCAGTTCCTTCCCATGAGCGGATTCACCTGCGAGGAAGTCGGCGTGGAAACTCGAAACCGGCTATGGCTGAGAGGTGGATTTCCTGAATCTTACCTGAGCGCCAGTGACGAGGCCAGCTTGCGCTGGCGGGAAGCATTCGTGCAGGCTTTCCTGCATCAAGACATCCCCTCCTTCGGCGTGGGCGTATCGGCCGAGCGATTGCGACGATTCTGGACCATGCTTGCGCATTATCATGCGCAAACCTGGAATGCTTCCGCCATCGCCTCATCGCTGGACGTCAGCCATACCACGGCCCGGTCTTATCTGGACATCCTTTCGGGCGCATACGTCATCCGACAACTGCCGCCGTGGCTCCCCAACCTCAAGAAGCGCATGGTCAAGGCGCCCAAGGTGTATCTTCGCGATGCGGGGCTCCTTCACGCGCTCCTGCAAATTGAAAGCATGGCTCAATTGCAATCCCATCCCAAATTTGGGGCTTCTTGGGAAGGGTTTGCCCTGGAACAAATCATGATCCTATTGGAGATTCCGGATCACCAAGCCTTCTTCTGGGCAACTCACGGCGGAGCGGAGATGGACTTGGTGATCTCCAGGAAGGGCCAGCTTTACGGATTCGAATTCAAAGCCACGGAAAAGCCGTCCGTCACGCATTCCATGACGATTGCCGCATCCGATCTGGGATTGGAGAAAGTATATCTGGTCCATCCGGGCGAGGTCTCATTCCCTCTCCGGGAGGGTATGGAAGCACTGGCCTACAAGGACCTGCCCCGTTTCCAATGGCCACTGTGAAGGACGGAGTGGCGAGTTCGGACGCCGCGGGAGCCACAGGGGAACTGCCCGCCCTCACGGCCCAATCAACCCAGCCGGGAGTGATTCTGGGGACGGCGGCCTCCGAGAGCGCGTGTGCCACGACGCTGCATGGCTCGGTGTCGAGTTGGACCTCGCAGCCAACGCTCAAGGCGGACATCAGCTCCGGCGCTCGGTTCGAATTCACCCAAGATGAGTTTGATCTACTCAGCTCGGATCTGTCGCAATTCTCCGTGTCACGCGCTGTCGCGGCGTCGTCAGCCTTTCCGGTTCTTCTGACTCCAATTGTCTTGAAGAATTACTCTGCGAACGCCCGTCAGCCGGAGGCGGAGTGGATTCACAGCATCCTCGATGCCCCGGATGCTTCTATGTGGGTGATCGGCGTGGTGGTGATGCTCGATGTCCCTATTTGGCAGAAAGCGTTCATCCAGGGCTCGAAAACCAGCGCACTTGAAGTCGCTCTCGCCTGCGTGCCGGGGCTGGCGGTTGTGGGATGGCTTGCGGTTGTGGCCTTGTCTTCGGATGAGAGAATGGACAAGGTCATTGCCCAGGAGGTTGAACCTCAACCAAAAGCACGCAGCTCCATGTTTTTCCGAATCAAACGCACCGGCCCGTATCCGTACGTGCAGATTGTCCAGGTGTCTTGACCGTCTTCGACCGCCTAGTGACCACGTGGAACGTGGCTGGTCTCTCGGCGGCTACTCCATGCTGTAACGGGGCGCGAGAAATCCTTCAGCTTACCCTTGGAGCCGCACCGGGCTGGCCGGGCTGGCGGTCAACCACCGAACCACGAACTCAATGACACAACCGATATGAAGACCTCACTCCTCCTGCCCGTTCTGGGCTCCCTCGTGACCCTCCAGGCCGCCATGTTTCCAGCCGTGGCCGAATCACAGCCTCAACCTGTGCTCATGGTCATTGCGAACCAGGACTTCTATTACCGGGAATACAGCGAAACCCGGAGCTCGATCGAAGCCGCCGGGCTGGACGTCGTCGTCGCGTCTGCCACCACCAAGAGCTGCCTTCCCGCTCCGGGCACGGGTCAGCCGGAAAGCCGGGATGGGGGTGTGACGCCGGACCTGCCGCTGGCCGATGCCAGTGCCCACGACTATTCGGCGATCGTCTTCGTGGGGGGCTGGGGTTCCTCCATGTATCAATACGCCTATAACGATCCGAACTACGATGGCACGATTGACAACTTCTATTCCGATGAGTCCTACAACGGCGACGCCGACGGGACCAAAGCCGCCGTCAACAACCTGATCAACGACTTCGTCGAACAGGACAAGCACGTGGCCGCCATCTGCCATGGCGTGACCGTCCTGGCCTGGGCCCGTGTGGATGGCGAGAGCCTGGTCAAGGGCAAGAAGGTCATCGCCCCCTCGTATGGAGCTCCGCCCACGTTCTACATGGGCCGCTGGTATGCCGACAACGAGTTCAGCGCCCAGGAGCAGGTGATCGACAACGGCGGGTTCGCCAACCCCTACAGCGGGGCCTACGGGGATCCGACCACCGCGGCGGACGACGTCATTGTCGATGGCCGCATCATCACGGCCGAGAATTATGACTCCGCTCAACTGTTCGGCCGCGTGATTGCCACTCAGGTGTTCCGTAGCCAGAAGTGATTTGAAGCGACCGACGATCGCAACGCGGTAGCGGCGAACGCCGCTACCGCGTTTCCCTTGGAACCGGTTCCTCCGGCATCGCCGGCCGTGCTCCCGCCAAGCCGCCAAGTCGCAAAGAGGGACACCCATCGGGACTCCTTTGCGGCTTGGCGGCTTGGGCCGTTGACAAAGTCCGCGGGTCGAAGCGTTGTCGCCCCTCGACATGCCGGCTTCATCTTGCTCTTACTCTTACTTCTACTCTGCGGAGGCGAGTAAGAGTAAGCGTAAGAATCGGAGCAAGAACCTGTGCTACAGGAGCCCGTGCCGACTTTGTCAACTGCCCCGGCTTGGCGGCTTGGCGGGAGAAGCATAGCCTTGGCGGGAAACAACGGATTGTCATGGCGCGAGCAAGGGGTCCTTGCTGTTGTACGTTCGCCAAGCGCATGAGTTGTTAATTGCAGGCCCCACGCCTACCTATCGCCCGTCCCCAAGATCACGTCCTGGCTCGACACTATCGCCATCCCGCTGCCCGACACAGAACAGATGCGTCAGCCCTCGAATGTAGATCCGGTTTCCGACGATGGCCGGAGTTGCGTAAACCGGCTCCCCAATGTCAGAAACACCCAACAGGGCAAACTCCTTGTCCATCTTGAAAACCTGCATGTTGCCGGACAGGTCGCCGAGGTAAACACGATCGTTCACCAGGATGGGCGAGCTGGCAAAGCCCTCCCTGAATGGATGTTCCCACAGGACGCGTCCCGTCCTGGCATCGAGGCAGGTGACCAATCCAAATCCCGTGGGCAGAATCAGGTAATCCTTGCTGGCGACAGGGCTGGGCGCATCGGGCAGGGCCTCGTTCCATTGCCACAGAATCTTCGGTTCGGAGCCATGATCGCTCACATCGATGGCGGATGCCGTGGCGTTCTCGACGGCGACAAACACAATGCCATCCGCATGGGCGGCTGAAGGGGCCATCTCCCCGGCGAGACAGGCCACATGCCAGAGGCGCTTTCCGGTCTTCGGATCATGGCCATCCACGGATTTGCTGTTGGTCAGGACGAGTTCCTTCCTCCCCTTGTTGTCGATGAGGATGGGGGAAGACCAGGAAATATCGCCACGCGGGACGCGCCAGGCCGGACGGCCTGTCGCGAGGTCAAAGGCCAGAAGTTCAGAATTCTCGCTTTGATCAAACTGAACCAGGAGCAGGTTCTCATGACAGATCAGGGAGGAGGCATGACCATAGTGGTTCCTGGGAAGACCCAGATGCCTGGCCCAGACCCGCTCCCCCTTCATGTTCACACACACCAGCTCGCCGGTGGCGAATATGGCCGCCACATGCCGGCCGTCCGTGGCCGCGGTGGGCGCCGCGAATCCGGTTTCCTCCATGACACGCGGCAGCGTCCCATCCAATCCCGGCAGGCCGTTCACGTCGTGCTGCCAGAGAAGCTTGCCGGTGCCGGTGTCAAAGCAGTAAATCTGTCGCGCTGCATCGTCGGCCCCGGTCAGGAAGAGCTGCCCATGCCACAGCACGGGGGAACTTATGCCGTGCTTGGGAATGCGGACCTTCCACAGGATGTTTCGATCTTCCTTGGCGCTCCAACTCACGGGTGGCATTGCGCCAACGGCATGCCCATTGCCACCGGGCCCCCGGAAGTTAGGCCAGGTCACCGGGTTTGGCGCCGCTGAGGCGGGGGAATCAGCGGCGCTCGATACAGCCGCTTCCGCAATGGCAAACGGCGCACCGACGTGCAGCACCAGCGCCATCAAGGCAGAGCCCAAACCCGTCCGCATCAGTTTCATGCTCATGCACATGCCCTTTACCTGAAAAAAACGGCCACCATGTTGTCGTTGTTGGGGGCCCCTCACCCCAGCCCTCTCCCCCGGGGAGAGGGAACAGCATGCCACCCCAGGGTGATGGGATCAGGGCAGCAGCCTCTCTCCGCGCGGAGGACAGGTCTCCGCTCGACTGAGCTCGTCGAAGGCCTCTCCCCCCGGGAGAGGGTTGGGGTGAGGGGCACGGCCAGGCATGGTGCATGGCGTCAGGAGCGCATCCTTGTTCGACCCGACTGCGCCCATGATTCACTCGGCGACCTTCACACATTTCATCTGGCTTTGATCCCGGATGAGAAGCTTTCCATGGGAGAGCGCCAGAGGAGCCCAGTTCTGCGTGGAGCCACCCACCCGTGCCCCGATCCCTTGGCTGTTGGTTCCGGCATCGGTCAGCAGCTCTGCCGACGCCAATGTCTTGAACCCCGATGGATCGGGTTCGACAAGATACAGGGACTTGGCTCCGTCCGTGGCCAGAATCAGGCCGTCCGCCAGGATCATGCTCCCCTTGTTGAAGTCGGGTGAGCGTTGTGTCTTCCACAGGACCTCGCCATCCATGTTCATGCACACCATGCCGTCGCGCCGCCGGTTGGTTCCAAACTGGGCGTAGAAGTGGCCCTTGTGCAGGATGGGCGGCTTGGTTTGATCGCCGAATTCCTCCGTGGTGAAGAGCTCGGCGGCGGTGTAATTGCCGTCTGCGTTCTTCTCGACCTTGATCATCGTGGCGCCGAGTTCGTATCCGCCCACGACAAGCACTCTGTTCTCACCGGCATCAACGGCACTGGGAACAGAGATGTGGCATTTCCATTTGTCGTAATCCCAAAGCACTTTTCCCGTATCTGGGTCGATTCCGACCACATGACCCAGCGTTTGAGGGGCGCCTGGATTCCCGATGGGGTTGGTGGATGAAATGACGATCACGACATGGTCCTTTCCGTCGATGTTCACCACAGCCGGACTGGAGTAGGATTCATTGCCAAGATTGGGTGTTTTCCACTTCACGTCACCGGTGCGTTTGTCGTAGGCCACGACGCCGGCCTTGGGAGCCTGCGAGGCAACAACAACCATGTCACCGAACACCAGGGGGCACTGCGTGATGGCCCAGATGGGAAAACTGCCGGGTTCCCTCGGCCCAAATCCACCGGATCTGCCGGCGGGCGGTTTGCCTCCGAAATCGGTCCACACGTTGGCGTGCCACACGGGCTTGTGGCTGTTGAGATCAATGGCGTAGAGGTCGCCGTTGTGCCCGCATGTCTAAACATGGTTGCCATCCACTGCGGGCACGCCACGCGACCCGGGGAACATGACCGATCCGGGCGCGTCATAGGCGAATTGCCAGATCTCCTTGCCGCTCTCGAGGTCAAGACACCGGAGGCTTTCCCCCACGTCATCATTCCTGTCGAGCAGGTACACCCGGCCATCCTTGACGACCGGTCCGCCAAACCCTTTGCCAACGGGAACTGTCCACAAGACCTCGGGTCCCTTCTCCGGCCAGGAGCGGAGCAGCCCTTTCTCGTCCGAGGTGCTGTTTCGGTTGGGGCCCAGATACTGCGGCCAGTCACCCGCCGAGGCGGAAGACAGGAGGAGAGTCCAGGCAAGAGCGAGGCATGCGGGTTGGGTCATAGTGGCGTGGATGTTCATGTTCGCGATGATGGGGTCAAGCCCCTTGCGGGTGTGTCGGGTTCATTGTGTCGTCCTTACAAGCGCAGGCTGCCAAGCAAGTCCGCCAACTTTTTTTAGGTTCGCACGGCGTCTGGACGGAGGCTCGGGCGGAGGGCATGATGGAGCACCTTGAGCGACGTGACGCGCATCCTGGAAGCCATGCAGCGGGGCGAAGCCCGGGCCGCCGAGGAACTGCTTCCCCTGGTCTATGAGGAGCTGCGCCGGATCGCGGCGCACAAGATGGCACGGGAGCGGGCGGACCACACGCTGCAGCCGACCGCGCTTCTCCATGAGGCATGGTTGCGCATGATCGGGGATGGCAATGAGCATTTCGCGGGGCGGGGGCACTTCTTTGCCGTGGCGGCGGAGGCCATGCGGCGCATCCTGGTGGAGTCGGCCCGGCGCAAGCGCAGCCTCAAGCGAGGCGCCGCCGCCCAGCGCGAAGACCTGGAGGAATCACACCTGGTCCAATCCGGACCATCCGAGGAAGCGCTGGCCGTGGATGAAGCCCTGGACCAGTTGGCCGTCGCGGACCCGGTGGCCGCCGACCTGGTCAAGCTGAGGTATTTCGTCGGCATGACCATGGAGGAGGCATCCACGGCACTCGGTCTGCCGTTGCGCACCACCGAACGAGTGTGGTCCTACGCCAAGGCCTGGTTGCGACGAAGCATGGAAGAAACGCGATCCAAGTAGCCGCCGACGTCAGGAGGCGGACGTCGTCGCAACGGCAGTTGTGCAAAGCGCCTCATTCCCTCCCCAATCCCCGGCTGAAGGCGGTTTGGGCTGCGCGTGCTGCATGGGCCGTTCCCGACATGCCTTCCCCAACGTCCGGACCTCTGCGGCCCTCTGCGCTTCTCCGCGTGCTCTGCGTTTGGAAAAAACGGCGTTGACCCACGCCTGATGTCAGCATGCCAATGTCATGCGTGACCCTGCGCTCTCTTTCTCAACGCCGAGCACGCGGAGAAGCGTCGAGGGCACAGAGGTCCGGACGTTCAGGGCTGGCAGTTCAGACGCTCAGAACTTCTTCTGTTCCAGGCGGGTGATCTCCCGCAGCGACGGCGCGCGCCAGACATGCAGGATGCCCCGGCTGTTGCTGGAAGCCAGAAGCTGCCCATCCGGAGAGAACGCCACCGAGTTGAACATGGATCCCTGGCCCTTCAGTGTGATCAATTCCTGAGCGTTGTGGACATCCCAGATCTTGATGGCCTCATTGCCGTTGCTGCCGATCGCGAGACGTCGGCCATCCGGGGAAAACGCAACCGAATGGGTGCCCTGAAGAAAGCCCTGCAAGGTCGCCGCCGTGCGGGTTGTGGACAAATCCCAAAGCAGGCCCGTGCCAAGCACGCTCACCGCCGCAAGCCACCGCGCGTCGGGCGAGAAGGCCACGCCGCTGACCTGCTCCAATGGGAGATCCAGGTCGGTCTCCTCGCCGTTTGCAAGCTGGCGCAACCGTCCCCTGCCCGCGGCGCCCAACATGACCTGCCACTGCCCGTTCGGAGAAAAGGCGCTTTTCCCCATGCGCCCCGCGGTGCCCGTGCCCCAGCTTTGCAGCATCGCCCCTGTTTCCAGGTCCCAGACGCGAATCATCCCATCGCGCCGATTCTGGGTTGCCACGTGATGTGGGTCTTCGAAGAGAGCCACCAGCCAATGGCTGCCTTCACCTGTGTCCAACTCGCGCAGGAGATCGCCTTGCTGCAGATCCCAAACCTGGATGGCGCCGCCCGGCGAACTGGTGGCGATGAAGCGTCCATGCGTCGAGAAGCAAGCGGTGAAGGCATTGGTCCCGAGTTCCAGCAAGGTTTGTCCGTGCTGGAAGTCCGCGCCCTGCCAACTGGCCACCCGGCCCTGATCATTCAGCGTGAGGATGGCCTGACCGTCCTGCGCAAAGGTCCAGGCGCGAACCGGCTCCGGCAACGTCACGTGGGCACGGTCGCGTCGAAGCGTGGCGGTGTCCCAGACGCACACCGAGCCGTCCTTGCTGCCGCTCACCAGCGTGGTGCGATCGGGACCCAGGGCGAGACTCCACACTTCCAGCCGGTGTCCGCGCAGGGTCAGGTGCGGATGCAACTCGGCCACGCGAAACGGCTTCGGGCGGCGCGGGACATCCCCTTTCGGCGAGCCAACCACATTGCCCGCCGAGGTTTTGCCCGAAGGAAGTGACTCCAGGCTGCCGACGTCCCAGAGGTGGATGGTCTGATCTCCGCTGGCGGAGGCAAGCGTCCCGCCATCGGGCCAGAACTCCAACGCGCGAACGTAAGTGCGGTGTCCTTCCAGCCGTGCCAACTCCCGGCCACTGGCCACGTCCCAGAGGCGGACCGTGGATTCCACGAATCCGGCGCCCGACGCCAACCTTGTGCCATCCGGCGAGAAGGCCAGGGCCGTGACGAATTCGTCAGCCGCCGCAGCCGTCCAGAGTTCCTCTCCCGTCACCAGATCCACCACGCGAAGCTGGCCACCCGTGATGGCCTGGGCCGCCAGGCTGAAATCCTGATTGACGGCCAGGCAGTCGCCCAGAGGGGAGCGTCCGTCTTGCTCCTTGGGCCTGGGCACGACGACGTTTGCGAGTTGGGTTCCCGTGGCGATGTTCCACACGGAGAAATCAGAGTCACCGATGGCGGTCAGGAGCTTGGTGCCATCCTTCGAATAGAACAGGGCACGGCAGGAGCTAGGCAAAGGGAGTTCCCCCACAAACCGGCGTGTCATCACATCCCAGAAGCGAACCTGATGTTGGCGCTTGTCGGGCCCGGGCCTGCCAGGGCTTTCCTTGATGGAAATTGCCAGGATGGGCGCGGCCGGCGAAAAGGCAAACACTTCACCGCTCTCACCTCCACCAAAGCGAGCGATCTCCTGGCGTGCCCGCAGGTCCCAGATGGAAAGCCCACGGCCGCCGTACTCGCCGATGGCGACCCAATTGCCGTCATGGGAGACGCTCAAGGCGGTCACTTCGTTGGAGAGTTGGCAGAGCGTGAAGAGGGCATCACTTTGGCATTGCTGCCAGAGGTAACGCCATTCCCAGCCCCGCAGGTCGGCCGGAAGTTGGGCTTGGAAGGTTGGATCGGTCGCAGTGCTTGGTTGACCGATGCCAGTGCCGGCCCCGGGGCGGTGACGATGGAGCAGCTCCTGGGCGCGGCCGAGGTTGTTGGCGGCCAGGGCCTGCTGGGCCAGGTTCATGTCGGCGGCATAGGCCTGGCCTTGGGCGACAAGGGCCTGGGTCTCCGCCAACTGCCGCGCCCCCTCCGCTTCCTGGCGCAGCCGGGCCTCCTCCTGCTCGGCTTTCACCGCGCGGCTGTAGGCCACGCTTTTCTCGATGAACTGCCAGGTGGCAAGCACCAGGCCGAGGACCAGGGCCGCGGCAAACGCCCCGGCTCCGACGAAGACGAGCTTGTTGCGGCGGACAAGCTTGCGGAACCGGTAGGCCGTGCTGGGGGGACGCGCCAGGATCGGCTCGTTGTCCAGGTAGCGGCGGATGTCCAGGGCCAGATCGTTCGCCGTGGCATAGCGCCGCGCGCGATCCTTCTCCAGGGCTTTCAGGACGATCCAATCCACATCACCCCGCAGCACGCTCCTCAATCGGGCGGGCTCGGACCGCTGCCGCTGCGCCGTGGTCGTCCGCTCGGCCTCGGACAACATCCGCAGCCGGGTCGAGGGCGCCGCGGGTTCCTTCTCGCGAATCGTGCGACGCATGCCATCCAGCCCCGAGGAACACAGCTCCCCGGCGTCGAACGGCGTCTGCCCCACGAGCAACTCGTAGAGCAGCACCCCCAGGCTGTAGATGTCCGTGCGCGTGTCGATGTCCAGGCCGCTCATCTCCGCCTGTTCGGGGCTGATATAGGCGGGGGTGCCGATGAAGGATTGGAACTCGGTGAAGAGCGTCTTGTCGGTCAACCGCTGCTCGGTGGCCTTGGCGATGCCGAAGTCGATCACCTTGGGGACGGGCACGCCATCGTGAAGCGTGACCAGGATGTTGGACGGCTTGATGTCGCGATGAATGATCCCCTTCTGATGCGCGTGCTGAATGGCCTGGCAGATCTGGATGAACAGGACCAGGCGTTCGCGGGTGGACATGCGGCTCTGGGTGCAATACTCCGTGACATGGACACCCCGGACGAGTTCCATGACGAAGTAGGGCCGGCCACTGACCGTGCTGCCCGCATCCAGCACCTTGGCGATGTTCGGATGATCCATGAGGGCCAGGGCCTGGCGTTCCGACTCGAATCGGGCGATGACGGACTTGGTGTCCATGCCCGGTTTCAGGACCTTGAGGGCGACCCGGCGCCGGACCGGCGCCTCCTGCTCAGCCATGAAGACCACCCCCACGCCCCCCTCCCCAATCTGTTGCAGCAGCTTGTAACTTCCAATCCGGTCCCCGGCGCGCTCGCCGATGGCGCCGAGGATGGCCGTCCCCGAGGGGCCCTCCTTGGAACCGGCCATGGCATCCCTGTCCAGTGAGGGGGATTCCAGAAACCGATCTTCCTTATGGTGCTGGAGCAGCGTCTCGACGGACTCCCGCAACGCCGAATCGCCTGCGCATGCCGCTTCGAGAAATGCAGACCGCGCCTCTGGAGTCGGGTGTTCCAGGGCCTCCAGAAACAGCTCGCGTTCCGTCTTGCGTGGTTGTGTTGGGGTACCGCTCATTCGCAATCCTGTCAGTCATTCAAGCGAAAGTCCGCGCGTTGGTCCGCCAAATACTTTCATACCATGGCCATGGAGCCAGTCGGAAAAGCAAGAGTTGTCCAATGGACCACCCGCCATAGCCTGCCCATGGGATCAACGCACGGAGTGCAAATCTCCGAATCCGCAGCAAATCCGATAATCAAAGGGCGAGTATGGTTAAGTGTAGGTCATTCCCCAGACGCGCCGGCGAAAGAAGGCTGTGCAGCCCGCTGCAGCGCAAGGTGAAATAAGGCCGACGAGAGCACCCTACAACGCACCCTATCGAAGGCCCCTCACCCTGACCCTCTCCCGCAGGGAGAGGGAACAGCATGCCACCCCAGGGTGAAGGGATCAGGGCAACTGCCTCTCTCCGCGAGGAGGACGGGCCTCCGCTCGACTGAGCTCGTCGCAGGCCTCTCCCTCGGGGAGAGGGCAGGGGTGAGGGGCCCCTGCAAAACGACAACATGTGGGTCGTTCTTTTCGGGTAATGGGTGCGAGTGATTCCCCCGTATCCGTCCCGCAGCCACGGGATGGCTGCGTGTCCCGTGTAGGACCGCAGGTCATGGGGAGCCTCCGCCACCAAAAGGAACTGGTGGCGCCCTTGAACCTTGGACCATGAACCACGAACCACACCAGCCTCACGGCGTCACCCGACGGAGTTGCCAGTGACGGCGGGTCGTTGGGTTGCCGGCATTGCGATTGGACTGGAGGACGTGTCCCGTGTCGGCGGACCGTTCCGCATAGGGATAGAAGGCAAGGCTCCCCTTCAGTGTGCCGTCTTCCAGCACCGCTTCGCCCACGAGCCAGCCGTCCTGGGGCCCCATCCGGCGACTGCCCCGGGTGTAGCTGGTTCCTTCCAGGCCCCACAACAACGTGAAATAAAACCCGCCACCAAAGTCATAGAGGTCAAACACGGGAACGGGCTTCGTCTCATTCCGCCAGGCGTTCTTCTCCCGGTTCTGGTCGGCGCACGTCGCGGTCAATCGTCCGTCGCGACGCTCGATCCGGAGTCGCACAGGCGCATTGGAGGCACCGGTCCATTCCCAGGCACCCATAAAGTCGGCTGGGTCCCGGCGGGCGGACCACTTGGCCTCCACCAAGTTCGTCCCCTGCCACATCCGCAAGCCGCCGCTCAGGCTGTCGCCCTGGACCCGGCCGTCCACCCATATCTGATCGCGAGGTTGGCCCGAGTGGGTGGGAAGACACCAGCAACGAACGTGGTCACCCCACAGGTCCACTTGAACGTTGCCGGCCACGTGGTTCTCATCCTGGAGCTGGAACGAGCCGCTTACGCCGGAAAGGCGCTGGTGCAGGGTCAGCTTGAGTTCCTGCTCGCCTGATGGTGTGGGCACCTCGCCGCGCCATACCCCGGCCACCGGGGCATGCACAATCCAGACGGAGAGCGTGTCGTGGTTGGCCCGGTCTCGGGTGTCGTCATAGTCGGGCACATCAGGATTGTGTTTGAATTCATTGTCTCGCTCGCCATACATGCCATGAAAGGGCGTCCGCACGTCGAACGTCTTGTCCTTCACCCACTCACCCATGCCGAACTGGTGCGACACGACGCGTGCGCCGGGCGACAGCGTCCGCACGAGCTTCGCCCGCAAGTCGAGATTGGCGCCGTGGCCGAGATAGAGCACCACCACACTGGCCGCGCTGAAGTCGTTCGTGAACAGATCGCCGTGGATGATCTCGACCCGGTCCGCCACGCCCTCACGGGCGGCCTTGGCCCGGCTTTCGCGGACCAGATCTGCGTCGAGCTCAATGCCCACCGCACGGCGCGCATGAAAGTCGCGAACTGCAGCGATCACGACACGCCCGTCACCGGAGCCGAGATCATAGACCACGTCGTTGGTGCCGACATCCGCCATCCAGAGCAGGTCCCGGACGGTGTCGTGACGCGTCGGCACATAGGGGATGGAGGGTGTGGCGGCGGAGGCGTTGTCGCTGGGCTTCGCCGTTTGCGCGGGCAGCGTCCCGGTCAGCCATGACCCAGCGGACAAGCCCACGACCAGACACATCGGCAGGGTCCTTTTCATGAAGGCAGCTTGGCTGGCCCATCCACCGGACTCAAGCCTCTTGATGTAAAGGCTGTGTAAAGAGGGCGAGAGCGGCAGGTTTTGTCGTGATGGAAACAAGGGCGAGGAGAGCACCCTACACCGCACCATATAAAAGGCCCCTCACCCCAGCCCTCTCCCGTCGGGAGAGGGTGACCCGTGCTCCGCGCGGAGAGAGGCTGCTGTCCTGATCCCTTCACCCTGGGGTGGCATGCTGTTCCCTCTCCCCCCGGGAGAGGGTCAGGGTGAGGGGCCCGGTACAACGACAACTTGTGGGTCGTTCTTTTCGGGTAAAGGGTGAGAGCAAGAAGAGATTCTGCATTCTGCATTCTGCATCCTTCCTTCCACCTCCCCCAGCTCATAGGAAGCTCCCGCCACCAAACGGGATGGGTGGCGCACCGGGCCGAAGCAAAAAACAGAGTTGACTGTATATGCCTTATGCAGTATATGCATTTTTGGTCGTATGAAACTGCTGGAAATCTACAAGTGTCTGTGCGACCAGACGCGCCTGCGCATCCTTCACCTGCTCGGCCAGGGGCCGCTTTGTGTCTGCCACATCCAGACCATCCTCGGCGCCCCGCAGGTCGCCATCTCCAAACATCTCGCCTACCTGCGCGAACGGGGGTTGGTGGTGGGCCAGCGGCATGAGCAATGGATGATTTATCGCCTGCCGGATCCGGCGCCGCACGAGCTTGACCTGCAGCTCCGCTGTTTGCAGGACTGCGCGCAGACCTACCCGGTGCTCTGTGAGGACTTGAAGCGCCTCCAGAAGATGCGCTGTGAATGCGAATGGGTCGGGGAGGTGTTGCCCCTCAAAGCGAAAGGAAAGCGCCCATGAAGACCATCCAGGTCAAGGCGGGCTGGAGCCACACCGGTTCCTGCGGGTGCGGCCCTGCCGGCTGCTGCTGAACGCTGCGAACCATGACACGAAGACACCCATGATGCCCAACACGAAACCCACCGTGCTGATTCTTTGCACGGGCAACTCCTGCCGCAGTCACCTCGCCGAGGGGCTGCTTCGCGCCGCCGCCGGCGACCTGCTCAACGTGCAAAGCGCGGGCTCCAAGCCCGCCGGCTATATCCACCCGCTCGCCGTCAAGGTGATGGCCGAGATCGATATCGACATCTCGGGGCATCGTTCCAAGTCGATGAACGAGTTTCTCAGCGAACCGGTCGAGACCGTCATCACGGTCTGCGGCAACGCCGACCAGGCGTGCCCGATGTTTCCAGGCAAGGTCAACCGCCATCACTGGCCGTTCCTCGATCCGGCGCACGCGGAAGGCACGGAGGAGGAGAAACTCGACGTGTTCAGGCAGGTCCGCGACGAGATCCGCCGCGTGTTCGGAGCCTACGCGGAGGGCCGCCGCGACGCCCTGAAGCCCAACGCAACGTAGGACCACGCCATGCAAACCAGCGAACAAGACCACGTGAAGGCCAGCGTCCGTGAGCGTTACGGAGCCGTGGCCAAGGCGGAAGCAGGATCGGGATGCGCTCCATCCGGCGGATGCTGCTCGTCGCCCGTGACCGCCACCGACGCCACACGCCGTGGATACTCCGCCGCGGAGGCGCACGCCGTGCCCGAGGGCTCGGACATGGGGCTGGGCTGCGGCAATCCCCTTGCCATCGCCTCCATCCAAACGGGCGAAACCGTGCTCGACCTGGGAAGCGGCGGGGGCTTCGACGCCTTTCTCGCCTCGCCGCGTGTCGGCCCGACCGGCCGGGTCATCGGCGTGGACATGACTCCGGAGATGATTTTCAAGGCGCGCGCGAACGCATCCAAGGGAGGCTTCCAGAACGTCCAATTCCGCCTGGGCGAAATCGAACACCTGCCGGTCGCGGACCACACCGTTGACGTCATCATTTCCAATTGTGTCATCAACCTTTCACCGGACAAATCGCAGGTGTTTCGGGAGGCGTGGCGCGTCTTGAGACCGGGCGGCCGGCTTGCCATCTCGGATGTCGTTGCCACGGCCGTCATGCCGGAGGCCCTTCGGAAAGACCTGGCGGCCTACACGGGCTGCGTCGCCGGGGCCGCGCTCGCGGATGACGTGCAGGAGATGCTCGTCCAAGCAGGCTTCATCCGCATCCGCATCCAGCCCAAGGACAGCAGCCGCGAGTTCATCCGTGAATGGATGCCGGGCAGCAGCGCCTCCGATTACGTTGTTTCAGCCATCATCGAGGCGGAGAAACCCGAGTAGGGTGCCTCACAAGCGAGGGCCCTTCATCGAGAGCCCCCTGTTCCTTTCGAACCGGCTCAAGCCGGGAGGACGAAGCAAGGCCCCTCACCCCGGCCTTGCTGGCCGCCGGATGCCTCTACAAACAGAAGCGACACGTGTCGCTTCTGTTTGCACGGCCCAGGGAGCCGTGGCCGGGGCGATTCCCCAAAAGGGGCATCTGCCCGGGCCCGGCGATTAGCAGTTGACCGGCGGTGCGGTCGTGTCAAAGACTGTCCTTCGATTTACTGACGCAACCTCAAACCTCGAACCGAGAAAGCCATGTCAACCGAATCCAAATGCCCCTTTCACCACGTCGCAGGAGGCGGCACCACCAACCAGGACTGGTGGCCCAAACAGCTTAAGGTCGAACTCCTGCACCAGCATTCCTCCAAGTCCGACCCGATGGGCGAGGACTTCGACTACGCCAGGCAATTCCAGAGCCTCGACTACACCGCCCTGAAGAAGGACCTCGCCGCACTGATGACCGATTCGCAGGACTGGTGGCCGGCCGACTTCGGACATTACGGCCCCTTGTTCATCCGCATGGCCTGGCACAGCGCCGGCACCTATCGCATCGCGGACGGACGCGGCGGCGGCGGCCGGGGCCAGCAACGCTACGCCCCCCTCAACAGCTGGCCGGACAACGTCAGCCTCGACAAGGCGCGTCGGCTTCTCTGGCCCATCAAGCAGAAGTATGGCCGCAAGATTTCGTGGGCGGACCTCATGATTCTCACGGGCAACGTCGCGCTCGAAACGATGGGCTTCAAGACGTTCGGGTTCGCCGGCGGCCGCGAGGACACCTGGGAGCCCGATCATGATGTGTATTGGGGCGCCGAGAAAACCTGGCTGGGCGACGAACGCTACTCCGGCGACCGCGATCTTGAGAATCCGCTGGCGGCCGTGCAAATGGGACTCATCTACGTCAACCCGGAAGGCCCGAACGGGAACCCCGACCCGGTGGCGGCGGCGCGCGACATCCGTGAGACCTTCGCGCGCATGGCGATGAACGACGAGGAAACGGTGGCGCTGATCGCCGGCGGACACACCTTCGGCAAGACCCACGGCGCCGGCCCCGCGTCCCATGTGGGCCCCGACCCGGAAGCGGCCGGCCTGGAGGCGCAGGGCCTGGGTTGGAAGAACAGCTTCGGTTCCGGCAAAGGCGGAGACACCATCACCAGCGGCCTGGAGGTCACCTGGACCACGACGCCGACGAAGTGGGGCAGCAACTTTCTGGAAAACCTGTTCGGCTACGAATGGGAACTCACCAAGAGCCCGGCGGGCGCGAACCAGTGGAAACCAAAAGGTGGGGCTGGCGAGGGCACCGTCCCCCACGCGCATGACGCCACCAAGAAGATTGCGCCTTCCATGCTCACCACCGACCTGGCCCTGCGCTTCGACCCGGCCTATGAGACGATCGCGCGGCGTTTCCTGGAGAACCCGGATCAGTTCGCCGACGCCTTCGCCCGGGCCTGGTACAAGCTGACCCATCGCGACATGGGCCCCCGGGCCCGCTATCTGGGACCGGAGGTTCCGGACGAGGAACTCCTCTGGCAGGATCCCATTCCCGCGGTGAACCACCCGCTGATCGATGCGAAGGACATCACCGCCCTCAAGGCCAAGGTCCTCGCCTCGGGCCTGTCAGTTTCCGAACTGGTCTCCACCGCGTGGGCCTCGGCCTCCACCTTTCGCGGCTCCGACAAGCGCGGCGGGGCAAACGGCGCACGCATTCGCCTGGCGCCGCAGAAGGACTGGCCGGTCAACCAGCCCGCCCAACTGGCCAAGGTGCTCAAGGCCCTGGAAGGCATCCAGAGCGAGTTCAACGGAGCCCAGTCCGGAGGCAGGAAGGTGTCGCTGGCCGACCTGATCGTGCTGGCCGGATGCGCCGCCGTGGAAAAAGCCGCCAAGAACGCAGGGCACGACGTGACGGTTCCATTCTCCCCGGGACGCATGGATGCCTCGGCGGAGCAGACCGACGTCGAATCCTTCGCCGTCCTCGAGCCCGTCGCGGACGGTTTCCGCAATTATCTCCAACGCAAATACAGTGTCCCGGCCGAAACGCTGTTGATCGACAAGGCCCAGTTGCTGACGCTGACCGCGCCGGAGATGACGGTGCTCGTGGGCGGCATGCGCGTGTTGAAGACCAACGCGGATGGATCGTCGCACGGCGTGTTCACCAAGCGCCCGGAGGCGTTGACCAACGACTTCTTCGTGCACCTGCTGGACATGAGCACGGAATGGAGACCGGTGTCGAAGGAAGCGGACGAGTTCGAAGGGCGCGATCGCAAGACGGGCGCGGTCACCTGGACTGGCACCCGCGTGGACCTGGTGTTCGGTTCGAACTCCGAGCTCCGCGCCTTCGCCGAGGTCTATGGAAGTGCCGATGCGGAGAAGCAGTTCGCCTCCGACTTCGTCGCTGCCTGGAGCAAGGTGATGAACCTGGATCGCTTCGACCTGAAGTAGGGCGCGCGGCTCTCCAGAGCCGCAGCGGGCAGGCCTAACCTCCCTTTTGAAAAGTAGCCGCCGACGTCAGGAGGTGGTCGCAGACGGTCAAGAAACCTCGACAACCTCCTTGCTCCCAGCGGTGGGCGGTTTGGACCCGCGTTCGCCAGGCAAGGCGCTGGGCGAACAAGCCCCCGTTCCCTATCGAGCGGACTACTAATGCTATCACGCTATGCCGAGGTTCCAGAGAAGATGGCCTGCCCCTTGCGAGTTCATGGCCACGATGGGAAACAGGCTCAGGACCAAGTAGATCCTGAACAGCCTCGCACCGAATGTTTTTCCGCTGAACCAAGCCAGGTCGGGAAAGTAGCGCCTCAATGCGGGAAAAAGGATGCATCCGACCGCCAGCGGCAGCACGAAGGACATCATGGGATGAAAGAGGGCCGGGCTTTCGCACAGTGACTCCAACCGCGCGCCTCCAAGACCCAAACCACCTCGTGCCCTCGGCGGCTACCTGCTTGGCGGCTGCTTTGGAAGGGCCTTACGCGAGGCTCAGCGGCCCTTCCTTGCAGTAGCGTTCCGTGCCGAAGGAGGTGAGGTCGTGGTGGCCCAGGCCGTGGGCCAGCGCGAGCCAGAGACGGTTGTGGGCCGCCCCCTCCATGTTGCGCGCAAGGTTGGTTTTGAAGCCGCCACCGCCACCGATCAGGAGGAAGGGAATGTTGGAGAGGGTGTGGGAGTTGCCTTTGCCAAGTTCGTTCACCCAGACAATCTGCGTATGGTCAAGGAGCGTGCCGCCTGCCTCACCCGGCTCGGGCGTCTGGGACAGGCGCTCGACCAGGTAAGCCAACTCCGTGGCGAACCAGATGTTGATCCGCTTCAGCTTGTCGTGGGCGTCCTGGTCGCTGTCCTCCTTGTGGGACAGCGAATGGTGTCCGTCCTGCACGTCAAGCCAGCGCATGCGGGCCTGGCCGACCGAACGCATGTACTGCAGGGTGGCGACACGCGCCATGTCGTTGGCCAGCGCATTGACCAGGAGATCGATCTGCATCCGGCTGATGGCCGGCGTGTTGTCATTGACCAGTTCGATGTCGGGATCGATCTCGGGTTCCGGATGCACCAGCTCGCTCTGTTGCTCGGCGGCGGCGATGTCCGCCTCCAACTGGCGCACCAGCTCCATGTGCTCCTCCAGGAGCTGGCGATCCTGCGGACTGAGCTTTCCGGAGACACGTCGCAGGTCGTCGCGGACATAATCCAGGACGCCGGACACATGCTTCCGATCCTGGGCGCCCCCGTAGAGCTTGTCGAACATCTGCCCCGGATCGTCGATCGGCGCGACCGGCTTGTTCTCCCCGGCGTAACACATGCGTGTCCAGGGATCGGCGCGATTGGGCACGGCCACGCCGAACTCCAAAGAACCGAACCGGGTGCGGGTTGCCTCGCGGGATTGGAAAAAGTTGCGGATCTCCTGGTCGATCGAGATGCCGCTGGCCCAGCCGGCGGGTGTGTCCGAGCCTCCCTGGATGTTGCCCGGGCTGAGCTCGGTGGCGGTCAGCAGGCAGGACATGCCCCGCATGTGGTTGTCGCCATCGCCGCGAATCTTGTTGTCCACACCCTTCAGGATGAGCATGCGCTCGCGGTAAGGTTCCAGCGGCTGGAGAATCGGCTTCAGTTGGAGCGGCGTTTCCGGCCCGTACTGGTCCGGCCAGAACTCGCCGGGCAGCGTGCCGTTGGGTGTAAACATGATGATGAGCCGTTTCCGGTCGGCGGCCGGCTTGGCCTCCTCGGCCCACAGGCTGGGCAATCCGGTCAGAAACGGGATGGCGGCGCTCCCGATGCCCAGGTCACGCAGAAAGTGTCGGCGACTTCGATGATGGCGGTTCATAAATCGGATGCGGTTTGCAGGGTTTCATGAGGGACGGGTGAATAACGCGCCGAGAGGACGGCGATGTCAACCAGGAGATCCTGGATGTTGAAGTCATCCTTGGCAAAGCGGTCGGTCCATTGGTCGATCGCATCCCAGCCATACGCGGCCGGAGCCTGCTTGACCAGGTGCTGGAAGAGCTGGACGACAAAGGCGCGGTGCGCGGACGGGCTGGCCACGGCGAACTCGGCAACGTCCCGCGCGCTGGCCACCTCGACCTTGTCCCCTTCCTCGGTGACGTACTCGCTCTTTGAATCAATCGGCTTGTTGTTGTCCACGGTGCGCCAGCGGCCGACCGCGTCGAAGTTCTCCAGGGCGAACCCCAGCGGGTTGATGACGGAGTGACAGGACATGCAGGCCTGGTCCCGCGTGAGCTGGGTGATCTTCTCCCGCATCGTCGCGTCCGGCGAGAACTCGTCATCCTTGAACGCGACGGCCATGGGCGGCGGCTTCAGTTCCCGGCCAACAATGTTGCGCGTGAGGAAGACGCCGCGGTGAATGGGCGAGCTGTTGTTGTGGTAGGCGAAGGCGCTGAGGAGGTAGGGGTGCGTGAGCAGCCCGGCCCGGCGGTCCGGGGGGAATACGACAGTTTGGAAGGACTCGTCCGGCTCGGCGGGGGCATCCGTTCCTTCGATGGGCTCGGGACTGGCTTCCTCGGGCTGGTAGATCCCGCGCAACGTTTGGTTAAGCATGAGGGAATTGCCCAGGAGAAGCTGCCGGTAATCGGATGTTTCACTCCACACGACTGATTCAAGGAACAGGTCGAGGGAATGACGGAGGTCGCTCACCACGGCATCGGTGAACTCGGGGAACATGTCCCGATCCTTGGACAGGTCCCGATCCTCGATCTCGAGCCAATGATTGAAAAAGCGCCGCACTTTGTCGTGGGCGCGCGGATCCTCGAGCATCCGGCGCGCGTGCGCCTGGACCTGCTCGGCCGTGGCCAGTTCCCCCTGCCGCGCGGCCTCGAACAACGCCCGGTCCGGGATGGAATCCCAGAGCGCCAGCGAAAGCCGCGTGGCCACGGCGAAGGGACCGGGCGCCTCGCCGGCCGGAGTGAGGTCGGTGTAAAGAAAGTTCGGGGAGGTCAGGATCAATATGACGGCTCGACGAACCGCGGCTTCGGGGTTGGCGGCCCCGGCAAAGAGCGTTTCCCCAAACAACGAGGATTCCTCCTCGGTCAGGGGCCGGCGAAACGCCACGCTGGCAAAGCGGGTCACGAACTCCTTCAGCTTGGCTTCCCGGTCGGAGCTGTTTTCATTCACACCGGCCAGGATGGGAAGCCGATTGACGACTTCCGTGGCGGTGGCGATCGCCGCTTTGACCGTGGCCTCATGCCAAGTCTGGGAAAGCGCGGTTCCCCGTTCGTAGCCCAGACTCCGATCATCCGGAGGAAACGGGGCATCCACCACGAACGTTCGCGGCGAGCGGTCGGTGTTCACGTAGTTCCCGTCGAGAAGCGTCCAAGCGCCGTTCGGCCGTTTCCACTCAAACCGAATGGAAGCTGTCTCCTCCTTGTATTTGAAGAACTCAAGACGCAATGGATACCGACGTCCCCCCAGCAGAAACACGCGCACCGTTTCCTCGCGCATCTCGCCGGAGCTGACCCAGGCGTCGATCAGCGCAGCCTGTCCGGCCACCGAACTGTCGTCCCGCAGTCGCGCCCGTTCCTCGGTCTCTTCGCTGTTCAGGTAGAAGCGGGCGCCGTTCTGGGTTCGGAGCCGAAACTCGTAATGACCAGTTTCGTTGGCGATGAGGGACCCCTGCCAGATGATGGCGAACTGATCGACTGGGATATTCTCGGCCGGACTCTCCTTGGCGAAGTCGAAATCCACGCGTGCATCGACACGATTCATGCGAACCTCGTTGGCCTTGTTCATACCCTCCGATTGGAAGTAGGTCGCCCGCAATCCCGGTTGAATCGGAGCCTTTTCTTCGGGTTGCTCCTCCCCACCCCGCCGTCTGCCTCCTCGCCGCGACCGCCTCTGCTCGCCGGGATCGGGAGTGAGTTGAAGGAGCACATCGGCGACGGCGTTCTGGTATTGGGGAACGGTCAGGCGCGCCAGCTCAATCCGGGGCAGCAAGCCCTTCTTCTGGCGCGCTTCCAGGGAATAGAACTCGCGGTAGATGAAATCCGCGACCTGGCGAGCGTCCTCGCCCACGCACAACTCGGGTTCGTCCTCCGGCATGGTCCGCTCGATCCGGCCCGCGAGCGACTCGAGGGAACGGTTCCCGGCCAGGGGCTCCTCATATTCGCCCTTGACCCCCTGCCCGTCGGCCCCATGACACTTCACGCAGCTTTTTTGGTAAACGGCCACCCCGGGATGGTCGGCCGGCGTGAGACGAATCTCCTGAGGCGCCGGTGGTTGGGCCTGGCTGGGCGCGCCGGGAGAGGGAACAGTGCCCAGGACACCGGCCACCCACCCGAACAGCCATGGCAGGCTGCTCCGTGGCATCACTTGGTAATTATGGCGTGCGATCCCAGTCACAAGGGTATCTTTGTAGCGGATCCTGCCAAAAACACAAGCAAAGGGAAGCGAAACATGGGGGGGGAGCACCCTACACCGCACCCTATCAAAGGCCCCTCACCCCGGCCCTCTCCCGCAGGGAGAGGGAGGCCCGTCCTCCGCGCGGAGAGAGGCTGCTGCCCTGATCCCTTCACCCTGGGGTGGCATGCTGTTCCCTCTCCCCTCGGGAGAGGGTTAGGGTGAGGGGCCCGGTAAAACGACTCCATGTTGGTCGTTCTTTTCGGGTAAAGGATGTGTCATTCCCCAGACGCTGCTGGGGAATGAAGGCTGCACAGCGGGTTGCGTCACAAGGTGAATCATGAGCGAGAAGAGGACAATAGATCTCACCCTATCAAAGGCCCCTCACCCCGGCCCTCTCCCGCAGGGAGAGGGAGACCTGTCCTCCGCGCGGAGAGAGGCTGCTGCCCTGATCCCTTCACCATGGGGTCGCATGCTGTTCCCTCTCCCCCCGGGAGAGGGTTAGGGTGAGGGGCGACAACGCTTCGACCCGCGGGCTTTGTCAACGGCCCTGCGAGGCGCCCGCCCCCCAAACCACTCGACTTTTTCAGGCGCGTGCGTATCGTCTCCCCGTGTCAGGCGAAAACCGGAAAGATCGAAAATCGCCGGCGTTCGCCACGACGCATTGGAGCATCGTGGTCCTGGCCGGAAAGGAGCACTCCACGGAGTCCGCCCAAGCGCTTGAGACCCTCTGCCGCACCTACTGGCATCCGCTGTTCCTCTATCTGAGGTATCGCGGCTACAACCTTCAGCAGGCCGAAGACCTGATCCAGGCATTCTTCTCCCAGCTCCTGGCCAAGAACTCCGTCGCCGCCGCGGATCGCGAACGGGGCCGGTTCCGCACGTTTCTCCTAGGTTCGTTGAATCACTTCATCGCCAATGAATGGAACCGCGAACACACCCAGAAACGGGGCGGACGTTGCCAGTTCATCTCCCTGGATGATGCACGCGAGGAAGTGGGGGGGGCGATCGATCCCGGTCACGACGCGACGCCCGAACGAATGTATGAGAAGCGCTGGGCGGAGGCCGTGCTGACCAGGGTGCTGGAACGACTGCGGCACGAGTATGACGGCGCCAGCATCAAGCGGTTCGATGCGTTGAAACCCTTTTTGACCGAGGAGCGAGGGGCGAATTCTTATACGGACGCAGCGCGCGAATTGCGCCTGACCGTGCCGGCGGTGAAATCCGCAATCCACCGCCTGCGCCAGCGCTGGCGGGAATTGATGCGCGAGGAGATCGCCCACACTTTGAACGCCGCCACGAGCAAGGACGTGGATGAGGAGATCCGCTACCTGATCGGGGTGCTGGAATAAACTGCCTTTTGTAAGGAGTAAGTCATTCCCCAGACGTGACGGGCGAAAGAAGGCTCCACAGCGGGTTGCGACACAAGGTGAAACAAGGGCGGCCAGAGCACTCTACATCGCACCCTATCAAAGGCCCCTCACCCCATCCCTCTCCCGGCGGGAGAGGGGGACCTGTCCTCCGCGCGGAGAGAGGCTGCTGACCTGATCCCATCACCCTGGGGTGGCTCGCTGTTCCCTCTCCCCGCGGGAGAGGGTCAGGGTGAGGGGCCCGGTAAAACAACAACTTGTGGGTCGTTCTTTCGGGTAAAGGGTAAGATTAAGCCGGAACGATTCAGTCACCCTTAAAAGGCCAGCCCCGCTGCTTGCTCTTACTCTTACTCCTACTCTGTCTTGCCGTTGTTCGTCCCATGTTTGGTGACCCAATTCAAATGCATCGCAGCCTGCTTTCACATCGACAAACTGCTGGAGAGCATGAGGGCATGTATCACCTGACCGCCGATGCGGCTACGGCTCCACGGTGATGGCAAACAGGCAGGGACCCTGTCGGGCGATGGCGGATTCGTAGTCCATCATCGCAATGGGTTCCTCGGGACGCGGGTTGATCCAGGTCGTGCGATAGAGGGTGTGATCCCGCAGGTGGCCGCTCGATTCGGCGGTCCACACGACGGAAGAACCCGGCGCGCGCGGGACCTCCCGATCGCTCGAAAACACCGCGGCAAGTTCTTCTCCGTAGCGCAACGGCAGTTCCACGGCGGGACCGTTCTCAACATGGATGACGACCTTGCCCACAAGGGTGCCTGCGGAAAGTTGTCCTTCGGTTCCGTGCAGGAAGTGAATGCGGCGACAGACAGGCGGCATCGAGATGCCACGGGCGGCAGAGGGAAAGGTGCCCCGTACACGACGGGATTCGATTCCGGCCAGTTGCAGCACGCCACGAATCTCGAAGGCCGTTCCCTCCAGTTCCACCACGCCACATGGAAGCTCCGGCAAGCCCATCGCGGTCCGCGCATCCCCGGGTATGATCCAGCCGGGCGACAGGGTTCCGTTGAAGTAATCCTCCAAGTTCACGAATCGCCCATCACGTCCCGACGAGCTCGGCGGGATGGTACCCAGATCGGGAAGGCCCATGCCCTGGGACAGGCGTTCGCGAAGCCGCCGCGATTGGGCGAAATCCGAGATGGCCTGCGTCCATTGCCTCAAGGCAGTCGCTGCCCGTCCCCGCAGTTCGTAACATTCCGCACTCGTCGGCGATAGTGCCATGGCGCGATCCAAGTCACCTCGGGCCTGTTCCGGCTCACCTCTCCTCAGCCAGTAACGCGCCCGCTCGATCCAGACGTTGGCATTTTCGGGCGCGAGTTGCACGGCCTGCGACAAATCCTCCCGAGCCAGGTCGAACTGGCCCAGTTGCTGGCGCACGACGCCGCGCTGCCGCCATAGATGGGCGTTTTGGGGATCGAACTCCAGCGCCTTGGAAAAGGAGACCAGCGCATTGGTCCAGTCCTTGGCTGCGGCCTCAAGGCGCGCGCGCCAAGGCCACCTGTTCGAGTTCACCCACGGATCCAGCAAGGGACTCATCGGAGAAGCGGTCCCGGGGATCGGGGAGGCAAGGGCAGCCTGGCGCCAATGCCAATGCGTCTGCTGCCGGGCGGTGGTCTGAAACGCTTCTGGATAGTTCAGGGTCAATCGGCGGTGCAAGGCCAGCAACTCGCCTTGATCGAGCTCCTCAAAGGAACGCCGCGGCGTGATCTGGCGACCCGACAAGAGTTGTGCCAGCGCCTCCAGATCGGCGATGGGACGGTCATCCGGCGCCAATCGCCAGACCTCAATCGAGCCCGCCTGACTGAGAACCGCCAATTGCCGGCTTTGAGGATCAAAGATGGCTTGGTAGATGATCGAAGGATTTCGCAAGGGTGGCGTGACCGGCTCCCCGGTGTCCACATCCCACACCCGGGCCGTGTGATCCACCGCGGCCGTGGCCACATATTGGCCGTCCGGACTGAACGCCGCCGTGACCATGTCCTCGCGATGCCGCATGGGGGGAGTGAGATTCTCCAGTGTCCTGCTGTCGCGGATCAGCGCGCCCTCCGCTAACACCAGCTCCCTCCGGTCGTCCGGATGGGGCAGCGTCTCGGGCGCCTGGGTGTAGGCGAGCGTGGGCAACGGGGAATCGGGCGCGACGGCCGAAAGGGGAATCTCCTCGCTGGTCGCGATGTCCCAGGCCTGCACCATGCGCTCGGCATCCGCCGTCAGGATCTGGCTTCCGTCAGAAGAAAATCCCAGACCGTGCGGGCGGTCCACGAGCAGCATGGGACCTTGCAGCGACGTGTCGGCGAGGTCCCAGATGCGCGTGGTCGCGTCATCCATGGTTAGCACCCGGCGACCATCCGCACTGAACTTCGCGTAAATGACCCGACGGTCATGACGAAGGACACACAGGGGCTCGCCGGAGGCCGCGTCCCAGATGCGGGCAGTATGATCGTGACTGGCGGTGACAATGCGCAACCCGTCCGGGCTGAACCCGGCAAAGCGAACCGCATGATCGTGGCGCAAAGGTGGAACAGTGGCAGGCTGTTCGCCGATACCCCAGACGCGCGCAAACCCATCCCGGCCAAAGGAGAGGACCGACGTTCCCCTCGGGCCAAGCCTGGCGCCATAGACCCAGAAGTCCGGATGTGTCAGCACCGGGGTGAGGTCCGTTTGGGAGGACACATCCCACACCTTCGCTCCGCTGCCGCTGAACCCCAGCACCCGGACGGGATCATCGCTGAATTGCAAACGCCGCAGCCCGAAACTCATCCCGGATTCCAGCAGCGGGGACAGGCGGCGTGTTTGGTTGTCCCAAATATGAATGCCACCGTTGACGGCGGCGACGATCCAACGTCCATCCGGGCTGCAGGCGACATCATACACATTGTCGTCAATGGGCGATTCGAGGATCACCTCGCTGGTGGCCGCGTCCCAGAGGGTCATTCCCTGGCGAAAGGCACCTGTCACCACACCGCGTCCATCCGGGGTGAAGACCGCGGCGCTGACGCCGGCGGCATGTCGGAGCGGCGGCGCGAGTCGCTGGCCCGTCCGGGCATCCCAAACCTGCGCGGTCCCGTCGTAACTCCCCGTGACCACGCGTTCGCCCGTGGCATCGAAAAAGGCGCGCCTCACGAATCCGTCGTGCCGCATGGGCGGCGTCACCGGTTGTCCGCCGGCGATGTCCCACACCTGGGCAAACGCGCCATTCTGCGAATGCATGAGGACGCGTTCTCCGTCGGGACTGAACCGGCCGGTGGTCATGTTGGTGCCCGGCTGCACAATGCGGATCAAGCGGGGCATCTGGTTGAGCGTGGCGGCGATCCGGACCCGATGCACAACCTCCTTGTCCGGATGACCCTCGTCGAGCTGGAGCGCCTTCACGAACCAGGGCAACGATCCGGCCAGATCGCCCTGGTTCATGAGTTCGACGCCTTGGGCGACGTGGAAGCGGACCAGGAGCCGGCGGTTTTCCTCGGCCTTGCTGTCGGACACCGCGTTGGCTTCGCGCAAGCGGATGTTCATGATCGCCGGCACGACCACCAACGCCAGCAGGGCCAACCCCAACGCACCCACCATCGCTGCCCGGCGCGGGTGACGACGCACCCACTTGCCCGCGCGTTCCCATGCGCTCACCGCCCGCGCGTGAATTGGCTCGTGGTTGAGAAATCGCTCCAGGTCCTCGGCCAGCGCTTCGGCCGAGCCGTAGCGTCGGGACGGGTCCTTGTCCAGGCACTTGAGGCAGATCACCTCGAGGTCGCGCTCCACGGCGGGATTGAGCCATGCCGGGTGCTTCGGTTCCTGTTCGAGTACCTGCTGCGCCGTCTCGAGCGTGGTGCGGCCGGCAAAGGGAGGACGCCCGGTCAGCAACTCGTATAGGATGGCGCCCAGCCCATACACGTCCGAGGCGGTGGTCAACGCCTTGGCCGAACCGGAGGCCTGCTCGGGGGACATGTAGGCGGGCGTCCCCAGCATGGCCTGCGTGTGGGTGACCGTGCTTTCCTGCTCAAGCAGACGCGCCAATCCGAAATCCGTGAGCAACGGCTCGTCGTGCGAATCCAGCAGCACGTTGCCCGGCTTGAGATCTCGATGCAGCACGCCGTGCTGGTGGGCGTAATGAACGGCACGGGCCACTTTTCCCACCAGCCGCGCCGCCTCCGCGGTCGCCAGGGGTCCCTGCATCCGGGCAAGGCGCTCCGCGAGTGTCCCCCCCTCGATCAACCGCATGGTGAAGAAGGACTGCCCCCCCACTTCACCGACCTCGTAGATCGGGACGATGTTGGGATGATCCAGGCTGGCCGTGGCTTTGGCCTCCGTCTGGAAGCGTTCCATGAACTGGGGGGAGGCCAGTTCTCCCGCCGCGAGAAGTTTCAGGGCAACGAGACGGTTCAGGCGCACCTGCCGCGCCCGATAGACAATTCCCATGCCACCCCGGGCAATCTCCACCAGCAGTTCGTAGTCGCCAAAGTAACGCAGCGTGGATGGGTCGGCATCCGCGCCTGGCATTCCGCGATTACCTTCATCCTCTTCCAACGCTCCGAGGAACAAACAACGAGAGCACAACCCCTCGGTGAGATCCGCCTTCAAGGGGCGCCCACACTTCTCGCAGACGGATGGAGTAGTCCCGGACATGTCGGGTGCCGAGCATACACTCCTGCCTCGTTATCGAGAAGCTTGGAGAAGGGTGGACGAGAAGTGCGCATAACATTCAGCCACACCAAAGGCCCCTCACCCCAGCCCTCTCCCAGCGGGAGAGGGAGTCGAAAACCCGGTGAAGCGGACGGGTTCAGATCGGAGGCTTCTCTCCGTGCGGAAGACGGAACTCCCTCTCCCGACGGGAGAGGGCTGGGGTGAGGGGCCCGGCAATACCACGACATGCTGGCCGTCCTAATCGGGTCAAGAGCAAGAGCAAGAGCAAGAGCATGAGTAGGAGTACGGCCCGTCCCATTCCCACTCTTGCTCTTACTCTTGCTCCCCCATCTCCCTCTACCGCCTTGGACTGCCCTCAACGTTCCGGTCCCGGCCGGTCAGTCCTTCGATCCGGTGGCTTGGCGTCCGTCGGGTTTCGGTCCACTGGGCGCTCGGATCCGTCAAGGCCCCGCTTGAACAGGCAGCGCGGACACAGTCCTTCCAGGGTGCGTGTCTCAAAGCGACAGCCGCAGCGGGGACACGTTTTGGCGCGCTTCACCACCATGGAGATCCTGCCTATCCATGCAGGAATTGGGGCGCAAAGTTCCGATAATAATTTCCCCAAACATTCTTCAGAACCTTCACGGGATTTTCCGTTAGCAAGAGACAACAAGCTTTGGATTCCGGAACGAAAGGGCAAAGGCACCCCCTGCTCCGCACGTACCACGATCTTGATCCGATGAAAACCATTCTCCCCTTAGCAGGACGTTTAACAAGTAGCCGCCGAGAGACCAGCCAGGTTACACATGGTCACGAGGCGGTTCCAGGGGGTCATACAACATCGAAAACCACCTCGTCACCTCGGCGGCTACTGTTGAACGGGCTGTTTACGATGCTGTTGCCATGGATGGTCGCTGGATGCCGGCAGGAGAACGCAGCGCTCACGCCAAGCCCGTCACCCGGCGTCGTGGCCACCGTCGAAGCCTCCTCCATCACGCAGGACGAACTTGCCGACGCGATGGAGAAACGGGCGCGCGCCCTGGGGCGAGCACCCATGACCGCCGCCCTCAAGCAGGCTGTGCTCGAGGAACTCATTCAAGAAAAGGTGCTGCTGGCCAAGGCGAAAGCCGCCGGGGTGGATCGTGATCCGGAGCTGGTCCGGCGCTGGGAACGGATGGTGGCGGCTCACTACGAGGCCACGCACCTGCCGGAACCTTCGACCCAAGCCGCACCGAGCGACGCCGAAGTGCAGGCGTTCTACCAGGCTCACCTGGCCGACTACGCAAAACCGGCACGTATCCGGGCCGCCATCATCCATCTGAAGGGATCCACCAAAGCCACCGACGACAAACGGGCCGAGCTGCGCGCGAGGGCCCAAGCGCTGCTATCCCAAGCCCAGTCTCCGGACGTGGACTTCACCGATCTGGCCCGGCGCCATTCCGACGATCGTGCCACGCGCTACACCGGCGGGGACCATGGCTGGATGGAGCGAACGCAAACGCCCCTTTCCTGGCCGCCGGCTTTGATCGACGCGGCGTTTGCCCTGAAGCAGTCGGGATCCTTTGCCCCGCTCATCGAGGCGGAAGGAAGCGTTTACATCTTAAAGCTGATCGATCGCCAGGAAGCGGGCGTGCGGGCGTTGGCGGAGGTGCAGGGTCAGATTGCCCATCAACTCATGAAGCAACAACGCCTCGCCCTGGAGGAACGTTTCCATGCCGAACAACGTGCCGGCCTGAAGATTGACATCCACACCGCGGCCCTGGAGGCCGTGCCGTTGCCTTCGTCCACCGTGGCACAAGCCCCGGGCGCGCCCCCCGCCCTCCCCTTGAACTGAACACCAACCCACTCGTCATGAAACGATTCTCTCTTCCGTGCCTGTTCCGGTTGGTCCTCACCATCACAGGCTTGCTGCTGGCCGCGCGACCGGCCGAGGCGGCCCTGACCCAGGCGCAAACCTTCAACCTTCGCGCCGGCTGGAACGCCATCTGGCTCGAGCTGACTCCCCAGGACCCGGACCCGACGGCCGTCTTCCAGCGCCTCCCCATCGAGAGTGTCTGGACCTTTGCCGCGGTGGTCTCGTCGGTGGACTTCATCCAGAACATCAACGAGCCGGTGTGGAACCGGGACCGATGGCTTGTGCACGTGCCCACCAACCGCGTTGAATCGCTCAACAACAATCTCTTCAAGATCCTGGGCCACCGGGCCTACCTGGTGAAGTGCGCCTCGGCGACCACCCTCAACGTCACCGGGACGCCCCGGCTGAAGTTCCCGCCCTGGGCGGCGGATGCCTACAATTTCCGCGGCTTCCCGATCGACCCCGTCGCGCCACCCACCTTCGCCAACTTCTTCCGTTTCTCGCCGGCGCACTACAACACCGCCCAGCAGCGCCTCGAAAAGATGTACCGGCTCACCGAAACGGGGGAGTGGACACTCGTGCAGGTCTTTGACCAGGTGAGGTCCGGCGAGGCTTACTGGGTGTACACCTCCGGTCCATCCGACTTCATCGCGCCGCTGTCAGTCGCGGTGGACTACGGGTATGGATTCGAATTTGACTCCACGGCCACCGCCTCGCCCCTCAAATTACGCAACGTGGGGACCTTGGCTCGGACGGCTACGGTGCGGGACATCGGCCCGGCCACGCCGCTCCATTATCGAATGGACACCATCCCGTCGAGGTGGGCGCCGTTGCCGAGTCCATTCGCCCAGGCTCTGGGGCCGAATGGATCCTACGAGTTGATGCTGGCGCCCAATTTCGCGGCCCACACTGATGCGTTGTACGAAACCATCCTTCGGGTGACCGACGGGCTGGGCACACGCATCGATGTTCCGGTGTCCATCCGGCGCACGCCTGCCTCCGCGGGTGGGGCTGGTGGGGAGGGCATGGGCGGGGGCGCCGCTTCGGCGGGTCACGAGGGTTTATGGGTGGGCACCGTGACGATCAATGCCGTGAGCGAGGCGCACGCGGGCACGCTGGTGACCAACATTTCCACGGACCCCATTACAGACATCATCACGCGCGAAGTCACGCGGTTGGGGGCCAACTTGAATCCCACACCCACCGGCTCGGAGTTCAGCCTGCGCCTGCTGATGCATGTGGATGCCAACGGCGCGGTGAACCTGCTCAAGGATGTCATCCAAATGTGGCAGGCGCCCACCTATGGAACGGATGCGATGGGCCAGCAGGTGATGGAAACGCCGGGGCGCTATGTGCTGCTGACCGATGAACGCCTCATCCCGCAATACAAAGGCGCGGCCCTCGTCGATGGCGAACTGGTCGGACGCCGACTGAGCACCGCGGATTTCCCGTTCCCGAGCACGGCGGCTGACAACTTCCTGCCCTTGAGCGGCACGTTCGACATCGATGGCACGATCGCCGGTTCCTATACGCTCGGCGCCGATGACCCGATCAACCCCTTCAAGCACCGGTATCATCCCGACCACGACAATCTCGACGCCGCGTTCATCGGCTTCCGGGCCGAGGCGTTCAACATCGCCCGCTCCTTTCAACTGACCTTCACGCCGACCAACACCACCCGGACCGTGACCCAGCCCGACTACGGCTACACCACGCTGAGCGGGTTCTACAACGAGACCGTCAGCGGGTTGCACCGGACCGACATCAGGGCCGGCGGGCCCTTTGAACTGCGACGCGTTGTCACCACCCCGGTGCTCAACCAGTAGGAGATTTTGAACGGAGACCTTTCCATGATGAAGCACTCATTCTCACGTCGGTTCTTGTGGATCGCCCTGATGGCGGCGGTCGGGTTCGGGTGGGCGCGAACGGGCTCGGCGGTGACCCCCAACGTGAACGGATACGTGTTTTCCCAAGGGGTGGGGGTCAGCGGCGTCACCGTGGAACTGGCCGTGATGCTCGACGCCAACAACACATGGCGCGTGGCAACGACGACCGACGCCAATGGAAGATGGTCCATCCAAAGCCCGGCCTCAGCGACTCCCGGATTCCCCGGGGTGCTGACCTACTCCAAACAGCATTGTGTGTTTAATTTCCCGACGATTCCCGTGACCCTGACCACCAGTCAAGACATCAACGACGTGGTCAACATCATCACCTTCGGCCCGCTCAACGGCCGGGTCCTTTCGGGAACGTTCGGCGTTCCCGGTGTGACCGTGTATCCCGCGACCACCCTGCCGGCTCCGCTCGTGCCGCGAGCGGACAATCTGGCCATCACGGACAATTCCCTCACGGCCACGGAATCGTCGCACTTCATTTATTCCCCGCCGGGTTACATCACGACCATCACCGTGACGCCCAACATCACTCATCCACGGGGAGCCGACCTGAACATCGATCTGGTCCACCCCGATGGAAGAGTCATTACCCTGCAGAACTACAATGTCGCATCCTCACCCGCCGGCGCGTGGGACAACCGGACCTTCTCTTCCGCGTCCGTCGGCAGCCCTCTTGGCCTCTTCGTGTCCACATGGTCCTATGGCACCTGGAGGTTGAGAGTCAGAGACCGCGTCGCAGGCAACACCGGCACGCTCAATTCCTGGTCGATGCAGATCAGTTGCGGGGCCGTCATCACCGATGCGAACGGCAACTTCGACGCCGGGGGCGGGCGGGATTTCACCTACACCTTCCATCACCCGGGAGTGATCAGCTTTACCCCGTCCCCGCCGCAAGTCCTTCCCGCCGTGCCGGCCACCTTTCGTGTCAATGAAGCGACCGTCCTCGGTCAGGTCACGCCCACCGCGCCCACGGGCTTTCTTCGCGACCAGATCCTGGGCGCCGTCCAACTGCGCGCGCAACAACCTCCCGGCACCCCTGACCCCTTCGGCTCCTATTCGGTCCTCAACCTCGCCGACGGCACCTTCGATCTGACCAGGCGGAAATACAATCCGGAGCAGCAGCCCTTCATCCAACGGTTTCCCGGCACCAGCGACGTCCTGGTGGCTCCCTCGGGCCGGGACATGGTCTTCCTCCCCTCTTCCGTCACCACCTACCCCGGCAACACGGCGGTCAACTTCCAAATCACCGCGTCGCCACCCGCGATGGAGTTTGAACCGGCCAACCCAACCCTGTTCGAGGACAATCCCGGGTGGATCACGATGAACGTGGCGGACCTCGAACAACCGGCCGCCAGCCTGGCCATCACGGCCATCACCTCCTCCAATCCCCTCCTCATCCCGACCTCCCGCATCACGCCTTCCGGGACCGGGGCGTCGCGCACGTTGACGCTGACCCCGATTCCCGACCAGTTCGGCACCGCGGAGATTTCCGTCACCGTGAGTGACGGGGCGCGCTCCACCACCAAATCCTTCACGGTCACCGTTGACGGTTGGCCGGATGGACCGGTCGTCGGCCAGGCGTACGCCCTCTACCTGGATGGCGTGAATGATTACGTCGCCGTCTCGGACGCAGGTGCCGCGGTCATCCCGATATCGGGCGACTTCACCGTGGAGGCTTGGGCTTACGCCCCGGCCGGCACGACCGGAACACGGCAGTTCCTTTCCCAGGGCACAAGCGGGAATGCGTTCTACTTGGGGATGACGAGCGGCTCCATCCGTGCCGGCGATGGCTGGGCCAATACCGGCGTCACCTTTCCGCTCGACGGGTGGAACCATGTCGCCGTCACCAAGTCAGCCACGGAGACCAGGCTCTTCGTGAATGGTCAATTGGCCGGTTCGAGAGGGCCCATCCCCAACCCGGTGAAGACCGAGTTCCGGCTCGGACGAACCTATGGAGCGTTTGGAGAATACTGGTCCGGCGGGATCGACGAAGTCCGCGTGTGGAACGTCGCGCGTGACGAACGGGAGATCCGCCGAACCATGGCCACCCCGTTCACGGGGACCGAACCCAACCTGGTGGCCTATTACCGGTTGAACGAACGCAGCGGCATCATCGCCCATGACTTCGCTCCCGATGTCGTCACCCAAAGCGGGCCCCAAGACGGGTATCTCATCAATGGCGGATCCTGGGATGACAACTTCTCCATCCCCAACGTTGGCGCTTCCCCGGCCGGCTCCCGGTTCCCGGTGGACGAGGACACGCCCACGCCGATCTTCCTGACGGCCCTGAGTGTGGACAACAACCCGATCACTTCCGGCCTCACCTACACCATCACCACGTTGCCGCAAAGCGGCGGCCTGAATCGCACCAGTGGACAGATCGGATCGGTCACCGACAATCCCGTCATCTACACCCCGAATCCGAACTACACTGGCATCGACAGCTTCATCTTCACCGTCTCGGACGGAGTTTACGCCGGATCCTACAACGCCGTGCTCGTGGTCTCGGATGTCAACGACATCCCGACGATCAGCGCCATCCCGGACCAGTTGATCGTCGAGGACAACACCAATCATGTCGCCTTTGTCGTCAATGACTCCGACGTCAGCCAGAACCTGGACGACCTCGTCGTCACGGTCGAGTTCCTGGCCGGCAGCACCCTGGTCATCGATGACTATTGGATCACCACGGCCCCCGGCGGCAACCGCACCCTCCACATCGTCCCGGCCAAGGGCGAGATCGGGAACGCCATCATCAAGGTCACCGTGCGCGACGATCCCGGGGACAGCATGTTCACCACCTTCGAGTTGTCCGTCGTGCCCCGCCCGGCCTTCGTCGTGCGAGACGTCGGCACATTGCCCGGCTGGTCCACCAGTTACGGCCTGGGCATCAGCGAGAATGGCCAGGTCGCTGGCCACGCCGGCCGCAATGCCACCCCGGACACACACGCCTTCCGCTACAACGGCCTCCTCGATGGCGGCTCCCTCCTCGACCTCGGCACGCTGGGCGGCAACAGCAGTTGGGCCTACGGGATCAATGCCGTCGGCGATGTGACCGGTGCCGCGCTCGACGGCAACGGCGACAAGCTCGCCTACGTTTACGGAAACGGCGGGTCCATGACCAACCTGGGCTTGGTTCAGCTCGGCACCCATTCCGAAGGACGCTCCATCAATGCCCTGGGCGAAATCACCGGCGTTGGAAACACCAACTTCAACGGCCCCAGCCGCGCCTTGATCTACACCAACGGCCTGTTCCGCAGCCTGCCGTCCCTCGCCCTCAACACCACCGCGGAAGGCGCCGCCATCAACGACGCCGGGCAGGTCGCCGGCACCGGCCTCCAGAACAACGCGCTGCGCGCGGTGCGCTACGACGAGGCCGCGCAGGACATCGCCCCCCTGGTCGGCGGCGCCACCAACAACTTCGCGCACGCCATCAACAGCGCCGGAGCGCTGGCCGGCGGCATGACGATCAACGGCGCGGCCCAGGCGTTCCGGTGGGAGCCCGGCCAGAACCCCGTCCTGCTCGGCAAGCTCGTCAACAACGGCTACAGCATCGCCTATGGCATGAACAACTTCCGCCAGGTCGTCGGCGTGGCCGACAACACCTCGGGATCCCGGCGCGCCATCCTGCACAGCGCCGAGCAGCTCTACGACCTGAACGACCTGCTCCCGCCGGATTTCCAATGGGAACTTGACGAGGCCCGCGCCATCAACAGCGACGGTTGGATTGCCGGCACCGGCAGGACCAACGGGCAGACCCGCGCGTTTCTCGCCCTCCCGGCCTGGGTCATCGGCCGCCGGATCCCCCGGCCCCTGGGCGCCTCGGATCAACTCCAACCGGAAATCGACATTCTCGAACGCCCCAGCGGCTTTGACACCGCGCAGAACTCCTTTTACTGGAGCCAGGTGGAAGGTCGGCTTTATGCCATCCGCCCGGTCACCGCGCGCCTGCGCTGGAAAGTCGATGTCGATCCGGCCAACACCAACCGCGTCCTTTCCGTCGGCCAAAGCGTATGGCCCAAGACTCCGACCCTTCACGTCGCCAACACCCCCAGCGACGTGCAACCGCAGGGCGCCTCCATTCCCTACACCTTTGCGGCACTGATGTATTCCACCGCGGCCGACGCCACGGTCGAGCCCAGCGCGGCCCGTTTCAGCGCCACCGGGCTCGGCTACTCAGTGCTGCGTTACCTGAAAACCGATGGCGAAAACGCCGATGAAACGGCGCACCCCCCGGTCTTCGACGTCGTCCGCACGGTGAGATGGGACGACTCAAACCACCTTGAGGACAACCGTCCTGCCTTGGTCGGGGACACCCTCACCTATCCTGACCACTTCGACTACGAGGATCGCCAGGGCTACGTGTATTTCGAAACCTCCTTCTACGACGGCTCCGGCTCCGACCGCGCCTATGACCGTGCCACCCGCGCCGGTTCCATCATCCCGGTCAACGTCCCCACGCCGACCACGGCCCAGGTATGGCCGGCGACCAGCCAGTTCGTCGTGGTCTGGTATCGCACCAATCGCCTGGGCGTGGCGTGGTCCGGACTGCCCGTCCGCTACAACGTCCAGTGGCCGGCCAACACCACCCACGTCATCAGCATCGCCAACGGCCTGGGCTCCGGTCCGCTTCTCAACGCGCTCCATCCGCAAAGGAAGGTCTATGTGCAGGCCGATCCGAACCTTCCCGGTTTCAACCCCAACGAGGAACACGCCCTGATGGCTCCCTCCTCTTCCGGGGAGGCGCTCTATGCCCTGCGGACGGATCTCAACTACTTTCCGAATCCTTCCGAAGCTCTCTTCTCCGAGCCCTATGCACTGCTCAAGTTCAAGGACCCCGACACCGGCAAGTGGCGCATCCGCACCTACAAGGTCATCTTCGAGGGCGACCCGGTGTATTCCGGCGTGGCGGGCAATCCTGTGCAGCCCCCGCTGCCCCTGAGCGTGTTCATGCCGGCGTGCACGAATTCCCAGATCATTTCCGGGCCGGGCTGGACCAATCACACCGGAACGCTCTACGCCAGGGCCGCGGGCCCCGAAGGCACGCACAGCAACCTCGTCGTGCAATGGTGGTACCCGATGCAACCCGGTTTCTACTTCCCCCTGTTTCCCGCTCCTCCCTTGGTGTTCGATGGAAACTGCGTGATGTGGCAGACGCGGTTCAACAACAACTCCCATCAAATCCGAACCACCTATGACATCCGCTGGCCGGATGATCCGCCCATCCTCAACATTGGCGAAACCCTGCTCACCCCCAAGCGCGGCCTCCCCGGCGTCAAGGACTGGGCCGATGCCAGCATCATCCACGACGACCTCGACCCGAACGGCCTGAATCCGCTGATGGGCCTGGCCCGCTTCTACGATCCGCTCTCGCCGCGCGCCATCACCCTCCCCCCGACCTTCGTCCTCCCGCCCGGCATCAAGCGGGAGTTGGTCATCGACAAGGAATACTTTCCCGACCTGCCTTACCACTTGAAGCAGCGCCTCACCTACAACCCCCAGACGCGGGAACTCTCCTTCGGCGGCGTCCTCGATGATCGGACCAAGTTTGGCGGCCCTGACAACCCGCTCCTGCTGGCCAATGTCATGAGCCCGCGCGAGAAGGATCGGATCCAGGAACTGGCTCCGGGCAACTCGGCCTGGTCCGACCTGGTGGTCGAACTCTACGACCTCACCCGCAATCCCAACGGCGTGGATCTCGAACCCAAGGACTCCATGCCGGACCAGGATCTGCGCCTGGGCATGACCATGGAGGACGGCAGGGTGGTGCCCGAACAGTTCGGGGCCGGCGCCAAGGCACTGACCGCCGGGCTGACCGGCATCCCGACACCGCCGTCGCGCCCCGGAACAGCGGGCCGCATGAACGGCGCGTCCTTTGTCGAGTTGTTCGGCTTCCCGCCACCCCCGGGGGACTTCACCTTCAGCGTTTGGGCCAAGGTCGATCCCGCCAACACCGCCACGCTCCTCCGTGGCGCAGGCGGCGGCCCCGGGGGAAATAGCGGCAAGTTCAGTCTCACGCCCCTCCCCGGCTCCAGCCAGATCAACGTCCTCGAGGAGGACGTACCCCGGACCGGTGTTTTCACCTTCAGCTTCGACGGCGAGTGGCATCATTTCGCACTGGTGCGGAGAACCACCAACCTCACCGTCGTGGTGGACGGTTACGCCCTGGGCAGCATGCCGGCGCAGGGGCCCTTCAACAGTTATCAGTTTTTTCTGGGCAACGGTTTCCGGGGCGACCTCGACGAGTTCCAGGTCTGGAATGTCGCCCGGAGCGCCGCCGAGATCCGCCGCACCATGCGCAAGAGCCTGAACGGGCGCGAGGATGGTTTGGTGGCTTATTTCCGGTTCGATGAAGGCATGGGCGAGGGCATCTTCTCCTCCACCCCCAACGGCGTGACCGCCCGCTTCGCCGGATTCAACTGGGTGGCGTCCACCGCGCCGGCCGCCCTCGCACCGTATTTCCTCACGCTGGCGGAAAACAACGACCCCACCCGTCCGGAGCTGCCCACCACCCTCTATGTCATCCGCGTCGATGACGGCCCGCCCCTCGGCGACCTCAAGGTGCTGCCCTCCGACAACGTGTTCGACGAACGCATCACCCTGCGGCACAGCGGCGACTTTGGCGGCGCGCCCGAGCGGCTCGAGTTCCAGTGGTATTACCGCCCCGACACCGGCCCCCAAATCGCGACCGATCTCCCGCAGGTGGATACCGCCGGCAACATCTCCGATCCGCGGGGCTGGCTCGCCTACGCCGTGGACAATCAGGGCGTCGGATTCAATGACATCACCATCGGCGAGGGCCCGCGCAACGGCCTGCTCACCATGTCCGACAACTGGTTCATCTGCCGCTATCGCGGCTACAGCGTCAACGGGGTCACGGATTGGAGCGACTGGGTCGGGCAACCCGGCGGCGGCCGCGCCCAGCTCGTCGAGGGCTGGATCAAGCGCGTGCTGGATGGCCTCAATCCCTTCGAGCAGCGTTCCGACAGCTTCCACTCCAGCGCGCCGGCAACCTACGTGAACATGATCTTCCAGGCCGGAAGGCGTTACGAAGGGCCGGTCGCGTTCAATCCCGATCCCAACTTCCTCAACAGCGTCGGCCTGATCGAGGCCTACACGACCGTGCTCGAGCGCGGCAAGACCCTCAGCATTGACGGCACGCCCCCGGTCAATTACGAGCCGGCCAACACCGCCCTGCTGCTCGTGGCCGGGCGTATCGCCGACTTCCACATGCTCCTGGGCAACGAGGCCTACGCCGATTCCACCGACCCCACCATCGGCTTCGCCACCGACGGCACCGACGCCGCGGACTACGGCGTGTTCGCTTCCTCCGTGTTCGCGTTCCAGAACCAGCTCGATTCGCTGCTGGAGGAGGAGCTCGTCCTTCTGCGGGGCCGCGACGACTCCGCCGCGGGCGTGCGCGTGCCTCCGGTCTACAACCGCCTCCTCTGGAACTTCACGCACGATGACGGCGAAGTGGCCTACGTGCAGACCTATAACATCAGCGACGGGGATTTCGACGGCTTCATCGACGTGCAGGACGCGGCAGACTACTTCCCGCAGGGCCACGGCGATGCCTGGGGCCACTACCTCACGGCCACCACGACCTATTATGACCTGCTGCGCAACGACCACTACACCTGGGTGCCCCGCGCGGAGTCGCTCCGCATCGGCGCGGCCGTCGTGACGGTCGATTACCTCGACGAACGGAAGTTCGCCCGCGCCGCCGCCGCCAAGGCCAAGGTCGGCGCCGAGATCGTCAACCTCACCTACCGGGAAACCTACGTGGACGATCCCTCAGGCCAGTTCCAGGGATACAAGGATACCGACCCGGAACGCGCCTGGGGCCTCTTCGAATGGGCCCAGCGCACCCGCCATGCCGGTTACCTGGACTGGCTGATGGCCAACACGATCCTCCCCGCCCAGGACCCCGACCCCACGCATGCCGGCATCACCAAGATCGATCGCACGACCGTGACGGAGATCGGCGAGATCTCCGCCCAGGCGGATGACATCCAGGCGCAGCTCGACAAGGCGGACCGCGGCCTGAATCCCCTCGGCCTGGGCAAGGGCGTGGTGCCGTTCGACATCGAACCCAACTTCCTGGAAATCGGGTCCGTCACGCAGGGCCAAACGCACTTCGACCAGGTTTACGAGCGCGCCGAGACCGCCATGAACAACGCCATCGCCGCCTTCAACAATGCCAGCCAGATCACCACGGCCCTCCGCCGCCAGCTCGATTCCGACACCCTCTACTCGCGCAACGTCGAGGCCCAGGAACGCGACTACAGGCACCGGCTCACCGAGATCTTCGGCTATCCGTATGCAGGCGACATCGGGCCGGGGCGGACCTATCCCAGCGATTACAACGGGCCGGACTTGTACCATTTCATGTATGTCGATGCCGGCCAGTTGGCCCTGCCCACCTCCGGGAGCAGCAGTTTCTCGGTCGAATTCGCCGCCTTCGAAGCCGCTTACGGCTCGGCCTCATTCTATTTCCCCGACGACACCACCGCCGTCGCCGGCAGCCCCAACGCCGTCCTGCAGGTGGTCTATCCCAAAACGGCGGCCAGCTACGGGTTGGTCGCGCCGGCCACCTGGGGTCAACGACGCGCCCCGGGGGAGATCCAGTTGGCCCTTTCGGACCTGGTGCAGGCCGACGCCTCGTTGCGGATCAGCCTGGCCAACTACGACTCGCTGGTGAAGCAGATCACCGACACCGTGGATCTGCTCGACGCGCAGATTGTCTTCACCAACTCCGTCCTGACCGCCCTTGGCGCGCAACAGACCGAGGTCGAAAGCATCAACACCACCATCGAGGAGTACGACGAGATCATTCGGGCCTTGCGCCGCACCGGATCCGTGGCCCGGGATGTCGCGGAGACAGCGGCCGCCGCGCCCGACGAGCTTTCAGAAGCCATCGGGGGCGCGATACGGACGGCCGTGGTGGGCGTCGCCCTCGGCGTGGCCCAGGTCTTCGAAAACATCGCGGAAGGGTACGACGGATCCGTCACCTCGCTCGAGCTCTCCAAGGAAAACCTCGAGCTCCAAACCGGGCTCACGATTGAAACCGCGTCCCAGAGCTTCGAGGTGCAGCAACGCATCAAGGAGGTGCAGCAACTCCTCCGCAGCGAACCCGCCGCCCGCATCGAGGCCTACCAGCAGGCCGAAGCCGTCCGCCAAGCCGCCACACGCTACCAGGCTGCCATCGCCGCCGGACATCGTCTCCTCGAGGAACGCCTGGCCTTCCGCCGCTACACGGCCGGCGACCTCCAACACAGCCGCTACAACGACATGACCTTCCGCATCATCCGCAATGATGCCGTGGCCAAGTACCGCGCCCAGTTCGACCTGGCCGCCCGCTATGTCTATCTCGCCGCCGCCGCCTACGATTACGAAACCCAACTGCTCGGCACCCAGAACGGCTCGGGTCGCGATTTCCTCGCCCAAATCGGACGGGACCGCAGTCTCGGCGTCATGGTGGACGGCTCACCCGTGGTCGGCCAACCCGGCCTGGCGGATTCCCTGGGCCGCCTCAAGAGCAACTTCTCCGTGCTCAAGGGTCAGCTCGGACTCACCTCGCCCTCACGCGAAGGCGGCAAGTTCTCCCTCCGCCGCGAAATGCTCCGCATCCGGGACGATGCAGCCTGGCGGCAGGCATTGCAGGAGGCGCGCGTCGCCGACTTGTGGCAGATACCGGAATTCAGGCGCTACTGCCGGCCCTTTGCTCCGGAAACGCTCGGCCCGCAACCGGGCTTGGTGCTCCCTTTCAGCACCACCGTCTCGTTTGGCTTGAATTACTTCGGTCACGAACTGGGCGGGGGCGACAGCGCCTACGACCCGACCTACTTCGCCACCAAGATCCGCTCGGCCGGCGTCTGGTTCGACAACTACGACGGCGCCGGCCTCTCGCAAACCCCGCGCGTCTATCTCATCCCGGTCGGCATCGACGTCCTCCGCTCCCCCACCGACTACACGCTGGCCACGCGCGAATGGAAAGTCCTGGACCAGAAGATTCCCGCCCCCTTCAACCTGGGCAAGACCTCGCTCGAGAATCCGGCCTACATCCCGATTCACGACTCCTTGAGCGGCGTCTTCGGCGAGCTGCGGCGCTTCTCCAGCCTCCGCGCCTACCACGACGGCGGCGACTTCAACGAGGACGAGGCCGTCACCGACACGCGCCTCGTCGGTCGCAGCGTCTGGAACACCCAATGGATGCTCATCATCCCGGGCGGCACCCTGCTCTATGATCCCAACAACGGCCTGGACGCCTTCATCAACTCGGTGGATGACATCCGCATCTTCTTCCAGACCTACTCCTACTCCGGGAACTGAACGCGCCATGAAAGCAGATACCGAATCCAAGAAAACGGACCGTGGCACGATCCACCACGAACCCTCATTGTCTCTCCTTCATGTAGCCGCGATCTTCAGATCGCGTTGGCAGAGCAAGGCAAGGGCGAAACGCGAACTGAAGTTCGCGGCTACATCGAATCGCCCAACGGTGGACGACCGCGTTCGTAGTTCTGCCTTCAGGCAGTCCGGCTCGAAGGCCGCCACTCACGCCGGGGCTGGGAGGGGCCATGGCCGAACCCTCGCCCTATCCTGCCTTCTCCTCATGGCAACCAGCCTCCTCACCCCCCTCCGCGCCGAAGTGTCCGAGCCGGACAACATCCTCTTCGGCACCGTCCTCCGCGACAGCGGTCCGATCACCGCTACCGACACCGATGTCATGATCGAGGCGCGCCGCATGTCAGACGATGTGGTGGTGGCCCGTTACCAGATGGGAGAAAATCCACGGGCGCGCGATCACTACACGCTCCGCATCCCGCTGGAAAGCTTCATCCCGGTGCTTGATTCCTTGGCGTCTTCCGCCGGCACGGGCTTCATCATCTCGGCCAGCGATTTCTCGGGCGAGTTCGTCGAAGTCCCCTTCACCATGGGTGAACGAGGCCAGTTCCAGCAGCTCAACCTCAACAACCTCGGCGGCTTCGACTCCGATGGCGACGGGATGCTCGACGAATGGGAGCTCGTGCACTTCGGCAACCTGTTCAGCAGTCCCAACACGGACACGGACAACGACGGCGTGACGGATGGCGACGAATACGTGGCGGGCACCAACCCGAACAATCCCGAAAGCCTCTTCACTCTCGACGTCACCCGCGCCAGCGGCACGGGATTGGAAGTGTCGTTCCAGACACAGCCGACCGGCGGGGCCGGATACCAGGCCAAAATCCGAAACTACACGCTCGAATCCACCACCGATCCCGGCGCTGCCGTCTGGCAAGCCGTGCCAGGATACGAGAACCTGCAGGGAAACGGACAAACCGTGAGCTATGCCGTTCCCGACCCGGACGTGGAACACCACTTCTTCCGCGTCTTCATCCAGCTCACCGACGTCGGCCCGCCCCTGCCTTAGCCCCTGAACAAGTAGCCGCGAACTTCTGTTCGCGTATCTCCCCATTCGCTACCGGGAAACTCGCGATCTGAAGATCGCGGCTACAGGGACACACGCGTCGCCGCCGACGGAAGGAGGTGGTCCTGCCACGTCACGGTTCGCACACAACCGCCTCGTGACCTCGGCGGCTACACGTAGATGCGGGAAGGTACCAGACGTGAAGTAGCCGCCAAGGTCACGAGGCGGTCGGCGTAGTTACCGAAGGGGATTCCGCCAGGCGAGCTTCGGGAATCGGGCGAAGTCGGCGTCGGTGGACATGAGTTCGCAGCCGTGTTCCATGGCCAGCGCGGCCAGATGGGCATCGGTGACCAGATTCGCCGTGGCCTGGCCATCTTCCAGCATCTCCCGCATGACGATCCAATGTCGCTCGGTGGGGAGCACAAGACGCGTGCATGGCTGATCCAGCCAGCTTTGGATCCGTGCCATGCCTTCATCCAAGGAGAGGGGCTGCTCAAACACACGGGGGTTAGTGGCGATCCGCAGAAAGGCGCACAACACGGTCCAGCAAAGGCACACCGGCGCCGAGCCGGAAAGCTGCGCGTCCCACCAGGAACGCGCGGCTGCATGCGAGGGGCTGAGGGAATCCTCGGCGTAGAGGAGAAGGTTGGCATCGACCAGGATCACCGGGACGCCTCTCCTTCCACCTGGGCCAGCAGCTCCTGAATGTTGTCCAGACTTCGCCCCGGCTTCAGGCCCATGGGACGCGGTTGAGTCCGGTACAGGCTCTTGCGAGCGGGCTGTTCCACGACATTCAACCCGGCGCGCAACGCCTCGTTGATCACGATGCGAAAGGGCGAGCCCAGTTTCGTCGCCAACGCACGTGCCCGTTCCAGGACATCATCATCGATCACCAACGTGGTTCTCATGCCGACATGCTAGCATCATGATGGTTGATGTCAAGGCATCATGAATCATGACGCCTTGATTGACGTGCTGCACGGCGGTTTTCTCTGGTTCTCCGGCGTTGTGTCCATGGACCAAGCAACGACAGAACTGGCGAAAACCAGCCCGTGTTAGAAGTAGCCGCCGAGAGACCAGCCACGTTACACGTGGTCACGAGGCGGTTTCGGGAAGCCATCCCACCACGATATCCGCCTCCTGACGTCGGCGGCTACTTGCTTCTCCTGAGTCATTTAAGGGGCTGTTAGCTAGTCCGTGTCTTGATTGCCCGTTGAACGCGCATGCTGCCGGAGGTCAGGACGACTCACTACCAACATCCGCCTCACCCCAGGCTTTACACCATTGTTCAGGCAAGCAGAATGCCTCATCAAACCACCGGACGTCGCATGGGCCCAATGGTTCACGCCGTGGACGAACGCCACATCAAGCACCGCCATCAACGCACCTACCAAACGCACTCCCATGAAACCATCCACTTTTCTTGCGCCGACACTCTGCATGGGCTTGTCCCTCACCCTCTCTCTGCTCCCGAGCCAGGTTCAAGGGGATGACTGGCCGCAATGGCGCGGGCCGAATCGGGACGGGCATTCACGCGAAACGGGCCTGATCGAGTCCTGGCCCGCCACCGGGCCGAGGCTGCTCTGGCAGGTCCGCGATGTGGGCGGCGGCTTCTCCACGCCGTCGATCGTGGGCGAGCACCTCTATGTCCTGGGCAATGAGGGAACCGAGGACGAGTTCGTCAAGGCCCTGCAAGTGAAGGACGGCAAGGAGATCTGGTCGCGCCGCATCGGCAAGGTCGGCAATCCCGACCAGAAACCTCCCTACCCCGGCAGCCGCTCAACGCCCACCGTGGACGGCGACGCGCTGTATGCGCTGGGTTCCGACGGCGACTTGGTCTGCCTGGAAGCGGCGACCGGCAAAGTGCGCTGGCAAAAGAGTCTCCGCACCGAGTTCGGGGGCAAGCCCGGAACCTGGGCCTATTCGGAATCGCCATTGGTCGATGGCGACGCCCTCGTCTGCACGCCGGGCGGCGGCCAAGCCACGCTGCTTGCCGTGAACAAGAAGACCGGGGACGTGCTCTGGCAAAGCGCCTTGCCGGAAGCGGACGAAGCCGCCTACGCCTCCATCGTTGTGGTGGAGGTGGGCGGGCGTCGCCAATATGTACAGTTGGTGCAAAAGGGATTGGTCGGCATCGCCCCTGAGACGGGCGGATTGCTCTGGCGCTGGGACAAGCCGATCAGCCGCTTCAATGCGAACATCCCCACGCCCGTCGTCGGAGACAGCGCCGTGTACGCCGCCGCCGCCGGCACCGGGGGCGGCGTGGTGAAGCTGCAGAGAAGCAACGACAAGGTCGAGCACGAGCAGGCCTATTTCGGATCCAAGTTTCCCACGGCCATCGGAGGCGCCATCAAGGTGGGGAGCTACCTTTACGGGACCACCGCCCAGTCCATGCTTTGCCTGGAGTTCGACACCGGCGAGGTGAAATGGGAGGAACGGGCCATGGGGGCCGCCTCGCTTTGCCATGCCGACGGGCGCCTCTACCTCCACGGGGAGAATGGCGAGGTGGGCCTGGTCGAGGCCAGCCCGGCGGGCTACCGCGAGCTGGGCCGGTTCACCCCGCCCGACATGCCGCGGCACGGTCAGGGCGTCAAGGCCTGGGCCTATCCCGTCGTGGCCGACGGCCGCCTCTACATCCGCGACCTCAATGCCCTCTGGTGCTACGCCGTCAAGTGAGCCGGCATGGGGGGGACCTGATCGCTCCCCATGAACCGGGACAGTGGACGTACTCTTCATTGGCCCCTCACCCCAACCCTCTCCCGGCGGGAGAGGGAGAATCGTCCTCCGCGCGGAGAGAGGCTGCTGCCCTGATCCCTTCACCCTGGGGTGGCATGCTGTTCCCTCTCCCGCCGGGAGAGGGTCAGGGTGAGGGGCCCCTGCAAAACGACAACATGTTGGTCGTTTTTTTCGGATCAAGGGTACTCCTACCCATGCTCTTACTCTATTCATAATCCTGCACCTGTATGGCATGGAAATGCCGCCCATTTCCAATCCCACCCTCATGAACCGTTATCCGCCACGGGACACATCGCCATCCCGCCGTCGCTAGATGAGGGGGTACGTCCTTACGTTATTCATCACGAAAGAGTCCGCCGCCTCACGGCGGCGGCTACGTGGCTTCGCTCGTGCTCGCGCTCGTGCTCGTAATCGTACTTGAGATGCGTGGTGGGGTTGGACGAAAGCCTCCCGAATCCGGGTAAGCACCCCTTTCGTGTCGTTGGTGCGTTTCGTGGTTCATGATGCAAGCGCGTGTGCCATCCCGCCGCGCGGGGAGGATGACCTTGACCTGACCCATGTTCAGGACTACCGTCCGCGCATCCTCGGATTGCTCCGTTCGACCCCCAGGGAGGCTTGTTGCCCGGACCAAGGCTAGGTGCCAACACGCTTACATCCCGACTCATGCAACGAATCATCCTGCCTTTGTGGCTCCTTCTCACGGCAGGTCTCCTCCTCCCGGCTTCCAGCCAGGCCGACTCGGTCCTGGCCGCAGCGCATCGCAGGGATCGCAACCCGCTCCTGAGCGGCTGGACCCTGCAAGGCGCCCCGGGCTACCCGACGGTCGTCACCAACGTATTTGCGGTCACGTCCACACGCTGCTGGGCCATGACCAACGGGAGTTCCGCCTATCGGTATGACCTGACCAAGGAACAGGGGGAACAAGCACGTGACTTCGGTTGGAGACTCCGGCTGGACGTGGCCATGCGCGGACAGTTTGTCGCCACCAACACCCTCCCCGCCGTTAATTTTAGCGGAGCCCTCCTCGACCTGGGGGATGGCGGGTCGCGCTTCGAGTTGAACATGGGACTCGTGGTCGGCGCCTTTGGCATCACCAACTTTGGCGTCAAGACCGTGTCCGCCCCGCCCGGTCAGGACATATCCTTCGGACGCGTCAACGAAGGCATTGGGCCGTTTACCAACATCGTGGAGCTGGTGGCCAGCCAGAACGGCGTGATCTCCCTGTATGTGAACGGCGTTTACCGAACGAACTACTGGGGCAATGTCGGCGACATCAACAGCACCAACGCGCACCTTCGGATCTTTCATCAACCGTCCCCCGCGTTTCCCAGTTGGGAAGTCTGCTACTCGCGCATCGACCTGGAAATCTTTCAGCCGGGCGGGAGGGCTCAGGCGGCCCTGGACCTGCCCTTGAACGGAGATGCCTATGACCGTTCGGTCAATGTGTTGCATCCGGTGGTGGTGGGCGCCCAGCCCACCGATCCGGCGGTGCTTCCCGGGCGGGGCTACGCCTTCGATGGGAATGACTACCTCCACTTGCCGGACACCCCGGTCCTGGAACCGGGCCACGATTTCACCTTCACCGCCCGGGTCACACCCAGGGTGCGCAACCGGAAAACCGTGGCCGTCTTCGACAATCCCGCCTTCGTCGATACGACCTCTTTCACCACCAACGCCGAATCGGACAACATCCAGGCCTCCCTCCAATCGCTGGGGCATTCGGTGATCCCGGTGACGGAACTGGATGCCTCGATTGCGTGGGCCGAGGCGACTTCCGGCATTCTGCTCCTCCCTGAATTGGAGACCCCAGAAGCGGCGGCCGGCGACCTCGCGGGCGCCATTGCCGGCACCGCCACGGAAACCGCGCTGCGTGATTTCGTCCGCAACGGCGGCCTGCTCATCATGAATGGCAGTCACAACCTGACCCGAGGCAACCGGGACACCGACCTGCTCAATCTGGTCTTCGGCTACAGCCTGAGCGGCTTCCCCACGCAGGGCAGTTACATCTTGAATCCTGCGCAGGCGGAAGGAACCCGCTTTGCCGGGGGCCCGACCATCGTTCCGGCCCTGAGCGGAAGTCGCTCCCTGGCCATCAACTCGCTTCCTCCCCGATCCCGGAGCATCTACACCAACGCAGCCCTCCAAACCCTCCTTGCCGTCATCCCGGAAGGCCGGGGGCGCATCGTGTTCCTGGGCTGGGACTGGTTTGATGGGGCGCCAATTGGCAGCCTGGACAGCGGCTGGATCGACATGCTCGACCGGGCGGTCCTGCAGAGCGTCCCGGCTCTGGCGGTTTTCGACAACCCTGCCTTCGTGGATACCGCGGGCGGCACGGGTTCGGAATCGGACAACATCCAGGCCTCCCTCGAGTGGCTGGGACGCTCGGTGACGGCGCTGACCAATCTGGATGCAGCCATCGATGCCGCCGGCACGCTCCTCATCCCCGAACTGGAGACCGGTGACCTGGCCGCCGCCATCGCCGGCACCGGCGCCGAATCCGCCCTGCGCGACTTTGTCCGCAACGGCGGCCGGCTGATCCTCAACGGGAGTCACCACCCTGTCGCGGGGAACCGGGACACCGCCCTGTTGAATCTCCTGTTCGGCTATGGCTTGAGCGGGGCCATCACGACCAACACCTGCACCATCAACGAAGGCCAGGCCGCCGGGACCCGCTTTGACGGGGCTCAACCCACCCTTCCCGCAAACGAAGGCTCGCGCGCGCTCACAGTCGCGAGTCTGCCATCCGGGGCCCGGGGCATTTACACCAACGCATCCAATCAAACCATCCTGGCTCTCATCCCGGAAGGCGATGGCGAAATCGTGTATCTCGGATATGACTGGTTTGATGCGGCGCCACGCGGCACCCAGGACAACGGCTGGATCGACATCCTCAACCGGGCCGTCCAGGACATGGCACCCAGCCATGTCGGCAGCTTCTTCGCCAAGAACAGTGGTTCGGAATTTTTCCTCTTCGATACCCGCTCCTCCACCTCCACCAACATGGGCCTGCGCGTGCTGGCCGGGGCGCCGGCCGGCGAACGAGTGGACCTCACCACCGGAACCGATCTGCTCCTGCCGTTCAACCACACCACCATCATCACCATGAGGTTCAAGGACGGGTTGGTGGACATCTTTCGCAACGGCCAGCCGTGGACAAGCGGTCAGTTTCCAACTCGACACACCCTTGCCGATACGCCGGGCGACTGGTTCTTTGGCTATGGCTTTGAGGGGGTCCTCTCCGACGTCAAGATCTTCACCGGGGCCCTTTCCGATGCCACCATCCGGTGGCGAACCACCACATCGGCGCCGGATGAGCTGGCCCTCGACATTCGCGACAAACCCGGCCCGGAAGATCTGATCGCCGGTTCGGTGCATGCGGCGACAGGGGCCTTCATCAAGGAAATCCCAGCCCTCAAGGTGCAGGGGCGCGGCACCCTGGCGGTCAGCCTGCTTTACAATTCCAAACAACCCGCCCGCGCCGAACTGGGCGTCGGCTGGCGGCACAGCTTCGACATCAAGTTGCGGGACATCATCCCCGGCGTGCGCGTCACAGTCGATGAACCCAGCGGCGAACTGTATGACTTCTTCAGCGAAGGTTCCGGCGCGCCCTATGTTCCCTTCTCCCAAAACGCCCAATACGACCAGTTGACCTCCAGGTCCTCCTATCGATACGAGTTTGTGGGACCTCCCCAGGGTTGGACATACTCGGTCATCAACTCGTGGCACCTGGTCAAGCCGGACGGGACCCGCTACGACTTCGATACCTACGGATTGCTAACGAGGGTGAGCGATCATCTGGGCAACTCGATCACGTTCCAGCGCGACCCGCTCAACCCCGCCCGCATCCTGTATCTCCTGGATGATGTCAATCAACTCATCTACTTCGGTTACGACCAGGCGACCGGGATGCTGGACAGCCTGGGCGACCGGTCCGGGCGCCGGGTCCAGTTCGACTACCAGGGGGATCATCTGAAGCGGGTGTACGACCCGATCCAGACCGCGGTCGCCCGCCACGACGCCACTCCGCCCTTTGTCGTCACCGTCAACACCCCTGTGACGGTGACCGTGACGAACACCGCCCCCGTGGGGCAGGTCCGATACGACCTGATCACCCAAGCCCTGTTTCACCCGTCGGCCTGCGGTCCGATCACCCTGACCTCCCCCGGCGGCACGACCGCGACCCTGGAGCCTTATGGCTTCAACCTGCGGACCGATGCCTTCGCCGGGGAAAACCCGCAGGGAACCTGGACGCTGACCCTGGCGGGCGCCGGGGCCCTGGGGCCCTGCTATGCCTACGCCTCGTTTTCCATGTTTGTCCTGGACCAGGACCGGGGATTGGGCGGCGTCAACTTTGTCGAGTTTGACTACCTGGGCAGCACCCTGCAGGCGGCCCTGGCCAACGGGACCAACCAGCTTTTTTACGTCACGTTCAGTGGAGGCCGGGTCTTCTCGCTGGATGACGGACGCCCGGAATCGGCGTGGCACTTGTTTAGCTACATCGACGATCCTGATGGAACCAGCCGCACGTTCCATTACGATCGCACGGGGGCGCCGACCGCTTACCGCTACGACCGCCTCGGTCATCTCCTGCAAAAGCAGGATCCTCGCGGCGGATTAATCGCCTACACCTACGATCCGATCACCGGCAACCGCACCAGCGTCACCGACCAGATCGGTCGCCGGACCTATTTCGAATACGACCCCTTCGGGCAGGTGGTGGCCATGAGGAACCCGCGCGGGCGGGTGACACGATTTGCCTATGCCAACCAGGACAACGGCATCTCCCAAAGCACGGTCTTCAATCCCGCCGGCAACCTCGTCGGCGTCACCGACGTGAGCGGCAACAAGGAATCCCACTTTGGCTACGATGCCGGGAACAACCTCATCGCCATCACCAACGCGGACGGCCAGGTGCATCGGATTGAGTTTACCGGCTTGGACCCCAGCGCCTCCGTCAACAAGGACGGCGCCCAGGTGGACCTCGCCTACGCCAACGGCCAGGTCGTGGGCGCCGCCGCCGCGGGGGAGAGCTACACCTTCGATTACGACCTGGCCGGCCGAATGATCGCTTCCACCGACGCGGAGGGCAACCAGACCACCGTCCGCTATAACCTCAACGACTCGGTCGCCGAACGGCGCAATGCCCTGGGTGACTCCGAATTCTTCGAATACAACTCGCGCGGCCTGCGAACCCTGCACCGGAACCGGAGAGGTTTCGTCACGCGCTACGCCTACGACGGCAATGGCAACCTGATCGCATTGACCAACGCGCTGAACCAGGTGTTTCGCTTCGAATACGACGGGGAGGATCGGCTGATCCACGAGATCGATCCGGCGGGCCACTCCAAAAGTTATGCCTACGACGCCATGGGACTCCTGTTGGCTCGCAGCAACCAGTTGGACCGCGTCACCCGGTTCGCCTACGACCCCACCGGCTCCCAGATCGCCACCACCAACGCCCTGCTCGGCGTGGACCGCGCCGTTTACCAATACAACAACCTTCGCACCATCACCCTTGACGCCTCCGGCAACGCCACCACCGTGCAGTATGACGACTATGGCCGTCCGGCCTCCCGGCAGGACGCGTTGGGCCGACAAGTCACCTATTCCTACGATGACCTCGGCCGCCTGGACGAGGTCGTCCAGGCCGACCCGCAGGGAGACCGCATCGCCCGGAATGTCTATGGCCCCGACGATGTGCTGGAACAGGTGGAGCTCATCTCGGATGGGGATCCCGTCCGGTATCGCTTCGGATTCGACCCCCTGAACCGCGTCACCAACGTCGCCACAACCGGCGGTCGGACCATGAGCTTCGCCTACGATAACCAAGGGGAGTTGTCCGGACTGACCCTGCCTTCGGGCAAGGGGATGGCCTTCCGCTATGACCCGGCCGGGCGCCTCAGCCGGACTGCATACCTGCTCAACGGCGTGCCCCGGACGACGATCCCGTCGCTGGAATTTGACTATGACCCCAACGGCAACTTGACGAGCGTCGGCGAGGATGACGACGGCAACACCAATACGCCCCCCAACAATGTGATCCGCCGCGCCTATGACGCCCTGGACCGCATGCAGTTCGAGCAGAAGCCGGACGCGACCGCCGCCCTTTTCTTCTACAACAACGTTGGACTGGTCAGCACCATCATCTATCCCGATTCCTTCGAGGTGACCTACGAATACGATGCCGCACGACGGGTGACCCACGTCAGGGCCCGGGAACCCGGCGGGCCCGAGCGCGTCACCCTCTACACCTACAACGAGCTGGACCAGGTGACGTTCGTCAGCTTCCCCAACGGCGCAACCCGGATCCTGACCTACGATTCCGCGGGACACATGACCAGCCTCGAGGACCGGGACGCATCGGGCGACACGATCGCGGCGCACCTTTATGCCTACGACCCGCTCAACCGGATTGCACCACGTCGCCTCACGCCGGCGCCGGCGGCCCCGGCCGTGACCAATGGAGTCACCTACACCTACGATGACGCCAACCGGCTGACTCACATCAACGGGGCGGCCTCCGTCACCTACGATGCGGACGGCAACGTCACCGGCGGCCCCGTCAACGGGATTCCGGACACGTTCGCCTGGGATCATCGCAACAACCTCGTCTCCGCTCCCGGCGACCATGTCGCCACGGCGGGCCCCGTCACCTTCCAGTACGACGTGGAGGACAAGCTCATCGGTTGGAACATTCCGGAACAGGGGCAAAGCCGTTTCTTCACGGTCCAGACCGCGGCGGGCGCGCAGATCCTCCTCCAGCATCATCCCGACGGTTCGGTCACGCGCTATGTCCACGGGGTCGGACTGATCTACGAGGAGCGGAACGGCAACGTCCAGGTTCATCACTACGATCACGCCGGCAACACCATTGCGCTGACAGATGCCGGCGGGCAGGTCAGCGGCCGGATCGAGTATGACCCTTACGGACGGATCATCCAAAAGTCGGGCGCGACCGACACCGTCTTCAAGTTTGGCGGCCTGTTCGGCGTGGTCACGGCGCCCAACGGGCTCTGCAACATGCGGTATCGGTGGTACCACCCGGAGCTCGGCCGCTTTCTTTCCGAAGACTCGCACCTGGGCACGATCGGGCAAATGCTCTCCCTGAATCGCTACGTCTATGGCCTGAACAGCCCCTACAACCACATCGATCCCGAGGGAGAGTTGCCCGTCATCCTCGTCGGCATCCTGGTGGGCGCCGGCATCGGAGCCGCAGGCGAGCACCTCCACTGGAAGCTCTACCTGGAGGCGTTGGTCCAGGCCAGCCGCCCCCTGCCCAACCTTCCCAACTACGAACTGCCCGCCTTCTAGGAACACCACATGCGCCATTTCCTTCAAGCAATGCCCGGACCGCCTGAAGGCCGAACTATGAGCGTGGTGCCCGGCGTTTGTAGTTCCGGCTTTAGCCGGTCCCAGCGCCGGACGGCACAGGACCTCGTCCTACGGCGCGCGGCTCTCCAGAGCCGCAGCGGGTTGGCACAACCCCAATCCGCCTGCCACACGCTTATTCGAAGATTCCCCCCCCTGCCTCGCGGGAATCATACGAAGCCAATCAGGCCATCCCGTCCGCTGCGGCTCTGGAGAGCCGCGCGCCATTCCGTCAAGCGCATGTTCCACTGGAGCCTCATGGCTTCCCTGCTCACGATGAGCCTGGTTCTATTCCGCCTCTCCTCCGCCCAGGCCCAAACCTATTCCTACGATGCCATCGGCCAGTTGACCGGCGTCTCCTACCCCTCCGGGGAAGTGCTCCGCTACCGCTACGACCTCCGGGGCAACCTCATCGGGAGATCGACCTATCTGTTCCAGGGACAGGAGATGTTCGTCCTCCCCGAAGCGGACTGGGCCTTTTGGGATGCGGGCTCCGCCCCCCCCGGAGTCGCCGGGTTTTGGCGGGATCGTTTTTATGACGATTCCCTGTGGCCCACGGGACCGGCCAAACTCGGTTATGGCAGTGGCGAGACCACCACGGTCAGCTTCGGTCCGGATCCCAACGCCAGGCACATCACCACCTTTTTCCGAACGCGATTTGAGGTCTCGGATCCCGCAGCCGTCAGCAACCTTTGGCTGCACGTGCTGGGCGAGGATGGCGCCATTGTCTATCTGAACGGTACGGAGGTGTTTCGCCACAACATGCCGGCGGTCGTTCCCACGGATCAAACGCTGGCCACGGCCGAATTGACCGGCACCGACGAGGAAACGTTCGTCACCTTCCTGGTGCCGCCCGTCCTCCTCGTTCCAGGAGCGAATGTCCTCGCGGCTGAAGTGCACCTGGCCTCTCCGGCCAGCCCGGACATGGGCTTCAACCTGGCCTTGAAAGGAGGGATCAACCACCAACCGCCCATGGTCTCCCTGCTCACCCCGGTTCTCGGCGAGCTTTTTGTCTTCGGCAGCAACGTGGTCATGAAAGCCTACGCCGTGGACGCGGATGACGGCGTGGCATGGGTGGACTTTCTCGATGGAAACCAACTGATCCAACGCGATGTGGCGCCTCCCTACGAAGCCGTCACGGCCGGCCTGGCCCCCGGCAATCACGCCCTCACCGCCCGCGCCGTTGACTTCCTTGGACTGGAAGCGGTCTCGGACCTCGTGTACATCTACGTGCAGGATTCCTATGGAACCTTCATGCCCGTGCTGCACATCAGCCTCCTAGGCGCGAGCGTTGTGGTGGAGTGGGAGGGAGACACCTACTATCTCCAAACCGCCGACCAACCCGAGGGCCCCTGGACCACCGTGTTGCCGGCAGTGACGGCCGGGCCATTCATCATCGCGAATCCGGAGACAAGTCGTTTCTTCCGCCTGTCCAAAACCCCTTGACTCCTTCCTCACCTCAGGGGATTCCTCCAGGCCAGCCTGGGGAATCGGGCAAAGTCCGCATCGGTGGAGATCAGCACGCATCCATGTTCGATGGCCAAGGCGGCCAGATGCGCGTCGGTGACCAGGTTGGAACCGGAAAGCTGCGCATCCCACCATGGCCGAATGAGGTCATGGGAGGGGCTGGTGGCATCTTCCGCGTAGAGAAGGACATTGGTGTCCACGAGAATCACCGGGCATCTCATCCGCAACACCCCTCGCACTGCCGAATTCCAGCACCCGCAACGGACTGAACGTATTCCCCGGGCCGGGCACTCGCTTGCGGGATATGGATTGAGAGGATTCCCGCCCCGCCATGCCGGTCCAATTGCGGTTGGCCGGTGAACAGGCCCTGCTCGCGATGGATCACCTTCCAGTCGTTCCCATCAATCCCTTCGTGCTCGACGGTCCTATTCCCGTCCCCCCTTTGCGCCTTTGCGGCTTGGCGGGAGACACCATCCGTTTCCCTTGCACGGCCCGGCGCCGCGAACCTATGATCTCCCCGCACAAACCTTCCCCCTTGCCGACATGATGAAATCACCCCTCTTTCTCACGGCGCTCATGAGCGCCTCAATCCTCGCAGCCCCGGCCGCCGACTCCACACGCACCGTCAAGGTCTTCATCCTGGCCGGCCAATCCAACATGCAGGGCCACGGTTTCGTCCAGGCCGACCCGACGCGCAATGAGGGCAAAGGTTCCTTGGAATACCTCGCTCGTGAAGCCGACACCGCATCGCGGTTCGCCCACCTCAAGGCGCCGGACGGATCGTGGCGGGTGCGGGACGATGTCTGGATACATTACCTGGACCGCAAGGGCGCGCTCACCGTCGGCTTCGGAGCCAACCCGGAACGAATCGGACCCGATCTGGGTTTCGGCCATGTGGTGGGCGATCACTACGAGGAACCCGTCCTCCTGATCAAGCTGGCCTGGGGCGGCAAGAGCCTGGCCCAGGACTTCCGGCCGCCCAGCGCCGGCGGCGAAACGGGTCCCTTCTACAAGGAGGTCATCACCCGGACCCAGGACGTCCTCGCGAACCTGGGCAGGCATTTTCCCGAGCTGAAGGACGCCTCACCGCAGCTCATCGGGTTCGGGTGGCACCAGGGCTGGAATGATCGGATCAACCAGGCCTTCAACGACGCTTACGCCACCAACCTGACCTATTTCATCCATGACATCCGGCGCGACCTGAAAGCACCCAAGCTTCCCTTTGTCATAGCCGAAACCGGCATGAGTGGGCGTGAGGAAACGCATCCGCGCGCCCTCTCCCTCATGCGCCATCAAGCCGAGGTCGCAGAGCAACCCGAGTTCGTCGGGAACGTGGCCTTCGTCGGAACCCGGGATTTTTTTCGACCCCTCGAGCAATCGCCCACCGGCCAGGCCTACCACTGGAACACCAACGCGGAGACCTACTACCTCATCGGCGAAGCCATGGGCCAGGCCATGCTCAGGCTGGTGCAGCAACAGGTAGGGGAAAAGCTGCACAGCCCGTTCCAACACGTATGGAAGGCAGGTAGCCGCCGACGTCAGGAGGCGGATTTCGTGGTTCGATGGCTACCAGACACCACCTCGTGACCAGGTGTAACGTGGCTGGTCTCTCGGCGGCTACTTCTTGAACGGATTGCTAGGGCGCTGGGACCTTTGCGGGTGGCGTGTGCTGCAACAGCCTGCTTGCCCAGGCGATGAAATACTTCATGTTGGAGCGATCCTCGTGACCGCCGTCGTGCTGGCGCCAGGCCAGTTCGCCTTCCAGCAACCCCTCGTTGACCGGCGGCTTTGCCGCCACGCGATACGACTCCGTCACCCCAAGGTCCCGCGCGCCCAGCAACCGAAACGCCGGCTGCGCCGCCACCGCGGCCATGAAGCTCCCGTCTTGGTCCAGCCACAGGGCGTCGCCCCGCTCGGGAACGCCGTAGCTGATGAACGTGGGACGCGGGGCGCACAGGGCGATCAACTGATGGGAGTCCACCGGCAGATCCCCCGCGTTCCGGCTGCCGAAGCTGGACTCCGCCGTGCCGTACTTGAGGAAGTTGCCCGCCATCCAATGGTATTCGCCCGAGCCGGTCAGGTTCTCGACCGCCTCGCCAAAGTTGCGGCGATGCAGCTTGGCCCCGCCTTCACCCGAGGAACCCACCAGCACCACGGCGAAGCGCCGGTCAAAGGCCATGGTCGCCAGTGCGGCCTTACCGTATCGGGACACCCCCTCGATGCCGACCTTCTTGGCATCCACCGTGGGATCGGTTTCCAGATAGTCCAGTGCACGGCTCGCGCCCCAGGCCCAGGCACGGAGGGATCCCCAGTCGTCGGGCTTGCGCGGCTGCCCCTTGTTGAGCAGGCCGATGATGCCGCGCGTCAGGCCCGCACCGTTGTCCGCCTGGATGCTGTTGGGACTCACCGTGGCGTAACCCCATCCTGCCGCAATGAGCTGCTCCGTGGAGGGCGGGTCCTTGAAGGTGACATTGCCAAAACCCCGGAATCGATTCGTCCGCTCGGGCTCGCCGGCTCGTCGGGGAAACCCACCCCCGCCAAACCCACCAAACATCATCAGCACCGGAACCGGCTTGCCGGCGTTGAGAGGCGTGACCAGCGTCATCGTGATGTTCACCTCGATCGCCGGATACGCCGAGTTGTCCACGCGGCCGACCAACTGCCGGGCGTTGGCCGGGATGTCCCCAACCACACGGTCCGTGGCTTGGTTGGTCACAAACCAGGTGACGGCGGGCTGGTTGGTGGGTATCCGGCCATAGATCTCCCGCTCAAACTCCTCGACGATCTCCGGACGCCGTTGCGTCCACCATGCCTCGGCTGTCGTGACCTTTTCCCCATTCTTCAGTGTAAGCAACTCGGGCAGTTCAGGAAAAGGGTTGGCCTTTTCGGGATCGTAGTTGGCCGCGTTGGGCGCATCCGGCCGGCCGCTGGGACCGGGCCGAAGACGGACGATCCCCAATTGCTCCATCATGTTGCGGTGATCCTCCTGGGTGGTCCACGTCCTGGGCTCCGGCAGATCATCGGCTTGCGCCGACATCACGGAAATCGTCAACGGTCCGAAGATCACAACGGCCAGCAGCCATTCGATGCGGTGAAGAGGTTTCCAGACGCCACGGGTTGCGGGGACAATTGGGTGCATGAAGGCACAGGGTGTCCGAATTCCACGCCGCCCGCAAGCGGAGAACCGAGAACAAGACGGGACGCGTCCCCATGAATCGGAGCCGATCGGTCCGATCCGTCGAATGATCGGATCGGTTCATCGTCCAGGGCTCCTCCAAACGCAATGGGTGTTGGAGCGCTCCTCATGAAAATGTATCGGGCCCTTCCTTGTAGCCGCGATCTTTAGATCGCTCATTCACGGCGAGATGTGAGCAGAACGCGATCCCGCGACGGCGGGTTCGCGGCTACAGGCTTTTGACTCGGTTCATGGACCGTAAGCAGGTCCGATAGGAACAGGAAGCTCCCCTTGAACCCGAACCCGCCACCGGACGCTTCGCCATCCCGCCTTCGCAGAGATCAGGGAGGGGATGGTCACGTTATCCTTCACGACAGAGTCCGCCGCCTCACGGCGGCGGCTACGCCGCAGGCGTTGAGCGTTGAACGTTCAAAGACATGGACATTCCTCCCCCCTATCCCTCATCCTTGGCTCTCTCATGAATCGCCTGCCTTTTCCCTGCGTTCCAAGTCAATCAGCCTGCGTTTCCGCTTTGCTCCTTCTTCTCGGACTGGTCTCCACGCCGGCTCGCGTCCATGGGGCCGAACCCGCCATATGGGGCTATGCCGTCGTGGCCTCGACCGACACCATGTCCGACCCGGACTGGAAACGCGTGGTGGACGCCCTGCAGCGGCGGCACCAGGCGGAATTGTTTGTCTATAAGAACGAAGTCACCAGCGTCAGCAAATGGCTCCGCGGCCTGCACCCCCGCCATGTCTGTTTCGTGGCCCGTCCCGAGGAAGCCTCGCGCGAGTTTGTTGGCAAGGTGCATGTCATGCTGCGGCAGCTTGACGACGATCCCTACGCGGACGCCTTCTGGGGCATCGTGACCGGCTACGACGCGAGCAACGCGCTGCGCCTGGCCACACACGAGGAGCCGTTGGTGGTGCGCAAGGTGGCCAGTGGCACCGAGGTGGCGCTTGAAATGTGTGAGTCCGGACAGTGGTACTGTGAACTGAAAAAGAACCGCTGGGTCACCAAGGAGAAGGGCGGCACCGCCGAGGAACGCAAAGGCCCGGATGACACCACGGCCGCGCTGGCCGGGCTTCTCAACGGCGCCGCAGCCGACCTGTTTGTGACCTCGGGCCATGCCACCGAACGCGACTGGATGATCGGCTACTCCTATCGCAACGGTTTCTTCAAGTGCGAGAACGGCAACCTCTATGGCGAGGACATGCTCAAGGAACGGCACCCCATCTATTCCCCCAATCCCAAGGTGTATCTCCCCGTCGGCAACTGCCTCATGGGCCACATCAACGACCGCGACGCCATGGCCCTGGCATTCCTGAACAGTGGCGGCGTCAACCAGATGGCCGGCTACACCGTGTTGACGTGGTATGGCTACATGGGCTGGGGCATGCTGGACTATTTTGTGGAACAGCCGGGGCGGTTCACGCTGAACCAGGCCTACCAAGCCAATCACCACGCCCTCATGCACCGCCTGACCACCCACTTCCCGGAGTTGGCGAACGCCGAGGTTGCGCCCGGCCAACGTTGGCGGGGCCCGGTGCAGGTCGGTGACGCGGCCAAACGGGAAGGGCTCAGGGCCATGGACGGCGTGGGCCTGCTGCATGACCGGGACGTCGTCGCCTTCTACGGTGATCCGGCATGGGTCGCCATCATGGCCGAGGGACCGCGGCGCTGGGAACAGGTTCTGACCGAAAAGGACGGACTCTACACACTCGACATCAAACCGTCGTCCGGCGCGCAAAGCTTCGAACCGGTCAACATCAACGGCTCGCAGCGGGGCGGGCGCCCCATCGTGGCCTTCCTGCCTCACCGCATCGGCCCGGCCGAAGTGGTTGAAGGCGCCGATCTCCAACCGGTCATCACCGACGACTTGGTGCTGGTGCCCCTCCCGACATGGGACGAAGGCCGCACCTACCACGTCACCTTCCGCGCCACGCGTTTGTAATTCCGCCTCTTAAGAAACTCGATGTGCAGCACGCTCGTAGTTCCGCCTTCAGGCGGCTTTGAACGTTGAGCGTTGAGCGTTGACCGTCCACCGCCTCACGGCGGTGGCTACGCGCTCCGTGTTCGTAGTTCCGCCTTCAGGCGGCTTTGAACGTTGAATGTTGAATAGTCATGGACGCAGATACAGCACACAGGCGCCCGGCACCGGAGGTTTGAACTCCCGGGCTCCGTCCGGCACCTCCAACGCCCCGCCATCCACTGTTTCTCCGCTGTCCGTGTCAAACCATTCCACCCGATACGTCCCCTTCTTGAGCGTCGCGGAAAAGGCCTCGCCACTCTTGGGCTGGTAAATCAGGTATGCATGACCCGGATCGGCCAGGCAGAGACGTGTAGTGGAAAGTTCGCCCTTAGGCACCAGGGAGGCCAGGTTCACTCTTTCCGCAATGCGTCGCGCCTGCCCCATGGCGCGTCGGATGGGTTCCCAACGCGGATCGTCAGGCGTGCCCAGCACCGAACCGTCGTAGGGATCCATGAAGAGCACATGGTGTCCGCGCATCAAGCTCCGCCACACCCACTCCACATTCCCGCCCACTCCCCAGATGTGATCGGTGTCGAGAAGGCTCACCTTGCGTCCGTCCCACGCGGGGGGATCCTCCGCATAACCATCATTACGACCGGGAGAAATCCAATCCGCGGGACTGGCCAGCATGCTCTCGAGCCGCTCCGCGCCATGTCCGGTGATGCCGATCAGGTGCTGCCTCGGCTTGGTCTGTTCGTGCTCGCGGATCGTCCTCACCACCCACCAATCCCAACCCGGATCCCCGCCTTCGTTGATCACCTCATAGAGCACGTTGTCCAGGCCGTTCACCGTGTCCACCACCTTCCGAATGTAGGCGGCCTGGCGGGCATTGGCTTCGTCGTTGCCCAGGACATGCACGCGACCGCTCAGGGCATCTGCACCCTGGATAGGGAGGCTCTGGACGTTGTTGGATGGGTTGAATGGGTGCGAGCGCCAGGCCCAGCCATCCTCCTGCAGCCCCCCGCGCCGGTTGCCATGCATCAGCCCCCACCCCTCAAACAGCATGACCGAAACATACACGCCCCTCGCTCCGGCAGCACGGACACGGTCTCGCAGTCGCTCGAAGTAGGCGGGATTAAATCGGTCCAGATCAAACTTGGGCTTGCCGTCCAGCGCCATCCCCGGACCCGTGCGGAGCCACGGCTGGGGAGACGCACGATGCACGAAATCCTTGCCGAGCCGCCGGTTCGCCTGCGTGTCCCACCACGTCGAATCCCAGGCCCACAGCCGGATGAAGTTGTGTCCGTGGCGCTGCAGGAATTCAAGGTAACCCTCGAAGTCAAACACCTCGGGCGGATCGTTGCGCCCCATGTCCACCAGGTTGTTCCACGTGTGGGCGCCGGTCAGCCAGACTGCCCGCAACCGGCCGTCGTCATGTCGAGTGCCATCGGCGAAGTAACGGGGATTGTCGGGATGAACGCGCAATGGTCCGGCCGCGGGCTCCGCCGCGCGTGTCTCCCAGGCAAGAAGCGTTGCGGTGGCGAGCAGGAGCCTCATGAATTGGGTCATCTTCATGGGGGCCAGCCTACCACGAAGCTGCCTGAAGGCAGGACTACAAACGCGGACCGCTATGTTCGTAGTTCTGGCTTTAGCCAGTCCCCCTCTCAAGCAACCCATGACCTGAGGAGCTGAGGGGTCAGACTTGACTATTCAAAGCCGTGCCCTCACGGCACGGCTTTGAATAGTCAAATAGTCAAGTCTGACCCCTCATACACGCCCCTGCGGGCTTGACTCCCCCACCCACCCCGTTCCCATGATCGTGTCTTATCGCCATGAACGAAATACCCGATCCCTTCCAGGAAGCCCGCCAGCGGGAAGGCGTCCTTCCCGGCGAGATCCAGGGCGAGACGGTGCCGATGATCCTGCGGCACGAGGAGGTCCGCCATGCCGCCCGCGACTGGCAGGCCTACAGCTCCGATGCCCCGTTCCGCGTGCCCATCCCCTCTGAGGAGGATGTCCGTTCCATGCGCCAGTTGCCCATCGAGACCAACCCGCCGGAGCACACCGACTATCGCGCCATTGTCGAGCCCTTCTTCCAGCGCGCCAAGGATCCGACCATGATCGCCCAGGTCGAAGCGCTCATGGACCGCATGATCGCTGAGGCGATGCAACACGACACCATCGAAGTGGTTCGCGAGTTCGCCCTCCCGCTCCAGTCCCGGGCCCTGACCTATTTGCTCAACGTGCCGGAATCCGAAGCCGCCACCTGGATCGGCTGGGGCATTCATGTCTTCCGGGACGGCGAATCCAAGGGCGCCATCCTCGAACGTTACCTGCACGAACAACTCGACCACGCCGCCGCTCATCCGGGTGAAGACTTCTTCAGCGCCCTCACCCAGGCCTCCTTCCGCGGACGACCGCTCTCCCGCGAGGAGATGATGGGCTTCGCCAACCTCACCTTTGCCGGCGGACGCGACACCATCATCTTCAGTGTTTCCTCCACCTTCGCCTACCTGGGAAGCCACCCAGAGGCCCTGGATTATCTTCGCGAGGATCCCCGTCGCATCGTCCATGCCACCGAGGAATTCTTCCGCGCCTTCATGCCCCTCACCCACATCGGCCGGGTCTGCCCGGTGGACACGGACGTCCATGGCGTGCCCGTCAAGGCGGGTGGACGCGTCTCCCTCTGCTGGGCATCGGCCAACCTCGATGAATCCGTCTTCGAGGCGCCCCGCGAAGTGCGCCTGGACCGCAAGCCCAATCCGCATCTCTCCTTCGGGTTCGGCCCGCACCTCTGCCTGGGCGCGCCGCATGCGCGCTTGCTGCTGCGCTCCCTCCTTCAGACACTGACCGCACGCGTGGGGAAAGTTGAAGTGCTCGAGGCGAAGCAGCGCGTGGAGCGCGAATCCGCCTACGAACGCCCCGTCGGCTACGAGTTTCTTCGGGTAAGGCTCGAACCGCGCGCCGCAGGCCGGTGAGGCGCCTGCAGCTTGTTCCAGATGTAGCCGCCGAGGGAACGAGGCGGTTTCTGGAACCCATCAAACTTCCCAATCCGCCTCGTCACCTCGGCGGCTACAGTTCTAGCGAACCACCACGTTCGTAGTCCTGGCTTCAGCCAGTTTCCATGGTTACCGCACCGCCAAAAGCACAGACCCCTGAAGGGGGCTGGAACCGATGGAAATGCACGAAGGTGCGGCCCTTGTTTGTAGTTCCACTCACCTGAAACCTCCGTAGCAAGTGGCTGGAGTTGAATGTTGAGCGTTCAACTTGCAACGTTCATGGAGTTTCTTGCTCGATGGAACCGGCCTTGGCCAGGAGTTCCGCCCCTTAGGAAACTCGATGTGCAACGTGTTGGAGTGAAGGGCTGGCCCTAAAGCACGACGAAATCGAAGGCCCCTCACCCTGGCCCTCTCCCGGGGGGAGAGGGAACACCATCTTCCGCGTGGAGAAAGGCATCTGATTGGAACCCGTCCTCTCCACGAGGACTGCGGCTCCCTCTCCCGCCGGGAGAGGGTGGGGGTGAGGGGCCTTTCCATAGCCATGGTACCGAACGTTTCATTCCCATCCAGCCCCCTTCGGGGGTCCGTGCTTTAGGCGGTTCGGTCGTTGGATGGCGGGCGACGGCGTTGGCCGCCTGAAGGCGGAACTACAAACGCGGGCCGCTGACATCCCCTCATCGCCTCGCCCAAACGCCACGACGATTTGTTGCCCAACTGTTGGCAATCCGTCACCCACCTCTCCGCGACCCCGTGTATGATCCGCCCTTGTTCCCGGACATGCACACATTCCACTTCCATCAACCCATCCCACGCCCATGAACGGTCCCGCCATCCTGCTTGCCCTTCTCCTGCCGGTCTCCCTGGTGCTCGCCGCCTCGCCGGGCGGTTCGCCGCCTTCCCAGGGTTCCTCTGCCACCGCGCCGCCAGCCCAGGCGACCGGCGACGAGCTCTACCTGGAAGTCCTCGCCTTCCTCCGCACCAACGACGCCGTCATCCCACACATGCCCAAGGCGCACCCGGTCTCAACCGTGTACAACCGGGAGGCCATCGTGCCGCCCCAGTGCTACACACGCACTGAAGGCACCTTCAATCCCTGCTATGTCTGCCACCAGGATGCCCGTCCCGGGCGGGAGAACGTCATGAACGACGCCGACCTCCAGGCCGCCTACAGCTTCAGCGATCTGGGCCGGACCAATCACTGGCGGAACCTGTTCGAAGACCGGTCGGACCGCGTGGCGGCGATTGGGGATCGGGAGATCCTGGATTACGTGGCGCAGGACAATTATTCGGAGCTGGCTCCCCGGCTGCGTGAGGCGGAGTTCCAGGGCTGGATTCCGGATCTCAAGGACCTGCACCTGGGCGCGGGCGCCTTCGATGACGAGGGCTTTGCCCGGGACGGGAGTCACTGGGTGGCCTTCAACTACAAACCCCTCCCCAGCACCTTCTGGCCAGCCAACGGATCGACGGACGACGTCATGATCCGCCTTCCGCTGGCCTATCGAAGCGACGCGGAGGGCCGCGAGTCGCGCGACATCTACAAGGCGAACCTCGCCATTCTGGAGGCCGTCATCAAGGGGGTCGAGGCCATCGGTTGCCTGCCCATGGACGAGGCGGCCGTGGGCGAGGACCTGGATGGCGACGGGAAGCTGGGTCAGATCCACCGCATTACCCAAGTCCAGGCCTACGTCGGAGGGGCTCGGAACGAACCGGTCGTCACGCACATTTATCCCCGTGGCACGGAATTCCTCCACACCGTGCGCTACCTGGGCCTGGGACCCGACGGGGAGACCATCGTCTCGACACGGATGAAGGAGGTGCGCTACATGCGCAAATGGCGCCTCTACAGCAAACCGACCTACGCCCGCCGCTACCAGCTTGAGACCTTTGAAAAAGAGGCGGGCCACCTGCCAGGCTACATCAACCTGGGGGCGCACGGCTTGGACAACGGCAGCGGCTGGTCCATCCAGGGCTTCATCGAGAACCGCCAAGGACGGCTCCGGGTAAGCACCTTTGAAGAGAACCTCTTCTGCATGGGATGCCACAACTCGATCGGATCCACCATCGACAAGACCTTCAGCTTCCCGCGCAAAGTCGATGGCGCGACGGGTTGGACCTACATCAATCTCAAGGGCATGCCCGACGCCCCCAACCGCGGAGAGACTCGCGGGGAGATCGCCACCTACCTGGAACGGGTGGGCGGCGGCAGCGAGTTCCGACACAACGACGAGCTGTTCCGACGCTGGTTCCGGGAGGACGGCGTGCCCGACCAGGAACGGCTGGCACGCGCCCGGGATGTGCACGACCTGATCACGCCGTCCCGCCGGCGGGCACTTCAACTCAACAAGGCCTATCGCGTGATCGTGATGGACCAGGACTTCATCTTCGGCCGTGACGCCACTGTCACGCCTCCCCAAAATGTGTACCCGCACATCGACAACCACACCACCCCCACACTGCCCGAAGCACGCGTCTTCTCCTGGAACTTGATCCTGGATTGGGACGCCGCCCCCGCACTGAAGTCCCGGCAGGGGACCGCGCCCGGCGGATTGTAACCTCTTCCCCACCGCCTCGCAGGTTGGTTGTCATAAATCCCCGGAGTTCCGTCCGCCTTCCCCATGGCGCACCTCGCGCTCGCAGCGATGGTACGGACATCGACCGAACTTCCGGCGCGCATGGATGCCAGAGTCCGCTTCGTTGGGCTGTGACCAGTCCGACCTGAAAACGCTACACATCATACGTTGCCACGGCGCCTCACCATCTCGCACCATGTCAGTCGTTGATCCATGAGACATGACACGCGAACGAAGAAGCGTTCCATGTCGCGTCTCTTCACCGATTGAACACCATCCGTAAACATCCCATCACCACATCATCATGAACACACTTCGCAACCTCACTTTGTGTGCGTCGATCACCGCCGTCCTGGCCTGCGTCCCGCCGGCCCGCGCCGGGACTGACGTCTGGTTCACCCCATTGACCGCGTCGGCCGACGTGGTGGGTCCCAATGAACTGCCGGAACTGCTCGCGCCCTGGACCGCCCCGGAGGGCATCAGCCAGCAGAACCTCATCAGCCTGCGCGAGGTGGAGGACCAGGTCCTCAGCCCCCTCCAGTCGATCGTGCGCAACCCCTTCGGGTCCTCCTCCTCCATGATCGACATGATCGCCTACGATGACACCGGCAACTACCTCTTCCTGCCTCACGAGACCGAGGCCGGCGCCGGCGCTTCGCGCTACAACATCCTCACCCGCACCTGCGAGGTGCTCTTCCAGGGCGATCTGCGCGGCCCGACCGGCGATTGGTCCCTCGATTGGGGCGCGTTTGACCCCTGCCGATTCACACCCAATGGCACCCTGTTCCTCGCCGAGGAATGGTCCGGGGAAGGCCGCGTCATGGAAGTCCTCAACCCCTTCGCTCCCACGTCAGACATCGTCATCCGCGAGTTGGAGAGCATCGCCAACGTCGCGCACGAAGGCATCAACTTCAGCCTGCAGGACAATCGTGTGATCTACTACATCGACGAGTGGAACTCGGGCTCGATCTACAAGTTCGTCATGCGCACACCCGGCGATTACACGCGCGGCCAAACCTTTGTCCTGTCCGTCAACGCTTTCAAGGGCAACCCCGCCGACAACTGGAATGAGGCCTCCAACGCGAACCAACCCCGCACCGGCATCGCCACCTGGGTCCCCCTCTCCGGCAAGAACGGCACCCCCTTGCGCGGCATCACCGATCCCTTCCGCAACGGCCCCACCAACGATCCCCGCACCAATGCCGACACCCGCGGCGGCCGCCCCGCCGCGGACGACGCCGGCGGCACGCCTTATGGCCGGCCCGAAGACATGGAGGTCGCCCGCCTGGCCAACGGCAACGAGGTGCTCTACATCGCCGTCACGTCCGAGAATTCCATCTATTCCATCGAAATCCTCAGCGAATCCAAGGCCATGGTTCGCGTCATGGCCACCGGCGGCACGCCAAAGAACCTCGGCCACCCCGGCACCAGCGGGTTCCTCAACTCGCCGGACAACCTGGCCCAGGATGCCCTGGGCAACATCTATGTCATCGAGGACGCCCCCAATAACTCCAACGTCGGAGGCGACATCTGGTTCGTGCGCGACACCAACAACGACGGCGTGGCCGAGTCGCTCGACCATTTCCTGAGCGTCCGCGCCGACGGTTGCGAAGCGACCGGCATGATCTTCAACCCGCACATCCCCACCGAATTCGTGGTGGCGGTGATGCACCCCGACAGCACCGACCTCACCCGCGTGCCCAATGGGCTCGGCGACGCGGTCTGGATGTTCGACATCTCGCAGGCACCCAATCAGGACTTCGTCAGCAAACTGAACGCCGCCGGCAAGGGCCAGTAAACGAGGACGGCTGCAGGGCCTCGACGACGCCGGGCCGGGGGGTCATTCCCCCCGGCCCGCCATGGCTGGTGACAAAGTCGGCCAATCGGGACGCTGTCGCCATCCGACCTGCCGGTTTCATCTTGCCCTTTACCCTTTACCCGAAAAGAACGACCAACATGTTGTCGTTTTGCCGGGCCCCTCACCCTGACCCCCGGCGTTCGGGAAAAGCATGTCGCCGGCGGTGGCAACGTGGCGCAAAACGGGCGGTTTGAAAATGGATCAGGATTTTCTTGGTCTGAGGAGGGGATGAAGAAGGCCGGAGGTTTGATCCGCCGGCCCATGATGGTGTCGACTCCAATGACGGTTGTCAGGGTTCCTCGATCTGGTCCTTCATGCGGTAACTCTTGCCCTGGATCTTGATGGTTTCGGCATGATGCAAGAGACGGTCGAGCAGGGCCGAGGTCAAGCTGGCGTCGTTGTTGAAGATCTTGGCCCAGTGCTTGTAGGCCTGGTTGGTCGTGACGATGGTGGAACCGCGTTCATAGCGCTGACTGAACACTTGGAAGAGCAAGTCAGCGCCTGTCTTGTCGATGGGCAAATATCCGAGCTCGTCGACCTGGAGGAGAGCTGGGCTGAGATATTTCTTGAGTTCGGCTTTGAAGCGGTTGGTGGATTGAGCGGCGGTCAGCGTGTTGACAATGTCGATCGCCGTGGTGAACAGGACGGTGTGACCGGCCAGACAGGCCTCATAGGCCAAGGCGGTGGCCAAGTGCGTTTTCCCCAAACCGACGGTACCAATGAAGATCACATTGCCTTTGTCCTTCAGGAAGGCAAGGCGGAAGAGATTCTGCACGTGGGGCCGGTTGATTTTGGTGGGCCAGGTCCAGTCGAACTGCTGGAGGCTTTTGACGAAGGGAAAGCGGGCGGCGCGAAGGCGGCGCTGGGTGGCATGATCCTTCCGGCGGAGGGTCTCCCCCTCGACCAGCCGGCTCAAGAAGTCCAGGTGGGACCAGTTTTTCTCCGTGGCTTCCTTGGCCAGGGATTGATGGCACTCCCTGAAATAGGCCAGCTTGAGATAAGCCAGCCAGGCGGTGAGTTGATCGTCTTTCATGGTTTGAGATGAAGGGTTGGATTCAGTCTTGGTCGGAGTCGTAGAGGGAAAGATCCGGATCGGGCAGATCCAGTTCGAGCAGGTCCTGTCGCCGGGTCAGGTGCAGGGCGCCGGGTTCCCGGGTCGGGCGCTGACGTTGCTGCAGGATGTTGTCGATGTATTCGCAGGAGAAGGCCTGATACGTGAAGGCATCCTCCATGGCACGAGCCACGGCCTCGGTTCCATAGAGCTCACTCAAGGCCACGATTTTCTGGACGTGGTGCTTGGGATTGAGGCGGCGCTGCTCCAGTTGCCGATAGTATTCCTCGGCCCTTGAGGAAAGGTTCAAGAAGCGCAGGAAGAGTTTTTGATCACGGGCCTTCTTGCGTGCCAGCAACAAGGGCTGAACGTGGTCGGGCAGTTCGTAATCCTTGTGGCGGTCATAGCGGCGAACATGCTCAGCCACCAGCGTGTCCTTGTCGTAAACCAGGAGCCGGTCCGGGAAGAGTTTTAAACGGAGGTTGCTGGAAGCGTAGCGACAGGGAACCGAGTAGTGATTGCCGTCCACCTTGATGCGGAACTGGCTGTTGACGCGGATGGTGTCGAGCGTGGCCGCGTCGTAAGCCCGGGGGTGGAGGGGGTGGAGCGTTTCCTCCAGGAACAGTTCCTGGGGCGTCTTGCGCGTCTGTCCGTGAACCCGGACGTTGGCCACTTGGTCCAGCCAATAGCGGGCGGCAGGATTGATGTGGGTGAAGTCCGACAACTCCAGGCCGTTGAGGAAGTTTTTCTTCACGTACCCCACGGCGCTCTCCACACGCCCCTTTTCCTGGGGCTGGCCCACCCCACAGGCCCGGATTTGGAAGCCGTAGTGGTTGGCGAAATCCAGGTAGTGGGGGTTGAACACGACCGTTCCGGCCGGACGGCTCAGGACGGCGACCTTGCAGTTGTCGACCCAGACCTGGCGGGTCACCCCGTTGAAGTATTCAAAGGCGTGCTGGTGGCAGGAAAGGAAATGCTCCAGGGTTTCGGCCAGGGTGAACTCCAGATACATTTTGCGGCTGTAAGCCAGCACCATGACAAAGAAGGAAAGACGGCGCCGTGTGGACCCCACCGGCACCGAGCCCGCGCAACCCCAATCGACCTGGGCACACTCGCCCGGTTCAAAGTGCAAGGTGAGAAAGGCAGGTCTGTGCTTGGGGCGAACCTGGCGGACGAAGTCCTTGAGGATCGTGTGTCCTCCTTCATAACCGCGTTCCCGCATCTGCTGAAAGATCTGCTGGGCGGAGTAATCGTGACGTTCCAACAGGCGGATGATCTCTCCCTTGTGGGGATCGAGTTTGCTGGCGCGTTTGGGCTGGGGGGCTTTCTTGTAGCTCTCTCGCCGAGCCCATTTCTTGACCGTCTTGGGATCGAGGTTGAGCTCCCGGGCAATTTGCTCGAAGGAAAGCTTCTTCTCGGTGTAGAGGTGCCGGATCTGGCAATACGTTTGGTAATCGATCATGGCCGGCCTCCCAGGGCTTGGCGCAGCACCTCCGCCACGCTGGTCGGGCCGGACCGTGATTCGGAAGCCGGCTCCAGGCTCAGAACCTGGTAGAGCGGTTCCTGGTGGGCAATCAGCCCCGCCGCGATGAGTTGCCGGCGGCTGGAGGCAAGCTGGACCGGTTCCATCTTGAGCCGTCGCCTCAGCGAGACATCGGAGTAGTAGCTCAGGCCCTCGACGTCGGACACGCACACCAGGAACAGGTAGAGCGTCCAGGCCGAATGATCACAGCGGGTGAAGTAGTTCTCCCGCACCAGCCGGTGATCGATCCAGCTGAATTGGGCAGGCACCTTCCGGAGCCGTTGGGGATTGAGGACACGTTTTTTCATGCACTGACCTTTCGCGGTTCATTCCGGGCACCACGCCCAGAATGGTGTGTCCTTTGGCTACCAGAGCCCGCGTGGTGGTCGCGATGTCCTCTTGTAAGGTACTGCCTGCCAACATGGAGATAAGTCCCACAAACAGAGGCGCTTGCATCGAGCAGAGATCTTGTAAGGTACGGGCCGGCAACTCCAACTCAAGCTGTTCTCCCACAGCCACTTGCTCCGAGCAGGTGTCTTGTAAGGTACGACGCCGGTAACGGGCGGTGCTTTTCCAATAGTCCGGATGCTCCTTCTGCCACTGCCGAACTCGGGCCGCCTGATCGGAACCCCGGAAGTAGTCCTGGTTCTCGGCCTTCCCGAGCCACCGCTTTTGGCTCTGCACTCGGCTGGCCTTGCGGCACTCGGGCTTGGAACAAAAACGCTGACGGGATCGGTTCCGGTAATCAGGAAGAAAATATCCCTTGCAGTGCAGGCATTTGCATCGGCGCTTCGGAGTCTTCATCGGTTCCCAGGTTCAAGGGCCTGAGTCTCCGGAAGACCACGGGTGCGACGGAAGAAAATCCCCGCCCAACAAGATCCAGGAAGCCGAAGAAGGAAGAAGAAACTTCAGTGAATCGTTCGAAGAAAACGAACCTAAGAAGATCCATTTTCAAACCGCCCGTTTTGCGCCACTTTCATTTCGCCGTTGGCAAAGCATGCCACCCCGGGGTGAAGCGATCAGGGCAGCAGGCTATCTCCGCACGGAGGACAGGTCCCCCTCTCCCGCCGGGAGAGGGAAGGGGTGAGGGGCCTTTGATAGGGTGCGATGTAGAATGCACTCCTCGCCCATGTTTCTCCTTGTGTTGCAATCCGCTGCGCAGCAAGAACCTTCGCCACAAGCCCCCCTGCCGACTTTGTCAAGGGCCTTGCCCGGCCCGCACGCGTTCCCGGGAGCTGGCTTGAACAGCCATCTGATGTCCATCACCCCGGATCGAATTCGCCGTCGGCGATGGCCCGCTTGAACAATTCACCTCGCAATGTCTTGTAGAATGCATCGAGGCGCCCGGTCCCACGCGCGTTCAGCAGTGAGGAAGAACCGAAAAAGACGATCGTGATGTCCCTCTCCGGCTCGTGGAACGCGAAGCAGTGGTAACCCGGTGTCCCGCCGCTGTGCCCAAGGAACCAGGGCGCATCGTCGCTGCTTCGTGCTCGTTGCCACCCAAGGAAATATCCCCTCTCTTCTTCCTTCCAATTCCCAAGCGCCTCCTGCCGTGTGGCATCCTGGAGCAGTCCGTCCCCGTGGACCACCGCCCGCACGAACGTGGCCAGATCAGAAACCGTGCTGGCCATTCCGGCGCCCCCTCCCGTCGCCGGCGCCCAGTGCGTCGCGTCCGTCCACCACCAATAAAACCAATCCTCGTAGCCGTGCGCCACGTCACCGCAAGCCGGTTCCTCGACTATGTACCAGGTGTTCGTCAAGCGCAGGGGCTCAAGGATCCGCCTCCGGATCTCGACCGCGTGGTGCTGCCCGGACACACGATCCAGGATGAGACCGGCCAGCGCGTATCCGGTGCTGGAATAGGCGAACCGTTCGCCGGGCGGGAACGCGGCTGGTTTGTCAAAGACATAACCAAGTTCACGCAACGGACCCCACTCCCCCCGCCGATCCAGAAAGGCGCGGGTCACGTTCCTGCGCACATCGGTCCCAAAATCGCGGAACCCGCTCGTATGCTCCAACAGATGTCGCAGTGTGACCTTGTCGGTGTTCGGAAAACGCGCGACGAGGGTCGAGTCCAACGAGTTCGTGATGCAGTCATCGAGACTCAAGACACCCTCGGCGTGCATCTGCGCACAGACGACGCCGACAAAGGATTTTGTGATGCTGGCGATCTGAAAGGCATGATTGGTCCGCATCGGCATGCGGCGCTCCAGGTCCGCGAAGCCGGCGCTGCCAAAAAACTCGCCCCGCGGCGTCCTCACCAACAGAACCGCTCCGGGCATCCCGTTCTGAACGGACCAATCGAGAAGATCCTGGTAATTGCTGTTTGCCTGAGGCGGCAGAGGCGTCAGCGCGGTGGCACAGATTGCCAACCCCACGCCAAGCAGAACGAACAGCAACGGCACGCCCGTTGCGCATCCGATCAGTTTCCACCAGCGCTTTCGTCGTTGAGATCGAGGACGTTGCATAGGTCGTTTGGAAGCCCGCAGAAAAGGTAGCCGCCAAGGGAACGAGGCGGTCATAGTGATCACCCACCCCATTCCTCGCCCGTGCAGCTTCCAGCTATCATTGCTAGGCAAAGCAGCGAGCCAATCCTAAACAACTTATCCGCGGAGCTCATCAGACCGACGGAGGAGGGCTTCATCGTAGTGCAGATCGCATACACTTTTGTCGAACGACCAAGGTGAGCGACCGCCGCCGACGGGGATGGTGGAGCGCACGAGGCACTTCCGAATTGCCGCCCAGTGTCGAACGGAGAAGCGGGGCGGCGGTTCGTCTCCACCGACTTGTTAACCAACGGGTTCATGGGACATCCCAGTTTCCCGTTACGGTTTTGCACGACTATACGTTGTCTCCACGGCTTTCCCTTCCTGCCCGTCTGGCTTGATATTGTAGGCGATGATCGTGAGATGATCGTCGTCAACGACTTCAAAGACGGTTTTCCACTCCCACGGCGGAGCACCCGGGGCGCCCCATTTCCCTTTGACGGTGAATCCTCGCTCGCTCGCTTCGCCCTCGGAGAACAGGATCCCATCTTTCATGTGAAAGTCGTCCAACCACGAAACCTGAAAGCGCTTCGCCACCGAACTAAATACGATGGTCTCCTCGCCGTGCCGCAGCTTACCCTTCATCGTTCCCTCATACGTATGTCGAACGATGCGTCCGTCAAGTATCAGGCGAAATTCTCCTTTTACCTTGGACTCGTCGGCGAGCTTGCCCGGTATAATCCAGGTCCGGCAGGTGCCCTCCCATGAGCCCACCATGGACTTCAGAACGTCTTTTGGCGTGGTCGATTTTGTTCCACGCGTTGCGGTTTTGTCCTTGAGAGAGTCCTGCGTCCCGCCCGGCGTTGGTAAGGCCAGGACGAAGCACGTCAGCAAGGCGGCGAGATGGATCGTTTTCATGGCTTAAGCCTTTGGCAGTTTGATTGTGAGTGGTGTTGGAGGGCGTTGTTATAGTCTGAGGATTCTCATTTTGGCTAACGCCAGAACTGAGCGACAGCCGCCCCGCCGCCGTAACGCCCGTGACGCTCGACCACCAGAGCGCGTCGCCGAAGCCCGCGACTCTCGAACTGCGAAGCGGGGCGGCTGTTCGCTCCAGTGATTTTGTTCGGCGCTTCGTTCACTTGTGATTGGGCTGACTGCGACGTGGAGAGCGGCTGATAAAGGCAATCGGAGCCAGCATAATGACGAACGAACCAAATGGCCCAAATGCCCAAACCGCGAGAAATGCCAGAGGGCAAAGAACCGCCGCAACAGCCAGAGCAAATCTGAGGTCAGCAGGTGACGATGACTCCTGCGGCAAGCCTCGCTGTCGGCGTAGCAAGCTCGGCAAGAACGCGCCAAGCCCCAAGGCCACAGCCAATCCGCCTAGAAGGCTCCACTGCAACAGGGAGAGCGTTGGCTTCCCGTTAGGAGCGAGGATAAAGAAGAGAAGAGCTACGGCGGCGAGGACTGCCGCGCCAAGAAAAATGTGGATGATTTTGTTCATAGTGTTGATCTGCTGCTTGGTTGATTTGTTCTTCGTGGACTAAAAACGAGAGCACGGACAACCGCCGAACGTAGAGGTGACCGACAGAGACCAACGCGAGACTCTGCTCAGCCACCGTGCTGTTTGTAACGCCCCGGGTCGCCGGGGTCAATGCGGCAGTGGTCTCTGTTCGGTCCACCGATTAATTCGACCATTCCCTTCTCGGTATCCATCCACGAGTCGAACGAGAAGAAGTCCTCGCGCAGAGGCGCTGAGAACGCAGAGGTGGATCATACCGACCGCGAACCGCTGGAATCATCTGCCTTCCTTCCCTCCGCGGCCTCTGCGCCTCTGCGCGATCCATTCCTACCGGAATGAAGCCACAGTAAAGAAGGCCTCTCAGTCGAACGCGGAGATCACCGATGAGCGGCCTCCCAAGACCGTACGAATTGTAAACTGACGTGCTGGCCGCTCATTCGGTGTATCGATTTTGTTGGGCAGTTCATTGCTTTGTTTTCGTGGGAACCCTAACTGCAGGTAACGTCAATGTGCCCTCCCAGAAATCAGGATGCTTTCTGGGTGGCTTAGCTGTGAAGGTTGCCGATAGCCAGTATTCTTTATCAGAAGCGTCTGGCACGAACCAGATGTCGGCACTGCCGGCGTCCAATCCAATTGCAGTTCCTGCGTCCCGCGTCCCAAGCGCTGCCCCACCGATGGAGATGCGGAACTTAAGAGTCGCTTCGTGCCCCGGCAAGACTAACCACACATCCCGCAAACTCGGCCTGCTTCCACCGAACGTAATCGGTGGCGGCGGCTGACCGGAGCCATCCAAAAGTTGGGGCCGTAGATTCTGTGTCTGATAGAATATTTCCTTTATTCCGTAAGCGGCGTTCTCAAACTCTAGGAATACGGGCGTCCATCGGCGTCCATCGGGACGAACTTCGCCTGGCGCAACTGCAAGGCGCGCGCGCAGACCTCGTATTGGCTCGGACCAAGGCCCCCTCAGTAACTCAGCAGCGTCTGAAGCCCCAAGACAGAACTGAGCTGCCGCGATCAGCGGAAGAAGTGCGATGACTTTCATGATGGATTTGCGAGCCATGCCCAACGCTGAGAGCATCGTTGGCTGTGGAGCGTGGAGCGCGGAACAGACATTCGATGACTCGACTGGTTAGCAGAATGCAGGTTAAAATATATCATCCAAAAAGAAGGGATATCAGGCCGAGATAAATGAACCATCCAGCACCTTCCAGTAATGGTAAACGACCTGCACCAAACCAAACAAATGCAACTGCAAGAAGAGGAACGCCGATCCAGAAAAGCATCTCAGACTCATGTAGGTAGCTTAGTTCTGGGCCAACCAATGCTACGGTTAATATGCTAAGGGTAGCAGAAAGAACTCGTCGCGACCAAAGCGATGTCTTGCTTGGCTGGATTGAAAACGAAGCACGGCATTCCTGACATATCTGAGCCGAATCTATATTTACAATTCCACAATGGCTGCATGTCTTCATGAATGTTTGACTATGCCTGCTAACGAAAAGGATCAGTGACCCCGCGCCAGTGATGTCCGAATTGAAACCGCGACACAATCGCGGGGTTCACTGCATCCGGTTTGTTATGCGATTCTGTTGATCGGTCTTTCAAAACCCATCCTTCCTCCGTAATGAATTCGCTCCTGCCGACTGTGTGCGAAAGATGGCGTGAAGACGGTCGGCGTGGCTTTGAAATGCTGCCACGCAAGTTTCATCTGAAATCCGACTTCGATGCCGGACACGCCTCCCGTGCCGGCTCCAAATGGCGGGCATACTAACGTCTCCACCTTGCGCTGCGCAGTTCGATTGTGCTGCCTGACTGCAAGCAGCGTCGCCCACGTCGCTAAATAAACATGATCTGTTCCTGCAATGTTCATTGGTATCCGCATCGTAGGGGCATGGGCAACATGAGGATGATCCAATTGGCCAGTCTCGACGAGAAACGCAATGCCCACTGGTTGCTCACCACAGAAATCATCGAGTATCCTCTTCTGAATTTGCTCCTGAATGTGCATTCCAAAGAATATCAGGACCGCCAGATCCATTCCCGCGTCCATCAGTCCAAAAGAACTCCCTGCCGTAGCTACGCAGTCAAAGGAAGGGACGGACTCAAAAGAACCCAAGTGAACCTCGATATCCGGCAAATCCCTTACGCTCCAGCGAATCTCATCGGCGGTGTCTTTGCTGCGGCTCGCGATTATGAAACGCATGTCAGCCTTTTCGCATAACGCCAGAACTGACCGACGCGGGCGGTCAGTGGGGTCCGAATTGGGAACTGACGCGGCCCGCCCGCGTTCGGTCCAGTGATTTTGTTCGGCATCATTGGCTCACCTCAGAACTAATCCCCACCTTCCTTCCGTATGCGCCAAACACTTCTCTGCCCAACTTTCTGTTTACAAAATCGCGCAGGCCAGACGGCTCGTGAGCAACCGACAACTGCAAACGCCAAGCAGCATTCGTTGCCAGTCCAGGCGGCCACGCAACGGCATAAAGGCAGCTATAACCAGGTGACCAGACTGAGCCTTCCACTCCAGCCCAAGAACTAACAGGCGCAAATTGTGCCCAGCCTCGTCCCTCCTTCCGTTCAACAGAGGAAGTGCCAAAGCGGATGTAGCTGTTTGTGCTCACGTTTGTGACGCGGAACAAAGCACAAACTCCCGTGGCGCCCTGACAGACTTCGACTCTGAAAGGTTGCATGCTGTGTTGAGGATTGTTGGTAAAACCAACGAACACCACCGAGAGATCACTCTTGCTTGAGACATTAGAATTCCCAGCGAGCCACCACGTGTAAGCAAGCAGGAGCAAGACCAATACTACGAAAAATACTTTGTATCGTTGCATCGCAATGCCGAACGTAGAGGTGACCGACAGAGACCAATGCGAAACTCTGCTCAGCCACCGTGCTGTTTGTAACGCCCCGGGTCGCCGGGGTCAATGCGGCAGTGGTCTCTGTTCGGTCCACCGATTGTTTCGACCATTCCCTTCTCGGTATCCATCCACGAGTCGAACGAGAAGGAGTCCTCGCGCAGAGGCGCTGAGAACGCAGAGGTGGATCATACCGACCGCGAACCGCTGGGATCATCTGCCTTCCTTCCC
>Ga0302046_10000038_pt1 | contig 127626 bp, 143 predicted proteins | sample RVTome_11_FD_200261 | JGI IMG/M metagenome (GOLD analysis project Ga0302046, IMG submission 200261) | Soil microbial communities from uranium-contaminated site in the Upper Colorado River Basin, Wyoming, United States - RVT147D111 (version 2) ... | reverse complement strand
CGGACGCCCGGCTCGAAGAGCCGGGCGTCCGCGTGTCCGCAGCGATGCGCCGCTTCAGATTCTCTGAAGCGGCGCGAACGCCAGCAACAGGCGCTTGGGGCCTTCCTCGGCGAACTCGACGGTCGCTTCGGCGTCGTTCCCGCGCCCGGCGACCGCGACGACCACGCCCCGCCCGAACCGCTCGTGGAAGACCTCCTCGCCCACCGACAGCGACGTGAGCGCCCCCGGGCGCCGCTCGGCCTCCGGCTCGCTCGCCGCGGCGTGCCCGCCGGAGACCTCGGTCGTGAGCCATTCCGGGATCTCGTGGAGGAAGCGCGAGGGCGGGTTGTAGTTGGTGCCGCCGAAGATCGTTCGCGACCAGGCGTTCGTGAGCGTCAAGACCTCGCGGGCGCGCGTGATGCCCACGTAGCAGAGCCGCCGCTCCTCTTCGAGCTGGTCGGGCTCGGTCATGGATCGCATGTGCGGAAAGACCATCTCCTCCATCCCCGTCATGAACACGACCGGGAACTCCAGCCCCTTGGCGTTGTGGAACGTCATGAGCGTCACCCGGCCCTCCTCGGCGAAGGCGTCGTCGGCTTCGGCGATCAAGGCGACCTTCTCCAGGAAGCCCGCAACGCCCGCGTCGGGATCGTCGCGCCCGAACGTGGCGGCGACCCCGACCAGCTCCTCCAGGTTCTCGATCCGTCCCTGCGATTCGATCGAGCGGTCGGCCTCCAGCTCGGCCAGGTATCCGCTCGCCGTGATCGTCTCGTGGACGACGACGCCCGGGTCTCCGTCGACGGCAAGCTCGCGGATCTTGCGCATGAGCGAGCCGAAGCTCGCCACCGCGCTACGGGCGCGCGCCGCGAGCCCCGTCTCGTCGACGCGATCGATCGCCTCGGTCATCGTCACGCCTTCGGCGCGGGCGAAGTCCTCCACGGCCGCGACCGTCCGGTCGCCGATCCCACGCTTCGGCACGTTGATCACGCGCTTGAGCGACACTTCGTCGGCGGGGTTCACGGCGAGCCGCAAGTACGCGACGACGTCCTTGACCTCGCGGCGCTCGTAGAACTTCACCGAGCCGACGATCCGATAGGGCATGCCGAACCGCGTGAACGTTTCCTCGATCGCCCGTGACTGCGCGTTCGTCCGGTAGAAGATCGCGACGTCCTCGAGCGATCGCCCTTCCTCCTCGCGCAGCCGTTCGATCTCGTGGGCGATGAACGCAGCCTCGTCCTGCTCGTTCTCCGCGTGGTAGCGCCGGATCGGCGAGCCGGCCGCGCCGTCGGTCCAGAGGTTCTTCGGCCGGCGCTGCCGGTTCCGTTCGATGACCGCGTTTGCCGCCGACAGGATGGTCTGCGTGGAGCGGTAGTTCTGCTCGAGCACGATCACGCGCGCGTCGGCGAACTCGTCCTCGAACCGAAGCACGTTGCGGAAGTCGGCGCCTCGGAACGCGTACACGCTCTGGTCGGCGTCGCCCACGACGCAGATGTTGCGGTCGCGCCCGGCGAGCAGCCGGGCGAACTCGAACTGCGCGGCGTTGGTGTCCTGGAACTCGTCGATCAGGACGTGCGCGAACTTGTTCTGCCACGTTTCGAGCACCTCCGGGTATAGCCGCCACAGGTGCACGACGTTCAGGATCATGTCGTCGAAGTCCATCGCGTTGGCCGCGCGCAGCCGCCGCTGATACTCCCGATAGACCTCGGCGACCCGCTCGTCGAAGAAGTTGCCCGCGCGCTCGGCGAAGGCATCCTCGTCGAGCATCTCGTCCTTCGCGCGCCCGATCGCCGCGGCGATGCTCTTGGGCGGGAAGCGCTTGGCGTCGATTCCGAGGTCGTTCACGCAATAGCCGACGAGCCGCCGGGAGTCGGCCTGGTCGTAGATGGTGAAGTCCCGGCTGAAGCCCAGCCGGTGCCCGTCGCGGCGCAGGATCCGCCCGCACGTCGCGTGGAAAGTCAGGACCCACATCGAGGCGCCCAGGGAGCTTCCCACAAGTCGGCCAACCCGCTCGCGCATCTCGTCCGCGGCCTTGTTGGTGAAGGTGATCGCGAGGATCTGGAAGGGGCTCACCTCGCGCGCGCGGATCAGGTGGGCGATCCGGTGGGTCAGGACCCGCGTCTTGCCCGACCCCGCGCCCGCCACGATCAGCAGCGGCCCGTCCCCATACTCCACGGCCTCGCGCTGCGGCGGGTTCAATCCCTCCAGCAGCTCGTCGTCGTCGCGCAGCGTCGCCGGTTCCACCCCCCGATTATCGCCCACGGGGAAGCAGCTCGAGCGACACGCCCTTCGCGACACGCAGCACCGAGAAATGACGACGGTCGAGCGTCGCAACCTTGCTCTCGCCGAGGGCGACGCATGTGGCGAAGACCGCGGCGTCCACGAACCCCAGCGGCAGGTCCGCGTACCGTTCCTGCACCTTCGCGGCGGCCAGCACCCCGGCGCCGTCGAGCGGGTAGATCGTGAAGGCGCCCGCGGCGACGTCCTCGGCGACCCGCATCCAATTCGCCATCGAGGACCTCCGACGGAACAGGTACTCCAGTTCCACGAAGACGGGGGCCGGCACGACGAGCGGCTCGTGCGCGTCGGCGAGCAGCGTCCGGCAATCCTCGTGGGCGTCGTCGTCGGTGACGTGCGCAGCGAAGAGCACGCCGGTATCTAGGACGAGCGCCACCGAGGCTCATCCTCGTGAATCATGTCCGGCTCGTCGCCGATGCGGCGCGCGAGGGGGGGTCCATGACCGGGCTCCGCGAGCAGCCGCGGACGCGCGCGACGTGCAACGTCGGCATCCCCCCACGCGGTCAAGCCGAACGTGTTGGGCGCGACGCGCCGGAAGGTACCCGGATGGCGAGGCAAACGCGCGGCTAGTTGGAACTCGATCTGGTCCGGGCGGGCGTTCTTCGATCGAGGGTGACGCCAACCTCCGGCCTTGATACGCGCGCCGAGGTCTTTGACGTGGAGCGGCGTGGCGGCGGCTTCCAGCACACGCCGGGCAGCCTCGTGGAGCGTCAAGCTCGCATAACCCCCCGTCGCCTGGTAAGGCACCGCGCTCTCCGCCGCGCGCCTCGCGCCGTCGACGAGCAACTCCGCGGCTTGTCGCTCCAGGTGCAGCAGATCGCGGAGCAATCCCGCCGCCTGTGCGACAGCGTCGGCGTCCTCCAGGCTGGACACACCCCGGTCGATGAGGGCTCGAAGGCGCTCCTTCATATCTTCATGTTCTCGCTTCATAATTTTCACTATAGTCAGGCCAGGGTGAAAGTCAAGGGAGTCGTCTGGACTCGATCGACGCGTTGGCGAGCGGGCCGGCTAAGGACCTATTCCCACTCGATGGTGCCGGGGGGCTTGCTGGTGACGTCGTAGGCGACCCGGTTGACGCCGGGGACCTCGGCGACGATCCGGGATGCGATTCGCTCGAGCAGGTCGTAGGGCAGGCGGGCCCAGTCGGCGGTCATCGCGTCCTCGGACGTGACCGCTCGCACGACCACCGGCCGCTCGTACGAGCGGCCGTCGCCCATCACGCCCACCGTTCGCACGTCGGGCAGGATCGCGAAGGACTGCCACACCTCGCGGTAGAGCCCCGCGCGCCTGATCTCCTCGCGCACGACCGCGTCGGCCTGCCGCAGGACGCCGAGCTTCTCGGCGGTCACCTCGCCGATGATCCGGATCGCCAGGCCCGGGCCCGGGAAGGGCTGACGCCAGACGATCTCTTCGGGCAGCCCAAGCTCCTCGCCGACCGCGCGCACCTCGTCTTTGAACAGGTTGCGCAGCGGCTCGACGAGGTCGAAGTCCATGTCCTCGGGCAGGCCGCCGACGTTGTGGTGGCTCTTGATCTTGGCCGCATCGCGCGTGCCGGATTCGATGATGTCGGGGTAGAGCGTCCCCTGGACCAGGAAACGCGCGCCGGCCAGGTCGGTGCGCGCGACCTCTTCGAAGACGCGGATGAACTCCTCCCCGATCGCCTTGCGCTTTCCTTCGGGATCGGTCACGCCCTGCAGGCGCGCGAGGAACCGGTCCTGCGCCTTGACGTGGATGAGGTTGATCCTGTGGATGCGACGGAACGTCTCCTCGACCTGCTCGGCCTCCCCCTGACGCAACAAGCCGTGGTCGACGAAGACGCAGGTGAGCCGGTCGCCGACGGCTTTGTGCACCAGCACCGCGGCGACGGAGGAGTCGACCCCGCCCGAGAGGCCGCACACGATCTGCTCGTCGCCGACGACCGCGCGGATCTCGCGCACGGCCTCCTCGATGATCGACACGCGCGTCCATGCCGGGCGGGCGTCGCAGGCGTCGTAGAGGAAGTTCTTCAGCAGGTCGAGCCCCTTTGGCGTGTGCGCTACCTCCGGATGGAATTGCACCCCGTACAGGCCGCGCTCGGCTGCTTCGAACGCCGCGACCGGCGACCCCGCGGTGGCCGCCGTCACCCGGAAGCCGTCCGGCGCGCGAACGACGGCGTCGCCGTGGCTCATCCAGACCGTCTGGTCTTCAGGGAGGTCCGCGAACAGGCGCCCGCCGCTCGCCGTGAGCGCCGTCTTGCCGTACTCACGCTCGCCCGTATGGGCGACCTCGCCCCCGAGCGCCATCGCCATGGCCTGCTGGCCGTAGCAAATCCCGAGCACCGGGATCCCGAGGTCGAAGAAGGCCGGGTTCACGGCCGGCGCGCCGGGCGTGTAGACGGAGGCGGGACCGCCGGACAGGATCAGCCCGCGCGGACGCCGGGCGCGGATCTCCTCGACCGAGGCGTCGTGGGGGAGGATCTCGGAGAAGACCTTGCACTCGCGGACCCGGCGCGCGATGAGCTGCGCATACTGCGCGCCGTAGTCGATGACGAGAACGGAGTCGAAAGCTGACGGGTCCAACGTGAGCGCAGGATAACACGCGCCCGCACCGCGAACGCCGGCTACACGGCTTCTTCCGAGCCCGTCGCCGGCGCCGGTGGCCTGGCGACCTCCAGCCGGGTCGCCGCCGCCGCGTGGAGGCGCACGGTGAAGGACGATCCCACGCCCAGCTCGCTCTGGACGGCGACCGACCCGCCCATGGCCTCGGCGAGCTGCTTGACGATGAACAGGCCGAGGCCTGCGCCGCCGGTCTCCATCCGCAGCGGGTCCTCCAGGCGCTTGAACCGCTCGAAGATCTCCACCTGGCGGTCGGCGGGGATGCCGCGCCCCTCGTCGCGCACGGTCAGGATCACCTCGGTGTCGCGGCGCTGCAGCGCGACGCGCACGGTCGTCCCCTCGTCGGAGAACTTCACCGCGTTGGCCAGCAGATGCGCCAGGACCTGCTCGAAGCGCATCGCGTCGCCGACGGCCAGCGCCGAAGCGGCGACGTCGGAGGTGTCGAACTCGCGCGTCGGGTGGGTCGTCGTGAAGGACTGGACCACCCGTTCGACGATGCGCGAAGCGTCGATCGGCTTGTGCTCCACGTCGGGCAGGCGGCGCTCCGACGGGTTCGCGATCTTGGACGCCAGGAGCATGTCTTCCACGAGCCGGCCCATGTGCTCGGCACGCTGCAGGATCGACGTGAGGGCGTCCGCGCGGCGCTCGCCGTCGATGTCGTCGCCGCGACGCAGCAGGAGCGAGGCGTAGCCCCGGATCGGCGTGAGCGGCGTCCGCAGCTCGTGGCTGACGGTGGAGAAGAAGTCGTCCTTCAGCCGGTCCACTTCGCGCTGGCGCGTGACGTCGGTCACGACGAGCACGTCGAAGGTGAGCTGGCCCTTCTCGTCGAGCCCCGGCCCGTGTTGCACGCGCAGCCACCGCTGGCTCCCGTCGGTCGCCAGGATCTCCAGCTCGACCGGCCCGGCCGCCGAGGACGCGCCGATGGAAACCTGGCGTCCCACCGAGTCGCGCCCGCGCAGCAGGTACGGGAGCGCCTTGCCCACGGCCTCGGAGGTCACGACCCCGGTCATCCGCTCCATCGACGGGCTCCACAGCAGGACGATGCCGTCGGCGTCGGCAAGGACGATGCCCTCGCTGGAGTGCTCCAGGATCCGCCCGAGCTTGCGCGTCTCCTCTTCCATCTGCGCGGTGAGCTCCTTCTGCTTGACCCAGCCGCGGAACGCGTGGTGCATCGCGATCGTCGGGGCCAGCACCGCCGGCAGGAGCAGCGGCCTGGTGAGGTACAGCGCGACCGCGACGATACCGACCGCCGAGTTGCCGAGACCCATGGCGAAGGACACGGGACCCTCGCGCGTCATGACGTCCATCAGGCTCCGCTTGGACTGCGCGGCGATGATCGCCGAGATCGTCAGCAGGTTTACGAGCGTGAAGACGCCCATGCCGGTCAGCAGCGCGCCGACGCCGAGCGCGGTGTCGAAGTCGCCGCCGGCCAGGTGGTAGAGCGCTGCGGCCGGCACCAGCCCGAGCGTGTACTGGCCGATGTTGAACGCGTACTTGATCGGCGCGCGCCGGTGCACCGCGAGCGCGACCGCCAGCCCGCCGACCGCGGTCAGGATCGCGATCGGGGCCGGGAGGAGCACGAAGTCGGCCACGACCGCCAGCTCGAACAGCGTCAGCAGCTCGGCGGAGTCGCCGTGCTTGACCCGGATGGAGACCAGCTCGGCCACCGCGGTCAGCACGAGCAGAATCCCGGCCTGCCGCACCAGGCCGGGATCGAAGCGTGGGATGGCCAGGCCGGCCCCCACCAGCAGAACGGCGCCCCCGAGGGCGACCGCTCCGATCAGCAGGGACGGCTTCGCCTGCTTACGGCCCACCGGTCATGTCCAATCGACCGCGTTCCATTGCCGGGCGTTCCACTGGCGCGCGCTCCACTGCCGTGCGCTCCACTGGCGCGCGTCCCAGCTCTCGTCGCTCCACTGGCGCGCGCTCCACTGCCGTGCCAGCCATTCCTCCTGCGTCCACTGGCGAGCCGTCCACTGGCGCGCGGCCCACTGGCGCGCGTCCCACTGCCTGGCCGTCCACTGGCGCGCCGCCCACTGGCGGGCGTCCCAGCGGCGCGCCGTCCATTGCCTGGCGGCCCACTGGCGTGCCGCCCATTGGCGTGCGGCCCACTGGCGCGCGGCCCACTGGCGGGCCAGCCACTGGCGGGCTTCCCACTGGCGGGCCAGCCACTGCCGTGCCGCCCACTGGCGCGCGGCCCACTGGCGCGCTTCGAAGTCCTCGTCGCCCAGGCGGCCGTGCGACTTGGGGCTGCCGTTCCCGTTCACGGCGACCCAGCGATAGACGCCGCTGCCGTCGCGCTGCCACTTGAACTGGAAGCCGTTGCGCTCGCCCGGCAACTCGGCGGTCTCGACCGGGTCGGCCGAGGGAAGCTCGGGCAGGTCCCCGTCGAAGGCGGCCGCCGCGGCCGCGTCCACGACCCCGCTGCCGGTCGAGTGCACGTCGCCGTCGGCGATGCCGGCAGCGGTCCCGGTTAGCAGCGCCTTGACCTCGTCGGGGCTCAACTCCGGACGGGCCTGCGCCAGCAGTGCGGCCGATCCGGCCGTGACGGCCGCCGCCATGCTCGTCCCGGAGCCCTTGAAGTAGGCGTCCTCGACGACCGCCGAGGGGTTCTCGACGTCAACGGTGCTGCCCGGCGCGCGGAGCGAGACCAGGTGCGACCCGGGGGCGGCGAGGTCGGGCTTGTCCTGACCCCAGCGCGTCGGACCGCGCGAGGAGTAGTCGGCGACGAGGTCGTCGTCGACGTCGGTCGTCCCGAGGTCGTCGACCGCGCCCGCGGTCAGCAGCCACGGGTCCTCGCCCGGCGAGGCGATTGTGCCCTCGTCGGGGCCGTCGTTGCCGGCCGGCACGACTACGACCACGCCACTGGACCAGAGCGCGCGCAGCGCCCAGGACAGCGGGTCGAGGTCCGGCGGCAGCGGCGACTCGGAGTCCAGCGCGAGCAGCAGGACGCGGACGTTGAACTCGTCGAGCGACTCGCTGACGACCTGGACGCCGGCGAGCACCTGTCCGAGGCTCGTCTCGCCCGTGGCGCCGGCCACCTTCACGGACAGCAGCGAGGCGTCCGGCGCGACGCCGGTGTAGCGGCCGCCCGAGGACGTGCCGTCGCCCGCGATCAATCCGGCCTGGAAGGTGCCGTGGCCGTACGTGTCGTTCCACTCCGCTTCCTTGGTCAGGTTGGCGGTGGCCACGACGTGGTCGGCGAGGTCGGGCACCATCGCGACCCCGGTGTCGACGAGGGCAACCGTGACGCCGTCGCCGGTGACGCCCTCGTCCCACAACGAACGAGCGCCCACCTCGACGGGGTACGCAGTTTCCAGCGTCCCGCCGTAGGCGTTGCTCTGCAGCGACATCGCCCGGTCCGGGAAGACCAGGGTCGTGCGCGCGAGGTCGTCGATGCGGGACTCGGGAACGCGCGCGTAGACGCCGTCGACGATCGGAAGCTCGTAGTCGACCTCGCCGTACTGACCGACGGTCGCGCGGCGGGCCGAGTCGGCGTTCGGGCCGACCACGATCACGGGGACAAGCTCACCCAGCGCCTGGACTGCCGGCGCGGACGCGAGCAGCGCGACGAACGCGAGCACGCCCGCGGTCAGCGTGCGCCGCGCCCGGCCGGTGACGAGCGCCGCCATCAGACTCCGGCCCCCAATGCGAGTCGCCGCACGACGGCGGTGAGGTCTTCGGGTTCGAAGGGTTTGGTCATGTAGTAGTCGCAGCCCGACTTCCAGCCTTCCCAGGTCTCGTGGGCTCCGTCCATGGCGGTCAGCATCACGACCGGCGTGTCGCGGACGGAGCTGTCGGCGCGGATCTCCTTCAGCACGGAGAAGCCGTCCATGCCGGGGATCATGGCGTCCAGAACGATGGCGTCCGGCCGGATCTGTCGCACCGCCTGCAAGGCGGAGAGGCCGTCCGCAACGGCGGAAACCTGGTACCCCTCCAGGTCCAGCACGTCATGGATCAGCAGCCGGGTGGGTGCGTCGTCTTCGACGACGAGGACTTTTATTCGGTCGGACACTTCGTTCCCCTTCTTGCCACCGGAAGCACACGCGGAAGGCGCGCCAGTTGTTTTGTCGGCATGCGGTGGGGTCGAGGTGAAGGCAGCCGCTTTGCTATTCCGCTGACTACTAGGAACTAGAGGTCCTGAGGCCGTCCCGGCTTGTGTCCGGGTATGCCCCATTCGGGCCGGGGGGGGCTACCGGCGAGCCGCCAGATCAGCCCGATCCATCTCGTCGAAGTCGTCGGGCGGACCCCCCAGCAGGTTCCGGATCGAGATGTCCTCGATCTGCCAGTACATGACGGATCCTTCGTTGCTGGAGTGGCCTGGGTGAGCCGCGTCCTCGTGATCGAACGCGCTGGTGTAGCCGATGTTCACCAGTCCCAGCAGGTGGCCGACCTCGTGGGTGACGACCGAGCGCTCGATCGAAGCCGGCCGCAACACCTGCGTAGCCGCCTCCTCGATCCTTTCGGCGAAGATCGCCGCCGACGACGCTCGGTATGCCACGCCGAGCACGCCGGACGATTCTGCGTAGGAGCCGTTCAAGTAGGCGATCCACATCGTCGCCGTCGAGCCCGAGGAGTGGGACGAGCGGTGCAGGTTCTCGAGCGTCCTGATCTCGTCGATGGTGTATCGGTCCCGCGGGCCTTCGAATGCGTTGCCGCGGCGGACCGTGATCCCCTGCGGCTTGTCGAGGTCGCGCTGGAGGATCGCTCGCACATGGTCGAGCACAGCCTGGCTCGGCTCGCGTCCCCGGACGTAGTCGACCTCGACGACCAGCCGCGTCGCATGGTCGGCGCTGATGTAGGACACGGCCATGTCGCCGACACGCTCGTCGTCCGGGTAGCGGAAGCCGCTTCCACCGCCGCCCCCGCCGGCGGAGCCGCCTCCGCCTCCGCTCCCCGACCCGCCGGGCCCGGTCTCCCCTTGCTTTTCGCCGGAACCGTGGTTCGCCGAAGCGTCGTTCGTTCGCGAACTCGCCGCATCGGGGAAGTCGGTCGCCGTCGTCTGCGCCGTGCACGACCCAAGAAGCAGTACCTGGAGGCAGAGGAGGACGAGCGGCTTCGTGGAGCGGGCGATCATCCCATCCCGACGCCCTGGGCGCGCTGGTAGCTCTTGCCCTCCGTCAAGAAGGACGGCGATATCGCCACCTCCACGCGCTGGAAGTCGCGTACGTTCTCGTAGCCGCAGTCGGCCATCGACGTCTTCAGCGCGCCGAACAGGTTCATCGTGCCGTCGTTGGTGGGAGCGGGTCCGCGCAGGATCTCCTCCAGCGTGCCGACCGTGCGCGTCTTGACCCGCGCGCCGCGCGGAAGCTCGGGATGGAAGGTCGCCATGCCCCAGTGGTAACCGAGCCCGGGCGCTTCGGACGCGCGCGTCAGCGGCGAGCCGATCATCACCGCATCCGCCCCGCAGGCGACCGCCTTGGCGATGTCGCCGCCGGTCCGCATCCCGCCGTCCGCGATCACGTGGACGTAGCGGCCGGTTTCCAGCAGGTGCCGCGCCCGCGCGCCGGCGGCGTCGGCAATCGCCGTCGCCTGCGGCACGCCGATGCCGAGCACGCCCCGGGTCGTGCAGGCCGCGCCCGGCCCCACGCCGACCAGCACGCCGCACGCGCCGGTTCGCATCAGGTGCAGCGCCGTCTCGTACGACGCGCATCCGCCGACGATGACCGGCAGCTCGTAGGAAGCGATGAACTCCTTCAGGTTCAGCGGCTCGGTGCGGGAGGAGACGTGCTCGGCCGAGACGACCGTTCCCTGGATCACGAGGATGTCCAGCTCCGCGTCGAGCGCGATCTTGTGATACTGCTCGACCCGCTGCGGCGTCAGCGAGGCGGCGGCGGTCATTCCCGCGTCCTTGACCTCACGAATCCGGTTGAAGATCAACTCTTCCTTGATCGGCTCGCCGTAGATCCCCTGCATGCGCCGGGTCGCGCGATCGTCCGGGAGCGACGCGATCTCAGCGTAGATCGGGTCGGGGTCGGCATAGCGCGTCCACAGACCCTCCAAGTTGAGCACCGCGAGCCCGCCCAGCCTGCCGATCTCGATGGCGGTCGCGGGCGACACGACGGCGTCCATCGCGGAGGCGAGCACCGGCAGCTCGAAGGTGAACGCGTCGATCTGCCAGGAGACGTCGACGTCGTCGCGGTCGCGCGTGCGCCGCGAGGGCACGATCGAGATGTCGTCGAACCCGTACGCGCGACGACCCGTCTTGCCAATGCCGATCTCTACGTCTGCCATCGTTTTCGAGCCTCCCCAGGCGTTCCCCGTGTGTCCGTAGCGTAACCGTGCGAGGGTGCGGATGCAGCCCTGCCGGTTGCGGGCCGGCAACGCCGAAGGCGGCCCCTCGGGGCCGCCTTCGAACGCATCCGATCCGTCCTTACTTCGAGATCTTGGCGAGCACGTCGCGCCCGCTCAGGATGAGGTACTCGTCACCCTCGACCTTGACCTCCGTGCCGCCGTACTTGGAGTAGATCACGCGGTCGCCGACCTTGAGGTCGAGCGGGACGCGCTTCCCCTCCTGGTAGGCGCCGGGGCCGACGGCCAGCACTTCGCCCTCCTGCGGCTTCTCCTTCGCGGTGTCGGGAATGATGATCCCGCCCGCGGTGGTCTGGACTTCCTCCTCGATGGCCCGGACGACGATCCGGTCTTCGAGAGGCTCGAGGCTGAACGCCTTCGCCATGCTCTTCCCTCCTGTGGATTCCTATGGTCTGGGTCCGGCACGTTAGCACTCTCACGGGGAGAGTGCTAACGGCAACTATAGGAACCGGGTCCCCGGCGGTCAAGCCGGCACCCCGAGCGCCAGGCCCGGCACGGCGCCCGCCTCCAGCGGGGTCGGGCCCCGAAGCGCCAGCGTCCGGGCGCCCGCGGCGGCGATCATCGCTCCGTTGTCCGTACACAGCAGGGGCGGCGGGATCGCGACGCGCACGCCGGCTGCCGCACATGCCTGCACCATCCGGCTGCGCAGGCGGGAGTTCGACGCGACGCCGCCCGCCACCACGACGGTCCGGGCGCCGGTCTCGGTCGCGGCGCGGACCGTCTTGGTCACCTGCACGTCCACGATCGCCTCCTGGAACGACGCCGCCACGTCGGCGGCGTCGATTTCCTCGCCGCGTGCTTCGCGCTCGCGCAGCCACCGGATCACCGCCGTCTTCAGCCCGGAGAACGAGAAGTCGTACGCGGCCTCCGGGAGCGCGCGCGGAAACCGGATCGCGCCGGGATCGCCCTCCTTCGCGAGCCGGTCGATCGCGGGACCGCCGGGGAACCCCAGCCCCATGAACCGCGCGACCTTGTCGAAGGCCTCTCCCGCGGCGTCGTCGATCGTGCGACCGAGAACCTCGAACACGCCGTGGCCGGTCATGAGCGCGATCATGCTGTGCCCTCCGCTGACCAGCAGCGCGACCAGTGGCGGGCGCAAGGACGGATCGTGCAGGAACGCGGCTTCGACGTGACCCTCGAGATGGTTGACGGCGACGAAGTGCACGCCCCACGCGGCCGCGTAGGCCTTGGCCGAGGCGATCCCGACCAGCAGCGCGCCGGCCAGGCCCGGGCCCGCGGTGACCGCGACCGCGTCGATGTCGCGTCCCGTCACGCCCGCATCCGCCAGCGCGCGGTCGACGGTCGGGTCGAGCGCCATCACGTGCGCGCGGCTCGCCAGTTCCGGCACGACGCCGCCGAAGCGCTCGTGCAGGTCGATCTGGGAAGCGATGACGTTGGATCGCATCCGCCCGTCCGCCACGACGCCGGCGCCGGTCTCGTCGCAGGAGGTCTCGATGCCGAGGACGATCACGCCTGCGTCTGCGCCCGCATTCGGGTCAGCCGGACCATCACGTCCTCGCTCTGCAGGTCGTGGATCCGCATGACGAGCGCGTCCTCGCCCGTCTCGGCGTAGTAGTTCTTGCGCACGCCGATCGGCCGGAACCCGAACGCCGCGTACATGCGTTGCGCCGCCCAGTTGGCGACGCGAACCTCCAGGGTGAGCGTGGCGGCGCGGCGCTCGCGCGCGGTGGCGACCATGTCGATCATCAGCCGGGCGCCGATCCCGCGGCGCTGGAACCGCGGGTCCACCGCCACGGTGGTGACGTGCCCCTCCTCGCCGTGCAGCATCAGGCCGCCGTACCCGACGAGCGCGTCGTCGGCGAGCGCGACGATGTAATGGCGCGTCTTGCGCTGGGTCAGCTCGCTGAAGAACAGCGAGGCGCTCCAGGGCCGAGGGTAGACCTCGCGCTCGATGGCCAGCACGTCGCGCACGTGCTTGCGCTTCATCGACTCGATCTGCACCGCGATCGGCGGCGGATCGGCCTCGGCTCTCACGCTCGCCCCTCCAGCGCTCGCTTCGGGATCTTCACCCGGGACGGACGCTCGATCACGACCCCGCGCTCCTCCCAGTTGATCTCCGCTTCGGACCTGCGAACGTACAACGGCTCCAGCGCCGTTGCACCCCTGAACTCCGTCGCGAGCGCGAGAACGCCTTCGACCGGCGGCGCGCCGGCGAAGGCGACCGGCCACCCGCCCAACGCGTCCGGATAGGCCTGTGCGCCGTCGCCGGCCAGGATCGTCCCAGGCCGCAACTCGCGCGCGAGCGCGTCCGGGTCCAGCACGCGGATCTCGCCCTCGCGCGCGCCGTCCCGGTACAGCGCGGCGAAGACCTGGCCGCGCCGCGCGTCGAGGCACGCGCAGACCGCGCCGCCGGTCTCGCGCGCCGCCCACGCCAGGACGTCGAGGCTGCACACGCCCGCCACCGGGACGCCGAGCGCGTGCGCGAGGGTCTTGGCCGTCGCGACCCCGACGCGCAGGCTGGTGAAGAGCCCCGGCCCGCGGTCGACCGCGATGCGAGCGACGTCGCCGAGTTCCATCCCACGATCGGCCAGCAGCCCGAGGATCGCCGGAACGAGCGCCTCGACGTGGTTGCGCGGGCCCGGGATCGTGCGCGAAGCGACCACGCCCGCATCGCCGGCAAGGCCGACCTGCGTCTCCGACTGCGTGGTCTCGATTCCGAGCAGCACGCGCCTACGCTATCGCCCACCGCGCGAGCGCAGCCTCCGGCGAGCGAGCGGCCGCCGAGCCGAGCGCGCGAACGTCGACGGTGCGAGCGTCGACGCCCGACATCGCCACCTCGAACCGGTCCGGCGGCAGTTCCTCGGCGACGGCGTCGCCCCATTCGACGAACGTGACCGCGCCGGGATCGAACAGGTCCTCGAAGCCGAGGTCGATCAGCTCGCCCATGCTCGTCAGCCGGTAGACGTCGGCGTGGACGACGCGAACGCTCCCTCGGTAGGTCCGCACGATCACGAACGTGGGGCTCGTCACGGGCTCCTCGACGCCGAACGCCTCGGCGGCCCCCTGCACGAAGCAGGTCTTGCCCGCGCCGAGGTCGCCGCTCAGCAGCACGACGTCGCCGGGCCGCAGGATGCTCGCGAACGCTCGCGCGATCGCGCGCGTCTCATCGGGCGAGGACGACGAGCAGCGAACCACTCAGAACAGGCCGAGCTGCTCGGCGTCGTCGGCGTCGGGCGCGCCCGCCTCGACCTCCTCCAGCACCTTGACCAGCAACCGGAAGTCGTCCTCCATGTTCGCCATCTGCGGCGACTGCCGGTTGCCACGCAGGATCGCGGCCGGGTGGAAGGTCGGGATGAGCACGCGGCCCTGGAAACCGAAGCGCTGACCCCGAACGCGCGTGATGCCGACCGGCTTTCCCAGCAGGAGCCGCGTCGCGAAGTTCCCCAGCGTACAGACGACCTTCGGGTCGACCAGCTCGAGCTGCTCCTTCAACCACGGCTTGCACGCCTCGATCTCGCCCGGCAGCGGGTCACGGTTCCCCGGAGGCCTGCATTTGAGGACGTTGGCGATGTAGACGTCGTCGCGCGTCAGGCCGACGCTTTCCAGCAGCCCGCCGAGCAGTCCGCCGGCCGCGCCGACGAAAGGCGCGCCCTGGCGGTCCTCGTGGAAGCCCGGCGCCTCGCCCACGAACATCACGTCCGCGTGCGGGTTGCCGCTCCCGTAGACCACCTGCGTGCGTCCCTCTGCCAGCGCGCAGCGCGTGCAGGCCGATGCCTCGCGCGCGGCTTCTTCCAGCGTCCTGGTCATCGCTCAACTCCCGGGAAGGATCGTCGCTGCGGGAAGGTCATCGACTGCCTCGCGCCGGCGCGCCGGGAACGTCCTGGGCGGCGCGCGCCGCTCGGCGAACCGAGGCGGCAAGCACGCCCGCTCCCACACGCCCGACGAGATCGGCCGGGGAAGGGATCGAGCCGGTCGCCAGCACGAAGACGGCGTCGCCGTCGAACATCGTATGCGCGGGCCGGACGGCCCGGCCAAATCCCTCCGACGCCAGGACCGCCGCCTCGTGGCACCCGTCCTTGTCGAGCATCGCGTTGGTGGCAATGCACGCGATGACGGTGTTCGTTTCCGGCACGACCGGGGGCCAGGCGCCGGAGGCCGCCACCTCGTCCCAGGTCGGGCCGCCGCGAGCGCCGGCGACGACGGTCCCGTCCTCCTCGACTACGTCGCCGACGGAGTTCACGACCGCGACCGCTCCCACGATCACGTCGTCGCGGTAGACCGAGGCGCTCCCGAGCCCGCCCTTGCTGATCCACTCGAAGCCGGCGTACCCGCCGACGACCGCTCCAGTCCCCGCGCCGGCGTTGCCTTCGGCAAAGGCGCCATCGGAAGCCGCGTCGCACGCCGCATAGCCCTGCTCGGGGCCGGGCCGTACGTCCTTGCGCCCGATCCCGAGGTCGAAGATCGCTGCCGTGGGCACGATCGGCACGACGGCGAACGGCGTGCGGTGTCCGATCCCGCGCTCCTCGAGCCAGCGCATCACGCCGTCGGCGGCGGCGAGCCCGAACGCGCTCCCGCCGGTCAGCAGGATCGCGTTCGGCTCGTCCACGCGCCGGCCGGGCGCGATCACGTCGGTCTCGCGCGTGGCCGGCGCGTTCCCCGGGATGTGAACCGAGCCCGTCGTTCCCGGCGGCGGCAGGATCACGGTGCAACCGGTGAGCGCCTCGGCATCGGTCCAGTGTCCGACGCGGATGCCGGGGACGTCGGTGATCACCGGCGCGCGCGCGCGAGACCCGCGACGAACTCCAGGATGCGCGCGTTGAACTGGTTCGGCACCTCGAGCATCGGCGTGTGCCCCGCGTCGTAGAACTCGACGAGGCGCGCGGAGGGGATCGCCTCGGCGATCCGCTTCGCCGCGCCGGGCGGGGTGAGGCGGTCCCGCGTGCCGACCATCACGACCGCCGGCACGTCGATCTCGGGAAGCACGTGCGTGACGTCGAGGGACATCATGGCCGGGATCAGTTGCACCCAGACCTCGGACGGGACGGCCGAGAGCATCTCCTCGACGAAGTCGACCTGGCGCGCCGACGGGCGGCTTCCGAAGCCCATGATGCGCGTGCCGAGATACGATAGGTCGCTGCCGCGCGCGCGCAAGGCGTCGACGCGATGGGTCTTGCCGGCGAGCAAGCGCCACGAGCCCTCCTGCAACACCTGGAGAATCGCGCGGATCCGCCTCCCAACCGGCAGCACGCCCCTCACGACGTCGGCGGAGGTCGTGTCCACCAGCACGATCCCGGCGACGCGCTCGCGAAGCCGGTCCGCGAACAGCTCGCAGTACTTCAGCACGGTCATGCCGCCCATCGAGTGGCCGACGAGCACGACCGGCTCGCCGCCGCTCGCCTCCGTGACGACCGCGTCGAGGTCGCGAGCGAGCGCCTCCAGGCTCCAGTCGCCCGAGGCGGCCATGCTGCTCCGGCCGTGCCCGCGATGGTCGTAGAGCACGAGCCGCGCGTGCGGAGAGAGGTCGAGCATCTGGTGGTGCCAGATCGTCAGGTTGAGCGAGAAGCCGTGGCTCAGCACGACGGCCGGGCCGCGCCCGGTCTCCTCGGCGTGCAGCAACGTCCCGTCGAAGGAGGCGACCGGGCCGATCGGCTTGCCGCGGACGTCGCCGTAACGCTCGCCGGCAAAGGGGTCGGGCCGGCTGCGCTCCCGCGTCACCGCCACCCGTTGCGCGACGACGGCGGCCGTGGTCGCAGCGCCCACGCCGAGCGCCACCCAGCCGGCGATGCGTCCGGCGCGGCTCTCAGCCACGGTAGACCCTCGGCACGCGCGAGCCGATGCGGGTGACGACCTCGTAGTTGATCGTGCCGAGCGCGCGCGCCAGGTCGTCGGCGCCGATGCGCTCGTCGCCCTGCTCGCCGATCAGCACGACCTCGTCGCCGACCTCGCAGGTGTCGTCGCCGAGGTCGACCATGAACGAGTCCATGCACACGGTCCCGACGGCGGGGTAACGGCGGCCGCCGATCAGCGCCTCGGCGTTGCCGCCCAGCGCGCGGGGCCAGCCGTCGGCGTAGCCGAGCGGGATCGAGACGATGGTCGACTCGCGCTTGAGCCGGTAGCGGTGCCCGTAGGAGATCGCTTCCCCCGCGGCGATGCGCTCGACTCGCGCCGCGAGCGCCTTCAGCGACATCGCCGGCTCGTAGGTCATCTCCTCGTCGCAGTCCGGTCCGGGGGAAAGCCCGTACATCGCGATCCCGAGCCGCACGAGGTCGAAGTGCGCGTCGGGCCGCGTGAGCGCCGCCGCGGAGTTGGCGACGTGGCGAACCGGCGGGTGCAGGCCGCGCCGCGCGAGCCGCTCGCACGCGCCGGCGAAGCGCTCGAGCTGGGTGTCGATGAACGGGTTGCCGGGCTCGTCGGCGAACGCGAAGTGCGTGAAGACGGCCTCGACGTGCAGGCGCGGCTCCTTGCCCAGGGCGGTCACGATCTCGTCCAGGCGCTCCGGCAGCGCGCCGAGCCGGTTGAGCCCCGTGTCGATCTTCAGGTGCACGTTCACGTCGCGTCCCGCACGCTCGGCCGCCTCGCCGGCGACGGCGATCCCCTGCTCGGTGAAGACCGTCGGCGTGAGGTCGTTCGCGATCGCCTCGTCCACGCGCTCGGCGGGCGCCTCGTGCAAGAGCAGGACCGGCGCGTCGATTCCCTCCTCGCGCAGCCGGACGCCTTCGTCGACCAGGATCACGCCGAGCCCGCTCGCGCCCGCCCCGAGCGCCGCTCGCGCCACCCGGACGTCGCCGTGGCCGTACCCGTTCGCCTTCACCACGGCCATGACGCCCGCGCCGCCGGTCAGGCGCGCGCGAACGCTGCCGACGTTGTGCCGGATGGCGTCGAGGTCGATCTCCGCCCAGGCCGGGCGAGGGGGCGCGCTCACCGGATCAGGTCGTGCATCGCGGGACCAAGCTCGGCCACGATCGCGGACGCCGTCGCGGGGTGCGGGGCGAGCCGCTCGGCCAGCCGGTCCGCGGCGAACCCGTGCAGCCACACGGCCGCGGCCGTGCGGCGCGCGAGGTTGTCCGGCCGTCGCCCGTGCGCGAGCACCGCCGCGATCATGCCCGTGAGCACGTCGCCGGTTCCTCCCTGGGCGAGCGCCGCGCCGCCGGTGGCGTTCACGTAGACGCCGTCGCGGCCCGCGACCACGGTGCCGGGACCTTTGAGGACCACGGTCGCGCCGAAGCGCTCCGCCGCAGCGCGAGCCGCGCCGAGCCGGTCGGCCTCCAGCTCCGCGACACTGCTGCCGGTGAGGCGAGCCAGCTCGCCGGCGTGAGGCGTGAGGACCATCGGAACGTCAACCGCTTCGAGCAGCTCGGGCGCGCCCGCGAACGCGTTCAGCCCGTCCGCGTCGAGCACGACCGGCACCGCGGCCTCCGCCGCGAGCGCCCGCACCAGCTCGACGGTGGCCGGGTGCGTCGACAGGCCGGGACCGATCGCGACGGCGTGGAACTCCCCCATGCGCGGCCGCAGGAGATCGAGCGCCTTGTCGTCGAGCACGCCCTCCGCCGCCGCGGGAAGCGGGAACGTCGTGATTTCCGGCGTGCGAGCGAGCGCCACCCGGCACACGTCTTCGGGCGCGCAGAGCATGGTGAGCCCCGCGCCGGCGTGGACGGCCGCGGCGGACGCCAGCGCCGCCGCGCCGGGCATTGCGCGCGAGCCCGCGACGACGAGCACCGTGCCGACCGAGCGCTTGTGGGACGATCGCGTTCGCTGCGGGAGGAGCGCGGCGGCATCCGCCGCCTCCATCGCGAGCGCCGCGCTCCCGCGCGCCTCGGCGGGGATCCCGATCTGCGCGACGACCGTATCCCCGGCGAGCGCGGCGCCCGGCACGAACAGCGACCCAGGGTGAAAGCCGGTGAAGGAAACGGTGCGCCTGGCCCGGACGGCGACGCCCGGCGCCGCGCCGGTGTCGGAGGCGACGCCGCTCGCGACGTCGATCGCGAGCACCGGCCTTCCCGCCGCGTTGATCGCTTCGATCGCCGTCGCGACCTCGCCCTCGGGCGCGCGCGTCAGCCCGACCCCGAAGACGGCGTCGATCACGAGGTCGGCACGCGCGAGCGTTCGGTCCAGTGCGTCGCGCCCGGCAACCGGGCCGTCGAACCGCGCCAGGTTCGCCGCGGCCGCTCCGCTGAGGACGTCCCGAGGCCAGAGCAGCACGGCTTCCGGCGCGGCGCCCCAGGCGCGCAGGATCCGCGCGGCGGCAAGCCCGTCGCCGCCGTTGTTGCCCTTCCCGCACACCACGGCGACGCGCCTGCCGTAGCAGCCGCCGAGCATCGCGCGGGCCTCGCGCGCGACTGCCCAGCCCGCGTTGCGCATGAGGGCTTCGATCGCGATGCCGGCTCGTCCGGCCGCGGCGTCCTGCGCGCGCACGTCCGCAGCCGTGAGGACTTCGATCATCCAGGCAAGCGTACCGCTCGCGGGCGCCGGGAACGCCTACTCCACGGTCACCGACTTCGCCAGGTTGCGCGGCTTGTCCACGTCGCAGCCCCGCAGCACCGCGACCTCGTAGGCCAGCAACTGCATGGGGACGGCGACCAGCGACGGCACCATCAGCGGGTCGATCCGGGGCACCGCGAGCACGTGGTCGGCGTGGCGCGCGACCTCCTCCTCGTCGCCCCGGCTGCAAATCGCGACGACCCGCGCGCCGCGGGCCTTCACCTCCTGCACGTTGCCGAGCACCTTCTGGTAGACGTGCCCCGCGGTCGCGACCGCGACGACGGGCACGCCGTCTTCGAGCAACGCGATCGGGCCGTGCTTCATCTCGCCGGCCGCGAAGCCTTCGGCGTGCAGGTAGGAGATCTCCTTCAGCTTGAGCGCGCCCTCCAGGGCCATCGGGTAGCCGACGTGGCGGCCCATGAACAGCACCGTGGGCGAGTCGGCGATCTCCCCGGCGATCGCACGCACCTGGTCGCGCATCCCGAGCGCCTCCTCGATCATCCCCGGCAGGCGGTGCAGCTCGCGTACGTTCGACGCAGCTTCCGACGGCCACATCGTGCCGTGCGTCCGGGCCAGGAACGTCGCCAGCAACGTCGTCGCGACGAGCTGCGTGGTGAACGTCTTCGTCGCCGCGACGCCGACTTCCGCTTGGGCGTGCGTATACAGGACGGCGTCGGAATCGCGAGCGATGCTCGAACCGACGACGTTGCAGACGGCGACGACCTTCGCCCGCTGCCGCCGCGCGTAGCGGACCGCCTCCAGCGTGTCGATCGTTTCCCCCGACTGCGAGATCGCCAGCACGAGGGTGTTGCGGTCGAACACGGGGTCGCGATACCGGAACTCGCTCGCGATCTCGATCTCCACCGGGATGTTCGTCCAGTGCTCGATCGCGTACTTCGCCACGAGCCCGGCGTGCAGCGCGGTGCCGCACGCGACGACGAAGATCTTGTCGACCGCGCGGATGTCGTCCTCCGCCATGCGCAGCTCGTCGAGCATCAGCCCCCCACCGGGCTGCGAGTGCCCGGTGAGCGTGCTGGCGACGGCGGCGGGCTGCTCGAAGATCTCCTTCAGCATGAAGTGCGGGAAGCCCGCCTTCTCCGCCGAGGCAAGGTCCCAGTCCAGGTGGATCGCGGAGCCTTCCGCCGGGTCCCCCGCCAGCGTCGTGATCGCAAAGCCCTCGGGCGTTATCTCCACGACCTGGTCGTCGAGGACGTGCACGACGTCGCGCGTGTGCGCGAGCAGCGCGGTCGGGTCCGAGGCCAGGAACGTCGCGCCCTCGGCGGCGCCGACGATCAGCGGGCTCGTGCGCTTGGCCGCGACGATTCGCCCGGGCTCGTCGGCCGAGACGACCGCGATCGCGAATGCGCCCTCGATGCCGGTCAAAGCATCGCGCACGGCCTCGACGAGATTCCCCTCGTAGTGCTTCTCGATCAGATGGGCGAGCGCCTCGGTGTCGGTCTCCGAGGCGAAGACGTGGCCCTCGCGTTCCAGCCGCTCGCGCAGCGCGAAGTGGCCTTCGATGATCCCGTTGTGGGCAACCGCGATGCGGCCGGTGCAATCGAGGTGCGGGTGGGCGTTGCCGTCGGTGGGGCCGCCGTGCGTCGCCCAGCGCGTGTGCCCGACGCCGGTCGTGCCGTGGAACTCGTGCGAGGCCAGCTCCTTGTCCAGCATGTCGAGCTGGCCGGCCTTGCGCACGACCTTCAAGCCTTCCGATTCGATCAGGGAAACGCCGGCGGAGTCGTACCCGCGATACTCGAGGCGGCGGAGCCCCTCCATGATGATCGGCAGCGCGTCCCGGTCCCCGGCGACTCCGATGATCCCGCACATAGACCCGCCCAGCTTACCGGCGCGAACCCTGGTTCCTATGCCCCTTCGTTCATTCGCCCAAGACCACGCTCACGGCCTCGGAGATTCGGTCGGCGGCGGTCGCGGCTCGCTCGTCGGTGGCCGCCTCGACCATCACGCGCACGACCGGTTCGGTGCCCGAGGCGCGCACCAGGACCCGCCCGTCGGCGCCCAGCTCGTCCTCGACCTCCCGCACGACGTCCCAGACGCGTTCGGCGCCGTCGAGCGCCCCGCGATCGGCCACGGCGACGTTGCGAAGGACCTGCGGGAAGCGGGGGACGTCGGCGGCCAGCTCGCCGAGGCTCCGGCCCGAGACGACCACGGCCGCCAGGAGGCGCAGCGCCGTCAGGATGCCGTCGCCGGTCGTGTGCATGTCCAGGAACACGACGTGGCCGGACTGCTCGCCGCCCAGGATCAAGCCGTTCTTGCGCATCGCCTCCAGGACGTTACGGTCGCCGACCGCGGTCTCGACGATCCCGATGCCGGCGTCGGCCATCGCGTGACGAAAGCCCAGGTTCGCCATGACGGTCGTGGCGATCGCGTCGCCGCGCAGCTCGCCGAGCATCTTCGCGTCGAGCGCGCAGATGCCGAGGATCTGGTCGCCGTCCACGATCGCGCCTTTGGAGTCGACGGCGAGCACGCGGTCGGCGTCGCCGTCGTGCGCGATCCCGGCGTGGGCGCCGGAGGTCGCGACGGCTCGCCGCAGAACCTCCATGTGGGTGGACCCGCACCCGTCGTTGATGTTCGTGCCGTCCGGGTCGGCGAACAGCACGGTGACGTCGGCGCCCGCGGCTCGATAGACCTCGGGCGCGATCATGGACGCCGCGCCGTTCGCGCAGTCGACGACGATGCGGAGCCCTTCGAGCGACGGTTGCCCTCGCAGCAGGAAGCGAAGGTAACGGTCGTCGGCGTCCTCCAGCGTGGCCATGTCCTCCACGCCGTCGTCCCCGGCGGCTTCGGGCGCTCCGGTCATCGCCTCCTCGATCGCGGCTTCGACCTCGTCGCTCAGCTTGACCCCGTCGGGCCCGAAGAACTTGATGCCGTTGTCCCGGGCGGGGTTGTGCGAGGCGCTGATCACCGCGCCGGCCGCGGCGCCGGCGTCGCGCACCAGGAAGGCCACGGCCGCCGTCGGGATCACCCCCGCGCTCACCGGGATCGCGCCCGCCGCTGTGATGCCGGCGGCCAGCGCTCGCTCGAGCGCCGGACCGGACGCCCGCGTGTCGCGCCCGATCACGATTCGCCGCTCGCTCGCGGTCAGGATCGACGCTGCCGCGCGTCCGAGCGCGTACGCAAGCTCGTCGGTGAGGTCTTCGCCGTAGACGCCGCGGACGCCGTCGGTGCCGAAGAGTCTGGCCTCCGCCGCCATCAGGAAGGGACCGGCCGGCACGGCGTGACCAACGCGATCAGCGCTTCGAGTACTGGGGAGCCTTGCGGGCCTTGCGAAGCCCGTACTTGCGCCGCTCCTTGACGCGCGCGTCGCGCGTGAGGAGCCCCTTTCGTTTCAAGTCCGCGCGCAGGGACGGGTCCGCTTCGCACAGCGCGCGCGCGATGCCGTGGCGCAACGCCCCTGCTTGCCCGGTCACGCCGCCGCCGATCAGCGAGGCGTAGACGTCGAAGCGCTCGGCGCTGTTGGTGACGCGCAGCGGCTCGGTGACGACCATCCGCAGCGCGGGCCGCGGGAAGTAGTCCTCCAGGGAACGGCCGTTCAGGATGAACCGTCCCGACCCGGGTGCGAGGCGCACGCGCGCGATCGACTCCTTGCGCCGGCCGGTCGCGCCGATCATCGGGGCGATCGCCATCAGCGAGCGACCTCCTTCCGGGCGTACGGCTCGGGCGACTGCGCCTGGTGCGGGTGCTCGGCGCCGTCGTAGACGTGAAGCTTCTTTCCCATCGCGCGTCCGAGCCGGTTGTGCGGCAGCATCCCCTTCACCGCGCGCTCGACGGCGAGCGAGGGCCGCGTGGCGAGCAGCTCGTCGTAGCGGACGCGCGTGATCCCGCCCGGGAAGCCCGAGTGGCGGATGTAGTCCTTCTGCTCGGTCTTCTTGCCGGTGAGGCGCACCTTCGAGGCGTTGACGATGATCACGTGGTCTCCGGTGTCGACGTGGCGCGCGAAGATCGGCTTGTGCTTGCCGCGAAGCAGGCCCGCCGCCTCGGCGGCCAGCCGCCCCAGGACGCGGTCGGACGCATCCAGAACGAGCCACCGTCTCTGGATGTCCGTCGGCTTCGGCGAAAAGGTCTTCATGCGTGAGATGGCCGCCTCGAAGGCAGCCCGGAAAGGCTACCGGGGGCCCTGTTCGGGGTCAACCCGAGCCGGTCAGTACAGCGACCTGATGCCCGCGGTGTCGCCGGTGCTCGGGCTCTGCTTGAGCGTCTCCCCGGTGAAGCCGTAGGAGTACATCGTCTCGAACCGCCCGGTGCTGTGGCCGAGCCCGTAGACGTGCCCGAACTCGTGGGCGGCGATGTTTCCGACCTCGTACTTGGGCGTCGACTCGTCGCACCCGTCCCCCTCTGCGCCGGCGACGAACCAGGCGAGGTTGGAGTTGAAGACGACGTCGCTTTCGATGAGGCCGTCCGACCAGCGCCAGGTGTACGTGGTCGCGATCGAGCTGCCCGTCTTGCCGAACAGCAGGTCCGTCTGCCTGTTGGCCGTGTAGCGCCGGACCGCGCCGTCCGTCGCGACGTTGAACGTGGGCGCGGCCGCTTCGGCGTTCTCCCAGACGTCGAAGGCGTCCTGCACGGACGCGACGACCGCCGCCTGGGTCAAGCCCGAGGGAATGGTCGAGGTGTTGAGGTGAGCCGTCCGATTGCCCGCGACAACCCAGCCGGTCGTGCCGTAGTCGCCGTTGCCGGCGCCGTCGTCTTCGCAGTTCGCCGTCGGCACGGGTTTGCCGCCGCCCCCGCCGCCCCCGCCATTGCCGCCCCTGGCCTTGTACTGCTGCAGCGAATCCACGCTGATCAGCGTCGCGGTCGGCTTCGCAGCCTCGGCCGACCCGCCAGCCAGCAGCAGCGCGGCGGCGGCGACAAGCGCGATCCCTATCTTCCCTCTCATCTTCAGCTCCCTCGAAGTCGACTCACAATCGCCCAGGATAACCGGCCGGCCGGGTCCGGGAAACCCCTCAAAAGGGCTGGAATGGATCGGGCCTGTACAGGACTCGGGTCAGGTGGAGCGCCCTGGCCGGGGCGACGTTGCCCGCGGCGCCCCGGTCTTTTCTGCCCAGCGCCGCCGCCACGGACTCGGGGCCGCGTTTGCCTCGCCCGACGTCGAGCAGGAGCCCGATGATCGAGCGCACCATCTGGTGACAGAAGGAGTCGGCGGTCAGCTTGAACGTCAGCGACTCGGCCGCGCTCACGATCGTGATCGAGCGGACGCGCCGCACGAGCGATCCCTGCCCCTTGCGGCAGAACGCCGAGAAGTCGTGCTCCCCGACCAGCGCGCGGGCGCCGGCGCGCATCGCGCGGACGGACACCTCGCCCGGGAGGTGCAGCGCGAACCGATCCAGGAAGGGGTCGGGCGCGGCAGCGCGATAGCAGCGGTATTCGTAGGACCGGCGGCGCGCGCTGAATCGGGCATCGAACGAGTCCGAGGCGCGCGCCGCCCCCCGCACGCTCACCTCGGGCGCCAGGAGCCGGTTGACCCGGCGCTGCAGGCGCTCCGGCTCGACCTCCGGCGCCTCGAAGGAGACCACCTGGCCGGAAGCGTGAACGCCCGCGTCGGTCCTGCCCGCACAGGTCAGCTCGATCGGCTCGCGCAGCACCATCGACAGCGCCTCCTCCAGCACCCCCTGCACGGTGCGAGCCGTCCGCTGCCGCGCGAAGCCGTGGAAGTCGGTGCCGTCGTATGCGACCAAGAGCGCGACCTTCATCGTCCGGCCGATGATAGTGAGCCCTGCGTGTCGCGCCTCACTGTTACCCTTGGGGAACCATGCCGCAAGACGCAGCGTCCGAGCCGATCTACACGCTGTTCCCGAGCGTGTCGGAGTGGACGGGTATCGACCCGTCGCCGCGATGGGACTCCTTCCTGGCGGCGCTCGAAGATGCGAAGCGCAATGCGACCCCCGAAGCCGTTGACACCGCGACCGAGGCGGCCCTCAAAGCCGCCGCCGTATCCACCGGAGCCATCGAAGGTCTTTACGAGGCCGATCGAGGCTTCACGATCACCGTCGCGCTCCAGGCAGCGGCGTGGGAAGCGCAGATCGCGTCCGACACCGGGAAACGCGCTCGCCTGATCGAAGCGCAGTTGAAGGCATTCGATCTCGTTCTCGATGCGGCGACCGGCGCGCAGCCCATGACCGAAGCGCTGATTCGACGGATCCACGAGGAGTCCTGCCGCGCGCAAGAGACCTACGTCGTCCACACGCCGCAGGGGTCGCAGGAGCGTCCGCTCCCTCTTGGGCAGTACAAGGATCATCCCAACAACGTCATCCAAGCGGACGGCACGGTCTTCGCCTACGCCCCGCCGGGCGAGTCGACATCGGCCGAGATGGCTCGCTTCGTCGCCGAGCTGTCGTCGGCGGGCTTCGCGGATCTCGCGCCCGCGGCCCAAGCCGCGTACGCGCACTACGCGTTCATCCGCGTCCATCCATTCGCCGACGGGAACGGCCGCGTCGCGCGAGCGATCGCATCCATATACCTCTATCGCGCGGCCGGCGTTCCCCTCGTCGTGTTCCAAGACGAGCGGGACGCCTACATCGCCGCCCTCGAAGCCGCAGACGCCGGCCGGCACCAGGAGTTCGCGGAGTTCGTTTCTGCTGCCACCGAGGAAACCATGAACATCCTCGTCCAACGGCTGCTTGCCGGGCCCGATGACGCCGCCGCCGCCGTCAGGGACGTGCGAAGCTTGCGTTACGCAACGCGCGACTGGACACACGAGCAGATGGACGCAGGCGCGACTGCCCTGAACAACGCTCTTGCCGCGGCCCTTCAAGCTGAGGTGGACGCCCTCGGGTCGATGGACGGTGTCGACTATCAGATCTTTAGGGGCCACGGGGCATCAACCGTCGACGCCCCTGCGGGCACGCGAATGATGATCCGCGATCCGAGGTACGTTCAACTCGAAGTTCGCAGCGCGCCCCCAGCCGCCGCCTCCTACGAGGCCATCTTCGACGTGCTGGTGCCAACTTCCGATGGGGAAAACGACTTTGTAGTTCGCACCTCGAAGGACTTGCACGACCTCCTTCGCGTTCCCGTCCGGAGCGTTCTTCCAACCGTCAAGATGTCGGTCGAGTTGCTCATTCAGCCGTGGGCGAAGCGTATGGTGCGCAAAGCGCTCGACCATCTGCTGCAGGAGGGGACCAACTCGCTTGAGAAGTCGGGCTACAAGCCCCCGTCAGGCTAGAACCCCTGCTACTCGACGGTGCCCTGCTCGACCAGTTCGATGACGGCCATGGGGGCGGCGTCGCCCTTGCGGTAGCCGAGCTTCATGATGCGCGTGTAGCCGCCGGGGCGCTCGGCGAAGCGGGGCGCGATGTCGGCGAAGAGGTCGTGCACGACGCCCTTGTCGGTCACGACGCGCAGCACCTCGCGGCGCGCGGCGATGTCGCCGCGCTTGGCGAAGGTGATCAGCTTCTCGGCCAGCGGGCGCATGGCCTTCGCGCGCGCCTCGGTCGTGCGCACACGCCCCTGCCGGAACAGCGACGTGCACAGCCCGGCGAGCATCAGCTTCTGGTGGTCGGGCCCCGACCCCAGGCGTGGTCCCTTCTTCGGCTTCGGCATGGTCAGTCCCTCAGCGACAGCCCCATCTCGGAGAGCTTCTGCTTGACCTCGTCGATCGACTTCTGCCCGAAGTTGCGGATGTCGAGCAGGTCCTGCTCGGTCCGCTGGACGAGGTCGCCGACGGTCTGGATGCCCTCGCGCTTGAGGCAGTTGTAGGAGCGCACCGAGAAGTCCAGCTCCTCGATCGGCAGCGCCATCTCGCTCGCCTGGGCAAGCTCCTCCGGCGCCGGGCCCAGCGTGAGCGCGCGCGCCTCGGACAGGTCCGCGACGAGGCCGAGCAGGTCGACCAGCGTCCGGCCCGCGGCCGCGATGGCCTCCTTCGGCTCGATCGCCGGGGTGGTCTCGACGTCCAGGACGAGCTTGTCGTAGTTGGTCATCTGCTCGACGCGGGTGTGCTCGACGGCGAAGCTGACGCGCCGCACCGGCGAGAAAATGGAGTCGATCGGAATGACCCCGATCGCGCCCTCGCCGCGCTTGTTGCGCTCGCTGGTGACGTAGCCGCGGCCCCGCTCGACCAGCAGCTCCATGTCCAGGCGCGTCTTCTTGGTGAGCGTGGCGATGCGAAGGTCGGGGTTCAGGACCTCGATCCCGGCCGGCACTTCGATGTCCCCGGCGACGACGTCCTTCGGTCCCTGCACGCGCAGGAACACCGAGACCGGGTCGTCGTGCTCGCTCTTGATGACGAGGTCCTTGACGTTGAGGATGATGTCGGTGACGTCTTCCTTCACGCCCTGGATCGTCGAGAACTCGTGCAGGACGCCCTCGATCCGGATCTGCGTGACGGCGGCGCCGGGGATCGAGGAGAGCAGCGTGCGGCGCAGCGAGTTACCCAGCGTGTAGCCGAAGCCCGGTTCGAGGGGCTCGATGCTGAAGCGCCAGCGCGTGTCGGTAATCGGCTCTTCGACGATCTGCGGCCTGTGGACGATAAGCAAGGGGACTCCTCCCGCGTCGGTTCCGGGTGCTTCCTATTTCGAGTACAGCTCGACGATCATCTGCTCCTGCACCGGCACGTCGATGGACGCGCGATCGGGCGCGGTGCGGACGGTCGCCTTCATCGCGTCGCGATCGACCTGCAGCCAGCCGACCGGCGAACGCGTCTCGTTGATCGTCAGCGCCTGGACGACCGGCTGCATGGCGCGACTCTTCTCGGTGACGCCCACGACGTCGCCCGGCTTGGCGCGCATCGAGGGGATGCTGGCGCGGCGACCGTTCAGCTCGACGTGGCCGTGGCGGACCATCTGCCGCGCTTGGTCGCGCGACATCGCGAAGCCCGCGCGGAAGACCACGTTGTCGAGCCGCGACTCCAGCAGCGTCAGCAAGTTCTCGCCGGTGATGCCGGGCAAGCGCGTGGCCTCGTCGTAGTAGTTGCGGAACTGCCGCTCGAGGATGCCGTAGATGCGCCGCGCGCGCTGCTTCTCGCGAAGCTGGAGGTTGTACTCCTCGCTCCCCCGGCGCCCGCGCGGGCGGCCGCGGCCGTGCTGCCCGGGCGGGAAGGGCCGCTTCTCGATCGGGCACTTGGGCGTCTCGCACTTCAGGCCCTTGAGGTAGAGCTTGATCCCCTCGCGACGGCAGAGCTTGCAGTCGGCGTCCTTGTACCGCGCCACTACACCCTCCTCCGCCGCGGCGGCCGGCAGCCGTTGTGCGGCACCGGGGTCACGTCCTGGATCCCGGCGACCTCCAGCCCGGCGGCTGCGAGCGCGCGGATGGCGGTCTCGCGGCCGGCGCCCGGGCCCTTCACGAACACGTCGACACGCTTCATGCCGTGCTCCATGGCGCGGCGCGCGGCGGCCTCGGCCGCGAGCTGCGCCGCGAACGGCGTCGACTTGCGCGATCCCTTGAAGCCCACGTTCCCGCTCGACGCCCAGGACACGGTGTGACCCTGCTGGTCGGTGATCGTCACGATCGTGTTGTTGAACGACGACTTGATGTGCGCCTGACCGTGCGGGATGTCCTTCTTCTCTTTGCGCCTGGTGCGCTTGGGCTTCGCCACGCAGATCCTCCCTCTCTACTTCTTCGCCCGGACCTTCTTGGAACCGGCGACCGTTCGCTTGGTGCCCTTTCGCGTGCGGGCATTGGTCCGGGTTCGCTGGCCGCGCACCGGAAGACCGCGCCGGTGGCGGATCCCCTGGTAGCAGCCGATCTCCACTTTGCGCTTGACGTCCTGAGACACGCGGCGGCGGAGATCTCCCTCGATCTGGTAGTTCGCATCGATCCACTCGCGGAGGCGCACCACCTCCTCGTCGGAGAGGTCGCGCACGCGCATGTTGGGATCGACCTGCGTCGCGGAGAGCGTCGTCCGCGACAGCGTCGGACCGACGCCGTAGATGTAGGTCAACGCGATCTCGACCCGCTTGTCGCGGGGAAGGTCGACGCCGGCGATACGTGCCATTCGAAGCCTCCTACCCCTGCCGTTGCTTGTGGCGCGGATTGGTGCAGATGACCATGACCCTGCCGTGACGGCGGATCACCTTGCACTTCTCGCACATCTTGCGGACGCTCGGACGTACCTTCATCAGTCCCTCTCGTGGATACGGCGCCGGATCGTTCGGGCACGCGCATAGGCCGCCCAGTCCGGAGCCGAGCGGGCATCCTACCAGGTCATCCGGTACGGACCAACCCCGCAAGCGCCCCCGCTCGCGCGGGGCCGGCTCCACCGGAGCCGGCTCGATCCCTTTCGCGGAGAGTGTCGAGAGTGCTACCCTCTGCGTCGGTCATACCCGTAGATTTTGCCGGGCCTGCGGAGGTCTCGGTGGGAGGGAACCCATCGATGACTCCGCGTTCCACGCTTCGCGGCATCTCGTTGGCCGTCGCCACCGGCGCCGTCCTGGCCGCGCTCGCCACCCTCCAAGGCGTGCCGTCGTTCCCGGCGACGATCGCGGGCGTGCTGAGCCTCGTGGCCGGCTTGCTCGCCATCGTTGCGGCCAGGGCGCCGGAACCCCGGCAGGGCATCCAGGGCACGCGCCCCGGCGAACGAAGGTCGCTTCCTGCGGATGGGATCGTGGGGAGCCTGCTGTTCGTCGACCTCGATCGGTTCGCGGCACTCAACGAGCTGATCGGCCGAGCCGTCGGCGACGCCCTGCTCGCAGCGGTCGAGGACATGCTCGATTCCCTCACCCGCGGCGGCGACTCGGTCGTGCGATTGGGCGGGGACGAGTTCGGCGTGCTCCTTCGCGAGGCGGACGCGTCCTCCGCCCTGGAGACCGCGGAGCGCATCCGGCGGCTCATCGGCGACACGAGGATCAACCACGGTTCGGAGCCCTTGTCGATGTCGGTCAGCATCGGCATCGCGACGATCGCGGCCGGCGGGGGCATGGACGACGTGATCAACCGCGCGACCGCCGCGTGCTACCGAGCGAAGCGGCACGGTCGCAACCGCGTCGAGGTCGCCAAGAGCGGGCCCGAAGAGGAGCTTCGGTCGAGCGACGCTCGCTGGATCACGCGCGTGAAGGACGCGATGCGGGACGGCACGCTCCGCCTCTACTACCAGCCCATCATCGACCTCACCGACGGGTCCGTCGCGCACCACGAGGTGCTCGTGCGGATCGAGTCCCCCGAAGGAATCGTCGGCGCGGGCGCCTTCATCCCGGCGGCCGAACGCTGCGGACTGATCCTGGAGCTGGATCGTTACGTGCTCCGCCACGCCTTGCCCGCGGTGGCCGCCGCCGGCCCGGGCGTGTCGTGCGCGGTCAACCTCTCCGCGCTGTCCCTGCACGACGAGTCGCTCCCCGCGTTCCTCGAAAGCGAGCTGGCGCGCTCGGGCGCCGAGCCCTCGCGGGTGACCCTCGAGCTGACCGAGTCCTCCGCCATCGCGGACTTCCCGCAGATGAAGCAGACGCTGGAGACCCTGAAGGGCATGGGCTTCGTGCTCTCGCTGGACGACTTCGGCGTAGGTCAGTCCTCGCTGTCCCAGATCCGCTCCCTGCCGATCGACGAGCTGAAGATCGACGGCTCGTTCGTGCGCGGACTCCCGCAGGACGAGCCGGGGCAGGCGCTCGTCCGCTCGATCAACGACCTCGCGCACGCGGTGGGGCTGCACACCGTCGCCGAATGGGTCGAGGACGCCGAGACGCTGGCGATCGTCACCGAGTTGGGGTCCGACCGCGCGCAAGGCTTCGCGGTCGGCATACCGCGCGGGTTCCTGACCGCGGGGACGGCCTGAGCCGGGCGAGGGTCAGGCCGCGCCGTCGAGCGCGGTGAGCACCTCGGGCCCGCCGGGGGTGATCGCGACCGTGTGCTCGAAGTGCGCCGACAGGCTCCCGTCGGCGGTGACGACCGTCCATCCGTCCGCGAGAAGCCGCGTCTCGTGCGTTCCCGCGTTCACCATGGGCTCGATCGCGATGACCATCCCGGGCCGCAAGGGGATCCCGCGCTTCGGCTTGCCCCAGTTGTAGATGGGAGGATCCTCGTGGAGCGCGCGGCCGATGCCGTGCCCGCTGTACTCACGGACGACCGAGAACCCCGCGCCCTCGGCGATCGTCTGCACCGCGGCGCCGATGTCGCCCGCACGGTTCCCGGCGCGCGCTTCGGCGATGCCGGCCCACAGCGCGCGCTCGGTCGTCTCGATCAGCTTGAGCTGCTCGGGCGTCGGCTCGCCGATCGCAACCGTGATCGCGGCGTCGCCGTGGTAGCCCCCCACGATCGCGCCGCAGTCGATCTTCAGCAGGTCCCCCTCGCGCACGGCCGCCGCGCCCGGGATGCCGTGCACGATCTCGTGGTTGATGGACGTGCACAGCGTGCCGGTGAAGCCGCGGTAGCCCTTGAATGACGGCAGCGCGTCGCGCGCGCGGATCTCGCGCTCGCCGATCGCGTCGACCTCCGCGGTCGTCATCCCCGCCCGCACGGCGTCGCGCAAGATCGCGAGCGTCTCGGCCACGACGCGGCCGGCGCGTCGCATCGACGCCATCGCCTCCGCGTTCTTCAGCTCGATCACCGCTCGGCAAGCTCCTTCGCGATGCGTGCTTCCACTTCTTCCACCGGCCCGACGCCGTCCACGGTCCGCAACAGGTCGCGCTCACGATAGTAGGCAATGAGCGGCTCGGTCTGGTCGTGGTAGACCTTCAGGCGCGTCCGCACGACCTCGGGCATGTCGTCGCTGCGCTGGACGAGCCGCTCTCCGTCCGCGTCGCACACGCCGGGGATCGCCGCCGGGTGTGTCGACTCGTTGTAGATCCGGCCGCAGACCGGGCAGGACCGGCGCTGGGCGATCCTGGAGACGATCACCTCGTCGGGGACCCGCACCGCGACAACCGCGTCGAGCGGCGAGTCGCCGTTGTGGAGCATCGTCGCGAGCGCATCCGCCTGCGCCACCGTGCGAGGGAACCCGTCCAGCAGGAACCCCGCCTTCGCGTCGGGCTCGTCGAGCCGCGCGCGCAGCATCTCCAGCACGACGTCATCGGGGACGAGCTCGCCCCGGTCCATGGCGGCTTTCGCCCGCCGGCCGACGTCGGTGTTCGCGCTGACGTTCTTGCGGAAGAGGTCGCCGGTCGCGATGTGAGGCACGTCGAAGCGCTCGGCGATGCGACCGGCCTGCGTGCCCTTGCCCGCGCCGGGGGGCCCCACGAGGATGATCCGCATCGGCTACCGCAAGAAGCCTTCGTAATCGCGCGTCATCAACTGGGACTCGATCTGCTTCATGGTCTCCAGTCCGACGCCGACGATGATGAGCACGGCGGCTCCCGCGAACGGGAAGCTCGTGATGTTCCACAGGCCTTGCGCGAGGAACGGCATCACCGCGATGACGCCGAGGAACACCGCGCCGGGCAACGTGATCCGGGTGAGCGTGTAGGCGAGGTAGTCGGCCGTCGGCTTGCCGGGGCGGATGCCCGGGATGAACCCGCCGTACTTCTTGATGTTGTCGGCGACGTCGGCCGGGTTGAACGTGATCGCGGTGTAGAAGTAGGTGAACGCGATGATCAGCACGAAGTAGGTGATCACGTAGATCGGGCTGAAGCCCCCCTGAAGCGCGAAGTGCTTGTTGACGAACTCGCTCAGCCACTCCCGGCCCACGATGGTCGAGGCCAGGACGGGCAGGTAGAGCAGCGAGGACGCGAAGATGATCGGGATCACGCCGGCCTGGTTGACCTTCATGGGGATGTAGGTCGACTGGCCGCCGTAGGTGCGCCGGCCCACCACGCGCTTGGCGTACTGCACCGGGATCCGCCGTTGCGCCTGCTCGACCGTGACGACGGTCACCACGATCGCGAGCCCCAGCAGCAGGAAGACGCTTCCCTTCGCCGGACGCGCGGTGACCCACAGCGAGGTCGCCTGCGCGGGGAGGCTGGAGATGATCGAGGCGAAGATCAGGATGGACATCCCGTTGCCGATCCCGCGCTGCGTGATCAGCTCGCCGAGCCACATGATGAGCGCGGTCCCGGCGGTCAGCGTCAGCACGACGATCCCGATGTTGACGATCGAGCGGTCGGGGAAGAAGTCGCCGAGCGGCTGCGCCGCCCCGAACGATCCGAACAGGTTGCCCGAGTTCGCCGTCACGATGATGCCGAGCGACTGGAGCAGCGACAGCACGACCGTCATGTACCGCGTGTACTGCGTGATCTTCTTGCGGCCGACCTCGCCTTCCTTCTGCAGCGCTTCCAGGCGCGGGATCACCACGGCCAGGAGCTGCATGATGATCGAGGAGGTGATGTAGGGCATGATGCCCAGCGCGAAGATCGCGAAGTTGGTGAGCGCGCCGCCGCTGAACAGGTTGATCAGGTTGACGATGCTGCCGCCCTGCTCGGCCTGGCGCTGCAGGTTCTGCACCTGCTCGAAGTCGACGCCGGGCAGCGGGATGTGCGAGCCGAGCCGGTAGACCGCGATCACGGCGAGCGTGAACAGGATCTTGTTGCGCAGGTCTGCGATCTTGAAGGCGTTCCGGAATGCGCTGAGCACGAATCCCCCTAGAGGACCTCGACCGTTCCCCCGGCCGCCGTGATCTTGGCCTTGGCCGACTCACTGAAGGCGTGCGCCTTGACGGTCAGCGCGACGCCGATGTCGCCCCGCCCGAGAACCTTCACCTTGCTTCGGCCCTTCCCGACGAGCCCGGCCGCGCGCATCGCCTGCGGATCGACGGTGTCGCCCGATCCGAACCGCCCGAGCGCCTCGACGTTGACCGGGACGTAGTCGGTCTTGAACCGCGCGTTGGAGAATCCGGCCAGCTTCGGCAAGCGTCGATGGAGCGGCATCTGGCCACCCTCGAACCATACGGGAACGCTCCCGCGAGCACCGGTGCCCTTCGTGCCGCGCCCCGCGGTCTTTCCCTTGCCCGAGCCGTGGCCGCGCCCGACCCGCTTCTTCTTCGTCCGTGCGCCCGGCGCCGGGCGCAGGTGATGGAGCTTCACGCTTCGACCTCCTCGACCTCGACCAGGTGCGCGACCGCGCGGACCGCGCCGCGCAGGGACGGCGTGTCCTCGCGAACGACCGACGAGCGGATCGCCCGCAGGCCGAGCGTGCGGACCGTCTCGCGCTGACGCTCGGTGCATCCCACCAGCCCCCGGCGAAGCGTAATCTTCAGCTTCGCCATCAGCGCTGGACCTCCTTGGTGCGCATCGTCTCCAGCATCGCGCGCGGCGCGACGTCCTCCACCGACCGGCCGCGCGTGCGCGCGACGGCGTCCGGCGAGCGCAGCTCGCGGAGGCCCGAGATGCACGCCTGCACGATGTTCAGCCGGTTCCCGGTGCCGAGCGACTTGGACAGCACGTCGCTGATCCCTGCGCATTCCATCACCGCGCGCACGGCTCCGCCGGCGATGATGCCGGTTCCCGGTGCGGCGGGCTTGAGGAGCACCTTGCCGGCGCCGTCCCGGCCGAGCACCTCGTGCGGGATGGTCGAGCCGACCATCGGAACGGAGAACATCGAGCGGCGCGCGACCTCGTCGGCCTTCTGGATCGCCGCTCGCACCTCCTTCGCCTTGCCGTACCCGACGCCGACGCGCCCCTTGCGGTCCCCGACCACGACCATCGCGGCGAACGAGAAGCGCCGGCCTCCCTTGACCACCTTGGAGACACGGTTGATCGGCAGCACACGCTGCTCGAGCTGCGGCGTGCCGACGTCCTGATGCTCCGAGCGGTCTCGCCGACCGCCGCGCTGTCCTCGTTCTGCCATCCGATTCCCCTCTAGAGACTCAATCCTGCTTCGCGCGCGCCTTCGGCCACCTCGCGCACGCGCCCGTGGTAGGCAAACCCGCCGCGATCGAACACCGCCGCGCCGATTCCGGACGCCTTCGCGCGGTCCGCGAGCAGCTTCCCGACGCTCTTGGCCGGGCCGGTCTTCCCGTCGCCGCCGGCTTCGGGCTCCAGCGTCGAGGCGGCGACCAGGGTGCGGCCCGTCACGTCGTCGATGAGCTGCGCGTACGTGTGCTTGTTCGAGCGGAACACGGCCAGACGCGGGCGCGCGGCCGTCCCCGCGATCTTGCGGCGCACGCGCGCGTGTCGCGTCCGCCGGGCTTCGACCTTCCTGACCGCCATCGTCACTTCGCCGCCTTCCCTGCCTTACGCCGCACGTATTCGCCCTCGTAGCGGATTCCCTTGCCCTTGTAGGGCTCGGGCGGACGGATCGCGCGGATGTTGGCCGCGATCTGGCCGACGAGCTGCTTGTCGCTCCCGGCCACGACGATCCGCGTCGGCGTCTCGACCGTGAACGTGATCCCTTCGGGCGCCTCGACCGGAACCGGGTGCGAGAAGCCGACGAGGATTTCGAGGTCCTTGCCCTTGGCGCTCGCGCGGTAGCCGACGCCCTGGATCTCCAGCACCTTCTGGAAGCCGTTCGTGACGCCTTCCACCATGTTCGCGACCAGCGATCGCGTCAGCCCGTGAAGCGCGCGGTGCTCGCGCTCGTCCGAGGGTCGCGTGACGGAGATCACCTCGTCCGCGACCGACACCCCGATGTCGGGGTGCAGGTCGCGTTCGAGCGTGCCCTTCGGACCCTTCACGGTGACGTGGGACCCGGACAGGCTGATCTCGACCCCCTTCGGGACGGGGATGGGCGCCTTTCCAATCCTGCTCATCGTCGCATCACCACACGTAACAGAGGACTTCGCCGCCCACGCGCGAGCGCGCGGCCTGCTTGTCGGTCATCAGTCCGGCCGAGGTCGAGATGATCGCGATTCCCAAGCCGCCGAGCACACGCGGCAGCGAATCGCGCTGGGCGTACACGCGCAGGCCGGGCTTGCTGATCCGCTTGATCCCGAGGATGGTTCGCTCGCGGTTCGGGCCGAACCGCAGGCGCACCGTCAGCACCGGACCCTTGTCGCCGGCGTCGACCGAGTAGTCGTCGATGTAGCCCTCGCGTTTCAGGATGTCGGCGATGGCAACCTTCTGCTTGGACGACGGCATGCGCGCCAGCTCGTGCTGCGCGGTCGTCGCGTTGCGAAGGCGCGTCAGCATGTCGGCGATCGGATCGGTCATCGTCATCGGCGCATCACCAACTCGCCTTCTGGATGCCGGGCAGCTCGCCGGCGTGCGCGAGCTGCCGGAAGCACAGCCGGCACAACCCGAACTTGCGGTAGTAGGCGCGCGGCCGGCCACACCGCTCGCAGCGGTTGTAGGCCCGCGAGCTGAACTTCGCCGGGCGCTTCTGCTTCTCACGCAGACAGGTCTTCGCCATCTGTCCTCGTCTCCCGGAACGGGAACCCGAGCGCGCGCAGCAGGGCGCGCCCGTGGTCGTCGTTCTCAGCCGTCGTCACGATCGTGATGTCCATGCCCCGGACCGACGTGATCTTGTCGTAGTCGATCTCGGGGAAGATGAGCTGCTCGGTCACGCCGAGCGTGTAGTTCCCGCGGCCGTCGAGCTTGGTCCGCAGTCCGCGGAAGTCGCGGATGCGAGGCAGCGCAACCGACAGCAGGCGATCGAGGAACTCCCACATCCGGTCCCCGCGAAGCGTCACCTTGGCTCCGATCGCCTGGCCCTCGCGCAGCTTGAAGTTCGCGATCGACTTGCGGGCCTTGGTCACGAGGGCCTTCTGCCCGGTGATCACCGCGAGGTCCGCCGCCGCTCCTTCGATCAGCTTGGCGTCCTTCAGCGCGTCGCCGACGCCCATGTTGAGCGTGATCTTCGCGAGCCGCGGCACCTGCATCACGTTCGCGAGTCCCAGCTCGGCCTTGAGCGCCGGGACGATCTCGTCCCTGTAGCGCTGCTTGAGCCGTGGAACCGTCGCCGTCGCCATCTACAGCCTCGCTCCGCATCGTCTGCACACCCTGAACTTGCCCTCGGGACCCTGCTCGTGGCCGACGCGCGAGCCGCGTCCGCACGAGTCGCAGACCACGGCCAGGTTGGAGGCGTGGACCGGCATGTCCTTGGTAATGATGCCGCCCGTGGTCCCGCCGCGTCCCTGGGCCATCTGCACCCGCTCGTGGCGCTTCACCTGGTTCACGCCCTCGACCAGGACCATCGCCCTGGCGGGCCAGACGTTGACGACGCGGCCCTGCTTGCCGCGGTCCTTGCCGCTGAGCACCTCGACGGTGTCGCCTTTCTTCACGTGCAGTGCCGGCATGGCTAGAGCACCTCCGGGGCCAGCGAGATGATCTTCATGAAGCGCTTGTCGCGCAGCTCGCGCGCGACCGGTCCGAAGATGCGGGTCCCGCGCGGCGCCATCTGGTCGTTGATCAGCACCGCGGCGTTCTCGTCGAACCGGATGTAGGAGCCGTCCGGGCGCCGCCGCTCCTTCGCCGTGCGCACCACGACCGCCTTCACGACGTCGCCCTTCTTCACCGGGGCGCCGGGCAGCGCGTCCTTGACCGTCGCGACGATGATGTCGCCGATCGAGGCGTACCGGCGGCGCGAGCCGCCGAGGACGCGGATGCACAGGATCTCGCGTGCGCCGGTGTTGTCGGCGACGCGAAGCCTGGACTCTTGCTGGATCATCTACTTCGCCTTCTCGAGGATCTCGGCCACGCGCCAGCGCTTGGTCTTGGACAGCGGGCGCGTCTCGTCGATGCGGACCCGGTCCCCGACGCCGCACGCGTTCGCTTCGTCGTGAGCCTTGAAGGTCGAGCGCCGCCGCTGCGTCTTGCCGTAGAGCGGGTGCGAGAACGTGTCCTCGACGGCCACGACCACGGTCTTGTCCATCTTGTCGCTCACCACGACGCCCACGCGCGTCTTGCGGCGCGTCTCGCGCTGCATCACGATCCCTCCTCGGTCGCGCCGACCGGCACGCCTTCGTGCTCAGCCAGCTCACGTTCGCGGAGCACCGTGAGGATGCGCGCGACTTCCTTGCGCACCTGCTTGATCCGCATCGGGTTGTCCAACTGGCCCGTCACGAGCTGGAACCGGAGGTTGAACAGCTCCTCCTTCGTCTCCGCCAGCTTCACTTGAAGCTCGGAGTCCGGCATCGATCGAAGCTCGCTCGTCTTGTCCACGTCACTCGCCCTCTTCACGCTTCACGAACCGGGTGCGGAGCGGGAGCTTGTGCGCAGCGAGGCGGATCGCCTCGCGTGCGGTGTCCTCGTCCACGCCGGCAAGCTCGAACATGACGCGCCCGGGCTTGACCACCGCGACCCAGCCCTCGGGGCTGCCCTTGCCGGATCCCATCCGGGTCTCGGCCGGCTTCTTCGTGTACGGCTTGTCGGGGAAGATGTTGATCCAGACCTTGCCCCCGCGCTTGATGTAGCGCGTCATCGCGACACGGGCGGCCTCGATCTGCCGGGCGGTGACCCAGGACGGCTCGACCGCTTGGAGGCCGTAGTCGCCGAAGGACACGCGCGTGCCGCCCTTGGCGAGCCCGCGCATCCGGCCGCGGTGCTGCTTGCGGTGCTTGACCTTCTTCGGCGCGAGCATCAGGACTCACCCTCGGTCTTCTCGGGCTGCTCCGGCGCGGGCTCGGCCTGAGGCGCCTCGGCGACGGGTGGCTCGGGCGGCGGAGCCTCGGCGGCGGGTGGCTCGGGCGGCGTCTCTTTGGGAGCGGCCTTGGAAGGCGCCGCGGGCTTGGAGGCGGCCGGCTTGGGCGCGGCTGCGGGCTTGGGGGCGCCTGCGGGCTTGGGGGCGCCTGCGGGCTTGGGGGCGCCTGCGCGCCCGCCCCCCGCTCGCCCTCGGGGCGGCCGCGCGCCGCCCTCGGCATCCCGGCTCCTGCCGCCGCGCGCCGTCGCTCCGCGCCGCGGCGGCGCGCCTGCGCCGGGGATCAGGTCGCCGCTCGCCGCTGCTCGCGCGCGTGCCTTGGCCAGCTCGGCCTCTTTCTCCTCGCGCGTCGGCATGACGTCGCCGCGGTAGATCCACACCTTGACGCCGATGCGGCCGCCGTAGGGCGTGTGCGCCTCGCGGAAGCCGTAGTCGATGTCCGCTCGAATCGTGTGGAGTGGCACGCGGCCCTCGCGATAGCCCTCGACGCGGCTCATGTCCGCGCCGCCGAGCCGCCCGCCGACGCGCACCCGCACGCCCTGCGCGCCGGCGCGCATCGTGCCCTGGATCGCGCGCTGCATCGCGCGACGGAAGGCGACGCGGCCGGAGAGCTGGTCGGCGATGTTCTGTGCGACGAGCGCGGCCTCCAGCTCGGGCCGCTGGATCTCCAGCACGTTGAGCTGGATGTTGTCGCGGCTCGAGATCTTCTTCAGGCTCTCGCGAAGGCGCTCGACCTCGGCGCCCTTACGTCCGATGACGATCCCGGGACGAGCCGTGTGGATGTCGACCTGGAGCCGGTCGCCCTTGCGCTCGGTGTCGATTCGCGAGATCGCGGCATGGCCGAGCGTCTTCATGATGTGCGAGCGGACGCGCAGGTCCTCCTGCAGCCACGCCTTGTAGTTCTTGTCGGCGAACCAGCGCGAGCGCCAGACGACGTTCGGGTTGGCGCCCAAGCGGAAGCCGTTCGGATTGATCTTGTTGCCCACTACGCCTCCCTCGATTCCACGCACAGGGTGACGTGGCTCGAACGCTTCCGGATTCGGTACGCGCGGCCCTGCGCGCGCGGCATCCACCGGCGCGCGGTGGGGCCTTCGTCCGCCCAGCAGCGGGACACGAACAGCGTCTCCGGGCGGGCGTTCAGGACCGTGTCGGCGTTGGCGACCGCGGCGTCCAGGATCTTGGCGATGTCGTCGGAGACCGATTTGGTCGAGAAGCGGAGCACGCGTCGCGCTTCCTCCACGTGCAAGCCGCGGATCTGGTCGAGCACGATCCGCACCTTGTTCGGCGCGACCCGCATGTACTTGCCGGACGCGCGCGCTTCCTTCGTCTGCTGTTTCGCCATCACTTCACCGACGTCGATCGCTCTGCCTTGGCATGCCCGCGGAACGTCCGCGTGATCGCGAACTCGCCGAGCTTGTGCCCCACCATTGACTCGGAAACGAACACGGGGATGTGACGGCGGCCGTCGTGAACCGCGATCGTCAGCCCCACCATCTCCGGGGTGACGGTAGAGCGGCGCGACCACGTCTTGATGACCTTGCGGTCGCCGCTCCGCTGCGCGCGCTCCACCTTCTGGATCAGGTGGTCGTCCACGAACGGCCCCTTCTTCAGGCTCCGTCCCATCCTCAGCCTCTCTTCTTCGTCCGGCGCCGCCGCTGGATCAGCCGATCCGACGGCTTGCGCTTCCTGGTTCGTCCCTCGGGCTTGCCCCACGGCGTCGTTGGGTGCCGCCCGCCCGAGGACTTGCCCTCGCCGCCGCCGAGCGGGTGGTCCACCGGGTTCATCACGACGCCGCGCACGTGCGGGCGCCGGCCCTTGTAGCGCGTGCGCCCGGCCTTGCCCCAGTTGATCAGTTCCCACTCGGCGTTCCCGACCGAGCCGACCGTCGCGCGGCACGTCGCCTCGACCAGCCGGATCTCGCCCGAGGGCATGCGAAGGTGGGCGTGCACGCCTTCCTTCGCCAGCAACTGCACGCTCGTTCCTGCGGACCGCGCGATCTTCGCGCCGCCGCCGGGCCGAAGCTCGACGCCGTGGACGACCGTGCCGACCGGGATGTTGCGCAGCGGCAGCGCGTTCCCGGGCTTGATGTCGGCCTTCTCGCCGGACTCGACTAGGTCCCCCACGCCGAGCTTGTCGGGCGCGAGGATGTAGCGCTTCTCGCCGTCCCGGTAGTGCAGCAGCGCAATGCGGCAGTTGCGGTTGGGGTCGTACTCGATCGCGTGCACTTTGGCCGGCACGCCGTCCTTGTTGCGGCGGAAGTCGATGACGCGGTACCGGCGCTTGTTGCCGCCGCCGCGGAACCGCGCGGTCGTGCGCCCGTGCGCGTTGCGGCCTCCCGAGCTTTTCAGCGGCTTCGTCAGCCGCTTCTCCGGGCGGTTGCGCGTGACCTCGGCATAGTCGGACTGGCTCGCGCCCCGGCGGCCCGGCGTGGTCGGCTTGTAGCGTCTGATCCCCATCGCGATATCGATCGTTCGCCTACGCGGCGCCCGATCCCCTCCTCATCGAACGTTCGATTCTCATTCCCCTACCCCGCCTGGAAGATCTCGATCGAGTCGCCTTCGGCGAGCGTGACGACGGCGCGCTTGCGCGAGGCTCGCGCGCCGTGGACCCAGCCCGTCCGCTTCTTCTTTCCCTTGCGCCACATCGTGTTCACGTTGATCACCCTGACCTCGAAGATGGTCTCGATCGCCTGGCGGATCTCGACCTTCGTCGCGTCGGGATGCACGATGAACGTGTAGACGCCACGGTCGAGCGCCCCGTAGGACTTCTCCGACACCACCGGCGCGAGGACGACGTCGCGAGGATCCTTCATGCGCCCTCACCGCCTTCGCCGGCCGCCGAACCGGACGGCGCGATCGCGCGCCCTTTCCGCGTCGCAAACGCGGGCGCCCGCTCGATCAACTTCTCGATCGCCGCCCGGGAGAACAGCAGCCACTCGCGAGCGATCACGTCGTAGACGTTGAGCTGGTCCACCGGCAGGACGTGCGCTTCCGGCAGGTTGCGGAAGGATCGCCAGACGTTTTCGTCCGGCTCCGCGACGACCACCAGGACCTTGCCGACGATCTCGTGCGCGCGCAGCAACGCCGCCGCTTCCTTCGTCTTCGGCTCGGGGAAGCTCAACTCGTCCACCACGACGATCCTGTCGTCCTTCGTCCGAGCCGTCAGCGCCGAGGCGAGCGCGAGCCGGCGGACCTTGCGCGGGACCTTCTGCGTGTAGTCCTTGGCCTGCGGTCCGAAGACAGTGCCGCCGCCCACGTAGTGCGGCGCGCGGATCGATCCCTGGCGCGCGCGGCCTGTTCCCTTCTGCCGGTAGGGCTTCGCGCCGCCGCCGCTGACCTTCCCGCGCGTCTTGGTCCCGCGCGTGCCGGCGCGGCGCGCGTTGAACTGCGCGACGACCACCTGATGCATCACGGGGACGTTGATGGGCGCCTCGAACAGCTCGGCCGGAAGCGCGACTTCCGACAGCGCAGTCCCCACGTCGCCGATCGCCGAACGAACGGGCACCGTCGTCACGGGGTCACCGCCTTCTTCACCGCGCGCCGCACGATCACGAGCCCGCCGTTCGGGCCGGGCACGGAGCCCTCGATCAGCAACAGGTTCCGCTCGGGGTCCGACTCCACCACGTTCAGCGACAGGATCGCGGTCCGGGCGCCGCCCATCCGCCCGGGGAGCTTCTGGCCCTTGAAGACGCGGCCGGGCGTGGTGCCCGCGCCGACGGACCCGGCGCTGCGGTGCTTGCGCTCGATGCCGTGCGAGGCGCTCAGCCCGCGGAAGTTGTGGCGCTTCATCACGCCCGCGAACCCCTTGCCCTTCGACACCGCGATCACGTCCACGTACCCGCCGGCGGGGAAGGACTCGACCGTCACGGTCGAGCCCACCTCGTAGTCCGAGGCGTCGTCGGTGCGCACCTCGACGAGGTGCCGTGTCGGCTCCGCGCCGGCCTTCGCGAAGTGACCGGCGCTCGGCTTGTTGACGCGCGAGGGCTTCACGGCGCCGAAGCCCAACTGGACGGCGGCGTACCCGTCCCGTTCGGGCGTGCGGATCTGCGTGACGACGCACGGCCCGGCCTGCACGACCGTGACCGGGCGCGCACGCCCGTCGGAGTCGAAGACCTGGGTCATGCCCAGCTTCTCTCCCAGGATCGCCTTCGTCGTCGCCATCGTCCCTTTCCCTTAGGACTTGATCTCGATGTCCACGCCGGCCGGCAGGTCGAGCCGCATCAGCGAGTCGACCGTCTTCGGCGTGGGCTCCAAGATGTCGATGAGCCGCTTGTGCGTGCGCATCTCGAAGTGCTCGCGGCTGTCTTTGTCCTTGTGCGGCGAGCGGATGACGCAGTAGACGGTGCGCTCGGTCGGCAGCGGCACGGGGCCGGCGACCTTCGCGCCGGTGCGCGTCGCCTGATCGACGATCTTGCGCGCCGACTGGTCGATGACCTCGTGGTCGTACGCCTTGAGCCGGATCCTGATCTTCTGCGCCACGTCCGCTCTCCTACTTGATGATCTTGGTGACCTGACCGGCGCCCACCGTCCGGCCGCCTTCGCGGATCGCGAAGCGCAGCCCTTCCTCCATGGCGATCGGCGCGATCAGCTCGACGTTGATGGTGGTGTTGTCGCCCGGCATGATCATGTCCAGGCCCTCGCGCAGCTCGATCGAGCCCGTGACGTCGGTCGTCCGGAAGTAGAACTGCGGGCGGTAGCCGTTGTGGAACGCGCTGTGCCGGCCGCCCTCTTCCTTGCTCAGGACGTACACCTGCGCCTCGAACTGCGTGTGCGGCGTGATGCTCCCGGGCTTGGCGAGCACCTGCCCGCGCTGGACCTCGTCCTTGTCGACGCCACGCAACAGGACGCCGACGTTGTCGCCGGCCTGCACTTCGTCGAGCAGCTTACGGAACATCTCCAGGTCGGTCGCGGTCGTCTTCTGCGGCTTGTCCTGCAGTCCGACGATCTCGACCTCTTCCATCTTCTTGAGCTTCCCGCGCTCGACGCGCCCGGTCACGACCGTACCGCGGCCCGTGATCGAGAACACGTCCTCGATCGACATCAGGAAGTCCTTGTCGACGTCGCGGGTCGGCTCCGGGATGCTCTCGTCGCAGGCCTTCATCAGCTCCCAGATCTGCTCTTTGGCGGCCTCGTCGCCCTCCAGCGCCTTCAGCGCCGACAGACGCACGATCGGCACGTCGTCGCCGGGGAACTCGTAGCTGCTGAGCAGCTCGCGCACTTCCAGCTCGACCAGGTCGAGCAGCTCCTCGTCGTCGACCATGTCCACCTTGTTGAGCGCGACGACGATGTAGGGCACGCCGACCTGGCGGGCGAGCAGCACGTGCTCGCGCGTCTGCGGCATCGGGCCGTCGGCGGCCGAGACGACGAGGATCGCGCCGTCCATCTGGGCGGCGCCGGTGATCATGTTCTTGATGTAGTCGGCGTGGCCGGGGCAGTCGACGTGGGCGTAGTGGCGGTTGTCGGTCTGGTACTCGACGTGCGCGATCGAGATCGTGATGCCGCGCTCACGCTCTTCCGGCGCCTTGTCGATCTCTTCGAACGGCTTGAAGTCCGCATAGCCCTTGTCGGCCAGCGTCTTGGTGATCGCAGCCGTCAACGTGGTCTTGCCATGGTCGATGTGACCGATGGTGCCGATGTTCAAGTGCGGCTTCGTCCGCTCGAACTTCGCTTTGCCCATTGCCTTCCTCCCTTTCGAGGGCGCCACACGGCGCCGCCGAACTCTGAGCACTGATTCTTCGCCCGAGGTGCGAAGAATCAGTGCTCATTACTCCCCTCGCTGCTTCGCGATGATCTCTTCCGCGATGCTCTGCGGTACCGGCTCGTACGAATGGAACTGCATCGTGGACGTCGCCCGGCCCTGCGTCTTGGACCGCAAGTCCGTGACGTAGCCGAACATCTCGGCCAGGGGCACGCGGGCGCGAACGACCTGCATCGCGCCGCGCGGCTCCATCCGGTCGATCTTGCCGCGCCGCGAGGTCAGGTCGCCGATCACGTCGCCCATCGACTCCTCGGGCGTGACGACCTCCACCTCCATCAGCGGCTCCAGCAGCACCGGCGCCGCCTTCTTCGCCGCGTCCTTGGTCGCCATCGAGCCTGCGATCCGGAACGCCATCTCCGACGAGTCGACGTCGTGGTACTTGCCGTCGACGAGCGTCACGCGCACGTCGACCATCGGGAAGCCGGCGAGCACGCCCGTTTCGAGCGCCTCCTGCACGCCTTCGTCCACGGCGGGGATGTACTCCGCCGGGATCGCGCCGCCTCTGATCTTGTTGACGAACTCGAAGCCGCCGCCGGGACCCGTCGGCTCCATGTCGATCTCCACCACGGCGAACTGGCCCTTGCCGCCGGACTGGCGCACGAAGCGCAGCTCGACGCCGTGGACGGGCCTCGACACCGTCTCGCGGTAGGCGACCTGTGGCTTGCCGACGTTCGCGCCGACGTTGAACTCGCGGCGCAAGCGGTCGACGAGCACGTCGAGGTGCAGCTCGCCCATGCCGGAGATGACGGTCTGCGCGGTCTCCTCGTCGGTTCGGACCTGGAACGTCGGGTCCTCTTCGGCAAGCGCCGCCAGTGACCTGGAAAGCTTCTCCTGGTCCGCCTTGGTCTTCGGCTCGATCGCGATCGAGATCACCGGGACGGGGAAGGACATCGCCTCCAGGACGATCGGGTCCTCGGGGTCGCAGAGCGTGTCGCCGGTCGTGGTGTGCTTCAGACCCACCGCGGCGACGATGTCGCCGGTGAAGGCGCCTTCCTTGTCCTCGCGGTGGTTCGCGTGCATCTGGAGGATGCGCCCGACGCGCTCCTTGCGGTCCTTGCTGGAGTTCAAGATGTGGCTGCCCGCCTTCAGCGAGCCCGAATACACGCGGAAGTACGTGAGCTTGCCGACGTAGGGGTCGGCGGCGATCTTGAACGCGAGCGCGGAGAACGGCTCGTCGTCGGCGGCGGCGCGCTGGGCCTCGCCCCCGCGCGGCAGCGTGCCGGTCACCGGCGGCACGTCCAGCGGCGACGGCAGGTAGTCCGCGATCGCGTCGAGCAATTGCTGGACGCCCTTGTTCTTGAAGGCCGTGCCGCACAGGACCGGCGTGGCCGACCCGGTGAGCGTCGCCGAGCGGATCGCGGCGCGCATGTGCTCGGGCGTGGGGTCGGCGCCGCCGACGTAGGCCTCCATGACCTCCTCGTCGTAGTCGGCCAGCGCCTCGAACAGCTCGTGGCGCCAGTGCTCGACGTCCGCCTTCAACTCGTCGGGGATCGGCACGTCCGCCCATTCGGCGCCCTTGTCGTCGCCTTCGGGCCACACGTGGGCGACCATCGCAACCAAGTCCACAACGCCCCGGAACGAATCCTCCGCCCCGATCGGGATCTGGACGGGCAACGGGTGAGAGCCGAGCCGGTCGCGGATCATGTCCATCGTGCGGAAGAAGTCCGCGCCGACACGATCCATCTTGTTCACGAAGCAGATCCGCGGAACGCCGTAGCGGTCGGCCTGGCGCCAGACCGTCTCGGTCTGGGGCTCGACGCCGGCCACCGCGTCGAAGACCGCGACCGCGCCGTCGAGCACCCGCAAGCTCCGCTCGACCTCGACCGTAAAGTCCACGTGGCCGGGTGTGTCGATAATGTTGATCCAGTGGTCGCGCCACGAGCACGTCGTCGCGGCGGAGGTGATCGTGATGCCGCGCTCCTGCTCCTGGACCATCCAATCCATGACCGCCGTGCCCTCGTGCACCTCGCCGATCTTGTACGAGCGACCGGTGTAGTAGAGGATTCGCTCGGTCGTGGTGGTCTTGCCGGCGTCGATGTGGGCCATGATCCCGATGTTGCGCGTGCGAGCCAGCGGGTACTCGCGGAACACGAGTCCCTTCCCCTTCTGCTGCTGCATCGCTTTCGCGGTCGTGGCCATGGTCGTGTCGATCACCACCGGTAGTGGGCGAAGGCCTTGTTGGACTCCGCCATCTTGTGCAGGTCTTCCTTGCGCTTGACCGACGCGCCGGTGTTGTTCACCGCGTCGACGAGTTCGGCCGCCAGCCGGTCGGCCATCGACTTCTCGCGCCGGCCGCGGGAGTTCTGGACCAGCCAGCGCAGCGCGAGCGTCGTCGCGCGCCGTTGCGGCACCTCAACCGGCACCTGGTAGGTCGCGCCGCCGACGCGGCGGCTGCGCACCTCGAGCTGCGGTTTGATGTTGTCGAGCGCTTTCTTCAGCCCGGTGACCTGGTCCCCACCGGTGCGGTCCTTCACCGTGTCCAGCGCTTCGTAGACGATGCGTTCGGCGGTGCCGCGTTTGCCGCGCTCGAGGATCTTGTTGACGAGCTGGGTCACGAGCACGCTGGAGAACACGGGATCAGGAACGATCTCCCGCTTGCTGATCGGGCCCTTCCTCGGCATCTGCTCTCCGTGTCTCCTGTCAGCACAAGCGGGCCCGAGCAACCTGCTCCGAGCCCGCGGCTCTGCTTATCCCTGGTTCTTCTTGGCGCCGTACTTGGAGCGTCCCTGCTTGCGATCGCGCACGCCGGCGGTGTCCAGGGCCGCGCGAACGACCTTGTAACGCACACCCGGCAGGTCCTTCACCCGGCCGCCTCGCACGAGCACGATCGAGTGCTCTTGGAGGTTGTGCCCGACCCCGGGGATGTAGGCATTGACCTCGACCCCCGACGTGAGCCGGACGCGCGCGACCTTGCGAAGCGCCGAGTTCGGCTTCTTCGGCGTCATCGTGAACACGCGCGTGCAGACCCCGCGCCGCTGGGGAGACCCCTTCAGCGCCGGCGTCTTGGTCTTGGTGCGGCGGATCTTGCGTCCGCCGCGGACCAACTGGTTGATCGTCGGCATGCGTTCTCGTCCGTTCCATGGGCGCGCTGATCTCGTGACCGGAAGTTGTGGCTCGTCACGACGCGCTCGGGCCACGCCCGGCTCCAAGCGCGAGGGCCAAGGCTACTAGGGAAAACGCCGGAGTGTCAAAGCCTCGGGGCGGAGCAAGCAAGCGGCGGGCCGGGAGGCGCCCCGGACCGCCGCTCGCGGATCTTCGCCCTGCTATTCGGTGCCGGTCTCGGCCTCGCCGCCGGTCTTGGCGCCGTCGCCCGAGACTTCGTCGGCGTCGTCGGCGAACTGCGGCGGGAGCGCCGGCGTGAACGGCTGAAGCGGCGCATCCAGCAGGGGCGACTCGCCCAGCTCGTGTACCGCGTACATCCGCTCGGGCACCTCGGTCGGGTAGACCGTGATCGTCCGGTACCGAGCCATACCCGTCCCCGCCGGGATGAGCTTGCCGATGATGACGTTCTCCTTCAGGCCGAGCAGCGGGTCGCTGCGGCCGGAGATCGCGGCGTCGGTCAGGACACGGGTCGTCTCCTGGAACGACGCCGCGGACAGCCACGAGTCGGTCGCCAGCGCCGCCTTGGTGATGCCCAGCAGCACGGGCCGGGCGCTCGCCGGCTCGCTGCCCTCCTCCACGACCTTGCGGTTCACCTCTTCGAATTGCTTGCGCTCCACGAACTGGCCCGGGAGCAGGTCGGCGCCGCCCGGCTCGATCACGTTCACCCGGCGGAGCATCTGGCGCACGATCAGCTCGATGTGCTTGTCGTGGATCGGCACGCCTTGCGACTGATAGACCTGCTGGATCTCGGTGACGATGTGGATCTGCACCTGCCGCGGTCCCAGCACACGCAGGATCTCGTGCGGGTTGACGGACCCCTCCGTGAGCTGCTGGCCGACCGAGACCGCCTGGCCGTTCTCGACGCGCAGACGGGCGCGGCGCGGCACCTTGTAGGTGACGCTCTCCTCGTCCTCGCCCGCGATCGTCAGCTCGCGGTGCTTGTCGCCTTCGGTGATCTCCAGCGTGCCGGACAGCTCGGCGATCTGCGCTTCGCCCTTCGGCTTGCGCGCCTCGAACAGCTCGACGACGCGCGGCAGCCCGTGGGTGATGTCCTCGCCGGCGACGCCGCCGGTGTGGAACGTGCGCATCGTGAGCTGCGTGCCCGGCTCGCCGATCGACTGCGCGGCGATGATGCCCACAGCTTCGCCGACGTCGACCAGCCGGCCGGTCGCCATGTTTCGCCCGTAGCACAGGCCGCACACGCCGACCTTGGATTCGCACGTGAGCACGGAGCGAACGATCACTTCCTCAACACCGGCGTCGACCAGCTCGTCCTTCTGCACGTCGGTGATCTCGTCGCCCGCCTTCAAGATCTTGCGGCGCGGGTCCTTCGACCATGCGTCCTCGGCCAGCACCCGCCCGAACAGCTTGCTGTCCAGGTGGGTCGCCGGCACGCGCTCGCCGATCCGCGGATCGTCGACCGTGACGGTAATGGGGATCCCGCGCTCGGTCCCGCAGTCGACCTCGCGAACGATCACGTCCTGGGACACGTCGACCAGACGGCGGGTCAGGTAGCCCGAGTCCGCCGTCCGCAGCGCGGTGTCCGCAAGGCCCTTGCGCGCGCCGTGCGTGGAGACGAAGTACTCCAAGACCGACAGGCCCTCGCGGAAGTTCGAGCGGATCGGCCGCGGGATGATGTCGCCCTTGGGGTTCGCGACCAACCCGCGCATCGCGGCGATCTGCTTGACCTGTTGCAGCGTCCCGCGCGCGCCGGACTTCGACATCATGTTGATCGGGTTCAGCGGCGTGAACGCCTCGACCATCGAGTCGGTGACCTCTTCACCGGCCTTGGTCCAGATCTCGATCAGCTCCTGGCGGCGCTCGTCGTCGGTGATGACCCCCTTGCGGTGCAAGTCGTCGATGCGCTCGGCCTCCTTGTCGTAGCGCGACAGGATCTCGGCCTTGTCCGGGGGCGTCTCGACGTCGTCGATCGAAATGGTCACGCCGGCGCGGGTCGCGTAGTGGAAGCCCAGCTCCTTGCACCGGTCGAGCACCTCGCCGACCTTGACCTTGTCGTAGTCGTTCATGATCTCGTCGATGATCTCGGACAGCTCGCGCTTGTGGATCACCTGGTTGACGTACTGGTAGTCCAGCGGGAGCGCCTCGTTGAACAGCAGCCGCCCGATCGTCGTCTCGAACGGCTTGGCGACGATCTCGCCGGTCTCCTCGTCCTCCATGTTCGCCCAGGGCACGGTCTTCTCCGGCCACCGCACCTTGATCTTCGCCTGCAGATGGACCTCGCCGAGATCCAGCGCCATGACCGCTTCGGCTGGCGAGCCGAACGTCTTGCCCTCGCCGAGCGCGCCCTCCTGCTCGTAGGTCAGGTAGTAGATGCCGAGCACCATGTCCTGCGTCGGGATCGTGATCGGGCGGCCGTGCGCGGGCGAGAGCACGTTGTTCGCGCTCAGCATCAGGATCCGCGCCTCGGCCTGCGCCTCGGAAGACAGCGGCAGGTGCACCGCCATCTGGTCCCCGTCGAAGTCGGCGTTGAACGCCGTGCACACCAGCGGGTGGATCTGGATCGCCTTGCCCTCGACGAGCACCGGCTCGAAGGCCTGGATGCCAAGCCGGTGCAGCGTCGGCGCGCGGTTCAGGAACACCGGGTGCTCGCGGATCGCCTCTTCGAGCACGTCCCAGACGACCGGACGCGAGCGCTCGACCATGCGCTTCGCGCTCTTGATGTTCTGCGCGTGGCCCAGGTCCACGAGCCGCTTCATCACGAAGGGCTTGAACAGCTCCAGGGCCATCTGCTTGGGCAGGCCGCACTGGTGGAGCTTCAGCTCCGGGCCGACGACGATGACCGAGCGGCCCGAGTAGTCCACGCGCTTGCCGAGCAGGTTCTGCCGGAAGCGTCCCTGCTTGCCCTTCAGCATGTCCGACAGCGACTTGAGCGCCCGGTTCCCGGGGCCGGTGACCGGGCGTCCGCGGCGTCCGTTGTCGAACAGCGCGTCGACGGCCTCCTGGAGCATCCGCTTCTCGTTGTTGACGATGATCTCCGGCGCCCCGAGGTCGAGCAGGCGCTTGAGCCGGTTGTTGCGGTTGATGACGCGGCGGTAGAGGTCGTTCAGGTCGCTGGTTGCGAAGCGCCCGCCGTCGAGCTGCACCATCGGGCGAAGCTCGGGCGGAATCACCGGCACGCAATCCAGCACCATGCCGACCGGCGCGTTCTTCGAGGCGACGAAGGCGTTGACGACCTTCAGGCGCTTGGCCGCGCGCGCCTTCTTCTGGCCCTTGCCATCGCGCGAGACCGTCCGCAGCTCCTCGGCGACGGCCTTGACGTCCACCTCCGTCAGGAGGTCCTTGATCGCCTCGGCGCCCATCTTGCCCTCGAAGTAGTCGCCGAAGCGGTCCTTCAGGTCGCGGAAGAGCATCTCGTCGTGGACGAGCAGCTTCGGCGACAGGCTCTTGAACAAATCGAACACTTCGTCGAGCTGCTCGATGCGCTTGTCGGCCGTCGTGTGCAGGCCCTGGATCTCCTTGTCGGCCTTGCGCTTCTCCGCCGAGAGCGTCGCGCCCTTCGCGCCTTCCTTTTCCAGGTCCTTCAGTCGCTTCTCGAGGTCCTTCTGCTTGGCCGCGATGCGCTTGTCACGCGCGACCATGATGTCGTTCTTCTCCTCGGCGATGTCCTTCTCGAGCCGCGGCAGGTCCTTGTGGCGCTTGTCGTCGTCGACGCGGGTGATCATGTACGACGCGAAGTAGATGACCTTCTCCAGGTCCTTCGGCGCGAGGTCCAGCAGGTACCCGAGCCGGGAGGGGACGCCCTTGAAGTACCAGATGTGCGTGACCGGAGCGGCCAGCTCGATGTGGCCCATCCGCTCGCGGCGCACCTTGGACCGCGTGACCTCGACGCCGCAGCGCTCGCAGATGATGCCCTTGAAACGCACGCGCTTGTACTTGCCGCAGTAGCACTCCCAGTCGCGGGTCGGGCCGAAGATCTTCTCGCAGAACAGCCCGTCCTTCTCCGGCTTGAGCGTGCGGTAGTTGATGGTCTCGGGCTTCTTCACCTCGCCGTTGGACCACATGCGGATCTGGTCGGCCGTGGCGAGGCCGATTCGAAGCTCGTCGAAGTACGTCACGTCGAGCACGCGCTATCCCTCCACATCCACGGTCGTGTCCATCCCCGGACGGCGGGTCAGGTCGATGCCCAGCTCCTCGGCGGCGCGGAACGCCTCGTCGTCGGAGTCGCGCATCTCGATCTCCTTGCCCTCCGCCGACAGCACGTCGACGTTCAGGCACAGCGACTGCATCTCCTTGATGAGCACCTTGAAGGACTCGGGGATCCCCGGCTCGGGGATGTTCTCCCCCTTGACGATCGCCTCGTAGACCTTCACGCGGCCCATGACGTCGTCGCTCTTGATCGTGAGCAACTCCTGGAGCGCGTACGCGGCTCCGTATGCCTCCAGCGCCCAGACCTCCATCTCGCCGAAGCGCTGCCCGCCGAACTGCGCCTTCCCACCGAGGGGCTGCTGCGTGATCATCGAGTACGGGCCGGTCGAGCGCGCGTGGATCTTGTCGTCGACCAGGTGGGCCAGCTTCAAGATGTAGATGTAGCCGACCGTCACCGGCTTCTCGTACGGCTCGCCCGAACGCCCGTCGAACAGGCGCGCCTTGCCGTCCTGTCCCACGACCTTCAGGCCGTCGCGGTTGGGGCGAGCGTGCTCGAGCAGGTCGGCGATCTCGGCGTCGCGCGCGCCGTCGAAGACCGGCGTCGCGAAGCGCACGGGACCCTGGCGGCTGAGCTGCCCGCTCTCCCAGCCGACCTCCTTCATCCAGTCGGGCTCCTTCGAGAACTCCCAGCCCTCGTGGGCGCTCCACCCCAGGTGGGTCTCCAGCACCTGCCCGAGGTTCATGCGGCTCGGCACGCCGAGCGGGTTCAGGATGATGTCCACGGGCGTCCCGTCCTCGAGGAACGGCATGTCCTCATCGGGCAGGATCTTGGCGATCACGCCCTTGTTCCCGTGGCGTCCCGCCAGCTTGTCGCCCTCGGAGATCTTGCGCTTCTGCGCGACGTGGACCCGCACCAGCTCGTTCACGCCGGGCGGCAGCTCGTCGCCTTCCTCGCGGGAGAACTTGCGGACGCTGATGACGATGCCGGTCTGGCCGTGGGGCACCTTCAGCGAGGTGTCGCGCACCTCGCGCGCCTTCTCGCCGAAGATCGCGCGCAGCAGGCGCTCCTCCGGCGTCAGCTCGGTCTCTCCCTTCGGCGTCACCTTGCCGACGAGCACGTCGCCGGGATGAACCTCCGCGCCGACGCGGATGATTCCCGCGTCGTCGAGGTCCTTCAGGACTTCGTCAGCGATGTTGGGAATGTCGCGAGTGATCTCCTCCGCGCCCAGCTTCGTGTCGCGAGCGTCGTGCTCGTACTCCTCGATGTGGATCGAGGTGAGCACGTCCTCCTTCACCAGCCGCTCGCTCAGGATGATCGCGTCCTCGTAGTTGTGCCCCTCCCAGGGCATGAACGCCACGAGGAGGTTCTTGCCGAGCGCCAGCTCGCCCTCGTCGGTCGAGGGGCCGTCCGCCAGGACCTGTCCCGCGGACACTTTGTCGCCGAGCCCGACGATCGGGCGCTGGTTCATGCAGGTGTCCTGGTTGGACCGGCGGAACTTCGCCAGCGGGTAGGCCCTGGTCGAGCCGTCGCCGTGCTTGACGACGATGCTCTCTGCGTCGGCTTCCTCGACGACGCCCGCTTTCTCCGCGATGACGACGTCCCCGGCGTCCACCGCCGCGCGGTACTCGATGCCGGTGCCGACGTACGGGGCCTCGGTCTTGATCAACGGCACCGCCTGGCGCTGCATGTTCGCTCCCATGAGCGCGCGGTTGGCGTCGTCGTGCTCGAGGAACGGGATGAGCGCCGTCGCCACCGACACGATCTGGTGCGGCGCCACGTCCATGTAGTCGACCTCGTCCGCCGGGACGACGATCAGCTCGCCCCCGGCCTTCCGGCACAGGATGCGCGCCTCGGTGAACTTGCCCTTGGCGTCGATGACCGTGTTCGCCTGCGCAATGACGAAGCGGTCCTCCTCGTCGGCGGTGAGGTAGTCGATCTTGCTCGTTACGACGCCCTTTTCGACCTTGCGGTAGGGCGTCTCCAGGAAGCCGAACTCGTTGGTGCGGGCGAAGCTCGCCATGTTGCCGATGAGACCGATGTTCGGCCCTTCCGGCGTCTCGATCGGGCACATGCGCCCGTAGTGGGAGGGGTGGACGTCACGCACCTCGAACCCGGCGCGCTCGCGGCTGAGCCCGCCCGGGCCCAGCGCGGAAAGCCGGCGTTTGTGCGTCAGGACGGCCAGCGAGTTCACCTGGTCCATGAACTGCGAGAGCTGGGAGGTGCCGAAGAACTCCTTGATCGAGGCGGTGACCGGCCGAATGTTGATCAGCGTCTGCGGCGTGATCGCCTCGACGTCCTGGGTCGTCATGCGCTCGCGCACGACCCGCTCCATCCGCGACAGGCCGACCCGGATCTGGTTCTGGATCAGCTCGCCGACCGAGCGCAACCGCCGGTTGCCGAAGTGGTCGATGTCGTCCTCGTAGGTCTCCGGGTCCCCCGCGTGGAGGCGAACGAGGTACTGCAGCGTCTTGACGATGTCCTCGAGCGTCAGCGTGGTCTTGCCCGGCTCGGCGAAGGCGAAGCGCCGCTTCTCCTCGGGGAGGGCGCCCTGGAGTCGCTTGAGCTGCTTCTTCGCCGCGTCCGCCAGCGGGCCGAGTTTCTTGTCCACCTTGTAGCGCCCGACCTTGGCCATGTCGTACCGCTTGGGGTTGAAGAACAGCGTTTCGAGCAGATTCCGGGAGGAATCCACCGTGGGCGGCTCGCCCGGACGCAGCTTGCGGTAGATGTCGAGCAGCGCGTCCTCGGTCGTTTCGATGTGGTCCTTTTCGAGCGTGAGCCGGATCGACTCCGCGCCGCCGAAGAGATCGAGCACCTCGTCTCCGGAGTAGCCGAACGCCTTCAACAGGATGGAGGCGTTCTGCCGGCGCTTCCGGTCGATGCGCACGCCGACGATGTCCCGCTTGTCGACCTCGAACTCGAGCCACGCGCCGCGGCTCGGGATGATCTTGCAGGAGTACAGCTCCTTGTCGGACGTCTTGTCCAGCGAGCGGGAGAAGTAGACGCCGGGAGAGCGGACGAGCTGGCTGACGACGACGCGCTCGGTCCCGTTGATGATGAAGGTGCCCTTGTCGGTCATCCAGGGGAAGTCGCCCATGAACACCGTCTGCGCCTTGATCTCGCCCGTCGCGGTGTTGACGAACTCGGTGTTGACGAAGAGGGGCCGCGAGTAGGTCATGTCCCGGTCGTGGCACTCCTCGACCGAGTGCTTCGGCGCTTCGAACCAATGCTCGCGGAAGTAGAGCTTCATCACCCCCTGGTAGTCCTCGATGGGGGAGATCTCCTCGAACACCTCTTTGAGGCCCTGCTTCTCGAGCCACTCGAAGGACTTGAGCTGGATCGAGATCAGATCGGGGAGCGGAAGGGTTTCAGGGATCTTGCCGAACGAGAGACGTTCTGGACCGAGCGCAGACAACGAGGTTCTCCTCCCTCCAGGGTGAACCGGTTCCTACGTGCGCACACGCTGATGCCGAGGCAGGCTCAGATGGGCTCCGGGATCTGGGGACGCGAAAGGGCAGGATAGCAACGCCGCTAGCCTGCCGTCAAACAGCGGGGCACGATATGGGTCAAGCCGTTCAAGGGTAGCCCCGAGGCACCGACCCGTCAATAGGTCGGGAAGAACTCCACCGCCTGAAATCTACCGATTCGCGCAGAGACCCGGCTACTTCAGCTCGACCGTAGCGCCGGCGGCTTCGAGCTGCTCCTTGAACTTGGCTGCGTCTTCCTTCGAGACCTTCTCCTTGACCGGCTGCGGGGCGCCTTCGACCAGGTCCTTCGCCTCCTTCAGGCCGAGACCGGTGATCGCCCGCACCTCCTTGATGACGTTGATCTTCTTCTCACCCGCCATCACCAGGACGACATCGAACTCGTCCTGCTCTTCGGCCGCCTCCGCGGCGACGCCACCGGCTGCCGGCATCGCCATCGCGACCGGTGCGGCGGCGGTGACGTCGAACTTCTCCTCGAATCTCTTGATGAAGTCGCTGAGCTCGAGCAGGTTCCACTCGGCGATCGCTTCGAGCACCTCGTCTCCGGACATCTTGGCCATCGTGTTCTCCTCCTACTCCTGGTCTGTTGGCTCTTCTGGTGCCGGCGCTTCGGGCGCCGGGGGCTGCTCCTCCGCCGGTGCAGGCGTCTCGGCCGCGGGTGCGGGCGTCTCGGCCGCGGGCGGCGCCTCGGGCGGCAGCTTGTCTCGCAACTGCGCGAGCACCGCCCCCAGGTTGTTGAATCCTGCCGAGAACAGGTTGGCGGCGTTCTGGAGCCCCGCCTTGAGCAGCCCGGCCGCCTTGGTCAGCAGCACCTCGCGGGACTCCAGCTTGCCGAGCGCTTCAACGTCCGCCCGCTCCAGCACCTTGCCGTCGAGGAAGCCGCCCTTCAGGACCAGCGCGGGGACCTTCTTGGCGAACTCCGCGAGCTTCTTCGCCGCCAGGACCGGATCCCCGTTGGCAAACGTGAACGCCGTCGGGCCCTCGAAGAACTTCGCCAACGGCTGAAGATCGCCTTCCGATACCGCAATCGACGACAGCGTGTTCTTGTAGACCTTGTACTCGGCGTCGGCCTGACGCAGATCCGCGCGAAGGTCGGCCAGTTCCCGGACCGTCAGCCCTCGGTACTCGGTCAGCAGGACCGCGCCGGCCGCAGCGGCTTTCTCGCGAACCTGGGTGACCGCATCGACCTTGGCCTGCCGAGGCCCGCCCTCGCCCACGCGAGCGCCACCGAGCTTCTTCGTCGCTCTCGGAGCCTTCTTCGCCACCACGCAACTCCTCGCCCAAAAAGGAAACGGCCGCCGACGAAAGGCGGCCGCGCGCGGCGACTCAAGACCTCGGGAGGCTCCCCCTGGGGGGACTTAGGCCGCCATCACGGCACCGCCTGTCTTCGGCTCGCGCGTGAGCGTATCCCCGCAGGCATGCGCCGTCAATCACGACACGCGGCGGACCGGCGTCGCATCAAGTCGGGGCCTCGATCCGCACGTCCACGGATCGATGCGCGAACCAGGTCCATCCCGTGACCCTCGCCACCCGCCGATACTCCTCGCGCACGAGTTCGCGCAGCCATTCAGGCACCCGTCGGGCATCGAGCGACAGAATGGTTGGCTGCAGTTCGCGGACCCATTCCGCAAAGCCTCGAAGGCCCCCCGGCCAGGTGTCCTCCATGTACTCCTCCAGTCCCCGCGTGAAGGTCTGGTAGCGAGTCGGGTTCGTCCGCCTGCTCAGGACCAGCGGTTGCGGCGCTCCGATCGACATCATCGATGCATCAGCGGGGAGCTGAGCGAGCAAGGCGTCCACGTACGTGCGCTGAAGCTGGAGTCCGTCGTCGCGGTGCGATACCGAGAACGTCGCGCCCACGGCGACTCCCCCGGCAACCGCGGCCAGAACGACCGAGAGCCCGGCCCTCCTCGGCAGTCGCTTGACGACTGCCTGAGCAACCCCGCCGATCCCGACCGCCGCCATGGGCAGAAGGATGAACGCGTCCGGCCACCCGTTGAAGTCGCGCAGACTCCACGCAAGGGCGGCCAAGCCGGCGGCTCCGACGACCACGACGGGGTCACCGAACCGGGCTGTTCCGCGTCCGCGGCCGATGGCAACAAATGTGAGACCGATCAGCGCCACCAAGCCGGCGACGATTACCCATAGCGAGACCCCGTAGTTCTCCTGCAGGCGGGGCCAGATGTCCGAGAACCGCCGCAAAAGTGGCGACGGCACGGTGTACCTCGCGTTGATCAGCAGGTATCCGTCGACGAACTCCCTGAAGGCGCCGACGATCGCGAAGTAGGCGACGCATATCGTCGCCGGCGCGATTCCTCCGACGGTGGCGCGGGCCAGCACGGCGCGCCGCTCGGCGCCGGGGACGGCGATCGATGCCGCGACTAGCGCGGTCCCTCCGACCAGGATCGCGGGCTGCCACACGAGCGTCGCCAGACTCACACAGACCCCGGCGAGAAACCACTTCCTCCGTGAGATCGCCAGCAGCGCGCAGAGCAGGAACAGCACCATCGGAGTCTTTTCGCGTGGTCCGTACGTCGCGAGCTGCGTGAAGCCGTGAAAGCTCAGGAACGCGCTCGCCGCGGCCAACCCCGCGAGACGCGACCCGAACGTGTCGCGAGCGAGCACGTACGCCAAACAGACGCAAGCGATCGAGAACACCATGAAGACAAGGCGCATGCCGAGCAGGTCGTCGAAACCGCCCACGCGAGCCGCCGCCACGCCGAGCGCCGGCAGGAGGTGAGCCAGTGGCCCGGTGCGGCTCAGGATGCCGATGTACGGCGGCGATCCTTCGACGACTTGCTGCCCCGCATAGCCGTAGATGGCGATGTCTCGCATCAGGAAACCGCCGAATCCGTGGAGCACGTACACGGTGAGTGCGGCGGCGGCGAGCGCGTACGTCCACGGGTCCCATCTCCACCACGTCAGTTCCCCGCCGCCCTTTTCCACGCCCACCCGCTCTATCTCGCTCTCGGTCGCGCTTCGTCCCCGTCGCACCCCGCGCGATGATACGTTGATCGCCCGCCCGACACAGGACGACCTCCGCTCTGTTGCTTCATGCGGCTCGATGCCGCATAGACTTTCCCGCCACGAGTCCACCTACGGTTGAGGAACGGATGGCGAACGAGCAAGAGGCACCTCGCTTTACGGCACTCGGAGCGCTCGAGTTCGAGTCCACGGCCTGCCCGGTGTGTGGCGGGCGCGACCTGTCACGGGAGCTGCGGAAGGTCTATCACGGCACGACGCTGACCTTCGGATCGTGCTCGCGCTGCAGGACGCTCTACGCAAACCCCCGGCTGACGGTGGACTCGCTGAGGACGCTCTACGGCTCCAAAGAGTTCTTCGAAGGACGGCAGGACAATCTGAACTACTACTCGTTCCTCAGCGGCGAGCGATACCTCCGCCGGACGGCCAGGGGTCGCATCCGACGCTTCCGCGATCATGCGCCCGGGGCTCGGCTCCTCGAGGTCGCGTCGGCAGCAGGGTTCTTCCTCGCCGAGGCCACGCTCGCGGGATTCCAGGCCGAAGGCGTCGAGTTCTCGGCGCCGATGGCCGAGTACGCATCAAACCGCTGGGAAGTGCCGGTGACCGCCGGCTCGATCGAGGAGGTCTCGCTGGACGAGAGCGCCTACGACGTCATCGCGTCATGGGGGGTCATGACGATCCTGCGCGATCCGAAGGCGGTTATCGCCAAGTTCAACGCCGCCCTGAAGCCGCGGGGGGTGTGGGCATTCAACACCTACGACAACGGCTCCCTCTGGGGGCGTCTGTTCGGGTCGAATTGGTACATCCTGGTACCCAACACCAGCCAGATCCATAACGACCGCACGCTGCGCACGCTGATCCGCGAAGGGGGCTTCGACCTTGTCGCGCGTCGTCGGGATCGGCCGCATGCAAGCCTCGAACGGCTTTTGTTCGTGCTCCTGTCCCATGTGAGCCACGGCGTCCGCGACAGGCTCTTCGAGCGTGTGCACTTCTTGAACCGCGTCGTCCTGCCCGTGATCGCGCCCGATGCATACGAGTACGTATGCGTGAAGCGTTGACGCCGAACGCCGCGCCGACGCCGGCCGGACTGGCCGCCGGTACGGTGGCCGAAGGCCAGCCCGGGTCGGGCTCGATCGACAATCCGGCGTACTGGTGGTACCGAGTGCGGGCCGACCTCCTATTCCTCACGTTCTCCGACTACGTCAGGGGCAGCAGGCGCGTCGTCGACGTCGGCAGCGCCGACGGTCCCAGCGCCGGCTGGATCGATGCGGTGGCCGAGCGCATTCCGGTGGACCTCGACCCCCGGGGCCTCCGTGCCGGGGGCGTTTGCGCCTCGGGGGACCGCATGCCCCTTCAGGACGGGATAGCGGACGTCGTCACCGCGTTCGACGTCATCGAGCATTTCGCGGACGAGACCGCGATCATGCGGGAGCTGCGAAGGGTCCTCCAGCCGGGTGGAACGCTGCTGGCCAGCGTTCCGGCCTATCAGTGGGCGTGGTCCTCCTTCGACGTCAAGGCCGGCCACTACCGGCGCTACACCCGGCGCGGGTTCGTCGCGTTGCTTCGCCGCCACGGGTTCGACGTCCGCCGGGCGACGTATGCGTTCTGCGGCACCTTCCCCGTCTTCGCCGTGGACCGGTTGGGAGCCCGGGCTCTTCGCCGCGCCGCGGAGCGTGTTGGGGATTCGAGAATCTCGTCCCGAGCCGAACGAATCCTCGTCGGGCTGTCCGCGGTGGACCGGCGACTCTTGGGAGCCCGTGACCTGCCGTTCGGCTCGTCCGTCTTCGTTGCCGCCGTCAAGCGGTAGCCTCCGGGACCCGCTATTGGTGGAACACGACTCCCTTTTGCAGCGCAACGAGGATCGACGCCTTCAGTTTGCTCGCGGGCGTCCCCGCATCGGTCCACCAGCCCGGGAGGACGTCGAAGGTCATGGATCCTTCGTCGATGTAGCGGTTGTTGAGATCGGTCACTTCCAGCTCGCCGCGTGAGGACGGGGTGAGCGATCGGATGAAGTCGAACACGCGGTCGTCGTACATGTAGCAACCCGTTTGGATCAAGTTCGACGCGGGATCCCGCGGCTTCTCTTGTACCCGGACGATGCGCCCGTCCCGGATCTCGGCAACGCCGAACCGCTTGGCGTCCTCGATCGCAACTTCCTTGAGCAGCACCTTGGCGCCCGTTTCCTGCCGCTCGAACGCAGCGACGAACGGCGCTATGTCGTCCTGGAAGATGTTGTCGCCGAGGATGACGACGCATCGCTCGCCGCCTACGAGATCCTCGGCTCGGGCCAGTGCGTCCGCGATGCCGCCGCTGCCCTCCTGAACTGCATAGGACATCGTCGCCCCGAGGTCCAGCCCGTCGAACAGGCGCCGAAATTGGCCGAGCTCTTCGCCGCTGACGACGATGACGTCCTCGATGCCCGCCCGCACGAGCGTGCGGATGGGATAGAGCACCATCGGCTCGTCGAAGACGTCCAAGAGATGCTTGTTGACGACCTTGGTCACCGGGTGGAAGCGGGTGCCCAAGCCCCCGGCAAGGACGACCCCCTTCACGACCCCGCGCCCCGGTTCGCAAAGAAGCGAGGAATGTTCATCTCATCACCTACTGGTCGGCGGGACGGCGGGACGGAACCGGGCCATGATATCGACGTAGAACGCTCGTGCGATCCTTCGCGGTTACGCGCGTCGCAGTGGTTCGGTTACCATCGAGGCCACTCGTCCCGGACAGGGGGAAGCATCAATGTCGATCGAAGCCCGGCCGGATCTCGCCAAGTCCACCATCCCGTTCAACAAGCCGGCACTGGTCGGGCGCGAGATCGAGCTGGTGTCGGAAGCCGTTCGAAGCGGCAGGATAGGATCGTCGGGACCCAACAGCCTGCGCGCCGCGGAGATCCTGCGTGACGAGGTCGGATCCGAGCGAGTCCTCCTCACGACCTCGTGCACCGACGCGCTCGAGATGGCGGCGATGATGATGGGCCTTGGGCCCGGAGACACCGTCATCCTTCCGTCGTTCACCTTCGTTTCGACCGCGCTGGCCTTCGCCCGGCAAGGCGCGAAGCTGCTCTTCGCAGACATCGACGGGGAAACGCTGGGCATCGACCCCGGCAGCGTGGAGGCGCTGCTCGGCGAAGACGTCCGGGCCGTCGTCGCGGTGCACTACGCGGGAGTCGGCTGCGACCTCGCCGGCCTGAACGGCTTGCTGCGCGGCTCGAACGTCGACCTCGTCGAGGACAATGCGCAGGGCTTGTTCGGCCGGTACAGGGGCAAGCCTCTCGGGAGCTTCGGGCGCTTCTCTGCGACGAGCTTCCACGAGACGAAGAATCTCGTGTGCGGCGAGGGTGGGGCGTTCTTCGTCAACAGGCCGGAGGACGTTGACCGAGCGCACATCTTGTACGACAAGGGAACGAACCGGCAGGCCTTCATGCTGGGCCTGGTCGACAAGTACTCCTGGACCGACCTCGGCTCGTCCTTCGGGATGTCGGACGTGCTCGCGGCTTACTTGGTGGCTCAGCTTGACGAGCGAGCAGCAATTGCCCGGCGGCGGCGCGCCATCTACGAGCAATACGACGAGCTGCTGTCTCCGCACGGCGCGGCGTTGGGCTACCGCACTCCGGTCGTGCCTGCCGACCGGGATCAGACGTTCCACATGTATTACGTGCTCTTGAAAGACAACGCCACGCGCAACCGGGTTCTCGCCGCCCTTCGGGAGCGCGGGATCCAGGCGACGTTCCATTACGTTCCCCTCCATGACGCACCCGGCGCCGAACCGCACCTCCGTAGCAGGACGGCATGCCCGGTGACCGACGACGTCAGCGGAAGGTTGCTGCGATTGCCCTTCTTCAACGCGCTGACGCAGGAGCAGACGGAGTACGTGGCGCGGGCGTTCTTGGACGTCGTCGCCGGTTGACGTCGACCGAGATCGCGCTCCCGGCGGCCTATACTGCGGTAGCTCGGGAAGGGGAGGCACCTGTCCTGTGAACGAACGACCCGCGAAGTACAGCGTCGTCATCCCGGTGTTCAACAGCCGGTCGATCGTCGGCACGACGATCGACAGGACGGTTGCCTTCTTCGAAAGCCGGGATCTTCCGTACGAGGTCATCCTGGTGAACGACGGAAGCCCGGACGGTAGCTGGGACGTCATCCGCGACAAGGCGCTCCACAACAAGAACCTCGTCGCCGTGAACCTGCTCAAGAACTACGGGCAGCACGTCGCAAACATCTGCGGCCTCCGTCGCGCGACCGGAGATTGGGTCATCACGATGGACGACGACCTTCAGAACCCGCCCGAAGAGATCGCTCACTTGATCAGCGCAGCCGAGGAAGGCCACGACGTCGTTTTCGGACGCTTCGAAATCAAACAGGCATCCCGCATCCGGTCGATCGGGAGCAAGACCATCGGCATGATCAACCGCCGGATCTTCGGACAGCCACGCGATCTGATCGTGAGCAACTTCCGCATCATGCGGCGCGACGTGGTGGACCGGATCTGCGCCACGCGATCGGCGTTCCCCTACATCACGGGCCTGGCCCTTCTGAACTCTCGCAATCGGGCCAACGTGCAGGTCCGTCACGAGCCGAGGGCCGTCGGCAAGAGCAACTACTCGTTCCGGCGCATCGCGCAGCTCGTCATGACGATCCTGTTCAGTTACTCGCTGTTCCCATTGCGCCTCATGGCGGTCCTCGGCGCAGTCATCGCCACGATGAGCTTCGCGATCGGCGGCGTCTACCTCCTGCTGGCCGCCGTCCGGGGGATCAACATCCCGGGCTGGACCACCGTCGTCGTGCTCCTTGCCTTCCTGAACGGCGTGACGATCCTGATGTTGAGCATGCTCGGGGAATACACGATCAGAACCCTCAACCAGGTCAGCAACGCCGAGTCCTACCACGTCGTCGATGTCGTCGCAGTCGGACGCTAGCTTCTTCGTCATCGTCGGCGCGCAGCGCTGCGGGACGACGTATCTGTACACGCTCCTCGACGAACACCCTTCGATCGAAATGGCCCGGCCCTTACGGCCGGAGCCGAAGTTCTTCCTCAAGGCGGATGCGGTGGCGCGCGGGATCGACGCGTATCTCGCAGACCACTTCGGGCATCGCCCCCACGCGCGCGTCCGCGGCGAGAAGGGGACGAGCTACATCGAGTCCGAGGACGCGGCCAGACGGATCGCCGGCATCCTTCCGGATCCGAAGATCGTCGTGCTCGTGCGCGACCCGATCGACCGGGCGATCTCGAACTACCGGTTCAGCGTGAAGAACGGACTCGAAACGCTTCCGATCGCGGAGGCGCTCACGGAACAGGCTCAGGACCGGCCGTACGACACCTCCAGCATTTCCGCCTCACCGTTCGGCTACCTGCGGCGCGGACGGTACGCGGAGCAACTGGAGATGTACGGCAGGCACATCCCGCGAGAGCGGATCTTCGTCGCCGTCCTCGAAGAACTGGTCGAAGGCGGCGTCCTTGCCGAATTGTGCGCGTTCCTCGGCGTCGAGCCTCACCAAACGCGCGAGCCTGGGCCACCGGTCAACGCCTCAGAAGGGGAGAAGCCTCAGCTCGCCGAGGCGGACGCTGCTCGTCTTCGAACGTATTTCGCGCCGGCGACCGAGCGCCTGGAGGAATTTCTCGGGAGGCGAATCGAGAGCTGGCGCTGACTCACGCTCGAGCCGCCGCCGAAGCGGCGGGCGCACGCAGCGCCGCCGACTCCAGCGCGGTCATCGCGATCAGGGCGATCCCTTCGGCCATCAGAAAGGCCAGAGCCGCCCGCACGGCGACGTCGCCTCCCGCCACAACCATCCACCCCGAGCCGGCGGCGAGCGCCACGCCCCACACCGCGACGAGGCTCTGCCATCGGGCGCGGCTGATCAAGACCAAGCCCTGGACCAGTGTCCCGAGCGCGACGCCGGAGCCGGCGCCGAGGAAGACCAGAGCGTTGCGAGGGAGGTCGATCTCGGGACCGAAGAGGATGCGCAGAACCCCCAAGGCGATCGTCGCGCCTGCGAGAGCCCCGGCGCCTCCCGCGAGCAGCGCGCCTCCGACCGTCAGGGCGAGCGTCGCCCGAAGCCGGGCACGCCGGTGACCCACGACGAACCCGGTCAATGCGCCGGTCATGCGGCTCGTGACGCCGAGAGCCAGTAGATAGGGCGCGCGGAAGAGAGCAAGCGCCGCAAAGGCCGACGTGATGCCGGCCGCGCCGGCGCCGGCGAGAGCCATGGCCACCGGCGCTCCCGTCAGGACGAGTTGCGAGAGAAGCGACCCGGCCGAGATCCCGGCGAGGAAGCCGAGCTGGTGACCCTCTTCCGCCCGTCCGCCGCCGAACCGAAGGGCGCTCGGCCAGACCAGCACGACGCCGAAGCCCGCCACCATGACCAAGGCGAACGCTTCGGGCCCCCAGCCCGCGGCCGCACCGATCACCGCCAGCCCGAGGCGAACAAGGCTCTCCGCCGCGAAGGCTGCCGCGGTGGCCGAGAACCGCCCGCGCGCGGCCAGGCCGCCGCGAAGAACCCCCATCGCCGCAGTGCCCAGAACGATCAACGCCAGCAACGACGGAAAGAGGACCGTTTGACTCCTGAAGAGATCCGCTCGCTCGATCCATGCGACGAAGCCACATGCGAGCGCGAGCATCGCCGTCCACATCGTCATGCGCGGGAGCGCCCGGCGGACGCCGGCCTCCGACCCGTCTGCGTGGACGCGCCGGATCACCCAGTGCTGAATCGGGAAGGCGAGCGCGGCTCCGGCAACGGCCCAGAACGTCCACAAGACCGAGACCGGCGCGAATCCCGCGGCGCCGAGAGCCCGGCTCCCGATTGCCGCGAACCCGTACGCGGCAATGCCGTTGACGGCCGCTCCTACGCTCAGGCCCGCGGCATCGACGGCGAAGCGGCGCCGCATCCGCTCGCTACGAGCGACTGCCGCCGGACGTGCCGTGCTCGCCGCGCTGCCGACCACCTCGCCGACGTCTTGGCGGCGGTGCGGTCATTCCGCCGCGACCTTGATGCCCGGGCCCATGGTCGAGGAGACCGTCACGCCCTTGATGTACTTACCCTTCGAGGCCGACGGCTTCGCACGGCGGACTTCGTCCAGGACGGTGGTGAGGTTCTCGGCGAGCGCCGCCGCGTCGAACGACGCCTTTCCGATCGGCACGTGGACGTTGGCGCCCTTGTCGACGCGATACTCGACCTTGCCGGCCTTGATCTCGCGGACCGCCTTGCCCACCTCGGTCGTGACGGTGCCGGTCTTCGGGTTGGGCATGAGCCCGCGCGGGCCGAGGATCTTTCCGATCTTCCCTACGACCGGCATCATGTCGGGGGTCGCAACCGCCGCGTCGAAGTCCAGGAAGTTCTCCTTTTGGACTCGGTCCGCGAGATCCTGCGCGCCGACGACTTCGGCACCCGCCTCGCGCGCCTCGTCCGCCGCGGGGCCCGCAGCGAACACGGCGACTCGAACGGTCTTGCCGGTCCCGTGCGGCAGCGACACCGTCCCGCGCACCATCTGATCGGCCTTGCGCGGATCGACGCCCAGCCGGATGGCGACGTCGACGGTCTCGTCGAACTTGCTCTTCGCGAGCTGCTTCACCAGCGAGACCGCGGCCGCCGGCTCGTAGAGCCGCATCCGGTCGATCTGCGCGAGCGCTTCGGTGTGCTTCTTGCCTGTCATCGCTTGATACCTCCGTGGTCGAGCGGCGCCCATCGCGCCTCCCACTAGTCGGTGACGTTCACTCCCATGGATCGAGCCGTACCCTCGACGATCTTCGTCGCGGCGTCGAGGTCGTTGGCGTTGAGGTCGGGCATCTTGATCTCGGCGATTTCGCGCGCCTGCGCGCGCGTGATCGCGCCGACCTTGTCCCGGTTCGGCTCGCCCGACCCCTTCTCGATGCGGGCCCGCTGCTTGATGAGCACGCTCGCCGGCGGCGTCTTGGTGACGAACGAGAACGAACGATCCTCGTAGATGGTGATCTCCGCGGGAATCACCGTGCCGCGCTGGGACTCGGTCGCGGCGTTGTACGCCTTGCAGAAGTCCATGATCGCGATCCCGTGCGGGCCGAGCGCCGTCCCGACGGGCGGGGCCGGCGTCGCGGATCCCGCCTGGATCTGGAGCTTGACGACCGCGGCAACTTTCTTCTTCTTGGGGGGCATGGCTCTCCTTAGACCTTCGCGATGTCCTCGAAGCTCAGCTCGACGGGCGTCTCCCGGCCGAAGATGTTAACCAGGACCTTGACCTTCTGGCGCTCGCCGTCCACTTCGCTGATGACTCCTTGGAAGTTGGCGAACGGCCCGCTGGTAACGCGGACGGGATCGCTCTCCTGCCATTCGAGCCGGGGCTTCGGAGCGGCCACGCCCGCAACTTCGGGCGCCTCCTTGCCGCGCTTCAGGATCTTGTCCACCTCTCGCGAGGACAGGGGGACGGGCTTTCCCGAGCCGACGAAGCCGGTGACGCCCGGCGTGTTGCGAACGACGTACCAGGAATCGTCGTTCAGCTCCATGCGAACGAGCAGATAGCCCGGATACACCTTGCGCTGCACGGTCTGCTTCTTGCCGCCCTTGACCTCCGTGACGTCCTCCATCGGGATGACGACCTCGTAGATCAGCTCCTCCATGTTCATGGAGGCGACGCGGGTTTCGATGTCGGCCTTCACCTTGTTCTCGTAGCCGGCGTAGGTGTGGACGACGTACCAGTCTCCCGGCGCCCAGTCGTCGAGAGCCTCGGGCTCCTCGCCCTCCGGCTCCTCGCCTTCGGGTGTGGCCTCCTCAGCCGTCACGTCGACGGCCGCGAACGCCTCCTCGATCTCGGCCTCCATCTCGGCCGAGACTTCCGTCGCGCCTTCCACGTCAGGCTGGGTCTCCGCGGGCTCCTCGGCCACGGCTTCTTGCGGCTGGGGCTCCTCCGCCACGGCCTCCGGCGACTCGGGAAGTTCGGCCTCGGCAGCCGGTTCGGGCTCGGCAGCCGGTTCGGGCTCGGCGGAAGCAGCCTCTTCCTCGTCCGAGGCAGGCTCGTTCGTCAACTCGTCGTCGGGATCCATCGTCCTTCTCTAGCCGTAGACCTGCAGAATGCCCTTGCCGAACAGGAAGTCGAGTCCGAAGACCATCAGCGTCACGAAAGTCACCGAGACCATGACCACGATCGTGTAGGTGAACACCTCGCTACGCGAGGGCCACGAGACCTTCTTCAGCTCCTGGCGAACTTCCTTGAGGAACTGGCGCGAGCGCTTGATCCTTCCTTCGCGCTTCTCGCGTCGCTCGCCCCTCGCGCGCCGCCGGCCGTCGTCGTCGCCGCCGCCTCCCGTGCCGTCGCCCGAAGGTCCGCGACGGCCGCCGCCCGACCCGGCGCCACTGCGCGCGGCAAGCGGCGTTCGCCGCGCGCGCTCACGCTCGGCTTGCTTCTCCTGTTTCGCCAGGAGCCTCTTGGTCTGTCTGTTCATGGCCTTCCTGTCCGGCGGCTCGACGCGGGTCCGGTGTGCCGGTCACGAATATAGCCGCGGATCGCGAACCCGCGGCTTCACGACCGGGCGACCTGCCCCTACCGCTCTGCAGGGCCGGAGGGACTCGAACCCCCAACCCCCGGTTTTGGAGACCGGTGCTCTGCCAGATTGAGCTACGGCCCTCCGCGAACGGGCATGCCCGTTCGTGAACCCGCTCAGTATACGTGGCGGGCTTGGGTTGACCAATCGGTTCGCGGCGGCGCCCGGGCGTCCGGCAGATCAGCCGGTGAGCCCGGACTGCAGGCCGGTTCGCCTGGTCCGCCGCGTCCGCCAGAACGCGTACGCGGCGCCGGCGGCCACCAAGGCGGCGGCGCCGGCTGCGGATGCGAGCGCCTCCCGATTCTCCCCGATCGCCCTGGCCACCTCGGGCAGAAGAGGCGGGACGAGGATCGTGCGTCGCGGGAGCGGCTCGGCCACCGCTTCGACGATCGCGTCGGCCAGGTAGGGCGGCGGAACGGCCTCGCGCTCGGCCAGCGTCGCAAGGCCCTCGGTCACCCGCCCAAGCACGAGTAGCTCGGCGCCGCAGGATCGACACGACTCGAGGTGCTCGGACACCAGGCTCCTGGTGTCCGGCCGGAGGTCGCCCCCGGCAAAGCCGGGGAGGTAAGGAGTCACCTGTTCACACTTCATCTCGCCGCCTTCTTCCGTCCCATCGGGACGACCACGCCGGAGGACGAGAGATGGTCGGCCAGTCGCTGGCGAGCGCGGAACAGCCGCACCTTCACCGCGCCGGCGGTCGTTCCCATCTCCTCGGCTATCTCCTCGCAGGTCCACCCGTACACGTCCTTCAACACCACGGCCGCGCGGTGCTCCGGAGGAAGCGACGCAAGCGCCTGCTCCAGAACGTCGGCATCGGCCTGCCGGTCGCTGCCGTCGGCAACCGGTATTTCCGGCAGCCGCTCGGGTTCGGTCGGCGTTCCCAGGCGCCCGCGCCTGCGAACGTGCGTCAGCGCGGTGTTCGCAGCGATCCGGTACAGCCACGTCGCAAGGTTCGCGTCGCCCCGGAACCGCTTCAATCCTCGCCACGCTCGCACGTAGACGTCCTGCGTGACGTCCGCCGCATCGTCGGGATCGCCGACGATCCGAAGCACGAGCGTGTAGACGGCTCGGTGCGTGCTCCGAACCAGTTCGTCGAACGCCTCCGGCTCACCGCGCCGGCAGGCCTCCGCCAACGCCGGGGCTACCTGCAAACGCCGACCTCCACTACAAGGGTTTGACGCGCATCGTTACGGTCAGGTTACGCCTCGGTCGATAACGTTTGAGCATGGTGGCGCGCCCTCGACGCTGGCTGGCGGGAGCATTGCTCCTGCTCGGACTGACCGCGGCCGGCTGCACGGACCCTCCCTTCATCGAGCTTCCCAATCCCATCGAGGGCCAAATCACCCAGATCGGGACCGACGACCTCGTCCTTGAGACCGGTCAGGGCAAGCGGTACACGTTCATCATCGCGGACGAAGAAGTCACGATCGCGCACTTGAGGGAGCATCTGGCGGGCAAGCTTCCCGTGCTGATCTCGTGGCGGCGCGACGGATACGCCTTGGTCGCAACCAGGATCGCGGACGCCTAGGAGGGTCCGGCTAGGGTTCGAGCAGGTCGGTCCGGTCCTTCCACCGGTCGAAGAACGTGTAGTGGTTGCGCTTGGAGAGCCGCTCGCGGTCGTGCTCCGGCGTCTCGGTCCAGCCGCGGTGCGCGTGCCTGGCGACGGGCAGCGGAACGACACGCGCGCGGTACCCGAGCGCGCGAACCTGGAACGAGAGATCGATGTCCGCGTTGCGGTACCACTGGAATCGCTCGTGGATCAGACCGTGCCCGAGCACCTCGCGACGAACGGCCATCGCGTAGCCCTCGATCGCGAGCACGTCCGGCCCCGGGTCTTCGCGCCAGGACCGCATGTCCTCGCTCACCAGACCGAACGGACCGGCGATGCCGACGGCGGGATCGGTGAAGACCTCGAGCAGCGGCCCCACGACGTCGCCGTGCGGCTCGATCGACAAGTCCGCAAGGACGACGACGGCGCCGCGGCTCGTCTTCAACCCCGCGTTGTGCGCGCGCGCCCAGCCGAGCGGGCGGTGCAGGTGAACGGCGCGCGCGAAAGCGAAGGCATCGACCACGTCCTGGACGGCGTCGCCGTCGGCGCTCGCGTTGTCGACGACGACCGCCTCCGCACCGGGAGCGTGACGTCCGATGGCCGAGAGGAACCGTTCGAGGTCGCCGGGAAATCCCTCGTAGAGCACGTGGAACGACAGCGGGCACGTCGGGAGTTCGGCGAGCGCGTCGTCGATCGTCGACGGATCGACCGGCGCCCAGCGAGCGAGGCGCTCGAGGTCGAACCCGGTCGCGGTATCGACGACGCGATAGCCCGCAGCGGCGATCTCGTCGCGCAAGGCGTCGGCGCGCGCGAAGTCCTTCGCCTGCCGGGCCTCCGCACGCGCGCGCCCCTTGGCGACCACGTCGGGAGGAGCCTCGGTCATCGGCCGAGCAGCCACTCCACGTTGCCGCCCATCAGCGGGCCGCGCCGCTCGTCCGGCAAGCCGTCGAGCGCCCCCTCGTACGTCGCCAGCGGCTCGGCGATGCCTTCGGCGTGCGGCCAGTCGCTTCCGTACATGAACAGGTCGCCGGCCTGCTCGATCAAGCGAGCCGGGCTTTCGTATGCGAGCGCGCCGACCCGAACCTGCCGGGCGACGTACTCGCTCGGTCGCAGCGGCAGCTCGGTCAGGGGGCGGCCGTGGCGGGCGGCGTAGAAGCCCCACGCGCCGTCGAGCATCAGCATGAACTGCGGGACCCAGTGCGCGGTCAGCTCGATGACGCCGACCCGCAGATCGGGGTGGCGCTGAAACGCGCCGTGAACGGCCATGTGCGCGAGCGCCGTCGCGGGCGCCACCCACAGCAGCGCCGAGGCGATGACCTTGTCCACCGGCTCCGGATCGTCGGCGAACAGCGCGGGGTCGAGCGGCTGGCGGAACCCGCCGACGTGGAAGATCGGGCTCACGCCGTGCTCGGTGAAGGACGACCACACCGGGTCGAGGTCGGGATGACCGAGCGCGCGCCCGCCGACGGGGCTCGGCGCGACCATCGCGAGCCGCACGCCGCCGGCGCTCAGCGTCGCAAGCTCCTCGTCGAGCCAGCCGGCGTCGGCGAGCGAGACGTGCGCGACGCCGTGGAGCCGGGCGTCGGCGGTGGTCTCGGCGATCCAGCGGTTGTAGGCGCGCATGTTCGCAAGGCGCGCCGGCGGCTCGAGCATCTCCTCCCACAGCAACCCGAAGTTGGGCAGCAAGATCGCCTCGTCGATCCCCCACAGGTCGAGCTGCTTGATGCGAGCGTCCGGGTCGGTGTACTCGATCGGCAACAGCTCGTCGTAGGACCCGTCCGCAGGCTCGCCGCGCTCGATGCGCAGACGCTCCTCGCCGATGGGCTTGGCCTTGCCGGGGCGCTGGATCTCGGCGAGGTAGAGCTTCCTGCCGCGGTGCGTCAGCCACGCGTAGCCCAGGTCGTCGTCCTCGATCGCGAGCGCGTCGTCGCGAAACGCGGGATCGATGCGCGCGCGCCAGCAGTCGCGCGGCTCGTAGACGTGCTGGTCGCCGTCGATGATCACGGCCGTCGAGTCTACGCCGTGTCGCTGCTCAGGCGAGCCGAACGACCGCTTCGGCCTTGCTGACGTTCGTGCCCTCGGGCGACTCGGCTTCGACTTCGATCCGCACCCGGTTGTCGTCGAGCTTCTCCGCGACCCGGCCCTTCACCACGACGGTCGCGCCCTCGGTCGGGACGACGACCGGGGACGTGAACCGGTTCTTGAAACTCACGACCGCACCGGGGTCGCCGCACCAGTCGGTGACGTACTGGCCGATGCGGGCCATCGTGTGCATCCCGGTCGCGATCGTGTCGGGCAGGCCCACTGCTCGGGCGAACTCCGGGCTCCAGTGGATCGGGTTGAAGTCGCCGCTCGCTCCGGCGTACATCACGAGGTTCACGCGCTCGACCCGATACTCCCAGGGCTTGAGGTCCTCGCCCTGTGCGACGTCGGCGTAGTTGATGGTCATGACGCCTCCTCCGCGGTTCCGCGCGACACGATGACCGCGCGAGCCGTCGCGACGCTCTCTCCCGACTCGGTCGAGATCGCCGCCTCGACGGTGAAGAACTCGTTCTTGCCGCGCGCGGTGATGTCGGTGATCGTCGGCTCGCCGACCAGCCGCATGCCCGGCACGACCGGCCGGTGCAGCTCGTAGGACTGCTCGCCGTGCACGACCCGGGAGTAGTCCAGGCCGAGGTCCGGGTCGCCGATCACTTGCGGCGAGTACCGGAAGTTGAGCACGGTCAGGAACGTCGGCGGCGCGATGATGTCCGGATAGCCGGCCGCCTTCGCCGCCTTCTCGTCGGTGTAGACGGGATTCGTCTCCCCGATCGCCTGCGCGAACTCCTTGATCCTCTCCCGTCCGACTTCGTAGGGAGCCGAAGCCGGGTACTTCTTACCGATCAGCGACTTGTTGAGCGGCATGTCAGCCTCCGAGCTGTCCGCCGGTCACGGGGATGACGACGCCCGAGACGAAGTCCGAGTCGGGCGAGGCGAGGAAGGCGTGGACGTTGGCGATGTCCTCGGGCTGCCCGTACCGGCCGAGCGCGATCATCATCAGCGCCATGTTGCGCGTCGCCTCCGGGATGCCCAGCTCCGCCCCCTGCTCCTTCGAGGCCGTCAAGCGCGTCTCGACGAAGCCCGGCGCGACGCAGTTGACGTTGATCCAGAACGGGCCGAGTTCGCGCGCGAGCGTCTTGGTCAGCGCGATGAGCCCGCCCTTGGCCGCGGTGTAGTTGGCCTGCCCCGCGTTGCCCGCGAGCGCCGCGACCGAGGACGTGAAGACGACCTTGCGGTTGTACGCGGGCTGGCCTTGCTCCGCCTTCTCCTTCTTGGCGGCCTCGCGCATGAACGGCATCGCGGCGTAGGTGACGTTGTAGGCGGTGTAGAGGTTGACCTTGATCACGAAGTCCCAGATGTCGGGCCCCATGTTGTGGAAGGTCTTGTCGCGCGTGATGCCGGCATTGTTGATCAGGATGTCGAGCTGGCCGAACTCGTCGACCGCGGCCTTCACCAGGCCCTGTGCGTCCTCGAGCTGGGTGAGGTCTCCGGCGAAGGAGACGGCCTGGCCGCCGTTCTTCTTGATCTCCTCCGCGGCCTCTTGGGCGGGCTCGGCGTCGACGTCGGCGACGACGAGCCGAGCGCCGTCGGCGGCGAGCCGCAACGCCGTCGCGCGCCCGATCCCCCGGCCCGATCCGGTGACGATGGCAACCTTGTTTTCGAGTCGACTCATGGCTTCCTCCTCGGGTGGAAGCCAGAAACTTACCCACCGGTAACCGGCCCCGTCAATGCAGCGTGCAGGACTTCACCGGGGTCACGTCGAATCTCGATGCTTCAGGACGAGGCTCCCCACGAGGGAGCCTTCCTCGACGGAGGTTCAAGATGAAGCGGATCCAGGTCATGGTCTTGGCGGCGGCGGCGCTGGCGTTCTCGCTCAGCCCCGCGCACGCCCGGACGGCACGGCAGTACTACGTCGGCGGGTCCGACGCGGTCGCGGGATTCTGCGACCCCGAAGCTCGTGGAGAAGACAACCGAAACATCGGGTACGTGTGCTTCTCGCTGGACACCTCAGGGGGCGGCGCGGACCGGGGGAAGCGCCTGGACCTCACGATCGAGGACGACGTGCTCAACCCCGTCCCCTTCTTCTGGATCTTCGAGGACGCCAACGGAGACTGCGTGGGAGCGAGCGAGGACCCGACGGCCGCCTGTCCGAACGCCGCCGGCGGCTGCGGCGAGGTCACGAACCTGGCGATCCCCAACGGGGCCGTCGAGATCGTGGTGGCGCTCGAAGGGCCCGTGCTCGGAGCGCTGGACTGCCTCGTCTTCGGCGGCGGCGAGGAGCAGGGACATGCGACGCTCGGCTCGGCGCTGATGAACGTGCACAGCCTCTAGTAGCGGTACGCAGCCTCTAGCGCGTTTCCTTGTGGGGGGTGTGCTTGCCGCACCAGCGGCAGAACTTCCGCATCTCCAGGCGGTCGCGGTCGTTGACCTTGTTTTTGGTCGTCTGGTAGTTGCGCCGCTTACAGTCCTCGCAGGCGAGGGTGATACCCGGACGCTTGTCACTCTTGGCCATCTAGCTTCCTTCTCGTCGTTTGCGTAGCGGGGGGCGGGATCGAACCGCCGACACTGCGATTATGAGCCGCATGCTCTACCACTGAGCTACCCCGCCGGGGGCATGCAGTGTATCGAGCCACCCACGAGCTGGCGACGGGACTTGAACCCGTGACCTCGGCTTTACCAAAGCCGTGCTCTACCGCCTGAGCTACGCCAGCGAACGGCACGGGAGTCTACCAGCGCCCGCGCTGCTCAGAAGCCGCTTCTCAGCGCCAGCGGCGGTCGCAGCCCGTGCGTCGCGAGGCCGAGAACCTTCAGCGAGCCGAGCCCGCCCGGGTCCACGAGCGTCGCGGCGTCACCGCGCGCGCCGAAGCTCGCGACGGCGTGCCGCCACTGCCCCGCCGTCTCCTGGCCGGCTTGGCGCGCTCGAAGCTCGTCCAGGATCGAGCGATAGCCGAGGGCGTGGAGGGCGGCGCGCTGATCGGTCGGACCGTACGGGACCAGGCCGGCCCTGCGCGCCGCCCGGGCGAGACTCCCGAAGTCGACCGGCCCGGTGATGTCGGTCGAGCCGGGGTCGGCAAGGAGATCGGTGACGAGTCGGTGGCCCCGGTACCCGCGGATCGGCTCGGGCGCTTCGCCTCGGGCGAAGCCGTAGTCGACGATCAGCGCGACCCCGCGGCGCAGGACGCGGGCGATCGACTCGACGATCGCCGCCGCGCCGGGCGCGAACGGGAACTCCGTCGGCGGAGGCCCGTGCGGCGCGACTGGCTCGCCGTCCGGCGGCGCGACTCGTGGCTCGCCGTCCGGCGGCGCGACTCGTGGCTCGCCGTCCTGCGGCGCGACGGGGGGCGTGACGGTGGGCTCGCCTTCGCGCTCGATCAGCTCGCCGTCGCGTTCGGCGACCATGACCTCGCGCAGCGAGCCGTCGCGCGAGCGCAGCAGATGGAACGGCAGGTTGTCAAACAGTTCGTTGGCGACGACGAGCCCGTCGACGGGCGCGGCGACCGCCGCGAGGTCCGCGACCGCCGCGAGGCCGCGTTCTGCGATGGCGGCGCGCTGGCGCGCGCCCTGCTCGACCGCGACGACTCGAAGCGCGGACGCGAGCGCGTGATGCTCGAGCGAGTCGCGCACCTGCGCGCCGAGCAGGCCGTCCCCGGCGCCGAGGTCGATCAGGGTGAACGACGGCGGCTTGCCGAGCTGCTCCCAGGTATCGACGGCCTGGCGCGCGAGGCAGGCGGCGAAGACGGGCGACACGTGCGGGGACGTGACGAAGTCGCCCGCCGGGCCGACGGGCGCTCGCGAGAAGAAGCCGTCGTCGGGGTCGTAGAGCGCCGCCGTCATGTAGTCCGCGAACGTGATCGGGCCTTCGGACCGGATGCGCGCGACGAGGCGCTCGCGAAGCTGGCTCGCCATCGCCGACACGCTACCGGGATATCGTGACGCCGCGATGGACCTCCCCTGGCCCGATCACGCCGCCGTTCGAGCGCAGTGGCCGCTCGACCCCGCGGTCACGTTCCTGAACCACGGCTCGTTCGGCGCGTGCCCGTCGCCGGTGCTGGAGGAGCAGAGCCGGTGGCGCGCGCTGCTCGAACGCCAGCCGGTCGCGTTCTTCGAGTCGGCGCTCGCCGGGCACCTTGCGCACGCGCGAGCGCGGGTTGCCGGTTTCCTGGGCGCGGAGGAAGACGGCCTCGTGTTCCTGCCCAACACGACCACCGGCGTGAACACGGTGCTGAAGGGGCTCGCGCTCGGGCCGGGCGACGAGGTCGTGTTCACCGATCATGCCTACCCGGCTGTGGACAACCTGATCCGCACGCTCTGCGCGGACACCGGCGCAGATTTCGCGTGCGTCCCGTTGCCGCTCCCCCTGCCCGAGCCGGACGCGATCGTCGCCGCGGTGATGGACGCGGTGACCGAACGCACGCGGGTCGTCGTCGTCGACCAGGTCACGTCCGCCACGGCCGCGATCCTGCCGGTCGAGCGGATCGTGCGCGAGTGCCGCTCGCGAGGAGTGCTCTCGCTCGTCGACGCGGCGCACGCCCCGGCGATGCTCCCGGTGGACCTTCGCGCCCTCGACGCGGACTTCTGGGTCGGCAACTTCCACAAGTGGCTCTGCGCGCCGAAGGGCGCAGCGGGGTTGGTGGTCCGCGCGGAGCATCGGACCCGGCTCACGCCGCTCGTCACCTCGCACGCGCACCTGACGGGGTTTCAGGCGCCCTTCGACTGGACGGGCACGCACGACCCGACGGCGATCCTGAGCGTGCCGGCGGCCATCGACTTCCTCGGCGGCCTCGGGTTCGAGCGCATCCGGGCCTACGGACACGCGCTCGCGCTCGCGGCGCGCGACGGGCTCGCCGAGGCGTTCGGGACCGAGCCGCTCGTGCCCGAGCCGGCGCTCGGGATGATGGCCTCGATCGAGCTACCGCGCGGGCTGGTCGCCACGCGTGAGCACGCGTGGGCGCTGCACGATCGCGTCGTGGCCGAGACCGCGCTGGAGCTGCCGTTCAACGCGTGGAACGGCCGGGGGATCGTGCGGGTTTCCTGCCACGCTTACAACCATCCCGACGAGGTCGAGCGGCTGCTGCGCGACCTGCCGGCGGTGCTCGCGCGCGCATGATCCGGCCCGTCCACGTCGTCGCGAGCGCGATCACCGACCTGCGCGCGCCGACGCCGGAGGTCACCACGGCGGAGATGGCCTTCGACGTCGCGCGAGCCGCGGTCGAGCGCAGCGGCCTTCCGCGTGGCTCGATCGGGGTGACAGTCTCGGCGTCCTCGGACATGCTCGAAGGACGATCGTTCAACTTCGTGCGCGGGCTCGAGGCGCTCGGCGCGCACCCCGCGGTGCACGAGCGGCACCTGGAGATGGACGGCGCCTGGGCGGCGTATTACGCATGGCTCCTCATCCAGACCGGCGAGTTCGACGGCGCGCTCGTCGTGGCGTGGGGCAAGACGTCCGAAGGCTCGACGGCGCGCGTGCTGAACACGCGGCTCGACCCGTTCGTGCTCGCGCCGCTCGGCCTGGACGACGTCGCGTGCGCGGGGTTGCAGGCGGACGCGTTCGTGGCGCGCGCGGGCCTCGGGGTCGAGTCCATCGACGAAGTCGCCGCGCGCGCCGGCCGGGCGCCCTCGGACGAGATCGTCGCCTCCCCGCTCACGCGCGCGCACCTGCCGGACCTGGTGGACGGCGCGTGCGCGCTCGTGCTGAGCGCCGGCGGCGAGGGCCCCGTCATTCGCGGTGCCGATCATCGGATCGAGCCGGGCGCGCTCGGTCACCGCGACCTGTCGCGCGCGGTCTCGGCGCGAGCGGCGGCCGAGCGCGCGCGCGCGATGGCGGGTTGGGACACGCGGGTGGACCTGGCCGAGGTCGGCTCGTCCTACGCGCACCAGGAGTTGATGCTGCGCGAGGCGCTGGCGCTGGACGGCGAGCGCGTCAACCCGTCGGGCGGGCCGATGGTGGCCGACCCGATCATGGCGACCGGCTTGATCCGGCTCGCGGAGGCCGCCGCGCGCGCCGGACCCGGCGAGCGCGCGCTGGCGCACGCGGCGACCGGCCCGGCCATGCAGCAGAACGTCGTGTGGCTGCTGGAAGGAGCGGCGTGAACCGCGTCGCGGTGCTCGGCGCGGGCCAGACGCACCATGCGTCGAAGCGCACCGACGTGAGCATCGCCGGGCTCGTCCGCGAGGCGATCGAGCGCGCGCTCGCCGACGCCCGCCTCGAGCCGGCCGACCTCGACGCGGTCGTGCTCGGCACGGCGCCGGACTTCTTCGAAGGGATCATGCAGCCCGAGCAGTGGCTCGCCGGCGCGCTGGGCGCCGTGGGCAAGCCGCTCATCCGGATGCACACCGCGGGCAGCGTCGGCGGCTCGACCGCCGTCGCGGCCGCGGCGCACGTCGGGTCGGGCCTGTTCGAACGCGTGCTCGCCATCGCCTTCGAGAAGCACTCCGAGAGCGACGCGCTCTGGGGGCTGTCGCCACGCTCGCCGTTCGGCCGCGCGTTCGGCGCGGGCGCCGGCGCGTTCTTCGCCCCGGCGTGCCGCCTGTACATGGAGCGCACCGGCGCGCCGCCCGAGATCGGGCCGCGCCTTGCGGTCAAGGCGCGAGCGAACGCGCTCCGCAACCCCTACGCGCACGTGCGGAAGGCAACGACGCTGGACGAGGTGCTGGATTCGCCGATGCTCTGGGACCCGTTGCGGCGGCTCGAGTGCTGCCCGACCTCCGACGGCGCGGCCGCGATGGTGCTCGGTTCGGAGCGGGCGGCGCGCGGCCGGACGGACGCGGCGTGGGTACGCGGCGCGGCGGCGATGGCCGAGGCGGCGGAGATCCCGGGACGCGACCTCGGCGACCCGGACGTCGGTCGCGCGTGCGCGGCGCACGTCTACCGGCAAGCGGGGATCGCCGACCCAGCGCGCGAGCTGGACGTGGCGGAGATCTACGAGCCCTTCAGTTGGATCGAGGCGATGTGGTACGAGAACCTCGGCTTCGCCGAGTCGGGATGGCGATTCTTCGACGAGGGCGCGACCGAGCCGGGCGGCGCGCTGCCGGTGAACCCGAGCGGCGGCGTGCTCTGCACGAACCCGATCGGCGCCTCGGGCATGATCCGCATGGTCGAGGCGGCGCAGCACGTGCGCGGACGCATCGACGGCGGGCACCAGGTCGACGGAGCGCGCCTCGCGCTCGGTCACGCCTACGGCGGCGCATCCAACTACGTCGCGATGATGGTCTTCGGGAGCGAGCCGTGAGCGAGCCCTTCGTCTCGCGGTTCGAGGTGGAGGCGCCGTTCGCTCACTCGACCGGCGCCGCGATGGGACGGTGGCTCGGCGAGCTTCGCGCGCGCCGGATCATGGGCAGGCGCTGCTCGTCGTGCGGCCTGGTCGTCGTGCCGGCCTACGAGCACTGCGATTCGTGCGGCGGCGAGCTGGGCGAGTGGCGTGCGATCGGGCCGGGCGGCACGGTCCGGGCGGTGACGGCAACGCAGGGCCGGACGCTCGCCGCCGTGCGGCTCGACGGCGCGGACGTCGACCTCATCCACGTGGTCGAGGCGGGCGTCGAGCGGGGCGCGCGGGTGCGTCCGAAATGGACGCGCGAGCCGGCCGGCGCCATCACCGACGTCGAGCGATTCGAGCGCGGCGAGCCCGCGGACGACGACGACGCGCCCGGCCCGGCGGAACCCGTCGCGTTCGTGCGCGCGCACCTGCGCCTGCCGTTCGACCTGTCGGCGGGCGCGCTCGCGTCGCGGTTCTTCGACGGCATCCGCGACGGGCGCATCCACGGGAACCGGTGCCCGTCGTGCGCGCGCGTCTACGTGCCTCCGCGCGGGAGCTGCTCGGCGTGCTGGGTCGAATGCCGGGACTGGATCGAGGTGAGCGACCACGGCGTGCTCGAAACGTTCGTGATCGTGAACGTGCCGTTCTACGGCCAGCAGGTCGAGATCCCCTACGTCCTCGGCTCGATCCGCCTCGACGGCGCCGACTCGGCCTTCCTGCACCTCGTGGCCGGTCCGCGGCGGCCCGCAATCGGCTTGCGCGTGCGCGCGGTATGGCGCGAGGAGCGCACCGGCTTCCTGAGCGAAGACGTCGACCGCTTCGAGGCCGAGTAGATCGGGCAAAGCGAGAGGGCCGGACGTCGCGTCCGGCCCTCTGCGCGTCGTGAGACTCGACGCTAGGCGGTTCCCTCGGTAATCGTCGCGTCGTTGGCGAACTTGCCCGGGATGCCGACGAGCGAGCGGTTGCCGATGTAGGCGTCGGCAGCCGATGCACCCGTCGCGTCGGCCTCGACCTCGGCCCACAGGCTGATGGTGTGCAGACCGGAGCCCATGTTCAGGCGAACCCAGTTGAAGGAGTTCGCGGACTTGGTGGCGATGTAGTCGCGGCTTCCGTCGTAGCCGTCCTCAGGGTCCTCGGTGTCCTGGACCGTGCGCTCGAAGACCCGGTTGCAGAACGTAACCTTGTCGGTGTCGTCGCCCGGCTCGCCGCTGCCTTCGCTGATGATCGGCACCACGACGTCGTCGATCGTGATCCATGCGCGGACGGTCGCGGTGGCGCGAGTGCTGTCCTGCGCGCCCGGCGTCGTGGAGCCCAGCAGGATCGTGTCGGTGACGAGGGCGCACTCCAGGCTCACCTGCAGGATCAGGTCCGTCGGCTTGGCGTTCTTGACGGTGGCGCGCAGCAACTCGACGCCCTCCGTCGGGCCCGAGCGAATCACCTTGGATGCGGCCGCGAACGGCTTGTCTGCGGGCTGGTGCGTGGCCAACGCCCCGCTCCCGAACGTGCTGACGGCCAGCGCGGTGGCGACGGCTACCACGATCATTCCCGAACTCTTGCGCAAGAGCTTCCTCATCGGTTCCCTCCTTCGGGCCACCGGGCCCATCGGCCGAAGAACAAGGCACTTGGGGACTAAAGCAAGCAGAGGCTTCGGTTCCCTGTCAATAGGCGCAAAAACCTTGTGTGCCACATGCCGATACGACAATGAGCCTCCAGCGCTGAGGGCGAAACGAAATCCCGGATCAGGTCGCGCGCGGGAGGCCGAGCCCGCGCTGAGCGATGATGTTCTTCTGGATCTCGGTCGTGCCCGCGCCGATCGTTGCCATCCGCGAGTAGAGCATGGCGTGCTGCCACCGCCCTTCGTCGACCGCGCGAGCGCCCCACTGCAAGCCGGCCGCCCCCTGCAGCTCGACGGCAAGCTCGCTCACCTGCTGCCAGAGCCTGCTCCAGACGAGCTTGCCCAGCGCGACCTCGACGGTCGGCGGCTCGCCTCGCTGCACGAGGCTCAGCGCTCGCGCCGCGAGGATTCGCGTCGTCTCGACGTCGATGTGCATGCGCGCGATGCGGTCGCGAACGATCGGGTCCTCGAGCGCGGTGCCGCGCCCGCGCTTCGTCGCGCGCGCCAGCTCGATCACGTCCCCGAGGTGCCGGCGCACCTGGATGCCGAGCGTCGTCGTTCCCACGCGCTCGTTGGCGAGCGTCGACATCGCCGCGTGCCATCCCCGGTTCAGCTCACCGACGAGGTTCTCGGCGGGCACGAGCACGTCGTCGAACGTGATCTCGTTGAATCCGTCGTGGCCGGTGATCTCGCGGATCGGCCGCACCTGGACGCCCGGCGCGTGCATGTCGACCACGAGCGCGCTGATGCCTTCGTGCGGGCGCGCCTCGGGGTCGGTGCGCACGAGCGCGAGGCACAGGTCGGCGAAGTCGGCGTAGGTCGTCCAGACCTTGCGACCGGTCACCAGGAACCCGCCGTCGACCGCGACCGCGCGCGTGCGCAGCGACGCGAGGTCGGAGCCGGCGTCCGGCTCCGAGAAGCCCTGGCACCAGATCTGCTCGCCGGAGAGCATCGGGGCGAGCCAGCGATTCTTCTGCTCCTGGGTGCCGAGCGCGATCAGCATCGGGCCGATGTTCCAAACGCCGATCGTGTTGATCGGATTGGGCGCGCGGGCGAGCGTCATCTCCTCGTGGTAGATCGCGACCTGCGCGGGGGTCGCGCCGCGACCGCCCCACTCCGCCGGCCAGGAGGGCGCGACCCAGCCCCCGGCGTGCAGCTCGCGCTGCCAGTCGAGCTGGATGCGGACGCGATCGGCCGTGCCCAGCTCGGCCGCCGGCGGATGGTGCTCGGCGAGCCAGGCACGCAGCTCGGCGCGGAAGGCGGCGTCGGCGGGCGCGTCGCGGAAGTCCATCAGATCCTCGTCGCCCGCCCCGCCCAGTAGCGGTCGCGAAGCTCCCGCTTGCGGACCTTGCCGTTCGGGTCGCGCGGCAGCTCGTCGACGGCCACGACCGCGCGCGGACACTTGTAGTGCGCGAGCCGTTCGCGCGCGAACGCGATCAGCTCGCCGGCGTCGAGCGGCGACGCGACCTCGATGATCGCGAGCACCGACTCGCCCCACTCGTCGTCCGGCACGCCGACGACGGCACAGTCGGACACCGCCGGGTGCTCGCACAGGACCGCCTCGACCTCCGCCGGATAGACGTTCGCGCCGCCCGAGATGATGAGATCCTGCGCGCGGTCGGTGAGGAACAGGTAGCCGTCCGAGTCCAGGAAGCCCATGTCCCCGACGGTGAACGCGTCGCCGTCCCACGCCTCGGCGGTCTTGGCTTCGTCGCCCGCGTAGGAGAACCGTGCGGACGGCGTGAGGTAGACGAGCCCGATCTCGCCCGGCCCGAGCGCGCGGCCGCCGGGTCCGCGGACGCTCACGTGGGTGCCCGCGGCCGCGCGCCCCACGCTCCCGGGCTTGCGCCCCCACTCCTCGGCCGTGATCACCGTCGCGAGCCCTTCGGTCATCCCGTAGTACTCCCACACGCTCCCCGGCGGGAACACGGCCATGATCGCGCGCTTCACGTGCGGCGGGCACGGCGCGGCGCCGTGCAGCACGCGCCGGATCGAGGACAGGTCGCGGCCGGTCGGGCCGAGCGCGATGATTCGCACGAAGTTGATCGGCACCATGTGCGTCCACGTGACGCGCTCGCGCTCGACCAACTCGAGGGACCGGGCGGCGTCGAATCGCTCCATGACGACGACCGTGTGGCCGAACAGCAGCCCGTACTGGGCGTAGGCGCACGGGGCCGTGTGGTAGAGCGGCCCGCACGCAAGGTGCACCTCTGCGGGCCGGTCGAGTCCCGCGAACGTCGGGAGCGCGCGCGCCGCGGCGACGAACCGATCGGCGGGCGAGCGCTCGCGCTCGACCGCCTTCGGCCGTCCGGTCGTGCCGGAGGTGTAGTAGCGAAAGGCGGGGATCGCGGGGTCGGGCGCGCCGTCGATCGGCGCGGCGGCGGCGGTCGCGCGGGCCGCCCGAAGCTCGGAGAGCGCCATGCCCGCACCGGGCCCGTCGTCCTCGCGCACGAGCAGCCGCGCGCCGGCGTCGCGCACCACGTAGGCGACCTCGTCGTCCTTCGCGCGCCAGGCGACCGGCACGACCTCCGCGCCGAGCCGAGCCGCCGCCCACGCGACCTCGAAGAACTCGGCGCGATTGCGCAGCGCCGGCGCCACCCGCTCGCCCGCCGCGACTCCCGCGCCCGACAGGACGCGCGCGACTCGGTTCACGCGCGCGTCCAGCTCCGCATAGCTCACGCGCTCGTCCCCGTCCACGATTGCGATCGTGCCGGGGGCGGCTCGCGCGAACGCGGCGATACCGACGTCGGTGATGAGGGCCTCCCTTGGAACGGACCGAAACGCGGGCGCGCGTATGCTAACGCCCGTGTCCGAGCCGGGGATCACCTTCGACGTTGCCGAACGGGTCGCGACCGTGACGCTGGACCGGCAGGAACGCCGGAACGCGATGAGCCTCGCGACGCTCGACGCCCTGGCCGACGCGTGGCGCCGATTCGACGCCGACGAGGACGTGCGCGCGGTGATCCTCACCGGCGCGGGCGACGTCGCCTTCTCCGCCGGCGCGGATCTCAAGGAGTTCGCGCCGGCCGATCAACGCCACCGCGTCGGCCCGACGCACGATGCGTTCTTCCCCGAACGCGTCCTGCTCAAGCCGCTGATCGCCGCGGTGAACGGGCTCTGCCTCGCGGGCGGCTTCGAGCTGTTGCTCGCCTGCGACGTCCGCCTCGCCGCCGACCACGCGACGTTCGGGTTGCCCGAGCCGGCGCTCGGGCTGTTCCCGGGCGGCGGCTCCGCCGTGCGTGCGCCGCGGCGGCTCGGCTGGGCGAACGCGATGGACCTGATCCTCACGGGCGAGCCGGTGGACGCCGCGACCGCGCTTCGCATGGGGCTCGTCTCGCGGGTGGTCCCGCGCGAGGATCTGATGCCCACGGCGCGGGCGGTCGCCGCGCGGCTTGCCCGCAACTCCCCCGGCGCGCTGCGCGCGATCAAGCGGTGCGCGCTGGAAACCGACGGCATGACGCTCGCCGAGGCGTTCGAGCGCCAGACCGACTTCTCGCGAGCGGTGATCGCGGGGCCGGGCCCGGCCAAGGGCATCGCCGCATTCCGCGAGAAACGAGCGCCGCGCTTCTAGGCGGTCCGGTCGTGTAGCGTCGGCGGCGATGATCCCGCTCGTGGTTCGGCTCGCGGCGCTCGCGCTCGTCCTCAGCGCCTGCCCGGCGGAGACGCCCTTCATCTCCTTCGGGCGATCGGACGCTCCCCGCGCGCACGTGAACGACCAGCCGGTCTTCCTGATCGGCGACTCGCTCCTGGCCGGCGCGAGCGACATCGGCGAGTTGTCCACCAAGCTCGCCGACGACGGCTGGATCCCGGAGGTGGACGCGGTGGTCGGGCGCAGCACGCTGAGCGCGATCGAGGTCGTGTCGGCGCGGATCGAGGTGCCCAAGGACGTGGTCGTCGTGCTCGGCACCAACCCGTCGGCGACGCTCGGCAACTTCCCCGACGAGATCCGGCAGTTGATCGACCTGCTCGGCGAGCGAGGCGCCAAGCGCATCCTGTGGATTCCCCCGCGCCATTCGGACCCGGCCGTGTACGCCGAGCGCGCCGGCGCCCTGTTCGCCACCGTCGACCGGCGGCTCCACGTGCCGGACTGGGGCGCGGTGATCGACCAGTTGCCGGAGCTGATCGGCGACGACGGCCTCCATCTGTCCGGAGCGGGCTACGAGCGGCTCGCCACGTTCATCGCCGACGAGCTGCTCGCGCTCAAAACGTCGTAGCGATCAGGCGCGCGTAGCAGCGGGCGCCGGCGCGCGTCATGTGGAAGGCGTCCACGGTGAACACGTCCACCTCGCATTGGCGCCAGAGCTTGTGCCAGTCGACCATCTCCGCGTTGTCGTAACGCGTGACGCCCTCGGCAATCGTCTGGTTCGATCGAGCCTCCCAGGATCGCGGCACCTTCACCGTCAGGAACAGGACGCGCTCGGTGTCGCCCAGCAGACCCATGATCGTGTCGAAGTGGCTCCGCAAGAAGTACCCGTTGTTGCCGACGTGGATGATCACCTGCGCACGCAGGTTCCCTTCACGCCGGACCTGCCGGATGAGCGCGGGCACGTGCCAGGCCTGGCGCGAGACGGCCGCGTTCACGCGGATGCGCGAGAACTGGTCCTTGAGCGCGCCGCGCGCGCCCAGCATGACCGAGTCGCCGAAGGCGTTGGACGGGACCCGCACGACGTCCGACCACGGGATCGCACGCTTCCTCGTGCGCTTCCGGTCGCCCGGGGCGTCGCGCGTCGCGACGGGCCGCGGCCGCGGATCGAGCCCCGGCACGGCCGCGTCGGCGACCGGCGGTTGCGCGCGCACGAGCGCGCCGGCAAGCATCGCCAGCGACAGGACCGACACGGTCATGATCGTCGACCAGCCGTAGGCGATCCCGCGCAGCGCGACCGGCGAGGCGTGCGCCCGCTCCCTGATGCGCCTGGCCGTGCGCCCCAGGAGGCCCGCGCGGATCGGCTTCTCGACGAAGCGGTACGACAGGTCGGCCAGCAGCAGGGTGACGGCGAGCCGCGGCGCGAGCGCCTGCATGATCGAGATGTCGTAGTCCACGCCCGGCCGCGTGACGACGAACACCGGCCAGTGCCACAGGTAGATCGCGTAGGAGCGGTGGCCGAGCCAGCGCATGGGCGGCAGCGCGAGCACGCGCGTGACGCGAGCGGCCGGGTGTACGCAGGCGGCGATCAGCACCGCAGTCGCTACCGACACGACGGCGAGCCCGGGACGGAACGTGAAGTCCGCGAACTCGTCCCAGCGCATGAAGGTCCAGAGCAACACGCCGAGCGAGCCGAGTGCCGCGGCGTCGAGCATCCATGGCGCGATCGTGGGCGTACGGCGCTCGGCATCCCACGGACGCCAGACAACCGCGAGCAATGCGCCGATCAGCAGGCCGCTCGCGCGCGTGTCGGTGCCGAAGTACGCGCGCGTCGGATCGCCCGGCCGGAAGAGCAGCGCCATCGCGGCGAACGAGAGTCCGATCGCGCCGGCGATCCAGACCGCGCGGTCCCTGTCCGACCGGAACCGCGCGGCGAGCAGGCTCAGCATCAGGGGCCACAGCAGGTAGAACTGCTCCTCGATGGCGAGCGACCACAGGTGGCCGAAGGGCGAGGGCCGGCCAAGCTGCGCGAAGTAGGAGTGGTCGATGCCGATCAGGTACCAATTGGAGACGTAGGTGAAGGCGGCGAGCACGTCGCCGCGGATGCGCCCGACCTCCTCCGGCCAGCCGATCACGAACGCGACCGTGACGACGAACAGCATGAGGAACACCGCGGGCAGCAGGCGGCGCGCGCGCCGGACGTAGAAGGCGCCGATCGCGATGCGTTCGGTCGAACGATGCTCGGCGAGCAGCAGCGACGTGATCAGGTATCCCGACAGGACGAAGAAGACCTCGACGCCCAGGAAGCCGCCGAGGAACCGAATGAGGTCGGCGTGGTAGAGCAAGACGGCGACGACGGCGATCGCGCGGATGCCGTCGAGCGCCGGAAGAAGGGGAAGTCGTCGAGCCACCGGAGATCCCAGCCTTGCGTCTGTCCGAACGCTCCGAGTATAGGGATGCGGGACGACCGCTACAGTTGCTCGCCACGATGGACGGCGAGCTGGAGATCCGCCCGCACGGCTTGGTGATCGCCTCGGGATTCTTCTTCTTCCTGCTCGGCGGGGTCACGGCGGCCGGCGCGATCGCAACCTCGACGCCGCCGTTGTACGCGTTCGCAGCCGTCTTCGCAGGGTTCGCCGTTGCGACCATGCGTCTCGGCGTCCGGGTCGAGCGCGCCGCGATCATCGTGCGCAACTTCGTGACCACGACCAGGGTCTCCCGGGCCGAGGTGTCCGAGGTCGAGGTCGGCCGCCTCGGGACGACGACGCTCGGCCTGCTGCTTCGCCTGCGCGACGGCCGCCGCGTAAAGCTCTGGGCCGCGATGGACTGGCGGCCCGTCCCGTTCGGTCGCCCGAGCCGGTGGCTGCGCGAGCAGCACGCGCGCCTCGCGGGCGCGCTTCGCGCGGACGCCTAGGAGCGGTGCTCGGGGTTGGGGAAGTCGGGCTTGCAGCCCGCGTCCCACTCCGACCGCTGGTTGCCGTGCGCAGGGATCCCGCCCGCGTCCTTTAGCATCCGCGCGATGTGGAGCAGGTTCCAGGTCATGAAGGACGTGTTGCGGTTGGTGAAGTCGTTCTCGGGACCGCCCGAGCCGGGGTCGAGGTAGGACGGACCCGGGCCGGCTTCGCCGATCCAGCCCGCGTCGGCTTGCGGCGGGATCACGAAGCCCAGGTGCTGCAACGAGTACAGGATGTTCATCGAGCAGTGCTTGATGCCGTCCTCGTTGCCGGTGATGAGGCACCCGCCGACCTGGCCGTAGTAGAGGTACTGGCCGTTCGCGTTCAGCTCGCCGGACTGGCCGTAGAGCCGCTCGATCACCTTCGTGCACACCGACGACTTCTCGCCGAGCCAGATCGGCGAGCACAGCACGACGATGTCCGAGGCGCGCACCTTCTGGAAGATGGGCGGCCAGTCGTCGCGGTCGAACCCGTGCTCGGTCATGTCCGGGTAGACGCCCGGGGGGATCTCGTGATCGACGGCGCGAATCAGCTCGACCTCGACGCCGTTGCGGCGCATGATCTCCATCGAGATCGCGGCAAGCCCCTCCGTGTGCGAGACCTCGGGCGAGCGCTTGAGCGTGCAACTGATGAAGAGCGCGCGCAGATCGGAGAAGTCCCAACCGTGCTCGTCGCAGAGCTTTTCCATCTGCGGGGTGAGGGCCATGGCTTGCCTCCTTCACGCCGGCCGGGGCGGCCGGGTTGGCGGCAAGGCTACCGCTCGCTTCCGGCATCGCGCCGCGCGTTGACACAGACGTAACGGGCGCGCAACGCGCGCGGGGTAGCGTCGCCTCCCGAGAGCGTTGGGACGAGGGGGAATCGATGCGCAGGACGATCGTGGCACTGACCGTGCTGATCACGGCGATCGGCTTCGACGCGGGGACCGCCGGCCCGGCGGCCGTCGTCGGCGTGCTGACCCCCGGAGCCAGCCTGTTTTGGAACGGCGGGCGAGTCGGCGGCACCGTCGACCGAGCCGCGGGCGCGCCGGAGACCGCGTCTGCCGAATGCCCCGACGGACCGTGCTTCGTGTACGCGGTGGAGGTTGCAAAGCGAGCCGCGCGTCTCCGCATCGCGATCGACGTCCCCAACCGCAACGACCACTTCCGAATCCGAATCGTCTCCCCGAGCGGGGAGACGACGGAGTTCATGAACTTCAACAAGTTCAACGCGGAGGGCTTCGTCGCGGATCCCGCGCCGGGAACGTGGTCGGTCGCGGTCAGTCCGCTCACCGCCGAGTACTCCTCGTTCCGGCTGCGCGCGAAGCTCGAGAAGACCGAGTGGGCGCCGCCGGCGAGCCTGAAGAAGTGGCTGCCGAACCTGCGGGTTCCGCGCATCTGGGAACCGACCTTCGTGGCGCCCGTCACCGGGATCGCCGGCGTCATGTTCGACGACGTCAACCCGCCGCTGGAGGCGGCCGGCGTTCACCCCTTCTCGTGCACCGCCGACGAGATGCAGGGCGGCGCGCATCGGTGCCTGCGCTTCTCGTTCCAGATGGCCACGAGCGGGCCCGGCGCCTTCGACGTTCGGTTCGATCGGTCGACCGAGGTCGTCCACGGCGAGATGGTCCAGTGCATCGCGAAGCCGGGCGGCACGGCGATCGCGCGCCCCGCCGGAACGTACACCTTCCACGAGGTACACGGGCACTACCACTACGACGACGTCGTGCTGCACGAGCTCTTCCGCGTGAAGAACCGCGCGAAGGGCAAGCTCGTTCGAGCCGGGACCGGCGAAAAGACCGGCTACGGACCGGCCGATCAGTCGTTCGCGGACTGGACCGCGTTCAACCAGGCCGCCTCCGGCACGAGCGGCTCGGGCGACAACTGCCTGCCGGGATCGACCGGCCGCATCGGCCTGTCGCGCGGCTGGGGCGACGCCTACCGCTGGCAACGCCCGGGCAACTTCGTCGAGTTCGGCGACAACCCCGACGGCTGGTACGTGATCCGCACCACAGCCGACCCGCTCGACCACCTCAAGGAAACGAACGAGCACGACAACGCGGGCTACGCGTACGTGCGGATCATCGGCGACTCCGTGCGCCTGCTCGAACAGGGCATGGGCACCAGCCCCTGGGACCCCGACAAGGTCGTCAACCCGCACGACTAGCAGTGACTTCAGGCATGCGCGGATGAGAGTCGCATCTGCGGCCACACGGAGTTGGTACTCTCAAGCGCCGCTGCCTCGGGGGTCCGCTCGAAGCGAGCAAGCCAGTTCGATGAGACGCTCTCCAGCAGTCTTATCGAGGGTGGCTGGCTCCCCGGGTGGGGATCCCCGTCCGGTACCTGCCCGATTGCGTCTCTGTCCAGCTCGTTTCCCTCGTTTCGGAGCCGCGCCCGACACCCGCGTCGGCCGACACTCCTCCTATGCAGGTCGGTCCTATGCAGGTCGGGCTCTCTTGCCCCTCGCACCTCGGAGAGCTTTCTCGCTGAGGCTAACCAGTAGGTAGGACAATCCGCTGATAAGTATAGAACACTTGTTCGTATTGCCCCCGGGGGCCGGCGTTGCACTTATTTCAGTTAGTCGCTACTCTAGTCGACAAGAGGATCGAGATGCGCCCACTGATGCTGGAACCTGAGAAGGGCTCTGCGGAGGCCTTGCGTGAGCTTGTTGATCTGTTCCGCCGACTCCTGGCTTCGGAGGGCAGCGCCTCACTCGAAGCCAAGGCAGGCCAGTTCCGTATCTTTGGACCGACTGGTGAGCATGTGGATATCCCAGACAGCGTCTTCCAGCTTCTCGAGTTCGTCACGACCGATTTCGAGCACGGGCAGGCGGTTGCAGTCCTTCCGATCGACAAGCTTCTAACGACCACCGAAGCCGCAGAACTCTTGAACGTCTCGCGTCCGTACCTGGCGCGGCTGCTGGATCAACGCGTGCTTCCATTTGAGATGGTGGGAACCCATCACAGAGTCCGACTCAGTGATGTTCTCAAGTATCTCGAGAAGAAGGATGCAGAACGTCGAGCAGCCCTCGACGAGATGGTTCGGGAGGGAGAAGAACTCGAACTTCCCTACTGATCGCACAATGACCCAACAGCTAGGGTGACGTGATGGCCCTAGCTGTTGTCTTTGACGCGAACGTTCTTTACGGAATCGCGCTCACCGACTTCTTCATCACCGCTGCGGCAAAGACACGCTTCTATCGCATGTGCTGGAGTTCGGGAATCCTCGAGGAAGTCGCCAGAAACCTCGAGGAGAACCGACCCGATCTCGGCGACCGAGTTCGTCGCCGAATCGATCAGATGGAACGGGCGGTGCCAGAGGCGATGGTCGAGCCGCCACAGGAATTGATTGACTCCATGACCAACGATCCCAAGGATCGACATGTTCTCGCAGCTGCGGTCGTGGCCGAAGCGGCGATTCTTGTCACCTTCAACTTGAGCGACTTCCCTGCGGATGCTTGCGATCCGCACGGCGTGAAGGCCCAGCATCCGGACGAGTTCACTAGACGACTCGTAACGGAAAGCGCCAGCGGAGTGCTCGACGCCCTCGAGGAGATGGCAGGTCGCAAGACAAGTCCTCCGCGAACCGTCGACGAGATTATCGACAGGCTTGCGCAAGAACTCCCGTCCGCGATGCGGACACTTCGAGAAAGAGAAGCCTGGACGCGTAGATGATCGCCTGGCGAAGCTCGCCGTTGCTGCGCGGCTGCAACATCACTGGATCGCCGCGACAACCCTCAACTGCGGAGCCCACCTCGTCACATTCGACGACGACTTCGAGCGGATCCCGGGCCTGCCTCACACCAACTTTGGTCGGCTTGACTAGCGTCGTGGGAGGAGCAGGGTTCGAACCTGCGAAGGCGAAGCCACCTGATTTACAGTCAGGCCCCTTTGGCCGCTTGGGTATCCTCCCGTAGCCCGGCTTTCCGGCCGAGCGGCGCCCTAGTGTACCCTCCCGCCATGGCCAAGGATTCTTCTTTCGACGTCGTCTCCAAGGTGGATCGCCAGGAGGTCGACAACGCGCTCAACCAGGCGAAGAAGGAGATACAGCAGCGCTTCGACTTCAAGGGAACCGGCGCCGCCATCGAGTGGACCGGAGAACTCACGATCGAGATCACGGCGAACGCCGAGGACCGCTGCGCGGCGGCGCTCGAAGTGTTCAAGGAGAAGTGCGTCAAGCGCTCGGTCTCGTTGAAGGCCGTGCACGCGAAGCCGGTCAAGCCGACCGGCGGGGGCGGGTTCAAGATCGAGATCGACGTCAGCCAGGGCATCGACACCGACCGCGGGCGCCAGATCGTCAAGCGCGTGAAGGACGAGAAGCTCAAGGGCGTCCAGGTCGCGATCCAGGGCGACCAGCTCCGCGTGAGCGGCAAGAACAAGGACGACCTCCAGCAGGTGATCCAGCTCCTCAAGGACGAGGACTTCGGCATCCCGCTGCAGTTCGTGAACTACCGCTGAGGAGGCGCGCGATGGTGAGACGAATCAAGGTGGCGTCGGCGCTCGGCGTCGCGGTGCTCCTGACGCTCGGCCCGGTGCGGCAGGCCGGCGCGACCGACACCGACTGGTGCTCGGTCGATTCGACCAAGCCGTGCATCGTCTCGGCGACGCACGCCGGCAACCCGGTGGCGCCGGCCGACACCGACTGGGAGCCCTGGGTCTTCAAGTACAAGGTCGGCGGCTCGACGAACGTCGACTGGGGCTGGTTCCACAACATGGACAACGACCTCGGCGCCGGCGCGACATCCGAGGTCTTCGTGCTGCTGATCGACACCGGCTCGGTCATCCCGCGCGTCGCCTTCACCTACGGCGACGACGTCGTCGTCAACCGGATCGACGACGGCGACGGCACCTACAAGATCGAGATCACGGCGACCGCGATCGAGCTGAACGACAACGACGACTGCGATCAGAACGTCAACCCGTGGTTCTGCCCGGAGACGCCGAGCGACGCGTGGGACGGCTACCTCGGCGGCCAGATCACCAACTACAACGCCTGGGACGACGTCGCGCAGCGGGAGTCGATGTGGGGCATGAACTACTCGACGAACGTGGCCGCCACCAGCCTGCCGCCCGAGATCGTCAACGACCCGGCGACGGGCTACGAGCAGCTCCTGATCCGGATGGCGAGCCATCACTACCACCTGGACGGCTCCACGCTCTGGGAGGGCTTCGCGCACCTTCGGATCCCGAACGCCTTCCTGCGCTTGACCTACGGCGTCGACAACCCCGCCTCGATGACGGGCTCCGGCCTGATCGTCACCGGCGAAGGCAGCGCCGCCACCGCCACGATCGCCCAGGAGTCGGGCGCCGACGCCATGCTCGTGGACGTCGAGGGCATGCACTTCTCGGCGCGCAACGTCAGGATCAAGCGAGGAGTCATCACGCCCACGCGACCGACGAACGTGTCCACGAAACGCGCGACCGCGCACCGCGGCAAGGTCAAGTTCGACCCCGCGAAGGCGCGCGGCTCGAAGATCACCGGATACGCCGCGCGGTGCGTGGCCCGGCGCGGCTCGCACATCGTCTGGGGCTTCGACGGGGACTCGCCGGTCGTCGTCCGCCACCTGCGTCGCGGCGTCGCCTACGCCTGCCGCGTCCGGGCCAAGTCCAAGGCCGGACCCGGCACGTGGTCGGTCACGAAGAAGCTGGCGGCGCGGCCGTAGCATCCGCGTCGACCGGCCGTCTCCCGCCCGCTACCCTCACGCGCACATGAGCGCGCGCGACGGCGGGTACGGCTGGGTCAACGTCGGCGTCGCCGCGACCGCCCACTTCGTGGCCTTCGGACTGCTGCTGTCCTTCGGCGTGTTCTTCAGCGAGATACAGCGGGAGTTCGGGCGGGGCGCGGGAGCGACCGCGTGGGTCGTGTCGCTGGAGGGCGCCTTGATGCTGGGCGCGAGCGGACCCGCCGGCCTGCTCGCGCACCGGTTCGGCACCCGGCGGGTCATGGCGGTCGGCACGGTGCTCGTCGCGCTCGGCCTGCTGGGCACCTCGCGGGCCACCACGATCTGGCACGTCTACCTCGGGTACGGGATCGCGGTCGGGCTCGGCAACGCGATGTGCATCATCCCGGCGCTCAGCTCGGTCGGGCGCTGGTTCGAGCGGCGGCGCGGGCTGGCGGTCGGCCTGTCGGTCGCCGGGTCGGGCATCGGCTCGATGGTGCTGGCGCCGCTGTCGCGCGCGCTGATCTCCGCGTACGGCTGGCGGACGGCGGTCGTGGTCATGAGCGCGATCGCCTTCGGGCTGCTGACGGCCGCGGCGACCCTTGTGCGGGGAGAGGTGGCGGGCTCGCACGTTCCCGGCGTGCTGCGCTCGCTCGCGGGGAGCAGGACCTTCAGGCTGCTGTACATGTCCTCGGTCGTAGGCGCCTTCGGCTACTGGGTTCCGTTCGTGTTCATCGTGAAGTACGCCGAGGCGCAAGGGGTGGCCCCGACCCGCGCGGCGCTGCTCGTCGCGGTCATGGGGATCGGCAACACGAGCGGACGCATCGTCATGGGCGCCGTGGCCGATCGCGTCGGCCGGCTCCGCATCATCCAGGTGGCCGCCGCGGGGATGGCGACCGCGGTCTTCCTGTGGCCCCTCGCGCACTCGTTCGCCACGCTGTCGGTCTTCGGGATCGCCTTCGGCCTGTCCGCCGGCGCCTTCATCGCGCTGCTGCCCACCCTCACCGCCGACTACTTCGGCGTCGAGCGGCTGGCCGCCGCCACCGGCGCGATCTTCACCGCCGCCGCGTTCGGCACGCTGCTCGGCTCGCCGGTGAGCGGCTTCCTCGTGGACCGGACCGGCTCGTACACGACCGCGATCGTGCTGAGCGCGACGACGCTCGTGCTGAGCGGGCTGGCGTTGCTGCCCCTGCCCGATCCTCGCGCGACCACAGCCGTCGACGTGGCGCAAGCGCCGAGATAGGCTGGCGACTCGGGAGGGAGATCGATGGCCAAAGGCAGGGACAAGCCCAAGCGCGAGACGAAGAAGCCCAAGAAGGACAAGGGCCCGAAGAAGTGAAGCGGGGGCCGATGCCGGCCCCCGCTTCGCGCGCCTCGCCCCGCAGGTGCTGCGCCCTCGGTCTCTTAGAGACCGTTCATGCGAGCGCGGCAGGCTGAGTCCCGTGCACATCCTGGTCATCGAGGACGACCCGGCCCTGCGGACGGCGCTCGAGCGCGCGCTGAAGCTCGAGGGGTATGCCGTGACGCTCGCCGCGGACGGACGGCGGGGCCTGGAGTCGATGCGCGACGTCGCGCCCGACCTGATCGTCCTGGACCTCGGGCTGCCCGACATGGACGGGCTCGGCATCAGCCGGAGCCTGCGAGCCGCCGGGGACCGGACCCCGATCTTGATGCTGACCGCGCGCGCAGCGGTGAGCGAGCGGGTCGAGGGGCTCGACGCCGGCGCGGACGACTACGTCGTGAAGCCCTTCGCAATCGACGAGCTGTTCGCGCGCGTCCGCGCGCTGCTGCGCCGCAACCAGCCGGACGAGCACGACGGCGCAGTGAGCTTCGGCGGCCTGACGCTGGACCCTCGCACGCGAATCGTGACGCGGGGCGATCGAACGATCGAGCTGACGCGCACGGAGTTCTCGCTGCTGGAGCTGTTCCTGCGCAACCCCGGCACGGTCCTGACGCGGGACGTCATCTTCGACCGCGTGTGGGGGTACGACTTCGGGCCGACCTCCAACTCGCTCGACGTCTACATCGGATACCTGCGGCGCAAGACCGAGGAGCGCGGCGAGCCGCGCCTGATCCACACCGTGCGCGGCGTCGGCTACGTCCTGAGGGACGCATGACCTTTCGCACGCGAATCGCCACCGCCGCCGCCGCCGTCGTCGCCGTGGCCATCGTCGCCTCGGCCGCCGTCCTATACATGGCCGGTCGCCGCGAGCAGTTCCGTCAGATCGACCAGACGCTGATCGAGCGCGCGGCGGTGCTCGTTTCGACCGGCCGGCCCTTCGGCAGCGGGTTCGTGATGCCGGGGCCGCGCCTCGGGGCGCCGGGCGGGTACGCGCAGTACATCACCGTCCAGGGCGTGATCGTCTTCCGGTCCGAGGAAGCCGCGATCCCGGTGAGCGACGCCGCGCGCGAGGTGGCGGCCGGCGAGCGGCTCCGCGTGTTCGAAACGATCGAGGTGAACGGAACGCCGCTGCGGGTGCTGACGCACACGATCACGCAAGGGCTCGCCGTGCAGATCGCGCGACCGCTCGACGAAGTCAACAACGTCCTGCGCCGCCAGCGCCTCTACCTGCTGCTGATCGCGCTCGCCGGGGTCGGGCTGGCCGCGGGTCTCGGGCGGCTCGTCGCGCGCACCGCGCTGGCGCCGCTCGGGCGCCTGACGAGCGCCGCCGAGCGGATCGCCCGCACGCACGACCCCAGCGAGCCCATCCCCGTGGACGGCAACGACGAGATCTCGCGCCTGGCCGAAAGCCTGAACACGATGCTCGTCGCGCTCGACGGCGCGTTGCAGTCGCAGCGGCAACTCGTCGCCGACGCCTCGCACGAGCTGCGCACGCCCCTTGCGAGCCTGCGGACGAACATCGAGGTGCTCGCGCGCGCGACCGGCATGGACCCGGCCGAACGCGAGGCGCTGCTCGCCGACGTCCTGACCCAGATCGAGGACCTGTCGCTGCTCGTCGGCGACCTGGTGGACCTCGCGCGCGGAGACGAGCAGCTCCCCGAAGCGACCGAGCTGCGCTTCGACCAGATCGTCGCCGAGGCGCTGGACCAAGCGCGCGCCTACCGGCCCGCGACCTCCTTCGCCTCGACGCTGGAGCCGTGCGTCGTTCGCGGGGTCGATCCGCTGCTACGCCGCGCGGTGTCCAACCTGCTCGACAACGCCGCGAAGTGGTCGCCGCCGGACCGCGCCATCGAAATCGAGCTGTCGGCGGGCGGCGAGCTGCGGGTGCGCGACCACGGGTCCGGTATCGCCGAGGAGGACCTGCCGAAGGTCTTCGACCGCTTCTACCGGGCGCCGGACGCGCGCGCGATGCCGGGGTCCGGGCTCGGCCTTGCGATCGTGAAGCAGGTTGCCGAGCGCCACGACGGCTCGGTCGAAGCGCGCAACGCGACGGGCGGCGGCGCGGAGTTGGTCCTGCGCCTGCCGGCACGCGCGGCGCCCACAGCGCCCGCGACCGAAGCCGAACCGGCGCCCGAAGCCGAACCCGCGCCCTGACTCAGACGCGGGCGCCGAGGGCGCGGAGCTGCTCGAGGCGCTCGGCCAGCGGCGGGTGCGACATGAAGAGCTTCGCGATCCCCTGACCACGCAGCGGCGAGCGCAGGAACAGGTGCGAGACGGCCGGGCTCACCGGCAAGTCGGGGCGGTTCTTCGCGGCCGCCTCGATCTTGATCAGGGCGCTCGCCAGCGGGGTCGCGTCGCCGAGCAGCTTCGCGCCGGAGGCGTCCGCTTGCGCCTCGCGCGAGCGCGACACGGCCATCTGGACCATCGCCGCCGCGATCGGCGCGAAGAGCCATGCCACCAGCAGTCCGAGCCCGCCGCCCTCGCGGTCGCGGCCGCCGCCGAAGATCGAGGCCCACATCGCCATCCGGGCGAGCATCGTCACGGCCGCCGCCACCGTGGCCGCCACCGCCCCGATCAGGATGTCGCGGTTGCCGACGTGGGAGATCTCGTGCGCGAGCACGCCCGCCAGCTCGTCCTCGTTCAGGACCTGCAGGATGCCCTCGGTCACCGCCACCGCCGCATGCTCGGGGTTGCGGCCCGTGGCGAAGGCGTTCGGCTGTGCGCCGGGCATGACGTAGAGCCGAGGCATCGGCAGGCCGGCCTTCTGCGTGAGGGTCCGCACGACGCGGTAGAGCCACGGCACCTCGGCCTCGCTCACCGGCCGCGAGCGCGTCATCTTCAGCACGATCTTGTCGCTCCACCAGTAGGTGGCGAAGTTCATCGCGACGGCGATGAACAGGAAGAAGGCCATTCCCGCGTTCGAGCTGCCGAACAACGCGGGCCCGACCCACGCGCCGACGAGCACGAGCAGTCCGCCCAGCGCGCCCAGGAAAACGAACGTTCGAAACGTGTTCTTCGCGGTCATCGAATCCCACCCATCCTTTCGGCTCTCAAGGGTAGCGACGACCGGGGAGCCGCGCGCGCGTCCTCAGCCGTTTCTCGGGCTCAGAAGGCGACGAGCGTCGAGCGCGGGCTGAAGTGGTGGAAGAACTCGGGGTAGACGGTGACGGCCGCGATGACGAGGGCCATCAGCGCGAGCGCCGCCGCGATCGAGTAGGGGACGCCGATCCGCGAGGTCTCGGCCGGTTCGCGCAGGAACATCCGCTTGCCGACGCTCAGGTAGTAGAAGAGCCCGACGACGGCGTTCGCGACGCCGATGGCGGCGAGCCAGAGCGTCCCGGTGCCGATCGCGGCTCGGAAGACGAACAGCTTGGCCCAGAAGCCGGCGGTCGGGATCATCCCCGCGAGCGAGAGCAGGAAGAACAGCATCGCGACGGCGAGCGCCGGCTCGCGCTGCGCTAGCCCTTCGTAGTCGGCGATGTCGTTGCTCGGGTGCTTGCGCCCCACCGCGATCGCGACCGCGAAGGCGCCGAGGTTCATGAACGAGTAGATGAGGATGTAGGTGAGCACGGCGGCGAACGCTTCGTTCTGCAGGTCCGCTCCCTTGCCGGCGACGATCCCGAAGGGCAGCAGCATGTAGCCCGACTGCCCGATCGAGGAGTAGGCGAGCATGCGCACGAGGTTGGTCTGCGACATCGCGACGAGGTTGCCGACCGTCATCGTGATCGCGGAGATGATCGCGAACCCCGGCGCCCACACGTGGGTGTAGTCGGGGAAGGCGACGAAGGTGAGCTGCAGCAGCCCGACGAACCCGGCCGCCTTGGAGGCGACCGACAGGAACGCCGCGACGGGCACGGGCGAGCCCTCGTAGGTGTCGGGCGCCCAGAAGTGGAACGGGACCGCGGAGACCTTGAACGCGAAGCCGGCGACGATCAGCAAGATGCTCGCCGTGACGAGCGGCGCGTCGCCCTGGGCGCGCAGCGCCTCGGCGATCGCGCTGAGGTTGGTCGACCCGGTGACGCCGTAGATCAGCGACATGCCGAAGAGCATCACGGCCGAGGACAGCACGCCGAACAGGAAGAACTTCACCGCGGCTTCGTTCGAGCGGTCGTCGGCCTTCTTGAAGCCGGCCATCACGAACCCGGGGATGCTCACCAGCTCCAGCGCCACGAACAGCGCCAGCATGTCGCGCGCGCTTGCCATCGCGACCATGCCCAGCAGACTCGACAGCAGCAGGAAGTAGAACTCGCCCTGGATGCGCTCGGCTCGTTCGGCGAGGTAGGTGACTGAGATCAGGATCGTCAGGCCGCCGACCGCGAGGAACAGGAACTTGAACAGCATCGCGTAGCCGTCGAGGACGAACATGCCGCCGAAGGTCTCGCGCCCGCCGGCGGGCCGGTCCCCCACCAGCGTCGCCAGCGCGATCGCCGCGGCCCCGATTCCCAGCGCCGAGACCACCGCGTTGAGCGGCTTCGCGCGCGAGGGAAGGAACAGGTCGACGACGAGCACGACGACCGCCGCGACGGTCAGCGCGATCTCCGGCGCGATCGCGTGAAGGTCGACGTTCAGCAGCGCGTCGGTGGAGACCTGGGCGAGGACGCTCATCTCAGAACAAGCTCGCGAGGGCCGTCACGGCGTCGTTGGTCATGTCCAGCACCGCTCGCGGGAAGACGCCGAGCGCGACGATGCCAACGAGCAGCGGCGCCCACGCGACCCACTCCATCGTCCGCACGTCGTCGATCGAGGCGTCGGCCGCCCACTTCTCGCGCAACTGGCCGAGCCCGAGCCGCCGAATCAGCCAGAGCATGTAGCCCGCGGTCAGGATCGTGCCGACGCCGCCGAGCACCATGTACGAGCGGTAGAGCCCCTGGTGGAGCCCGTCGGCCGGGCGGAAGGCGGCGAGCAGCGCCAGCACCTCGCCCCAGAAGCCCGCCAGGCCGGGCAGGCCGAGCGAAGCGATCCCGGCGAAGACGAACACCGCTCCCATCCGCGGGATCTTCGTCAGCAGCCCCGGCCCGATGTCGTCGATGACGCGCGTGTGGTAGCGCTCGTACATCGACCCCGCGAGGAAGAACAGCATCCCGGTAATGAGGCCGTGGGCCACCATGCCGAAGACGGCCGCGTTGATCCCGACGTCGGTCAGCGTCGATATGCCGAGCATCACGAAGCCCATGTGACCCACCGAGGAGAACGCGATCAGCCGCTTGATGTCCTTCTGCGCCAGGCAGCACAGCGCGCCGTACAAGATCGAGATCACCGCCAGCGCGCCGATGTAGGGGGCCCACGTGCGCGCCGCGTCGGGCAGCAGGGGCAGCGCGATGCGGATGAAGGCGTAGGTCCCCATCTTCAGCAGGACGCCGGCAAGCAGGACCGAGCCGACCGTCGGCGCGTCGCCGTGCGCGTCGGGGAGCCACGTGTGGAACGGCCACATCGGCACCTTGATCGCGAAGCCGAGGAACAGGCCCAGGAACACCAGGTGCTGGAACCCGACCCCGCCGAAGGTCTGGCCCTGCAGCAGGATCATGTCGAAGGTGTGGTTGCCGTCGGGCCCGACCGAGCGGAAGTACATCGCCAGAAAGCCCAGCAGCATGAACACCGACCCGAACAGCGTGTAGAGGAAGAACTTGATCGCGGAGTATTCCTTCCGCTCGCTCCCCCAGATGGAGATGATGAAGTACATCGGGACGAGCACCATCTCCCAGAAGACGAAGAACAGCACCAGATCCAGCGAGGTGAACGTGCCGGCCATGCCGGTCTCCAGCAGCAGGACCAGCGCGAAGAAGCCCTTGAGGCGCCCTTCGGGCTTCGGGGGAACGCGCAACGTGTAGAGCACGCACAGGAAGGTCAGTAGCGCCGTCAGGACGACCAGCGGCAGCGAGATGCCGTCGATGCCCATGTGGTAGCGGGCGAAGATCGTCTCGATCCAGCTCGTGTCGACCTCGAACTGGAACGCGCCCGTGCGATCGAAGTCGAACCGCGCGAGCGCGACCAGCGAGAACACGAAGGCCGCGCCGGACGCGACCACCGCGAGCGCCTTCATCGCGACCTCGTTGCCGCGCGGCACCAGCGCGATCAGCACGCCTCCCACCAGCGGCGTGAACACCACCAGCGAGAGCAACCAGTCGTCGAACATGCTTTCCCCCTACGCGAATCGAATGAAGAGCAGCGCCAAGACCGCGGTGCCGCCGAACAGCACGGCCGCGTATCGCTGGACATTGCCCGATTGGACGTACCGGAGCAGGCCGCTGGACGTGCGCGCGCCGATGCCCACGCCGTTCACCGCTCCGTCGATGACCTTCTGATCGACGACCGAATAGAGCCCGCGCGCGAACCAGGTCGCGGTCGCCGCGGCGCCGTTGACCGCGCCGTCGAACACGTTCTGGTTGAGCCAGTACATCGCGCCCGAGACCGTGTCCCGGACCGGCAGCACGATCGCGCGCATGTAGAACTCGTCCAGGTAGTACTTGTTGACGAGCAGCGTGTGGAACCAGCCGAGCCTCGTGACCGGATCGACCGCAGGCGCGGGCGCGTAGAGCCGGCGCCCGAACCAGATCCCGCCGACCGCGACCGCCAGCGACACGACGATCAGCACGATGTCGGCGCCCGGCACCTCGGTGACGCCCCCGACGGCGGCCCATGCGCCGAACCCGCTCTGGTTGCCCGGCAGCCCCGCGAAGCCGGCGACCGCGCCCAGGATCGCGAGCACCGTCAGCGGGATCGTCATGGTCTTGGGCGATTCGTGCGGGTGACCGTGCCCGCGGTACTCGCCCTCGAAGGTCAGGTGGAAGGCGCGCGACATGTAGAACGCGGTCAGGAACGCCGTGAGGATCCCCGAGCCGTACACGATGTAGCCGACGACGTCGGTGCCCGGCGAGTGCGCCGCGGTGCCCGCGCCCACGTGGAACGCCTCGGTCAGGATCTCGTCCTTCGACCAGAAGCCGGCCAGCGGGAAGATGCCGGCGAGCGCGAGCGACCCCACGCCGAACGTCCAGTAGGTGGTCGGCATGAACCTTCGCAGGCCCCCCATGTCGCTCATGTTGTTCGAGTGCACCGCATGGATGACCGATCCGGCTCCCAGGAACAGCAGCGCCTTGAACCACGCGTGCGTGAACAGGTGGAAGATCCCCGCGTTGCCCGCGCCGACCCCGAGCGCCGCCGACATGTACGCGAGCTGGCTGATCGTCGAATACGCGAGCACCTTCTTGATGTCGTCCTGGACCATCGCCAGCAGCGCCGCCATCAGCATCGTGAACGCGCCGATCAGCGCGACGACGTTCAGCGCCGCCTCCGATCCCTCGAAGATCGGGAACGCGCGCGCGACCAGGAAGATCCCGGCGGTCACCATCGTCGCCGCGTGGATGAGCGCGCTGACCGGCGTCGGGCCCGCCATCGCGTCGGGCAGCCAGACGTGGAGCGGGAACTGCGCGCTCTTACCGATCGCGCCGCCGAACAGCAGGATCGCGCCCGCGGTCAGCGTCACCGTCCCGATCTCGCCGCCCTCGACCAGGTGCAGGATCTCGCCGATGTTGAACGTGCCGGCCGCGGCGAAGATCACGAAGATGCCGATGAGGAACGGGATGTCGCCGGTCTTGGTGACCACGAACGCCTTGATGGCCGCGTTGGCGTTCTCGCGCTCTTCCCAGTAGTGCCCGATCAGCAGGTACGAGCAGACACCGACCAGCTCCCAGCCGATCAAGAGCTGCAGCAGGTTGTTGCTGATCACCAGCAACAGCATCGAGCCGGTGAACAGGTTGAGCGCGGTGAAGTACCACGTGAAGCGCGGCTCGCCCTTCATGTACCCGCTCGAATAGAGCTGCACCATCGCCGAGACGCCCGTCACGACCACGAACATCACCGCGGTCAGCCCGTTGACGAGCATCCCCAGCTCCAGGCTGAGCCCGCCGCCGAACGGGAACCAGTCCAGCGCGCGCTCGACCGTGGGCCCGCCGCCGCCGACGTAGTCGGCCAGCACCCACAGCGCGAGCACGAGGTCGGCGAGCATGAGCGTGATGCCGATCTCCGCGCCGCCTTTCGGCAGCCGCTTGCCGAACCACCAGATCAGCAGCAGCGACACGAACGGGATGGCCGGGATCAGCCAGGCGTGCTCGGTCGCCCAGTTGCCCGCGCCGGCGGCCAGCTCCAAGGCCGCCTCTTCCGCGGCGAGCAGCGCGCCTACCACTTCAGCAGATCCACTTCGTCGACGTTGATGCTCTTGCGGTTGCGGAAGATCAGCAGCACGATCGCGAGCCCGACGCCGACCTCGGCGGCGGCGATCGTGATGACGAACAGGCTGAAGATCTGCCCGATGGCGACCTGGTCCTGGAGGTAGGCGTTGAACGCGACGAGGTTGATGTTGACCGAGTTGAGCATCAGCTCGATCGACATCAGGACAAGGACCGCGTTCTTGCGCGCCAGCACACCGTAGACCCCGACGCTGAACAGGAACGCGCCGAGGGTGAGGATCCACGCGAGGCTCATCGTCTAATCCCTCTTCGCCAGGACGATCGCGCCCACCAGGGCCGCGAGCAGCAGGACGGACACCAGCTCGAAGGGAAGGATGTAGCGCTCGAACAGCGACTGGCCGATGTCGTTGGTGCGAACGACCTGGTCGAGCGGGATCTTCTCGTCGCCGAAGGCGTCCCAGATCAGGTAGGTGAAGACCCCGAAGATCGCGCCGGACGCCAGCAGCGCGATCCCCCGCTGCTGGTTGTCCAGCGTCGTCCGCCCGATCGGCGCCGCGGTCAGCATGAGCCCGAATAGCAGCAGGACGATGATCGCGCCGACGTAGATCAGGATCTGCGTCCAGCCGACGAACTCGGCCCCCATGATCAGGAACAGCACGCCGATGCCGGCGAGCGCCACGACCAGGTACAGCGCGGCTCGCACGACGTTCTTGCTGACGACGACGGCCACCGCGGCGAGCGCGGTCAGCAGCGAGAAGCCGAGCGCGACGATCGCGGGCCAGGACGTCATTCGGCACCGCCCCCGTAGTCCTTGGCCTGCGCGGCAAGCTCCTTCGGATCCTCCGCGCCGTCGTCCAGCGCCGGGGGCGGCGGGACGAGCTTCATCCACTCGCCGAGCGTCGGCATCTCGTGGGTCAGCTCGGTGATGTCGTCGGTCGAGTACTCGAAGTGCGGCGACCAGAACAGCGCGTCGAACGGGCAGACCTCGACGCAGATCCCGCAGTACATGCACAGCGCGTAGTCGATCGCGAAGCGGTCGAGCATGTTCCGCGTCCGCGCGCGAGCGCCCGGCGTCTTCGGCGGCACCTTCTCCTTGTGGGAGTCGATGTAGATGCACCAGTCGGGGCACTCGCGCGAGCACAGCATGCAGACCGTGCAGTTCTCTTCCTTCAGCGCGATGATCCCGCGTGTGCGCGGCGGCAGGTCCGGCTTCACGTGCGGGTACTGCTGCGTCGTCGCGGGCGTGAGCATCGTGCGCAGCGTGACGCTCAGCCCCTTGGCGAGGCCGTAGACGGCGCCGATCCCCTTCTTCGAGGCGATCGTGCGCTCCAGGGCGCGCAGCTTCTCGAGGCGCTCGGCGCTGATCATCTAGAAGGCCACCTTGAAGATCATCGTGAGCAGGATGTTCACCAAAGCGATCGGGATCAGGTACTTCCACGCCATCTTCTGGAGCTGGTCCTCGCGCAGGCGCGGGTAGGTCGCGCGCAGCCAGATGATGAAGAAGGCGAGCAGACCGACCTTGCCGAGCGTCCAGATCGGCGCCGGGATGAACGGGATCAGCAGCCCGTGCCAGCCGCCGAGGTAGAGCACCGTCGCCACCGCCGACAGCGCGACGATCCCCGCGTACTCGGCCAGCAGGAACATCGCGAAGCGCACGCCGGTGTACTCGGTCATGTGACCGAAAATGATCTCGGAGTCCGCGATCGGCATGTCGAAGGGAGGGCGCGACAGCTCGGCGAGGCTCGCCAGCAAGAAGAGCGCGAAGCCGGCGAACTGCGGGATGACGAACCAGTAGCTGTCCTGCGCCTCGACGATCCCGACGAGTGAGATCGTGCCCGCCTGCATCGCGACGGCGCTCGCGGCGAGCACCAGCGGCAGCTCGTATGCGATGAGCTGCGCGGCGCCGCGGATCGCGCCGATGAGCGCGAACTTGTTGGCGCTCGACCAGCCCGCCATCAGCATGCCGATGACGCCGATCGCGCTGATCGCCAGCACGAAGAACAGCCCGAGGTCGAAGTTCTCGCCCCAGATGCCGTTGGCGGGGTTGTCTCCGGGTCCGGGCCCGAAGGGCAGCACCAAGAACACCAGGATCGTGGGAACCAAGGCCACGATGGGTGCGACGGAGAAGACCTTGCGGTCGGCCGCCGCCGGGATGATGTCCTCCTTCTGGATGAACTTCACGCCGTCGGCGATGAGCTGCGCCCAGCCGTGAAACTTGCCGGCCTCCATCGGCCCGAGCCGCGACTGCATGTGCGCGAGCCCCTTGTGCTCGGCATAGCCCACGACCATCGGCGCGGTCAGGAAGACGAGCAGCACCGCGACCACCTTGAAGACGAGCACGATCCAGGGGTTGGCGAACAGCTCGTTGAAGATCACCGGCGCGCCCCCCTGCTCGTCCTCATCGATCGACGTCCCCGACGACGAAGAACACGCTGCCGAGCACCGCGATCAGGTCCGGCAGCAGGATCCCCTCCAGCAGGTACGGGATCATCGAGACGTTGTGGAAGGACGGCGTGCGCATCTTGAGCCGCCACGGCTCCTTCTCACCACGCGAGACGAGGTAGTAACCCAGCTCGCCCAGCGAGTTCTCGACGCGCGTGTAGGTCCAGCCCTCCGGCGGCTGGATGTACTTCGGCATCTTGCCCGGCAGGATCGCGCCGGCCGGCATCTTGTCGTGCACCTGCTCGATGATCTTCAGCGACTCCTCGATGCGGCGGTACAGCACGACGAAGCGGTCGTAGCAATCGCCGTTCTCGCCAACCGGCACGTCGAAGTCGACCTCGTCGTATTTCAGGTAGGGCTCGGTCTTGCGGGCGTCCTCGGCCACCCCGGATGCCTGCAGGATCGGGCCGCTGACGCCGTAAGACTTGGCGACCTCGCCGGGCAGCACGCCGATGCCGACCGTGCGCTTGCGAAAGATCTCGTTGCCGAGCAGCAACCCGTCGTAGTCCAGCAGCCGGTGCCGGATCTTGCGGACCAGCGCGGCCGAGTGCTTCAGGAACCCCGCCGGCAGGTCCTCCTTCAGCCCGCCGACGCGGTTGTAGGTGAAGTGCATGCGCGCGCCGGTCGCGGCCTCCAGCAGGTTCTGGATGTCCTCGCGTTCGCGGAACGCCAGGAACATCGGCGTCATCGCGCCCAGCTCCAGCCCGAAGGAGCCGAGGAACATCAGGTGGTTCAGCACGCGGTTCCACTCGGCCATCAGCATCCGGATCCACTGCGCGCGCTCCGGCACCTCCATCTCCATCAGCTTCTCGACCGCCAGCACGACGCCAAGCTCGTTACCGAAGGCGCTCAGCCAGTCGTGGCGGTTGGACAGCGCGATGATCTGCCGGTAGTCGCGCACCTCCGAGAGCTTGTCGAAGGCGCGGTGCATGTAGCCGATGACCGGCGTGGCCGTGGCGATGCGCTCGCCGTCGAGCGTGAGCACGACGCGAAGCACGCCGTGGGTCGAGGGGTGCTGCGGCCCGATCGACAGCGTCATCTCTTGCGTGGCGAACTCCGCCTCGGCGCCGGCGATCACGACCTGGACGCCCTCGCCGGGGCCGCCGGGGATCGTTCCCGCCTGCCGCAGCTCGGTGGGCCCCGCCATCATTGTGACGGTGACACCTCCTCCGGCTCCTTCTCGCCCGGCCACTCCTTGGCCTCGCGCGTCATCAGCTTGAAGTCCTTGCGCAGCGGATGGCCCTCGAACTCGACCGGCAGCAGCAGCTTCACCAGGTTCGGGTGCCCGGCGAAGTCGATGCCGAACAGCTCGTTCGTCTCGCGCTCGCACCAGTTGGCGCCGAGCCACACCTCCGACAGCGTCGGCAGCGACGGGTTCTCGCGCCCGAGCACCGTCTTGACGTTGACGTGGTGCTGGCGGCGGACCGAGTAGACGTGGAGCACGACCTCGAAGCCCTCGGCCTCCAGGTCGACCGCGGTCAGGAACGTGCAGAAGTCGAAGTGGCAGTGCCCGCAGTCGCGCAGGTGCGTCGCGACTTCGACCCACCGGGCGGGCGCTACCCAGACCGAGACCTCGCCGTGCGCGACCTCGCTGCGCTCGACGGCGCCGGTGGCGTCCGTGAGGTGCTGGACGATCTCGTCGGGGCTCATCACTCGTCGCGGATCGCGGTCTGGTGGATGGGTCCGCCGCCGACCACGATCGGCTCGGTCGCGCGACGCCGCGCGAAGTGGTCCTTCAAGCTCTCCTGGCCGATGCGCTCCTGCAGCTTGAGGATCCCTTCGAGCAGCGCCTCGGGCCGCGGCGGGCACCCCGGCACGTAGACGTCGACCGGCACGATCTGGTCCACGCCCTTGGTCACCGAGTAGGAGTCCCAGAAGGGCCCGCCGCAGTTCGAGCACGACCCGAAGGAGATCACGTACTTCGGCTCGGGGATCTGCTCGTAGACGCGCTTGAGCGCGGGCGCCATCTTGTCAGTCAGCGTCCCGGCGACGACGAGCATGTCGGCCTGGCGCGGCCCGTGCGCGACCGGGATCACGCCCAGGCGGATGAAGTCGTGCCGGCTGGTGGAGGCGGCGATCAGCTCGATCGCGCAGCACGCGAGCCCGAAGTTCATCACCCAGAGGCTGTACTTGCGGCCCCAGTTGAGGATGAACTTGGCGGGCTTCGGGAAGTTGACTTGCTCGACGAGCCCCATCAGTCGGTCACACCCACTCCCTCACACCCACTCCAGGACCTTCTTCTTCCATGCGTAGAGCAGGCCGACAGCCAGGATGACCACGAACACGATCATCTCCACCAGGACCAGCCCCGCGTTGGGGAACCGCTCGAAGATCGTGGCGAAGGGGAAGAGGAACACCGCCTCGACGTCGAAGATCACGAACAGGAAGGCGTAGATGTAGTAGCGGATCTGGGTCTGGCTCCAGCCCTCGCCGACGGGGTCCACGCCGCACTCGTAGGTCGTGTACTTCTCGGGCCGGGCGAAGGTCGGCCGCATGATCCGGTTGACCAGAAACCCGACGGCGACAAAGCCCGCGCCGGCCACCGCGAGCACGCCCAGAGTCCCGTATTGCCAGAAGTAATCCGTCACCTGAACTCCCCGTTCGCGCGCTCGTGCTCGCACCCTTGTGAAGGCGCTCACGAGCGGCGCGCGGCGCATCGTATCGCAGCCACTCCGACCACCCAAAACGGTGGGAAGCTAGGTGGCGTCGGTCAGAGCAACTCGATGAACTCCTGCCTGCTTATCCCTGCGACACGCAGAATCCCGTGAAGCGTGCCGGTCTTGAGATCGCGGTTGTGCATGGGGACGGACACGGCTTTCTTCAGCGCGGGGTGCACCATGATGTGGTGGGAACCGCGAACCCGATCCAGGCGCCAGCCCTTCTTCTCCAGCACCCGGACGAGTTCCCTCGGCTTGACCGCCGGCAGCTTCGCGCTCACGAAGCGCGAATCACGACTCGATCCCGCTCGCTCGCGGGCGGGTCCCACCCCTGCCCGCGCATGGCATCGAGGTATCCCTCGATAGCCTCTTTCGCCATCGCCAGAGCGTCGTCACGACTCTCCCCCTCCGTGACCACATCCGGCAACTCAGGGACGAGAACGGTGAACCCACCCTCGTCTTGGGGAACGAGGATGACCTCGTACTCGCGCTCCCTAGCCATCACTCGATACCTCCTTCTCAGTCATTAGAGTCCGCCATCCGATTGGCTGCTCATCCTTGAGTCGTCCGCCCAACAGCCCGTTGCACGCGCAAGTTAGACCGCACTCGTGGCGCTCGCCCGCTCGTGGAGTGCCTCCGGAGCGATATCAGCGCCATTCGGCCACGTGATCGTGCCTGCTTCCACGAAGAATCGCTTGAAGAACTCGGGAGATCGCAGCGGTTCGAACATCGGTCCTGAGAGCCAGTCCTCGAAGTCCACGATCGAGTCCAAACCATCGTTGAACACAACCCTGATCCGGAATCCGTCCACGTATTCAGCCGCGGTCACGAGCGGGAGCGGTTCCATGGGAGCATTCTACTGGAGCGGCTCGATCCGTTCGAGGCGTTCCCCGCCTCGCGCCCGATCCCAATCGGCGGCCAGTTCCACAGCGTGCGCCCGCGCCCACTCCTCGATGAGTCTCTTGGCGGTCCGAGACCGGAGCTGGCCAGCCAGCGGCGTTCCGTCGAAGGTGAAGGTCGCCTGTTCGCCCTGATGCTCCGCATGAAAATGGGGTGGAGCGTGGTCTCGGTAATACATGCGGATCACGATTCCGAAGAACGTCGAGATGACGGGCATGCGGCGATCGTATCTCGCCGCAGGGACGGCCTAACGACCCGGCGCGTCAGCGGCCGGATGCCGCAGGCGGACGGCCCCTTGCACGCGCGAGTTAGCTGGCAATCTCCGTGCTGATCGCATCGGGTTCCAGGATAAGGGCATGGGGCATCCAGCAGTCCGATTTCTCTGTGCCCACTGCGTGTCCTTTCCGGCAGAGGACGTTGGGACCGTCCAACCCGTCGAGACCACAGCACCCGTTCAGTCGGGAGGGGTCGTCCGTGCGTCGGATGTTCCTCGCATCGTGAAGATTCATGATTACTTTGCCCTCGGTTCCCGTGAAGAACGAGCCGTCCGAGAGAACGTAGCGTCCTTCGGGTACATGGGGTGCGTTATCTGCATCGGATAGAGCGGTGAGATCGGCAAGCTCTTCGAGATGGCTCGAGAGCTCCGTCTTGCACAGCTGGCAACGAAACATGTGGCTCATCCGATGTTAGCCGGGTTAACTCCTTCTTGAAAAGACCGGGTTAACACCCGTCTGAGCAGATAACACCTAGTCGACGCGGGTCGAGGAGTCAGCTTGCCATGATTGACTTGCAAGAACCCTCGCGCGAAGCCCTTTGGACATTTGTCCAGAGCGAGCTATGCGCTCGCGCCCAGCGGTTCGAGCGGGCGGGCGGGGATCGCCGGGAGCGGGGACTCGGTGGGCCCCTCGAACGGCGCGCCAGCGACGTGAGAGGGAGGACCGCAGTGAGCGAACTCGGTGACGCGGTCACGCGTCGCCGAGTTCGGGAACGGGTCCCCGCGGAGGCGAGCCACGCCCGCCTGCGGACCCTCAGAGGAGAGGCAACCCGGCAGGCTCGCGCAGGTCAGGACTCTACGACGACGTCGATCCGGCTCGCGCGCAAAGGCAGGAAGCCAAGGAACGCGTACGTGCGCCGGATGGCGATCACCGTGGTGTCGTACCGATCTGCGAGCGCGCGCGCGGCGGCGGCCGGGCTCTTGCCCCGCGCGAGCGCCGGTCCGTCCTCGATCCCGATCAACTCGACTGTGGCGGTGACCGTGGCCTCGATGCGGCCGCGCCGCAGGACGGGCTCCTCCGGCCGAAGCGACCCCTCGACGATCGCATGCGCCTCAGGCAGCAGCGGCTCGAGCTGCTCGAGCGCCCGGTCTTCGAGCGCGCGAACGCTGAAGGCCGCCGCTCGCGCGTTGACGCGGGCCGTGACCGACGGCGTCGAGCACGAGTAGCAGTCGACCGCGTTCCATGCCTGCCCGTCCCGGATCGTGACCTCGCGATCGAGCATGATCGTGCCGTCGAACCCCTTGCGCGCGGCCGCGCGCTCGGTCCGGTCCCGGATCGCCGTCGTCGCCGCCTCGCGCGCGGCACGGCGAGCGGCTTCGACGTCGGGCACGCGAACCAGCGGTACGCCCGCGTCGCGTCCGCCCGTGATCGACTTCAGGTTCGCCGTGTACACGTTCACGCCGTCGAGCTGCTTGACCTCGGTGTACTCGACGTAGTGCTCGCCGGCGTGATTCGCGTCGTCGCCCGCCTCCAGCGCGACGATCGGAACCTCGAGCGAGCGCAGATGGCACTCCTCGGCGACGATGAAGAGCAGGAAGATGGGGAAGCCGCACCGCTCGCGCGTCGGCGAGATGCGCGCCGCCGCGGTGGTTCGGTACAGGACGTCGCCCGCCTCCAAGCACCGCCGATCGTTGTTCTTCGCATGCTTCGCGCACGACCCGACGATTGTCCCGGCCGGCACCAGGCTCGACGGCGCCTCCTGCTTCCGCTCCGAACACCCCCCGAACGGCTGGTTGCACGTGCGCGGACAACAGAAGAAGATCACCGACCCCTCCGCCCGAGCCGCCGTCGAGCGCCCCGTCGGCTCGACGGGGCGGGTCACGCTCGACGCCGCGGTCACCTCCGCCGCCGGCACCGACACGCGCGTCTGCACCTGCGCGGGAGCCGCCAGCACGACCGTCGCCCGCGGCGCGAGCGCGAACATCCCCGCCAGCGTCAGCACCACCGTGATGGCAGCCGCAAGCCAAAGAATCCGCGACTTCGTCCCCGTCCGAGCGTCCGAGTTCTCTGGCATCGAGCCGTTACCCGGCGCGCTGTGTGCGGTTGAAGCGGACCGAGATAGACAACGAGCGCAACGGTGCGTTCAAGCTACCGCGCCTCGTCGAGTGGCCTGACGGCGATCACATCGCGTTCTTCGACTGGACGCACGTCATCGATCCTCAGAGTCAGCACGGCCTGCGTTCTTCCCGATCCCGTCACGAACTCGACCTCCAAGCCGTCGGGTTCGTAACGCTCGACCACAGTGCCAAGGTCACCACGACGGAGCCCGTGCTCCGGGACGTCTCGAGCAAGGACAACGGTCTGAAGCAGTTCATATCTCATGGCCTCGCTCCTGGGAACGCCGTCACGAACCTCGGGGCATCCTCACCCGTAAGGATAATCCAGACCGACACGACCTGAGCCTCCTTTCCGCCAGGCCCGCGCAACGGTCCGCTAACGGTGTATTTCCGGCCAAACGCCGTCTCTTCCATTGAAGCGATTCCCTCGACAGCGTGCATCCTGAGATCAGCGAGCAAGGTTCCCCACGCCTCGGGCGTATAGCCGAGAGCTGCGAAGAACTTCGCCTTGAACTGCCCAACTGGATGCGACGAAGACAGAAGGTAATCGCGTACCTTGCGAGGCTCAACGACGGCCTCGTTGGCACCTTCGAACGACATCGCGCGACTCTACAGCGCCGCAGGGACACAACAGACCGACGGATCGGTTCACAGCACGTGTCGACAGCGAGGACCAATCACGAGGTGGCTGTTTGGCCGCTTGCGCGCTTCGGTCGGTCGGCGTTCAACCGATCGTGCTCGTCACTACCCACTCCTTCTCTTCCAACATCTTTGGGACCTCCGTCAACGCGCGGCTGAGCGACGCTTCAATCCCCCCACGCTCAAAGCTAGCGAGCGTTTGAGGGCGGGTCACCGTCGTCCATGTTCTTGCGTACTGGGTTCCAGTAGAGGACGTTTAGCGTGGCGAGCGCGGCGAAGGCAAGCGCCTCCCACTGACGCGTGACGAAGAACCCGATCACTCCGAACACCGCAAAGACCGAGCCGAGCACGACCTGCCACGTAGCGTGCCTTCCGACGCGCCGGCGGACCTTTTCGTCCCTCGGTTCCCTGAACATCAGCCGCTCGTTCCAATCCGCGGTCGCACGGCGTGCTCGCGTGAGCTATCCGTCACCGGAGAACATGCCCACGAGCGGTCGGAGCCCCTCGGGCTGCCTCATCGAGCTATCGCGCAACGTGGCGCACCTCACCAAGCACTTGCCCGTTGGTCTCGCCGCGGAGCTTGAGGGGCATCAGGATCTGCGTGCCTGCATTTCCCGGTGCCCTGAAAGCCATCGGTGCGGTTGGGTGCTCGTCAAGCAGTACGCGCACGCGGAACTGCGCCCTCCAGGGCATCGAGAGCCTCGTTGACCTGCTCACGAGTCACGGACGGAAACTGCTTCAGGAACTCCTCGACGCTGTAATCGTCTTCGAGATAGTCGATCAGGTTCCGAAGCGGCACCCGCGTGCCGACGAACACCGGAGTCCCGCCGAGGATCTCCGGGTCAGAGTGCACGACCGAACTCAGATCACCCACGCCGTGATCATACCGCCTCGAGTCGCCCTGCCTACCGCATTCGCCAGCGTCAGAGCGTATTCCCGCGAGGATCGTCGCAACACGCGGAGGCGAGCCACGCCCGCCCGCATGGCTCAGATGATGGGCGGACGGCCCGCGCGGGTCATGCGGGCGACGGTGCTCCAGCGGATGGGTTTGCGCTCGCCCGCCGGCTCGCGAAAGCCGGCGCCGAAGCCGGCGAGGAGCGCGCGCGCGTCGGCGAGGGAGCGGGCTCGGGCGAGCGTGAGGACCATCCAGACCGCCACGTAGATCGGCGCGAGGAGCCACGGCAGGCGGCGGCGGGCGAGGAAGACGCGGTTCCGAGCAGTCGTGCGATGGAACCAGGCGTGGCGCTCGGCCGGCTCGGACGGGTGCGCCACCGCGAGGTCGCCCGCGTAGCGAACGGCATAGCCCGCGTCGAGCGCTCGCCAGGCGAGGTCGGTGCCCTCGTGGCCGAAGTAGAACTCCTCGGGATATCCGCCGACCTCGGCGAACACCGAGGCCCGGATGGCGCACGCGCCTTCCAGGAACGTCGTCGCATCGCTCGACCGGCGCGGGTCCCCCGCGCGCAGTCGGGGAACGTGACGGCGCTGGCCCGGCCGACCGCTCGGGTCGTCGATGCGAAACGAGACGATGCCGAGGCGCGGCTCGGCATCGAACCGGGACAGCGCCCGCGCGACGAGGTCGCGATCGGGATAGGACGTGTCGTCGTCCAGGAAGAACAGGACGTCGGCGCGAACGGCCTCGACGGCTCGGTTGCGCGCCGCGGCCGGGCCGACGTTCTCCGGTAGCGCGAGCACCCGCACGCCCGCGCCTACCGCCGGCGGCTCGCACCCGTTGCAGACGAGCCAGACCTCGGGCGAGCCCTCTTGCGCGAGCGCCGAATCCAGCGCGCGCGCGACCTCGGCGGGCCGGGACCCAGCCGTCAGGACGATGCAGGCCGCGTTCACCGCAGGCGCTTCGAGGCGAGGATCATCACGAAGTGACCGCCCGCGATCAGCGCCGTCAGGAAGAAGTAGAAGGCGACGAGGGGCAGGGTCACGTCCACGTGCCACCACATCGCGTCGAACACGCGCAGCACGCCGACGATCAGGGAGGCTTCGATCGCGCCGGTCAGTCGATAGAGGGGGAGCATCCGCGCGAGCCGCCGCGCCGCGCCCAGCCCACCCGAAGGAACCGACACGGCCTCCTCGTCGGCCGCGACCGGCAGGCCCGCCTTCGCGCGCGCGACGTGCACGAGGTCGGTCTCGACCTTGCCGACGAAGTGGAACAACGCCGCGCCCATGCCCAGCCCGATCCACGACGGGCTCCACACGCGCGCCGCGTAGATGCCGAGCGCCGCGAAGAACGACCCCTCGACGAGGTAGTGGCCGAGCCGGTCGATGAAGATGCCCGTCGCGCCGGTCGTCTGACGCCAGCGCGCGACTTCGCCGTCGGAGCAATCCAGCAGCAAGTAGAGCTGGATCAGGGCCATGCCCTCGATCGGCGCGGTGGGGCCTTGCAGCGCGAACAGCAGCGCGCCGCACACGCCGACGACGGCCATCGCGAAGGTGATGACGTTCGCGCTGAGGCCCGTGCGCACGAGCAGCCACGTGACGTAGATGCTCACGCGCCGGCCGTAGAGGCGGCCGGCCCAGTGCTCGCCGGAGTAGCGCGCGATCAGCCCGGGGGGCTGGCAGACGGCGCGCAGCTCAGCGATCGAAGGATTCGAGGAAGGCATCCACTCGGCTCCGCACCTCGTCGTGGCCGAGGCCGAGGTGCTCCAGGATCGTGTAGCGGTCTGGCCGGGTCTCGGGCGCCTTGACCACCGCGGAGGTGAAGTCGTCGGCGCCTAGGCCGAGGTCGCCCGGCAGCCGCGGCACGCCGTAGCGGCGCAGGCACGCGTCGAGGTCCGCGATGCCGGGGTCCGCTCGCAGGAAGCTCGCGAAGAGCGCCCCGACGGCCACTTGCTCGCCGTGCAGCCCGGTCCCGGGGAACAGCGCGTCGATCGCGTGGGAGATCTCGTGGCACGCGCCGCTGCACGGCCGGCTGCTGCCGGCGATTCCCATCGACAGGCCGCTCAGGATCAGTGCCTCGGCGAGCGCGGTCAGGAACGTCTCGGAGTCGATCGCGTCGGTCCGGCGCACGACCGCCGCCGAAGCCGAGCGCGCGAGCGACACCGCGAGCCCGTCGATCGGCTCGCGCCGCTCGCGCGCGGCAAGCTCCCAGTCGGCGACGGCCGACAGGTTGGACACCGCGTCGCCGATGCCCGATCGCGTGTGCCGCTCGGGGCTGCGCGTGACGTAGTCCAGGTCCACGACGACCGCGATCGGAAGCTGCACGCCGTAGGAGCCCTTGCGGTCGCCGGTGCGAAGGACGGCGACCGGCGAGGCGAGCCCGTCGTGCGTGAGCGTCGTGGCGACCGAGACGAACGGCAACCCGACGGCGCTCGCCGCGTACTTGCCGACGTCGAGCGTGCCGCCGCCGCCGATGCCGACGACCGCGTCGTAGAACGAGCCGCGGAGCTGCTCGGCGAGGCGATGCGCCGACTCCATGCTGCCGCCTTCGACGGTGATCAGCTCGGCGCTCGGCAGGCTGCCCGCGAGGTGCGCGGCGATCTGCTCGCCCATGCCTTCGCCGACCGCGATCGCGACGCTGCCGCCCGCGGAGATGCGCCCGTCGGCCAGCAGCCGCGCGAGCCCTTCCACCGCGCCGCGCCGGATGTCCACCGCGATCGGAGCCGGGATCGTGCGCGCGAGCAGCGGCATCAGCGCGCCTCCCGCGCCGGGGCCGGCGCGGGCGCGATGCCCAGCGTGCGCGCGCGCTCCAAGTCGGCCGGCGTGTCTACCTCCACCCAGTCGAGCCCTCCCACCGACACGGTACGCACTTCTCCTCCCGCGTCTGCGTAGGCCTGGAACCCGTCCTCGTAGTACAGGGACGGGTCGGCCCGCCAGGTCCGCTCGAGCGCCTCCGCCAGGTCCGCAGCCGCGGACGGCTCGATCAAGGTGACGCCGATGTACTCGCCGTGCGCGCGGGCGGGCTCCATCTCCTTCGTGATGCGCGCGAGCCGCCCGTCCTCCAGCACGACCTTCATCTCCTCCTCGGCCAGCACCTTGACGTCGTCGAGCGCGATCAGCACGCCGGGCCCGCGCGCGGCGAGCATCCGCTGCTCGACCGCGACCGGATGGACGGTGTCGCCGTTGACGACCATCGCGCCGCGCGCGAAGTGCTCGCGCGCGAGCCAGAGCGAGTAGGCGTTGTTCCAGTCGAGCGCGCGGTCGTTCGCGACGAGGCCGAGCCGTACGCCGTGCGCGGCCTCCAGGTCGCTCACGCGCCGCTCGATCGCCTCCGCCGCGTAGCCGACGACGACGAAGACCTCCTCGATCCCCGCGGCGCGAAGGTTCGACAGCGCGACGTCCAGGATCGTCCAGCCGCCACCGATCGGCGCGAGCGCCTTCGGGATGTCCGCGGTCAGCGGGCGCAGGCGCTTGCCCTCACCGGCCGCGAGCACGATCCCGGCCAGGTCGCTCACACGCCCTCCGCCGGCCGGCTCTTCAGGATCCGCTTGACCAAACGCCGGGTCGCGCGAGAGGCGAGGAAGAGCTTCGCCACGATCGCGATCTCGAACGCCAGCAGCAGCGCCGCGGCGGCGAGCGTGACGACGGCCACCTGCCCGGTGGCGGGACCCAGGATGAACACGAACATCTGGAACTCGATGCCGCTGAACAGGTGCGAGCGGATGCGCCGGCGCCCCAGCGCGTTGCGAACCCGCGACAGCAACGGGAAGCGGCGGGCGACCGCGCGCTGTATGCGGTCCTCCTCGCCGCGTTCGGCCCCGATCCCGCCGGCTTTGAGGCCGGCCTCGCGTCGCGCGTCGCGCACCTGTTTGCGGAGCCGCGCCTGCAACGACTCGATCTTCAGCGCGTCCACGTACCGCAGCATGTCCAGGAAGATGACGAGCATCCCGAGGTACAGGTACCGCTCGTCGCCGGCGAGCCGGAACCGTCCGCCCATCAATGCGAGCGTGACCGCGAGCACGCGGATGCGATCGAAGACGTAGTCGAGCCACTCGCCGAAGTACGACCCCGTTCCCGCCAGGCGCGCGACCTTGCCGTCGACGCAATCCATCGTGAAGCTCGCGTGATAGAGCAGCGCCCCCACGATCAGCGCGGTCGCCGAACCGCTCCAGAAGAACCACGCGGACGCGAGGCCCAAGGCGAGCGAGGCGGCTGAGATCTGGTTCGGCGTGAGCCTGGTGTAGTTCACCGCGACCAGGCTGAGGCGGACGGCGACCGGGTCCACCAGGATCACGGTCCACCACGAGTCGCGGGGCTTGATCGCACGCGTGCGCGCGTCGGCCATCGTGTAGTGCGCGCGCGAGCGCGTCGTGCTCACTCCTCGTCCTCTGCCTCGTCCTGGAAGGCGGTGTAGAGCGGAAGGACCTCCTCGGTCGGACCGTCGGCTCGGACGACGCCGTTCTGCAGCCAGATCGTCCGCTCGCAGTAACGCGTCAGGTCGCTCTCGCGGTGCGACACCAGCACCAGCGTGCGTCCCTCCTTGGAGAGCTTGTCCTCCATCACTTTCACCGACTTGCGCTTGAAGCGCCGGTCGCCGACGGCGAACACTTCGTCGAGCAGCATCACGTCCGACTCCACCTGCGCCACGATGCTGAACCCGAGCCGCCCCTTCATGCCCGACGAGAAGTGCTTGAGCGGCATGTCCATGAACCCCTTCAAGCCGGAGAAGCGCACGATCTTGCGAAAGCGCGCGTCGATCTCCTTCTCGGTCAGGCCCATGATCATCCCCGACAGGTAGACGTTCTCGCGCGCGGTGAGATCGCCCGAGAAGCCGGCGCCGAGCTCGATCAGCGGCGCGACGCCGCCGTGTACGAGGACCTCGCCCTCGTCCGGGTAGAGCACGCCGGCGATCAGCTTCAGCAGCGTGCTCTTGCCGGACCCGTTCGAGCCGATCAGCCCGACCGACTCGCCCTTGCGGATCGTGAAGGTGACGTTGCGCAGGGCCCAGAACCGGTCGGCCTTCTGGAACCCCCGGATGAAGTGGTCGCGGATGCGCGTCTTCCGGCGGCGGTTGACGTGGAACCAGATGCCGACGTCCCGGCATTCGATGATGGGCGGCGCGTCGGACGGCGGCGCGTCGGGACGCCAGTCCTTCGTCACGGTTCCCGTCTGCTCGGCGTCGCTCATATCTCTTTCAACACCCGCGGTTCGAGCCTGGTGAACAGCAGGTACCCGATCACCAGGATAAGCGCGCACCCGATCGCCGAATAGCCGACCGTCAGCCACGAGTCGAACTGACTCACCGTCGCGACGGCGCCGCCGCCGCGCGGGCGCATCGTCCATCCCGACCACGCGCTGCGGTGCAGCGTGAGGATTCCCGTCATCGGGTTGAGCCGGTAGAGCGTCTGCGCGAGCGAGGACGCGCGCTCGTCCACCAGGATCAGCGGGTAGAGCACCGGCGAGAGGTAGAACCACGCGCGAAGCACCGGACGCGAGACGCGCTCGAGATCGCGCAGCAACGTGTTCGCCGCGCTGAGCCCGAGCGACAGGCCGGTCAGCAGCATCAACTGCAGCACGATCGCCAGCGGCAGGTAGAACATGTACAGCGAGGGCCGCAGCCCGAAGGCGAATGCGACCGGCACCAGCACCGAGATCGTGATGAGGAACTCGATGCCCTTCGTGAGCACGAGCTGCATCGGGTAGATCTCGCGCGGGAGGTCGCCGATCTTGCTGATGAGCTTGGAGTTTCCGCGAAGCGTGCGCATCGAGCCGGTGAAGCTGGCGCTCATCCATTGCCAGGCGAGGATGCCCGACAGGATGTAGGGCGGGAACGGCTGCACGCGGCCGAGCCGTCCGATCAGGCCGAAGACCAGCCAGTACACGCCCGTCATCAGCAGCGGCTCCAGGACCGACCAGAAGTAGCCGAGCGTGGAGCCCTCGTACTTCACCGACAGGTCGGTTCGGATCATCCGTTGCAGGACGGCTCGGCGCTTGCGGATGCGCTGGATGCGGGTGCCGAGCGTCAGGGAGGTGGTCACGACGGCACATGATATCGGCGGTGTCGCCGAACCCGAACTTGCCCGTTCGGGCACGCCCTGCGCGCCGGGAGCGCGTTCATCGCGTCGCGCGGGCGCGCCCGAACAGGAATCCCGCGCCCCAACCGACGTGCATGACGGGCAGCACGACGGGCAGCAGGAACGCCGCCGGCGCGCGGCGTGCGAGCGCGAGGCCCGTCGCGCTCAGCAGGAGCACGCCCGCGTAGACGACCGGCAAGGCGAGCGCCGCGCCGCGAAGGGGCGTGAACGCCAGGCCGGCCGAGGCGACCAGGCCGAGCACGAGCGCGACCGGCGCGGCCTGGCGCGGCCGCAGCGCGCGCCAGCTCTTGCGGAACGTCCGTCGCTTCCACGCGCCCGACCCCCAGTACTGACGCCAGAGCGCGCCGAGGGAGGCGCGCGGCCGGTAGGTCACGCGCAAGTCGGGGTGGAAGTAGACGCGGCCGCCGCTGGCCCGGATGCGGTAGTTCAGCTCCGAGTCCTGGTTGCGCAGCAGGCGCTCGTCGAAGTAACCGACGCGTTCGAGCGCCGCTCGCCGGAACGTCCCGAGGAAGACGGTGTCCACCTCGCCGGGCGGCCCGCCCGTGCGGAAGCGCGCGTCCCCGACGCCGATCTTGATGCTCATGCCGAGCGCGATCGCGCGCTGCATCGTCGTGGCGCCCTCCGCGGCCTGGATGCCGCCCACGTTGTCGGCGCCCGTTTCCATCAGCAGCTCGACCGCGCGGCGGACGTAGCCCTCGGGGAAGCGGACGTGGCCGTCGCACCGCACGATCACCTCGCCGGTCGAGCGGCGGATCGCGGCGTTCAGGCCCGAGGGCGTGTGACCGGACGGATTCTCGACGATCGCCACGCGCGGGTCCGCCGCCGCGATGCGCTCGAGCATCGCGCGCGAGCCGTCGGCGGACGCGCCCTCGGCTGCGATTACCTCGAACGGTCGCGGATAGTCCTGCGCGAGGATGGACCCGAGCGACTCCTCCAGGGTCGCCTCCTCGTTGCGGACCGGCATCACGATGGACAGCGTCGGCCAGTCCATCAACCGGTCCGCTCCCCGACGAATCCGGCGAGCGAGCGCAGCTTGTCGCGAGCAGGGTCCGGCGCAAGCCCGTCCAGCGCCTCCGTCGCGCGGGCCTGCCAGCGCTCGATCTCGATGCGCGCGCGCTCGACCGAGCCGTTCTCGCGCAGGATCGACAGCGCGCGATCGACCTCGCCCGCGTCGAGCGCGGCGCGCAACTCCCCGGCACCCGGGACCGAGCCCGCGAAGGTCTCCAGCACCGGAAGCGTGTAGACACCCTCGCGCAGGTCCGTTCCCGGCACCTTGCCGGTGTCGTCCACCGTGCCCGCGACGTCCAGCACGTCGTCGGCAAGCTGGAAGGCGACGCCCACCGCCTCGCCGTAGGCGGTAAGGCGTTCCACGGTCTGGTCGTCCGCGCCGGCGACCCACGCGCCGAGGTGGCACGAGCTGGCGAGCAGCGACGCGGTCTTGCGCTTGACGACGTCCAGGTACGTCTCGATGCTCGGCGTCGCCGATCCGGCCCCGGCCGTCTCGATGATCTCGCCCTCGCACAGGTCGCCGATCGTGTTCGCGAGCCGGATGCAGACGTAGGGTCCCAGCTCGGCCGCGAGGGCCGAAGCCCGCGCGAGCAGGAAGTCCCCGGTCAGCACGGCGACGTGGTTGTCGTAGCGCGCGTTCACCGTTTCCACGCCGCGGCGCACCGTCGTCTCGTCGATGACGTCGTCGTGGTAGAGCGTGGCCAGGTGGGTCAGCTCGATCGCGGCGGCGCAGCGCACGAGGTCTCCGTGGTCGCCGTCGCCGAACCGTCCCGCGAGCATGGTCAGGATCGGGCGGAGCCGCTTGCCCCCCGCGTCGATGAGGTGCACCGACGCCTGCGAGACGAGCGGATGGTCCGAGGCGACGGTCGACCGCATCAGAGCGTCGACGTCGTCCAACGACGCCCGCAGGCCCTCGTCCACGATCGACGGATCGAGCAACGACATCGGCACGACGCTACCCCGTGAAGACGGCCGCCGTGCGCGCGAGGTCCATCAGCGCCTGCGGGTAGACCCCGAGCGCGAGTGTCGCCAGACCGGTCACGGCCAGCGCGACGCCGGCGGGCATCCCGACCGTCACCGGCTCCATCGAGGGCTCGGGCTCCTGCATCCACATCGCCACGATCAGGCGCAAGTAGAAGAACGCGGCGATGACGCTCGCGGCGACGCCGGCGAGGACGAGCCAGGTCTCCCCCGCCTCCACCGCGGCCTTGAACACGAAGAACTTGGCCATGAACCCGGCCGTCGGCGGCAGCCCGGCCATCGAGACAAGGAACAGCGTCATCGCGCCGGCGACGACGGGCGAGCCGCGCCCGAGCCCCGCCCACGCGCCGACGTCGAGCCGCTCGCTCCCGCGCGCGAACGTCGCGGCGACGAGCGCGAAGGCGCCGATCGTCATCAGCGCGTAGACGAGGAGATAGAACAGCGAGCCGGCGAGCCCCTGTCGGTCCGCGGCCACGACGCCGATCAGCACGAAGCCCGCGTGGGCGATCGAGGAGTAGGCGAGCAGCCGCTTCACGTCCGTCTGCACGATCGCGACGACCGACCCGAGCAGCATCGTCACGATCGCGATCAGCCACAGGGCCGGCCGCCAGTCGAATTGCAGCGAGCCGAACGAGACGAGGAACACGCGCAGCAGCGCCGCGAACGCGGCCGCCTTGGTCGCCGCCGCCATGAACCCGGTCACCGTCGTCGGCGCTCCCTGGTAGACATCCGGCGTCCACATGTGGAACGGCACCGCGCCGACCTTGAACGCGAAGCCGACCGCGACCAGGGCCACGGCCGGCCAGAGCAGGTCCAGGTCGGCCGTCCCGCCGGCGACGGCGTCGGCGATCGCGCTGATGCTCGTCTCGCCGGTCGCCCCGTAGGCGAGCGCGATGCCGTAGAGCAGGATCGCGCTGGAGAACGCGCCGAGCAGGAAGTACTTCATCGAGGCTTCCTGCGCGCCGCCGTCGGCTCGCGCCAGCCCGACCAGCACGTAGAGCGACAGCGAGAGCACCTCGAGCGCGATGAAGAGCAGGATCAGGTTCGCGGCCGAGGCCAGCAGCACCATGCCGGCGGTCGCGAGCAGCAGCAGCGGATAGAACTCGAAGCGGTGAATGCGCCGGGCGCTCAGGTAGTCGAAGGACGCCAGGACCGTCAGGCCGGCCGCGAGCAGCAGCACGAGGTTGGTGAACAGCGCCACGCCGTCCACCGCCACCATCCCCTGCATGCCGACGATCTCGCGGTCGGCGCGCGCGAGGTCGAACGTGAGGAACCCGGCGCCGCCGAGCGCCGCCAGCGTCAGGATCGCGAAGCGCTCGCGCCGGATGCGTCGCGCGAACGCTCCCCACAGCAGGGTCAGCGCCGCCGCGCCCGCGAGCACGAGCACCGGACCGATGCTGCGCCAGACGATCTCCGGGGTGGCCTGGATGGGCACGCTCATCGACCCCCGCTCGCTTCGGGCTGCGCGGGCGCACGCTCGGCGTCGACGCGCACGATCACGTTGCGGATCGACGGTTCCATCCGGTCCAGGAACGGACGCGGCCATACCCCGATCACCACGATCATCACCAGGATCGGGGCGAGCGTCGCCAGCTCGCGCCCGGTCAGGTCGCGCAGTCCGCGGTTGGCTTCGTGCACGACCGGTCCGTGCATCACGCGCTGGTAGGCCCACAGCAGGTAGAGCGCGCCGAGGATCACGCCCACCGCGGCGATGATCGCCCAGATCCGGTTGGCGGTGAAGGTTCCCACCAGCACCAGGAACTCGCCGACGAAGCCGTTCAGGCCCGGCAGGCCGAGGCTCGACAGCGCGACGACGAGGAACACGCCCGCGAACACCGGCATCACGGATGCGAGCCCGCCGAAGTCCTCGATGGCGCGCGTGTGCCGCCGCTCGTAGAGCATCCCGACGAGCAGGAACAGCGCGCCGGTGGAGAGCCCGTGCGAGATCATCTGCAGGCTGGCGCCCTGCGCGCTCGTCACCGTGAAGGCGAAGATGCCGAGCACGACGAACCCGAGGTGCGAGACGCTTGAATAGGCGACGAGTCGCTTGAGGTCGCGTTGCATCAGCGCGACGAGCGCCCCGTAGATGATCCCGACGAGCGCCAGCCCGATGATCCACGGGCCGAAGTCCAGCGCGGCGCCCGGGAAGAGCGCGATCGCGAAGCGTAGGAACCCGTAGCCGCCGAGCTTCAGCAGCACGCCGGCCAGGATCACGCTGCCCGCGGTCGGCGCCTCGGTGTGCGCGTCGGGCAGCCAGGTGTGCAGCGGGAACAGCGGCACCTTGATCGCGAAGGCGGCGAAGAAGGCAAGGAACAGCCAGCGCTGCCCCGACAGGCCGGCCGACACCGTCTGCAGCGCCGTCACGTCGAACGTCACGCCGCCGAGCCGCGGCGCGGCCTGGAACACCGTGACGAGGATCCCGGCCAGCATCAGCAGCCCGCCGAGCAGCGTGTAGATGAAGAACTTCACGGCGGCGTAGACGCGCCTCTCGTAGCCCCAGTAGCCGATGAGGAAGTACATCGGGACGAGCATCCCGTCCCAGAACAGGAAGAACAGCAGCAAGTCCATGCTGAGGAAGACGCCCAGCACCGCCGTCTCCAGGAACAGCAGCATGCCCATGAACAGCTTCGGGTTGTTCTCGATCTTCCAGGACGCCAGCACGCAGATCGGCATCAGGAAGGTCGTCAGCACGACGAGGAACAGGCTGAGCCCGTCGACCCCGAGGTGATAGGAGGAGCCGAACGAGCTGATCCATTCGTTGCGCTCGACCAGTTGCAGCCCGGGCTCGCCGGTCTTGAACACCGCGAGCATCCCCACCGACAGACCGAAGGCGGCGAGCGAGACGGCGAGCGCCCAGCCCCGCACGAGCGCGAGGCGCGCGCGCGGAATGAACGCGCCGAGGACCGCGCCGGCGAGCGGCGTCCAGATGACGAAGCTCAGCCAGCGCACCTAGACCACGCTCCTGACGAAGAAGAAGGCCATCAGCCCGACGCCGCCGGCGAGCACGCCGATGGCGTAGGAGCGCACGAAGCCGGTCTGCAGCCGCCGCCCGAGCGTCGCCAGCCGCGTCGTCATCATGCCCGCGCCGTTCACGACCCCGTCGATCCAGCGCGTGTCCACGACGAAGGCGAGGGCCGTCGCGCCGAGGCGCCCGAGGCTGGTGAACAGGAACTGGTAGACCTCGTCGACGAAGAACTTGTTGCGAGCCGCCCGCCAGGCGAGGCCGGGGTTCTCCCGGCGCCGCCGCCAGTCGAAGGCGCCCGCGTACATGATCAGCGCCACCGCCGCTCCCCCGACGCCGGCCGCGGTCGCCAGGCCCGAGAGCTGCCCCTCGGACAAGCCGCCCTCGCGGTGCGGGAAGGCTTCCGGGCGCTCCAGGTCTTCGACGAAGGGAACCTCACCCTCGAAGCCCAGCTCGCTCGTCACGCTGGGCGCCGTCACCGGCTGCAGGAAGCGCTGGATCGCGCCGTCTTCGGGCCGCGCGCCGAGCAGCCCGCCCAGCAACGCGGCCGCGCCCAGCAGCACCAGCGGGAAGAGCATCGAGGGCGGCGACTCGTGCGGATGCACGCCGTCTGGCACGCGGCTCGGGCCAAAGAACGTCAGCACGAGCAGGCGGGTCATGTAGAAGCCGGTGACGAGCGTCGCGACGAGCAGCAGGATCCACAGCGCGTCGTTGCCCGAGCCGTACGCCGCCTCGAGGATCTGGTCCTTGGAGAAGAAGCCCGAGGTAAAGGGGAACCCGATGATCGCGAGCCATCCGGCGACGAAGGTCGCCATGGTCCAGGGGATCTTTCGCCAGAGCCCGCCCATCTGCGTGACGTCGGTACGGTTCGCGAGCGCGTGCATGACGCTCCCCGCGCCCAGGAACAGCAGCGCCTTGAAGAACGCGTGCGTGACGACGTGGAACACGCCGGTCGCGTAAGCGCCGACGCCGAGCGCGACGAACATGAAGCCGAGCTGCGAGACGGTCGAGTAGGCGAGCACCCGCTTGATGTCGTCCTGCGCGATCGCGATGAGGCCGGCGAGCAGCGCCGTCGCGAGCCCGATCCAGGCGACGACGTCGCCCGACGCCGCGCTCAGGTCGAAGAACACGTGCGTCCGCGCGACCATGTAGACGCCGGCCGTGACCATCGTCGCCGCGTGGATCAGCGCGCTGACCGGCGTCGGGCCGGCCATCGCATCGGGGAGCCACACGTACAGCGGGATCTGCGCGCTCTTGCCGGTCGCCCCGCCGAACAGCAGCAGCGCGATCGCCGTCGCCGTGCCCGCGCTGAGCACGGCCGGGGCCGAAGCGAACACCGTCCCGAAGTCCAGGCTCCCGATCTGGGCGAAGATCAGGAAGATGCCGATCGAGAAGGAAAAGTCGCCGACCCGGTTGGTGATGAAGGCCTTCTTGGCGGCACTCGCGTTCTCGCGCACTTCGAACCAGAAGCCGATCAGCAAGTACGAGCACAGCCCGACCAGCTCCCAGCCGACGTAGAGCAGCAGGAAGTTGTTCGCGAGGACCAGGACGAGCATCGAGAACGCGAACAGGTTGAGGTAGGCGAAGTAGCGGGGCTCGCGCGGGTCGCCCTTCATGTAGCCGACGGAATACAGGTGGATGAGCGCCCCGACACCGGTGACGACGAGGCAGAACAGGATCGAGAGCGGGTCGACGCGGTAGTCCACGGCGACCTGGAACGAGCCTGCCGAGATCCAGGAGTAGAGCGTGCCGACGAAGGTGCGCTCGGTCGCGCCGAGCATCTGGAAGAAGACGATGCCGCTGACCGTCGCGGCTCCGGCCATCATCATGGTCGCGAACGGTCCCGACGCGCGCTTCATCTTCGGCCCGAAGAACGTCAGCACGGCCGCGCCGAACAGCGGAAGCGCCGGGATCAGCCAGGCCGCCTTCATGATCGCCGGCGCGTCCACGCTCATCCCTTCAGCGCGCTCACGTCGTCAACGGACGCAGCGTCGACCGCCGTCGCGCCGGCGGGGACGCGGCCTTTCCGGCGGAAGATAGCGACGATGATGCCGAGCCCCACCACGACCTCCGCCGCGGCGACGACCATCACGAAGAAGGCGAGCACCTGGCCGTCCAGCCCGCCGTGGATCTTCGCGAAGGTCACCAGGGTGAGGTTGACCGCGTTCAGCATCAGCTCGATGCCCATGAAGATCCGCAGCGCGTTCTTGCGCAGCAGGACCGCCGCGGTTCCCGTCGCGAACAGGATCGCCGCGAGGCCGAGGAAGTGCGAGGGCTGGACCTGGAAGAAGCTCACGCGTCCTCATCCTCCCGGTCGGTCCGGCTCGCGCGGCGGCGCTTGCCGATCACCAGTGCCCCGACCGCGGCGACGATCAGCAGCAAGGACGTCACCTCGAAGGGAAAAAGGTACTCGTTGAACAGCAAGCGGCCGATCCCCTCGACGTTGCCCGATGCGTTCGCCTCGTCGAGCCCGGCGAACTCCGTCGTCGCCGCCGCGCCGCGCACGCTGAGGTAGGTGATCGCCACGAGCCCGAAGACCAGCGGCACCGCGAGCCAGGACTGGACCTTCAGCCGCTCGGTCAGGTCGTCCGCGCGATCCACGCCCAGCAGCATGATCACGAACAGGAACAGCACCATGATCGCGCCGGCGTAGACGATCACCTGCACCGCGGCCAGGAAGTGCGCGTCGAGCAACACGAACAGCACCGCCAGCGCGAACAGGTTCATCACGAGCCCGAGCGCGGCTCGCACGGCGTCGCGAGCGAGGAACATGAAGACCGCGCTGCCGATCGAGGCGATGGCGGCAAGCCAGAAGACGACTCCTTCCGCCACGTTCGTCACGCTCCCCCCTTTCGCTTCTCAGTCGTTGCGAGCCGCCGCCTCGGCCGACGTCAGCGGCGGCGTGACCTGCGGTCCGCCGTAGTAGCTCAGACCGCGCGCCCGCACGTCCTCGTCGGTGTGCGGCAGCGCCGTCACGTCCGCCGGCAGCGGCGCGAGCAGCATCTCCTTGACGTAGACGAGGTCCTCGCGCGAGGCCTCCGACAGCTCGTACTCCGTGCTCATCGTCAGCGCCCGCGTCGGGCAGGCCTCGATGCAGAGTCCGCAGAAGATACAGCGCGCGTAGGAGATCTGATAGTCGATCGCGTAGCGCTCGCCCGGCGAGTAGCGGGCGTCCGGCGCGTTGTCGGCGCCCTGGACGAAGATCGCATCCGCGGGACAGGCCCAGGCGCACAGCTCACACCCGATGCACTTCTCAAGCCCGTCCTCGTACCGGTTCAGGACGTGGCGGCCGTGGTAGCGCGGCGACGGGTCCTTGCGCTGCTCGGGATACTGCGCGGTGACCGGACGCCGAAGCATGTGGCGAGCCGTCACGGCGAGCCCCTTCGCGATCTCCAGCAGCGCCACGCTCATCCCCTCCGCAGCGGGTTCAGGACCCGCGGGTCGAGCGTGCCGAAGCGGCGGCGCGTGATCACCGTCATCCAGCCCAGGAACGCGACGCCGAAGGCGATCGCGGTCGCGGCGCCGAGCGTCGCGCGGTCCACCTCCTGCGGCAGCACGACGAGCGCCGAGGTGACCATCATCCACGCGAGCGAGAACGGCAGCAGCACCTTCCAGCCGAAGCGCATCAGCTTGTCGTAGCGGATGCGCGGGAGCGTCGCGCGCACCCACATGAACACGAAGATCATCGCGCCGAGCTTGCCCAGGAACCACACGACCGGCCACAGCGGCCGCAGGAACGGCAGGACGGGGCCGCGCCATCCGCCCAGGAACAGCGTCGTGACGATGGCGGACGTCGCGATCACGTGCAGGTACTCGGCGAGGAAGAACATGGCGAACTTGATGCCGGAGTACTCGGTGTGGAAGCCGGCGACCAGCTCGGTCTCGGCTTCCGGCAGGTCGAAGGGCGCACGGTTCGTCTCGGCGAGCCCGGCGACGAAGAAGATGACGAACGCCGGCAACTGCGACAGGACGAACCAGTGCGGGACGATCCCGCCGTAGGCGCCCGCTTGCGCATCGACGATCCCGCGCGTGGACAGCGTGCCGGCCTGGATCACGACCGCGACCACCGCCAGGCCCATCGCCAGCTCGTAGGAGATCATCTGCGCGCTCGACCGCACCCCGCCGAGCAGCGGGTAGACGCTGCCGCTCGACCAGCCGGCGAGGACGACGCCGTAGACCATCAGGCTGCCCATCGCCAGAAAGAACAAGATGCCGACGTTCAGGTCGGCGAGCTGGAGTCGGATCACGCGCTCGCCGATCGTCCAGGTGTCGCCGAAGGGCACGACGGCGAACGAGGCGAACGCGGGGACGAGAGCCGCTAGCGGCGCGATGAAGTACACGCCGCGCTCGGCCGCGAGCGGGTTGATGTCCTCCTTGAAGAACAGCTTCACGCCGTCGGCGAGCGCCTGGAGCATGCCCATCGGGCCCACGCGGTTCGGGCCGATGCGCTGCTGCATGATCGCGACGACGCGACGCTCGGCCCAGATGGTGAACATCACGCTGACGAGCAGGAAGCCGAACACCACGACGACCTTGATGGCGGCGATCAGGATCTCCCAGCCGTCGAAGGGTTGCGTCATGCGCCGCTCTCCGGCTCGATCTCGACGACCGGGAACGGGTCGTCGAGCGAC